>Ga0255338_1000074_pt1 | contig 428259 bp, 392 predicted proteins | sample MeOH1_35cm_T4_19_FD_203715 | JGI IMG/M metagenome (GOLD analysis project Ga0255338, IMG submission 203715) | Sandy soil microbial communities from University of British Columbia, Vancouver, Canada - MeOH1_35cm_T4_195 | ecosystem: Engineered > Artificial ecosystem > Sand microcosm >... | reverse complement strand
AATCTTCTAGCGAGGCTTGCCCGCCGACTCTTGGCTCTTTCTCGGGGAGAAAGAGGTAGCGATTCTACATGGCTTTGTTGATCTGTCAAGAGGAGAAATGCAAACTATCTTTTATTCTTCCAACGACTTTGGTTCAATATGCTTTCATAGTAATCAGAGGGTAGTATAGCACATACCTTGGACAATGCTAGTCAAATGCAAAATTTAATTGGCATTCAATGAGATTACCTTAAAAAAAGAGTTGTTGAACTTGGCAGCCCAACCTACACAGCTTAAAGGCATCTCTAAAAATTCGTTTCTATAGCCTCTCCCTTTGAAAAAGGGAGATTGAGAGGGATTTTCTTTTGAAAAACCAACAAAATTGTAGGAACTTTTTGCCCCCCCCTTTTTTCCCCTTTTTCAAAGGGAAAAAACAAAAAGGCGTGAATTAATAGAGGTGTCCTTAATAGTACGATGCTAGCCAAGATTACTGTGCTGTTAAAATATGGGGGGGGGTTGGGCTGATAAGCCCAACAAAAATCATGTGCGTTGCACTTATCTTAGCGCGGCTTGTTCACGTGCCGCGGCTACGGTTGCCAGCCTTGCAATCACCCCATACGCATAAAACCGGTTAGCCGCCGCATCGGGAAAAGCATTGCGTTCTGGATTGTTACAAGCATCCACAAACGGGTGCGGTATAAACTGCATGCCTGGAGCATTTAAATTATCAGTAATACCGCGACCTGTGTGTACACGATAAAACCCTCCTACTACATTTTGTCCTAGCAAATAAACTACAGGCTCAGCCACAGCCTGTTGCCACGTTTCAAACGTGTAAACACCTTCCTGCAAAATAACATCATGAATTTCACGGCCGCCTTTGATTACCGCCATACCGCTGCGCTTTTTGCGATTCAAGGTAGCAATTTCTTCGGCTGAGTGCACAATTAACACGCCCATACCATAAGTACCGCTTTCTGCCTTAATGACGACATAAGGTTTCTGCTTAACCTCATAAATATCGTATTTTTGTTGAATTTCTTGCAAAAGCTCTGCCGTTTTTGCCATAAGTTCTTCTTCACCTTCGCGCTTTAAAAAATCCACCGAAGAACAACTGCGAAAATACGGATTAATCAACCACGGATCTAAATCAAGAACCTCACAAAACTCATTAGCCACTTGCTGATAATACTGAAAATGTGATGATTTTGTACGGGTTGACCACCCTAATTTTAAAGCTGGAAAAATAGGCTGTTCTAATGCTTGCAGTACAGGCGGCACACCACTTGATAAATCATTATTTAATACAATAAGACAAGGATTAAAGTTGTCCACCACAAGTCGATTATCAACCCGCCTAATCGGCAGCAACTCAATAGATCTGCCTGATGGCAAAGTTAACTGTTTTGCTTCTGACAAATCATCTAACAAAGAGCCAATACGCACTTCAAAACCTGCTTTGAGTAAAATTTCCTGGATCAATGCCACACTTTCAAAGTAAAAAGGGTTACGCGTGTGATTTTCTGGCACCAATAAAATACGCAAACATCCAGGTTTTATTTGTTCGAAAACCGTTTGAGCTGCCTGAATACACAAGGGTAAAAACGCAGGATTCAAATTATTAAAACCGGCAGGAAAAAGATTGGTATCAACCGGCGCCAGTTTAAAGCCCGCATTCCGCAAATCAACGGAAGCGTAAATCGGCGCAGGAGTAAGTCGCCATTGCTGTCGCAACCAAGATTCAGTTTGCGCTTGTCGTTCTAATAAATGTTTTTCGAGCTGCAACAAAGGCCCACATAGTTTGTTATCCAATTCTGGCACTTGTTGCAAAGAAATGCTCATGTAACTCTCCATTAACTTGCTTCTGCAAAAATTTAGGTTTGTGTCTATACTCAAATCTGAAGGAAGACTAACTTTAACACAGGGGCTTACAGGAGTAATGCCTTTATTGTTAGGTCAAAAAAATGACTTCATCATAAGGGGAATCGCCATGAAGATAATACCATTAGCTGCAGCCATTATTTTTGGCATAACCTTAACTTTTAGTTACAGTGCATTAGCTGAGAAAACCACTACGTTGAAAGGGGAAAATGTGGTGGGCGTTGATAGCAACCGCAACAAACAAATAAATGAAAAATCGATTGAAAATGGCGAGGACGCTCTTATCGCACACAAGGTAACTTCAGCCCAAATTCTAGATAAAGATAGTTTTCTCGGCCCTGATGGCAACACATATCTTCCAATAAACAGTATAAAAGCCCTGCGCGCATTAGATCTTAATAAAGACAATATAATTTCTGCTGATGAGTTACAAAAAGCAGAAGCATCTTTTGTGACCGCTCGTTTTTTAGAGGGCACCACAGATATAATTCCTGAACGAAGCCTAGCCAGCGAATTTTTAAGTATTCGTTTGCCGGTCAAACCTGGTGACCCCGCGGTGGTTAACTTAGATGGGAATAACACATTGATCTTGCAAGAGGTGCATATTGATCAATAGCTGAACAATCCTTTTAACTAGTAGCTGATCAATCATCCCAAAAGCAGGTATACTAATACTTAATTACAATTATTTAGTTGAGGCTTTTAATGAAAAAAATATTTTCTGTCGCTGTGCTTTCGTTTTTAACTTGCATACTTTTCACCAGTATCAGCACCCCGCTCCAAGCACAAGAAACTCCAACTGTTATGGGGTTTGATAATAATCATGACAATAAAATTACCTATGACAGTATTGCCAACGGCAGCGATGATATTTTTTTACGCAGCGCTTCGAAACGTGAAATCGACCACCTACCAGCAAACAGCATTTATTTTGTTGATGATACTAACCACTACTTCATCCCTCTTAGCTTTGAGGATTTACGCAAAACCGATAGCAACAGCGATCGACGCATTGATAGTAAAGACCCTATGTATTTTGGCCTTTATATTGGTCGCTTCGACCCTAATAACCATGAAGAAACTATTACCCTTGCACCGCTAAAAGATGTTGGGATTACTGCCCTACTCCTACCTGCTGTTGTTGCTAATCCCGACGATAAAACAACGCATCTAGAAGCGGTGTCTAAAGATGGTTCAATGGTTTTGGTGCAACCCGTTGCTTGGAAATTTTAATTACTCCTGTGTGATGGTAAGCGCATGGCGTATTCGCCAAAAAATGGCTATACTCCGCGGCAATTATAACAATCTAGGGATTGTGCTGAACCCATGAGTTCGTTTTCAACCAAGTTGCGTCAATTTGTGCTCGGCAAACCGCGCAATCCATTAAGTCCAGACACGCACAGACACATCGCTCTTATTGCCTTATTGGCTTGGATTGGCTTAGGCGCTGACGGTCTCTCGTCATCCTGTTACGGTCCTGAAGAAGCCTTTATTGCCCTAGGGCTGCACCAACATCTGGCTCTCTACATTGCCGCAGCTACTGTTGTAACAGTATTTATCATTGCTCTAGCTTATAACCAAGTCATTGAATTATTCCCCAGCGGTGGCGGGGGATATAAAGTCGCCACACAATTACTGGGGCCTTATGCGGGTTTAGTTTCAGGAGCCGCCTTAATTGTTGACTACGTCCTGACCATCGCTTTATCAATTGCCAGCGGGATCGATGCCTTATTTAGTTTATTGCCAGTATCACTGTTAGCCTACAAGCTAATTACCGAAGTGTTAGTCACTATATTTTTTATTATTCTGAATTTACGCGGCATGAAAGAGTCTATTAAAGTACTCTTACCGATATTTTTGGGCTTTGTAGTAGTTCACGTGGCTTTGATCGTCTATGGAGTTCTTTATCATGTTATGGAACTACCCACCATCCTAGTCGACACTGTGCATAGCACTTCGAGCCTCACGCAACAAATGGGCTGGGTGTTTGTATTAGCGTTGTTAATTCGCTCGTACTCTTTAGGTAGCGGAACATACACTGGTATTGAGGCAGTCTCAAACAACGTAAATCGTTTAGCCGAACCGCGCGTGGACACTGGGAAATGGACGATGCTCTATATGGCCGTTTCTTTAAGCTTCACCGCGGGAGGAATTATCCTGCTCTATTTACTCTGGCACGTAGCCCCCGTGACTGGCCAAACTTTAAATGCTGTGGTGTTCCACAAAATTTTGGGTGATTCACACACTGCGCACTTTTTTTTAATTTTAACTTTAGCCTTAGAAGCCGGTCTTCTATTCGTCGGTAGCAATACGGGATTTCTAGCCGGCCCTGCGGTCTTGGCCAACATGGCGGTAGACAGTTGGGTACCTAACCGTTTCCGCCATTTATCCAGCCGTTTGGTAACGCAAAATGGTGTCATTTTATTTGGCTTAGCGGCCCTAGCTATTTTATTGTGGAGCCGTGGTCACGTTTCCTGGTTGGTCGTACTTTACAGTATGAACGTATTTTTAACCTTCTCGATGTCAATTTTAGGTTTATGTGTTTATTGGTGGCGTCACAAAGAATCCGCATCACCTTATTGGGCTGGCCGCTTAGCTTTTTCTATTTTTGCACTTTGCATCACCGGCGGAATTTTAATCGTTACGCTTATTTCAAAATTCTCCTTCGGTGGCTGGGTAACTGTGGTTGTTACCAGCGCTGTTATTTGCCTGTGTTTACTCACCAAAAGATATTACGACCAAATTGCACGTAAATTAGAAGCCACCGACATTTTGCTACAAGTACCGCATACCGACAAAATTGAAAACGCCCCAGCATTAGATCCGCAAAAACCTACGGCTGTTATTTTAATTAGCGAACATCGAGGGATTGGCGTGCATACTTTATTGTGGGTGTTACGCATGTTTCCGGGCCATTTTAAAAACTTTATTTTTATTAGTGCCGGCATTGTCGACGTTGAAAGTTTTAGCGGTCAATCCACCCTCGAAATTATGCAAGAAAACGTCAATGAACGACTTAATTATTTTGTCAGTTACTGTCATACACGTGGATTGGCGGCTACTGCTTATTCCGTTTATGGCACTGATCCAACGACTCAGTTAACTGAACTATCAGAAAAAATTCAACGCGAATTTTTAAATTCAATTTTCTTTGCCAGTAAATTAACGTTTGAACACGATAATTGGCTTACCCGTTGGCTACATAACGAAACAGCGTATGTGCTGCAACGACGTTTGCACTTGCGTAATATGCAACTGGTTATTTTACCTATGCGGATTGGCTAATGCACCCAGTTACTATTATAGGCAGTGGTTTGGCCGGCTATACTTTAGCGAAAGAATTTCGCAAACTTGATCAAACCACCCCCTTACGAATTATTACCCGTGATGCGGGAATTTTTTATTCTAAACCGCAATTATCATCTGCTTTCACTCATCAAAAACCAGCTGCTGCTTTAGCCAGTGCTTCTGCTAGCAAAATGGCAGAACAATTGCACGCAGAAATTTTAACGCATACTACTGTAAAAAAAATTAATGCCGCGCAACAACAAATTGAAACGGAACAAGCAACTTTATCCTACTCTGCCTTAGTGCTAGCCCAAGGCGCTGAAGTAATAAAAATTCCTTTAGCGGGTGATGCCGCGAATGAAGTTTTATCAGTAAATAGTTTAGAAGACTATCAAAATTTTCGTACTCAAATAGCTGATAAAAAGCGTGTTACGATTTTAGGTGCGGGTCTCGTTGGGTGCGAGTTTACCAATGATTTACTTAATGGCGGCCACCATGTAGATGTAGTTGCACTAGCAAAAACGCCCTTAGATATTTTACTACCAGCGGAGCTTGGCAAAATTTTCGAACAACAGCTGCAAGAAAAAGGCGTTGTTTGGCATCTAGAACGCAGTATTCAGAGTGTGAAGCACGGTAACAATGGCTTAGATGTTTTACTATCTGATAACAGCGTTTTGCAGACGGATTTAGTGTTAAGCGCTATTGGATTACGCCCGGCTTTGCAACTTGCCAAAACTGCCGAACTTGCCACTCAACGCGGTATTTTAGTCGATCGCTATTTATGCACGACTAACCCTGCTATTTACGCCCTAGGTGATTGTGCGGAAGTAGCAGGCCATGTAATGTTTTACGTAGCACCTTTGGTCATTTGCGCTAGAGCGTTAGCACAAACCTTAACAGGCAATCCTACACCGGTTAGCTACCCGCCTATGCCCGTTATTTTAAAAACACCCGCCTGTCCGGTAGTAGTGAATCCGCCCCCTAACAATATTCGCGGCACCTGGCAAATTAGCGGTGACGCGCCTGATAAAAAAGCCTTATTCTATGATGAGCAAAACTGTTTACAAGGTTTTGCCTTACTCGGCAAAAGTGTGCTTGAAAAAATGGCTTTAGTAAAAGAACTGCCTATTCTTTTTTAATCTATGCAACAATTTAACAAACAAACCACGGTATTACTTGGCACTAATAATCCAACTCTGCAAAATTTGCTTCAAAAAAGCCTGCAACTCACCCAACTTACTCATTCACTTCATACGTTACTGGATCCAAATTTGGCTTTACATTGCAAAGTTGCTAATTTACGCGACCACACGTTAATCTTGGCGGTAGAAAGTGCTGCGTGGGCCACGCAACTACGTTACCAAATTCCTACGCTGCAAAAAAAATTGGCGACCACTGTAGAATTTAAGCAAGTACAAAAAATCGAATGGTTTATCCAACAACCTCCCACTTTCACTGCGCCTCAGCAAAAACGCTTACTGACACTAACCACAGAAAATGCCCAATTACTGCAAGATACGGCAGAAAGCATTGCGGCAAGCTCTTTAAAAGAATCGTTGATGCGTTTAGCTAAAAATATTTCATCATGAAACTATGCCTTACTTGTAATCACAAATTTCACGCTAATACTTGGCAATGTCCGCAGTGTGCTTATTATCCGCTAAAATTTCCGGATTATTACGCATTTGCGCCTGAATTAACGTTAGATGAAACAGGTTTTAAAATCGAACATTTTGCCAAATTTGCTACTCTAGAAGCAAAAAATTTCTGGTTTCATGCGCGCAATCAACTGATAAATTTTGCTATAAAAAATTATTTTTCACACAGTAAGAATTTTTTTGAACTAGGCTGTGGCACCGGCATTGTGCTTGATAACATCGCGCAGAATTTCCCACATTTCGATTTATTTGCCAGTGATTTAGCTAGCACTGGTTTGCAATATAGTGCACGACGCATTCCGCATGCTACTTTTTATCAAATGGATGCCCGCCAAATCCCATTTGTTGAGGAATTTGATTTAATAGGTGCTTTCGATGTGTTAGAACACATCGAAGAAGACGAACAAGTTTTAGCGCAGCTTTACCAAGCATTAGCCCCCGGTGGTGGCCTGATACTGACTGTGCCGCAACATCAAGCCTTATGGAGCCGGCATGACGAACATTTGCACCATGTCTGCCGTTACAGTCAAGCCGAATTAACGAACAAAGTTGTAAAGGCTGGTTTTCAACCATTACGTACTACTTCTTTTGTTTCCTTGCTGTTACCCTGCATGATCTTAGCGCGCTGGTTGAAGCGTAAATCCGCAGAGAATTTTGATTGTTTGGCAGAATTACAGCTACCCATGGGGTTAAATCAATTATTTAGCAGCATCCTCGCCTTAGAGCAAAAATTTATTCACGCCGGCGGTAATTTTCCAGTAGGCGGATCGCTTCTTCTACTGGCGCGCAAACGGTAACTCGCTATAATGTATCTATCGCTGTTCGTTTTATGGATTAGCTTATGACTATAACTATACCTATAACCCAACCTACGTTAGCTATTCTGGTTCCATGCTTTAATGAAAGTGAAGTTTTATCGCACTCAACGCAGCAATTATTATTGGTTTTGACCGATCTAATCGCTAAAGAAAAAATTGCTGAGAACAGTTTTATTTATTTTATTGACGATGGCAGCACCGACAACACGTGGGAACTTATTACCGCGCAACATCATAAGCATCCACAAATAAAAGGTTTGAAATTATCACGCAATTTTGGCCAGCAAAAAGCGTTATATGCTGGCTTAATGCATATTAAAGATAAAATTGATTGTGTAATTTCCATGGATGCCGATCTAGAAGACAGCATTTTAGTTATTGAAAATTTCATCGATCATTTTCACCAAGGTTTTGAAGTGGTTTACGGGGTGCGCAAACAACGTAGCTTTGATGGTTTTTTCAAAAAGTACAGTGCCCTGTTATTTTACCAACTCATGAAATTGCTGGGCACCAAAATTATCCCTAACCACTCTGATTTTCGCTTAACGAGCAAACGTGTTATTTATTGCCTAGAGCAATTTGCAGAATTCAATTTATTTTTACGCGGTATTTTCACCTTAATCGGCTTCAAATCCTGCAACGTGTATTATGATCGTGGCTTAAGAACCGCCGGCAAATCAAAATATTCTTTTAAAAAACTACTAGCCTATTCTATTGATGGCATCACTGCTTTTAGCATAGCGCCATTACGCTTAATTGCTCTGGCAGGAATATTATTTTTTATTTCCAGCACAGTCATGAGCTCTTACATTCTGTTTGCCGCGTTAATTCAACACAAGACGATCCCCGGCTGGGCTTCTACTGTGTTACCTATTTATTTTATTGGTGGGGTCCAACTATTAAGCATTGGAATACTAGGCGAATACCTTGGCAAAGTTTATCAAGAAGCTAAAGCCAGACCACGTTTTATTATTGATACCGAAATTTAAGGAATGCTGGGCTTAATAGCCCAACAATAGTACAACTAATGTTTAAGGTAGTATCATTGACATGCAATCTTCCTCAACTTCCTGGGTAACAACAACCACCGTTGCCAGTATTATTTTGCTAAGCATTCTCCTGCAGTTCAATATTTTTTTTAACCAAGACACTAGCTGGTTGATGCATGCTGGCCAACGCTTATTAGCGGGTGGCAATTATGCCAATAATTTTTTTGAAGTAAATCCGCCTATGGCGATTTACCTCTACCTGCCAGCTGTATGGTTAGCTAAATTATGGCAAAACAAGTTCTATGTTAGTTCTTTTATTTATACCTTCATTATCGGTAGTTATAGTTTATTTAGCTGTTATTTATTGTCTCACAAGATATTTACTGCACAACAAAAGCTGATTCAAGCAGTCTTTGTTATCAGCTTAAGTTTTATTTTTTTTCTCATGCCCGTCGACCAGTTTAGCGAACGTGAACATTTAATGTTGCTGCTAACGCTACCGTATCTCCTCTTAGTAATTTCTCGCTGCAGTGACAAAAATATTTCTATCCTTTTTGCCAGCATCATTGGCTTACTGGCAGGAATAGGCTTTATCATCAAACCGCATTTCTTGCTCGCTTGGCTATTGCTAGAAATTTATTGGGCCTGCAAAAACCGTAGTGTATCAAGTTGGATGCGCCCTGAATTTTTCGCTGTAATCTTGGTGGCTGCTAGCTATGCTTTATCCATCCCACTGTTCACTCCCGATTATTTAACGATAGTCGCCCCCAGCGCAGTTAAATACTATTACGTAAGCTTTGCCTTTCCCTTAGCTATAGTAATCATTCAACCGTTAGTAGCTTTTTTATTTATTGTGAGTGTATTTTACTTAGCGTTAAGGCCTTTTAGTTGCAATAAAAACCTCACCGATGTTTTACAGATTTATTTAATTGCTTTTCTTTGTATCCATCTCATGCAGCGTACCTTGTGGGCTTATCATATTTTTCCTGCGCTTGCCGTGGCATTGCTATTGTTAATTATTTTATTAATAAGTCTGCTTCAACAGCGTAAAGAAATGGCAACCGTATTCTGGGCGCTTATACTATTAACAGCTATTCCACTTGGTATTACTGGCAAAGAAACGGTAACGCAGTTGTGGCAAAAACAACATTCCATCCGTAATCAGTTTTTTAACTTAATAAATTCTCAAGCTAAAAACGGCACTATTTATTTTTTTTCGGATCTTATCACTGCTACCTACCCTACCGTTGATTACACACAAACCCACTCCCCTTCGCGCTATCCTTGTTTATGGTTAATCGATAGCCTAGAGTACTTACAAAATAATCCTTTGAACGCACAACAGCAACAGCAAATAAATTCCGATAAAAATAAACTTATCGCAAATATCACAACGGATCTAAACTCCGCCCCTCCCGATCTAATATTCATTCAATTCAAAAGTGTTAACTGGCAACGGTTAGGAATCCAAATAAATTTTTTTGATTTGTTGCAGCAAGACCCCCGCCTTAACTCACTTTGGCGCAATTATAGTTATTTGACAAAATTAGGGGGGTATTTAGTTTATAAAAAAATATAAAAAGAGATGCCTTTAATAGTTCCTTAAGCTTTTCCGCTTACTATAGAGATCAGACAAGGGTTATTGGAAAAATTAATAAAGTCGTTTTAATAACGGAGGAAGGAAAATAGCTAACATTGATAAACGATAAAATTATGCCTACACCTCAAACCTCACCCGCACAAGAAAGCAAAATTGTTGGATCCGGAGCCGAAACCAAATCATCTTCTGAAGCAAAACCTTATTCACCTGCAACATTTCTTTGCATTGAATATAAAAACTTCATCCATAATCTTATAGGACAGAATAATTTCGTCGCAGAAGATTATCTTTATCAGACTTGGCTTAAACAAACAATTCAAGAGGGGACTTCAACCCAGCGAGATATTGCTTTTTATAACAGCACTATCGCTAGTCTTTCAAAAGAACTACGTTCCTGTTTTACTGACTCAGCGGATCTGCAAAAATTACAAGCACGCCTAAATAAAGCTACCAAAAATAATGCCAAGGAACTTAATGATTTTCTAGCTCAACATCCAAAATTTAAATTTCAAATTATTCTTTCTTTTGGTAGTAAAGCTCCCACCCCCTTTAAAGATACAAAGAATTTTCCTGATTCTATCTCTTTGCAAATAGCCAAATCCTACGAAGATCATAGAAGATTTGTTTTACATGTTGTTGCTACAACCCTTAAAACGCCAGAAATAATAGAATTTCTTGCCTGTCTACATACTTTTTATCGACTAAATATGCAAAGCCGTCTCAAAACTGTAGATAAATCTGTCCATGATTTTTTAGAAGAAATTTTTACTGTTGGCAACTTAATCATTAGCAATAACTTTGAATTGCCTGATAGTAACCCTGCCACTTTATATATCGAATCATTAAAAAATTTAATTTTTTTAATAAAATCAGATGATCATTTTGTTTATCTAAACAAGCTGGAACATCAACCTCTGTTAATTTATTTATTACATAATTTACCACAGTTACAAATATTAGCTGAGCGTTGGGTAAGAGCTTGGAACCCACCAGTCGTAGGTTACGACTTAGATTTAAGATTTTTTTCTATCCCTATTCAGCATACGCCGTCAGGACTTGGAGATGAAATTCCCTCTCAAGTTTATACTGAACCAGAAACTCTACAATGCAAAACCTAGCTCTGATTATGCATAAAATTTCTTTGGGTATTTGTTGATTGGTTGTAAACCCTACCGGTGGCGAAACTCAGCGATAGGGTTTTACAGATAAGAGAATTAGCCAGCTTCCGTGGCTAAAACAGAACGTTGATAAGAAACCGGTGCCATTGCTACATCTTCGAATGTCACATATTCCCAGGCTTTTTCATCCGCCAATAGTGTTCTTATTAACGTATTATTCAAACCGTGACCGGATTTGTAACCATTGAAGGCGCCAATCAAACTGTGACCTAGCAAATAAACATCGCCGATAGCATCGAGAATTTTGTGCTTAACAAATTCGTCTTCATAGCGTAAACCATCGTCATTTAGTACTCGGTAATCATCTACGACTACGGCGTTATCTAAACTACCGCCTAATGCTAATTTCATTTCACGTAATTTTTCATATTGCGACATGAAACCAAACGTACGTGCACGGCTTACTTCTTTCACATAAGATGTGGTAGAGAAATCCAACGTGGCTGCTTGGGTACGGCTTTGAAACAACGGATGATTAAAATCAATGGTGAAAGAAACTTTAAAACCGTTAAAAGGTTCGAAGCTCGCCCACTTATCGCCATCTTGGACTGCAACTTTTTCTTTAATGCGAATAAAGCGTTTTACTTCACTTTGTTCTTCAATACCCGCGGATTGGATCAGAAACACGAACGGCGCCGCACTTCCATCCATAATAGGAACTTCGGAAGAAGTTACGTCGATATAAGCATTATCAATGCCTAATCCCGCTAATGCCGACATCAAATGCTCTACCGTAGCAACATGACCAGCGCCATTCACTAAAGTAGTTTGCATCGTAGTATCACCTACATACTCTGCGCGTGCAGGAATATCGATGATAGGATCTAGATCGATACGGCGAAATACGATCCCGGTATTAACCGGTGCAGGCCGCAAAACGATGATAGCCGTTTGACCACCGTGTAGAGTAATACCAGTCGCTTTAATGACATTTTTTAACGTACGCTGTCTTAGCGCTCGTTTTTGCGAAGTAACAGCTACTCGCGTTTGTTTAGTACTTGCCATAAATTCAAGAAACCTCTTCTTGACGACGCAAGAAAGCAGGAATATCCAGATAATCCATGTCTGGTGTTGCTTCTGTCGCCGTGGTTAATGATTTAGGTAAAACACCTTGTTTGCGCATGATCGTGGGTCGTTCTAGATGATGATAATCTAAACTACCGTCTGCGCGGGTACTATCAGCTAATTTGTTCACCATGCCAGCAACATCTTGTTCGCGACCTAAACCGGTGATCACAATCGTTACTCGCAATTCATTAGCCATTTCGGGATCAATAACGGTACCAACCACCACTGTCGCACTTTCGGAAGTGAAGCTCTTAATTACTTCGCCCACTTCTTCAAATTCGCCAATAGACAAATCTAAGCCAGCCGTAATGTTCACTAACACACCGCGAGCGCCAGTTAAGTTAATATCTTCTAACAATGGGCTCGCAATAGCTGCTTCGGCGGCTACACGGGCACGATTTTCACCGGAGCCAATACCAGTCCCCATCATGGCCATGCCCATTTCTGACATCACAGTTCGGACGTCCGCAAAATCCACGTTAATAAGACCGGGACGTGTAATAAGCTCAGCAATACCTTGCACAGCACCTAATAAAACATTATTTACTGCTTTGAATGCATCCAGCAGGGTAACGCCCTTGCCTAATACACTTAGCAATTTGTTGTTAGGAATAGTAATCAACGAATCAACATTTTGCCCTAAACGTTTAATGCCTTCTTCAGCCACGTGCGCACGTTTTTTGCCTTCAAAGATAAATGGCTTGGTAACGACTGCTACCGTTAAAATGCCTAGCTGTTTAGCAATTTCTGCTACCACGGGCGCCGCGCCGGTACCCGTTCCGCCGCCCATACCCGCCGTAATAAAAACCATATCTGCGCCTTCTAATACTGCACGGATTCTTTCGCGATCAGCATCAGCAGACTGACGACCAATTTCTGGATCAGCCCCGGCACCTAAACCTTTCGTTACTTCTTCGCCTAATTGAATCGTAGTTTTGGCTTTCGAGTTTTTTAATGCTTGGGCATCGGTATTAGCACAGATAAAATCCACGCCATCAATATTTTGCGTGAGCATGTGTTCAACAGCGTTACCACCGCCGCCACCTACACCGATTACTTTGATGACTGCATTTTGTGAATGACTATCGACTACTTCAAACATGTTTATTCACTCCTCAAAAATTATTCTGAAACCAACCGCGCATGCGATTCCAGGCACCTTTAACTCCACCTCCCAATAACGGTTCTCGTCGGTCGTATTGAGTTTGGTGACCATATAACAATAAGCCAACCCCAGTCGCATGCATTGAGTTGTTTATCTCAACGGGGAAACCTTTGCCGGTTGGAACGCCTAAGCGAACTGGCATTTTAAAGGTCATTTCAGCTAAATCAAGGCAACCTGCCACATTGGCTGCGCCGCCAGTTAATACGATGCCGGAAGCAACTAAATCTTCAAAACCACTTCGGCGTAATTCGGTTTTTACTAAATTGAACAATTCTTCATAACGTGGCTCTACCACTTCTGCTAATGCTCTTTTACTGATTTGACGGCCCGGGCGCTCCGCTACACTGGGAACTTCTAACCATTCTTCATTGCTAGCCATTTCCGTTAAGGCGCAGGCATATTTTAATTTAATTTCTTCGGCACTAGGGGTTGGGGTACGCAAAGCAACGGCAATGTCATTGGTTACTTGGTCACCAGCGATTGGAATTACCGCGGTGTGACGGATTGAACCTTCGGTAAAGATAGCAATATCGGTAGTCCCGCCACCAATATCAACTAAACAAACCCCTAATTCTTTTTCATCTTCCGTTAAGACCGCGTAGCTAGAAGCTAATTGTTCTAAAATAATATCGCTTACTTCTAAACCGCAACGTTGAATACATTTCACGATATTCTGCGCAGCACTCACTGCACCGGTCACCATATGAACTTTTGCTTCTAAGCGAACTCCGGACATGCCGATAGGTTCACGAATGCCGTCTTGGTTATCGATGATAAATTCTTGCGGCAGAATATGGAGAATTTTTTGATCCGCAGGGATGGCAACAGCTCGCGCAGCATCGATCACGCGATCTACGTCAGCCTGCACCACTTCTTGATTTTGAATTGCTACAATGCCGTGTGAGTTTAAGCTGCGGATATGACTACCAGCAATCCCCGCATAAGCAGAACGGATTTGGCAACCCGCCATTAATTCTGCATCTTCTACGGCACGCTGAATCGACTGCACTGTTGCATCAATATTAACGACCACGCCACGTTTTAACCCTTTCGAAGGATGGCGCCCTACCCCCACAATTTCAATCTGGCCATCGTGACCGATTTCACCTACCAAAGCACTTATTTTAGAAGTACCGATATCGAGGCCAACAATTAAATTTCTAGATGGTTTCTTTGCCATGTAGCTCCTCACATTCTGAGTCTTTAAAACATACCGCCATGCCATGGGCATACCGTAAATCTACCGAGCGTATCATACCAAGTTTTGGCGCAATTGTGCTGGAATAGACTGCAAAAAAACGTTCTATCCGCTGCCAGGGGTCAACTTGGCCCACGATAACGGTCAATCCGTTACTAAACTGTAACTGCCAAGATTGGCGTGGATCTAAGGTTAATGTGGCCAGTTGCAGCTTTAACTGGGCCATTAACGGCAACAATCGTTGATACATCTGTAACATCATTTTTTGCTGACCCGCGGCTCCCACAAACAGCGGCAACCCCGTAGGGGCTGCTGTATTACCTATATTAAATAGGTCACCTTGATCATTAACTAATAAATTATCATTAAAACGCGCTAAAGGCTGTTGCTCAGTAACCACTACCATTAACGCATCTGGCCAAATACGTTGCACTTTGGCTGAAGCCACCCAAGGAAGCTGCAGAAGATTATCTTGTAACGCCGCCAAATCGATTCCCACAAAGCCTTTTTGCACGGCAGGCAAAATCAGCTTGCGCAATTGTTCACGGTTGACATGAACATAATTGCCTTTAATTTGTACAGCTCTAATAGGGAATGTTTGCGGGTTTGCCAACTTGATCCAGCACCACGTCAAGCTACAAATGACCAAAACCCCAAGGGATATTTGCCAGAACCAACCACCCGAAGCCTGTTTTTGTTGCTTTGCAGCACGCATAGCCTGCCGTTCTTTCCCGGCGCTAAAATTCCGCTGTTCAGCTATTATCTTCCCTTCTTCGCGCATTGATTAAACCGTCTGCAAATAATGGTGTTCTTGGAAAGCTTCAACTAACAACTCAATAATGGGGGGGATGATAATCGATCTCGTTACTGAACGCTAGTACAAAAAGAAAGCATCTCTTTAATATTTCCTTAAGCATCTACGATTACCATTAATCAACCGCTAATTTAATTTGAGATTAATGTCGTGTTTGGAAAACTTCGTAGATTTGGTACGTGGATAGGCTTGGTAAACGAACCAGAACCCGCTGATATTACAACTCTGCGTAAAGATTTTGATCAACTTGCAGAAACGATAAAAGCCCATCCCCTTCCTGATAAAAAATTTCTAGGACGCAAAAAATATACTGACGGGATCAATGCCTACGTAATTAAACTTAATGATATTCTAGCTCGGGCGCTACAACTTACTAAAAAATATCCCCATGGCACTCATTATTATCAATTAAAGTTAATTTATTTAAAAACCCATGAAGCCATAGGTTTCACTTACGCAAAGTATCTGCAGAATTATTCAGAAAGCTTGCAATCACTAAAACGTGCAGAATTATTTGGTTTATACCTCCAAGCTGTATATTTGCTTACTATACCTGAGATTTATAACCCCACTCGCGCCATACGACTTTTGCAAGAAATTATTGCTCCTAATAGCAAGGATGTTAGTCTTTGTCAGCATGGCGAATCTGCTCAGTGCAACACGTGCGAAGACGCTAGAGCTCTCTTGGGATTATGCTATGCTTGGGGTTTTGCTGGTGATGAAAAAATTGAAGAAGGTCGCGGTTTAATCCTGGCAGGGATAAATAAAAATATAAGTAATGCTTATATCTATCAAGCACTCAGGATCAGAAACAATATTGGCCATGGTCGCCCATTAACCGAACCTGCCGATCAAAAATCCGAAAAAAATTCATTTGACCATTTAAAGCATATAGAAGGTTTGCTGGCAAGAAAAAGAAAAACAAACTCTTACGTTTTTTACTTGCTAGGTATTTGCTACCGCGATGGACTTGGCGTGGCAGCAGATTCTCAAATTGCTGATGTCTATTTTAGCAAGGCAAAATCTCACCAACCTAACAATATCCCGCCTTTTTGTGATGATCCAGCTGCATCTGATAAAACTAAAATTCCTCCCACAGTAGGATTAAGTTGTTTTGACTCAGAAGAAAAATCCGCGTTTCCTGCTGAAACAGTAGCGCCTTTGCCACAAACAAAAACCAAAGTTGCAAAAACAGCAAGCAAGGCTTCCCCAATAAAAACAGACGAACTTGTCCAGGAAATAAAACAACCTAGTGCAGATGACATAAGTGCTGCTATAGCAATAGCAAGACTTCCGCAAGAAACTGCTAAAACAGTTACGCCAGAGAGACCAGGAGCAAAAAGAAAAAATGCTGCACGCCTATCCACTAAAAATAATAGCGCATTCACTTTCACCAAATCCAGCTTTAATTTCGCAATTTCTGCTGGTGCCACTATAATAGTTGTAACAGGTGCTATTACAAAAACTGCTGTCATTGACATTCCTAGAGCAGGATTAAATTTACTAGTTCGAGGTTGTTCTAAATTAATCGCCTCATGCTGCAAAACAAAATCAATTATTGGCCAAGCTAAACTCCCAACAAAAAAAACTGCTTCTCGCGTAATTCTTAGTCCAGCAAAAAAAACAATCGAAGAGCCTGGCATTGATTCTACCCCAACTGCGGTTGCAACTTTTGATGAGACTGCAATTTCTGCAACTCTTGAAAATTCAATCCCTGGCAAGAAAGTCAAAAAAGCAAAATCAACGGCAACCTCTGCATCAACAAGCGCAGAATCGCCATCCGAAGCAAAAGCCCATGCAACATCATCTAACGTTGTTTCAGCGGTTAGCCACCAAGGTAAAGGTGTTTCTGTACCCGCGGCAGCAAAATCTAGTTCCGCAAAATTATCTTCAAAGTTGGGGCGGCCAGCTGCTGGATCATCTAAGCGTAAAGCAGAAACCAAACACTCCTTACCACTCCAAGCATCTGCATCCCTGCAATCTGACGCTTCTAAACCTTTAGTTGCCGCTCCAGACTTAGCACTACAAACTCCCGCAACTGTTCTGCTCGCCCCTAAAAAAGAACCAGTTACAGCGCAAAATCAACCAAAAAAATCAACAGCAATTTTTGCTCAAGCAAAAAATCCAGCAACTCCTTTTGGTACCAAAGCTTGGTCGCATATTGCTGGAGGATCACAACCCACTCACTTAGCTGCAACTGCAGTTTCACCCGCAACTGATTTATCTGCGACTAATTCTGCAGCTAGTTCTCCTGTTGCAACAGCTTTGGCAACTTCTGATTCTGCTGTTGATTTGAATTTAGCCGCCAGGTCGTTAGCATCAGTTTCCAAGCCAATTCAACAACAATCACCCCAGCCAGAACAAAAAACTAGTAAAGCTCTGGACATTGGAGGAACTGCCGATGAAATAAAGGAAATACAAAAGGCCGCACGAGAATTAAAAGCAGCCACCGAAGAAAAACAAAAAAAATATACAAACTACACCCCTAAAAAATATACGTTCAAACAATTAAAAGACGAATATAAAATTGATCTGTCTACAAGCTTTGATAAATTTCTAAAAAATGTATTGCCTGTTTACGACAAATTGGCAAGTGATAATCATCAAGTTCGTATTCGCGGTAGTTCAGTGGTTATGTTATTGCTAGGTTTAGACGTCCGCTGTACCGACATCCTCAAGGGTGTTACTGACATTGATCTAAAAACGTCTGCTAGTTTCGAACAAGTTAAAACTATGTTTGGTCCTAAGGACAAAGATGCTAAGGACAACGATGGCGTTACCTTTACTGAAGGTACCATTCGACTATGCACACTAAAACCAACAAATCCCTTATTACCACATATTGATATTACGCAATTCCACCGCTATGAAACTAGCGGAAAAAATGCCGGCAGGCTGGTTGACAGCAAAGACGAAGATGCTATTGACACCTATGATATTACTCTCAACACTCTTTACTTTAGCAGAAATTCTTCTGGCGAATGGGAACTGTTCGATCCCACCGGCTTAGGTCTTCAGGATTTGCTTGCCAGAAAAATCCGCCTGGTTGGCAACCCCAACGTAAACTTACAACGTGATCCCGTGTGTTTAGTAAGAGCAATTTGCGCTAAAAACAAATATCCTGAATTTGCAATGGAAGAAGATACGCAACAGGCGATTCAACAAGGTTATGCTCATTTTGGCAAATATGATGACTCTAATAAATATTTACATCTCTTTAAACTATTGCTGAAAATACTAAAATTGCCTCTTGCACAACGCAAAATTTGTTTAGATGAAATTCAAGCCGTAACATCAGGCAATAGCAAATCTAAAAATTTGCTTACCCTTATTTACCAGCTGTTAGAAGCTGGATTTGGCAAAAATATCTCGGCATTAAAGAATTTGTCGCGCGATCCAAGTGAATGTGATAACAGTCGTCATCCGTTATTAACCCATGCTATTAAGAAAAATGACCTGATTAGCGCATTCCTTTATCGATACGCTGGCGCTAGTCCAGCTGACCGCGACTCAGGTCCACGTCGGACTGAGGTCCACGAATATGCTGGTTCAAGAAGATGGCCCTACTTTAAGTTATTCCAAGATTTAATAAGTGCTATAACACCAGCTATGGATGAAACTGCTGCACTTGCCTACCTACTAAAACTCTTGGAGGAAGAAAAACGACTTCTCGCTGAGCCCACATCAGAAACCGCTTACCGTTTTCCAACATCTGGCATTTACGTACGATATGGGTATTCTTTGCAGAATGTCGATGCAGGTGCTGGCGCAGCAGGCGCAGGAGCTAGCCAAACTCTGCCACGTCAATTATTTGGTTGATCGCAATCCCGATTAAATTTATTTTTTATTTACTGGCCATTCTTACGAACTGGACGTCCAACTCGTAACTAGTTTGCTTGGCACACCACCAATATCTCCTGCGCCTTGCGTTAATACTACGTCACCGTCTTTTAAAGCATTTTGTAAAGCTGCAGGTAAATCTGCGGGGCGCTCTACAAAAATTGGATCAACCAACCCTCGTTGACGAATATTGCGGCATAATGAGCGGCCATCGGCACCAGCAATCGGTGCTTCGCCGGCGGAATAAATATCTAACAATAACAACACATCGACTTCCGATAATACTTGCGCAAAATCTTCGAAGAGATCGCGTGTGCGTGTATAACGATGTGGTTGATATGCCATTACTAAGCGACGATTAGGCCAAGCGGCGCGAATTGCTTGTAACGTTGCTTTAATTTCACGGGGATGATGACCGTAATCATCTACTAAGGTTATATTGCCTTGCCCCGTATTAAATTCTCCGTACATTTGAAAACGTCGCCCTACTCCGGAAAAATTGGCAAGCGCCGTTTGGATAGCTGCATCGGAAACTCCCACTTCGCTGGCAATAGCAATAGCGGCTAAGGCATTCAACACATTATGGCGGCCTGCTGAATTTGAAGTTATTTCTAAAGTAGGTTTACCTGCTCGAACAACTTTAAAATGATTTTTTACACCCTGCTGCACATAATCTATAGCACGAATATCTACATCTTCGGTAAAACCATATGTAACAACTGGACGCGAAATTTGCGTCGCAATTTCACGCACGACTGGATCATCCACACAAAGTACCGCCAAACCATAAAATGGTAAGTGATGTAAAAACTCCACGAAAGTTTCTTTGAGCTTGGTAAAATTACCTTGATAAGTACTCATGTGATCAGCATCAATATTAGTTACTACCGACATCACGGGTTTTAAATAAAGAAATGAAGCGTCACTTTCATCTGCTTCTGCTACTAAATATTGTCCAGATCCCAAACGTGCATTCGTACCCGCGCTATTAAGCAAGCCACCAATCACAAACGTTGGATCCATACCTGCTTCCGCTAAGATACTTGCCACTAAACTGGTGGTAGTTGTTTTGCCATGCGTACCCGCAATAGCGATGCCGTGCCGAAAACGCATTAACTCCGCTAGCATTAATGCACGCGGTACAATAGGAATACGGGCTTGCCGTGCAGCCACTAACTCAGGATTTTCATCTGGAATAGCAGTAGAACGAACCACAACATCTGCACCTTGGACATGCTCTGCCTTATGCCCTTGCATCACACTTACGCCCAATTTTTTTAAATGTTTCACTACGGCATTATCAGAAAGATCAGAGCCAGAAACTTGATAACCTTCGTTAAGTAAAACCTCAGCAATGCCGCCCATGCCAGCACCACCGATGCCGACAAAATGAATATTGCGAATGCGTCCCATGCTGGAAGCTTGATTTGCAGTGATCATACTATTTTTTTCCTATTAATTGGGCACGATAACCAAAAGCCGTGATCCTAGATTCATAATCGATACGTAACAAAATTGCGATCGTTGCACACATCATTAATAAACTACTACCGCCATAACTCATGAGCGGTAACGTTAATCCTTTGGTAGGCAGCACGCCAGTATTTACACCTACATTAATGAGAACTTGCAAAGCAATTTCTAAACTAAAACCATACGCTAAAAACGCGGCAAAATGACGATTTTCCAAATAAGCTCTACGACCAATTTGTAAGGCCCTTACCACGACCACAGCAAATAATACCAGCACGGCAATACTGCCGATCAAACCTAATTCTTCGGTAAGCACCGCAAACAAGAAATCCGTATGCGCTTCTGGCAAATAAAATAATTTTTGCACGCTATCGCCTAAACCCACACCAAACCAACCACCGCGGCCAAAGGCAATTAACGATTGGGTTAATTGATAGCCGCTATCAAACTGCGTGGCCCAAGGATTTAAAAATGTGGTTAGCCGTTCCATACGATACGGTGAAGCAACCGCTAAACCCGCCATAGCAGCTACGACTGCCCCTAACAAAACACCAAATTGCCATAACCGTACGCCCGCTAAAAATAACACTCCTAAAGCAGTCACTAAAATCACGGTAGCAGCACCAAAATCTGGTTCGCGTAACAAAAGCATGGCGACAAAACCTAACAACAAAATAGGCTTCAAAAACCCACTCACCTTAGTACGCACCGCTTTTTCATGGCGCACCAAATAACCACCGAGATAAATAACTGCCGCTAACTTTGCAAATTCTGATACTTGAATACCGAACGGTCCAATGCCTAACCAGCGCATACTGCCATTAACTTGTCGACCAATACCATGAATCAATACCAGTGTTAGTAGCCCGACACTAATCAACAACAAAGCCATTCCCATTTTCTGCCAAGCTTCTAAACTAATACGAAAAATATAAATTCCTAAACCAATTCCTAATGCTAAATAAAATAATTGATGTAATAGAAAATGAAAGGGGCCACCAAATTGACGTTCTGAAATTACAATAGAAGTGGAAGCTACCATTAAAACGCCTAACGCTAATAAGCCTCCCACGGCGATTAATAAATAGCGATCATAGAGAACAATCGGTGCAATACCACGTTCGTAAGTTTCGGCCATACTACTTGAAGCTGTCATGGGGTTAAGTTTCTCACTAAATCTTTAAACACTTCACCACGATGTGGGTAATCGCGGAACATATCAAAACTCGCACACGCCGGAGACAGTAACACAATGTCATGCGCTTTTGCGGCTTTTTGTGCCAATAAAACTGCTTCTGCCAAATCATGGACAATTTCGGTAGTAATCACTGGACTTAATGCTTGCTGTAACAAAGGCGCATCGCGACCAATGAGAATGACGGTTCTGGCATATTTTGCTACTGCGGGTTGCAGCACCGTAAAATCCGCACCTTTACCAATGCCGCCGGCAATTAAAATTAGCTTACCTGCGATCGCACCACCCAATCCTTCAATCGCTGCAATAGTCGCACCTACGTTAGTCCCTTTGGAATCGTTGTACCAAGCAACTTGATTATATTCAGCCACCCACTGACAGCGATGTTCTAACCCTTTAAAAGTGCGTAGCACTTGCAACATAGGTTCCCACGGTAATTTTAAGGCATGGCCAAAAGCCAAGGCCGCTAAGGCATTAGCCCAATTATGACGACCTTTAATTCGCAATTCTGTTACCGGCAATAAAGGCTGTTTACCGTAGGCTAACCAAGGTTGTTGATTGACATACCATAAACCAAACTCACCATCTTCCGCTTCACTTAAGCCAAAACTGACGTAATGCTCCACACCTTCAGGAAAAGTAACAAGATCATCCCGATTCCACACTGCAATTTTACAATGCTGATAAATGCGTTGTTTAGCTTGAATATAAGCAGCCATGGTGCCATGCCAATCCAAATGATCTTCGCTAATATTGAGAATGGTAGCGGCTGTCGCTTGCAGTGAAAATGTTGATTCTAATTGAAAACTAGAAAGTTCTAACACATAAAAATCAGGGATTTTTTCCAACAGTAAATCTAACGCGGGAGTACCTATATTGCCACCTAACAAGGCAGTAAAACCGGCTTGATTGATCATCTCACCAATTAACGTAGTAACTGTGCCTTTTGCATTAGTGCCCGTGATAGCAATAATCGGTGCTTGCGCTGCTCTAGCAAATAATTCGATATCACCAATAATAGGAATTTTTTGCTCACGGGCGAAAACCAAGGCGGGTTCCTGTAAGGAAATCCCAGGACTTACAATAATTTCTGCTGCCTGCGCAATAATACCGGGATCGAGTTTGCCCAAATGAATGGGAATATGCGGAAATTCTTGCTTAAATTCCGCAAGCCCCGGAGGGTTATCGCGCGTATCCATGATGAGTAAAGATATTTTTTGTTGTGCCAAATAACGCACGCAAGAAAGCCCCGTTTTACCGAGGCCGATAATAATCAAGGGTTTACTCTGTAACACTGTGCTCTACCGTAGTTTTAAAGTCGCCAAACCACATAATACTAGAACAACCGTTATAATCCAAAAACGCACAATCACCCGGGGCTCTGGCCAACCTTTGAGTTCAAAATGGTGATGAATGGGCGCCATGCGAAAAATCCGTTTGCCCGTTAATTTAAAGGAAGCTACCTGCAAAATCACTGAAACTGTTTCCATGACAAACACACCACCCATCAGAAATAAGACTACTTCTTGGCGTACCATAACCGCGATGACACCTAAAGCTGCACCTAATCCTAATGCACCGACATCTCCCATAAAAATCTGCGCTGGATAGGTGTTAAACCAAAGGAAACCTAACCCTGCACCTAATAAAGCGCCGCAAAATATCACTAACTCCCCTGCACCTGGTACAAATGGGATTGCTAAGTAATTAGCAAAACTTGCATTTCCTGTTAGATAAGCAAAAATTCCGAGGGCGCCACCTACTAATACCGTAGGCAAAATAGCTAAGCCATCTAAACCATCGGTTAAATTAACGGCATTGCTAGTTCCCACAATGACTAAGTAGGTTAACAAAATAAAGAAAGGCCCTAGATGAAGAGCTGCGTGTTTGAAAAAAGGAATAACCAGTTGCGTTTCAATTGGAGTTTTAGCGATATAAAACAAATAAATTGCTGCACCAAACCCTAGGATGGATTGAAATAGATATTTCCAACGCGCTGGCAAGCCTTTGCTATTTTTAAGAATTAATTTGCGATAATCATCCAGCCAACCGATAGCACCAAAACCAAAAGTGACCAACAAAACCACCCACAAATAGGGATTGGCTAAATTTCCCCACAGCAAGGTAGTTAAAATAATGGCGAACAAAATGAGGGTGCCGCCCATCGTTGGGGTGCCTGCTTTGCTTAAATGACTTTGTGGACCATCATCACGGATGGGCTGACCAATTTGATAAAAGCTCAAACGTCTTATCATCAAAGGACCAACCAATAAAGCAATAAAAAACGCCGTCAAAGTACTTAGCATTGCGCGAAGCGTTAAATAATGAAAAACTTGGAAACCGTGATAGTACTTGGATAAGTATTCTGCAAGCCAAAACAGCATAAAATGATCAACGCCTCATATACTTTATTAAAATTTTTCGGCCATTAAAGCCGCCACTACATTTTCCATTTTTGCGCTACGTGAGCCTTTTACTAAAACTGTCATGCCCGCTTGCAAAATTGTGCGCACACTATCACTCAATTCTGCTTGAGTTGCAAAATGATAAGCACCAGTGCCAAATGCTTGCACCGTTGCCGAACTTAATTTGCCATAGGCATATAACTTTTCTATCCCTAACTCTTTCGCTAATACTCCCATCGCACGGTGATGATTTTCAGCATCAGGCCCTAACTCGCCCATATCGCCCATGACGAATATACGTTCGCCAGGATAAGTTGCCAATACCCGCAAAGCTGCTGCGACAGAAAAAGGATTTGCGTTATAAGAATCGTCAAAAATACGGGACCCAGCTAAGCCCGATCGCATCACTAAACGACCTTTCACGGGTGCCATCGCTTCCAGACCTTGTTTGATCGCCGTCAAACCAGCTCCCACTGCTTGCGCAGCTGTTGCTGCCGCCACCGCATTCAAGACATTATGCTTCCCTAAGACTGGTAATTTTATGTTAATGGCATCGTGAGCCGTTTTCAGCACAAAGCCGTAGTAGCCCAAATCATCGGCAACAATATCCTGTGCCGTCACAGCTACATCCTCGTGTTGAATGCCAAAACGAATTTTAGTTAATTTAGGCAATTGCGCTTCTATCCAGCTAGCAAAATTGTCGTCTGCATTGATCAAAGCAATACCATCGGCAGGCAGTCCTTGAAAAATTTCTGCTTTGGCTTTCGCTACGCCTTCGATACTACCAAAACCTTCTAAATGCGCCGGCGCAACATTATTAATGAAGGCAACTTGCGGTTTTACTAATTTAGTCAGATAACCAACTTCACCGGGATGATTTGCACCGATTTCAATTACTGCATAACGATGCTGATCAGTGAGTTGCAATAATGTTAAAGGCACCCCGATGTCGTTATTTAGTGTTCCTTGACTTGCTAATACCGATCCACATTGCGTCAAAATGGAACGTAACATTTCTTTTACCGTAGTTTTGCCACAGCTACCGGTTAAAGCAATAATTGGCAATTGAAATTTTTGTCGATGTAATGCTGCTAATTTACCTAGTGCTAAACGCGTATCTGCCACTTGTAGCAGGGGCATTTTGCAATCTACTGGACGACTAACAATGGCAGCAACAGCTCCTTGCGCTTCTACTTGTTGGATAAAATCATGGCCATCAAAATTTTCACCTTGTACTGCAACGAAAAGATCGCCGGGTTTTAGGGTGCGCGAGTCTATGCTTACCGAAGTAAAAGTAGCATCGGATCCAATTAATTTTGCATCAAGTTGCGAACATAGGTCGGTAAGGTTGGTCGCCATAAATAGCTCCTTAAAAACACCCCTCATCTGGCCTACGGCCACCTTCTCCCCAAAAAGGGAACACGTCCCACAGGGGGAGAAGGATGCCTCCGATTAGCTTATAAGGTGTGAATAGTCACATTAAATCTCTGTCAATAATTTTTGCACTTCTAGAGCATCATTAAAAGGTTCTTTTTCTTTACCAATAATTTGATAGGTTTCATGGCCTTTTCCAGCAATTAAAATAACATCATCCGCTTGCGCGCAACTAATAGCATGCGCAATCGCGCGGCGGCGGTCATGTTCAATGACTGCTTTACCAGGATCGGTTAACCCTGCATAAATTTCGGCAACAATTTGTTTGGGATCTTCTTGGCGTGGATTATCATCGGTAATAATCAAACGATCAGCGTATTGTTCTGCGACTTTAGCCATCAAAGGTCTTTTACCTCGATCCCTGTCACCGCCGCAACCAAATACACACCAGAGCAACCCTTGTTTATATTCACCCAATGCTTTTAATACTTGTTCTAAAGCATCTGGAGTATGCGCAAAATCTACGATTACTAAAGGTTTGTTACCACCACCAAATGTCTCCATTCTTCCTGGCACTCCGCGCAATTGCGCCATGCGCGCCAAAATTACTTCTAGTGATAAACCTAGAATGCCTAATACCGTTACTACCGCCAAAAGATTGCTTAAATTAAAACGACCGGTTAGATGCGGATTATGTAATACACCATCACCCCAGGGCGTATGAATGCTCGCGGTGATACCGCTACTGTCTAATTGAGCATGATGCACATAAGTTTTGGCGATGCCATTTAGCTCTTGTTGCTGCGGTAACGGCGGATTAAGTGAATAACTATATACCGGCAAAATCGGCTTTAATTCCGTTAACCATTCTGCGCCATATTTATCATCGGCATTTAAAACTGCACAGCCTAAACCTGGCTGGGTAAACAACGTACGTTTTGCTGCAGCGTAATTAGCAATACTGCCATGGTAATCTAAATGATCGCGCGTTAAATTAGTAAATACCGCAATATTAAAATGTGTACCACTAACACGGCCTTGCACTAAACCATGTGAAGCAACTTCCATCGCTACATATTTGGTGCCGTTTGTCTGAAATTCTGCAAATAATTTTTGTAAGGTGATGGCATCCGGTGTTGTTAAATCCGTATGCTGTAACTGACCATATAAACCATTGCCCAACGTGCCGATAATGCCACAGGGTTTATCTTCTAGTTGTAAAGCTTGCGCAATGAAATGTGAGCATGATGTTTTACCGTTAGTGCCTGTTATCCCTATTACTTTTAGGTGATTGCTGGGATCATTGTAAAAACGTGCCGCAATAACTCCTATTAATTTCGCTAAATCTTTTACAGGAAAAATAGGTACGACCGTAGTCTCATCATTAACCTTGCTAGCAGTTTCTTGCTCTTCGACTAGTACGGCTACTGCGCCTTGTTTTATCGCTGCTGCTACAAATTCACGACCATCTTTTTGCGTACCGCTGCGCGCGAAAAATAAATCGCCAGGCTTTACTAAACGACTATCTTGCGCCAAACCACTAATCAATCGGTCTGCTTGCTCAGGTACCGCCACAATATTATTTAACAAATAAGAAAGTTGTTTCGCTGAAGATGCTTTGTTGGTCATAAGCTAAAGTCCCTGTTAATCAGCAATACCGGCAGCGGGTGGTGCTGGGGTAGGCAGATCATTTTTAGCATCGAGATCATCGGGGGGTATATTCATTAAACGTAAAGATTCTCCCATGATATGAGAAAAAATAGGTCCTGCTGTATAACCACCATAATACTGAGTGCCCGTAGGATCATGCAAGACTACGGCAATTACTAACCGTGGGTTACTAGCTGGTGCGATACCAACGAAAATACTGTTGTAGTGTCTTTTTTCATAACCTTTCGGCCCCACAATATGCGCTGTTCCGGTTTTACCAGTTACGCGATAACCTGGCACACGTGCTAACGGGGCAGTACCTCCTTTCGTTAATACGGATTCCAGCATGGTTAAAATTTCATTGGCGACCTTTCCATTCATAACTTGCTGACCTTGCACAGGTCCAGTTTGCTTAACAAAGGTTACAGGAATTTTTTCACCGCCTGCGGCTAAAATTGCATAAGCTTGCGCTAATTGTAAGGTAGTAACTGTCAAACCATAGCCGAATGAATTGGTGGCTAATACAAACGGATTCCATACAGCATAATTAGGCAAAACCCCCATTCGTTCACCCGGGAAACCGCTGTCTGTCACTTGGCCAAAACCGACAGCATGTAACATATTCCACAAATTAGCCGGTGGCAATGATAACGTAATTTTTGACATCCCTACGTTACTCGACAATTTAAGAATAGTGGTTAAATCAATTACCCCGTTGTTTTTGCCATCATCGTCCACTTTTTTATTATTAACCATGATCCAACCCGGGGAGGTATTCACAGTGCTATTCACTTGATATTTACCACTAGATAATGCGCTAGCCATACTAAATGATTTAATCGTAGAACCAGGTTCGAACGTATCGGTTACTGCACGATTGCGATAACGATCATCGTGACTGCCTGTACGATTATTGGGATTGTAAGAAGGCCAGTTCACCATGGCGAGAACCTCACCTGTTTTTACATCTAAAACTACAACAGATCCCGAGCTAGCTTTGTATTTTGCTACTCCTTCGGCTAATTCATGATAAGCAAAATATTGAATGCGTCGATCAATACTTAATACTAAATTTTGGCCTGGGCGCGGTTCACGTGACACATCGACATCTGCTACGATGTGCCCAAAACGATCTTGTAAAATACGTTTTAAACCCGGCACGCCCTGCATCCATTGGTTATAAGCTAGCTCTAACCCCTCTTGGCCTTGATCATCGACGTTGGTGAAACCCAGTACGTGCGCCATAACTTCGGCCTCGGGATAGTAGCGTTTGTACTCGCGTTGCAAATAAACACCTGGAATTGCTAAAGCTTTTACGGCTAGGCCGATATTTGGATCAAGACCACGTTTTAAATAAATAAAGTCACGATCCTTCTCTTTGTTAACATGAGCAGAAATTGCAGCTGACGAGGTATTTAGTAAATCAGCCAGTTTTGCCAAATTTACTCCAGAAGCATCAAATTCATCGGGGTTAACCCAAACAGAATCAACAGGAGTACTAACTGCGAGGGATTCACCATTGCGATCTAGAATGACACCGCGATAAGCAGGAATTGTAACAGTACGTAAAGTTCTAGCATCCCCTTGCCCGAGCAAAAAAGCTCGGTTGATGACTGTGAGATCTAGTAGACGCGCAAGTAACCCCAGCGCGCCTAGTAAAAGCAAGCCAATAATAAAATAATAACGATAGGAATAAGCATTACCGCGCTGGTTTATCTGACGGGGCTGGCTCGCTGGTTCAAACACGCAAAACTCATCTCATTACTTAGGACGTTAGGGGACGCTCAAGTGTAACAAGTACTACATCTTTAGTCATTGGTAAAGACATTTTAAGTTGTTGCTCGGCAATATTTTGTACCCGCGCCGAGGCGGCCCAGGTATTTACTTCCAATGAGAGCTGGCCTAATTCAACTTGCAATTCGTCATGTGCTTGTTGCAAGCTTTGTAAATCACCAAATAAATGACGATTTAAATCTTTGACATAGACTACCGCCAAACCCGAAGCTAAGACGGCAATAAACAATAAAATAGCACCTAGCATTTGGCTGGACAGAAAAAAAGATCGGTTAGAAGCTGGGGCAAAAGACCCTTCGGCTAAGGCGCGCGCTGCTGCATTCATCGTAATTTCTCCGCAATTCTTAAAACAGCACTGCGTGAACGCGGATTAGCCGCAATTTCAGCTGCTGTAGGTTTAACTCCACGACCGATGCAATGGAGCCGCGGTCGCACATCCATGGCGGCTATAGGTATTTCCTTTGGCAAAATTGCTCCTTTACTTTGTTGGCGCATAAATTGTTTAACAATCCGATCTTCTAGCGAGTGGAAACTTATCACAACTAAGCGTCCGCCTACAGCTAAAATTTCTAAAGCCAACTGTAAACTTACCTCTAGCTCATTTAATTCTTGATTTATAAAAATGCGAATCGCTTGAAAACTTCGGGTTGCCGGATGCTTTCCTTTTTCCCAAGCTGGATTTGCTTTACTTACAATTTCACTTAAGCGTCGTGTGGTAACGATAGGTTCGATCGCTCGTTCTTGCACAATGGCTCTAGCGATACGACGCGCAAACCGTTCTTCACCGTATTCAAATAAAACATTCATGATTTCGCTTTCTTTAGCGGTGGCTATCCACTTTGCAGCTGTTAATCCCTGTGTATTATCCATACGCATATCCAAGGGTCCATCTTGCAAAAAACTAAAACCACGACTCGGATCTTCTAATTGCGGCGAGGAAACACCTAAGTCAAACAAAATTCCATTCACACGACCTACAATTCCCTTATTTTTTGCAACTTCAGCTAGCGCTGCAAAAGACCCATGTATGAACTCGATCCGTTTATCTGCACCTAAATACTCGCGCGTAATTTGAATAGCTTCTATATCCTTATCAAATGCTATCAACTTACCTTGCGCGTTTAAGCGCGCTAAAATTTCTTTACTATGTCCGCCACGACCTAGAGTAGCATCTATGTATACTCCATCGGCGTGAATTGCTAGCGCTGTCAATGTTTCTGGCAATAAAACCGACTGGTGGTGATACCCTTCTTTTTTTGCCACAATTTCTTATTCCCTTACAATGACAGCGATTGCAACTCATTCGGTAATTCAGCTGCTGAGCTGGCTTCTTCCGCCAACCAATTGACACGTCCTAGGTGCCATTGTTGCTCATCCCATAATTCAAACTTTTTACCTTGCCCTACCAACATCACTCGTTTATCGAGTTTGGCGTATTCACGCAATAAGGGTGGTAATAAAACTCTTCCACTACCATCCAATTCCAGTTCAGTTGCATGTCCGATTAGCAAACGCTGTATCCGACGTGCTGCTCGATTAAAACTTGGCAGCGCCTGCAACTTTTGTTCGATCACTTCCCACTCAGGCAATGAGTAAATTAATAAACAGGGTGAATCCGTATCTATGGTTACCACTAGTTGCGAAGTGCCGTTCTGCTGCAACTGCTCGCGGTAGCGGGCTGGCATTGCCATCCGCCCTTTTGTATCGAGCAAAATTGCGTTGATTCCGCGGAACACTTTTACACCTCACTCAACCCAGAATTTCCCACTTCTCTCCACTTTCCACCACTTTGATACACTATAAGAACGAAAATGGCCTGCGTCAAGGGTTTGTACAGGAAAATTTATTACAATAGATAAAAAGCAACTTAATGGTCCTGAAAAAATTATCAGCGGCTGGCATACCGCAAGGCGCACGCAGAAGCAGAGGCGGAAGCATTTAGAGATGCACACGAAGAAAGTATTGATACGCTTGCCACCAAAACCGATCTACTAACGACTAAAGCAGATCTACAAACAAGCACACACACTTAAAGGCATCTCTAAAAATTCGTTTCTATAGCCTCTCCCTTTGAAAAAGGGAGACTGAGAGGGATTTTCTTGTGAAAAACAAACAAAATTGTAGGAACTTTTCGAAAAATCCTCCTTGCCCCCCCCCTTTTTCAAAGGGGAAAAACAAAAAGGCGTGAATTAATAGAGGTGCCCTTAAAGTAGATTTAATTAAATGGATATTAGGAATTGTTTTAACAGTAACCACTGCATAAGCAGCTTTGCTTATATTCGCGTTAAAACTTTCGCACTAAAAAAGCTCAACGCACTTTAGGAAAATTTACTTATTAAGATCTTTCACGCCTGCTAAACGTTCTAGCACACGCAAAGGCGATCGTTGTTCATCTTGCATTGCAGCAACAGGCAAATAAAAAGTTTGTTCTAACACATGTTGACCAGACATCGCGGCATGTGACACTTGATCAGTAAACACTACCCAAGTTGTTGCTGATGGAAAACGAACTTCCATTTGTGTCACCTCACGCTGATAAGCAATATCTGCTTTCATCCGATCATGTAATTGCAGCATGATATGATCATACGCCGTACGCCTGCTTTTCGTGATTTTCAAAGCACGCAATAAAAATCCACTACCCGGAAAAGGACGACGAATACTTGGCAAAAAACGCTGAGCGACACTTTCAAAAGGTTCGCCCACGCGCCATACACGATCCCAGCCATTCGGATTTATATTCGTAAAAACTCGTAAAATTCTTTTACCTTGATTTGGACTAGCTGGAAATGCATCGACATGCAAACGCGTATCATCCTTACGATAAGAAAGTTTTCTATGTCCTATTTCTGCTGGACGAAAACTAGTACGACCAGCTTGCAGCGCATCTAAATAACCAGGGAAAAAATTTTGCATTAATTCCGCAGCGCATCGTGAAAAGCGTTGCAATAAATTTTTTATTTCATGCTGATCAGCTTGCGAAGCACTAACCCCGGCAATTTGATTAGTCAGCTGATTAAAACTAATATTTTTATTTTTTGGATCAGCATAGGTTGCTGAAAGAAAGCGTTTTTCTGCGGGTAGCAAATTAAAATTTAAATTAGGCAGATATAATAATTTACCATTTTCTAAAGCATTGACGGCACGCAATTGTAATTCTGCGGAAATTTGTTCTTGCCAATCCTGGTTAGCAAAAGTTTCTAAGACATCCATAGGACTCACCCTTTTGGTAAAATACGTTTAGGACACCTTTACCTCTGCACACGACAATTTTTGCAGGCTGGACTGACAAGCCCAACATTTCCGTACAATTTCGACAACCATGTTGGGCTTACCCGTCCAACCCATGGCATTTTGAAAATTGTCGTGTACAAAGCATCTTTATAAATCTGGGGAAGTCGGTCGGTAAGCCGGGTTCTGTCGTGGACAGTCATTCCTCTAGGATGGATGTCACCATCCACCTCGTGCGACCTACCCGAACCCCGTGCGGACCACACGTTAGCAATTGCTTGCTAGGGTTCCTATTTGGTCTTGCTCCAAGTGGGGTTTTCCCTGCCACAACTGTTACCAGTTGCGCGGTGCGCTCTTACCGCACCATTTCACCCTTACCACTAGCACCAAAGTGCTAAATGGCGGTATATTTTCTGTGGCACTTTCCGTAGGCTTACGCCTCCCAGACGTTATCTGGCACTTTGCCCTGTGGAGCCCGGACTTTCCTCTAGGTAAAACCTAGCGACTGTCTGACCAACTTCCACTCAGAGATTAGTACAATTTTTTGCTTTTGGATACCTACCCCATGCGTGATCTTTATATCGGTTTAATGTCTGGCACCAGTATGGATGCTGTCGATGGCGTCTTAGTGGCTTTTGATACAACAACCCCTGCCCTATTAGCTAGCCATTCTACCCCCATGCCGATTGCCTTAAAAAATGAGCTCATCACGCTAAGCATGCCTGGCTTTGATGAAATTAATCGTATGGGAGCCTTAGACCAACAAGTAGGTGAATTATTTGCCGACACTGCTATTCAGTTACTACACAAAACTAATATTCACGCAGAACAAATTCGCGCACTCGGCAGTCATGGGCAAACCATTCGTCATCAACCTTTTGGCCCTCATCGCTTCAGCCTACAAATAGGTGATCCAAATCTTATCGCTGAAAAAACCGGCATAACGACTGTTGCTGATTTCCGCCGACGCGACATGGCAAAAGGTGGTCAAGGTGCCCCACTAGTTCCGGCTTTTCATGCCGCTGTTTTGCGAAACGCGCAACATAATCAAGTTGTTCTAAATTTAGGCGGTATCGCTAATATTACTTGGCTGCCTCGAGATGCAACACAAACAGTAACAGGATTTGATACTGGCCCCGCAAACATTTTATTAGATGCTTGGGCGGCACTACATTTACAGCAACCCTGCGATTATGACGGCGGTTGGGCAGCGAGCGGACAAATAAACTCAACTTTATTGGAGCTCTTACTAACAGACGAATATTGCAAATTACCCGCGCCTAAAAGCACTGGTCGCGAATATTTTAATTTAGCTTGGTTAGAAAAAATTACCCAACAACACAATTTTGCATTACACCATGAAGCACCGCAAAATGTGCAAGCAACTCTTTGTGAATTTACCGCACGAACTATTGCAAATGCAATTAAACCACTGACTTGCGATCGGATACTAATCTGTGGTGGCGGTATTAAAAATCAATATTTGCTGAGTCGCTTAAGAAATTGTTGCGATCCTTTACCTATTCATTCAACTGAAGAATTTGGTATAGATCCGCAATGGATGGAAGCAATGGCATTTGCTTGGCTTGCGCAACAGACTTTAGCGGGAAGAGCTGGAAATTTACCAAGCGTAACGGGCGCTAATGCTTACGTCACGCTTGGTGGAATTTACCCTACTAACATTTTGCTGCACACAAAATAAACTGCACGCAGCAAACTAGCTTAACCTGCAGGCATAAAATCACAGTTTAAAGTATCTTCAGGGTTTGGCGTACCGGTTGGGTAGAACAAAATATTTTGTTGCCCTTCTTTTCCTGGAGCCAATGGGTTGTAAGAAATAAGAAATTTAAAATCTTTCCCACCACCGGAAAGAACTGCTGCGTGTTTGGTACCCCAAACTAAAGCGATTGATTTGAATGGGTTTGTCGATCTAAAAACACAATGTCCGATAATAAGTTTATCTTTTTCTGGATTTTGAATAGTAACTTGCACATTACGATCTTGGCCGGGTGTCCAAGTTTCCCAACTGCAAATCGTTTCGCCATTAGGCGCAATATCATCCGGTGAACATACGCGTAGCGCAGTAGGTTCAGCTTGCGCCGCATTAAACGTTAAAATACCAACACCGACCACCAAAGCTGCTAAGATTTTTTTTAATTGCATAGTGATACCTATTTTAATTGACAGAAAAGTTTCCCTTAAAAGCGCACGTCTTAAACGTGCGCCAGAAACTATATCATGCGGAGGATTGCTTGTTCTACTTGCGGAATCGAAATAGCTTTGATGGTTTCACCTTGCAGACAAATTATATTATCGCGCATAGGATAAGGGCCAGTGACTTCAGGCCGAGTAGATCCAAATAACGCCACCATAGGTACTTGCGTGGTACTGGCCACATGCATCGGTGCAGTATCACCGGTGAGAAATAATTTGCAAAAACTCATCAACCCTACCAGTTGATGCAAGGTAGTTTTACCAGTTAAATCAATCACGCCTTTGGCATTTTTAAAATATTTTCTGGCTAAGCGTTGTTCGCCCAAGGTTCCTGTTAACACAAAACGGATATTGGGATTACGCGCACGTAAAGAGTCATATAATGCACGGTAGTTCGCAAAAGGCCAGGTGCGATAACTAGCTACATTACGCTTCCAAAATTTTAAGGAACGCCTAGCAACTTTGGCACAACCCATATGGCAGCCAATCAATATTTCTGGTGCTGTTAACTTAGCACCTGCAGCCACTAACATTTCCTGGATACCCGTGTAATGCTCTGGCAAAGTAAATAATTGATATTCACGATCAGTAGCCAAACGACAATCGGGGAATGCTTGTAACACCGGCTTAAACGGATGTTCGCGTAAATGTAATGGTTTGGGTCCTGGCGTAATAAAACAAGGGATCGTGAGCCCCTGACGGTAAGGTTCACTTTTGGGGTCATTGTGTAAATCTAATGCCAATTGGTAGCGCGCTGAAATTTGCTTAAGCTCTTCCGGTGACGGCGCCACATATACTTCATTAATTGCGGGGTTTCTTTTGAAAACTTCGGCAGCATTCGCTGTCGCTGCTAACAATCCAATATTTGCTTGCGGGCAATGCTCTCGCACCATCTGCACTGCTGGTGTGGAACAGATGGAGTCGCCAACATTGGCACCCACAACGATTAAAATATTGTTCATGCGGAAAAAGAGGATCCACAACCACAAGTGGTTTTAGCATTAGGATTACGAATAATAAACTGCTCGCCTGTTAAATCAGATTTGTAATCAATTTCTGCTCCTGCTAAATATTGAAAACTCATCGGATCAACCACTAATTTTACCGTGACTTCTTGAGGATTAGCAGCATTAGCCTGAATGTGTTTTTCAACTAATGTGTCATCGGGATTTGCTACTTCATCAAAGGTAAAACCGTATTGAAACCCTGAACAACCGCCACCGGTAATATAAACTCGCAACATTAACTGCAAATTACCTTCTTCCTCAATTAACTCCCATACTTTATGCGCTGCACTATCAGTGAACCCAATAGGAGCTGGAATATCATTAGCACTCACGGTAGATGACCTCTTGAATAAACCAAATTACTCTTTAAAATGTGATTTTTGCATTTTAAAGTATCCTTGCGCAATGGGGTTTCCAAAAGGGAGATGCGCAGCTTCTTCCCTTTGGTGCAAGCACGAATTTACTTCGGGCGTAGCATGTGATCGGATATATAAAATAATTGTAGTCTATTTTGGCTCTCGCGTTAAGGAAGAAAAACATGCTCTGGATTAAAGCGTTACATCTTATTTTCATGGTAACTTGGTTTGCTGGGTTATTTTATTTACCCCGGCTGTTTGTCTACCATGCCCAAGCCACCGACTCCATTAGCCAAGAACGTTTCAAAATTATGGAACGTAAGCTGTATTGGGGCATTATGACCCCTGGCGCTGCCTTAACCTTAATTTTTGGGATCTGGCTTATCACCTATAATCCAACCGTTTACCTTCACTCAGGGTGGTTACACGTTAAGCTGGTTTTAGTAGCCTTATTAATCGCTTTTCACCTTTACTGCGGGAAACTTCGCTCGGTCTTCAAAAATGACCGCAACCAGCATGGCCACATTTATTACCGCTGGTTAAACGAAGTTCCTACAATATTTCTGGTTTTAATTGTAATTTTAGCAGTAGTGAAGCCTTTTTGATTAAATCCCCCTCTCACCCCCCCCCTTTTTCCAAGGGGGCGCTCTCAGGTCTATAGCTTTCGGGCGCCCAGATGTAGTGACGCGCTCTAAACTTCTACCATCTCAAAATCTTCTTTCATTGCACCACATTCAGGGCAACGCCAGGTCATGGGGATATCTTGCCACAGAGTGCCCGCAGGAATGCCTTCTTCTGGCCACCCTTGGCTTTCATCGTAAATACAACCGCATAATAAGCAAATATATCTCTTCATATTCAATTCTCACCGCAATAATTAACTATAATTTCCCTAAGCAAATTCTTCAAAATCAGCTATTCTTAAAGAAAGGATCTATAAAAGCTGAGCATTATGCGTGCACCTAGTATTCCAGTCGTAATGACTTTTTCATCAAGTGACCCCACCGGAGCTTCCGGCATTCAAGCTGATATTGAAGCTTTATTTGGCTTAGGTTGTCATTGTACCACCATTATCACTGCAATAACCGCCCAAGATAGCTTAGGAGTGAAAGATAATACCCCCATTGCCACTAGTTTAATTATAGAACAAGCGCGGGCGGTGTTGAACGATATTGCAATTTCAGCTTTTAAAGTAGGTGACATTGGCAGTATCGAAAACCTAAGTGCAATTTATACCCTATTAAAAGATCACCCCCGTATTCCCATTGTTTTGCATTTGGCTTCACATGTTGTAGGTAGCCCCAACACTCCTGACACCGAAATGACTACTGCACTTACCACTTTGCTATGCCCCATGACTACGGTACTTACCGTCGATACAGATACCGCACAAATTCTTACGCCGGGTGCCGATACTCTGGATGCCTGCGCACAAAAACTTTTAGATATTGGCTGTGAGCGCGTGTTAATAAAAAATTGTACAGGGCTAGAAAAAACGGTAGAAAACACCCTCTATGGCAACCATCGTTTATTAGAAAAATTTAGTTGGGAACGAATTAAAGGTAATTACCGCGGCGCGGGCTGCACTTTAACTGCTTCTATTGCTGGGCTACTAGCACATGGATTAGACCCAACTGAAGCTATCATTGAAGCGCAAAAATATACCTGGGATTGCATACGCCAAGGGGTACGCTTAGGCATTGGTTCACAGCTGCCCAACCGCTTATTTTGGGCGCGCAAACCAAGCACCGATTAAACCTAATAAACCACCTATACCAAGCAATTGGCTCATTGCATTTACATCGATATTTACTAACGGCTTTCCGAATAAATTAAAAAATGGCAGCGCTAACCAAGCGAAAGACACAGCAACTATTACAATAGCCGTTACTCCACTAAGCAAACCTAAAAATAAGCCGCTGCACCAAAAAGAAAACTTAGCTGGTTGTAATAAAGCTAACAGTTGCATGATGTAAATAATTGCTGACAGCAACGCTAACACCACTAAACCAATCACGAGGCTAATTATTTTTTGCCATAACGCCAAACTAGCATATTGATGCTTCACCACATCCATATTTAATTGCAAAGATGCCACTAATGGTAAAAGTTTTAATTGATCCGCAAGTTTACTCACTGCTAAGACTGAAGACAAAGAAGATGCGGGCTGTACTTCAATTACTGCGGGCAACGGATTAAAAGACAGTTTAGCTAACAGATCACCTAATCCTAATTGTTGCACTAATTCTTTTACCCCTTGCAACGGTGAAACATACACAGCTTTAGCAATATCGGTTCTTTGTTTTAGCTGATCTTGTAGCGCTAAAGCTTGTTGCTCAGTCGTGCCCATCGATAAATACAAAATAATTTTAGGGCTGTTTTCCCAACTGTGCGAAATCGCTTGAATATTTTTATAAAACAGCCAAGTGCCCATAGGCATTGCTAGTAAAATTCCTAATAACAACATGGCTAAAAATGTTTTGAACGGCGCACGAAATAAAAATTTCACCCCTTCTCCACAAGCGTTAGTGGTTGCCGCAGAAGTTTGCGTATAAGTTTTAGCTTGAAATTGTTTTGCCATAGTTATTCTTCACCCCTCAACTTCTTCTGTTTCCACAAATAATGCACTGACAAATTCTTCTGCATTGAAAGTTCTTAAATCGTCGATGCCCTCACCTACACCAATAAAACGAATGGGTAACCCTAATTTTTTCGCTACAGCAAAAACCATGCCGCCTTTGGCCGTACCATCTAATTTTGTTAATACAAGACCGGTCAAATCAATCGCCGCATGAAATTGTTCAGCTTGATTTAGTGCATTTTGGCCAGTCCCTGCATCTAGCACTAATATAATTTCATGCGGCGCATTGGGATCTATTTTGGTTAAAACGCGTTTTATTTTTTGCAATTCTTGCATCAAATTATCTTTGGTATGCAACCGACCCGCCGTATCAGCAATTAATACATCAAATTCGCGCGCCTGAGCTGCTTGTAATGCATCAAAAATCACTGAAGCGCTATCCGAACCTGTTTGTTGTGCGATTACCGGTATTTGATTACGCTCACCCCACACCTTGAGCTGTTCAACTGCTGCAGCACGAAAAGTATCACCCGCCGCTAACATGACTTTTTTGTCTTGCGCTTGTAATTTTTTTGCTAACTTACCAATCGTCGTCGTTTTACCGACTCCATTCACTCCCACCATTAAAATCACATAAGGTTTGGCTGAAGCAGAAATTACCAACGGTTGTTCACAAACTTTTAGTAAATTATACAAATGCAATTGCAAAGCTTCACTCACTGCCGCGGTGTCATTTAATTGCTTACGCGCAATTTGATCCGTTAACTCTTTAATAATCTGAGCAGTTGCAGCCACTCCCACATCGGCGGTTAATAACAAAGTTTCGATTTGCTCGACCAGTTCAGCATCAATCGTTTTTTTACCTAATAATAATTTTGCTAACCCCGACGATAAATTAGCACGCGTTTTTTTCAGTCCTTGGGTTAAACGGGTAAAAAGCCCGGCTTTTGCGGGTTCTTCTGGAACAGATTCTGTTGGTTTGTTGCGTCGTAAAAAATTTAACATGGATAATCTCATAGCGTGTTAAGATGCAACACATCTTACCTCAAATTAGCATAAAACTCATGAAGCAACAGGGTGAAGTACGAATTATTAGCGGGAAATGGCGTAGTCGCAAATTAAGATTTCCTGCACTACCTGGCTTACGTCCAACCACCGATCAAGTCCGTGAAACATTATTTAATTGGCTAGATCCGGACATTGTCGGAGCGCATTGCTTAGATTTATTTGCTGGCAGCGGCGCTTTAGGCATAGAAGCATTATCACGTGGCGCTGCATATGTGGCATTTGTCGATCGAAATCCACAGTTGGTCCGCTACTTAAAAGACCAATTAAGTCAGCTAGAGGCAAGCAATGCAAATGTTTATCAGGCCGAAATTCCTGTTGTTCATTTATTTGACAACAGCGTCCATCCTTTCGACATAATTTTCCTGGATCCACCTTTTGCTCAAAATCTGATAGAGCCCTGTTGTCAGTGGTTGGAACAACAAAACTGGCTGGCACCGCAAGCCCTTATCTACCTGGAAACAGAAGCCAAATTAACTCCTTTACCACTCCCCCCTACCTGGCAGCTACTTCGTAGTAAAACTACCAAGCATGTAAGCTATAATTTAGCCCAACGAAACGCTACTCTACCTTGACTTTACTTAGCCTTCTTGCTTCAATGCCAAGATAATCACTGGGACTATAAATGGCTATCAGCTTCACCAAAACAATCTTGTTTGTAAGTATTGCTTTGTTCCTAACTGGATGTGGCGCAGCGATACCGCAACCAACAGTACCTTACCCTTCTTCCCTTACGCCACCAGCGGATGATGCTTCAGTGGAACTAGCGGAAACTGCTAACTCTATAAGCCAATCTTTAACTGATCTCAATGCGATGGAAAAAGCGGTTTCACCGCCAATCAATGGTAAATGTTTGCCTTACCCAACCAGTTCCGATCTTTATCAAACAGCTTCCATTGACTGGTCAGGCCCCATTGAACCTTTACTCCGTAGAATCGCTTGTATGATGCCAGGCTACAGACTTCGTATAATTGGCACAAGACCCGCTATCCCTGTGTTAGTAACGATCTCTGCAAAAAATACGCCGGTTGGTTATATTTTAAGAGATGCCAATTTCCAAGCTGCTTGTAAAGCAACTGTCGTAACTTATCCAGCTATTCGTGTTATTGAATTACGTTATGGTAGGGCTTAAACCTATGCTGGCACGAAATTTATTAATAAAAGGTTTTATCGTTGGTTTATTAGCAATCACACTGACTGCTTGCGGCACTTATCAACCACCCAATGCCGGTGGCACTGACTCCCTAGAACAACTTTGTGCGTTATCTGGCAGCCCTACTAACGTTTGCAAAAACACTACTAGCTCAATTCGTTTGCAAGCTTTACAAGAAACCGCTATGTGCATTGGTGCACAAGCAGGTCTTGCTTGGCGAGCAAAACAAATTAATTGTATCTTGAATCAAAACAGCAAAAGCTTAGATCGTATTTTTGATTTTAATCTCATGCTGTTGCCGCATAACGTATTACCACCGGTACTTGATGAGGGCGAACAAATATTAAACCTTGATGATCCGCAAACTATCCGTATTGCTGATCGAACTTATAAAATCATTAGCCAAGCGCGTTTTGTAACCACGGCGCCCAATTGGCGCGATTACCTGTGGCTTACTTACACTTGCCCAGAAGTTCCAATTGGTACCTTATTGCCACAAAATTGTGATGAAAGAAAAATCTGGTGTTGCTATGCCACACAAGGCTGGCAACAAGGTGTTACTCAAGCTAATCAAATTTATGCTGCTAATTTGGCACGTATCCGCCGTGATTTTACTGGCATGGTGCGTTACCGCGTGTTACTTGATCAGCACATGGTTAGTCCACCCTTCGTGGCTCGTACTGACTTGGGCATTACCGGTAGCTGTTCTGATATGCGCATTAACGATCAAGTGCTTAGAATTACTGCACTACCGTGTTTACAAACCAATAGTAAACGTTGGCGAGCGATTGTTGATGCTCCATGTTGTGGTGCGCCATGACCAAAGAATTAATGCCAAATGAACCGGTGCGTTTTACACCTACGCACCTGAATCAATTATTGGCACATAGTCATAAATTGCATGCTTCTGACATCACCATTCAAACCAATGAATGCGTTTATATTGAGGTGTATGGTCGCCTGATTCGGGTGACCAATCGTAAATTGTCAAACACAGAAGTGGGTGAGATTTTAAATACGATTTACGGCCCTAACGGCACAACCCAAATTTTAAGTGGTGCAGACGTTGATACGCATTACGAATTTCACCCAAGCCGGGCTGAGCGTTATCGTTATCGGGTTAATGCCACTGGGTGTATGGTCGAAGGCCATGATGCTATTCAAATCACTTTACGGAGCATTCCAACGACGCCGCCCAAATTGCGTGATTTACACCTAGATCCAAAAGTTATCGACGCTATTGCGCCGTATCAAGGCATTGTGTATGTCACGGGCGCGACGGGTTCAGGTAAAAGCACCTTACTTGCTTCTATTATTCGAGAACTAGCTGAAAGATCTGACGGTCATCGTAAAATTTTAACCTACGAAGCACCGATCGAATTTGTGTTCGACGAAGTTGAAATGCCTAATTCCGTGGTGAGCCAATCGGAAATTCCGCGCCATTTACCCTCTTTCGCTGCAGGAGTACGTAATGCGTTACGTCGTAAACCGCGCTTGATTTTAGTTGGTGAAGCACGAGACCCAGAGACTATCAGCGCTGCGCTAGAAGCTGCACTTACGGGTCATCCGGTTTATACCACTTTGCACAGTAATGGCGTAGCAGAAACCATGCGTCGCTTAGTAACCTCTTTTCCTGCTGACGAACGTCACGGTCGTACTATCGATATCGTGGAAACCATCCGTTTGGCTATTTGGCAACAACTGGTTCCTACCATTGATGGTAAACGCGTCGCTTTACGAGAATTTCTGGTATTTGATGAAAATATCCGCGATATCTTATTAGATTCAGACTTAGATCAAGTTACTGCTGTTACCCGCGGTCTCGTAAAAAAATACGGTCAACCCATGGTCGTGGATGCGCAAAAGAAATTTGAAGAAGGGGTAATTTCCGAACGAGTTTATAAGCTGCTAGTTACCAGTTCGGAAAAAGCTGACCAAGATATTGGATTAACTCCTACTGGTTAAAAATAGCTTAGTCCTTCTTGATTGCAGGTTGGGCTGATAAGCCCAACCTGCTGGCCGAAAGGCAGCGAAAAATGTTGGTTTATGAGCCAACCTACAAAAATAGTCCTGTAGCGAGGATTTCAGCTGGCTTTTAATTAATTTTAATAGTAAATTATTCACATGACTAAAATAAATGAAATCACCCCTGCTTCTCTAGAAGAGCGCGTCCAACAATTTGCGCAAACCTTGCTCTTGTTTCGCAAAATGCAGGACAAAACCGAATCCGAATTTTTGGCGTCCTTGGGCAGTTTAAGCATGCAAGAGCTTAACGTTTTAAACATTATTGGTGATAACGAGCCTTGTATTATGAGTGATATTGCCAAGCAAGCGGCGCTTTCCCTCAGCAGTGTTACCGTCATTGTCGACAAGCTAGTAAAAGCCAAGTTGGTGACCCGCATCCGCAAAGAAGAGGATCGCCGCGTAGTTTACGGTGCGCTAACCACTGAAGGAAAAAAAATCCACCAAATCCAAATTAGTCACATGCACGATGTAATCCGTCGTCTTCTCACCTTGCTATCAGATGCCGAACAACAGGTGTTCTTGCAACTCTTCGAAAAAATGACTTTGCCTGCTCGTTTAAAATCCTAATCTTTTGGGGCCAAAGCCTCAAAGGAGCTTTGGCACGAAATTTATTTCTGCCTAAATCAATCCTATATCTCTTTGAAGAAATGGTACTTGTGTAGAAACTCCTATTTGAAACCTACAGCGTAATTGAGTTTATAATTATTTTAAATAAAAAAGTATTTTATTGTTGCAATATATAGATATTTAATAGTAATATAATGAAACAATAAAAACTCAGAAGGAGTTTAGTATGAAAAACTACTCAATAACTTGGCGAACCATTACAAATATCTGTTGGGATTTTGGTTGGCAGCTGCTAGGGATTCGCGGTGCTAATTCAGTAGATATGAATTTGCTACCTCATCTGGTGAAGGATCTTATTGCAATAACACCCGAATCCTTCTCTCAGAAAGAGAGAAGAATCCAATCGGCAAGTTATTTATCGGCTTTACTGAGAAACTAAGACTTTTCAGTGGATTACGCCCTGGCGGGCTAATCCACTTGCTTTTTTATTTACCTTTTTTCAATGCGTCAATTAGCGTTTGTAGATTTTCCTGGCTGGTTTGTCCTGGAATGTAATTGAATTTTGTATAATCTTTGTTAGCTAACACAAACGTTGGTGTGCCTTCCACTCCTAGCTTGTTAGCAATCTGAAAATTTGTAAGCATTTGTTTTTTGATATCTGCCGAATCCATATCCTTCTTCATGGCGTCAACATTTAATCCTAAACTTTTGGCGATGCTCCAAACTTTATCCGCAGTTAAGGGATTTTCAGCTGCTAATAAAGCTTCATGAAACTCCTGATATTTACCTTGTTTCGCTGCAGCTAAGGCTGCTTGAGCGGCAAATTCAGAATCTTTACCAAAAATCGGTAACTCTTTAAAATTAAAACGAACGTTTGGATTAGCTTTTATCAGTGCCTGCAAGATGGTATTCACCGCTTTACAATGAACACATTGATAATCAAAAAACTCCGTGACAATAACTGGAGCATTTTTATCTCCTGTCATAGGCGTTGCATCGTCATTAAATAATTGATCTTTAATTTCAGGGATCGCTTTCAATGCCGCAGCTTGTTTTTTTGCAGCTTGTTTAGCGTCTAGTGCATTAGATGCTTCTACTAAAACTTCTGGGTTTTGTACTAAATAATCATGAATAACTTGTTGGAATTGTTTTATTTGTTCCGGCGAAAAATTTTTAATGGGTGCAACATTTGCAGTAGTTGCATCAGCCCAAAGAGTTCCTGTTACAATTATCGAAAACAAAGTTATTATCACTAACATAATCCGTTTCATTATTTTTTTCTCCTCTAAATTATTTACAGTTTAATGGCGCGATCTTAAAGAAATGTTGGGCTTATCAGCCCAACATTTACAGCAACCAATACTTAAGGTAGTGCCATTGATTTACAGTTAACTAGCGCCTGTAGCTATCAATTTTCTTGGGGCCACGCGCCCATCACTTAAAATTTCCCCTATACCTAAAAAACGATCGGGGTTTAATACTAAACAGACAAAACCTGATGTCGGTGCTTGCGGCACAATAATGGATTGGCCCCGCAGCAAATAAAAAGCTCCGGCTTCTGAAACAGAAACCAATGGTAACGTTCGCAAGGCTGAATCAATTGGCAATAAAAATTTATCTAACTGGGCAAAATCACCTTGCTGCGCCACTTCCTCAAGTTCTTGCAGTGTAACCATTTCATTTGCTGCATAAGTACCTGCGGATAAACGTCGCAAACTTGTCACGTGCGCACCACATCCTAAAGCATCGCCAATATCTTCAATCAACGTGCGGATATAAGTCCCTTTGCTGCAAGAAATTTCCAACGTAATGGTATCGGCCGTTTGCTCTAATAAAATAAGTTCGTGAATAGTCACCGCACGCGCGGCACGCTCAATAGTAATACCCTGACGCGCTAATTCGTATAAAGGGCGACCTTGATGTTTAAGCGCCGAAAACATTGAAGGAACTTGCTGAATTTCACCGCGAAACTTATCCAACACGGGTAGTAGTTGTTCAGCTGAAACAGAGGTTGGCTGTTGCGCTACAATTTCTCCTTCGGCATCACCGGTAGTTGTTTTAACACCCAATTTACCGACCACCCAATACCGTTTATCAGCTTCCAATAAATATTGGGAAAATTTGGTTGCTTCACCAAAGCAAATGGGCAACATTCCACTAGCTAAAGGATCTAAACTACCGGTGTGGCCTGCTTTGCGTGCCGCAAATAGGCGTTTAACAATTTGCAACGCATGATTGGAACTAATATCTGTGGGTTTATCTAGCAATAAAATGCCATTAATAGCCCGAGTTTGACGACGCTGTACACTCATTCTCAAAAATTCCTCAAAAACACCTCTCATCCGTCTGTCGGTACCTTCTCCCCACACGTCCCACAAGGGGGAGAAGGATCCATTTTTTCAGCTTAGAGATTTTGAATATTCACTTGCCTTTTTTATCATCTGCTACAGCTTCATCAATTAAGGCTGACAGCGAAGCTGCGTAAGTAATTGATGCATCGTAAACAAACCTAAGTTCTGGCACTATGCGCAAATCGATAATTTGCGCTAAACGAAAACGCAAAAAACTAGCCGCTTTATTCAACACTTTTACGGTCTTAGCGATTTCAGCTTCTGGTTTATGTTGGGTTATATAAATCTTAGCGTGTGAAAGATCGCGTGAAACTTTTACGGCAGTGACTGTCACCAAACGCACGCGCGGATCTTCCATTTCATTTTGAATTAATTGCGCTAATTCGCGCTGAATAAGATCAGCCACGCGTTGCGTACGACTAAATTCCTTCGGCATTAAATACTCCGCGCCACACTGATTTTTTCGTAAACTTCAATCTGGTCACCTGTTTTGATATCGGTGTAATTTTTAATGCCGATACCGCATTCCATGCCATGACGTACTTCGTTTACATCATCTTTAAAACGTCGTAAAGAATCTAATTCACCTTCATGAATTACTACGTTATCGCGTAAAACTCGAATAGGACAATTGCGGCGTACAGTACCTTCTAGCACCATACAACCAGAGATAGCTCCTAATTTTGCTGAACGGAACACTTCTCGCACTTGCGCCAAACCTACAATTTGTTCTTTAACTTCGGGTGACAACATTCCATTTAATGCATTTTTCACTTCGTCCAACAAATCATAGATGACGCTATGATAATGCATGACAATGCCTTCACGTTCTGCTAAACGGCGAGCAAGATTATCAGCACGCACGTTAAAACCAAGCACTATCGCACGCGATGCTAATGCAAGGTTAACGTCAGATTCGGTAATTCCACCTACACCACTACCAATTAATCTAACTTTTACTTCATCGGTAGAAAGCTTAGCAAGCGCATCTTGCAAAGCTTCTGCTGAACCTTGCATATCTGCTTTTAACACGATATTAAGAGTTTTATATTCACCTTCCCCCATACGATCAAAGATGTCAGCTGATTTCATCGAGCGCTGTTGTGCCAACTTGACTTCGCGGTATTTACCTTGACGAAATAAAGCAATTTCGCGCGCTTTACGTTCTTCCGCAACGACAATACCTTCATCACCTGCTGTGGGCGTACCTGATAAACCGATTACTTGCACTGGAATCGAAGGACCCGCAGAGGTTATCGGTTCTCCCACCTCATCCAACATCAATCGCACCCGGCCATATTCCAATCCTGCTAACAAAATATCGCCTTTATGCAAAGTGCCTTTTTGTACCAAAATAGTTGCTACTGGACCACGACCTTTATCAAGTCGTGACTCAATTACTAAACCATGTGCAGGGCCATCGATTGGAGCTTTTAGTTCTAATAATTCCGCTTGTACCAGTAATGAATCTAATAAACTGTCAATCCCTAAACCTGATTTAGCAGAAACCGGCACAAACATAGTCTCGCCACCCCACTCTTCTGGGACTAATTCATATTTGGTTAATTCTGTTTTAATCCGATCTGGATCAGCGGTGGTTTTATCCATTTTATTCATGGCTACCACAATAGGAACATTCGCAGCTTTAGCATGTTGAATAGCTTCAATTGTTTGTGGCATTACACCATCGTCTGCAGCAACTACTAACACTACAATATCGGTAGCTTTAGCACCTCGAGCTCGCATGGCTGTAAATGCAGCATGGCCAGGTGTATCCAAGAAAGTCACCATCCCTTTGTCGGTTTCGACGTGATAAGCACCCACATGCTGAGTAATCCCACCTGCTTCACCTAAAGTAACTTTGGTACGGCGAATATAATCTAATAACGATGTTTTACCGTGATCAACGTGTCCCATGATGGTAACCACCGGTGGGCGTGACACGGGTTCTCCACCTTTGCTCAAACCTGCTGTTAAATCTACTTCTAGCGGACTTTCTTGTAGTGGTTTGGCAATATGCCCCATTTCTTGCACAATGATGGTAGCAGTATCTTGATCTAACACTTGGTTGATCGTCGCAAGCGTGCCAACCTTCATTAAAGCTTTAATAACTTCCGCCGCTTTTACCGACATTTTTTGCGCCAAATCAGCCACAGTAATGGTTTCTGGAATAACAACTTCGTGCACCATTGGCGCTGTTGGTTTTTCAAAGGCTTGTTTTAATGAAGCTTCCGAACCTAATCCTTTTCTAATTTTGCCAACTTTGCGACGGGGACGACCTGCTTCTTCCTCTTCATCGGTGGAGAGCAATAAATCTTTATGACGATATTTGCTAGCACTCTCATCTCTTTCACGTAGCGCACGTGCTTTAGCAGCTTTCTTCTCAGCTTCAGTTAGTCTTTCAGTTTCAACTGGTTTTTTCTTAACAACACGATCTTTATCACTAACAATTTCTGGAGCTGCTTTTGCTGGTACTTCAACGGCCTTATGTAAAGTTGGAGCTTCAACTACCACCTCTATGGTAGTCTCTACTTCAGGAGCAACTGTTTCAGCTGCTAGTTGTTGTTGACGTTGTTGCTCTTCCAACTCACGTTGTTTGGTTTCTTCTTCTAATAATGCAGCTGCCGCAGCTTCTTGCGCCAATTTGGCTTCTTCAACAGAAGTTTCACCGGGTTTAATGTAAGTGCGCTTTTTACGTACTTCCACGCTAACGGTTTTTGCGCGTCCTTGGCTGCTCTTAACTTTAATTTCACTAACGCTTTTGCGCTTGATAGTAATTTGCTTAGCTGCTGATGCGGGTTCCGTCGCACCATGACTTTTTTGCAAATGCGCTAATAACTGACGCTTTTCGCTATCACTAATTGCTTGATCAGCATCCGTAATTGACATACCAGCTTCTTTTAGCTGCTCTAATAAACGCTCCGATGATGTACTCACCAATTGGGCAAGTTGTCTGACAGTTATTGTTGACATAAATTTTCTCCCGAGCGCATTCAATGTTTAGCGTATTTGCGTATTGTTCAGCGGATACCATTATCAATTTTTGTTAGAAGCTGCAAACCATGGTGCACGCGCTGTCATAATCAGCTGTGCAGCTTTTTCTCTTGTTAAGTCGGTGATTTCTAACAAATCATCAACCGCTTGTTCTGCTAAATCTTCCTGCGTAACAATACCTTTGCTAGCTAAATTATAAGCTAACTGACGATCCATCCCTTCTAACCCCAATAAATCCGCTGCCGGTTCGTTTGACTGGAGTTGTTCTTCACTAACTAATGCCTGCGTTAACAAAATATCTTTCGCACGACTTTGTAAAACATCTGCTAGTTCTTCATCAAACTCGGCGATTTGTTGCATTTCAGCAGCTGGAACATAAGCAATTTCTTCAATGGTAGAAAATCCTTCGCGCACTAAAATTTGTGCCACTTCTTCATCCACGCCTAATTTTTCGACAAATAATTGTTGTACGTTTTCCGACTCAACTGCGCTTTTCTTTGCTGCTTCCGTTTCTGTCATTACATTAATAGTCCAATTAGTTAATTGGCTTGCCAATCTAACATTTTGCCCATTACGTCCAATAGCTTGCGATAATTGATCTTCTTGCACTGCCACATCCATGGTATGAGCATCTTCATCCACGACAATAGAAGCAACTTCAGCGGGTGCCATGGCATTAATAACCAGCTGTGCAGGATTGTCATCCCATAGAACAATATCAATACGCTCACCGCAAAGTTCACTCGATACAGCCTGTACGCGCGCACCACGCATACCTACGCAAGCACCGATAGGATCAATCCGCCCGTCATTAGTTTTAACGGCAATTTTGGCACGTGAGCCAGGATCGCGTGCTGCACTTTTAATTTCAATTAATTCTTCACCAATTTCTGGCACTTCGATTTTAAATAGCTCTACTAACATCTGTGGATGCGTACGACTAATAAACAGCTGAGGTCCACGCGCCTGCGGACGCACGGCATATAAATAACCACGCACCCGATCGTCAGTCCGAATTTCTTCTTTAGGAATCATATCTTCGCGCAGAATGATGGCTTCAATATTGTTACCTAAATCTAATATGATTCCATCGCGCGTTACTTTTTTTACAACGCCGGTGGTTAGTTGGCCTATTTTATGAGTGTACGCTTGTACTACCTTAGCTCGTTCTGCTTCACGTACTTTTTGCACGATCACTTGTTTGGCTGTTTGCGCAGCAATACGACCAAAATCTACCGAAGGTAATGATTCTTCAATGACATCATCAATCTGTGCATTAGGATTTTTTGTTCTAGCTTCACTGAGGGCAATTTGGTTTTCTTCAAATTCTAAATCTATATCATCGACTACCGTCCAGCGTCGAAAAGTTTCGTAATCGCCACTATGTCTATCGATCACCACGCGCACGTCAATTTCTTCGCCATAACGTTTTTTGGTCGCCATTGCTAATGCAGCTTCAATAGCTTGAAAAATAATTTCTTTATCCACTCCTTTTTCATTCGAAACAGATTCAGCAACTAATAACACTTGTTTGTTCATAGCCCTTTCTCCCGTGCAACTCTATTACAAAACCAAATTCGCGCGCGCAATATTGCTTGCGATCACAGCAAACTCTTTGTCTTCAACTACTACCACTACCGTATTGTCCTTCACCTGTTGAATAACCCCTTTTAAATTTCGCCGATTTTCCATTGGCACGTGCAGACGTATGTTGACTACTTGCCCAATAAAACGTCCAAATTGATCTACCGTAAATAAGGGCCTATCTAAACCAGGTGAAGATACTTCTAAAATATAGGCGCCAGCTATTGGGTCTTCTACGTCTAACAACGCACTGATTTGGCGACTCACTCGTTCACAATCGTCGACCGTAATGCCTTGGGCATTATCAATATAAATACGCAACGTAGAACGACGACCCGATGCCGCCATAGCACAACCCCACAGCTCATAGCCTAAAGCTTCAACTGTAGGTGCTAGCAACGTATGTAATGCGGCTTGGTCTTTCATACTTCCCGTCGGCACAAATAAAAAGTGGGCATTACGCCCACCGTCATTAACAAAAAGCCCCAAATATGGGGCTTTCTTGTTTTATTTGGTAGCGGGGGCAGGATTTGAACCTACGACCTTCGGGTTATGAGCCCGACGAGCTGCCAGACTGCTCCACCCCGCGATTGAGTGCAAATTATACAGCAAGTACGACTCTTTATACAATAGCAAATTATAGACTATTTTTGTAATTTGCGCTGACAATCCCTCATTACTCGACTGTTTTTGTAGGTTGAGTTGTTAAGTCCAACCTTTGCGGATTCAGCTAGCATACGCTGGGCTTATCAGCCCAACATATTAAGCTTCCACTGGCTTGCCTAGAAACTGCTCCGTCAACAACCCCACATCCTCAATTCTTTTGATTAAAACTACTTTCTGCAACACGGAATGCCCGACTTCTAAACTCGAAAAATTATGGTCGTTATTGAAAGCTATCTGTGCTGGTGAACCCGCAATATTCAACAATGCATATAAATTTTCGCTGATGGTTGGAATGACTGGCCAAGCGGTAATCGCATAAATTCGGATTAACAGCAAACAATCTGCCAACACCTGGCCCGCCTTTTCCTTGTCTTCTTTAGCTAAAAACCAGGGTTGTTTTTGCGTGATGTATTCATTGCCCAACTTCCAAAACAACTTTAGTACTCTAGCGGCTTCTCGAAAACGCAATTCTTTATACTCAACCGCTAGCGTACCTAATAATTCATTTACTTTATTTTTTAACTCTACATCTACTGTTGCTGCCGTATAAGCAGGAACTTTCGAATCGAAATATTTTTCCACCAAGGCTAGCACACGCGAAACAAAATTCCCTAAATTGTCTGCCAAATCATTGTTAACCGTTAAGGCAAAATCCTCAAATGAAAAATTTGAATCATCGGTTTCTGGCGCATTTGCTATCAAGTAATAGCGCCAGTAATCGGCAGGAAAAAGCTCGATCGCTTTATCCATAAAGATGCCGCGATTCTGACTCGTAGAAAATTTTCCTTTCTCATACGTTAACCAGTTAAACGCTTTTATCTTATTGACCATTTTCCATGGCTGACCGGATCCCAAAATCATTGCTGGCCAAAAAATAGCATGAAACGGGATGTTATCTTTTGCCATAAATTGCGAGTAATGCACGTCCTTTGCGTCTAGCCACCAATCTTTCCAAGCTTCCGGCTGATTCGTTGCTGCAGCCCAGTCTTTGGTAATGCTGATGTAGCCGTTGGGAGCGTCAAACCATACATAAAAAACTTTACCTTCATAGCCTTCAAGTGGAACTGGAATTCCCCATTTTAAATCTCGGGTAATGCCTCTTACTTCAAGATCTTCATCTAACCATTTTTTGATCGTGCCAGCTAAAAGTCTAGATGGTTCCTCCAATGTTGGCGCCCAATCTTTTATTTTCGACTGTAATTTAGGTAGATCTAAAAATAGATGCTCTGTTTGTCTTAACTCTAGCTTCGCGGTGGGCTGTAAAGCCGACTTAGGATTGATTAGCTCAGTAGGATCTAACAAGCGCGTGCATTGGTCGCATTGATCCCCGCGCGCACTTAAAAAACCGCAATGGGGACACTCCCCGATAATGTAACGGTCTGGCAAAAATCTACCGTCCTCAATCGAATAATACTGGGTAATAGATTTTTTAATGATGTAACCATTCGCATTTAACGAATTAAAAATTCCCTGAGTAATTTCTTGATTAGATTGCGTCGAGGTTTTGCCAAAATAATCAAAACTAAGATTAAATTGCCGGTAAATTTCTTGGTGTTTTTGATGCATTAAATCACAAAATTCCGCCACGGATTGCTTCGCATTTTCCGCAGCAATTTCAGCGGGAGCGCCATGATCGTCCGTGCCACAAATAAACAAAACCGTTTCGCCTTGCTGGCGCAAAAAGCGAGCATAAACATCCGCTGGCAACATCGAGCCAATCAAGTTACCTAAATGTTTTACCCCGTTGATGTATGGCAGTGCGCTAGTAATGAGATGGCGCATAGTTGTATAACCCCTATAAGATTTAAAACATAAACATGGGCGATTATAAAGTGTCCAACACGCCTTGTATATCTACCTAGAATTAACCGCATTTACTTTCACTAAAACCCGCGTAAAATATGCGAAAACTCTGTAGGGGATAAAAATAAATTTGTAAAATTTAAAGGCATCTCTAAAAATTCGTTTCTATAGCCTCTCCCTTTGAAAAAGGGAGAAAAACAAAAAGGCGTGAATTAATAGAGGTGCCCTTAAGGATTCATTAAGGTTTCGCAATTAACATAGCTAAATAGAGACAGAAAAATAAACAAAACTTTTCCAGCAGATGGGAGTTACACATGCCAAAATTGAAGTTTGATCAACTCTTAGGCTCTCGTAAACGAGATGAGTTAGCAGCATATGGTTTGACCCAGCCTTTTATAGAAATCTATTTTGAAAATGAAGCTTTAGACTCCTCAGTAGTATCCGATGCCTTAGGTGTCATGAATTATGCTTCTCCTGCCTATAGAGCCAAAATGGTTGCGGCAATTCAACTCGCTCTTAATGACCCTCGTGCTGATTTTAGTGGCATGCAATTTGTGGCAAACGATGACACTCGTTTCATTCCAAGTAATCTTGATGCTTCCGGCTTTCCTGAGCTCAAAGGTGACGACGAACAAACGCAGGCTCAATGCATACAAAAAGCCAACGAACAAGTTATTGCTAATTTGAAGGTGTTACAGGAATTAGCCCACCAAGATAAAAAATGGGAAAAAGCTATTTACCAAACTCCTGGCCCGTTTAAGAGCGACAACAAACCGCCCATCGCTCCAGCAATCGCCGCCGCTAAAAAATTAACAAAAGATTATGCCGTTGCTGCCGCAAAAGCTTATCAACAAGAAAACGCCATAACTGAACCAGCTATTGCAGCTGCAAAAAACGAGCTACAACAAGAATTTGCTGCTAAACAAGCTACCCAAGTTACTGAAGAAAAAGCTAGCAGACTTATCCATATTCCGCGTCGTGATTACCGAGAATTAGCGCGCCCAGCACCTGTAGAAACAGACCTTGTTTTTCTGCGTCAAATCGCTGAAGCCCGCGTTGAAAGTTATTTGCTAACAATGATGATGCTTGCTAGCACGATTGCCGACAATCATCCTATGCGTGATACTGTACTTTCTTTTGTTGTATATGAACTTCCTCTGGTCAATCGAGAAGAATTAGTTGTAAATGTGTTTCAACAAGAAATACAGCGCGCGCAAGAACAAATGATGGCGCTTTCTATTGCCGCTCTCTTTGGTAGCAGACACTCATTCTTTGCTATTACCCGAACTGTAGATACTGCAGCAGAATTGGCTAGCCGTCAGCATATGGCACCTATCTTTGATGATCTTGATTTTGATCTTGATAATCAAACTCCGCGTCCAAGCTGGTAAATTTATTTAGGCACAATGCTCTCGATCAAATTTTAAATTATTGTTATGTCCCATAATTTTTTCGTAGGGGCGGATAATCATCCGCCCCTACGGGTGGAGAATGCCGGTTTCAAGAGACTTTTAGTACAAAATCCCGCACTAAAAACCACTAACCTCGATGATGCGGGCGGCGGTGGGATTTATCGAGTTTGTTCTCGATAAATTTGATGATCATGGCGGCGACATTTTTACCCGTGGTTTGTTCAATACCTGCCAAGCCAGGTGAAGAGTTTACTTCCATCACCAACGGGCCTTTGTTAGAACGCAACAAATCCACCCCAGCTACATTTAAACCAATAATTTTAGCGGCCTGAATGGCTATCGTACGTTCTTCTGCGGTAATTTTCACTAGTTCTGCAGTACCGCCACAGTGAATATTCGAACGAAATTCACCAGCGCGCGCTTGACGTTTCATAGCCGCAATTACTTTATCACCCACCACAAAACAGCGAATATCTGCACCACTCGCTTCTTTAATGTATTCCTGCACCAACACATGTGCCCGCATATCTAAAAATGCGTCGATCATACTTTCAGCTGCTTGGCGGGTTTCTGCTAAAACTACGCCAATTCCTTGGGTGCCTTCTAATAGCTTAACCACTAAGGGTGGGCCGCCTACCATTTCGATTAAATCAGCTATGTCATCTGGTGAATGCGCAAACCCCGTAATAGGTAGCCCTATTCCTTTGCGCGAAAGTAACTGTAAAGCACGCAACTTGTCGCGGGAACGCGTTACTGCCACCGAATCGTTAACTGCAAAAACACCTTGCATTTCAAATTGACGTAACACCGCTGATCCATAAAACGTAATGGAAGCACCGATGCGCGGAATGATGGCATCAAATTTCGGCAAAACTTCGCCTTTATAGTGAATAACGGGACCATTTGCGCCTAAGTTCATATAACAACGGAGGGTATCGACTACCCGGACTGTATGCCCCTGTTTTTCAGCTTCTTCAACCAAACGCTTGGTGGAATACAAATCAGGACGACGTGACAAAATAGCAATTTTCATAAACAATCATTTTCCCAACAAATACGATGCAGAAGTATCAACTAAAAAATGACCACGCAAAGCTGTTCGTCCTAATAACATTCGAAAGCGCATATCATCTCGACTCGTTAAAGTAATTTCAATCGGCCACGATTGTCCACCGGCTACCATAAGCGTTTCTATGACATAACGTTGCTCGCGATGCCCACCTGAATCAGTAACCCAACGGGTATCAATCAAATTAGCTTCACAAATTAATGTTTTGCGCATGGAACGTTGCTTGGGATGGATGCCAAATCGTACCATTTGTTTTCCGTGTTCTTGAAAAACATCCAACTGAAACGCATGCAAAACAGAAGTTCGTGCACCCGTATCAATTTTTGCTTTAATACGTTCGATGCCAAGCTCAGGCAACGAAATCCATTCGCGCCAGCCAATTATGCGATCTTTTTCCGTGCCTGCCTGTATCATTGCCTGCTATATCCTTAGAAAAACCCCTATTTAGCTTAACGAAAATCGCTAAACAGGCCATACCGCTATTTTACTACTGTTAATTTAGGTTTCCCTGATTTGGAACGTGGCGGCAACGGTGGTTCGTCATCCTCTTCTTCTTCCACATTAAATACCATGCCACGGCCATTTTCCCGTGCGTAAATCGCCTCAACCGCTTTGATTGGCACGTAAATGGATTCTACCTGACTTGAAAAGCTAGCATTAAACTCAATCACTTGATTGGTAATGCGCAAAGATTTAATAGCTTCTGCTGCTACATTCAGCACAATTTTGCCATTTTCGACAAATTGTCTAGGCACTTCTACCCCGGCAAACTCCGCATTTACCAATATATAAGGCGTTAATTGATTATCAGTAATCCATTCATAAAAAGCACGGATAAGATAAGGACGTGTTGATGTCATAAAAATTTTTCTTAACTATGACCACTCATTTCAACTTCAGTCTCAGTAAGACTAGTTTTGAATGTTGGTCGTTTAAATAAACGCTCTGCATAAGTTTTTATGGCTTTGGCAGCATTGGGCAATTCAACTCCTAACTTAGGTAAACGCCATAGTAATGGAATTACGTAGCAATCAACTAAGGTAAGCTCGTCGCTAAGAAAAAATGGTTTGCCAGCAAACAACGGTGCCAAGCTAGTTAAACTATCCTGTAATTGTTTACGTGCTGCCTTTGATTCTTTTTCATTTCCCGTTTCAATTTGTTTCATTAACACATACCAATCGCGCTCAATGCGATACATCATTTGCCGACTTTTCGCCCGTGCCACGGGATATACTGGGAGCAAAGGTGGATGCGGAAAACGTTCATCTAAATATTCAACAATAATACCAGGCTCATACAACACCAAGTCACGATCCACCATGGTTGGTAATGTGCCATAAGGATTTAAATGGAGTAAGTCTTCTGGCAATTCATCTGGACGCACTTCTACAATATCAGCATTAATCCCTTTTTCAGCTAATACAAGTCGAACTCTATGACTGTATGGATCATTTATTCCAGAATACAAAGTCATTACCGAACGTTTATTGGCAGGCAGGGCCATAATTTTTTACCTCTAAGTTGCTGATTATTTCACATATTTCCAATAGGCTCGTTTTAACAAATACGCTAATACCGCAAATATCAGCAAATATTCGATAACCCAAAGTCCTAAATGTTCACGCTCACGGCGTGATGGTTCTCCTACATAAACTAAAAAGTTCACTAGATCGCCCACCACCGCGTTAAATTGTTCTGGATACATTTCGCCGTGTTCAATCAATGCCAAGTGATCAATTACTTTGATGGTGCGCGGAACTCCATCCATCTCAAGTGTTTTTGTACTATAAATAGGTGCTTGCACGCCACGTAAATTAGCTAACACATCAGGCATTGCCGTTTCATTAAACACCAGATTATTAACACCCCAGGGCCTTGAGTTATCTTGATAAAAACTCAATAAATACGTATATAACCAATCAGCGCTGCGTGCTCTTGCAATAACTGAAAGGTCTGGCGGCGTTACTCCAAACCAACTTTTAGCATCCTCTTTCTGCATAGCGATCTGCAAAGTATCGGTTATTTTTGCCCCCGTAAAAATAAGGCTATCTTTTACTACTTGTTTATCTTCAATACCTATATCACTCGCTAAGCGATTATAACGCATAAAGTTGAGAGAGTGGCAACCTGAGCAATAATTTATATACATTTTTGCGCCACGCTGCAGCGAAGGCAAATCAGCCAAATTTATCGGTGCCTTTAATAAAGGTACATCATCATAAGATTCAGCCCACGCCACAGGAACGACTAGCAAGAGGAGAACGCCAATTAATTTGCGGAATTGCATCATAATCTCTCTTTATGCAAAGGGCCAATTCGATCAGGTAATAGTTTTACTTTTTCACGTGCTGTATAAATTGGCATGAGCAGAAAAAATAAAAAATAACAAGTCGTAAATATTTGTGACCACAATTGCCGCTCGCTCGTCACGGGTACTGTGCCCAAATAACCCAAACAGATAAAACTAATCACAAAAATCAATAATGCGATTCGCGATGGCCAGCCACGATAGCGAATTGATTTTACTGGACTACGATCTAGCCATGGCAAGACAAATAAAATAGCGATGGCAGAAGCCATCACTAACACTCCTGACAATTTATCCGGAATAGCGCGCAACATCGTATAAAAAGGCGTTAAATACCATAGCGGAGCGATGTGTGTGGGGGTTTGCATTGGATTGGCGGGAATAAAATTCGCATTCTCGAGAAAATAACCAAAGCCAGTCGGCATAAAAAAAACAACAAGCGCAAAAACAATTAGAAATACTGCGACACCCCATAAATCTTTCACCGTGTAATAAGGATGAAAAGGAATTCCATCAAGCGGATGACCTTGGGCATCTTTGTGTTTTTTGATATCAATACCTTCTGGATTGTTAGATCCCACCTGATGTAAAGCTACAATATGCATCCACACTAACAACAAAATCATTAAAGGAATTGCAATAATGTGCAGCGCATAAAATCGATTTAAAGTTGCACCTGAAACTGAATAATCACCACGAATCCACGTTACCAAATCCGGACCAATACCTGGGATTGCACCAAATAAAGAAGTAATAACTTGTGCGCCCCAAAATGACATTTGTCCCCATGGCAGCAAATACCCCATAAACGCTTCTGCCATTAACAATAAATACAATCCCATCCCCAGCAACCAAACCAATTCACGGGGTTTTTGATAAGACCCGTACATGAGCGAACGAAACATATGTAAATAAACAACGACAAAAAATGCTGAAGCACCCGTGGTGTGTAAATAGCGCAGCAACCAGCCATAATGTACATCACGCATAATGAATTCTATCGAAGCAAATGCGCCCTCTGCGGTAGGCGTATAATACATCGCAAGCCAAATACCCGTACCTATTTGCATCACCAGCACTAGTAATGCTAACGAACCAAAGTAATACCAAAAATTAAAATTTTTCGGCGCATAATACTTAGCTAAATGATCATTCCAAATTTTAGTTAATGGAAAACGGTTATCTATCCATTGCGTAAGATCTGCAATTTTTTTACCCATTTGGCTTCCTTGCATCTGCTCCAATTACAATTGTTTTATCATTTAAAAATTCGTACGGTGGCACTTCAAGATTAATGGGAGCAGGCACACCTTTCATGACTCTGCCCGCTAAATCAAATAACGAACCGTGACACGGACAATAAAAACCACCATGCCAATTAGGTCCAAGACCGCCCAGATCAGGACGATAAGTAGGAGAACAACCCAAGTGCGTGCAAATGCCAATTAACACTAAGTATTCTGGTTTTATAGATCGATAGTAGTTATGGGCATAAGGAGGTTGTTGTTCTACCAACGAATCAGGATCTCTTAAGTTCGCCGTATCGTGCGCTAACCGATCTAACATTTCTTTGGTACGACGCAAAATCCACACCGGCTTGCCACGCCATTCAGCAATCATTAATTCGCCAGGTTGTAATTTACTAATATCAACTTCAACAGGCGCACCTTCTGCTTGTGCTTTGGCAGTAGGCATCCAGGAAGCAATAAAAGGGATACTAGCAGCGGCAAGACCTAAACCACCGACTAGAGTAGTAGCAAGCAACAAAAATCGTCGACGCTCCTCATCAATCTTCTCCTCGTGCATTGCTTTTACACTCCTTAAGTATTTTTTGTTTTGCTGATTATAACGCAATCTTTCCCGACTTGCAGATTTAGTGCGGGTTTTTGCACTAAAAACCTCTTGAAACCAGCATTCTCCACAGGCAGGGGTGGAAAATTTTCTGCCCCTATATAGGCACAAAGATCCTTAATACCAATTACTGAATTTTTGTGAATCACCATAAAAATGGGCGGAGGATTATCCGCCCCTACGAAAAAATTATGGAACATAACAATAATTTAAAATTTGAAGCGTACGGTTCGTATGCGATATTTTGAGATGATTTTGTTCAGGCAATCGAACTTCTAAAAACCCCTTGAAACCTACATTATTATTAGGGCTAAGATTTTTATTGTTAAAGACCCGAAAGTCAGGAGGGTTTTTAATTTGGTGGTTACGCCCTCGCGGGCTAATCCACCCTACCTGTAGAGATACCTGTAGGGTGGAAATAGAAACTCTAACGTTTAGAGTATTGAGTGCCTTTACGAGCTTTATGCAAGCCGATTTTCTTACGTTCAACTTCACGTGCATCACGGGTTAACAAACCAGCGCGACGTAGTAAACGACGGAAGGAATCGTCGCGATCGGAACCGCCTTTATCACCTTCTTCATCGTACTCAACCAAAGCACGCGCGATACCATGACGAACTGCACCTGCTTGACCACTAGCACCACCACCTTTTACTGTGATGTAAAGATCAAACTTACCTACTCTGTCTACCACTTCTAAAGGCTGGCGCACAATCATGCGGGCTGTTTCACGGCAGAAATACTCATCTAAAGTCTTTGAGTTAACTGTGATAAGACCTTTACCTGGCTTTAGGAAAACTCGAGCAGACGCTGTTTTACGTCGACCAGTGCCATAATTCTGTTTTTGTGCTGTTGCCATAATTAACCTTCAATCTCCAGGGTTTTTGGTTGTTGCGCACCATGCGGGTGTACTGAACCAGCATAGACTTTTAATTTGCGGTACATTGCATAACCCAAAGGATTTTTAGGTAACATGCCTTTTACTGCTTTTTCAATAACTCGAGTTGGGAATTTTCCTAATAATTTTTCAAACGTAATGGATTTTAAACCACCTGGATAACCCGTGTAATGTTCGTACACTTTGCCTTGAGCTTTATTACCCGTTACTACGATTTTTTCAGCATTAATAACGACAATAAAATCACCCGTATCGACATGGGGAGTATATTCTGCTTTGTGTTTGCCACGTAAACGACGTGCCACTTCGGTTGCGAGCCTTCCTAGCGTTTTGCCAGCTGCATCTACGACATACCAGCCGTGTTGCACAGTTTCTCGCTTGGCCATAATGGTTTTCATGTTAATTTTGACTCCAAAAAATCTGGTCTACTCATTCGAAAGAGGGCAGATTGTAACACAGCTCTCGCCTATTTCAATACGTTTCAGCGAGATTCGCTGAACTTTACGCGATGAGGGTTGCTAGGGGGAAAATCGCGATTCTCCCTTCATCGCAAGCAAAAAGCTTGGCTTTTTGCGCCGCGTATCACGTGATTATTAAAGCGCAAAACTTGCCATAATTGGCGTATGATCGGAGGGTCGCTCCAAGGTACGAGGCTGCTTGTCAATCATACACGCTTGACAAGACGCTCGCATCTTTTCACTGAGCAAAATATGATCGATACGCAGCCCCTGATTACGGCGAAAGGCGCCCATTCGATAATCCCACCAGGTATAGTGGCCCGCTTCTTGTTCAAAAATCCGAAAGGTATCGTGAAGTCCTAATTTGATCAATTCCTGCAAAGCCTGACGCTCCCGTGGGCTAACCAACACACTGCCCTCCCAAGCTACAGGATCATGAACATCCCGATCTTCCGGGGCAATATTAAAATCCCCTAGCACTACTACTTTTTCATGAGTCAACAACTGCTGACCTAAAAAATTGGTTATTTTGTTCAACCAGTCTAATTTGTAGTGATATTTCTCTGAATCCACCGTAGAGCCATTTGGCACATATAAATTAACAATGCGAATGTCGTTAATCAGAGCGCTTAGAACACGGCGTTGCGGATCCAAAAAATCTGGAACCGACACATCGGAAATAGGCAAGCGACTTAATAACGCTACGCCATTATAGGTTTTTTGTCCGCTATAAACTGCGTGATACCCTGCTGCAGTAATTTCTGCTAACGGAAATTTATCATCTTCAAGTTTGGTTTCTTGCAAGGCAATAACATCTGGTTGATGCTCTGCTAACCACTGTAAAAGATGAGGTAAACGCACACGCAAGGAATTAACATTCCATGTTGCGATCTTGAAAAGATTGGTCATGGCATTCACTTATAGATTCATTCATCTTTCTTTCGCCCCCCCTGTTTGGGGAGGCGAACAATATAATACCCAGCTTGACCTTGATACTTACGCGCTGTAATAAAGCTCGAATTCCACTGGATGAGTGGTCATACGTAAGCGTGTAATTTCAGCCATTTTCAGCTCGACATAAGAATCCAACAAATCATTGCTGAATACACCACCCGCTAATAAAAACTCGCGATCGGCGTTTAAGCTTTCAATTGCTTGCTCCAAAGAAGAACAAACTGTAGGAATGCACCCCATTTCAGCAGGAGGTAATTCGTATAAATCTTCATCCATAGGATCACCTGGATGAATTTTCTTTTGAATACCATCTAATCCTGCCATCATTAGCGCAGCAAAAGCAAAATAAGGATTTGCAGTTGGATCTGGGAAACGAACCTCAATACGTCGACCTTTTGGATTTGGCACGTGAGGAATACGAATTGCCGCCGAACGATTACAAGAAGAATACGCAAGCAACACTGGAGCTTCAAAACCTGGTACCAAACGTTTATAGCTGTTAGTTCCGGGATTGGTAAATAAATTTAATGCCCGCGCGTGTTTGATAATTCCACCTATAAAATGCAAAGCCATTTCCGACAACCCTGCATATTTATCACCACTAAATAAATTTTTGCCGTCTTTAGCCAGTGATAAATGACAATGCATACCACTACCGTTATCCCCTACCAAAGGTTTTGGCATAAAAGTAGCAGTTTTACCAAAAGCGTGGGCAACGTTCATGATGACATATTTTAATACTTGCATTTCATCTGCTTTGTGCAACAAGGTATTAAAACGGGTTGTAATTTCATTTTGATTACCCGTAGCCACTTCATGATGATGAGCTTCGATGACTAATCCCATCTCTTCCATGGTTAAGCACATAGCCGAACGCAAATCTTGCGCCGAATCAACCGGTGGCACAGGGAAATAACCGCCTTTCACCGAGGGTCTATGGCCTAAATTGCCAGAATCCATGCTCTTGCCAGAGTTCCAAGCCGCTTCTTCCGAATCAATCGCATAAGAGGCGCCGTTCATCGCAATTTGCCAACGCACATCATCGAAGACAAAAAATTCAGGTTCTGGTCCGACATAACAAACATCAGCAATACCCGTGGATTTCAAATACGCTTCAGCACGCTGGGCAATTGCACGTGGGTCACGATCATAAGCTTCGTGGGTGTTAGGGTCGATTACGTTACAACGAATATTTAAGGTGGTTTCATTACAAAAAGGGTCGATAACTGCAGTGCTGGGATCAGGCATCAATACCATGTCAGATTTATTAATTTTGCGCCAGCCTGCTATAGAAGAACCATCAAACATTTTGCCTTCACTAAAAAATGCTTCGTCAGCAGCAGAAACAGGAATAGAAACGTGTTGCTCTTTTCCACGCGTATCAGTAAAACGCAAATCAACAAATTTGACCTTTTCTGCTTCAATCTTCTTTAGCACATCATTGACAGACATTTGCAACGCCCCCTGGTAAATGTATATGAGCCCAAAAACCTGGCTAAGTGTAACGGAATCCATTTAATTGCGCCAGGCGCGATCTAAAACTAAAAGGGTACCTCTAAAAATTAGTGTTTTGTTTCAAGACAAGGCGCGCAACATTTGCGAGCAGCGCAGTGTACATGCAAGCACATGAGCAACGGAGCAAATGGCGCAACGGAAGATTGGAACAAATAAGCCATTTTTAGAGGTGCCCTTATTTAAATAAAATCTCAATCCCTGCTATCTCCTGCTTACCAACCACATTTTGGCGTAATTGCTGGTTCAATTCTGGCAAATTTGCTTGAGCCAGCAGCCCCATGGGCAATTTTAGCTCAATGTAAATTTTACCACCCAAATAATGCAGCGTTACCGCTTCAATCGCTGTGGCTGGAATCAAATTTTGCCAATATTCCTTTAGCAGTTTGATTACTTCTTCTCGCGCCACTAAATCGCGTGATGGCGGCACTATTTCGTCATTTTCCGGATCAACATGCAAAGTCACATCCGTGATACCAGGAAGTTTCAACAAGTTGAAATGTACTTGCTGACCAATAAAATGGCCTTCTGAAACGCTAATGAACGGATCGACCATAATATGCACATCTAAAAAAACCGCGCCAGCCACCGAACGTGTCCGTAACTGATGAATTGCGCGCACACCCGGAACTGCAATAATTGTTTGTTTTATGGTTTCCAGCATATCTTCTTCTAAACCTGTATCGACTAGCTCGCGAATACTATGCCAACCAAATTGCCAAGCCATTTTGACGATCATTACACCCACAATAATGGCGGCGATGGGATCAAGCAGAGGAAATCCTAAAATAGCACCGGTAGCACCCACTAAAACTACTAATGATGAAGCGGAATCGGAACGATGATGCCACGCATTGGCTTGCAATAACTTTGACCCTACTTTTTCCCCTATGTTACGGGTATAAAAATAAAGAACTTCATTGGCAATAACGGAAAACAATGCCACGAATAGCACAAAGATATCGGGTCGAATAGAAGTTCGTAAGCCAAACACTTCCCATCCAGCATCTATCATTATGCCAATCCCCGCTAAACTCATGAGAAAAGCTAACAGAACAGTTGCTGCTGTTTCGATACGGCCATGGCCATAAGGATGATCACTATCTGCCATTTTGCTGCCAAACCGACTGGCCACTAACACTAAAGCATCAATCAACAAATCAGACAAAGAATGAACCCCGTCTGCTACTAACGCATGCGAGTGCCCTATGAATCCAACCAAAATTTTGAGCACAGAAAGACCAGCATTTTTAGCCGATCCTAATAAGGTGATGCGACGCACTTGGTTATAACGAGCAGTTTGTTCCATAAAAATCAGCTCTACTAAGGTAATTATACAAAAAAATTATACTTGTATTCTAACAATGATCTCGTGTTTCTGCTGCACAGAACTCAACATTAGATGACCATGTACCCGACACCAGGCTGGTATATCGTGCAACACACCAGGATCCGTGCAAAACACTTCTAAAATATCCCCCGCTACTAACTCTTTTATTTTTTCTTGTACACGAATAACCGGGAGCGGGCATAACAAGCGCCGTGCATCAAGTTGATATTCAGCCATAAACACACCTATTGCAATGCGATCAAATATACCATTCCGCTGGAATTTCTTGTGCCTGCATAGGTATTACTTCTAATACACCCTCTGCCCCGTCTTTTGAGTTAACCGCAACCGTCACTTGCTTTGCTTCAGGCGCACTAAAACGCGCTACTAAACGGGCTGCAAGATGGATATCTTCCGCGCTTGGTTCACCATCAATTAAGGCCAAAGGACCGGTATGACTGAGTGGACGCAAATGCGTAAACTGGCAACGATACCCCTCTAAAAAATTATTTTCCCCTTCTTCGCGACCAATGATAATTTTAAAATGGGCTTGCGGTCGCAAATGCCGCCCTACTTTCAACAAAACAATATCATCCAATTCATAATCACGTTTACCACGGGTTTGCCAAAGATCTGCTAGTTTTTTTGAATAATTGCTATCCGTTAAAAAACAACAGCCTCCCGCTGGTTGCGCATATTCTGCAATATTAAATTGTTCGGCTAATTTAAACTGGGGTTTGCGGCTACGACCGGAAAAATCTTGCAATAGTTCGCGTTGAACCCAACCTTCACGTTCGGGTAACGTAGGTGCCAAATTTTTCGCACACAGGGGGCGCAACAAGCGATCATCAGCGCCTGATTCTGCAGCAACAATTGGCATCGTTCTTTTCAGCTGCGACTTAGGCCGTTGTCCGATCACTTCTCCTGTAATGATAAAATCAAACCCATGTTCGTCCATCCATTTCTTAGCCTTTCCTATCATAAAAATCTTACAATCCAGGCACGGATTAAGATTGGCACCATAACCATGTTTAGGATTGAGCACGATATTTTTGTATTCTTCAACAATATCAATAATATGCAACTTAATTCCTAATTGCTCCGCGACCCACAACGCATTATTACGTTTAGGCTTAACTGGGTCTTGTCGTCGTATCGCATGGGTATGTCCTTCCACACAAAATCCGGTAAAAAAGTTCAACCCTTCCACCTGAATCCCTTGTTCTAAAATTACTTTTGTAGCCAGCATGGAGTCCAAGCCACCTGAAATAAGTGCTACGGCTTTACGAGTTTTATTCATCTTAAACAATCTCTAACAAAAATTTTATGAGTATACGGTATTTTATCTGCAAAGCTAAAAAGAAGTAGTATTATCCAGCCAAGGAGATTTTTTATGAATAACAGCTTGGAGAGTATACTGGCGCTGCTCAATGGGCAGACGGTAGATTTTACCACCATTCAGCCGGATAACTTATTAAGTACAGCGAACTCACATCGCTTGACTAATCATGTTTATCGTAAACTATTGACCGCTTCCAGTACTCCGACTGAGCTTATACAAAAATTTAAGCTGGAAGTACGGCAAAATCAACATCGAGCTTTACTCCAGTTACAATCGTTATTAGCACTACAACAACTGTTGCAACGACACAACATCCCTGCCCTTTTTCTTAAAGGCTTATTATTGTCGCAACAACTGTATGGTGATATCAGTTTACGGCAAGTCAGAGATATTGACTTACTCGTTGCCAAAGACACCGTCATGTCTGTAGATAAGCTATTACGTGACCATGGTTATCAACCCTTTGAACATGAACTAAATCAAAAATACCTAACACCTCTGCTTTTTACTTATAAAGACACAGCCTACTTAGATCCCACCCATAACACGATCATTGAATTGCACTGGTATTTAGATAATCCCTATACTTTTAACGTTCCTTTCACGCAGCTATGGCAAGATCGCCGAATCATGCAACTTTCCAACCATGATTTTAATACCCTGTCAGCAGAAGATGAATGGTTATATTTATGCAACCATGGTTCGCGCCACGCTTGGTTTCGTCTGCACTGGCTGTACGATATTGCTCAACATCCACAAGCGCTTGCTACCCCTAAAAAATCGCTGCAAGAAAAAGCCAAGCAATACGGTGTCAACAAACATCTGGATTTGGCGTTTTTTATGTTAAAAAATTATTTTCCAAAAGTCTGCCCGCCTGATCACCCCATAAAAAATCGCCCTAGCCAATTTATGCAAACAACGGTTTTACGGCAAATAGAACTGTGTCACGCGCCACTAGAAAACAGCAACGTTTCAACAACTTTGAACTTTGATCAGTTACGTTATGTGGTATTTTCGTACTTAATCTATCGAGGTTTGCGCAACAAATGGTATACTTTAAGCAATCAAGTGCGCTTAAAATATTTTGCCCAATGGATGGAGCGTGGCTTGCCCAGCAACTTATTTTTTCTTTGTTATTTTAAGGTGGTTGCTTATGCCTTGTATCGACCACTAACCAAAATATATAACTTTTTAAAAATTAAAAATAAAAACTAACATGCCGTATTACTATCAATGCTTTGGTCTCAAGCTCCAATCAGAATTCCCCTGCCCTTTGCCCGCCAGCAGTGAAAACTCTGTTTACGATGTGCAGATCAAACTCGGCAAAGTACCGCCTAGCTTGCCCAACAGCCAAAATCCAGAGGCATGGTGCCAAGCCAATACTCATCAGCTTTTACTAAAAATCAAAGATGTAGCAAATTTTCTTATTGAGCACGGCCATACTATCACGGTCGAACCCATCGGCACTGACGTTGATTTTATCAATGTTTTTATCTTAGGTTCAGCCATGGGCGGCATATTACATCAACGTGGTTATTTGGTTATGCATGCCAACGCTGTGGTAATAAATCAGCAAGCAACCCTTATTGCAGCACCACAAGGGTACGGCAAATCAACGCTAGCCGCTGCATTTTTAAAAAGTGGTTATTCATTATTAGCAGATGATGTTTGCGCCATTACCTTTAACGACCAACAACCTTTTGTACATCCTAGCTATCCGCAAATTAAACTTTGTGCTGATGTACTTAATCATTTCGGTTATGACCCAAGCAATCTACAGCCCATTGGCCATAAAACCAATAAGTACTATGTTCCAATGCAGCAGCATTTTAATTTAGACCCTGTGCCTGTTAAGCAGATGGTTATTTTGGATAAAGCAGATTGCGCCCATTACAACTGGCAAAGAATTAACGGCCGCCACAAACTAAAAGCGGTTTTAGATAACACTTACCGTCCTTTGTTTATTGATCTACAAGGACTCACTTCGCAATATTTTGATCACTGTGCCAAATTAATTAAAAATATTCCTTTGTTTCACTTAACCAGACCTACGACAGGTTTTTCCGCTTTTGAACTAGTCACTGAAATTACCCAACAAATTAATCATGAAGAGAGGATTACCGCATGAATGAATCTATCCAACCAACTTCTGTGATACAACGTAAAATGGATTTACTGTCGTGCCAAGTGGATGATGAAACCGTGTTATTAGATACGGACGTAGGCTCCTATTTTGGCATGAACCCAGTTGCCTCCCATATTTGGGAGTTAATTGCCACACCTCACACAGCAGCTGAAATTTGCAAAAAATTACTCGCTGAATATGCTATTGATGCAGACAGCTGCACCAAGCAAGTTATGGCATTTTTAGCGGAATTATCTAATTTAAAAATAATCCAGGTGTCAAATTAGTGAATTCATTAGTGCGATTTTGGCGTTGGCCGCTGCCGGAAAAAAAACTATTTTTGTTAGCCTGTTGCTTGACGTGCTATTGTTTTATTATTGTTTACCTACAACCAGGCAAATATTTAAAAAAGCATTTAGGCAACCCTCTTCCTAGCACTGCTTTACCTATACCTGAAAACACCCAAGAATCACAAGCATTTGCCACACAGGTTCGCTTAATCATTCAACGCACCATGCGTTGTTTGCCCTCTAACAACAAGTGCTTAGTCTATACCTTAGTTTGCAAAAAACTTTTGCAACAAAAAAACATACCGCACACACTCTTTTTAGGCATGCGCAAACTAGAAGGAAAATTAGTGGCTCACGCCTGGTTAACCTGCGGTGACATAGATATCGTTGGTTGCGAAGAAAAAACGTGTTATTCCGTAATTGGTGCATTTACATCTTGATTAAAAAATTGTGATTCAATGAATAAGCCTGTTTCCATAGCGCGTAATAACTTGAGACGATATTGATATTCGTAGTTGATGTATTTTTTACCTTGGCTATTAGCTACTTTTGCATAGTTCCAACGTTTCATTATTTTTAGTAAAAAATTTAGATCAATATAATCTGCAATAGGAGTATTTTGCCAAGATCTTAACTTTTCGATAATCTCATTTTTTTGGCGCTCCACTTTTTTATACCAATCAGCGGCTTGCATACCACTGGAAGTTCGATCCCTAATCATTTGCGGCAACAGTTCTCTCATACCTTCTCGGATTAATAAACGCGAGCGTCCATTATTCTGAAAAATATTATAAGGAACGCGCAAGCAAAACTCGACAATACGTCGATCAAAAGTAGGATCGCAATGATCAATTCCATAACGAAATCGAATTGCCGTGTAAAAAGACGCCACGTAATCAAAAATACTTATCAAATAGGGTCGTTCATCTTCGACCCAGGGGATATTTTCTGCGATACTCTGTTTGCGAAATCGAGGAACCAACCCTGTTTGACGAGCAAGCAAATCATGCACGGCTGAAAAAATTCCCCATGGACGATGCTCTCTTCGACCTTGCAGATATTGAACAATCTGCAATTTCATATCTAATAATTTTTGTTTTACCTTTTTCAATGGAGACAAAGAATTTAGTTTACGACACTTAGGTCCAGGCCATGAAACAGAAAAGTTACCTCCTTGACCAGTTAGTATCCTTCTAATCCCCAACCTCTGAGCTTCTTCAACACATGCCAACATCCATAATGCATTACATGGATTCATAATTGGCATTTCTAACCATGGATGCAATTGCTTACAATAATTAAACAAAAATTTATTATCATCTCGAATGTAGTTCAAAACTACATTGTCATATTGCAGAGTTACTGACTCCATATAACAACCATCATCATAATTCCAATTGACTTTGGGTTGCGATACATTACCCAGTGTCGGCACATGACCAAATGCAAAAACCCGCCGATTCTTTTTCTTTTGTAGATACGCTGCCATACAAGTAACAGAAGAAGAATCTAAACCACCACTTAGCTGACAAGCAACTTCGTCGGCTAACCCCAGGTGCTGAGCTATTACAAGCTCATAAAGCTTACGGAACTCACTATAATAGTCTTCAGGCGAAGGAAGGTGCAACGGATCATCTAGAAACTCTTGTGCAGACCAGTAACACGTTAAATCAGGAACTTTGATATCAGAATCAATAATTATATAATGACCTGCTGTCAATTTTTTAATATCTTTAAAAAAAGTATCTTCTTTGTTGATGTGCAAAAGAGCTAGATGATCAGCAACCATTGATAAATTAAGGCTTTTCTTTACTTTATATTGCTCAAACAATAACTGAGGAGAACTTGCAAAACAAAAAGGTCTATTCGGTTCAAAATAGTAAAAAAGTATACGCTGACCAATAGGATCTCTTGCAAGAAATAATTGTTTTTTCTCAGAATTCCAAATAGCAAAAACAAAGCACCCCATTATTCGTCTCATAGCCAAATGCCCCCATTTCAGATAAGCCTCTAAAATTAGTTGGCTATCTGAAATGGACGAGAAAAGATTTTCTGGTAATTCTAACGAACAAAAGAGTTCCTGCCGATTATGGATAACCGCGTCGGCAATGATGCAATGACCCGATTTACAAAAAATAGCTGAAGATCTAACACTCGAAAAATGTTCTTTTTTACACACCGATTGAAAACAAATATCCGAATCCGCATATTTATCTACACACAAAGATGTAGGCTCATTATTTACATGAGTCTCCTCTTTCACCTGCTTAAAAATGATTCCAGAAATAAAACTCATGACTTGATTACAGATAGGCGTATTTGAATCAAAAAGCATCCCATGAACGATTTCATCTTTCACAGGATATTCTTAAGTACTTGCTAAAAACCAATTAAATTAATTTTAAACATGATTAATCTAACTAAAACCTACCAAGGGAGTTCCTCCATCAGGGGTATTAGGGACTGGTCCAAGTGATGTTTCTACGCACTTAATTATTTCAACTGAAGGTGTTTGCCAAATCTGCTTGACCCTAACTACTGTTTCGCTATGAGTGGATGATTGTTGTAATTGGTTTTTATCCATGTGAATTTTCCTAGTTATGATTTTAACAACACGGAGAATTGTGCAGAATAAAACGAAGATTGGCAAGCTAATTTTCTACTAGTGTGACCACTTTTTAACAAGTGCATCTATACGACGAATTGGCGTACCCTGACTACCACGACGCAATACGCTAAGAGCATGCTGGCTGGCAGTATCTTGCCAAAGCTCTTCCGCCTGCAAGAGGGTTAGACTATTAGCGTCATCAGAAAGCTCGCGTACCACATGCAACACATCCATTAAAGAGACAAAACCTTCTTCTAAGGCTTTATATAGCTCTGCTAAGGTTTGTTTTGAATTCACAGCTAACGCAGCATAAGCGTTTTGGCCTAGTTGGACAAAATAACTGATACGAACGCGTTTGCGGATAGCACGGCCTGGAAAAAGACCGGCGGTTAATAAACATTTATCGCCTACATCTCGCAGCTCTTCCTGCTGTTGTTGCCCTACCGCTTGCGCACCATGCAAAAATTCTAGGGCTAATACGCTTTTGGCCATTTCAGGTTTGCCAGTAAATCGCACTAGCAAAAACACTAAATAGCTTTCTAAATCTTCGTGTAAAAGCATATGGCTAGACTTTTCAGCCTCTTTTACTAAGGCTTGCCATTGCGCTGTAGCGGTTGGCTGTAAAATTAAATGGCTCATAATGCCCCCCTTTTCTTCAAGTGTAGTCTATCTTTTTCAGCTGATCCTGCTTTAATACTGTAAATATGCTTATGACTACGTTATGATGCACACCCCAAATTTAGCCACTTTTATTGAAATAAACCTTTTATGATCGAAAATTTACGTAATATCGCCATCATCGCTCACGTTGACCATGGCAAAACCACTCTTGTTGATAAACTACTACAACAATCTGGCACACTTAGCACTCGTGCTGCTCCCGTAGAACGGGTGATGGATAGTAATGAATTAGAAAAGGAACGTGGCATCACCATTTTAGCTAAAAACACTGCCATTCAATGGAAAGATTATCGTATTAACATCGTTGATACCCCTGGCCACGCAGATTTTGGTGGTGAAGTAGAACGCGTGTTATCCATGGTGGATGCTGTACTACTGTTAGTAGATGCAGTAGATGGCCCCATGCCACAAACCCGTTTTGTTACACAAAAAGCCTTCGCCAACGGTTTACGGCCTATCGTTGTTATCAACAAAATTGATCGCCCTAGCGCCCGTCCAGATTGGGTTATCAATCAAATCTTCGATTTATTTGTTTCACTCAACGCAACGGACGAACAATTAGATTTCCCTATCGTGTATGCTTCTGCTTTATCGGGTTACGCAACGCTAGATCTCAGCAAACCTAGTGATAATTTAACTCCGCTGTTTGAAACTATCATAAAAGAAGTAAAACCACCCAAAGTAGATGTTAACGGCCCGTTCCAAATGCAGATTAGCTCGCTCGATTACTCCAGCTACGTAGGCGCTATTGGTATCGGCCGCATTCAACGCGGCAGCGTAAAAAGCAATACCACCGTTTCTATTATTGATCGCAACGGTAAAACCCGTAGCGGTAGAATTTTACAAATTCTAGGTTACCTAGGTTTAGAGCGCGTTGAAGTACCCACCGCTGCAGCAGGTGACATTGTTGCTATTACCGGTATCGATGGCTTAGCCATTTCTGACACGTTGTGCGATCCTGCTTGTATTGAGCCGTTGCCCTTGCTCACAGTAGACGAGCCAACCATCAGCATGACATTTCAAGTTAACAACTCGCCATTTGCCGGGCTTGATGGCAAATACGTTACCAGCCGTCAAATTCGCGATCGTTTGTATAAAGAATTAATTCACAATGTGGCTTTACGTGTCGAAGACACCGAAGATCCCGATAAATTCCGCGTCTCCGGTCGAGGCGAGCTGCATTTAGCCATCTTAATTGAAACAATGCGCCGCGAAGGTTTTGAGTTAGGCGTTTCTCGTCCCGAAGTTATTTTTAAACAAGTGGGCGATGAAATGCATGAGCCTTATGAAAATCTTAGCATTGATGTCGAAGAACAACATCAAGGCGCGATAATGGAAAAATTAGGTGCGCGCCGCGGCGACCTCACCGATATGGTACCTGACGGCAAAGGTCGCGTACGCTTGGATTATCAAATTCCTACGCGCGCGTTAATTGGTTTTCGCACGGAATTCTTAACTGCAACTTCTGGCACCGGCTTAATGCATCACGTATTTGATCACTATGGCCCTGCTAAAAAAGGTACGATTGCCCAACGTCAAAATGGCGTATTGATTTCGAATATGGCGGGCAAAGCCACTGCTTTTTCATTGTTTAACTTACAAGAACGCGGTCGCATGATTATTGGCCCGCAAACTGAAGTCTATGAAGGCATGTTGGTAGGTATTCACTCACGCGACAACGATCTAGTGGTTAATATTGTAAAAGGTAAGCAATTAACCAATATTCGCGCGTCTGGTTCGGATGAAAGCATCATATTAACGCCGCCAATCCAATTTAGCTTAGAGCAAGCGCTGGAGTTTATTGACGAAGATGAACTAGTGGAAGTAACCCCGCACTTTTTACGTCTGCGCAAGAAAAAGCTGAAAGAACACGAACGTAAACGCGATGGTCGCGCCAGCAAAGAATAAAGTGGTAGAATGCGTCCGCGCCAATTAACAAAGTAAATTAAGGGTATTACTATGCGATTAACTACATCCAGTAAATTTCTTAGTTTACTTCTGTTATTTAGCGTCTGTTTAAACGTATCCGCCAACCCCGCACCCTGTGCGCCTATAGATCCTTACGAAAAATTCAATCGCCGAGTATTTAGCTTCAACCAAAGTGTGGATCGCTTCATCCTTAAACCCGTTGCCACACTTTATGTAAAAATAGTCCCTTGCCCATTAGCCAAAGGGATTAATAACGTGTTCAATAATTTGAATGAAGTAACCACCATTCCCAATGATATTTTGCAGGGGAACCTGTATTACACAGCAGCAGACACCACGCGTTTTGCTATTAACAGCACGTTCGGCTTAGGCGGCTTAATTGATGTCGCCTCCTATGGTCATTTACCTAATCACGTAGAAGATACAGGTTTAACCTTCGCTAAATGGGGTTACAAGCCCTCAGCCTATGTCATGCTACCATTTGTGGGCTCTAGCACTGTGCGTGATACTTTGGGCTTACCGTTTGATTATTTTGTATTTAGCGCTTATCCCTTTATTCCTACGCGTTGCGGTATTCGTATAGCGGCCTCAAGTTTGTATTTTATCGACAGACGCGCACAATTTTTACCTTTCGATGATGCTATTAATTCTGCTTCTGTCGATCCCTATGTGTTTGTCCGTGATGCCTATTTACAACGTCGTAATTTTTTAATTGCCGCTAATTTAGATAGATGTAATAACCCAAATATTCAAAATGAAAATGTCGTGACAACCGTAGAAAATACTAACAACGATGACATCTATGTGCCAGCTAGTCCTAGCGCCAGCAAACAACCTGTTATTAATGACCCCGACGATATTTACGTACCTGCCGACACACAAACGAGTTCAAACAAGGCAAAATCCAGCACTAACAAGTCGGCCCAAACAATCACTGCCAATAACAGTTCGAAATTACCCTTAAATCCCACCCATGGCCTTTTCAATCCGCTGTTAGCACGAGCCGATCAACAATCTGCCCCTGCAACAAATGTTGCTCGATAATTTCATCTATATCAGCATGAGTGTGGCATTGATACCACACTCCTTCTGGATAAACGACTAACACGGGACCTTCTGCACAACGATCCATACAGCCTGCATTATTAATGCGTATTTTTCCTTTGCCATTTTGTTGCAAAAGTTTGACCTGGGTTTTGGCATAATTTAACAAATCCACTGCTCCGCTTTTTGCACAACAGACTTTGTCACCTTCGCGCTGATTCGTACAAATAAAAACGTGTTTAGCATAATAAGACATATCAATCTTCCTCGTATTTCACCGGCTTTTCCCGCAGCGGGAACAGCATCCCACCTGGTACACACTCATCGCGAGTAAGAACCACTTCCCCAGCTCTTGTGTTAGAATAACTTACCATGAACTCTCAATCACTGCCGCAAAAAATTCAGCAACAAGCTGCGCAATGTGTGAAATGCGGGCTTTGTTTGCCGCACTGCCCTACTTACCGACTAACTAAAAATGAAGGTGAATCGCCACGTGGTCGTATTGCGTTGATGGATAACGTTGCGCAAAAAACTTTGCCAATAACCGCCAAATTACAAACTTATTTAGACCACTGCCTAACCTGCCAAGCGTGTGAAGCTGTTTGTCCCGCCAACGTACCTTATGGCGAGCTTATTGATAACGCTCGCGCGCTCCTTAATAGCACGCCTGGAGTGCGGCAAACTCTAAAATTACCGCGCTGGTTACAATTAGGAATTAAACATCCAGCTTTTTTTAATCTCACGCGTCATCTCTTACGCTTCTATCAAAAAACGGGCTTGCAAGCACTTTTCCGCAAAACACATTTGCTGCGCTTATTAAAACTGCAGGAAGCCGATGCCCTATTACCAATGTTAACCCCAGCCATTACGCTAAAAACTTATTATCCCGCACAAAATACGGAGCAAGGACAGGTGGCGCTATTTATTGGCTGTATTAATAAACAAGTAGATCCAGAAACATTACAAGCGACGATTAAAGTTCTTACCTGGTGTGGTTATGCAGTACATGTGCCAAGTGCACAACGTTGTTGCGGTGCACTTTACCAGCACGCTGGTTATCCTGAATCCGCTAACAAATTGCAACAAATAAATGGTAATGCGTTTTCTCCTGTTGCAAATAAGATATCAGCCATTATTACCGTAGCCAGTGGTTGTGCGGCAGTTTTAGAAAAAAATAATTTAACAACCAAAGTGTATGACATCAGCGCTTTTTTAAACGCGATAACTTGGCCCGAAAATTTACAAATTAAACCTTTGGACAAACGCGTGGCTTTACACACTCCTTGCACTTTACGCAATGTTCAACAACAAGCAAATGCTCCCATACAGTTATTACAAAAAATTCCAGGACTCACCATAAATCTCTTGTCGCAAAATAATTGCTGCGGCGCTGCAGGTCTTTATATGCTGAAATTCCCGAGTTTTTCTGCTGATTTGCTGCAACCGTTGTTAACTGAGTTATTATCACAGCCCGTAGATTATTTAGCTACTTCCAACCTTGGTTGCGGTTTGCATTTTCAACAAGCCCTACAAAAACAAGGCATAAAAATAGCTCTAAGCCACCCCGTAACATTACTAGCACAGCAACTAGCGTTAATAAACCAATAAATCAAGCGAATTTGTAACTATTCACACTTCATTTAGCATTATAGTTTAGCTATCTATCTGACTAACCCTCACCCCACCCTCTCCCAATGTCTCGGGAGAGGGGAGTTTGTTGCAAACACCGGAAACTCAAATAAATTATGTAATATTCTTAAATTTGCGTGAACAGATGCCGAAAATTAACGGTTTTTTTCACAATACCTACTAGCAAAAAGCTTGAAATATGCTATTTTATTGCCTCCAGTTAAGCTATTTAATAGCTTACAAGTTCCTTTTTAATAACGCATGAGGAAATACAATGGCTGTAAAAAAGGTAAAAAAACCTGCTAAAGCAATGAAGAAAACAACCGCTAGCTCAAGCAAGAAAGCTGCTCCTACTAGCAGCAAAAAACTTAGCGCTGTTAGCAAAACTTTCACTAAATCTGAAATTTTAAGCAACATTGCAACTATTACTGGTTTAGCGCAAAAACAAGTTGGTTCAGTTATTGAAGCTTTACACAATGTTATCGAACGTCACATCAAAAAAGGCGGCCCAGGAGTTTTTGTATTACCTGGCTTATTAAAACTACAAGTTGTTAACAAGCCTGCTACTAAAGCACGCAAAGGTATCAACCCTTTCACTGGCGAAGAAACTATGTTTAAAGCTAAGCCAGCGCGTAACTTAGTTAAAGTCAAAGCACTAAAACGTTTGAAAGAAATGGTTTAATTGTTTTGAAGTAAAAAAAAAGGGGCTTAAAGCCCCTTTTTTATTTGGCTTTCACAAAGGCGCCGCTAAAAATTAGCGTTTTATTACAAGATAAAGCACGTCACTTGTGAACAGCGTAGTATACATGCGAACACATGAGTAGCAGAGCAAGTGGTGCCGCAGTATTGGAACAAATAAGCAATTTTTAGCGGTGCCTTTCGCACTGTGCTAAATACTCTTGTCCCTGCATTTCAATTAAACGACTTTCGGTGCGCTTAAAATCTCCGCTTAAGTCACCTTCGGGATAAAGATTCAGAACATCTACCGCTGCTGAAATAACTAATTGAATACGTTCATCATAAAAAACATCTACTAACTTAATCAAATAACTAGCAGAATTTTTTTCTTGTGCTGTAATTTGCGGAATATTGCTGATTAACACCGTAGAAAATTTGCGAGCAATTTGTAAATAATCCAACTGACTTCGCGGCGCATTACAAATTTCTTTAAAATCAAACCAAATCACCTGTTTATCACGACGTACGCAAGCAATAGTGCGTCCGTTGATTTCTAAGTTATCGCCTTGCAAACCAGCATAATGGGCAAAGTGCGCAAAACTTTCTTGCATACAGCGTGCTGCATAATCATCGAGTGGGTAAAAATAATTACCCGCGGGTTTTTGTGGTCGTAAGCGGTAATCTTGTTGCGCTACCAAATGCAGCGTATGTAGATGTTGCTGCAGCAAAGCAATGGCAGGTAAAAAACGGGCACGTTGTAACCCGTTACGATAAAGTTCTGCTGGTGGCACATTAGCCGTTGTTACCAGCGTTATACCTTCTGCAAACAACGCAGATAGTAAATTAGCCAATAACATGGCATCCGTTATATCGGTAACCCAAAATTCATCTAAACAAATAATTTGAAATTGTTTAGCAAAGCGTTTGGCGACATCTTGCAAAGGATTAGGATGACCTTGCAGCTGTTTTAATTCAAAATGCACGTGTTGCATAAAACGATGAAAATGCCAGCGCTTCTTGTTATGGCCTGGCAACGCTTCGTAAAAAATATCCATCAACCACGTTTTACCTGCACCTACTGAACCCCACAAATAAACACCTGGAACCACTTTGCTTTTCGTTAATTTAAAATAATCCAACAAGCGCGATTTTGTTTTAGTACGTGCTAAATCAGCTGCAGCCAGATCATCGAAAACTTGTTGTAGCTGCAGAATAACTTGCTCCTGTTGTGGATCTGCATAAAAATTATTTTTTGCTAAATGCTGTTGATACGCTTGTAAGGGAGTCATAGCGCAACCTGATCAACCAGGGCTGTAGTCAGTACCTCGCGCAACTCAATGAGCTGCCCATGAAAAAAATGCCCTGCCTTCGGAATGCGAATTAACCGCGGTGTTGGCTGCACGGTAGCGTGCCAACGGTACACGGCTTGCGGCGCGACGATTTCGTCTTCTTCACCCTGCACTACTAGCCAAGGACAACTGGGTGTAGCTAGTTCCGTAAAATCAAACGATTCAACGGGAGGAGCCACCGTAACTAGCTGACTTACCTCACTAACGGCAGCAGCACGCGTGGCCACATAGGAGCCAAACGAAAAACCAGCTAACCAAATAGCATCTTGGGGCCGGGTTTGTTGCACCCAGCGCATGATCGCCTGCAAGTCCTCTGTTTCTGCAGATCCTTCGCCATAACTACCTTCACTGTGCCCCACCCCACGAAAATTAAAGCGTACAGTACGCAAGCCTAGATCTTTAAAGGCCCGCGCTAAGGTATAAGCGACTTTGTTATGCATAGTGCCGCCGAACAAAGGATGCGGATGACAAACTATGGCAACGATATTTTTGGAAGTTTCGGTTGGTGTTGCGGTTAAAGTTTCAATTTTACCCGCAGGACCCGCGATAAAAATTTTGGCTTCACCGGCTGAAAATTCAAGATTATTTTTAGTCATGGTATAATTTGGCTTAATGCAACAAAAAAATCATTCTAACATCGGGGTTTTGCTTACCAATCTGGGCACCCCCACCGCGCCAACCACTAAGGCGGTCAGGCGCTATCTTGCCGAATTTCTAGCAGACCCGCGGGTCGTAGAAATTCCACGCTGGCTATGGTGGCCGATTTTACACGGAATTATCTTGCGCGTCAGGCCAAAACGCTCGGCTGCCCTTTACCAAAAAATCTGGACAGCGGCCGGTTCACCGTTACTTGTTTACTCGCAAAAACTGACACAAACAATCCAACAACAATTACATGCTGCCGGCCATACACACATCCATTTAGCGTTGGCTATGCGGTATGGCCAACCATCCATCCAACACGCTTTAAATGAGCTTAAACAGGCTAAAATCGCTAAATTAATCGTACTGCCCCTATACCCACAATATTCCGGCACCACCACCGGCTCCACGTTTGACGTGGTCAGCAAAGTTTTACAAGGCTGGCGTTATATTCCGGAAACCCATTTGCTTTCGTCGTATGGTGACCAATCCTTTTTTCTAAATGGTTTGGCAGAACACATAAAAAATCACTGGACTCCTGATCCAGATAATCATTTATTATTCTCTTTTCATGGTTTACCCCAACGATTTGTAGATCAAGGCGATCCCTATCAACTGCAATGTCAGATTACTGCCGAAAAAATAGCTCAGCAGTTACAATTACGCCCTGAGCAATGGACCCTGGCTTTTCAATCACGCTTTGGTAAAGCCCAATGGCTACAGCCCTACTGCGATGTAACCTTGCGTCAGCTCCCGCAGCAAGGCAAAAAAAACGTAACGGCAGTTTGTCCGGGTTTTGCTGTAGATTGCCTAGAAACCTTAGAAGAAATTGCGATACAAAATCGTGAAGTGTTTTTGCAAGCCGGCGGCGAAACTTTCAATTACATTCCTGCACTGAATGATTCAGCTATTCACGCTGAAATTATAAGCCAGCTTATTTTGCAACATGTCTAAGCTAATCGTAGCGCTCCTTCTAGCCTTGTAGCTACTGTCGCACCTACTACTAAGGTCGATAATGGTTCTTTACTATGTCTCACTCTTCGTGCTTTGCCAAATTCCATAAATTCTCTAATCTCATCCCACTGTGGACTGCTTGATAACATAGTCTGATACAAAATTTTATACTGGGTATTTTCTTGACAAAGTGCTTTACCATAAATACCGAATCGCACACTAAATGTGAACCATTCTGCGGCTTCGCGCATCGTCGGAGAAATATTAGTGGAAGAAGCACAATCGGCATAATGTCGTAGCGCATCTAAACCAATAGAAACTTCACGCATATAAATCGCTGAATTTTGTTTTACGCTAATATCAGGAATTTTATGGGTACAAAGTACTTGAAATAAACTGACACCCTTCGTTTTTTTGCTTTCTTTTGTTTCAACTGCTTCACTTGCTGCAACTGGCAACTTAAAGTCTGTTTTCGCAGTACTTTTTAATAAAAATTGACAAAGTTCTTTTACTAACGTAACCGTGTGCAACGTAAAATATAAATTGGTGACTGGATTGGCTCCGGCTCTAGGAAATATATCGGAAGGCAAACCATGTAGATGTGCTAGCGAGTTGCGAAAGCGTCGTGCAGTTAAACACACATCATCATCTTTATTTTCGCTTAACACTTTCACATGATCCATCGCTAAAGCACAAAGTTCAAACAAACCATCGCGCAGCGTTACCAGCTCCGCAACTGTATAGTTTTTGAGTTTTTCTTGTGGGTTTTCACCAAAACCTTTGACAGTTTCATTTAGCACTTCATAAATTTTTCGCAACTCAATTTTAGGTTTAATTCGAGTTTTAGGTTTTGTTGCTGCTTTTGATTTATCTTCTAATTTTGGAGCTTTAACAAAAAATTTAGTTTCGGAAGTGACGTTTTTCGATTCCGCTTTAGGCTTAGAGACTAATTGGGATTGCTTATCTTGAACGGGTGTACTTTCAGCTTTTTTATCTCCAGCTGAAACATCCTCTACAAACTCATCTTTAGATTTTTCATTCTGCTCACTGAGTAATCTAGCTTGATGTTTTTCAGCTTTTATTTTTGAAAAAACCACTTTACGATCAGCTCGTATTTCTTTCATGTCAAATTCATCAAGTTTTTTAACCAATTGATCAATATGCTGTTCAAAAATCTTTAAATCTACAAGATCACCCTTAACCATTTCAAATTGCTCTAAAAAATCTTTAATGGTTTCATCAATTTTTATAAGCAATCCATTTTTTTCTTTCCACTTTTTAATAATTTTTTTTATTTCAGCGTCGTTAACAATAGATTCAACAATCTGGTTAACTGCACGCACAATTTCAGCATATTGATCACGAATATCTCTAATTTTACTTATGATTCTGGCGTGTAAAACATAGCGTTCATTTTTATTTCTTATTTTTTCATGCAATTGTGCAGTTTCCAGGGCTTGGCGTTCTGCTTTAAGCTCATTCTGTTTTTTTTGCGCTTCGTCTAATTGATTTTTTTGAACTGAATGTTTCCAAATTATTGGAAAAATATCTTTTATGTTTAAGCTTTTAGCTATATTTGGCTCTAACCCTAATAGCTCGATCAGGATGTTTTTTAAATCCTCTGATGAAATTATAAGATGTTCAATTTTAAGATCTTTCAGAACGGGAACAATTGCACTAAAAAGAGAGTTGAGAGTAAGTATAACCTCACCTTCATCCGAAGTTTTAGGATTTAAAGGAATGATATGAAAAATTAATCTTTGGATTACTTGATCATACAGTTTTTCTTCTTTCCTTAATAACAACAATAATGGCCGGATAACTTCAGCACTAAATCTAGCTTGCTGCAAATATCGAGTTAGTTGATTGTATAGAACTGAAGTAATGAACCCTTCTTTTCTATATTCTTCTATAATTTGAGCCAACGTCAAATCGTTACTATCAAAAGCATAAATATCAATGCCTTTTTCCAAGAGCCGCTGAAATATTACGATATATTTTTCATCTAAAATCCATTTAAGGGCCAGAAAAGCTGCGTTATTACCTTCAATATCAACAGCATTAATATCTACCCCATGTTCTATGAGCAATTGCACAACCTCAAAATGGCCTCCTTCTACAGCAAACATTAAGGCTGTGGTTCCGGGCAAAATGGATCTAAGTGTTTTCCCTGTTATTGTAGAACCTTGAGTCATCGTTTTTACTTCGGCCTTTACTTCAGATTTTACGTCTGCTGACGAAGTAACCGAATGACAAAAATTGACGCCTTTATCCAGCTTGGGTGGTGGCTTTAGTGCTAGCAATGCAGTTACTACGCCTTTAAAGCCTTCTGCCGCAGCAAACATTAGAGGCGTCATTGCTACCGTTCCTAAGACACTGCCATCTTCTTGATATCCGAACTGAACAGCAGAATCTGCATCCACATTAGCTCCTATTTGCGACAAAATAGGCACGAGTGTAGGCATATTTTTTTTAGCAACTTGCACCATTAAGGTATCTAAATATTCTTGGCTGAGTAAGTCTGGGCAATATTCCTTAGCGAATAATAATAAGTGTTGGATGAGAAAAATTTTATCTCCTGGTTCTGCCCTGGTAAAAGCAAGGTCTTTTACTTTTGTTAAATCTAAATACATTGGTTTAGTACGATCGTGGTTCCTTAAAACATGAACCACACTAATGTAATGATCAATCATGTCACGTGTTAGCTTAGATTTTAGATATTCACCTAGCTTCTGCCAAACCCATGACGCATTCGTTTTATTAAGCTTTGTTAATGCATAAACCACTTGAGAAAATGAACATTTAGCTGTATCCGCAAGAAAGAGATCAAGAATCTCTTTGTTTTTTATCATGCAAGCTTGGGTAAATGCTATAAAATCTATCGTAGGGCTCTCTTGAAGAGCTTTCCGAACATTTTCTATTTCCTTAGATGCAACTGCTAAAAAGAGGGGGGTGGCTCCTGGCATCAGGCTTGCAGGAACTGTACGAATAATATCGCCAGCACCCGCCTTTGGCATTTCAACTTGTTTAAATTCAACTCTTGCTGACGCAGCAGCTCCTGCACCGCCGGTTTGTTTTTTAGGTGGCATATATAGTCTCTTATGGAGTAGTGAGTATTAGTTGCCACTAACACTGTTGAGCACCCTGTAGCTGGGCTTAAACCGTAAAACTTTCGCCGCAGCCGCAGCTATTTTTTTCATTGGGATTGATAAATTTTAAACGGCCATTTAAGCCTTCTTGCACATAATCAATGGTGAGACCCGCTAATGCGGATAAACTTTCTTGATCGACATAAACTGCTAAATCATCTGCAAACGTAAAAACTTGATCAGCTGAATTCACGGTAAAAACATAATCCACCACATACTTCAACCCTGAGCAACCCGCTTTTTTCACACCAAGCCGCAAACCTTGCGCTTTTTGCTTCGTGATCTCTTTTTTAATATGTGCAATGGCGGTTGCCGTAAGATGAATAGCTTTATCCGCTACTGTAGCTGTTGGATCGTAAGTTGTAACGCCTAAATTCATTTTTACCTCTCACAAATTATCGTATATACCCATTCCACTTCAAAATGCGATTTTTGCATTTTGAAGTGCTCTTTGCGCAATGGGGTTTCCAAAGGGGAGATGCGCAGCTTCTCCCCTTTGGTGCAAGCGCGAATTTACTTCGCGCGTAGCATGTGATCAGGTATACCGCTCGCATTCCTTAGCTTTTATTCGCATCTTGAAGTGCGAGTGGTATATATCATTTAATTTTAGATGTTATTAAAGACTTCGCAAGACGTTTATCACTTCTTGCGCTTTTTTAACTGTGTAATCAATTTCTTCAGATGTTGTGTAACGCCCCAAAGAAAAGCGAATAGCACTTTGTGCCATAGTATCTGACAGCCCCATCGCTTTTAACACACGAGAAGGAGCTGTGCTATTAGCATGACAAGCAGATCCAGACGATACTGCAATTTCTTTAAATGCCGGTAAAAGCAAGGTGCTATCAACTTGGCCAAAGCTTACATTCAAAATTCCCGACACCCGTTGTTGCGGATCACCGTTTAAATAAACTTCATCTAAATTTTGTAACCCTGACCATAATTGTTCACGCAATTGCGTAATTCGTTGAATTTCTAAGGGCATTTGTTGCTTAGCTAGCGCAAAGGCAGCACCCATACCGACAATTTGTTGCGTCGCTAACGTACCCGAACGCAAACCATGTTCTTGTGATCCACCGTGAATTTGTGCCAGTAAATTTACGCGTGGTTTTTGCCGCACATATAACGCGCCGGCACCTTTGGGGCCATAAATTTTATGCGCTGAAAATGACATTAAATCAATGGGCCAATTCTGTAGATCAATAGGCAACTTGCCAGCGCTCTGCGCTGCATCCACGTGAAAAAATATACCGCGCTCGCGCAACACTTCACCTATCGCTGCAATATCTTGCACCACACCGGTTTCATTATTGACGTGCATGATCGACACTAAAATAGTATCAGTCGTTAATGCGGCTTGTAGTTTATTTAGATCTAAAATACCCGAGGACTCCGGTGTTAAATAAGTAACTTTGAAACCTTCGCGTTCTAGTTGCCGACAAGGATCGATCACCGCTTCATGCTCGGTTAAACACGTAACAATATGCCGCCCGCGATCTTGATAAAAATGTGCCACGCCTTTTAGTGCTAAATTATTAGCTTCCGTAGCTCCTGAGGTCCAAATAATTTCTGCTGGATCAGCTTTAATTAAATCTGCTACTTGTTGGCGTGCAAGTTCTACTGCTTTCATCGCGGCGCGACCAAATGCATGTGCCGATGATGGATTGCCAAAATTTCCATCTAACAACAAACACTGCCACATGGCTTCAGCCACTTTGGCATCTACCGGTGTCGTAGCCGCATAATCGAGATAAATAGGTAATTTCATGATGGCAGCTGCTTCTGTAGTGTCGTTAAAAAACCACGCAAAATATTGATTTCTGTTTTAGTCAACCGCGCCCGTCCAAACAAACGTCGCAAGCGAGGCATCACCAAACCAGAAACACCCGGTTTCGTAAATTGCACCGTTATCATTACTTGCTCTAAATGCTCATAAAATAATTCGATTTCTTCTGCGGTGGCCCAATCAGTCGTTTCATCGTTAACTATTTCTTCTAGCAGCGGTTGCTGTACTAACCACGCGGAGTAAATTTCATAACAGACAATTTGTACCGCAGCAGCTAAATTTAACGAGCTATAATCTGGACTGGTTGGAATCAGAATCTGTCGCTGACATAACTCCAACTCTTCGTTAGTAAGCCCAGCATGTTCACGTCCAAACACAAACGCAATTTTTGCCACCACAGCTTCTTGCACAGCCTGCGCGGCGGCCGGACGTACATCTTGCAACGGCCATGGCAGCGCTCTACTACGCGCACTGGTGCCATATGCCAAGGTACAACCCTGTAGAGCCTGTGGCAGCGTTTCTACCACCTTAGCATTCGCTAAAATGTCTACGGCATGGGCAGCGCGTTCGTCGGCTTGTGGGTCTGGAAACCGTTTAGGCTTAACTAAGTATAATTGCTTTATGCCCATTGTTTTCATCGCACGGGCGGTCGCTCCAATATTGCCAGGATGCGTAGGACTAACTAGTACAATCCGAATGTTATCTAGGGCGGTCTGTGATATCATAAATACAAATTAATTCCTGCGAGGAATCTCTATGTTAAAGCACGTTAAATTTACTAGCCTGGCTGCTATCTTAGCAACAGCTTTTGTTTATTGTACCGCAATTTCGGCGCTAGAATGCCCTCTTTTAACAGGACCTGACTCTGAATATGACAAAAGCAAGTGGCTTATTGTTCCCACCTACATACAACGAATTCCAGAGGGGACAACCTTTACCGGCGCCACCTGGAATATCGGACCAGAGGGAATTGCCTGCACTTATAATTTTCGAACATCCTCGCCATTTGCCAACCATTTTACCCTTTTCAGCAATAACATTGTGGGCGGCCCCAAACCAATTACGGCGGGTAGCAAATGGGTTATCAATCTTTTCTATAAAAATGGCGTTTGTAAATCCGACAATTACACCGACTGCCCCTTCACCGACTTTTAATTAAGACTAAACTATGCACCCTTTTATTAACATTGCAACTCGTGCTGCCCGCTCTGCAGGTAGTCAAATTATTCGTGCTATAGAACGCTTAGATGCGATTCAATTTAGCGAAAAACAACAAAACGATTTCGTGAGTGAAATTGATCTGCAAGCGGAAAAAACCATTATTGAGATCATTCGCAAAAATTACCCTTACCACGGTATTTTAGCGGAAGAAAGCGGCTCGCTGCCGGGCGACAATCCCGAAGAAACCATTTGGATTATTGATCCACTGGATGGCACTACCAACTTCATGCACGGTTTTCCGCATTTTTGCGTCTCTATCGCTATACAACAAAAAGGCCGCATCGAACATGGCTTAATTTATGATCCTGTGCGCCAAGAATATTTTACTGCTAGTCGCGGCGGTGGCGCGCAATTAAATAACCGCCGCATTCGCGTGAGCAATCGCGGCACTTTGCACGGTTCTTTACTAGGCACAGGTTTCCCTTACCGCTCACCAAATCGGTTAGCGCCTTATTTAAAGACTCTACAAGCGATCATGCCACAAGTTGCTGGCATTCGCCGTGCCGGCTCGGCTGCTTTGGATTTAGCATACGTAGCTGCAGGCAGATTCGATGGTTACTGGGAGTTTGATTTAGCACCGTGGGATATTGCCGCCGGTGCGCTCATGGTAAAAGAAGCTGGCGGTTTAGTCAGCGACATGGAGGGTGCTGAAAATTACCTAACCAACGGCAATATTTTAGCGGGCAATCCCAAAGTTTTTAAAGCTTTATTACAAACCATACGAACGGAAATTGACGCGGGCAAGGTTGCGTAACGAGTAACATCATTCATGGCAGATTCAATGAAAATAGATATTTCACCTTTAGAAAACACGTTACAGCAACTTGAAACCAGCGTTAACTATTTAAAATCGGATTTAGCTAAAAATGATCGCGGCTTATATATTCAATTTCGTAACTCCGCGATTCAATGTTTCGAATTCACTTATGAATTAAGCTACAAAACGATTCGGCGATTTTTAGATCAAATCGTGGGAACAACGGAAGAGCTTAGACAAATGAATTTTCCAGATTTTATCCGTACCGCAGCTGAAGCTGGTTTAATCACCGATGTTAAGCGATTTTTAAACTATCGGCAAAGAAGAAATATCACCAGCCATACCTATAATGAAAAAAAAAGCGGAAGAAATAATTCAAGTATTACCTGAGTTTATTGTCGATATAAGTAACCTCATCCAGGAATGTAAAAAGCGCAATGCAAAGTAAAAGCAGCATTGATATCGCCCCTGAGGACTTAACGTTATTACAATCCATCTTAAAACGCTGGATTCCAAATTACGAAGTATGGGCATTTGGTTCTCGAGTCGCGGGTAATGCCAGAAAATTTTCTGATTTAGACTTAGCTGTAATCAGCAAAACACACCCCTTAGCTTTGATATTTACGCTGGCCTTAAAGAGGCACTTAGCGAATCAACACTACCATTTAAAGTAGACATCGTAGACTGGGCTAGCGCTGATGAAAACTTTAAGGCAATTATCCAACACAATTTTGTTAAACTTCCCTTTTAGGATCGAAGCGAAGGTGTATTTTGTTCAGCCAATTCATCTTTTTGCATTTGTTCATAGATAGCCGTCATATTTAAAGGTGAAATTTTGACTGATCTTTTTTGGGCAACGCTAACACTAACTGAGGGTCTTTCTAGTACTAAATCTGGAGTTAGTAATAAATCTGATTCTAGCTTTTCTTTTTTTACGTTAACTTTTGCACTTAGATCCATCTCTAGTTTTTTTAATGCTGCCATTATCACTGGATTTGAACGGATTTTTGCATAAAATTTTATTTTTATTTGAAACAAATCATCTTCTAATTTAGTCCAGTCCTTCCCCTGTTCATCATCCCATTTTTTTAATTGCTGAGTTAACCTAGCCATTTTTTTCGATCTTATAACATTAGCATCCGAATGTTTTTTTATTTTCTCTAGCTCAACTATTATAGCAATATCCGCTGCTACACTTCGCTTCATTTCTCTACTTTCAGCTTCCTGTGTATACGCTTTTATTGGCTTTAATTTTTGAACAATCCACTGTTCACATTTTTTTTGTTTTACACTTAATTTTTCGAGTTCAGCTTTACAACAATCACTTAAAATTGGCGTACTTTTTATTTTTTTTTGTAAATTTGTCAATGAAGTTAACTTTTCAATATAATCCTTTTTCATTTCAGCAGCTCGCTCTTTTGTGAGCATATTATAATTAGAAAGAAGATCGCAAATATCCTCAATTGAATACAGTTGACGCCAAACATCAGCCTCATCACCTTGTTGTGCTTTAAGCGTACTGGGATGCGCGTCAAGAATATGCCGGCAGAGCTCTAAATCAAATTCAGTTTCATTAAATTCAGGATAATCAGCGTCAAATAATGCTAGTTCTTCATCACTAACACGATTTAATTCGCTAGAATTTTTCTTGTTTTCTTTGTCAGCGTCAGCATTTTCTTTAAATACCGAACCTGCAACATGTCCTAATTTAGAAAGTACATTCCCTGTTGAAGAAACACCTGCACCAGACATAAAAACCTCAACAAATTAAGCGCTTCCATGCCATGAATTATCTAATATTTCTAAATTTACCGCTAAAAACTTAAGAAAAACTTAAATCCGATCAAAAAAAGATCAAAAAAACATGTGTTTTCGCCTCTATAGGGGGCAAAAATTTATTTCTCTATTATTTCGCCTCTCTAGCGGGAAAGGCGAAAATAAATTTTTTTCCCCCTGCAGAGATTTTTCGCACACGGTATAATTTTCTTAATCAAAACTTAAGGTTTGGTTTATATACTGATCATCACTAATAAGATTGATGTGTTTATACTGGAGATATTCTAATGAAAAAAAACATAAATAGTGATGGCACAAACGAGCCTCTTCTCAGCGGAGCTGCTGCTCCCGACCCTCTGACCCTGCTAACGAGCAATGCGCAAGTATTACAAAAACAGTACCCTGAGCTTCATGCAGAGCTGCAAGAAGATAAACCTAGTTTCACGACGCTACAATCCTTGATCGAAATGGCACAAAAAACGGAACAAGCAAAACTGCAAGCTAAACGTAAGGCGGATATACAGCTTTGGGCTTTAGGAAATGGCTTTAATGGCAGCATTAATGGGGCAACCATGGCCAGCGGTGCTTGTAGCCCATTTACCACCGCAGTAGGTTGCGGTGTGGTTTTAGCATGCTCAACGATTGGCTTGTTATTTGCGCCAAAACCCACTGCTACGCTTGATCGTCTAGAAAGAATGCTTGGGCAAGTAAAACTTGTTATCTCAAATCGCAATGCCGTAGAAAGTGAAAACGCTGCACAAACTACAGCACCAACCTTGATTTAACAGTTAGCTTTGTCCGCAGTCGCAGGGAGGAGAAGGCGATAGCAAACGGATGAGGGATGTTTTTGAGAATTTTTTAAAATGGAAAATGTTTAAGAACACCCCTCATCCGCCCTAACGGGCACCTTCTCCCGCAAGGGGAGAAGGAACCATTCTGCCCGTTCAAGGGGCACGAACAGTTACTTAAAAACTTAAGGCCTGTCATCCAACAATTGTTTTGGAGTAGGTAAAAGATCGTTGCGGCTTAAGCCTAAAGCTACTGCCAACGCGCCGGCAACGTAAATTGAAGAGTAAGTTCCCACGACAATACCGATGATTAACGCGATTGCAAAACCGTGAATCATCGGACCGCCGAAGAAAAATAAGGCTAACACTACCATCAACGTGGTAGCAGAAGTCATTACCGTACGTGACAACGTTTGGTTAATGGATAAATTCACAATCTCTACCGTACTGCCTTTACGGATTTTGCGGAAGTTTTCGCGGATTCGATCAAAAATAACGATCGTGTCATTGAGTGAGTAACCAATTACTGCCAACACTGCCGCTAATACCGTTAGATTAAATTCCAAATGGAAGAAAGAAAAAACTCCTAAAATCAAAATGGGATCATGCACCAATGCTAACGCTGCACCCAAAGCAAAACGATATTCGAAGCGGAAAGCTACGTAAACCATAATGCCTAATAAAGCAACTATAACCGCCAAAAGCCCTTTATTTGCCAACTCTTGCCCTACTTGCGGTCCTACGTATTCTGTCCGTTTTAAGGTGGCTCCTGGCAATACTTGCAGCGCAGCTGCCGTCACTTGCTGCTGACTACTATCTTTACGGGGCGGAATAGTAATCAACACATCCTTGGAGGTACCATAACTTTGCACTACCGCATCATGAAAACTTGCTTGTGCTAACTCAGCACGGACATTAACAATATCAACTGGTTTAGCAAATGAAACTTGTAACTGCGTACCGCCCGTAAAATCTAAACCCCAGTTCAACCCATTAATGACTAATGTGAGGATCGATAATAAGAATAACAAACACGATAACATGGCGGTCCACTTACGCAGCCCCATGAAATCAATTTCAGTTCGTTTTTTAAAAAATTCCATGCATCACCCCTCGTAAACTGTTTACATGCCAATTGGCAATTTCTTTAAAGTTTTACCACCGAAAAAGTAATTCACCATGGCGCGACCATACAATAAACAGGTTACCATCGATGTTAATAATCCTAATGTTAACGTAACCGCAAAGCCTTTTACCGGTCCGGTACCAATACCAAATAAAACTAAGGCCGCAATGAGCGATGTAACGTTCGCATCAATAATCGTGGCTAATGCTCGCTCATAACCGGCGTGAATACTCGCTTGCGGCGACATGCCATTGCGCAACTCTTCGCGAATGCGCTCAAAGATCAACACGTTAGCGTCGACTGCCAAACCTAGCGTCAACACGATACCTGCCATACCAGGTAAAGTTAACGTCATACCTGTTAATGATAAAACCGCGACTAACAGCACCAAATTTACTGCCAAAGATAAATCTGCGATTAAACCAAATACTTGGTAATACAACGCCATGAAAATTACCGCGAGAATAAACCCAACCGCGATAGAAATTTTACCCATATGGATATTTTCCGCGCCTAATTGTGGCCCTATCGTGCGTTCTTCGACGATAAACGATGGCGCCGGTAACACACCCGAACGCAACATTAATGCTAAGTTACGCGCTTCTTGTGCATCACTTAAACCAGTTATTTCAAAACTACTAGGTAGTGCGCTTTGAATGATTGGCGAGCTGATTACGCGCTCTACTTTTTTCGGAATAATAACTGTTTGGCCATTTACCACTTGGCTTTGCATGCTGGTGTCCACCATGACAATCGCCAAAGGCTTACCAACATTTTGTCCCGTCACGCGATGGAAATAACTTTCACCACCGCCACCCAAGGTGATATTAACGGATGGACGACCGTCTTCACCAAAACTAGCGTTCGCATTGGTAATCGAACTACCTGCTAACACAATTTGATCTTGTAATAACATGGGTTGCTGCGTGTAAGTATTTTTATATAACTTCGAACCAGGAGGCACTCTGCCTGTTGCCGCTGCTGTACGTGGATCGTTAATTAAATCCACTAAACGAAATTCCAAAGTCGAAGTACCACCTAATACTTGCTGCGCACGCGCAGTATCTTGCACCCCTGGTAAATCTACCGCAATACGATCAGCACCTTGTTGTTGCACGACTGGCTCTGCTACGCCTAATTCGTTAACCCGATTACGTAACGTTGTCATGAACTGTTCAATGGTGTGTTGACGTAAATCACTTAATCCTTGTGGTGTCCAAGTAGCAATTAATTGATAACGATCACCCTGATTTTGCTGAGCAAATTGCATTTCGGGAAATTGTCTTTGTAGTAGCGCTAAGGCATTCGCTTGATTAGTCGGATCACGAAAACCTAATAAAACTCCTTGTTTTTGTTGAATCACTGCCGCGTAGCGAATATCCGCCGTCCGCATGGCATCACTCATGTTTTTTACCATGCCTTGCAAACGCTGATTTACCACGGCATCAACATCCACTTGTAATGCAAAATAAACACCACCGCGCAAATCCAAGCCTAATTTCATAGGTGCTGCACTTAAACTCATCAGCCAGGGTGGCGTTGCTGGAGCAAGATTAATCGCTACCGTAAAATCATCGCCCAATAAAGTTTTAAGAACATCTTTAGCCTTTAATTGCGTATCAGTGTCTTTGAAACGGATCAATAATTCTTGTCCATCTGATTGCAACGCTTTGGGTGGTAAATTATCGGCTTGCAAAACTTTTTGTACTTTATCTTGCAACGCAGCGTCTATTTTCACGCCCGTAGGAGGTGAAATTTGCACGGCCGGATCATCCCCATAAAAATTAGGGGCTGCGTACACAACGGCCAGTAACAAAATACCGACCAATAATATATTTTTCCAAACAGGGTATTTATTTAGCATAGGTTTTGCTTAATTGTTGTTTTACTTAATTAGGACTTCAAGGTACCTTTTGGCAATACATTTGCCACAGAGCCTTTTTGCACTTTAATTTCGACATTTGGTGCAATGACCAAAGTAATAAAATCATCATCTAATTTAGCAATTTTTCCTAAGATGCCACCACTGGTCATCACTTCATCACCGACAGCTAAATTACTGAGCAAAGTACGATGTTCTTTGGCACGTTTGGCTTGTGGGCGCCATAGCATTAAATAAAAAATAACGACGAAACCAACTAACATTAAAATTGATGGCAAACTGTTGCCAGCAGGCGCAGTAGTGCTTGCAGTTGTAACGGTATCGGCCCAAGCGTTGCTTATAAAGAAACTCATGAATGTATCCTCACATTAAGTGACCTGACTAACTGTCCTTCCATAATAGGTATAGAAGGTCTCCACAAACTGTTGCAATTTACCTTGTTCAATTGCGCAACGCAAATTCTGCATTAACCATTGGTAATAATGCAGATTATGCAAGGAATTAAGCCGTGCGCCTAAAATCTCTTGGCATTTATCTAAGTGATGAAGATAAGCCCGGCTATAGTTTTGACAGGTATAACAACTACAATTGGGATCCAAAGGGCCCGTATCGGTTTTATACTGACTATTCCGCAAACGCACGATGCCTTGGGTCGTAAATAAATGGCCATTGCGCGCATTGCGAGTAGGCATCACACAATCAAACATATCCACGCCGCGTAGCACCCCTTCCACCAAATCTTCCGGCGTGCCTACTCCCATCAGATAGCGCGGTTTATTTGCCTCCATTTGATGCGTAATGTGATTTAACACCTTAAACATTTCCGCTTTGGGCTCACCCACCGATAAACCGCCAATTGCATAGCCATCAAATCCTATTGTTTGCAACCCCGCTAATGAGCGATCCCTTAATTCGGGGTACATGCCGCCCTGAATAATGCCAAACAACGCTGCAGGGCTATCACCGTGAGCGACTTTACAACGTGCTGCCCAGCGTAAGGATAGCTCCATGGAATCACGTGCTGCTTCGAAGGTAGCTGGGTAAGGCGTGCATTCATCAAAAACCATGACGATGTCTGAGCCTAGCAGGCGTTGCACCTCCATCGAACGCTCTGGACTTAACCACACTGGATTACCATTTATGGGCGAACGAAAAGTCACGCCTTCTTCGGTAATTTTGCGTAATTCCCCTAAACTAAAAACTTGAAAACCACCCGAGTCCGTCAAAATAGGGCCAGACCAATGCATAAAATCATGTAGATCGCCGTGCAAAGAAATTATGTCAGTGCCGGGTCGCAACATTAAATGAAAGGTGTTACCCAAAACAATTTGCGCGCCCATCTCGCGCAACTCATCGGTCGTCATTGCTTTAACGGTGCCATAGGTTCCTACCGGCATAAAAGCCGGGGTATCCACCACGCCGCGTGCAAAATGCAAACGTCCACGTCGCGCCGCACCATCAGTATTTATTAATTCAAATTGCATATCAGGCTACCCACATTGCATCGCCATAACTAAAAAATCGGTATTGTTCTGCCACTGCTGTTTTATAGGCTGCTAACGTGTTGTCATAACCTGCAAACGCGCAGATCAACATTAATAAAGTTGACTCTGGCAAATGAAAGTTGGTGATCATGGCATCGATAACTTGGAATTGATAGCCTGGATAAATAAAAATATTAGTATCGCCAATGAAAGGTTGCAGCGTTCCGGCGCGAGCAGCGGTTTCTAAACAGCGTACCGACGTGGTACCCACTGCAATAACTTTTTTCCCCTGCGCTTTTGTTGTTTGGATTTTTTGACAAACCTCTGCGGAAACTTCGGCATATTCACTATGCATCACATGTTCAGCAATATTTTGCACCCGCACCGGTAAAAAAGTTCCAGAACCCACATGCAACGTTACAAAAGCTTTAGCAATTCCTAATTTATCGAGTTGCGCCAATAACGCCTCATCAAAATGCAAACCCGCCGTAGGCGCCGCCACTGCTCCAGGTTGTTGCGCATACACAGTTTGATAACGCTCTTGATCTAATAATTCATCGGCGCGATTCATGTACGGTGGCAATGGAATATGGCCAATTTCCTGCAGAATTTCTAACAGCGGCCGCGGATCTAAAAAGCAAATCTCAAAGAGACTGTCGTGACGCTGCACGATCTCGACCATTACATCTTTATCTAACTTAATTTTTGCCCCTGGTTTTGGCGCTTTACTAGCACGCACATGCGCTAAAGCTCGATGCTCGTCTAATGGACGCTCCAACATGATTTCGACTTTGCCACCGGAATCTTTATGGCCAAACAAACGCGCCGGAATAACGCGAGTATTGTTGAATACGAGCAAATCACCCGGACTTAATAAGCTAGCCAAATCACTAAAATGGCGATGCTGCACCTGCCCATTTTTTTTATCCAGGCATAATAAACGGCTGGCAGTCCGCGGATTTAACGGATAGCGAGCAATTAGCTCATTGGGTAAATCGTAATGAAAATCAGTTAAGGAGTACATAAAATCTCAGTTAGGAGCATCGAATATAAACTTAGATTTAACTCGATTCTTTGTCAATTTTCTTCAGTTAAAATGATTGATTGCCAACCGGACTTTGTTATACTGACGACTGGTTGCCGGGGTGGCGGAACTGGTAGACGCGCCGGACTCAAAATCCGGTGGTGGTGACACCGTGTCGGTTCGATTCCGACCCTCGGTACCAACTTAAACTAGCATATATCAAATAGATTTAGCCTCATTTAACAAGTTCATCTAAATTTAGCAGCACAAATAAACTAATATTAATCTGGCTTCTTACCCAGCAACACCACCGCATATGCAGCAATCCCTTCTTTTTGGCCGGTATAACCTAACCCTTCCGTGGTTTTTGCTTTTACGTTTACTTGCTCGCGCGTCACGTGTAAATCTTCGGCTAAATGAATACGCATTTGGTCGCGATAAGGGGCTAACTTGGGCTCTTCCGCCACGATAGTGATATCGACATTTTGGATATGGTAACCATGATGCGTCAGCATCTCTAATATTTGTCGCAAAATAATCCGGCTATCAATGCCCGCCAACTCTGCTTTGCTATCAGGATAATACTGACCGATATCCCCTAATCCAGCCGCGCCCAGCAGCGCATCACACAAAGCATGGATGACCACATCGGCATCCGAATGGCCTACCAAACCATAAGAATGTGGGATTTCTACCCCACCTAGAATCAGTTTTTTGCCCGCTGCCAAGCGGTGCACATCAAAGCCATGACCTATTCGCATAAAGATATTACATATTGGTGAATTAACAGCGATTACGTTATACTCAAATTATCAATCAAGCAACTTTAAAAATCATTTTATGCCTGAAGCAAATTATTTTTCTAACCATTTTCTGATTGCGATGCCCACCCTGACGGATCCTTATTTCGCGCAGGCCGTTCTGTACATTTGTGAGCACAATGAAAATGGGGCTATTGGCATTGTCATTAACCATCCCCTAGATTTGAGCCTAGCTGAAATCTTTAAACAAATGGACATTAAAGTAGAAAACTCTACCGCAAAAGACTCGCCTGTTTTATGTGGCGGCCCTGTACATCCAGAACGCGGCTTTGTCATTCACACTCCAGGCGGCACTTGGCGCTCTAGCCTAGAAATGAACAGTGAAATTTCGGTAACGACTTCACGTGATATTCTGCAAGCCATTGCCGAAAATCAAGGTCCTGCAGATGCCATTATCACCTTAGGTTATGCTAGCTGGACTGCCGGACAGCTGGAACAAGAAATCATCGATAATTTTTGGATCACCTGCCCGGTTAGTGCGGATGTACTCTTTAAAATTCCTTTTGGCGATCGCTGGCAAGCAGCGTTGCAAATTATCGGTGTGGATATTCAACGTTTGTCACGCGACGTAGGTCATGCCTAGTCAATTTATTTTAGGTTTTGATTTCGGTTTAAAACACATTGGTGTTGCTGCCGGTCAGGCTCTTACTGGCACCGCACAACCGGTTACCACACTAGCCGCCGAACGTGGCACCCCCCAGTGGCATGAAGTAACTAAACTTATTCAAACTTGGCGACCACAAGCCTTAGTGGTTGGCATCCCGTTAAACATGGATGGCACCGAACAACCATTAACAAAAAAAGCGCGAGCTTTCGCGCAAGAATTGGCGCAGCGTTATCAATTGCCTATCCATCCTATGGATGAACGCCTCTCGTCCGTTGAAGCACGTGCGCAACTATTTGCGCGCGGCGGCTACAAAGCCTTGCAAAAAAAGGCCATCGATAGTGTAGCCGCACAATTAATTTTAGAAAGCTGGTTATCCACTCACAGAAATTTTCAGGACTAATTTTTATGTCTTACATCTTGGTACTTTATTACAGTCGCCACGGCGCAATTGCTGAAATGGCAAATCAAATCGCCCGCGGCATTGAACAAACCACCGGCATAGAAGCCCGCATTCGTACCGTACCACGCGTTTCTACTGTGTGCGAAGCCCTGGAAAGTGATATCCCCAGTGCAGGTCCACCTTATGCTACCTTAGAAGATCTCAGCAATTGTGCCGGCCTAATTTTAGGCAGCCCTACCCGCTTTGGTAATATGGCAGCGCCGTTAAAATATTTTCTCGACGGCTTAAGTTCATTGTGGTTATCCGGCACCTTGGCGGGAAAACCCGCCGCTGTTTTTTCTTCTACCGCCAGTTTACATGGGGGCCAAGAAACGACGCTATTAAGCATGATGTTACCGCTGTTTCATCTAGGAATGATTTTAGTCGGCTTGCCCTACACCGAAACAGATTTATTAACTACGCAAAGCGGCGGTACACCGTATGGCCCTACTCATGTATCCGGCGATGAAAACCAAAAACCGTTAACAGAAGAAGAAAAACGTTTGTGCAAAGCGCTAGGTAAGCGCGTTGCAGAAATAGCGACCCGTTTACGTGACTCTACCTCGTAAAGGCTGAGTGCTAGGCTGACCTTTCTATTTCATAAATAGCATACTTATGATAAGCAGCTAATAATTATTGATAACACTCTCCTATTATAAAAACAAATTTTTCATCGTACATGTCTTGGAAAGTTAGTCAGAGTAACTGACTTTGACACATCACCATCATTTAGCTCCACCCCTGCAAAAGAACGAACGATCGTAATCCCTAACTCTTTTCGATATTTGGAAACAGTAGCCTCGCCAATTCGTTCTATTAATGAATCTACTAACAAATCACGATGTGCTCTTACCGATAATCCATCTGATAATTTTAGTAATTCTTTACAAAGTTCATTCGCTAGTTTTAAGTAATTATCCGCTTCTTTTTTGGCAACTGCTTCAGCTTTTTTAGCAAGCAGTTTACTTTGCCGTAAAAACATATCGATGGCAGCAAGAATTAAATTGAATGGATTTTTTTCATTATCGCTAATATCTGCTTTTACTTCTAACTTCGTTTCTGTCTTTGCGTCAGCCTTATCTTTTTTCACCGAAGAACTCGAAATAGCATCTTGCCATAGTAATCCCAACAAATTAGTATTTTTACAAGCAGCTTCTATTCCAGCTAACAAATGACAAAATGCATCCTGGTTAGATTCCAGCTCTTTATTGTAAAGGTGATATATTTCAGCCAAACAGCGATACGACTCTATTGAGTAATTAGTGCTATTCTTTATACGAAACTCAATATCCTGCCTACAATAAGACGCCGCCTGTGTAATATCTGGCTTCACTGGATCTGTCAGATAATAACGAGCAAGCAATAGATAACTAGAAAGATAGTTAGCGCTCGCGGCTTCCTGCAAAATCACCAAGATATTTTTGTCAATCACTTGTCGTTTAGCTAACGCCTGCTCTGCAAAATGACAAGCTGCGGTAAAGCGTAACAGCCTATTACCATCACTATCTTGATGCTTTTCTTCAGAATTAGAATGCGCTAGGACACTATTTATTTCAATTTTATATTCGTCAAATTCATGGGCTGTTTCTGCCTGCGCAAGCAAAAGATTTCCTACCGTCATATGTATTTTTGCAAACAACTGGGGAGCAACTGCTAAAATTTCTTTTGATAGCAATCGCAACTCATCGATAACAGCAATACGCTGGAATTTATCAAGAGGAATTTTTAATGTCGCTAATAATATATTAAACACTGCTTCAGGTCCGATAGTAATTTGCGTTCGATCTCGATAAAGCTGGCAAACTGCTAAACATGCATTTACTCGCAAGTCATTATCACCATTTTTAATTACTAATTTAAACTGAACGATAGCAGCGTGTACATTGCCTTTTTGCAATTTTTCTTGTGCTACCAAAAATTCTTTTACGCCGGCTTTTGCAGCAAATAAAGGTAGTTTTAACACATGAGGATTATTTAATAAGGCTAATTGTTTTAAAAGGTGCAACGCAACTTCGCTAACATCTTGCCAACTATTGGCTTTAGCACACAAATAATCTACTAACTGCGAGCTTTGTTGTAATAGTCGAGATAGTTGCTTAATATAATTCTGCACTGATTGTTTAGGATCACTTAATACTTTATCTAAATCAAAAACACCTTGCATTATTTCCTTTTCTGGACCTTGTTCAAGCCCGAAGATTAGTTTTCCTACTTCATCATTCTTGTTTTTATTAACTAACAAATAAATATTAAACAAACTAAACAATGCGACTGTTTTATCCTCGTTAAAGTTAGTATCGGCTTTTTTAGCTGGCAAACTTTTTGCTTCTGTATCTTTGCTCTCACCACTTTTTACTATTTCTGGAGAATCCACTTGTGCAGTTTTTCTTAAGTAAACAATCATCGCTGCAAGATTTTCAGTTAACTTAAAATTATCTTCTTCTAGCCATTTATAGCGCCCCAAAATAATCCATTTATTTAACCAAAAAGTAAATTTTTGCTGGTTATATTCTCTAGGATCTGTTACTGGACAATACAAAGCAGCAATTGCTAATGCGCTGTGGGGAAAAATCCTAACTATTTGGTCAGTAGTTGCATTTACTAAAGAATCTAAACTTTTACCCGCAGAATCCTGAAAAGTTTTTTGTAGGAGTTGCTTATAATTCTCTACCTCTGTAAGGATTTTCGTTATTTGACTGTTTTTTGGATAGCGCTTGTCAAATTGCGTTGATTTTACAGGATCTGTAAATATACTTTCATCCCCTAGCAGCGCACCCCATTCCAACAACAGGACACACACCTGATACATCCCCAATCGTACTGCGAGATGCAAAGGTGCAAAATTATAATTATTTTTCGTTTGTTCACCATTATACCTCAATGTACCATTTACATTTGCACCCCGACGAAGCAACACAGTAGTATATTCAACAATATCTTCTTCACTACACAGTGTGCTTTCAACAACATTATGTTCCGTACAATCCCTAATTACAGGATTATGACTACAGGTAACTTCAATAACTTTATCATGGCCCTGCCTACAGAAAATAATATTATGTAGGTATTTGTTCAATAAACTTTGATCGGCACGATTAATTATTTTTATTATCTCTTCTTTTTTAGCATTTCTAGCCAATGCTTTACTTAATTCGCTATCAACAAGATGAGAAATTAGCATATTCTCTTGCGACTTAACTTCCTGTTGTTTTGCGCTAGCTGCATGAAGCAAAGGATTTAAAATACTTCGGTTTAGCGATAATCCAAGCGTCGCCGCAGCAGGCGTAGCAGCTTTTTCATCTCCATTTGAAGCACGTGCCATTTTTTGCATTTGTGTGAACTGTTGTTCTGCCAGTTGCTTTATTTTAGCGATTCTTTCGGCACGTCTAGTAGCGTTAGGTATTCCACTTCCCATTGCGCTGATTAATTTATTTTTATAAGAATCAGAAATATCTTTATGGTGCTGTAAAACATAAATTTGAATTAAAACATCTGGAAGAATTAAAAAATCTATATTTTTAGGTAGATTGTTTGCAATATTTAATCGCCATGTAGCAAATTTCTTAATAATAACTCTCGTAAAATAAACATCTACCAAAAACTTAGGGCGATGTGAGAATGGCACGTTATCAGCCAGCTCCTTAACACACAAATCAGGACACTTAGCTAACAATTTTAACTTTAGATAAATAAATTGATCATGATTTTGCTGTTTGTTAAACACTTCAAATAGTTTTGAAGCAATTTGATTAACAAACAACTCTGTTCGCAAGCCATCAAAACATTGCAATAAGCGATCAACAGCCTTTTTGCATTCGTCTGCATTTTTTGAGTTTATTTTATCTTCAGTAGCTTTTATTGCACTTTCACAAGTTTTACGCTCAGCAGCCTCAAGCATGTCTTCGGAGCGTTTATCTTTGGTTTCTTTTAATTCAGCCTTTTTCTCATCACTTAATTTACTTTCATCAAATTTTATTTGTCGAATTGAGACCAGATGTGTACCAACAATTTTTTTGAATTCATCCCGTTTTTTAGGAGACAATTTATCCGCTAATTGTAACAATCTTTCACAAATTGCCACTGCTTTTTTAAAGCAGGCTGACGCCAGATCGGATTTATCTTTTTGCGGCAAAGCTAAAAAAGATTCACCTTGTGCTCGAAAAATTTCAATGGGGGCTATTAACGCATAAAAATTCTCTTGAATTTGTTTGGTTTGTCCACCACTTAATTTATCGTCTTCTTTTCTAACTTCTTTCACTTCCATTAATTCTGCTTTTACATCACCCTTACTTTCAGGTTTAGATGTTTGCATGGATGATGTGAGTTTATTAAATAATTTTTCGACAAATTCAGTTACATCGTAAACCTTCTGAACGCCTTCCACTAAATATTCAAAGCCAGATTCTTTAACTTCAGCAGAAAAATTATAGGTTGCGTATAAATTTACTAATCCAAGGTAGCTGTCTTCAAAACAATCAAAGTATAAATCTACAAAGCTTTTATCACCTGATTGAAGCTTTTGAATAACCGCAGCAATTGCCTCCTTAAAGTAGTGCGCAGCAGCATTCGGATTAACAGGCTTCATTGCCATGGCGTAATGTGCCATCGCGTTTAACACTCCATAATATTTTGCAATCTCTTCATGCTGCAATAATTGCGATATTTTTGGCGCAATAGGTTTTTGGCATTCTGCAGCTTTTTGTATATAAATACCCACATAAGCAGAATACATATGAATAGGAGTGAGTGATTTGTGAAGCTCATTATCTTTTAGAAAGTCTATTACTTTAAATATCCAATTTTCAAAATCAGTAAAATTATTAAACTCCCGCGCTTGATCCCTATATAAATCCATTAATGCATTTTTAATATTTGCTTTAATAGCTGGTTGCGGAATATTCTTTAAGCTAATTTCTAATTCTTGAATAACAGCTTTTCGTTGTGTGAAATTTGCAATGGCATAAATATTATCTTTTAAGACTGAGAACGCTTTGATACTCCTAGTTTCAGCCGATTCGTCTTGAACGTTATGCCACGCTTTACTCAACATGATCGCAGCTTTAATTTTTAGTTTGTCTTCGCGGGTGCTTTTTATAAAATCTTCTAAAGAAGGAATAGCTTCTTTAAACTTACCATCTTGCATTAGCAAATAGGCTGTTGCGAACCGTACTTCATCTCTTGCCCCAATACTATGCCTATGCTTAAGTAACTCTTCACAAGCATTTCCGAGCAATATTTCATCATCAGAATCATTGATTATTACAACATAATATTGTGTTTGTTTTGCCCATACAGTCGATTTAGAATGCAAATATCTATAAAAATTATACTGTTCCTCTTCAGAAAACAGATATCTGCAATCCCGAGGATTTTTTTGCATAAGGATAAAAAATTTAATGCGTCTTGCTAGAGGTTGCACCATTTCTTTGTAAGTTAAATATTCCAAGAATAATTTACTTTCTAATATTTCTTTTTTAATAGGAGGCTGCTGGGCAAGCTTTGCAATATTTTGCTCTTGCGCAAAATATTCTTCCAATGCAAAAATGGCCATCATAATTGTTTTTTCTGGCTCAGAAGCGATGTCGCCTAAGATCTTTTTTGCTGTTTCAACATCATTAAAAACAATCAACTGAATAAAAATCGTATAAATACAAGCTAAACTTCTAGTTTTATCAGATTTTACTTTGCCATTTTGTTTTGTTTCTGTTATTTCCTTAGTATCGCCAGCAGCCTTGCTTTCTATTGGCATATCACCCTTACGAAGTTGTCCCAAAGAGTTTTGAACTGTTTGAAACAATGAATCTTCCTGCGATCTTAAGCCATTTACCAACGCAACAGTAAAAACTTCTTCGAGCATTCCTGGAAAAACACTTAATACTTTTGGAGTTATCGTGCTTGCAAGCTTTGCAAAAGCAGCCTGTGCTTTATTTCGATCTTGCTTATTTTTTATATATTCCTCATGTGCCCTTTTACATGAAACAAGTTCGGCAAGTAATGTTCTTGTTGCAGGGCTAGGATCTTTTACATGTTGGTTTTGATCAGAGTAAGAATCTAAGGGAGCTTGAGATTGATTATTGATTGCTAGGACATCTGCACCGCATTGAATTAATAAAATTGATACATCATACAAGCCTAAAAAAGCTGCCCAATGTAATGGGGTATCATCCAAGGAGACTTTCCTAATGATTGAATCTCTACAATTGGGATCAGCTCCATTTATTAGTAATAATTTTACTATTCTGGTGATTACGGACTCTTCTACCAACTCTGGGGTTTTTGCATACCTCTTACGTACAATTTCTAGCAAAGCTTCATTAAGCTCTCCTTGGCTTGCACCTTTCACTAATTTCTCTATTTTCTCAAGATTTAATTCAACCTTAGATTTCTTTACCTCATTTAGCAAATCCATAAATTTTCCTCAAAACTTGATTTAACTTTACACAAAATAACAACTATTTCTTAAGAAAAGATTAAATAAACAGTAAAACGTACGAGTATCTAAAAAGAATGTGATTTTTCTACAACACCAACACCTTCTTCACAAAAGGAATCGTCAATTTACGCTGTTGCGCTAGAGAAGCGTGATCTAGCTTTTCTAAGATACTAAATAAGGCGGGCAGATCGCGGGGCAAATGATGCAATAAAAACTGTGCCACTTCTTCTGACAATACCAAACCAACATTTTTGGCACGCAACTGTAACACCATAATTTTTTCTGCATCTTCTAATGGATGAACTTGATAAATTAAACCACTGGTCAACCGCGAAATTAAATCAGGTAACTGCAAACCTAACTCTTTGGGTATGGCGCTGGCAGCAAATAGCAAACGGGCTGCGCCGTTTTGACTGCGGTTATACAGATGAAAAATAGCTTCTTCCCAAGGTTTGTTACCAGCAATTGCTTGCAAATCATCGATACACAATAAATCAACCCATTCGAGATTTTCTAACAATTGCGGCGTTAAATTTTCAAGCTGTTTAAGCGACAAGTAAAATACTTGCAAACCTTGCGCTGCTGCTTGCTGACAACACGCTTGCAACAAGTGAGTACAGCCAACCCCTTGTCCCCACAGATAAACCAAGCGCACCCCATGTGCCTGTAACAAATCATGTAAACCCGCTATAACCAGGTCATTTTTACTCGAATAAAAATTAGCGAAGGTTAAATCAGTGCGTAAACTAAGCGGGAGGGGTAGTTGTAACGTCATAGCTATTAACTATACAGTTCGCTCATGAGGTAACGCTGGCGTAAGTGACGGATGAGCACCATGATCACAGCAGCAACGGGTAGCGCAAGTAAAACTCCCATCACACCAAACAAATGACCACCCACTAAAACTGCAAAAATAACGGCGACCGGATGCAAACCAATTCTATCGCCCACTAACCACGGGGTTAAAATAAAGTTCTCGATAACATGCGCCACCAGGAATACAATAATCACGTAAATAACATGGATCCAATCGTGAAATTGAATAACAGCCGCTATCCCTGCCGAAAAAATACCAATAATCACCCCGAGATACGGCACGATGCCCACTAAGCCGGCGATACTACCTAACAGCAAGGCTAGATCTAACCCTACCAACATGAGCCCTACCGAATACACCACTGCTTGCACCAGCATCACCAACAATTGTCCGCGTAAAAAAGCCCCTAACACGCCATTACATTCTCGCGTTAAATGCACCACAAGTGGTTCGATACGTCTTGGCAATAATTCGCGTAACCCCAGCAGGACTTGATCCCAATCACGCAACAAATAAAAAGTTACCACCGGGATCAATAATAACTTTGCAAACCAACCTAGAATAACTAAACCTGACTGGGAAAAAATTTTCCAAACTTCTGCTGCAATATTGCTTGCTTGTTGCCAATGTTGCGCTAATACTTTTTTCAAATCGACTAAATCAAACGATAAGTTGAGATTAAATTCACTGTTTAACCATGGCAATAAAGATTGCTGCAGCCAATCCACTACGACAGGGATCCGATTAATTAACAGCGTAACTTGACGCGTTAGCAAAGGGATGAAAAATAATAGCATCCCTAATATCAACGTCATAAGGAGAAGAAAAACAATCAACGCTGCCCACGTGCGGGATAAGCGCAGCCGTCTTAACACATTAACTAACGGATCACCCAAATATGCTAAAAATGCAGCGATGAAAAATGGTGTGAGAATAGGACTTAACACGTACAACAAAAACAGGGTGAGCGCAAAACCCAACCCCACCCAAAGACGTTGTTGGGTTGTCATCATACAACCCCCTTCGGCACTCCAAGTTTTTTATTGCGCACTTCGACATTGATTTTATGATTTTGATAAGCACGCCAACCCCAAACCCAGGTGTAATGAAAAAAACTGCCCACGCTGGTTAACAAGACAATTAGCATACATCCTTGCACCAAAAAACCTGGCAACGGATAAATGCTTAAATCCACCAAAATAACGGGTACTAATAAAATCTGAAAAAAGGTGTTAATTTTGCTAATTCCGCTAGGCGCCATAGGCACGGGCCCAATGAAACATTGGTAACCGATAGCCCCCAACAAAATCCAAACATCCCGGCTAATAATTGCAATAATGAGCCAACCAGGAATAAAACCTAACTCATATAGCGCTAAAAAACTGCTAACCAACAAGAGCTTATCGGCTAATGGATCGGCAATGGCACCAAAACGGCTAGTCCAGCCATACAACCTAGCCAGCAGGCCATCTAAGGCGTCACTAACCCCAGCCAGCATGAAAAAACCCAGCGCCCACAAATAATGGTGACTAAATAAAGCCAATAATACCGGCCCTACTAGTAAAAAACGTAAGCAGGTAATAAGATTAGGAATGTAACTTAGCCTCATGCAGCCCATGGAATCAACAAGTTTAAGATGGCTGCTAACATAGCATATGTTGCACAGGCCTTCTACTGGCTATACTCTTTGTACTTGCGTTTTTAGCGCGGTTAAATGATTTAGTTTTGGGCAGAAAATTTATTTAAAGGTCCCTTCCCCTTGCGGGGCCTGTCCTCGCTTGAAGGGGGAAGGTCAGGCATGGGGGCGCGATCCTAAGCCTCTTCCACCCTTTCCCCGAGGAGATGTTTAACATGCTAAAATCACAATTAATCGAACGATTAGCCAGCAAACAAAGCGACCGCACCGTACTAGAAGTGACCAACCAAGTAAATATCATCCTCAAGTCCTTGGCTGAAGCCATCAAACAGGGTCAGCGAATTGAATTAAGAGGATTTGGCTCCTTCTCACTGCACTACCACCCACCCCGCACCGCCCACAACCCCAAAACCCTCGCACAATTAACCACCCCCGGTAAACATTCTGCTCATTTCAAACCAGGGAAAAAGCTACGTGCTTTGGTGGATTCTGGAAAAGCTGGTTAAGTTCCAGCATTAATGCCAGCTTCCTTATCTAAGAAATTTTACAAAAGCACTATAGTATTCATCCCATGCACTTAATATGTAAGCCATCAAGGGGAATTTTTCGAAAAGTTCCTACAATTTTGTTGGTTTTTCAAAAGAAAATCCCTCTCAATCTCCCTTTTTCAAAGGGAGAGGCTATAGAAACGAATTTTTAGAGATGCCTTTATGAAGAATATAATGGTTACCTAAACTTAAAAACAAATCCGCTCAACCCTCACCAAGCCCCACCAAAAAATCCATCAAGCTATAACACAGCGCCTGCGTGCCTTCTTTTTTAATCGCAGATATTCTAAAAACCGGACCTTTCCAAGCTAATTTTTTAATAATGTTCTTGCAATGTTTTTCCACTTCATCTGCTGGCAACAAATCGAGTTTGTTTAACACTAACCAGCGCGGTTTGGCGGCCAAGTCGGGGTTAAATTTAGCTAATTCTGCGGCAATTGTGCGTACTGCATCGACTGGGTCGCTGCCATCAATAGGCGCCACGTCTACTAAATGTAATAACACTTTCGTGCGATCTAAATGCTTGAGGAAACGCACGCCTAATCCTGCCCCCTCTGCTGCGCCTTCGATTAACCCAGGAATATCTGCCACCACAAAACTGCGATCGACATCCACGCGTACAACGCCTAACGAGGGATGCAACGTTGTGAATGGATAATCTGCAACTTTCGGTGTCGCCGCCGAAACGGCGCGAATAAACGTTGATTTACCGGCATTCGGCAACCCTAGCAAACCCACATCTGCCAACACTTTTAGTGAAAGCCGCAAATTGCGCACTTCACCGGGTTTACCTAGCGTCGTTTGTCGCGGTGAACGATTGGTGCTGCTTTTAAAGCGCGCATTACCCAAGCCATGGAAACCACCTTGAGCAATTTTCAATTTTTCGTTTTCGTGGGTTAGATCACCGATTAATTCTTCTGTATCCATATCGTAAACAGTGGTCCCAGCGGGAACTCGCAAAATTAAATCTTCCCCGCTTTTGCCCGTGCAATCGGAGCCCATACCTTTCTGGCCATTTTGTGCGTGGAATTGCCGCTGATAACGAAAATCCACCAAAGTATTAAGGTTAGGATCGGTTTTTAAATAAATGCTGCCGCCGTCGCCACCGTCGCCTCCATCAGGCCCCCCTAACGGAATAAATTTTTCTCGACGGAAACTTAAACAGCCATCGCCACCCTTGCCTGCCTCAACTTTGATGTTTACTTCATCTATGAATTTCATATAGCTTACCCACAAAAAAAACCCCGCATCAGCGGGGCTTTTTTCGCAAAAATAAATTACTTAGCAGCAACCGCTTCCACCGGCATAATGCTAACCATTTTACGCTGTTTAGGACCTTTAACAGCAAATGCTACTTTTCCAGCCACTAAAGCAAACAAGGTATGATCTTTGCCAATTCCCATGTTTTGACCAGGATGAAAGCGCGTACCGCGTTGACGGATAATGATTTCACCTGCTTGAACGAGCTGTCCACCAAAACGTTTAACGCCTAAGCGTTTTGATTCTGAATCACGACCGTTGCGTGTACTACCGCCAGCTTTCTTATGTGCCATGTCTATACTCCCCTAAATTCTATTAACCAATCGCCGTTACTTTAACTTCCGTAAAATCTTGTCGGTGACCCATTTGTTTACGGAAATGCTTACGACGACGCATTTTGATAATTCTTACTTTTTCACCACGACCGTGGCTGATTACTTCAGCACTAACCATTTTGCCCGCAATATGAGGGGCGCCCATGGTTACTTTATCGCCATCAGCTGTCAGTAACATAGGAAACTGAACGGTTCCACCAACATCCGTTGGTAATTTTTCAACTTTAAGGGTTTGCCCTATAGCGACTTTATATTGTTTACCGCCGCTGGCAATCACTGCGTACATAGCCTACCACTCCCAAATTCTTGCTTTAAAGGGCCGGTATCTTAAGCCATCTCGACGCGTTCTGCAATGCCTAGCAATGATAAGAATCTGAATTTATACTAGAGATGGCTTCAGTACTAATTCTCTGTGCGACGATTTTCATAATTGATTAGGCTGGGTTGATAAGCCCAACATTTGCAGCTAAGAATAGACAAAATTGCTAGGCTTATCAGCCCAACCTACATTAAAGTTGTCGTGTACAAAGACTAAATTTTAACATTTAACCAAAACAACTCATGTCACTTACCCATACTTTTACGATTTCGCACCGCTTACCCAGTCCTTTATGTGCCCAATTATTAACCGATGCCCAAGCTCTGGGGTTTTCCAGCTTGCAAAGCCTGGATTATCAAGACCTTTATTTTATTGAAGGTGATTTAAAGCCCGAAGAAAAACAACAGCTTTTACACGAGCTTTTTAGCGATCCCGTAGCGCAAACCGGCAGCTGGCAAGATTTTGTCAATGAAACCTCCCAGCAAATTATTGAAATTGCTTTGCGCCCAGGCGTCACCGACCCTGTCGCTGAACACATTTTACAAGGCGCCCAGCTTTTAGGCATCACCACTATCAAACGTGCGGCCACCGGGCAACGTTTCCTCTTAACCAGCTCTACGCCATTGAGCGAAACCGAATTACATACCCTCACCCATCGTTTGCTAGCCAATCCTGTTATCCATCATTATGCCATCGGTACTCTCGCTCATGTTTTTGCTGCAGCCGAAGCACCATTACACACAGTTGAACTTATCCCGCTGCGCAATTTAAATGATGAACAGTTATTGGCACTGTCACGCGAACGGCGCGCCGCCTTAGATTTAGCAGAAATGCAAGCTATCCAAGCTTATTATGTAAGCATTGATCGCGATCCCACGGATGTAGAATTTGAAACAATAGCGCAAACCTGGAGCGAGCATTGTAGTCACAAAACCTTTCGCGCCAATATTATCGTCGATCAAGCTAAAACTATTCCCGGGCTGTTAAAAACTTATATTCGCGCTGCTACCGAAGCTATCGCAGCGCCTTGGGTGTGGTCTGCCTTCGTAGATAATGCCGGCATTATTGATTTTGATGATCAGTATCAAGTTGCTATCAAAGTAGAAACCCACAACCATCCTTCCGCCATTGAACCCTTTGGCGGTGCGAACACCGGACTTGGCGGCGTAATTCGCGATGTATTAGGTGTTTCCGCTAAACCGATTGCCGCAACCGATATCTTTTGTTTTGGCCCGCAAGATCTCGATCCCCAAACGTTACCCGAAGGTACTTTGCACCCGCAACGCATCCGCTCTGGCGTAGTGGCTGGCGTGCAAGATTATGGTAACAAAACCGGTATTCCTACCGTCAACGGTTCCATTTGGTATGACACTGGTTATACCGCGAACCCCTTAGTTTACTGCGGTTGTATTGGTTTAATTCCGAAAAACAAACATCCGCGTCAGCCACAAGCAGGCGATCGCGTGATCGTAATTGGTGGTCGTACTGGTCGCGATGGTTTACGCGGCGCAACTTTTTCTTCCATGACAATGGATGCGCAAACAGGAGCAGTTGCCGGCGCTTCGGTGCAGATCGGTGATCCAATAATCGCGAAAGGTTTGATCGAGGTTATTACACAAGCGCGCGATGCTAGTTTGTATCATGCTATTACTGATTGTGGCGCCGGCGGTTTATCCTCCGCTGTTGGCGAAATGGCTAGCGAAATCGGTGCCGAAGTAGACATCGCCAAAGTACAACTAAAATATCAAGGTTTAACCCCGTGGGAAATTTGGTTGTCAGAAGCACAAGAACGCATGGTATTGGCTGTACCCACCCATGCCCTCGCCCAGTTAAAAACTATTTGCGCTGCTTTTAATATTGAATTATTAGACATAGGTCAATTTACCAGTAGCAAACAACTGGTCGTGCGTTATGACCAACAAACGGTTTTACAACTTGATAACAGTTTTTTATTTGATGGCATGCCGCGTAAAACCTTAGCAGCGATCAGCAGCAAACCTTATGTATTTAAAGCAACCAATAGTGATCCAAGCATTACTCCATCTGCCATGTTATTAAAGTTACTGGCACATCCGAATATTGCTTCCAAAGAAGAAGTTATTCGACGCTACGATCACGAAGTGCAAGGCGGCACCGTCGTTAAACCACTTACTGGCGCACAGAATGATGGGCCATCTGATGCTTGCGTTATAAAACCGCAAGGCACGCACGGCTGCAAAGGCATAGTAGTAGCGAATGGGCTTAATCCTGAATTTGGCAAATACGATCCGTATGCGATGACACTAAGCGTTATCGATGAAGCCATCCGTAATGCTGTTGCCACCGGCGCCGATCCTACTCGCATCGCTATTCTCGATAATTTCTGCTGGGGCGATCCAAAACGTCCAGAAACCTTAGGCACGCTAGTAGCAGCCGCACAGGGTTGTTACGACGGCGCTTTGCACTACCAAACCCCGTTTATTTCCGGCAAAGATTCATTAAACAACGAATATTTAGGCAGTGACAGCGAGCGTCATGCTATTCCTGCCACTTTGCTAATTTCTGCATTAGGCATTATTCCAGACATTCAAAAAGCGGTGACTATGGATTTCAAAAAAGCGGGCAACTGCGTGTACTTGTTAGGAGAAACACAAACCGAATTAGCTGGCAGTCATTTTGCTTTATGCGGCGGTTTTGCCGAAGATTACGGCACCGTACCGCAGTTACCTCTGTACGCACCCAAACTTTATCAAGTGGTACATCAAGCCATGCAACAAGGTTTAATTCGCGCGTGTCACGACTTAAGCGAAGGTGGTTTAGCAGTGAGCGCGGCAGAGATGTGTATTGCTGGTCGTTTAGGCTGTCATTTAGAACTTACCCATAATAATGTAAACGTGGCTTTATTCAGCGAGTCGAATGGTCGCTTGTTAGCAGAAATCGAACCAGCAGCGTGTGCAGCATTTGAAGCACTTTTTGCCGACGAGTTACCACATTTAGTTAAAAAAATTGGTACGGTAACCGAAACACCTGAATTAATTATCAAACATGCTTCTAATACCGTAGTTAATTTACCTGTCATGCAATTGGTAAACGCCTGGCAAGCAAGCAGTTAAGTATAAAGGACACCATACCGCAAGGAAGTAATTTCAACTATGGGGAATTAACTTCATGAAAGAGTGGCAACTAGTATACGAGCATATTGCTGAACTTTATAAAAACGGCATCAAAGAACCTGCCGCAGTATTATTAAACTGTTTTGAGCGATTTTTTCCAAAAACTATCTATGATCCTCGTGCCGCTAAAGTTGTGCGTTATAATCATATTCATGATCAACTCGACCAAAAACTACTACGCAAATTACCAGGCGCCAGCGCAGCCGAGAGCAAAGAAAAACTTAACTTTGTACCTAATTTTGAATTGTTAGTTAAAACACTCAACCGCTATTTAGAAGATTTTTGTGTGGGCGTTTTAGAAACCAAAAATCATGGTTTAAAAGTAAAAAAAGAAAAATCCTTAGAACCTGATGCTACGTTAGCTTGTATCGTTCGCATTTTTTTCAGCCTGCACCCTCAGCAACTTAAGTTAATTCAAACTTATCCTTATTCACAAACCCTGTATGTAAATAGAATGGTGTTATCACTCCCGCTGATATGCCCGGAAGATGTGGACAAATTTTTCAAAAGCAGCTCTACTGCTGTAACTGTTTTCACTGACTTTTGTGAACACTATTTAGCTACCAATAAATCACAAGCTAACACCACTCATTTTGCTTTAATCAAACAACTTACCGATTACTTAGAGAAGGCAAAAATAACTGAAAGCAAAGAAAATAAATCAGCGCCTGAAAATAAAGTCATGCAAGGATTGGTAGCCATTATTAACGATGGTTTACAAAAATACCAAACTTTAAATGACCTACCTTTCCTGGTTTTTTTCAAAGAATTTTTTATTCGCTTTTCCGAATATCAAGCTTTGCTGCAAGGTAAGGCCAGAGAACTCATCTCACCTCTTCCAGTACCTTATCAAACGCAAAGTGTTCCAACACCAGGAGCAGCTAGCGAACAAAAAAGCAAAGCACCTGCGCTGGAGGAAAAAGTCCTTGTTGAAAAATTTGATCTGGAATTACTGCAGCAACGTGAAAAAGAAGATGCCCCTAAATTTTATGGATCTTTAACGCAATGGGTGCATAAACTTTCTATCGAACAATTCGATAAACTATTTAAGTTTTTTGCCGGTAAGCTATTAGCAGAAAAAATTACGGGGCAACCTGACCCCGCTTTTGCAGTAAGCAAATTACTTTGTGCTATAGAACACTGGGCGAAATTTGAGCCTAACACTGATAAGAAAAAAAAGGCTCGTGGTTTATTAGCACATTTTTATAATAAATATGCAATACAACTAAAAAATCGCACCATGGCAGATTTTTTGGTTTTGCAAACTTTAAAAAATTTAGATATTGTAGAACTCATTCCAACATCAGCAAAAGACTTAGGAACTTTACATGAAGAATGGTGGCAGCTTGCCACAAATCATCAAATAGCAGCACAAGAAGTAAGAAAAATGGGTGACCACCCGCATGCACAAAGACAAATTTTCAAAATATTTTTAAATCAATTACATAATAATTGGCACACTACCCCAGCAATACGTATTGCAGCAGGAACAGCGTTGGCTACAGCACTCGGCCATTTATCCTTAACAGAACATTTAGAACCCTTAATAAACCAATATCTAAAACCTGCCGCAAAACCCACAGAAAGCAAAGAACTCCCACCACCCACGCCTCAAGAAACCCTGACGATACTTACGGAGTGCATTAAGTTTTTAAACGAAGAAGACGCAGTAACTTTATTACCAACGTTTACTAAATTACAAAGTGCAGCCCACCCACCTGAAATTGATAAATGCTGGGCAACTTTGATCACACTCTGCCACCCTCCTCAAACAGCTCTAGTCATGTTGGCAGCAAGGTTAGTGCGTCATCCGCAAGAGTACGAAGTATTAGCTGTATTGGAGATAACCCACGCTAAAATTATGGCTACTGCCGCTAGCCCTACACAGCAAAACAATCATGGTGCAGGTGCAGCAAGTCCAGCAAAAATACCGCGTTTTGGCTTAGCATAGAAACAGGCGTCAGTTCTTCAGTGACACCGGTTTACAAACAATGACTAGTGTCTTATGTTGGTTTTTTTCTTGGCGGACAAGATCTGACACCTTATGTACAATAAAATTAAGGTTAAACCATTAGCTCCTATTTTATCGCGATAAGTTATCCCACTAATCTTACCTAGCCATTTTTAAGGTAATAGTACACGATCTATTTCCGCTTTCAGGTGAGGAGCAAATGATCGAAGGGTTGGTTTTGTCATTTCCAGAGCTAGGTTGTAACACGTAGCCATTACCTGATTTTCTATCCAAAACAGCGCTTTCTCCTAACTTCACTTTTTCATCATTACCTTTAAAAAATAAAATAGCTACATGAATAGAATTAGCTTTGCGACAGCTGGGATCTGCTAATGAACCTAAAAAAACTAATCGGGGTTTTGTTTCACCAGCTGCTAAGTTTTGTTTAGCTGGTACTGTTTCCATACAATGGGGTATAAATCTTACATTGACAGGACCGTCAGTTTGATTGAGCAAGTTTATATAAAACTCCCTAAGACCCTCCCCAGCAAACACCGTGGAAGCAGCTAGCGAGGCAGTCAATAAAAAACAGGAAATAATCTTTTTGCCGAAACTCATAACTATACACCTTTAAAATTAGTTATTTAGGAAAAATGGGTATCTTTAGTTCAATTATACCATGCAATCGACCGAAATTTTAAAGCAACTCACCTACTGTAAAACTAAAGCACAAATGTTTCATTTTAGAACCAGCGATGCCAAAGAAGTTAACATGGCGATAGAGAAAATAAATCAACGCCTGAAAATAAAGTCATACAAGCGCGTTGACCAATCAAATTACCTAACTTTAGCACTTGCTCAAACGCGTTTTCGAAGCGCCCTTAATGCCACTTCTAAAAATTAAGAAAAAACTGTTTGTTTGATCTCTCCCTTTGAAAAAGGGAGAGACTATAGAAACGAATTTTTAGAGATGCCTTTAAGCAAACCTTAATCTTATCTCTGTAAACTCTAAAGTATTAACCTTGAGAGCAAACCTACATTAGGAACAGAAATAAAAACAAAATTTGCTGTAGCAGGCAAACCAAAAAACGGATCAAAACCAAGCATATATATGCAGCTCACCATTTTAAGGTATAAATTATGTTTGCAACATTACATTCTGGCGCAATTTGCCGCCCGTCACTGTCATATAACTGTAATCTAATCTCATTATTATCTACACCAATATCGTTAACTGGCCTAGATTAAATGACCACATTCCGAGAAAAATATTGGGATCCGCTCAAAAGAAGATGGGCTGAAGCGGACAATTATCAGCGTGCAGCGCTGGTCTCGATGATATTTGGCCTGGGCATTGTTAGTACTTTAGCCGCAATTGGCGGCCTACTGTTCCAGAGTTGGTATCTTTGCTTAATCGCAGTCCCTAGCTTGCTCGGCACTATTCTCTCTGGATCGACTTATATTGGGGTCCTTTTCGATAAAATGCGGGTTGCAGAGAAGCGCGGCACGTTTGCTGGGGTTGCCCTTGCCGTGACTTTAGCCTTAGCGGCTCCTATCCTAGCTTTGCTAGCACCTGTTTATTCCATTGCTAGCAACATCCCTTTTATAAATTCGCCAATACGCTGGTTTGCTTATGTCTTGTTTGGCATGACGGAAGTCAATTCCTTGGCAGGTCTTGGCAATCGTGCTTGCGCTACGCTTAAACCTGACAACCCCAAAGCAGGACGCTTAACCAGCGAACGCAGACTAATGCGTGCAGGCATCTTAGTGGGCGCAGCTGCAGGCGCTACCTTATTTCTAAAAGCCAGTGCTTTTTTAACCGGTAGCTCTACCATGGCCGCAGTTATTCCAGGGCTTAGCATTATTGCAGGCTTTCCTCCAGCAGCTGCTGGTATTGTAGGTGCCATAGTGGTTGCAAGCATCTGCGCTTCGGCTGCAGACTATATTTCTAAAACTTGGAACTACCTTAAATATTGCCTACAAGATCAAAATACCCAAACACTAAAACTGCAAAAAGATTTGGCTCCATGCCTTAAGCAAAAACAAAAATTGCAAGATCAAATCGATTTTCGGGAGCGCATTGAACAGCGTAAAAATGAATATAAAGGTGCTAGTTTTGGCGTACTTAAGGGCGCAGTGGTCAGTGCATTAATAATTAGCTTCACCTTTCCTTTTTCATTAGGACTATTTGCTGCCGTCGGGGTTGCTGCATTTATTGGCGTGGCTTGTATGGCAACACTTGGCAGCCTTTACTCTAAATTAGGTCGTTGCCGCGACGATCGTAAAGAGAATGCTAAGAAAATTGCTGCAGCAGATGCAGTTCAAGCAGCAACGCCTAGCGCGGAAGATCACAGTCCATCAGCCCGAGGTCCCGATCAAGATCCATCGCACCAACTATCTTGCTCTACGGATTCCCTCTCTAAATCTTCTGGCAGCGCCGATCCTACATTCGGTCCAACACCAGCACCCCCTAGCCTTCCGCCTAAACTCTCCTTAGCAGGAGATTTTTTGGGTGACGCTCTCACAACTTCCCGTCCTGCAGAAGAAGACAAAAAACAAGTGGATCGCTCTGCATCTTTACTAGCTCCCCAAATTGGATTCTTTGCTCCCCGAGCAAGTAAAGCCACTAAAAACCCCACCAGAGATGAAGTCTCAGCCCAAAACTTAGTCTTGGCCGGTAAATTTCGTCCCCAACCTACCCCTACCATGAACAAAATCGCACCAGCCGCCGGCAACGACTCCCGCCCCGCTGCTTTTGCCAGACTTGCGACAATTGCAATGTGAAAAACTACTTTTATCCCACTAATTGTCGTGTATAATCAGCCCCAGAAATTCTCTCTACGACTTTTTACACGTGGTTAGGCTCTGATAAGCCCAACGCACGAACCAATAAAGCTGGGCTTATCAGCCCAACCTACAAAAGCGATGAGGGGATCATTTCCGAGCCTTAAGACCTTTAACGATTTAATCATCAATGCGACCTCGTGTCTTAATTTTACATGCCAACGGCACAAACCGCGATCAAGAACTCGCGTTTGCCTTTGAGTTAGCGGGCGCCCAGCCAGTCATTATTCATTTAAATCAATTACGCCAATGGAAAGAACGCTGGCAGGATTATCAAATCCTGGCGATTCCAGGCGGCTTTTCTTACGCCGACACCTTAGGGGCTGGCCGTTTATTAGCGTTAGATTTGCGCACTTATTTTGCGGATGAAATCCAAACGTTTGTCGCTAGCGGCAAACCCGTTATTGGCATTTGTAATGGCTTTCAAGCCTTAGTGAAAACTGGCTTGTTACCTGACACCAGCGGCCCTGAACACCAAGCCACCCTCACCTTCAACGCGCAAGGGCGTTTTGAATGCCGTTGGGTCACTTTGCAAAGCAGTTCGCAAACTTGCTTATGGACACGTGACTTACCTGAACAGATTTACTGCCCGGTAGCGCACGGTGAAGGTCGTTTCGTGTTGAATGATCCAGAACAGTTAACCGTATTAAAAAACAATGATCAAATCGCTCTGACGTATGTAACCGCAACCGAGCAAGAATATCCCAACAACCCCAACGGCTCGATCGCCGAAATTGCCGGCATTTGCAATCCACAAGGCAATGTTTTTGGTTTAATGCCACATCCGGAAGATCATGTTTTACCGTATCAACATCCACGCTGGACGCGCGGCGAACGTGGCAACATGGGACTAAAATTATTTGAGAACAGTGTTAATTACGTAAAATAGATTAACTAGTGGCACCAGATTTAATTAGTTATCGGATTGATTGAGTTTCCGGTGTACACAACAAACGCCCCCTCTCCCGAGGAATCGGGAGAGGGGGGGGTGAGGGCTAGTTGGACAGATCGCAGTACTATACTGCCAAAATGAAGGACGATTAGTTACGAAGTAGGTATCTAAAATTTTTTGATGAAGCAATATGAAGCCAGCGCAACTTGTTTTGAACAATGGTGATGTATTTTTAGGATTGGCCCCCGAGCAACAAAACGATATTTATTATGGTGAAGTAGTATTTAATACTGGCATGGTAGGTTATGTAGAATCATTAACCGATCCTTCCTACGCCGGTCAAATTCTTACGTTCACTTACCCGCTTATTGGCAACTACGGTGTCAGCGATCCCAGCACGTGGGAGTCGAAAAAAATTCATGTCAAAGGCGTTATTATGTCGGAGCTCACGCCTTTTTACTCTAACCATAGCGCACAACTCTCTTTACTAGAATGGTTACAAGCGCAAAAAATTCCTTATTTGACAGACGTCGACACTCGCGCCTTAACCAAAGTTTTACGCGCGCACGGTGTTGTACCTGGCGCCATCGCACCATTAAACACTACGCCGCACGATTTTGTAGAATTAGGCGCAACCAATTGGGTAGAAGAAGTCTCCATCAAAGAACCGATTAATTACGGTGCTGGCGAGAAATTAATTATCGCCGTCGATTGTGGCATGAAAGAAAATATTTTGCGCTGCCTCACACGCCTGCCGGTGCGCATCAAACGAGTACCGTTTGATTACGATTACACCGAAGAAAATTATGATGGTGTATTTATTTCTAATGGCCCTGGCGATCCGGAACGCTGCACTAAAACGGTCGCTATTTTGCAAAAAGCGCTTACACAAAATAAAAAGCCTACCTTTGGTATTTGCTTAGGCACTCAATTAATGGCACTCGCTGCTGGCGCTAAAACCTTTAAACTACCGTTCGGTCATCGCTCGCAAAACCAACCGTGTTTAGAGTTAAAAACTAATCGCAGTTTTCTTACTTCACAAAATCACGGTTATGCCGTAGATGAAGCAAGCATACCCAGTGACTGGCGTGTTTCGTTCCGTAATTTAAACGATCAAACGGTTGCCGGGATTGAACACAAATCATTACCATTTTTTTCGGTGCAATTTCATCCCGAAGCCTCACCAGGACCTTTAGACACGCAATGGTTATTTGAAAAATTTTACGCACTGCTTTAATGCTAAGAGAAATGTTACATGAAATTTAATGGCAAAAAAGTTTTGTTACTCGGCTCTGGTGGTTTACGCATCGGACAAGCCGGAGAATTTGATTATTCTGGCTCACAAGCAATTAAAGCCTTAAAAGAAGAAAATATTACGACGGTGTTAGTAAATCCTAACATTGCCACGGTGCAAACCGATGCCCAAATGGCTGACGTAGTTTATTTACAACCTTTAAATGTAACTACTGTTACCAAAATCATTCACAAAGAAAAACCGGATGCTATTTTATTGGGTTTTGGTGGCCAAACCGCTTTAAATTTAGGATTGGAACTTGAACAACGTGGTGTATTAAAACAAGCAAATGTCTCTGTATTAGGCACGCAAGTAGCTGCCATCCGCCAAACCGAAGATCGCGAACTGTTTAAACAACAGCTAGAAGCTATCGAAGTAAAAACCCCTAAAAGTATCTGTGTCACTACTACCCAAGATGCCTTAGTTGCTGCAGAAACTATTGGTTATCCCTTAATGATGCGCTCTGGCTTTTCCTTAGGGGGGTTAGGCTCCGGTAAAATTAGCAACGCTGCCGAACTAGCACAACGCGCAAGTGAAGCTTTAGCCGTCGCACCGCAAATTCTCATTGAAGAATATTTATTAGGCTGGAAAGAATTTGAATACGAAATTGTGCGCGATCATGCCGGCAATGCCTTAGCTATTTGCAACATGGAAAACTTAGACCCCATGGGCATTCATACCGGCGAAAGTATTGTCGTAGCACCTGCTCAAACGCTCACTAATACAGAACATCATTTTCTGCGCACCACTGCCCTCAAGGTAGCAAACCATTTTAATATTGTCGGTGAATGCAACATTCAATACGCTGTGAATCCACAAAACGGCGACTATCGCGTTATTGAAATGAACGCGCGCTTATCGCGTTCTAGTGCCTTAGCTTCTAAGGCTACGGGTTATCCACTCGCTTTTGTGGCGACCAAGCTGGCTTTAGGTTCGTTACTGCATGAAATTAAAAACAGCGTGACGCAAAAAACCTGTGCTTTCTTCGAACCAGCACTCGATTATATTGTCGTCAAAATTCCACGTTGGGATACCCATAAATTAAAAGCAGCTGATCGCGCGATCGGCACAGAAATGAAAAGCGTCGGCGAAGTTATGGCGATTGGCCGTTCATTCCCCGAAGCCTTGCAAAAAGCCGTCGGCATGCTGAATATTGGTGCTTCTTGCTTAGCCGATTATCCACAAGTTATTGCCTATCCGGTTAAAGAAATTGCGCAGGCTACCGATCGCCGATTATTCGCGTTATATCGCTATTTTAAAGATGCTGGCACCGTTACCGAAGCGCATCATTTATCCAAAATTGATTCATGGTTTTTAAATCATATTCATGCGATTGCGCAATTAGATTTAAAAATAACAGCCGAACAATTAACCCCTACTCATTTGTTACAAGCAAAACAAATGGGCTTTTCTGATCGCTCTTTAGCATTAATGAAAAAACAAAGCGAAGCGGAAATTCGCGCCTTGCGCAAAACCAATAATATTATTCCTTACGTCAAACAAATCGACACCTTGGCCGGCGAATTTGAAGCACAAACTAATTATTTATATTTAACCTATCATGCTAAACAACATGATTTAACTGCTTCAGTAAAGCAGCCGGTTTTAGTATTAGGGTCAGGACCTTATGCTATTGGATCGTCGGTAGAATTTGACTGGTGCGCCGTTAATACTTCGCGCGCTTTGCGCCGTTTAGGCCAAAGTTCCATCATCATTAACTCTAATCCAGAAACTGTTTCGACCGATTACGATGAATCCGATCGCTTGTACTTCGAACAATTAACTTTTGAGCGCGTGCAAGATATTGCTGATTTTGAAAACCCCTTTGGCATTATTGTTTCGGTAGGTGGTCAAATTGCTAATAACCTAGCGATGCCGCTCGCGAACGCTGGTTATCCACTGTTGGGAACATCAGCAGCTTCAATTGATGATGCGGAAAATCGCCAAAAATTTTCTTCGATGCTGAATGAACTTAATATCGATCAGCCTGCCTGGCAAAATGTTACGAGCTTAGCAAAGGCAAAAGATTTCGCCGAAACTGTCGGCTATCCGGTGTTAATTCGACCATCCTATATTTTATCCGGCGCTGCTATGAACGTGGTGTACGATGCCGAATCATTAGAACAATATTTACAAGAAGCGTCGTTAGTTTCACCCGAACATCCAGTCGTTATCACCAAATTTATTCAAGACGCCAAAGAACTAGAAATTGACGGTGTAGCCAACCACGGCGAAATTGTAATTGAAGCTATTTCCGAACATATTGAAAATGCTGGCATCCACTCCGGTGATGCTACCATCGTGTTGCCACCCCAACGTTTATATTTAGAAACAATTCGCAAAACCAAAAAAATCACCCGCCAAATCGTGCGCGCTTTAAATATTACCGGGCCATTCAACATTCAATTCATTGCTAAAAACAACGAAATCCAAGTAATTGAATGTAACCTCCGCGCTTCACGATCTTTTCCTTTCGTGTCAAAGGTAACGAATCATAATTTTATTGAAATCGCGACCGAAGTGATGCTGGGCCATACTGTACCAAGATTTTACGAAACATTAGATTTGAATTATGTCGGCGTAAAAGCGCCACAGTTTTCTTATAGTCGATTAAAAGGCGCCAACCCGGTTGCCCACGTTGAAATGGCATCTACCGGCGAAGTAGCGTGTTTAGGTGATAATTTACAAGAAGCCTTTTTTAGTGCCTGGTTAGCAACCGAACAAAACATTGAAAATAAGCGCATTTTTGTCAGCATAGCTGACGAACAAAAATTAAAATTGTTGCCTTTACTAAAACAATTGGATGAAGATAATTGGGAAATTTATAGTACCGAAGGCACGCATAATTTTCTTTCTAAAAATGGGGTGGCTTCTTATTTTGTCTATAAAGCTAGTGAAAATAATGAACCCAACTTACGCTCGTTAATTGCTAACCACAAAGTAGATCTTATTGTTAATATTCCTAGCAATAATCGCCTCACTACCAAAACAGATGGTTTTATCATTCGTCGTATGGCCATTGATCACCACATTGCTCTCATCACCAACTTACAGAGCGCACAAATCATTTTGCAGTGTTTATTAGACTTAAAAGATCACCCAAGCGAAGTTCGTTCTTGGCAGGAGTTTGTCGCATGAGCAACTTATTACATCAGCAAGATATTATCTCCATTAATGATCTCACGTTAGATCAAATAACGTTGGTGTTAGACACCGCTGCGCGTTTAAAGAAAAAAGCTAATCCTAGTTTACTAGCCGGCAAAATAATCGCCAATTGCTTTTTTGAGCCTTCCACCCGCACACGTTTATCCTTTGAAACAGCTACTTTACGCTTAGGCGGTCAAACTATTGGTTTTTCTAGTGCAGAAAACACTTCAACCAAAAAAGGTGAATCTCTCAGTGACTCCATAAAAGTCATTAATGAATATGCTGATTTGATTGTCATTCGTCATCCACAAGAAGGCGCCGCTCGTTTAGCTGCAGAAATTGCGGAGAAACCAGTGATTAATGCTGGCGACGCCGCCAATCAACATCCTACCCAAGCACTCGTTGATTTATTTACGATTCACGAATGCCAGAAAAAGTTTGATGGCTTGAACATCGCTTTAGTCGGAGATTTAAAATACGGACGCACCATTCACTCATTAGTGCAAATTTGTGCTTTCTTTGATATTCGACTGTTCTTGATTGCCCCTGAAGCATTAATGTTGCCTGATTATTTAACTGATCAATTAAAGAAACGTAGTATCCGTTTTTCCATCCACCAGAGTATTACAGAAATTATTCATAAAATTGATGTACTCTATATGACACGAATTCAACAAGAACGTTTTGGCAAATCCGAACGTCATTTATTGCAAGATCAATTTACGTTAACATCTGGCGCCCTAGCAAAAGCTAAAACAAATTTAAAAATACTGCACCCACTGCCTCGCACCAATGAAATTGCGGTAGAAATTGATAGCACACCATACGCTTATTATTTTGAACAAGCCGCTAATGGTATCCCGGTGCGCCAAGCATTATTATCATTGATACTAACCAATAAGGTTTAGCGACTATGACTAAAACTCTTGCTGTTGCTGCCATTAAACATGGCACTGTTATTGATCACATCCCAGCGGGTCAAGCCTTGCGGATTATTCGCCTGTTAAATTTATTAAACACCAAACATAAAGTAACCGTCGGTCTTAATTTGCCTAGCAAAAGTATGGGCCACAAAGATTTGTTAAAAATCGAAAACAGAAAATTAAGCTCAGAAGAAGCTCGCGATATTATTGTTTTCGCACCGAAAGCAACTATCAATATCATCGAAAATTTTGAAGTACATCACAAAATTGCCAGTGATTTTCCTGACCATATTACCGGTATCTTTATTTGCCCGAATGTTTTATGCGTGACTCATAGCGAACCGATTACCAGCTTTTTTTATATTGAAGAACAAAGCAAGAAAGTTAAATTAACCTGTAAATATTGTGAAAAACAATTCGATCGCGATCAAGTAAAGGATGCGGTTTTATGATTAAAATTGAAAATGCCAGAACAGCGACCGGCGAAAGAGTAGATCTTGAGATTCAAACAGATGAACAGCGCGTCATTAATGCTGAGCATCTCACCTTTTTACCCGCTTTAATTGATCCGCACGTGCATTTCCGTACCCCTGGCTTAGAACATAAAGAAGATTGGCGCACAGCAGCTAAAGCATCTATCCGTGGCGGTTATACTACTGTTTTTGATATGCCAAACACGCTGCCGCCCACTATTACCGAAAAATTGCTGCAAGAGAAAAAACAAATTATCAATAAACAATTGCAAGAAATTGGTATTCCGCTACGGTATCAATTATTTTTCGGCGCTGATAAACACCATTTAACAGAATTGCATAAAACCAAAAATGAAGCGATTGGGATAAAGGTATTTATGGGTTGCAGCACTGGTAATTTAGTCATCGACGACGACGAAAGTTTGCATGCTGTGTTTGCCATTGCGGCAACGCAAAATATGTTAGTCGCCGTGCATGCGGAAGATGAAGAATTAATGCGTGAACGCGCTAATAATTACAAAGGTCCGCAACCTTACGATATCCACTCCGTTATTCGCAATGAAGAAGTAGCTGCCCGCGCGGTAGAAAAAGCGATTTTTTTAGCTAAATTATATGGTACTAAACTTTATTTATTACATGTCAGCACCGAAGATGAAATCAATTTAATTCGCCAAGCTAAACAAGAACGCTTAGCGGTGTATGCAGAAACTACGCCGCATCACTTGTTTTTAAATAATTCTTATTATGAGCAGTGGCAAGGAAAAGTCGTTATGAATCCGCCTTTGCGAGCTAAACATCATCAGGAAGCTTTGTTTGCTGCAATTCACGACGATATCATTGATACCATAGGCTCTGACCATGCGCCACATACCTTAGATGAAAAAAACAAACGCTATGGCGAATGCCCTGCCGGTGTGCCAGGAATTGAAACTGCGCTGCCGTTACTACTTAATGCTCATTTTGAAGATAAATTATTTTTGCACGAAATTGTGTCACTCACTTCAAAACGCGCACAAGAAATTTTTAATTTACCCGTCAATGATGATTTTGTATTAGTTGACTTGAACAAAGAAAAAATGGTGACAGATGCTGATTTAAAAACCAAATGCGGCTGGTCACCTTTTGCCGGTCGTAAATTACGCGGTTGGCCAGTTTATACGGTGTTGAAAAACCGCTTGTATGATTTGAATTCTTTTTAGGAGAATATCATGACCTTAGCAGCAGAAAAAATTAAACCCTTACTTAACCAAGCTTTGCAAAAAACTGATCTCCCACTGACTAACAAATTAATTGGTAAAGTGCGCGACATGTATTCTTTGCCTGATAAACGTCGTTTAATCATCACCACCGATCGCCTCTCAGCGTTTGATCAAGTTTTACATTGCGTTCCTTTCAAAGGCCAAGTATTAAATCAACTTTCTGCTTGGTGGTTTAAAAAAATTGCCGACATCGTTCCCAATCACATGATCAATTTACCCGACCCAAATGCGTTAATTGCTACGGAAGTAGAACCCTTCCCTGTTGAAGTTATCGTGCGCGGTTACATTACCGGCGTTACCTCCACTGCGTTATGGCACCGTTACTCGTTGGGTGAACGGGAAATTTACGGTTATAAATTTGGCGAAGGTTTACAAAAAAATCAGCAATTACCAGAACCGATTATCACTCCCACTACCAAAGGCGGTCCCACCGGTCACGACGAACGTTTAACCTGCGCCGAAGTCGTCAGCAAAGGCTTTTTAGATGCCACCACCTGGGATTTTCTACAAACCGCAGCACTAGCGATTTTCAAACGCGGCCAACAAGTTGCACAACAAGCTGGTTTACTGTTAGTAGACACCAAATACGAATTTGGTCGTAGCGCGGATGGTAAAATTTTATTAATTGATGAAGTACATACACCAGACTCTTCACGCTTTTGGAAAGCTGACAGCTACGCAACAAAATTTGCAACCGGCGAAGAGCCAGAAAATTTCGACAAAGAATTTGTGCGCTTAGCCTACGTAGCGCAAGGCTACCGCGGCGACGGCCCAGCCCCGCAATTACCTGATGATGTATGGGTAGGAGCCAGCCAGCGTTACATCACTATCTACGAAATGTTAACCGGCGAAAAATTCATCCCAGGCGCCTATCCAGTAGAACCACGCCTACAAGAAAATTTGCGTTCAGCGAAGATAATTTAGGCGACTATTTCCGTCTTAAGCTAGGAAGCTCACCCGGTTGTGGGATACTGCTTTTTGCAGATTCTGCAGCCGCTGGAGTTTTAGGTGGTTCTGCGCGAAGCTTTGCATAATCCATCGGGCCACCAAGTCTTAATTTGCCTTCATTTACCATTTTATCAACAAACTCTTTAAGAGCAGCTTCACCTTTATCTGTATATACTTTAATTTCCAAAACAGGAAGGCCATTGATATATTTGACATTAACATCTATATCTTTTCCCATCACAATGTCACTTTTAGCCAGGGTATCCATTAAACTCTGAATAATGTAAGGAACATCTTTAGCATCGCAATCAGCATACTGAGATTCTTTTAGATGCTCTTTTTTATCGTCGTTTTTTTGGGATTGATGAGTCATCACCACTGGAATCTTTTGTGGAGATGAAACACTTTGATTTTTTTCATCGCTCGCCGATTGCTTGTTACTGCTAACATCGAGCTGTCCGAACTGTTTTACAACCTCTTTCCACTGCGTTAATCCTGCAATACTTTGCTTCTCAAGCCATTTTTTGTTTTTTTCATTTTCCTTCCTGAAAAAATCCTCCGTAAATAGTTTTTTATTATTTATTATCGATCTATTAATCAAATCATTTTCCAAAGCGCCCATAGTTACTCCGCAGCTTGTTTAATTTCTAGCATTATACATCTACTTTGCTTTCTTCTCCATTAACCCCAGCGCACTCAAAATTTTAAAAGCAGACTCCAACGTAATATTGAATTTACCTTGTTCAAACGTATTCAACGTGGGACTGCTAACTCCAGCTAGGATGGCCAGCTGTTTTTGTGTTAATTTTTGATTTTTACGGCGTGTTATTGCTTCTTCGACAAAGTCTTGCCAATTAAGGTAAATGTTCCGTTCCATCTTTTCTCCATAATTTCGTTTAACGATTTTTTTATTTCTTGTTTACCAAGTGGTGCTGTCCAAATAGCCTCTTTGGCATTTGCCAAATTTTTTTCTAAATCATCTACCGCCATTTTTATAGCAGCTGTACTAAGATCAAATTCTTCGCCTAGGCGAATTATATGACTGGGCTTAAGTTTATTGATCAGTAAATTTGCTGTGCCCGCTAATGCAAGTGCCAGTGTTTTGTATTGATAAAGCAACGCCGCAACTTGATCGTAAGATGGCGTTAAACGTAAACCATTAGGCGTATGAAACATGGCAAAATTTTTAAAATGCATATCGGTATTTCCCAAAAGAATACCTGCGAGAATACGCGCAAATAATTTATAAATATCAGTAGCAAGTGTTTTTGGAGTTGCTCTAATAAAATCAGCCATGTCTGCGTGCGCGCCATCATATTTGGCTTGAGACATTTTGCCTAGCAATTGATTAAACTCCTCAAAATGCAAACGCTGCCCCTCTGTTGTTCGATCAAAACGTTTAATAATCAGCGCTTGCTGATCAATTCCTGCAACTTCGCCTAAGATAAATTCTACGGTATTATCGTAAGGTAACAGCGCTTTATAAGCTTGCGTAGTAAGATATTCATTAATCACTAAATCATTATGGTGACTTGAAGGAAATTTCCCAATGTGAGTACTTAGCTCGCCGAGTTTTGCCGGGCGAAATGTATTGCCCTCTGCAACTAATGCAAGTTTTGGTTGCACGCCCGATAGTGATGCGCGACTGGTCATAAGAGCCATGCTCATCGTATCGTCCACATCTAAAAGCGCCTGCGTAAGCTTGACTGGTTCCGGATCCACGACCGAAACCGCACCAACACAATCTACCCCAAAGGAAATTAGTAACTCAAAGCGACTAGCCTGACGCTTACCCAACAACCTTGTCTGAGCATTTTCCATCCAGCCTTCAGATACCAAGTTATCAAAAAAAGGATGCAAACCCTGCGGGTTTATGAGAGGTGCCCCTTGCACTGGCAAAGTATGTGCAATTGCCGGATGCCCCGCAGCAAGATAAGCAGGATCATAAGTAAACGACATCCGACCACCAGATTCTTCACTAAGAACCCCAGCAAACTGTTCCTGATAATAAACTTGTGCCCAAAGGTGTTTAGCCATAGTTAAATATATTTAATTTTTTACCCGTAATTACATTATAGGTTAAATATATTTAACTTTAAAGAAGATTGATAAGATTGTACGATTGGGGTCAGAGCTGACATATTGACATTTTGGGTTTACGTAAGGGACTTAGTCTGCCTAAAAAGTCAATATGTCAGGTCTGACCCCAAATTTTTGATGTTTTTTTCATGCTGTATCCATTAAAATAGCGTTTCATTTTCGAGGGGGATCCCTACTCATGACACAAGCACTCCAACCATTGGTTATTATTATTGCCGGCTCCAAAAGTGACGAGGCACATTATCAAAAAATTGCTGCTGCTAGCGAACAATTTGGCGTTGAAACCATTGTCCGCATTGGTTCGGCCCATAAAACCGCTGATCATGTCCTTAAATTCTTAACCGAATACGAAAATAACCCACGCCCCAAAGTTTATATAACCGTGGCTGGACGTAGTAACGCTTTAGGTGGTTTTGTCGATGGGATAGTCACTGCACCTGTCATTACCTGCCCGCCCGCTAGTGATAGTTTTGCTGGCGCTGATGTATTTTCCTCGCTGCGTATGCCTTCAGGCATCTCGCCTGCGGTAGTACTAGAACCCCAAAATGCTGCTTTACTAGCAGCACGCATTTTGGCACTTAACAATCCGACTCTACACGAAAAAATTCAAGCTTGGCGCGCAAAGCAAGCTCAACAGATATTAACTGACGATGCACAATTACAATCAAAGCGATAATTCTTTAGCAAACGACAAACCCCACGATGAATGCGGCGTCATAGGTATTTATGCGCCGCAAGAAGATGTGGCACGCATGGCCTATTTTGGGCTGTATGCACTACAACACCGCGGCCAAGAAGCTGCTGGAATTGCGGTTGCGGATGGCAGCCTAATTCACGATCACAAAGGCTTGGGCCTAGTCTCTCAGGTATTTACGCAAGCTAGTCTTGCGCATTTACCCGGACATTTGGCCATTGGCCATACCCGTTATTCCACAACCGGCTCATCCTCTTTACGCAATGCGCAACCCTTTCACATCGACACACAATATGGCCCGCTGGCGATGGCACATAACGGCAACATCACCAACGCCCCAGCTTTGCGTAAAGAACTATTAAAACGTGGCGTAGGTTTGTCGTCCTCTTCTGACAGCGAAGTGATCACCATGACCTTAGCCGGCGCGACGGGCGACACTTGGGCACAACGCTTGCAAAACACTATGCCGGGTTGGATTGGTGCTTATTCCATCGTGCTGTTAACCAAAGATCAATTATTTGCAGTGCGTGATCCTTGGGGCTTTCGTCCTTTAAGTTTAGGTCGCCTGCCTAACCAAGGTTATGCGGTCGCCTCTGAAACCGGTGCGTTGCAAACCTTAGGCTGCACTGAAATTCGCGAAGTAAAACCCGGCGAAATTATTACGATTGATGCCAACGGCCTCACTAGCTTACAGGGACAACCTGCTGCCGCTAAATTAGCACGCTGCACTTTCGAGCAAATTTATTTTTCGCGTCCCGACAGCGTGTGGGACAACTTAAGCGTGCATCATGTGCGCCAACGTTTAGGCGAGGAATTATGGCGCGAAACGCAAATTGCTGCCGACGTAGTAATTCCAGTGCCTGATTCTGCCGTGCCTGCTGCCATTGGTTATGCGCATGTTTCTGGCATTCCTTACAACGATGGCTTTATTAAAAATCGTTATATCGGCCGCACTTTTATTCAACCTACTGACTCGTTACGCCGCCAAGGCGTCGCATTAAAATTTAACGTTTTAGCCGATAATTTACGCGACCAACGTGTTGTGGTCATTGACGACAGCATCGTACGCGGTAACACTTCTGGCCCGTTGATTAAACTTTTACGCGATGCAGGTGCTAAAGAAGTGCATCTGGCTATCACCTGCCCACCGATCGCGCACCCGTGCTTTATGGGTGTGGATATGGGCACTTATCACGAGCTAATTGCTCACCACATGAGTGTTGAGCAAATTCGCGAACACATCGGTTGCGATTCGCTGCATTTTCTTTCTCTAGACGGAATGATGAAAGCAATTGGTAAAGACAGTGGTTATTGCAACGCTTGTTTTACCGGGGTTTACCCTATTCCCGTTGATATTAGCCATGCCAAAACAGGTTTTGAAAAATGAATATATTAATAGTCGGTTCCGGTGGTCGTGAACATGCTTTAGCATGGAAAATTTTACAATCGCCGCGTTTAACGCAACTTTACACCACTGCTGCTTTTGCCTTTGATGACAAGATAATTCCCGCGCAATTATCCGAATTAGATCAAGCTGGCATCGTAGCCTTTGCGCGTGAATATAAAATTGATCTCGTGGTAATTGGTGGTGAAACACCTTTAGCTGCTGGTTTAAGCGATGCCTTGTGGGCGCAGGGTATTCCAACCTTTGGCCCTTCACAAGCTGCTGCACAAATTGAAGCATCGAAAGTTTTTGCCAAAAACTTCATGGCACGGCATAACATTCCTACTGCCCGTTATGCAACCTTTACCCAACTCGACGACGCTATCCATCATCTTGATCACATTAATTATCCGGTTGTTATCAAAGCATCCGGATTAGCTGCTGGCAAAGGAGTATTTTTACCAACAACACTTGCTGAAGCAAAAATTATTTTGCAACAGTTACTGCAACAACAAACTCTCGGTCAAGCTGGTGCAGAAATTGTGATCGAAGAACGTTTGCAAGGCGAAGAAATTTCTTTGCTGGCTTTTAGCGATGGTTACACCGTAAAAACCATGCCGCTCGCACGTGATCATAAACGTTTAGAAGACGGCGATGCCGGTCCTAATACTGGAGGTATGGGCGCGTATGCACCTGCACCGCTTAATTGCGCCACTACCATTTCTGAGCTAGCACAAACTATTTTACAACCTACGATCGATGGTTTGCGCGCAGAAAATTGTCCTTTTGTTGGTGTTATTTATGCGGGTTTAATGCTAACCCCACAAGGTCCTAAAGTTTTAGAATTTAATTGTCGATTTGGTGATCCAGAAACCCAGGTTTTGCTGCCATTGTTAGCCACTGATTTAGTTGACATCATGCAAGCTTGTTTACAACAGCAACTCGCACAATGCGACATTCACTGGCACCCTAAAATTGCTGCTTGTGTCGTACTTGCTTCAGAAGGCTATCCTACCAACGCACAAATAGGACGCGTGATTTCTGGCTTAGAAGATAGCTGTAATCACACCGTAATTTTTCATGCTGGTACACGCCTAGAAAACGGCAAAACTGTTACTGCGGGCGGTCGTGTATTAGGAATTACAGCGTTAGCAGACAGTTTAACGCAAGCACTACAGCATATTTACGATCGCATTGAAACTATCTCATTCACTGGAATGCAATACCGCAAAGATATTGGTGTGCATAAACCGATAGATCATTACGCCGCATCAGGCGTTGATATTACCGCAGGAAATCGCACCATTGAATTAATGACCGCTGCAGTTCGCTCTACCTATGGGCCCGAAGTTTTAGCGGGCATAGGTGCATTTGGCGGCATGTTTGATGCCTCTGCGTTAAAAAATATGCAGCGCCCTGTGCTAGTAGCTTCTACGGATGGCATAGGCACTAAAGTACATTTAGCAGCACAAGCAAATCGTTTTCATTCGTTAGGTTTTGATATTGTTAATCACTCGGTGAATGACATTTTAGTGCAAGGTGCTAAACCACTTTTCTTCTTAGATTATTTAGCGGCCAGCAAACTTGATCCCGAAAAAATGGCTGCTATTGTCACCGGCATGGCGGATGCTTGTCGTGAAGTAGGTTGTGCTTTATTAGGCGGCGAAACTGCTGAAATGCCGGGTGTTTATCAACCAAACACCTTCGATGTCGCTGGAACTATTGTGGGTATTGTCGAACGTGAAGCGGCATTACCACGCCCTACTCTAGCAGCAGGCGATGTATTGCTGGGTATTGCTTCTTCGGGACCACATACCAACGGTTATTCATTGTTACGCAAAATTTTTGCCGATGTGGATTTAACAACTGTTTTTCCCGAGTTAAAAATATCTTTGGCAGATGCTTTATTAGCTCCGCATCGTTGCTATTTGCCCGTTTTGCAAACCGCGTTACAAGATCCACAGCAACCTATTAAAGGATTAGTGCATATCACGGGCGGTGGTTTTTTCGAAAACATTCCACGTGTTTTACCGCAAGGCTTAAGCGCAAAAATCCAACTCAACAGCTGGCCCGTTCCACCGCTATTTCAACTCACACAACAACGCGGCAATGTACCTACTGAACAAATGTACCGCGTGTTTAACATGGGCATAGGCATGATCCTGATCACTGCGCCCGAACACGTTACCTTAGTACGCTCATTGTTAAACGAAGATGCTTGGTTAATTGGTGAATTGGTTGCGGGTGAAAAACAGGTGATGTTTAGCTAAGATTATCGAAGTACTTGTAACTGTTCACACCTTTTAACTAGCAGAATGGATCCTTCCCCCTTGCGGGGGAAGGACAGGAAGGGGGGGTAAATGCAAACCACTCTAATAAATGCTCGCACGCTAAGAAAAAAGATGACCGATGCTGAAAGAACGTTATGGTATATCTTGCGGCGTCGCTATTTGCAAAATAATCGCTTTCGTAAACAAGTGCCTCTTGGGCCTTACATAGTAGATTTTCTCTGTTATCAAAAACGCCTTATTGTAGAAGTCGATGGAGGACAGCATGCTGATCAAATTGAATATGATAATCAACGTACAATATGGTTAGAAAAACAAGGATATTGCGTATTAAGATTTTGGAATAACGAAGTGCTTACAAACCTTGAAGGGGTGGCTGAAATTATATTAATGGAATGTAACAAAAATCACCCCCCTTCCTGTCCTTCCCCCGCAAGGGGGGAAGGGACGTCTAAATAAGATTTCTGCCAACTAATAAGCACTCTGCCCAAAAGTTGATTTATTCAACAACGCCCCCACAAGGGGAGAAGGAACCCTCCGATTAGCTTAGAGAGGGTGTGAATAGTTATGCAATTTACAGCGACTTAAGGGTATCTCTATTAATTGCTTTTTTGAGGTTAAAATTCCTTGAAAACCCTTGATTTTACTTGGGTGGTTTCACAAAAAATTGAATTAATAGAGATGCCCTTAAGCCTAACTTAAGTTTGGTTTAGTACACTACTGCGATAATCTAACCACTTTGAAGTTCCAATAAAGAGTATTTCAGTATGCCAGAATTATTTTGCACCAAACTTGTTAAGCTCATCAATGCCAGTGCTACACGTGAACAGATAAAGCGCCAAATTGACATCATGCGCCAACAAGAACAACTTGATGTTGAAACCAAACAAACCAATTTAGAAGAAAAAGATAGCATCGATGGCATTGATCCACGGACAGGTAATCCTCCATTAATAAGTGCAGTTTTAGCAGGTCGCGCAGATATTGTTGAATTACTGCTTGAATACAAAGCCAACCCCAATGTTAAAAACAAAGATGCAGAGCCCGCGCTTTGTAAAGCAGCAGAACGTGGCGACGAAGCGATAACAACGCTTTTGTTAGATAACAAATTCGGTAACAACGCTGATCCTGATGGGCAAAACGCTGAGGGACAAACCGCACTTTTTATAGCTGCCGGAAAAGGCAATTTGCCCCTGGTGAAGCTGTTATTAACAAAAAATGCGCAGCCTGATTTAAAAACTAATTTAGGGACAACTCCTTGTCTCAGAGCGGCTGATTGTGGCCATGCTGAGGTTGCCAAGTATTTTATAGAGAATACTAAAATTGATCTACATGTGAAAAATAAAGAGGATTTTACTATAGCTCTTGCAAGTGTATATCGAGGTCATGTAGAAAATGTAAAACTTCTCATCCAGAAAAACGCTATTGATCTTACAATGAAATATATGCGTAGGGGCTTCCAATTTCTTCATTTAGCTGCGCAAAATCTAGATGCACCGATGGTGACTTGTTTAATGCAGGCAATGCAAGCAATGCCTGAATCGAAAGATAATAATCTGACAGTTAATACTCCCACCACAGAGGGTTATACCGCATTAGCATATGCTGTTGCTGCTGAGGGTGATGAAGAGAAAGTTCTTGCTACTGTTACTGCATTAGCTACTCACAATGATCTCAACATTAACCAGCCACCAGGGAAAATTCCGTGTTTGTGTTCAGCTGCACAGAATGGTTATGAACGTGTCGTGAGTTATTTATTGGAGCTAGGTGCTGATATCAATGCCACCGATAAAAACGGTTATGATGCATTTTTTTATGCTATTGAACGTGGTCAGTACTTAGTAGCTGCCCACCTTCTTGCTGTCGATCCCAAACTTAAAAGTTTAGAAAATCATGAGCGATTTGTTGGGGTAGTAGACTCGGTAATTGAATCGGGCAATTTGGCCGTGTTTAAGCTTTTTTGTAGTTTTGCCAAAGTCGGTAACTATGCGCTTTACAAGATTATTGGCGTTTCTTGGAGTGCGCTAACACCAGAAAAAGCAGCAGCAAAGAAAATGCGGATGACTCGCATACTTTTAGAAGTTCTCAAACCAGAGGATCGTACAGCATTCATTAATCAGACCTATAAAGCTACCGATGGAGGATTAGTTACTGCACTTATTTACGCAGCCCAGTATGCTAATGCACCAGCTTATTTTAAATTCTTAATAACCATGGGAGCTCGCATTAATGACACAAGTAGCGACGGGCATTCGCCCATAGAAATGGCTGTTATAAAGCGTAATTTGGAGGCAGTACGAATATTGTTACAGCAACCGTACTTAAAGATCCCTGTTAATATTTTACATCCTACTTTGCACGAGCCACCTTATGATCAGGTACATGTTGAAATCATCAGAGAATTAGTCTTGGCGGGAGCGGATCCAAGCGAACAATTTAAAACTCGGGTCGCAACTTATGGAAATCTAGAAATACTTCAAGCTTTATTACTACCGCCACGCGGCAAACAACGATCAACCATCAAAAAAACTATTATCGAAGAACAATTTGCAGCTGAATTAGACCGCTATCATCCGAATCTAGAGAAAATTAAAATATTCATGGAAGCTCAGACGGAGGTTGATTGGCACAAAAATGCTACGGCCCTTGCGTACAGCAAGCTTGAACCAGCTCCTGAGAACAATTCCACAGCAGAAAAAGCGCGGGTGGATAATAAAAGAAAAATAGTCCAATTTATAAAAAACTATTTGCAGCAAAATCAGTCAAACGAAACCTCTACAGCAGCTTTCAAGGAAAGTAAACAGAACTTAGAGCTGACCGATCTAACGGATATTAATACCACCATATCAAAAATAATTTCTAAAAATTCCATTAGTGATTTGAAAAATATTCTTGGCATTCAAGATACCAAAGAAACAGTCATTCCAGAACGCAAAGAAACTAAAGAAACCAAAAAAACTGAAGAATTATTCTCACTTAGTAGTCTGACACATACTAGCGTGCTAGCAATACTGCAATTCGTGCAAGCTCATGACTTTTTCCGTGCAGCAGTGCGCAGTTTAATTAATGCAGGGTTATTTATTAACTTATTTAAAAAAGATGCGGGCGGTAAGTCGGTTATAGATCAGGCGTTAGCAGCAAACCAAGCTGAAGCAGTTGAAGATTTATTGAAAATTGCACCATTTACACAATTGTACGATGCTAACGGTAAATGGCGAAATTTAGCGATCAAAAACCGAGAGATTCATGAAGGAACTGCAACCTTATTCGATTATTTATTAGCCGTTGATCAAGCGCAAGATAAAAGCGTTAAACAATCTGCTCTGCAAGTTTTAGCATTTTTGCAAACAGGCGATAAAGCAGCTATCACTCAGCTCTATGCGATAATTAATTCTACCAGCAATCGCACGATCAAAATGATTTTATGTTGGCTACTAGGACACAGAGAATACGATAACCCCTTATCAGCAGAAGAAAAAAGCCATGCAGAACGATTTGCCGGAAGTAAATTAAGAATTTTAACCGAACAGTATAAAAAATTCTTACCTGGTATAAAACAACTTGAATGGGTAGCAAATACTCCCTTACTCACTAAACCAAAAGAAAAATTGGATTTTCTACAATCAGCCATGCTGGCATCCACTAAACGAACAGACGACTTCGTCGATGCCAGCTTAGGAACCCAGTTAATTGCCACTGTTAAAGAAGGTGATTTAGCCAAATGCAAAGATATTCTGCAGGCAATTAAAATTGACAACCAACAGCAAGTAGAAAAAATTGCCCAACTAAAAAAGGAACAGAAAGAAAAAGATCAGCAAGAACAAAAGAGTCAACCTAAACAGAAAACATTTTCTTTCCTAACCATCGATATTGATAATACTGTAGAAGCCTCGGATCAGGATGGCAAAACGCCTTTGATGTGGGCAGCTAGCCGCGGTCATTTGGCCATTGTGCAAGAATTATTGGCTGCTGGTGCGCGTCCTTGGATAAGAGCCAAAAATTGGCAAACTGCATTGATGCTAGCCGCTGCCAATGGCCATGTTCAAATAGTAAAAATACTTATGGCAGCTGAAAATGTAGATATCAACTGCCAAGATAAACATGGCAACACGGCTTTGCATTTAGCTATAGCAAACACCAAACTAAAAAGAACGCAAAAAGATCAGAAAGATCAGAAGGATCAGAAGGATCAGAAAGAACATAAAGCACAGCAAGCGCAAAAAGAAAAGAGACAATCGTCTTTGCCTAGTGACAATCTTTTACCATCGCAACGCCAAGCCATGGTTATTACCTTGCTTAGCCATAGTAAATTAAATCGCGATGCAAAAAACGAGGCTGGTCAGACTGCTTTGATGCTTGCGCAAGAAAATAAATATCATCGTATTGAATCTATACTTGAACCTCAAGATAATTCTCGCGAACAAAAGCGAGCACAAAACTTTGATCTAAACGAATTGTTAATTCTACTAGCTTGTCATGATCCAGCGGCTATCAAAAAATTTCAAGCTTTCGCAGAAGATGATAACTATGCATTATCAACAGCAGATTTAGCCTTAGCCCAAGAAGCCATTATTGTTGCCTTGCGCTTAGATGAAAAATCTCCATCAATCGCAGTTAGTCCTAGCGATGCAAAAGCGGAAGTAACAACAGAACCTCGAACTAACGTAGCCCAAAAATTAATTGCAAAAATTTTAGCGCAAAAAGCTTTCGATATTTTGCTATTGCCAAATGACCAAGGAAAAACAATTTTAGATGAAGCAATGAGTGCGGGTAATATTCCTGCGGTTGAAGAACTGCTGAAGGTAATGCCTTATAGCCAGCTTTATGACAAAAACGGAAACTTTAAATATGAGAATTATATAAAGGACTTTAAATCAATTGCTAAAGCGAAAGCTACCAAACAAGAAACTAAACAAGCTGGTTCTGATTCTGTAGCATTTGGGCCAAAAACATACAAAGAAACCTTGGCGAAAGTATTAATTGCTAAAAAAACCAAAGCAGATTTTTTTGATGTGTGGCGCTACCTCGTAAATTTGTCAGACGATCTACCATTAAAAGCTGAACTAATTAAGAAATTTAAAACAGCATTAAACACATTAACAGCCCAAACGATTGATACAGATGACATCATAAATGAATTTTTTAATATGCTAAAGCCCTCTAACAACTCTGGCTTAACAGTAGAAGGTAAAACTCTAAATAAAAATATTTGCATGCAATTATGTAATCGCTTGTTAGAATCTCCCGATCCTGACACCCCTATTAAATTGGATTACGTGGGCAGAGACCCAGTGATAGTTGGAACTAAGAAGGAAGCGATCGTTGCATCACTCAGAGAAAAAAGAGCTCACTTTTTGCAAGCATACTCCTTCAGTACGAACACAACTAATTTCACTACCACAGGTTTTGTTCCTCGAGAAGCCCGAAGTACTGCTTTACCACCAAGAAGCGGCCAAGCACGTGCGTCGGTTAGTAGTGATACAGTTAAACTTCAGTTTAGCTAAGATCTTTTACTATTTTCAAATGAGGAACAATCGTTTTAATTTGATCGAAGTCTTTATCGTTAGGCAATTCCTATGTGTATTTAGTGTGTCATCACCGGTCTTGCAAAATAAACCTTCTTCAAGCATGCTATTTTTTTCGCGATGCATTACAATCAAAGCTATTATCTTTTATAACATTAACAATTTTTGTCATGGCTAATCTTGCTAAACTCGTCGTACTCATTTCAGGCCAAGGGACTAACCTGCAGGCTATTTTAGAAGCTTGTGCAGAAGAGCGATTATCTGCGGAAGTAGTTGCAGTGATTTCAAATAAAGCAGGAGTTAAAGGCTTAGAACGTGCACAAAATTTTTCTGTGCCTACCGTAGTTAAAACAAAATCAACGGCCCAATCACGCGCACAATACGACCAAGAACTTGCAGATTTAGTAGCCTCTTATCAGCCTGATTGGATTGTCTTAGCTGGCTGGATGCATGTACTTAGCAATGATTTTTTAAGTCGTTTTCCACAACGGGTTATTAATTTACATCCAGCTTTACCAGGATTTTTTCCAGGCATTAATGCCATCGAACGAGCGTTTAATGCTTTTGCTGAGGGTGAAATTCAACAAACTGGCGTGATGGTTCATCTCGTGCCGGATGAAGGGGTTGATTCTGGGCCGGTGCTGGAACAAATGATTGTGCCAATTAATAAATCAGACACGCTAGCAACTTTAACAGCTCGCGTACATGAAGCAGAGCATGAGCTTCTGGTTGCTGTGTTGAAAAAAATTACGACTTTTGAGCCCTCTCTTTAAAAATTATTTTTTTGCATAATTAAAATTTTGCACAAGAATTTATTTAGAGGTCCCTTCCCCCGCTTGCGGGGGAAGGTCAGGAAGGGGGGAAGGATTTTGAGATTTAACGAGACTTTACTATGCCTACAGCACTACTTTCCGTTTCTGATAAAACCGGCCTGCTTGAATTAGCGCGCATGCTGGTAAAACACGATTGGCAATTGCTAGCCTCTGGTAGCACTGCACAACATTTACGGGAACACAACTTAGCAGTAACTGAAGTGGCTGATTACACGCAATCACCAGAAATGTTAGGTGGTCGCGTTAAAACGTTGCATCCAGCCATTCATGGTGGAATTCTGGCACGCAGTACTTCTGCCGATCAACAAGAGTTACAAGCACGTGGCTGGGATTATATTGATTTAGTCGTAGTGAATCTTTATCCATTTGCTGAAACAATCGCCAAACCTACTGTTACCGAAGCTGAAGCAATTGAGCAAATTGATATTGGTGGCGTCGCATTAATTCGCGCTACAGCTAAAAATTATCAACGCACTACTTTGCTGTGCGATCCAGCAGATTATGCCGAAATTGCTAACGAAATTGCCCAAGGTGAAATTCAACTAGCCACTCGTAAAAAATTAGCCGTGAAAGGTTTCGCCAAAACTTGTGAATACGATACGGCCATCAGTAACTATTTAAGCGCTAACGCAACGCTGCCATTAACTCTTTATCCTGTGCAGCCCTTACGTTACGGCGAAAATCCACACCAAGCCGCTACGCTTTATAGTTTTGCGCCCAACACAGGTCCGCTCGGTGGACGCTTATTACAAGGCAAAGAACTTTCCTATAATAACCTGTTAGATTTAGATGCGGCTTGGAAAACTGTGGTGGCTTTTCAACAACCTACGGTGTGCATAGTAAAACATGTATCGCCGTGCGGAATTGCTTCACACGCCGAATTAGCCACCGCTTTTCAACTTGCCCTAGCCTCTGATCCTGTTTCTGCATTCGGTGGTGTTATTGCCACCAACAAACCTTTCGATGCTGCGACTGCCACTGCCCTGGGCAAACTATTTGTAGAATGCATCGCCGCCCCGAGTTTTACACCGGAAGCTAAAGCACTTTTAGCACAACGCAGTAATTGTCGCTTGTTAGAAATTCCTGATTTAACGCTTGCACCTACTTTTGAATTGCGCAGCATTAATCAAGGCGTGTTGCGTCAAAATGTAGATATAGGCGATCCAGCTAACACCTCATGGCAAGTCGTATCGCAACGGCAACCTACTGAGCAAGAATGGCATGATCTGCGTTTCGCCTGGCAAGCTTGTCAGCCCATTAAATCTAATGCCATTGTGCTAGCAAAACATGAAGCAACTATCGGCATAGGCAGCGGCCAGCCGAATCGCATCGATTGTGTGCGTATTGCCGCCGAACGCGCCGGCGCACAGGTGCAAGGTGCGGTGATGGCTTCCGATGCCTTCTTCCCCTTCCCTGACTGCGTAGAAGCCGCCGCCAAGCTAGGCGTAACAGCTGTCATCCACCCGGGTGGCTCCATGCGCGACGCTGATAGCATCGCCGTCGCCAATGCAGCCGGCATGGCCATGATAATTACCGGAACCCGGCATTTTCGCCACTAGCGGCTTGACACCTGTACAACAGGGGCCTAGCATTCGGGGTAATAAATTTAACTGAAACAATGCTATGGATTTACCAGCTATTCGCGCTCTAGTCCAAGCTGATTTAACCAATGTCGATCAGCTTATCAACGAGTGTTTACATTCTGAAATCGCTTTAATCCCCAAGCTGGGCCATCATATTATTGACAGTGGCGGCAAGCGACTACGTCCCTTATTAGTTTTACTTAGTGCTCAGGCATTTGCTTATCAAGGACAAGCGCATTGCACCTTAGCAGCGATTATTGAATTAATTCATACCGCAACTTTATTGCACGACGATGTAGTAGACACCTCTGATCTACGTCGCGGCAAAAGCACGGCAAATGCTATCTGGGGCAATTCTGCTAGTATTTTAGTCGGTGATTTTCTTTATTCGCGCGCGTTTCAAATGATGGTACAAATCGACAACTCCGCCATCATGAAAGTTCTGGCGCAAGCAACCAACACTATTGCTGAAGGCGAAATTTTACAATTGTTAAATTGTAAAAACGCCAATACCACTGAAGCGGAATACATGAACGTTATTCGCGCCAAAACTGGCACGTTATTTGCAACGGCCACACAAATGGGGCCACTACTCTGCCATAGCTCACCCGCATTAGTAAATGCGATGTTGCAATACGGAATTCACTTGGGTATCGCCTTTCAGCTGGTAGACGACGCACTGGATTACAGCACAGCATCGGCAACTTTAGGCAAAAATCAAGGCGACGATCTAGCCGAAGGCAAACCTACTTTACCGTTGCTTTATGCTTTAGCGCACGGAACTCCCGCACAACAAGAACTTATAAAAAATGCGTTACAAAATGCTAATCGCGATCAACTCGATTTGATCTTAGCTGCCATTGAATCAACAGGGGCTATCGCTTACACTTACCAGCTTGCAGCCCAGCATACCGCGCAAGCCATACAATATTTGAATGAGGTGCCCGATTCACCTTATCGCCAAGCACTTATAGCCTTAGCGCAGTTTGCCGTAAATCGAAGTTATTAATTCGGGGTGTAGCTCAGTTTGGTAGAGCACTAGCTTCGGGAGCTAGGGGTCGGAGGTTCAAATCCTCTCATCCCGACCATCATGTACTTTATGCGGTTCAACATATGCCTGAAATTTGTCGTTTTTTTTAGGAATCGTGATTTATATGTATTTCAATGATCACAATCCCCCTCATTTTCACGTGCAATATAATGATTATCGAGCTATTCTTGATATAGAAGAGAAGCTTATTATTCTTGATGGGAAATTACCCCCTCGAGTGCACGGTTTGATCGTGGAATGGGCTTAAAATTTAAACACTTTAAAACAGGCATGGACACTATAGTTTGGACAAATGGCTTGGATTTAGCCCCTGAATTTTTATACAACCAAATGAATCAAAATAAAAAGTAATCATTGCATGTCAGCCCACACCAATAAATGCATCATTATCGGAATCGCCGGAGCTTCAGCTTCTGGCAAAAGTCTGTTAGCTAACACTATTGTTCATGAACTTGGATCCGCTCAAGTTGCAGTAATCCCAGAAGATTCTTATTACAAAGATCGCCCCGACTTATCGTTTGCTGCCAAAGAAAAAATTAATTACGATCATCCCGATGCGTTTGATCATGCACTGCTTTGTGAACATCTATCACAATTACAATTAGGCAAAAGCATTGAAATTCCGGTTTACAATCACACCACCCATACGCGCGAAAAATTTACTAAAGCTGTTGGATCGCACATTATCATCGTGATTGAAGGTATTTTACTGTTTGCCGAAAGTCATCTGCGCGATTTAATGGATATTCGGATCTTCATGGATACTCCGTTAGATGTTTGCTTAATCCGCCGTTTAAAACGCGACGTTATCGAACGCGGCCGTTCTTTTGATTCCGTATTAGAACAATATGAAAATACCGTGCGGCCTATGTATATGCAGTTTATTGAACCTTCCAAACGTTACGCGGATCTCATTGTACCGCGTGGCGGCGAAAATCGTATTGCGATCGAAATGATCACAGCCAAAATGCGTGAGCTGTTAAATAATTCTGAATAACTATTACCAACGAAAGGGGATTTTTCCATGGGAATTTTACAAAACAAACGTATTCTGATTTGCGGCTTAGTAAGCGATCGCTCGATTGCCTATGGGATTGCTGAAGCCATGCGACGTGAAGGCGCTGAACTCGCTTTCACTTATCAAAACGACAAAATTCGCGATCGCGTAGCCGCTTTGGTAAGTGAATTAAATTGCAAAACCATCATCCCTTGCGACGTCAGCAACGACGCTGAAATCACCGAAGCTTTTGCGACCTTAGGTAAAGAATGGGACAGCCTAGATGGCATCGTACACTCGATTGCTTTTGCTCCTGCCGAACAACTAGTAGGCGATTATATTGATTGCGTCGATCGCGAAGGTTTTCGCATGGCGCACGATGTCAGCAGCTATAGCTTAGGTGCGTTAGCCAAAGCTGGCCGCGCGATGATGGCGGGCCGCAATGGCGCTATCCTCACCATGAGTTATTTAGGCGCAGAACGCGCTTTCCCTAGCTACAACATCATGGGCGTAGCTAAAGCCAGCTTGGAAGCTAATATGCGCTATTTAGCGTATAGCATGGGTCCTACTGGGACACGCGTTAACGCTATTTCTGCCGGCCCTATTCGCACCTTGGCAGCTTCTGGAGTGAAAGGCTTGCGTAAGATGTTAGCTTACAACGAGAAAGTTTCCCCGTTGCGCCATAACACCACTATTGCTGAAGTAGGTAACACTGCTGCATTTTTATGCTCAGATATGGCCAGCGGTATCACTGGTGAAGTTATCCATGTAGACAGTGGTTTCCACATGGTAGGCATGGGCGAGTTAGAAGACTAACGGCGTCGGTTAGTTGGGGCTTGAGATTCTTGCGTAGCATTATCGTTATCCGCAAAGCTTATATTCTCAGGTCCCCGCTGTTTCGGAAAACGCGGCAGCGGTTTGGCTTGCGGAGCAGGCAACATTCCTAACAGAGCTCCCGACAATAACTTAGCCAAGACACCAAAACCACCTCTTGTTCGTTTTTCAGTATCGTATTTCATAGCAATAATCACCTAAATCATCATATTTATAAGCTTAATTGTACAGGAATTTGCTTAATATTTGCTTAAAGGCACCTTGTTTGGCTTATCAGCCCAACCTACAAAAAATGTTATATTTACCGGACAGCTGGAGGCAATGGCATTAACTGTAAATCACTATCTGAATTTCTCCCAACTTGCTCTTCTACTTCGCCCGCAGCAGCAGAACCCGCAGCACCAGCCCCAAGACCAGCTGCTAGACTGGCACCAACAGCAGCTGCAGCAGCACCGCGAGCAGCTATTTCTACCTGTGCTTTTTTATCTAATCTAGCAATCTCATTTTTTGCTTTACTTGCTGGAAAAATTTCCCCGTCTTTCATTGCTGTCAAAAATGTATCTTTATGTTCGCACTGCTTTGCTCTATTAAGATAAAGAAAAATCCAATACAGAGGTTCACCACCTATATCCGCATTAGTGGTTTTTGTAAATTTTTCATTCCGCCATTTTGCAAAACCTTGCACCAGCTCTGTTAATTTGGGATAAGTTTTTTTAATTATATCTAAGTCACTTTCCAAAAAATCTTTCTTTTGCCAAATATCAGGAAATTTGGCAATCAAACACATGATAGCGAGTAATGCACGTCTTAAGTCATTATTTGCGATGCGTTTATCAATAATTTTCTGAGCTATCTTAAAACCATAACAGCTAACTTTGCAGACATGAAATTGATCCCATAAGGCTCGATAATTAGCAGATGAGCGCAGCATATCCTGCACAGCTATTCTTTCTTGTTGTAGTGATTTCGCCTCACTACCTATTTTTGTCAATTGAGAAAATTCAGGGGAGTTGTGCTTAACCTCATACAATGTCATCGTTTTATGAGTGTCTACAGTCACCTTCGCTTCTACTTTTGATTTTAAGTCTGCGTCTACCGCACTCAACCTTGCCTTTAGTTGCTCAGAAGGTGGTATAAGCCGTGCCAAAAATGGCATATGTCTCATCACCTCTTCTTCTAGCGCATGATTATTACCCCAAACGGCCATGTCTAAAATTTTAGTTAACAGCTTAAGTACCACATTAAAATATTCAGCAGCTTTTAGGTAATCTTTAGCTGCAAGCGCCACCTTCCCTTGCGCCATTACGCATAACGGAATCGCCATAATCTTAAAGAATTTATCATTAACTTCCGCTGTTTTTTGTTCTTTTTTGGCTTGTTCAGCTAGCATCTGCATTTCTGCAGCAACAAAGCCAGCAAAAATATTTTCTTTATCATCCAGCAACCCTATCGCTAACAAACAGTCATTGTAAGCCTTGCCTTCTGCAGCTGTTTCCGGCTCACTGCGTTTAGTTTCTACTAAGGACATGCTACCTGCTGGTGCAGCTGGAGCAACCACTTCCTTGAATTGAAAATTCTTCGCCCATTGCATGAATTGACTTAATTGTGCATTGATTAAAGGAAACATCTTTTGTTCACGTGCCAATTTAATTACCAAACAATAGTATTTTTCCAGCTTAGCAATATTTATTTTTCCACTTTTGAAATATTCAATCAAGATTAAACATACATCTATACTTTTATCTGCTAATTCTTCAAACTCAGGTACAATTTTATCTTTTTGTTGATATTCCGCACTGAACCGGGTGGTTGCATCGAGCACAGCAGCTGCTAAATGAGTAACTTGACCTCTTTTATTCATTTCAGAAAGATCTTCTTTACATTCTTCAGCGATTTTATTCATTTCCTCGCAGAATTTTTTTGCTTGCCTTGCTTCGCGAGATATTAAACAATTTCTTAAAAATTGTTCATGTTTTACCCGCGGAATATTTTGCGCCAATTGCAAATGCAGCTCAGCTTGTGCGCCCGCAATTTTAGCTAATAATTGCTTATCATTTTTTACTAACTCTCGTATAGCTTGTAACTCTTGCAAAAACGCATAACAGAAAAAAATACTTTTCTTCTGCAAGATAAGTTTTTCTAATTGCTCAAAAGATCGCTTGGGTGAAATTGGGACAGTTCTTGTTCGATAAACTTTACTCAATTCCAACACCGCTCTAAAACGAATGTCCGGCGATTCAGCTTTTACTGCTGCTTGCAAGTTTTCAATAGCAGAAAAAAGTTTATTATTATCTTTTAATTCAAACCACGCTGTAAAAAAACATGCGCCAGGAATATTTTTGGCGAACGATAAAATAATTTCTTTATAACTACGAGAAATGTTTAATTTAACCAGCATTTCATGAGCAGCTAAAAAAGCCAAACATTGTCGAATTAAAGCGTCCCCTGCTAATGAAGAGATACAACTCCAATGGGTCTTATGCCCTTGAGGTAGTTTAGTATTATTTGCCAATGCCATGAGCTGATAAAAAGCAACATCATTGTGTTTTTCTTCGGCAGATTGGGAGCCTAAAGTTGCTTGGGTCAACCAATGCACTGCCTCCATTTCATCTTGGGCATGGCCTAAACCTAGAGCTAAATTCATACCCAAATCAATTTGTCCTTCACTACGGCCACTTAAGGCATGCGTCAGCGCGAAATAAACATTTTCAGGGCTAGTTCTCAACTTCTCTCTATAAATCTGAGCAAATGCATTAACCAAAGTTGCTATGCCTGTAAATACTACCGCATCTGTCCAATTTTCATTTTCGACAATCAAATAATTGGCCAAAGCAGGGGATCGTTGCACTTCCTCTCGAATATTTAATGCGCGAAAAATATCATTAATATAATCTGCTGAAACTACAGGTTTATTTTCACTTGCCTGCAGCTTTATCATTTCAAGTGCAGCGTGTTCTACTTCAGCTTGTTTTTGTGCTGTTTCAGATAATTTTTTATAATATTCTCGAGCTTTATCTAAATTCGCTTTTCTAGCACTAGCTTCAGCTACTGGTGTTTGCAAACAAATACGTATAAGCGCTAAGCCAGCAGCATCTTTGACTTCGCTCGAAACAGTAAGCTCTGCTTTTACTTCTTTGGATTCTGCAGCTTTCAGTTGGGTTTCAGCTGGGGTCTTTGCTGTAGCAGCTGCTGCTTTGGCTTCGAGCTGTTTAGCTTCAGCAACTAAATCTCTGGCCGTATCATTTGTCTTGTCCTTATTACAGACTTGCAAGGCCGCAACCAGATCACCTTGTTGAAGATAATCGAGAATCGCAAGAGAAGTGCTATCACAATCACATTTTTCATAACATTCAATTGCCCGCAAAAAATCACGTGTAACTCCTGTACCTGTTAAATAGCAATGACCTCGATAGAGCATAGCGAGGCGGCTACTTGAATTGCGAACTTTTTCTAATAAAGACATTGAGTGTTCATGGCTCACACCCCAAAAAACACCACGTGCTGCCCTAGCATGATAATAGGGTACTACGCTTGCCAAATCATCATTGAGTTCTTCCTTAAGATTCTCCCATTTTATCTTTGCTAGTGCAGTATTATGCTGCACAAGTAATTGACTTCTAAACTTTGTGACTTTAGGGGAATGCGCTATTATTTGATAATCAAGCCACTTCGTTATGCAACTATCATCATTATTAACATGGTAAGCATGTTTAATAAGCACTTCTACAGTAATAAGCAGATCTTCGTCACAAGCTAGAACTAAACATTCATAGAATTTAGCAGGCAGTCGCTTTATTTTAGCAAGCAACAAAAGCAAAACCTGGGCACTGTAGACATCGTCTAATCGATCTTCATAAGATGTACGTGTAACCACCGCCACCAAAGCCTCTTCGACTTCCTTAGCTTCAGCCCCGATTAATACTCTCTCAATTTCAACAGGATGTACGCGCTTTCTAACAGCATCTAGCAATTTACCCATATTTTTAACCTTTTCCTGCGTTTAAATAACAGCTTGATGACCTATTATAGCGTTGGAACCTTAGTTTTCGCTTAAATTCGGAGTGCGTGTTGCAATTTTTAGAGGTGCCCTTAAGAAAATCTTAAGATTTCCTCGGTACTATTATCTCATCACTACTGAGTTGAGCTTGTTAGGCCCAGCAATTTCATTTTACAGCCGATGGGTTTTGCAGGCTCAACCCTTGGCCTGGTTTTATTATGTTAGAAAAATTCAAACAACATCTTGATCAGCTGGTTTCTTTATTAAACGCGCAAATAACGGAGTTTCCTAGCGGATACGCTTTTATCCAAAAAATAGTGGAGCTTCAGGCAAACCTAGCACGCTTAACTTTTAGTATACGGGCATTATTTAGTAAAAAGACTTTATCGGGCACTAAAGCTATCGAAATAATTGTTAGTGACAGCAATAAAACATGTAGTTTAAATCTTTATCATGCTATTACAGGGTTAGCAGCCAAATGTGCATACGCAGGAATATATAATACGGCTGTCGAACTAATGCAACAAATCCCTCCTAGCATGATTGAATTATTAACCCCCTATCAGAAAATAGTTTACTGTTTGCAAGTAGTAAACTGGATAGAACAATCTGTAGAAAATGATCATAATCCTGTCATTTTCGCTAAAAAGGCAATCGAGTTTTTTGCAGCTTACGATCCTCGTCACGTTAGTATGAAAGAAAAACATGAATTAGCGCGCTTATTTTTGGATGCAGCCAGCACTACAAAAATAACCGACCTAGATGATTTGGACGATCTATTAGACTTATGGGCAAAATTAGCTATTTGTGCAATAGATGTATCTACCGATTTAGCCCTTCAAGGAAAATTATCCTTAGCAGATGCAAAACAAGAGAAAACTCTACTAAAAAGCAAGTCTCCATTAGCAGAAAAAAAAGCTGCTTCATTAACTATGCCCATAGAGACTGACAATCTTCCGGCGCTGGCTGTTAGCACTCAATTAAATCTTAACAGTCCAAAGCCCAATGAAAAAAAAGCAGATGTCAGCCCTATTTTACAAATAAAACCAAACGTTATTTCCTTAACTAATCAAAAACCAGCTGAAAAAAAACAAGCGGGCAGTTTAAAAGTGAGTTATAACGCTTATTTATTAGGTCTGCTAAACACACTATTTGAACCTGGACATACTGACAAAACCTTTGCTCAAACAACTCAAAAAAAAGACGAAACGTTATCCACACAATTTCAGACTGGGCAAATAAGCAAACCATCAACAGAATATCAAACCATTGTGCAGCAATTCCAGACAAATCGACCAGGTTAACCTTGTTCTAATAATTAATAAAACCAGTATAAATACCTAGCATTAAAACCCTAGTATTTTAAAAACAAAACGAGCATAATTGCGCAAAATTATTACATTGAAAATCAGAATATATGGGCGCCCTCGTTGCAGCTGTCAAAGCAAGAAAACCTAAAGAAACCATTACAGAACTTTTAAAAGCACAAAATTTTTCTCAAACTGAAAAAAATGACGCTTTGTTAGCTGCTGTGGATTGGGCTAAAACTACCGATAATATCTCTGCCAACGATGAAGTTTCTTTAGAACTAGTAAAATTATTGCTTGAGCACGGCGCAGAAATCAATCATCATCCTGTTTTATACGTTGCTGCCTCTAACACATTAACAAAAACCAGCCTGTTCTTATTAGAAAGAGGCGCTGATTATAGCAATATTACTAACTATACAAATTTTTCTTCTGCCGTAAAAAAAGCATTAGCTAAATCTCAAGCTCAACAAAATCGTGAAGATGAACAAAAGGCATTCGCAAATGACACGCTAGCAATGTACCGACTTGGTATGCGTTCTTTAGCTGCAGCTAAAATAAGAAGTACGTTCGCAACGCAAGCAGATACTAAAACCGAGACAAAAACCGATGCTGAAGTCGAAGCTAAATCTGGACTGAATTATTCCGATCAGAATTTTAATGCGGGAATAAATTGGTTAATCAAAGCGTTAGAAGCCTCTTATTTGTCTCCCAAGATGTCTAACCCTGATCACCTTAGCCTAAATACTATAGCCAATCAGCTTATGGCAGCTGTTGGTATCGTAGAAAAAACTAAAGGTGTCTTTGTCTTAGACGAGCAAATGCTGAATGAACCAGATAATCTTTCAACCATTTTAATCGCCATTTATGCCTTACAAGTACTATGGCAGCGTGACGCAAACTGCTGCGACGATAAAACGCATTTAGTAGAGGAAAAAGTAAACAACTTAGAAAAGTTAATTTCTAACTCGGCAATTTCCGAAGCCTTAAAAAAATCTACGCTTTCAAAAGCAACGCAAGATCAGTTTTTTAACGGTTATCGTCATCGAATCCAAAGGCTTAGTACACCTACTAAAGTTGATGACTTTGATATTTTTAATGAAAGCTTGCCTTTTGCCGAAGCTGCACTCTGTCCTGATTTTGTTCTACGCTTAACTGCGAAACTTCATCAAAGTAGAGCCAATTTAGTTCTCACGATACCGCAATATCAAAATGCTTATCAGGCGTTTAAAGATTATCTCGTAAATAAGCTTGATGGTCGGTTAACACACAATAACTTTTTCCTAATCGAACTTATTCAAGTTTTACAATCAATACAATCAGCTATACTTGCTAAAGAAGATATATTTGCTGAAGAGAAAGAAATTCTTTCAAAAATTGACGCTGACATAGCAAGATTAAACAAACAATTACCTCACATTAATTTGCCTACAATTGTGACTGAACAACCGAAAAAACCTGCAACCGAACAAAAAACCGGTGTTTCATTAACTGATTTGGCAAAAAAATATTCTGACATTCTTAATAACAAAGATTTACCACCTACTGAAACAGTTACTGCTTATTGCAAGCTAGCTATTTTACAATCATCTTTTGTTGATAAAAACCAACCTGGTTTTTCGGATTACCAAAAAGGACTTAAGGCTTTTTTTGAAAACAAAGAAAATTTAGCTTTTTTCTTAAAAGAAAAACCAGCGGATGCTAGATTACTCTTATTAGTACCTACCCTTTATTTTAAAGAAAAAAATTATAAAAAAGCTTACGAACTCTCTCTTGAATTATATCTTGCAATGAGCGCAAAAAATTTAGCGCTCGCAACTGAAGCGTTAAGAGTAATTACCAGAATTAAATCAGACACAGCAACCATTCTTGCTGCCTACGAATTTTGCAAAAGTTCAACACCTACTGTAGAAAGCAAAGAATGCCTTACAGAACAGGGCTTTTTAGCCGCTAAATGCGAACGCGAATATGGCATAAAACTCTCAGATTTAACTGAGAGTGATCTCGAAAATCTGAAAAAAGTTTGTAACTCCGCTACAGAAGTAATGCTTAACAGCAGAAAAGATTCCGCAGCTCCCGATGCAAAAACTGAAAACTTAAAAAAACAATTTTTTAGACTAGATGTCGACATTAATTTTCTAAAAGAAAATATTATTGAAATATTATTATTGCTTGACAAGAAAATAATTACTGACCCTAATCAGCAATTTATCGTTTTTGGAAATTTAATGGCATTACTGCCACATACTTCAGATGACGAACAATACGAAATCATTGAATCCCACCTTATGCGATTAAGAGTAATTAATCCCTATTTAAACAAACTCTACCATGGTTCAATGGCATACATGAGTTCAAATGCAACTAATTTAGAATTATTACCGGCGATAAATTTTTTTTATTACGCTGCGAAGTCCCCGGATTTATATATTAGATTTACCGCACAAATAGGGCAAAGCAGGGCTTGCTTAGAATTAATCCCACCGCAGTGTACTGCTGCCTATGCGGCTATACAAAACACCTTGGCTAATATTGATAGTATTACCGAACCCTTTTTTCGCGAACAATTTATTGCAATTTTGCGAACCATTCAAAATAACCTTACTAAGACTCAAAACGAACTGACTGCCACTGTTCAGTCCGCTTTAAAAAAGCTAGATCCTAATCATCTTAATACTGCCCTCTTCTCCTTAACAGAAAATGAACTAAGACCTTCCATTAATTTAGTAACACTATGTGAGGACTATAAAAATACCATTGCGATTAAATTATCCAAAAAAGGCCCATTCAATATATCGCCACGTAGGTTAGATGTTGCCGTAGAAACTTTTGTTGCACTGGTGGCTTTACAACCACTACTCACGGATCCTACCTCCCCCGCTTTTGAACATTTTCAAGCTGGCCTTATTATCGCGCAAAATGAGACTCAATGTGTAGATGCTCTATTTAAGCAAATCCAATCGGAGTGCAGCTCAAAATTAGGGCTAGACCAAAACATTCAAACTTTACTAGCGTTGCCTAGACTGCTTCTGCAGCAAAAAAACTATGATCAAGCGCTAAAATATTATAATGAACTTTATACACGCGCTGAAAAACATAAAATTCACATCTTTCAGAGAGAAATTATTGGCGATCTCATCCCATATAAAGAGAATATTCTCCCCATTGCTCGCAACTTAGCCCCCAGTATTTTTAAACACATGGATACAACGCCTGTCGCTGCCATGCCAGGTGGTCTAGGATTAAAGCCAATGTCTCAGAGAGGCGCTAGCTCAAGTGGAGCTACTATAGGCGGGGCTTCTGCATCCAGTGAAGCTTCAAAAGGCGATGCAAAAACAGCCCCAGCGGAGCTAAAACTATAAGCTTCACACAATAAATAATTGATAGACTTACTTGCTTTGGTGGATTAGCCGGGAATGTAATCCACCAAGAATCACTAACAGGAAATATCTTAACGAAGCGATCAAGACCCCGTATCTGGGCTATCTGAACTGCCGGTGGCTAGGTTGCTGGCGCCTTCTACCCATTTATTATTTTTAATATCAATTTTAGCTTTTGCTAAGGCGCTTTTAACATAGAGCGCGTAATCCAATTGACCAAAACCGTTTTCCAACTCTTCGCGGTAGATACGTTCTTGGGCGGCAGCGTTACAGCCTAGGGTACCGTCATGCACTGCGGTTAAAGATAGCAAGGCATAATCGCCGTTAGGCAATTTAAAACCGTTGCTAGTAGGCTTATTGTCGCTGCCAGGGCGTTGTGTGCGGAAAGCGGCGTTTAGCACTGCGCCTGGTAAGCGTGAGTCAAAACGACCGGCATTGTTAACGGTTTGCCACGCTGCGTTAGCTTGTTGCGCTATATCGGCTGTCGTGGCGCCCTGTTGCATTTTTTGTAGCAATTGCTGCCCCACCGTTTGCGCCTGCTGTTGCGCAGCGATGGTTTTAAGTTGCTGTACAATTTGATCTTTGACGGTTGCAAACGGTTGCAAACTGCCTGGTACGTGCTGTTTAGCGCGTAACACTAAAACTGTATCGGGATCCAAACTGATCGCGTCACTATTATTGCCTTGCACCACATCCGAACTAAACGCTGCATCTACTACTTTTGGATTAGCGGTAATTTGATCTTTACCGCCTTGGCGACTAAACAGACTCGTCGTTTGTACGGATAATCCTAACGCTTTTGCTGCGACATCCAAGGAATTTGGATTCGCGTAGGTTAAGTTGGTTAACTTATCGCTTTTATCAGCAAAGGTTTGTTCTGCTTGTTGTTGTGCTAAAGCTTTCTGAACTTGATCGCGCACTTTTGCAAAGGGTTGCACTTGCGGTGCTTGTTGATCAATTAATTTAATAATACTGAAACCATACTTCGTTCTTACCGGCGCTGACACATCACCAATTTGTTTTAAGCCTGACACGGTTTTTTCAAATGCGGAATCGATCATGCCTGGACTAAACCAATCTAACACACCACCATTTTTTGCAGAACTTGGATCATCTGAATAGGCTTGTGCCAATTTAGCAAAACTTTCACCGGCTTTGAGGCGTTGTGCTAACGCGTCAATTCTTGCTTGGGCTGCGACAACTTGCTGCGGCAAAGCATTTTCTGGCAAACGAATTAAAATGTGTGCCACGTGCCAACGTTGTGGTGACGTGTAATTATTTAAATTGTTTTGATAAAACTGCATTAACTGCGCATCCGTGAAATTTAATTGCGCTGCTAACTGCGGTAATGACAATTCTAAATATTCAACGCTCACTTGTTCGGGTGTAGTAAATTCGGTTTTGTGTTGATTGTAATAATCCAATGCTTGCGCATCTGAAATTTGTGCGCCATTTAAAAAACGTTGGGCTGGAATAACTAAATAAGCTAAATCACGTTTTTGGTTAATTAATTTAATAGCCGCAGCAATATCGTTGGGCAAGGAAAATGCGCTGTCGATAATTCCTGAGCGCACTTGGTTAATTAACATAGTGGTTTGTAAATCAGCTAGGAAAGTATTTTCCGTGTAAAGAATATTATTTAAAACTTCGTTAAAACGATCACGGGAAAAACGACCATCTACTTGAAACATCGGGATACTTAACAGCGCTGCGCCTACTTCGTCGGAAGTAACGCGATATCCTTCTTTTGCTGCTGCTTGCATTAACACATGCGTTATAACCATTTGATTTAACGCTTGGCGTTTTAATTCGGTTTCCATTTTTTGATCGATCACAAATGCGGAACCCAGTTGCATTTGTTGTTGCTGACGCAAGCGCTGATAAGCGGTATTTAAATCGGCTTCATGCAAAGACTCGCCATTTACTTTAGCAACAACATCGCCGGATGCGCCACTGCTATCGAGATAACTGTGCACGCCCCAAAAAGCAAACGTAATACATACTAAAGCAATAATGGTGCCAGCTAACCAGCCTTGCGAACGATCACTAATTGATTGCAGCATATTTCAAATAACTCACTACACGTTAAAAAAGAAGGGTTCTAAGGGCGGTAGTATAAACTAGCAAGCTAGAGAAATGTACTGTATTTATAAGAAAATTACCCCCTTCCTGTCCTTCTCCCCGAAAAGGGGACAGACCCCGCAAGCGGGGGAAGAAACCGCTTGAATAAGTTTTGTGTGCCCCTGAACAGCAAGGATCCATGCTACATTGGTTCGGAGAAGTGAACAGATATTAGTGAACGGTTATTTATGAAAAAAGCCCCGCTAGTTACCTAGCGGGGCTTTTGATTTTTGGCGGAGTGGACGGGACTCGAACCCGCGACCCCCGGCGTGACAGGCCGGTATTCTAACCAACTGAACTACCACTCCTTTAACTACATTCTTCTAATAATCACTATCAGCAGAATTGGTGGGTGCTGAGGGGATCGAACCCCCGACATTCGCCTTGTAAGGGCGACGCTCTACCAGCTGAGCTAAGCACCCGATTGTCTTTTACTTACCACCCTTTCCTTTGCCATCAATTGCATCTTTGAATGCTTTACCAGCTTTAAAGCCAGGTGCTTTGCTAGCTTGGATGGTAATAGTTTCCCCAGTTCTTGGGTTACGGCCAGTGCGAGCAGCACGTTCGCGCACCACAAATGTACCAAAACCAACTAGAGTAACCGTTTTGCCTTCACTTAAAGAGTTAGCAATCCCTTCTACCAGCGCATCGAAAGCTTTACCTGCTGCTGCCTTGGAAATATCAGCGGTATTAGCAATAACATCGATCAAATCTGTTTTATTCATACATCCTCGCACATACTGGTTACAATTAGACCCCTGACCCTCTAAGGTGTGTAGGTCGCCTTTTCCCTTCAACAAAAAAACACCGCCCGCAGTTTATATCAACTGGGTTAAACCTATGTCAAGGTAACAATGAATATTTTTATCAATTATCCTGTTAGTGAGTACTCGTAGGGGTGCCTGTTGGTTCAGCTTTAACCACACTGGCGGCCGATACTATCAGCTCTTTGCTGTGTGGCCCTGGCACTTGACGCAACGCCAATTCTAGCACCTGATCAATCCAGCGTACCGGATGAATCGTTAAATTTTGTTTAATATTCTTCGGGATTTCCTTCAGATCACGTCGGTTTTCTTCAGGAATAATAACTTCATGAATGCCGCCGCGCAATGCTGCTAATAATTTTTCTTTCAAACCGCCAATCGGTAAAACTTCGCCGCGTAAGGTAATTTCACCGGTCATGGCCACATCAGCTCGCACCGGAGTTTTGGTCAACGCAGAAACTAGCGCCGTACACATGCCAATACCCGCACTTGGACCATCTTTGGGTGTAGCGCCTTCGGGCACGTGCACATGCACGTCGGTTTTTTCATAAAAATCAGGGTCTATCCCTAAGCGTTCGGCATGGTTACGCACCACGGTCATAGCCGCCTGGATAGATTCTTGCATCACTTCCCCTAAGTGGCCGGTGAATGTCGCTTTCCCTTTACCAGGAACGACTGCTGCCTCAATAGTTAAAAGCTCACCCCCAACCTCTGTCCACGCTAAACCAGTCACCTGCCCGATTTGATCATGCTCTTCAGCCAAGCCAAAGCGATAACGTTTTACACCGAGGTATTTTTCTAAATTACGTGGCGTTACGGTGATATGTGTTTTAGTACCTTTCTTTTTCAAGATTTCTTTTACTACTTTACGACAAATTTTCGCAATTTCACGTTCTAAATTACGCACCCCTGCTTCACGTGTGTAATAACGCACAATTTCTTGAATGGTACTTTCTGCGATCGTTATTTCATCGGCTTTCAAACCGTTTTGTTCGATTTGTTTTGGCACCAAATGGCGCATAGCAATATTTACTTTTTCATCTTCGGTATAACCGGGTAAACGAATCACTTCCATGCGATCTAACAACGCCGGTGGAATATTTAACGTATTCGCCGTCGCGATGAACATCACTTCACTTAGATCATAATCCACTTCTAAGTAGTGATCATTGAAACTATTATTTTGCTCGGGATCCAACACTTCCAACAAAGCTGAAGCTGGATCGCCGCGAAAATCCATAGCCATTTTATCTACTTCGTCTAGCAAAAATAACGGATTACGCACGGTTACTTTCGCCAGCTTTTGCATAATACGTCCCGGCATGGATCCGATGTAGGTTCTTCTATGTCCACGAATTTCTGCTTCATCACGTACGCCACCTAACGACATACGCACAAATTTACGGCCAGTAGCACGCGCAATCGATTGGCCTAAAGATGTCTTACCTACCCCTGGCGGACCAACTAAACACAGCATAGAACCTTTTAATTGGCGTACACGCTGTTGCACAGCCAGATATTCGACAATGCGTTCTTTTACTTTTTCCAAACCAAAATGATCGGCATCTAAAATCTTTTCCGCCTTGGTTAAGTCATAAGCCACTTTGGTACGCTTTTTCCATGGCACCGCAAGCATCCAATCTAAATAATTGCGGCAAACGGTAGCTTCTGCGGACATCGGCGACATCATTTTAAGCTTGTTGAGTTCCGCTTTTGCTTTGGCTTTCGCTTCTTTGGTCATGCCAGCTTCTTCAATTAATTTGGCAAACTGCTCCAGTTCATTTGGCGCATCTTCCAACTCACCCAATTCTTTTTGAATCGCTTTCATTTGCTCGTTGAGATAATACTCACGCTGGCTTTTTTCCATTTGACGTTTTACGCGACCACGAATACGTTTTTCTACTTGTAATAAATCAATTTCAGATTCAATGAAACCTAATAAACGTTCTAGGCGCGTACGCAGATCAAGTTCTTCTAAAATCTGCTGTTTTTCCTGCATTTTTAATGCTAAATGCGCAGCGACCATATCGGCTAAACGACTCGGATCTTCAATACTTGCCAAGGTGCTTAAAATTTCGGTAGGGATTTTTTTATTCAGCTTTATATATTGATCAAACTGCGACAAAATAGCGCGCACTAAAACTTCGGTTTCACGCGCAATTTCTGGATCGGCAACGGGATCAATAAATTCTAACTCGGCCGCCAAATATTCTGTTTTGTCGATAAAACGTTTTACTCTACCGCGCTGCACTCCCTCCACTAGCACTTTTACCGTGCCATCGGGTAGTTTTAACATTTGCAACACAGATGAAACCGTGCCGATTTCAAACAAGCCTTCTTCCGTTGGATTATCATCAGACGCGCTTTTTTGCGCTGATAATAAAATTAATTTATCGCCAGCCATGGCTGCTTCTAAGGCTTTTATCGAGCGTTTTCTACCGACAAATAATGGGATCACCATGTAGGGATACACAACCACATCGCGCAAAGGTAAAATTGGAATCTCGCCTTTTTCTAGTTTGGTTTTTACATCAATGGTTAATTCATTTTTTTCCGTCATTTTTCTATCCTCCACCTGCAGCAGAATTCACTGCTTGCTTATACACCAACACGGGTGATGATTGACCATTTACTACCGCAGGGTTAATTACAACCTTGGTAACTCCCTCTAACGAAGGCAGTTCGTACATGAGATCTAATAAAATACTTTCTAAAATGGAACGTAAACCGCGCGCACCTGTTTTGCGATCCAACGCTTTTTGCGCAATTAAATGCAATGCTTCGTCGGTGATTTCCAACTCTACATCGTCCATTTGAAATAGCTTAGCGTATTGCTTAGTGAGTGAATTTTTAGGTTCTTTCAACACGCGCACCAAGGCATTGATGTCTAGCTCTTCTAGCGGTGCCACGACGGGTAAACGCCCGACAAATTCAGGAATTAAACCATAGCGAATTAAATCTTCTGGTTCGATTTGACGCAATAAACGATCGAGATTTTTCTTGTCGTCTTTACTGTGTACTTGCGCGGAAAAACCAATGCCGCTACGTTCGGTGCGATCACGAATAATGCGATCCATACCAGAAAAAGCACCGCCGCAGATGAATAACATTTTGCTGGTATCCACTTGCACTAATTCTTGATTTGGATGCTTACGTCCACCTTGTGGCGGCACAGATGCTACCGTGCCCTCAATCAGCTTCAGTAAGGCTTGTTGCACACCTTCGCCGGAGACATCGCGCGTGATCGATGGACTATCGGATTTACGCGCAATTTTATCGATTTCATCGATATAAATAATGCCGGTTTGCGCACGCTCTACATCGCCATCACATTTTTGCAACAGTTTTTGAATGATATTTTCTACGTCTTCGCCCACGTAGCCCGCTTCGGTCAAAGTCGTTGCATCGGCTACCGCAAAAGGCACATTGAGCAAACGTGCTAACGTTTCTGCTAACAACGTTTTACCGCTACCCGTAGGCCCTACGAGCAAGATATTGCTTTTGCCTAATTCAGTATCGTCGTGGTTGTTTTTGCGATTAACGTTACGTTTATTGAGATCTAAACGTTTGTAATGATTATAAATAGCGACTGCCAAGATTTTTTTAGCAATGGCTTGGCCGATGACATAATCATCTAAAACTTTATTGATTTCTTTAGGAGTTGGCAGTTTAAAACCGCCTTCTTGGCCTTGTTCATCTTGCTGCAATTCTTCCCGCAGAATATCGTCGCATAAGTGCACGCATTCATTGCAAATATAAACTGAAGGGCCAGCAATTAACTTACGCACTTCCTGCTGGCTTTTGCCGCAAAAGGAACAATGAAATAATCGCCCGCTATTCTTACCTTTTAAATCGCTCATGGTATACCTCGTTTAACTCTAACTCTTATATGGAGTCAGCAAAAGGGATTTTCAATTGAACAACCGTTATTTTTCGGTTTTTTCAGCGTTCAACTGCCTTTTATCTAATACTTTATCCACTAAGCCATAAGCAATTGCCTCATCTGGGCCCATAAAACGGTCGCGATCAGTGTCACGCAACAGCTCATCCGCTGTTTTCCCGCAATGTTTTGCCATGATGTTATTAATTCGATCGCGGATTAATAACATTTCTTTGGCATGAATCTCTACATCGCTTGCCTGACCTTGATAACCACCTAAAGGCTGATGAATCATCATTCTGGCATTAGGCAAACAAAATCGCTTTCCTGCAGCTCCTCCACTTAACAGCAACGCACCCGCGCTTGCTGCTTGTCCGATACACAACGTACTGACATCTGGCTTGATAAACTGCATCGTGTCGTAAATAGCCAAACCGGACGTCACCACCCCGCCTGGTGAATTGATGTAAAGAAAGATATCTTTGTCAGGATTTTCGGATTCTAAAAACAGCAGCTGGGCAATTACCAAATTAGCCATATAATCTTCAATCTGCCCCACCAAAAAGATAATCCGATCCTTCAACAACCGCGAAAATATATCGTAAGAACGCTCGCCACGCGCGGTTTGTTCCACCACAATCGGCACCAAGCCTGAGTTAAGTATAGCAGAGGGTCCTTTCATTTTTCCGTCATACGACATCATTCGATACTCCAAAAATCTATTAATAAATTATATCTTGTAAAAATTCGTTTTTTTTTCGCTGCCTGCCTCTCACTTACGTTGCCAAATAATTCAGCTTGGCAGAGTTGGTTATTTAGAGGTCCCTTCCCCCCTTGCGGGGGAAGGTCAGGAAGGGGGGTGATCTTAAGCTTTCTCTACTCTACCCCTCAAAGCAAAGCTAATGATCGTGATCACAATGGCTATGATCATGTTCGTGACAATCAACATCATGGCCCATGCCACCAACGCCATGACCGGTAGTGCGTCCAATTTCCATTATTTCGTTATAACTAACCGCTTTATCGCTCAATTTAATTTGTTCCATGACCTTCTCGATAACCTGTTCTTCCATAATTTGCGAGCTAATTTGATACATGGTGTTTTGATCCTGCATCATGCGCTCAACCATGCCAGCTGAATCTTGATACATACCAACCATTTGTTCCAAACGCTCTCTTACGCGATTGGCATCTACTTTTAAGCCATTTTTCTTGATGATAGCTGCGTAGAGCAAACTTAGCTTCACGCGATCTTTCGCCATTGCTACAATTTCTTCTTTCAATTCATTAGGAATTTCATTCACAAGGATGCCAGCTGCTTTTTGATTCGAGCGGTGTTCTTGCTCAATTTGCTGCCCTTCTTTTTCAACTAATTCTGCTGGTAATTCTACCGTGTGATGCTTTAACAATTGTTCAACAACTTGGTTGCGCAATTTGCTTTTTGCCACTTGTTTAACTTGCTGTTCCATATGCTGTTTAACTTCTTGACGTAAACCAGCAATCCCGCCTGTTACTTCTAAGCGATCAGCAAATTCTTGGTTTAGCTCTGGCAATTTTGGCTCAGTGATTTTTAACACTTTCGCTTTAGCCGTAACTTTAGTTTCTTCCTGGGTAATTTTAGATTTTAGGGTTAAAGGAACTTCCACTTCATCACCCACTTTAGTGCCGCGTAATACGATCATTTCGGGGGGAGTATTGGCTTGCGATTCTAAAACCAAAGAAACATTTTTTTCTTCATGGAATTCGCCAGGAGAATCAGGTGCTGGCCATTTAAAATCTAAGTTTAATCTGTCGCCTAACTCGGCGGCACGCTCTACTGGAACCCAGTCCGCATGTTGTTTACGCATTTGTTCTAAGACGTGATCAACATCAGCGTCCGTCAAATTCACGGTCAAATTTTCCAGTGCGACATCTGTCATGTCATTTAAGGTAATTTCCGGCAGGATTTCAAAAGTAGCCTTATATTCTAATGGCTGACCTTTTTCTTCTTTAATAAATTCGATTTTAGGAGAACCAGCTGGCTGCAATTTTTCTTGGTGCAAAGCAGTGTTTAAACTGGTTTGTACTACTCTATTTAATGCTTCACGGTAAGCTGCAACACCAAAACGTTGTTCCAAAATTTTTGGTGGAACTTTATCAGGGCGAAACCCTTCGATTTTTGCGTTTTTGCCATATTCACGTAGACGGATTTTAAATTCATTTTCAAACTGATCGGGAGGTACTTTGACCGTCATACAGCGACCTAAATTACTCGTGGTTTCTACAGAAACTTGCATCTCATACCTCATTAAACATATAAAAAAATAAACAGCTTTGTTGAATAATCTAATCGCTATGCACAGAACTTGCTACAAGGTCCCTTCCCCCCTTGCGGGGGAAGGACAGGAAGGGGGGTGATCTTAAGCTTTTTGAAAAAGCTAAATTAGGATCACCCCCCTTCCGCCTCCGGCACCTTCCCCCGCAAGGGGGGAAGGATCCTGAATTATTCAACAACGCCAAATCTGGTGCGAAAGGAGAGACTCGAACTCTCACGGGTTACCCCACTGGAACCTAAATCCAGCGCGTCTACCAACTCCGCCACTTTCGCAATTTGGGTGATTATAGTGGTTAGATGGGAGGAAAAGCAATTTATTCCCTCGGAAAAAGCAATTTGCAGCGCAGTCCTTAATTCAGAGTATTGGCCTGCTTTCCTTTAGTTAGTTCACCCAGAATATAACGAGCATCGCGGGTGAAATCTGTGACAAATTCGATGGGTTCTTCAGTTTTGAAAACTTGGGGATAAGCAGGTCTGCGAGCAGCCGCTGCTATAGCGATACGCCGACGTCGCCGTTTGCGCAGCGCAATCTTGACGCCCGGAATAATTCCTTTTTTCGAAGCTACTCGAATGAAGCCGCTAAGATTCATTTTATCCAGCTTATTTTACATTAATTATTTGGATACAAAATTAATGCTTGGCTTTATAACTTATTTTAAAAGGAATTTCAAAGTATTTTTACGTAGCGTGTTGCATAAGGAATAACTAAGTTTTGGTCTCGTGGGATTTCTGCGACGGCTTGTCGCAGAAATCCCAATTCAAAAATTTTAAGAAACGATTTCATCCCCTTCTTCTAGAGCAATATTTGCCACCTTACCCAATACAGCATAAAACGCTTCATCATCTAGCTTCTCACACTCAAAATCAATGTCAGCTGAGCAGGCATAGCCAATAGCCAATAATATTCTCCTTCATTTCAGTAGGATTTTGATGGTCTTGGTTAAGTTCATTATTATTAATCGTTGCCATTTTCAACCCCGTAAAATTTGCATAATTTTACATCACCAAACATTTTTCCTCTGAGGCTGGTGGTCGCTCAGCAGTTTTTTCGTTTAACCGAGCGATGGAATCACTGTGCTCACGCACATACCCTACCACTTCGCCCAAATCCTGTCGTAAACTCGCATTTTCAGCAGCAAGCCCATGTAATGATAGTCCATCTGCAGTGGCAGCTTGCGATGACTGCAAAAGCAATTGCCTCCCTCCTGCTGATACAGCTGTATCTGTCGTTGATAAACCTGACATCTTTTGATGTAACGCTGCTAATGCCACTTCTTGCCGTCTTAATGCCTCTTTTGCTAACTCCGTCTCTCGACGTTGTCTCTCTAACTCAGCACGGACCTCAGCAAGTTCTTTATCATGCGTGCTGAGCATCGTAAATTGAGTTAAAAGTGCAGCATCTGATTTTTTAGGCTCAGCTTGCACAGATAAAGCGGGTCTTACAATAGGTTCTGCCGCCGAGGGTTGCGAACCTGTTTGGGCTACCGTCGCAGGCACCGCTCTCTTTTGTTCACCACGTTCTGCCGACACAGGAATACTTACAGACTCTGAGGTTAAAGCTGCTACTTCTTTAAGTACTTTACTTACTTCTGCTTTATCTCCCAAACAAACCAATAACATATCTTCATGATTAGGTTCAGACAGTCGACCTGACACAATGCCATCAATAACCAATTTTATATCTTTTGTAGCCTGCAACATAATAGGATTATTACTGCCATCTGCTTTAAGCAAAGCTGCAAAATCAGCAATGCCTTTTTTAATTTTGTTTACAGTGCCCACAACAGGCAATGTCTGAGCTGCATCTCTTATCATTGCTCTGCGCGCAAATGTTAATAATCTAGCGAAATGCCGCAAAAAGGCTTCAGGATTTTTTGCTTTGGCGAGAAACGTAGTAATGAGTGCAATTTTTTTTAGCTTATCCGCCGTGCTAGCTACACCAATAACTCCAGAAACAAAACTCGCGGCAAATCCTACCAAGGGAACACTCCCCATCGCCTCGAATGCTTGTGCTACCGTATCACCGTCACTCTTCCCTGCCGCAACAAAACCTGAACGCACACCACCACAGGCATGATGAGTACCGCAACTTAATACGGAAGCAACACTGTAATAAATAAAATCTCTGCCATCTGAGAGAATGGCTTTATGCAAGGCGTCTGTGGTTTTTTCTTCACAGATGTTTTTTATTAAGGCAGCAGCCTTTGTTTGGAGTTCTTCAAGTACTAATGGGTCTAAATGTTTAAGCTTTTGTTCAACAACCGTCAAACTCTGTGTTGAATCCTTCAGTTTTTCAGCCAAAACCGCTACATCTTCTTTCTGTTTTGATAAAGCATCTTTGACTTCATTTATTTGTTCGGTTGTAGCGGCATCTTGTGTCAACAAATTCCAAGCACGGGATACCATTCCAAAAACTCCACCTCTTCCACTTGGTTGTTGAGGTGGTGCTGACGAAATTGTCGGTGGCGATGCAACAACTATTTTGGTTTCAGCTAGAGAGGACTGTTTTGCATCACTTTGTTGTGACTGAGTAGCTTTTGCATCACCGAGCGCAACTTTTTGATCATCTTTCTTTACAGCTGGATCCATAACTACAGGAAGGTTTTTTGCCGCAGCTTTTCCAACGGTTGTTTGTGCCACTGCCACAGGGGAAGGTTGACTTGCTGGGACACTTTGTGTTCCCGGATCAAAAAATCCAGCAAGTTGCTGAGGTGGTTTGTTATTTAATACAGCATACGTAGTATGGCTATTATCTACTCCTGCTGTGGCTTTTTTGGTTGCGCCAATTTGAGCAGGAATAACCGTTGGTGAAGCAGGAGATACTGATAATGAAGCTGCACTTGCTAATGGGCGATCTGATAATGGAGCTGATGCTTTTTGTTTGGTCACAACTGTTGTCGCTGGTGCTTTTATTTCTTTGGCATCCAGAGTCTCTGCAACTAATAACTCTTGATAATCATGTAATACCACCACGGGTGTTTTGCGATTTTTTATACCCGCTAATAAAGCAGTTATTCCCTTTTGCGTTAAATTCGTTTCGCGCAGATCTAATCGGGTTAGCGTATTATTTCGAGTTAATAAAACTACCAGCTCAGGAACAGCTTCATCATCTATATCGGTATTTTGTAAATTCATGGTAACTACAGAACGGTTATTAGCAAAACCACCTAAAAAATTATCGTTGTAGAGCGCTCTAAAAATTGGCTGCAGTTGAATAAGTGTTAATCTTTGCAAACGATCTTTTTTAACAACTCTTTGGTTATCTTGCAGAATTTCTATTTTGTCTGAATCAATACCCAGTAAACGATGGTCAGCTAATTCATGAACTTTATTGTAAAAACCATTTTGTTTAACATAATTAATTTGCTCGCCAGTTTCATGGTGAAAAATAACATTTCCCAAAAGAAAATGGCCGCTAGCAAGTTGTTGGAAACAAGTGATACCAGCACCATTAGAAACTTCTCGAATATTTATGCCTGAGAGCCGTATGCTGTTAACGCGCGATCCAGAGGAAGGATTCCAGACCATAATAAAAACTTTATCAGTTCTTATTTCTTCAACACAACCTGCCACATAGCCATTGGCTAATATGCACATAGCATGCAACTGATGATTGTCAGGGGGATATATCCGTCGTATTAATTTTGGAGCTATTGGATCGTAAATCTCAATTATACACCGATCCTTCACATCGCGCGCAAACACTGCAATTTGATTATTTGGTAATATTTCAAGAGAAAAAGCGTAGATCAATGGGATGAAATTCTTCTCTTGCCATTTTTTTGTTACCGGATCCCAGATGGCTAAAAAAAATCTAAACGCCTTAGGTTTTACATCTTTTTTTTTATATTGAAAAGCATCAAAACATTTGTCTGATAACTCTAGTGTTGAATTTAAACCTCGATTAAATAAAAAAACAATGGAATTATTTTGTAATACTCTTATTTGCCTAAGCTCCTGACAAAAATAATTGTCTGCGCCTTCAAACATAGGCGCAATATTTGTACCGTCTTCTTTTTGAAAGTCATAAATACATATGGTCTTTTCAAGACCACCACTAACCACTATAATTTTCCCATCTTTCAACGCAGCAAGCATAGTTACATATGCCTGAGATACTCTAAGTTCTTTAATAGCCCCAGTCTCTAAATTATATATTCTTATCTGACCTTCACCAAACCCTATAATTAATTGTTGGTCTTGAGTGAGTACTGAAGGGCCTGCAGCAAAGCTTTTTTCTACTGTTCTTATTGGTTCGTGCCCACTGCGATTATAAGTTCCTATGGATGCTAAATTTATTTCCGGCAACTTGCCGCTATCAATTTGTGCGCATAAAGCCTGAGGATCAAAGAAAGTTGCCAGTCCGAGTCGATTTTGATCTAGGGTAGCTTGAACAGTTTCAGTTTTGGCATCCTTGGTTTCTTTCGTTTCCCGTTGAGATGAAAATTCAGAATTTTTTGTTTCAACAACAAAAGAAGTTTTGGATTCGACACTGGTTGTCGTAGAAGCAGAAATTGGAGTGACTGATTTTGCAGAAACTTCGTCTGTTTTCTTTAAATTAAGTAGAGGAGGTAATCGAAATAGTGTAATTTTACTACCCTCAGGAACAGCTAATATGCCGTTTTTCAAAGTAATTGGAGTAGGCCAATTATGTGAATTATATCCAGTTAAAGTTTTTAAACATTCACCTGTTTTTGGATTCCAGAATTTAATCTCCCCATCTAGAACCGAAGCAAACTTAGAGGAACAACTAACAAGAATACCATCTGCTGAGACAGTAAAACTGTAAACATTGTTTATATGTCCAGTTAATATTTTTAAACACTCACCCGTTTTCGGATTCCAGAATTTAATCTCGCGCTGTGAGTCACCAATAACAAGAGTATCATCTGCTAATGTGGTAAGAGCAACAACTATAGTGCGCACGTTCAAGGTTTTTAAACATTTGCCACTTTTGGGATCCCTAAACTCTATCTCGTCGTTAAGAGAACTAATAACAAGAGTGCCATCTGATAAAGTTGTAAGGGCATAACAAGTTCTTTCTGTTAAAAAAGTTTTTAAACATTTACAGGTTTTCAGATTCCATAACTTAATAACCTCGGACTTTGTACCTACTGTACTAACAAGAGTTTCATTTGCCAATACGGTAAGAACCTTATTACCATAATAATGCTGGGATCCACTGAAAGTTTTTACACATTTACCTGTTTTTGGGTTCCAGTGCTTCGTGTCAAAAAAAGACCAACTAATAAGAGTGCCATCGTCTAGTGTGGTAAGAAAGTCAATCATTGCATTTTTACCATGTGTCAAAGTTTTTAAACATGTGCCGGTTTTGGGATCCCAGAATTGAATTTCGCCGTAATAAGATCCACTAACGAGAGTACCATCGGATAAAGAAGTAAGAGCAGTAACATAGTTACAGTACCCAGCTAAGGTTAAGGTACGCATAACCTCTGGCTCTAAACTTTTACTTTCTTTTGATTCGCCAGCCGAAGCAACACTGCTTCCTTGATTTTGTTTGGTTTCTTCACGCCGAGATGAAAAATCAGAACTTCTTGCTTGTGTTTGCTGCGTCTGGCTGCCCGACATATATCACCCCCTTGTTCAAAAACAAATAAAGCCATATCAAAAAATTGGGGTGTTGCTCTGTAATTTTTATTCTATCCCCAGCCATCCCTGGGTGTGGCTAATAATATACATCTTAGGGATAGGTAATAGCCATACACTGCATAGCCATTGCATGTAGACATAAACCAATCGGATCGAAATTTAAAAATATTAATTCGAAATAGCGTGACTAATTTCTGCACCCAACAGAATGATGAGCCAGCATAAGTAGATCCAGACTAAAAAGACTGGGATGGCGGCTAAGGCGCCGTAGATAAGCTCATAGGTAGGAAACATTTTTATATACAAGCTAAAACCAAATTTAGCGGTTTCAAAGAATATGGCGGCGACCATTCCGCCAATGAGGCCGTCGCGGATTCTTACTGGGCAATTGGGGATAACGATATACAAAGCGGAAAAAGCGGTGGCGGTTAGAAAGAAGGGAACGATCGCAAAAATAAATCCGGAAAGACTAAATGTTTGCGTGAACTGTGCTACCCACGGCAATGTTAAAAAATGATTACTTGCTGCAAAACCTAAACCGATTACTAACGGTGCTAACGTTAATACTGCCCAATATAATAATAAAGCCAACATCCTGCGTCGTGGTTTGTGTACGCGCCAAATGGTATTAAACGTTTGCTCAATGGTATACAACACAGTAATCGCAGTAAAAATTAAGGCGAATAAGCCAATAACTGATAAGTGCGAAACTTGCGACAAAAACTGTTGCAAATAACCTTGCACGGTTTCTGCCGCGGCGGGAATAAAATTTTTGAATACGAAATTTTGGACTTGATTGCCCAAAGATTGAAACAACGGAAAAACCGTTAAAGAAGCAAAACTAACGGCTAATAACGGAACTAAAGATAAAAGCGTAGTATACGCCAATGCCGCTGCACGATAAAAACAACCGTCTTCGTCAAAGCGTTTGGCAACTAGGGTACAAAATTTTAGGCTTGCACCCCAGAATTGGCGTAGTGACATGATCCTTCCTTCTTAAAACTTCCCTTAACCAAAATGACTGCAATTAAAATCCGCTTGATCACTCTTTAAATTAAAGAGGGATCAAGCCTGCAATTTTAAAAAACTCTTTAAGGCCGCGGATATTGAAATGCTTTTTCTTCCTCTGCTTCCGCTACCGCATCCCGCATCCCGCGACTTGCTAATGTATCCACTAACATTTTATTTAGCGACTGATTCTTTGAATCAGAATAAGTTTGCGTTTTGGCAGGTTTCCCAGTAAAAACTACTGGAAAACCAACACCCATAACCCTCATAGTATGTTCCACAGCTTCTTTTACGCCTTTAACATGATCAGGCGGTGAGCTTTTAGCAACACCAATGGTTATAATTGTTGGCTCAGGTACCACACCAGGATTATTAGATGCTGCCTTTTTCGCAGCAATAGCTACCGAGACTAGACGAAATGCTAAATCTAGCACCGCATCTACGAATTCTTGCCGCCAATTTCCCCATTTGGTAGCATCTGGCAACCCTAGAATAGACAATTTATAGCTCAAAGGATCCGGACGCGCTTCTGTGTAATCAGTGTCTCCTTCCGACACATAATAATTTTTACCTACCTCAACGTTAGCCACCTCAAAAGTAGTTGAAGCCCCAATCCCAAGATCAATACTAGAATTACCTCCAATATTAGACACTGTATAAGCTTTAGCATCCTCACGCCATTTTGCAACTAAAGCATCAGGTGAGAGTCCATGTCTCGTTGTTACTTCATGACGGTACGTGTGTCGTTCATGAGGCAATACGATTACAGAAGTCGTTCTTAAGTCTGTTTCAGCTTTTTGCTGTGCCTTGTCTATGGTTCGTTCAAAAGTCTCTATTGTAGTTCGATTACTTAAAGTCGCCTGCAGTTCAGCTTCTAGCTTTTTGATTTTGGCATTGAGTTTGGCAATATTATTATTATAGAATTTTCGTGCAAGTTTGAATTCATCCATCCTGTGCCGTACTTCTTCGCGAGTAAATGGTACAGCCAACAAAAGATCTTTAGTGTCATTATTCTCTTCAGGTACTCCATCTAATTTTGCTTGAAATTTTTTGCGATACTCAACAAATTCATTTAGTCTAGCCTCCTTAATAGCCGCACCTTTAGTCGAAGTGCGCTTTACTGTGTTTACTCCCGCTTGCGAAGCATACTTCGTACTTAAACCGACCGCGGGAGGATGACCGGTGCGCTTAACTAAATCTTCATCCTTTAAATCAAAAGCCATTACTTCATCTTCTAATCTCTTATATACAGCGACATCACCCGAAACAAATTTCTTATACTTATCTTCTGGAGACAAAAATAAAGCATGCCTTCTCATTGCTTCAAATTGAGTATCTGATGGTTTCAGCTTGTTATAGTCGAGCTCACGAGTATGAAAACCACAGCCGCTATCAAATCCTCGTGCAGCATTTTTATTAACTGAAATAGCAACACCAGGAGCAAGAGGTGCCTTTAGCCAGGCTACAAAATCTTCAACTGTGCCTTCGGGCCATTCTTGAAACCATTTGTAAATTGCCTTAGATACCTGTCCATTAATTACTGGGGCACCACCCAGAAAAGCATCTCCCCCTAAGTTGTTTGCTCCCAAGCATGGTATATCATTTTTCTTAAACCATGCTCCAATTGCATTATTACGTAATCCAAGATCTCCATTTATTGCTCGTATACGTCTTTCTTCGTGCAAAAATAATTGTTCAACAACATTTCTTTTTTGTTCCGCAGTAGTAGCAGCATTGCCCCCCCCTACAATTCCTCCGCCTACACGAGCAATTGGAGCTGGAGGTGCGGCAGGAGCAGCCGCTCCAGGTAATGGTGGATCAGCCGGATACTGACCTGTAACGATCGGAGTGTTGTAAAACTGCTGGAAAGCTTGTTCAGCTTGCAACGTTAGATCGCCTGTTGCAGTACATAAATAACCACCTAAAGCAGGTTTAATACGATTCAACTCTGCATGCAGTGCGGATAAATTAGCAAAAGCTGCTTGCGGCAATAGGTTGATTGCTTCAATCTCATCCTTATTTAAAGCGACACTAACCTTTTGAAAGAACAATTGTAGCAATTTATTTTCAATAGCAAGCGGCGCAGAAACTAAGACATTATTTTCTTCAGCAATATCATCAATTAACTTCGTTAGGTCATTGCCCGTCTCAACTGCCAACTTTTCAACGTATTTCGTGAGATCGTGTTTAGTTATCGATGCACTTTGCATGCTACGAATACAACTATCAGCCTTAGCAGGAGTACGATAGTTATCAGCTAAATGCTTTTCTACCTTGATCTTTGCTACATCCATTAACCCAGCACCGATAAACAGAGACGCTAATACTTTATGATTACTAGCTTGCGCTTTTGCACCCAGTTTCACCCGTTGGTTATAACCATAGATTTTATTGGCCACTGAAATTTCAAGAGGTGTTCCAGACGAACCTGGGACAGCAACTTTCGGATCGAGAATGCCTAAATCTCGACAACCCTGATAGACTTGTTCATAATCAAAACCAGGATCAATTAAAACTCCGACTCTCTCTTTCCAATGTTGCGGGTTATCAACTCCACGATCTAGGCAGGCACGAATATACGCTAACATTCCGTCCCTAGTAGTTCTATCAGCTAACAAAGCAAACAATGGATGATCCGCTGGAATCTCTGGACAAATTACATGTTCCAGAATAACTTCAGCACGGATGTCTTTTGCTCTTTTTGCATTAATCTGAGCAGCATCATTTCCATGCCCTAGCTCGGCTGCTAATCCCATAAAATCTTGCAATGCTCTACGCTGAACAGCTGTTGAGCCCTCTGCACTGTCATCTGCTGCTGAATAAAGATCGGTTTTTGCTTCAGCAAAGGCACTCAACAAAGCATTTTTACGATCAACCCAAGGTATTGGCACTATTGGCACATCTCGCCCTAAAAGACGGATATCCCAATTATTTGCTCTTATAATTTTTTCTAACGCAGGCGATATTTTTTTAATCTCGCGTAAACGAGATTCGCCTTTCAACTCTGCTTCCATTTGGCCTAAAACGTCGGGCGCTATTACTCTAGCAGCACCAGCACGGACAGGCTCGATCAAAGCATGTTGTAACCTTGTTCGGATGTCGTTTTCACCATTTCCAATTATATAATTTATAACTGCCTCTGGTGTAGTACAGGCTGGGATACCTGCTCCGACATCTCCATTAAACAGCCGCTTAAGCGCTGGGTAAGCATCGCTTGTTAATTGTTCACGAAAAATTTGCAACTTCTCAGCAGGGCTGTTAATTGCACCTGGTGCCAATGCCAAATTCCGACGTAATGCTTCTATCTTTAACTCTTCCACAAGTTCCGCTTGTGGAGCTGTTAAGGCTGCTCCTCCATCCCCCCAACCTGGTGCATTTCCTAGATAAAGATTCAAAAACTTCAACACATCTTCAGTGGCATGAGCATCTGTATCAAATCTAACGGTATTTAATTTTGCTAGAACAGCTTCGGGCTCTAAAACAGGCGCACCATACGCGCCCATTAAAGCACGCATACCTCGTAACACATTAGTAGTCGGACATAATGGTGTTTTTCCTGCCAGTGCATCCCTAAATTTTACTAAATATGCAGTCTCACGAGGCACAATATCTCCAGCACCTCCTGCAGGGACCCCCATAAGCTTGAGCCTTTGTTGTTCTGCTTCTAACTCGTTAAGTAAAGGGCCGTTGATATCATCCCGAGCTATATCAGCTCCCGCTACAAACCATGCACCAATATCACGCGGCAAATTAGGGCTGTTTCTTAACATTTGCTGGATGTAAGGAATAGTAGTATTCCCTCCTCCAGGTAATGCTGCAGCTCCTACACCGGCTGGCGCAGCATTCATCAATACTCGCATTCTAGCTAATGCTTGAGCTGGATCTCTCTTTAACGCATTGCGCAACTCCGGAAGATGTTCAGTTGCTAGATTGTTTAGCAACAGTTGTCTTAATCTTTCATTTTCCAATTCAGTTCGTAAATTATCGGCAGGGACCCGACCTAAAATATTTTCTCGAATGTAATCTCCTACCTCAGCATGTGATCGTGATCTTAAGTTGTGTAAAATATCATCTAATGTGAGTGGGGCTGGGGCTCGAGCAGCAGCTGCCCCCGGAATTAGCACTCCTTGAGATAAGGCCCCTAGAATACTCTGGCTTTGTCCAGGTTCTTGCAGTGCCGCATGTAATAAAGGTAAATGGCCCAAAGGAATAGCGCCCGCTCGCGTAGCTTCAATCAATTGAAGTCTTAAAATCTCAGGGGCTGATTCAGCACGTTCATGCACCAAAAGTGCTCGGCGAGCATTTTGTTGCGCTGGAATCTGAGCTAAACGAGCTGCTTGCTCAGCAGCACTCTCCCCTGCTGGTGGAACCCGTTCTGCGGGCAAAGGAAGAAGATTAAAATCATGAGGAGCTGCACCGGCTGCCCCAGCAGGCGCGCGTGGCCTTGCGGTTGCTATGGCATTCCGAACAATTGTTACAATTTCATCGTCAATATTACGGCCATCAGGAACAACCAGTGCAGCAAGAGCTTGATTAAGCGCCCTCACTTGGTCGGCTGTAAACTCAAAATACTGATCATCACCAGCATATTCTATTAGCGCTTTTCGTACTGTCTCCATGTGAATTGCATGTAAACGAGCAGTATGATTTAAAAGATGAACTTCATGATTGTCTATACCATGTGGAGCTCCTGCCGCTCTCCGAGCAAAGGTATTGCGTTCATTTCCAACAAGAGAATGAAACCCTCCAACAGCGCGAGGCCGAGCTTTATTTGGCAGTCTCAAAAACGCAGCAATATGCTCTTTCCAATCCATCTCAGTAGCAATACGTCCTTCTGCAATAGCACGCGGTACACTTTTATTGAATTCTTTGATCAGTCGAATAACTGCCGCAGTGTGCTGATCATTAACATTATCTGAAAAAGGATAATCCATACCAGTGCCAGCTCTAACTCTTCGTGGACCAGTTATCCTTGCGGCATCACGAAAAATATCTACTAACACAGGATTAGTTACATATTGTTCAAGTAATCGACGTAATGTAGGCATAAATATTCCTCTTACTCAGCACGCTTTGCAGCATTAATAATTCAACTTCCTAAATTTAATCGCAGAAGAAAATCTAACTTAAAACTCTTGCGATCTTTACATTACCTTACAGTATAAAGACTTTTTCTTAATTTTTCCTTAACTCTTATTAAGGATATTTTAAGGAAGTTGGATTAGAATATACAGATGTAAAGAGTATTTTACTGCATCTTCATAGGAACTTATTATGTCTGGAACTAGCAATAGACCGATTTTCAACTCAAAAGCCTTATCACCTAAGCAGCGCTTACCCGGTTTGGAGAAAGGTTGGATCGAACGTACCAAATCAAACACCAATGTTGGCTCCATGCTAGGGAAAAACCCTAGTGGACGTCTAGGCATAGAAGATGCGGCGCTGAAAGTTTTTCGTACCGAAAGTTCAGATTTTGTTTCCACTGGTTTAACGCTCCCTGCTTTTTCTACCGCTACCATTCAAGCTGGCGGCGATGCTGCAAAAATTAGCGCGCTGGCTGAAGCGAAAGAAATGTATTCTAATTTTCTCGATCAAGAGCAAAAAATCTTTAATGATGCGCGTTCAGAGGCTATCCCTTACTTAACTCTGCTCCAAAACGATAATAAATTAAGCTTAGAATCTGAAGCACGCCTGGTAAGAGATTTTCGGGAAAAACACCTGGCTAGCTTAACCGCTCTAGAGGCTAGAGAAACTCGTCTTAGCAGACTGTTTGACAATACAACGTTCACCGATAATTTGAAAAAAATTGGGCTGACCGATGCGCAAATCGATACCTTGCGCACTAATATGTTGGATAAAACCCGCGCGGCTATTAAAAAAATTAAAGACGATGCCGACAAACTTTATAACGACGAACTCCCTAATCTGTATCGCGATAAAAACGCTCTAGCTTTTCAGTTTTTATTGGCCAAACGACTCATGCGTTCGCAAGGTTTAGATGAGAGTCAAGCTCTCTCTCTATCGGTGAATAGCCAAACTCTTGAACAAGAACTCCAGAAAATGAAACGCAAGTTAAATGATCTGATGGTCTTGAAGCTACGCATACCAAGTTCCGACAAAACCCATCAAATTACGATTATAGATACGGATGGCGTTAAATCATTAGGTTCCGTCGATACCAAACATTTAAACGAACAAAGTATCGCGGATATTTTAGATTGGTTATTGCTGGAAAAACCTGATCGCAAATCGGTAACATTTAACGTAGAACGCCGAAAAGACACAAAAGAGTACAGCCAACAAACCATCAAAAAACTGATGATGTGTATGGCACAAGCACATGCACGCGGGCTTACGGTTGACACCAACTGCAATGACCCACAAATTACTGCTTACAAAGCTAAGCTAGAAGGGAAAAGCGAAAAAAATAGACCTAAACAGCTTGCCGTAGAAACGACTCGTCAAAATCATGAGATCAAACAGCAAGAAAAATATAGCTTGTTAGAACATAATACTGAAAGCAATATCCGCCAAATTGAGAGTCTTGTTCTGCAACTTAAATCGTTACAAGTACAATTTAAAGCTAAATGGAATGCAGTGCCGCGTGATGCAGCGGAAGTGAATCGTATTTTGCAACTGATTAACGACACCAACGTTATGATTCTAGAGCGATCCTCGCTTGTTAATGCTGCTTTACAACAGCATCTCACAGATTATCCTTTGAAATTCGAGCATGAAAAAGCTGGGGTATTGGATCGATTACAAAATCATAGTCATAATTTCAATGCAGCATTAACTGAAGCGCAACAAGTTTACACTGCTATCGATGCAACCATTCCTGCAGGCGCAGGGCCACATCGTGCAACGCTAGACCATTTGAAAGCACAAAATGATTTATTAAAAGATCGCTACCAGGCTCAAGTGCAAGGCAATATCATGCCTAGGACGGGAGACTTACAGAATGAATTGCAAGCTGCGCGCAGAGTTGCTCCTGGTAGGTAAGTCCTACTCCGGCTCATACCGCGCATCTTTTTCTTGCAGGTGTTTTTGTCGGCGTTTGTCGGATTTTTTGCGATCTTCGAGGATGCGGTAGCGGACTTCCCAGTCGAAATCGGTGGGTTCGTAGTTGATGATCGAAATATTGTGATCTAAGCATTCCATCCACGCGGCGCGGCGGGCGACGTCGTGGCCGAGGAAACCGATTTTGGTGATGCCGCGTTGTGCCATTAATTCGATCATTTGAATTGCAGTGTTGATTAATCTGCCGGTGCAATAACTGCCGTAATATTCACCGGGTGAAGTACTGATGCTGTCGCCGAAATCAACTATTTGCCAACCCTCTTTGAACGGAATAACTTTTGCGCCGTCGGGAAATGCTTCTTGCGGGGGTTCTAAGGGGTACACGTGAAACGAAGACCAGATTAATAGCAGATAGAAAAAAGCATCTATGCTGATTTTTCCTTCGGTAGCAATGGGTTTTACCAGATCGGCTAGATCTGCCAGAGCGCGATCGATGTCTTCGTCGGCATTGGTTTGGTTAGCTGGTGTGTCTTCTGGGTTAGCCATGAGGCATCTCTAAAAATTTTATTTATTTTCCAAGATCACCCCCCTTCCTGACCTTCCCCCGCAAGGGGGGGGGAAGGGACCTCTAAATAAGTTTTGTGCTCAAAATTGAATTATGCAACAACACTATTTCAAAGCGGGGAAATCAACATGCTACTAAGACGGTCTAATTTTCTCATCGCCCGGTTTAGGTTTCTTCTCAGCTGGTTTAGCAAAGCCATGTGCGCCGGAGACGGATTTTTCCAGAGCGCCTCTGGCACCGCCGCCGACGCTGCCGAATCTACCACCGACGTCGCCTTCAATGCCGCGGTAGCCTTCTGCTTCACCCAACGGACGAATATTACCACCGATCCAAGTTAAGACGTGGCTAGGAATTTCGTGAATCAAAGCAAACGAACGATTCACAATCGCTAACACCACGCTCATGTAAATTAATGTTAAAGCAATCGCGCCTAAGACGCCACTGGCACCGCCGATAAACGAACTAGCACTGGTTTGGAACAGAATATTTTGTGATAACACCGTGGCTAGTGAAGCATTAAACAACCACAAACCGACGTTTGCCAACATAGAGCCCGTAATTAATCCGAAAATAATCAGCGTGGGGCGGATGAAGATATTTAAAATTAACATGATGGCATGTTTTGCCGCACCAAAATAATCATCGCCTTCCGGTGATACTAACCCTAAGGCCACTAACGGGCCCGCGATCATCGATTCAATGACCGCGACGAACCACCCTATCGCGGTAAAGAGGAATATGATTAACGGAATCATCGGCACGTAATACGCCATCATCGCACCCGCCACAAACAATTCAAACATTAACGCGGTGAGCAACGGCACGATCCACATTAAAACGCCGAGGAAAGAGTAAGCTATAGATTCGCATGCCGCGACTACGCTGATCGCGCCGGCACTAAAAGCAGCAATCGCTCCCGCGACCCATAAATTTTCGATGGCGGACATAATTTGGAAACCCAAATTAGAAATCCCCACGATTGGATCCAGGTTAGTGACCTGAGCTTGTCCTAAAGCAATAATATTTTTTTGCAGCCCATCCAAAATGCCGTTAATGGCATTTGGGATCAGATTAATAAGATCCGACAGTTCACTAGGCACCCAACTTGGGACCCAGTTATTCCAATTTGAGACTCGACCCGTATAGCCCTGCCACGTTGGCGGCGTGATATACGAAGCCGGTGCATTTCCTAGCATGTACTGCCACCACGGTTGCTGGTTAGGACTTGATCCGGGCGGTGGCGTTGGATAGGTTGGTATGAATGAAGAGTTTGCCCCTTCTTTGGTAGCATTTAGATACTCCACACAGGCAAACGCATCCATGGCTAACGGTACGGATGGCAAGTTTGCACAACTAGTGACATTCAAATTGCCCAAATTTTGTAATGCATTACGCGCCGCTGAGTTAAAAATAGAGGGATCATATTTAGAGGGGTATGCAGTACCGGGCGGCTTGGTTTCCGCGGCATTGGTATACGCCTGATTTAAACTAGTTAAGGTGTAATAATAGCTCCCCGCCAAAATCCAACCGCTTAATGCCGCATTGGTTAACACTTGACGTACTTGGTTCGCCGCAGCTTGCCCCTGGGTATTTAATGCCGGCCCCATAATCGACAAATAATCAGTGGCTGGGTTAATTAAGCCGTTATTAGGCAAATCATTGGCTGTCAGCGCTCTACCCGCTTGCCCTTGTCCCGTGGGCAATAAAATTTGTGAGACGGTATATGCTAAAGGCTGCACGTCTAAGACAATCTGCTGAACTGCCATACTACGCGTATCAAAAGCACCCACGTTGGCGAAATTAATCTGGCCGTTTTCGCCACCCGTGCCACCCTGTTTGAAAATACTCCACGACATGGAGCCACAGGCGCCCTTCATGCTGGTACCCGCGTATTTCACGTCCCCCGGAAAATACATAACGGCGCCATCATCGCCTTGCCCACTCGCCGGACAACCTTGTCGCGTATCACCTGCATAACAAGGGGGTGTTAAACCAGAAGGTGTCCCGTAAACCACTAGGCTAGAAGTAAAATCGGGCACAGGAGGTAAAGGAGATGAACCGGATGATTGTGCTTGTTGCAAATTCTGCAAAGAATTATGCAAAACATACATACAGGTTTGCGATTTTAAAGCGCCGCCTGCGGAGAAAACTAAGGTTGGATTAGCCGCCCCCAACGTAACCAAAGTTTTAATATGCTGAATTAAAATCCCACCGCGTTGAAAATAATTAAGCGCAGAAAACCAAATACTATCTGCAGCTCCTATGCCTTGCAGCACTAACCACATCAGAAAAATTTGGATTAACGAATAACCGCTGGCCTTGGGAATCATGGCGCCGATGCCCACAATCGCGCGAATCGGAATCCAAATGGATGACATCTTTTGGCCTAATACTTTACCGTCGTGCGCCGTGTTTACGACCGAAATAATTAAAATATAAGTGATAACCACACCCGCTACACTTAAAACAGCGGCGTTGAATACGCCAAACATGGTGCCTAATAATTGGCTGCTAACGCCGTGCAAAACACCATCTACCACACCAAAAATATCGGTTAAATACGCTACGGAAATATCCCCGGGTGGCGGGGTAAAAGTAAAACCAGTAGCAGCAGAAGCGAATTGAGGGATTAACAAAATGAGGAGTAATAATAATCTCATGTGCCACCTCGAAAATTACTATTAAACCATTCTTGTATAGTGCAACCTAAGCGGCGCTGTTTCATTTGAAAGCGCCAAAAATGGTAATAAAAAGATTGCGCGAAACAAATTAAAGCTAGGCCAACACATGCAAAAAAGCCGTGAAAAGATCGTTGCCCTATTAAATGCGCGCCATAAACACAGAGTCCTAATGCTAATAAAAGCCAAAAAATGCTAAGGAGCGTAAATGCTTGGATCCGCTGTTTTAATGCTTCTTCTGTAAGATTAAAACGCTGCATGGCTGCTTCGAACGTTTCTTCGTGTTCAGCTTTTTGTGGGATAAATAGTCTCTTAACGGTTTCACCAACTCCGTTCGACATTTCTTTCAGTTGCGCATAACCGATCCAGGTTTTAACATCGACAAACGGTTTAGCAACTTTCCATAACATTCCGGTTATTTTCATAAAATTCGCTGAGCACCATCAATAATAACTTTTGTCAGCATAACACATTTTGTAAAATTATTGTATAAAAAATCCACAAAGTGGTTTATCCTTAAAAGTAATTTAATATGTCAATGGCGCTAAACTTAAGGGATATGGAGCAATCCAACCCCTAATTAGGGCGAATGATTATTCGCCCCTACAAAATTGGTTTTTGTGCAAAAAATATAAAAATTCATCGACAAAATTGTAAAAGATATAAATTTATTCCGTAGGGGCGAATAATCATTCGCCCTTTTTAAGGGAATTATATTAACTTGATGCTTAAGGTAGTACCATTGATTTAATATGTTTTAACTAGCCACATAGAGTTCTGTTATGACCGATCTAAGCACCGAAGGAGTCCGTCGTTTTTGGCGTCATTACGAAGATCCCATGATCTATCGTGTGGTGAGCTTTATGGAAAGCGTGGAAAATTGGACGCTGGATGGTGACGAAGGTTTAGAACAACAACTCAATGAATTAGGCGAACAGCTCGATGATATTGGCAAAGTTAATTTAGATGAATTAGGCCAACAGGATTTATTTATTCGTTTGGCCGACGCGATAAAAACAGGTCGTGCCCTGCGGTTATTGCAAGCGTTGGATATTGCCCATCCGGGTTCTGCATCGAAATTATTAATGTATGCAGAAGAAATTAGTCAAAGCCCTGATGATCCCGCGGGTTTATTTTTGCGACGCAATATTGTGTTTGAACGCTTGCGTTTATTAGCGCGCGTATTTGCACAGCCGCGTTTAACCCTTATTTTAAAGGCTCTGGAAGGTGAATAAAATGCAACACAAAACTGCTTTATTTGCCGCACTCATCGGTGCCACATTTTTTATTTTAACAACTTCTGCAGCGGCGCAATCAACAGAAAATCCCGCTCTAGAGCAGTATCAAAATAAATTAGATGCTGCACAACAACAAGCTGCACAAGCTTATCAAAAAGCTTTACAGGCCAATGATCAAGGCCCATCACCCAATCCACCATCACCTTCAAGCTTGAGCCCAGCACCTCCGAAAACCTTTGCGCAAAAACCGCCAAATCCTAGCGGCAATCCATGGGGTCAAGCTGCCAATCAAAATCCTTGGGCAGACGCAGCTAGACAAAATCCCTGGGCAGATGCTGCAAGACACAATCCGTGGGCCAAACCACAAGCAGCACCGCCTACGATGAATCCTGCACCTTCAATGCAACCTGCTAATCCAGCAACTGGTAGCCCGCAAATTGGTAGTGGCGCACCCCCAGGTGCACCACCCATAACCAACGCGCCTCCCATAAATAGCAATCCGCCGCCTGCCAATAGCTCAGCGAATAGCAGCGCACCCATTAACAATCCGCCGCCTGTTGCTCCCCAACAGCCACAAGCGCCAACCAACATGTTTTTACCACCAACCCCGCCTCCCTCGAATGGGGCTAACCAAAATCGATCAAACCCGTAATTGATCAGGAATTTACTATGGCAACTTCTTCTAAATTTTTTGCAAGCGCGTTAACAGTAGGACTACTCTGTTTTGTTTCCGGCAGTTATGCTGATCAAGACACACAAAATTTAATCGGCGGCTATGGTGAGTCGCAAAATGCTATTACTGCGCTAACAGCACAGCCCAATGACAGTGCCACAACTGCCTCACAGGATAATGCACAAGCACTTTATCTTCCCTCTCCAACCAACCCATTTGGTACAGAAAAAACACAGACTGAATTATTTACTTTTTTTGCACCGGCAAACCAACTAAAACCTGATCAGCAATTAGCCAACAATCAAGTAACCTTCGGTCCGCCTGGCACCTTGCCGCCCGGCGCTACTAATTTTTATCAACCCGGCTCACAGGCTAATCAAGACAAACTGAAACAATCTACTCCGTTTACTAATGTGGACTTAAATAGCTTAGTAGGTCCCTTGGTCTATCAACAAGATGAGCAAAAACAAAGCGCGAAAAATTTTATCAGTGCCATTGGCAATTTAAATAATCCTTTCCCAGTTGTGGACTTAGTAAGTTTAGCTGCCAACCAAAATCCACCGGTTGACGTTACTGCATTAACGCAAGCCAACCCAACTGTTACCAAATACTTAAATGAATTGCGCGCCTACGCGGCTATGCAATCCATTGGCCTTAGTAATCTTTATCAACTTTATGCCGAGCGCGTGCCTAGTAATGTCGATGCGCAACAAAATCCGCAACTTGCCAGTGCATTAGCTGCGATTGGCATGCCGAACGCCAGCCAATTACAATTAGAAAACTACATGGCTACACGCCGTTTAACCGATCCTAATTGGATTGCCAGCTTAAGCAAAGATTCACCGGCGGCTTTATTACGCCAAATTGCTATTTTGATGGCAGAAAATCTTGCAGAGTCTTATAATAACCGCTTGGCGACAGAACGCTTAACTGCCACCATGTCAGCCCTCGTATTACAACAAGGTATGCAAACTCGGCCGCTGCTCGAACAAGATGCTGCCGCCGTTACTAAACCACAACCAACAACGCCAGGCTAATGACTGCTATTTTTTGTGACCCAACTCGCTTTCCATTATTAGCGACGATAGAAACTCCAGCCCAGCTCAGACAATTACCCGAGTCTGAGCTGCTTGCTTTAGCGGCAGAATTACGCGAGTTTTTACTCCACAGCATGAATCAATGCGGCGGCCATTTTGCCGCAAATCTTGGTACCGTCGAATTAACGATTGCGTTGCACTATATTTTCAATACACCGCACGATCGCTTGGTCTGGGATGTGGGTCATCAAGCGTATCCACATAAAATTTTAACGGGACGTCGCGATCAATTAACTACGATTCGTCAACCACACGGTTTAGCTCCCTTCCCTGCCCGTAGCGAAAGTTCTTACGATGCTTTTGGCGTAGGCCATTCCAGCACTTCGATTAGTGCTGCCTTAGGCATGGCAATTGCTGCTGCACAACAAAAAAGTGGCGTTAAATCAGTAGCCATTATTGGCGATGGCGCCATGACCGCTGGTTTAGCGTTTGAAGCCTTGAATCATGCCGGTGATTTAGATGCCGATTTATTAGTGGTATTGAATGACAACGATATGTCGATTTCCAAAAATGTCGGCGGTTTATCAAATTATTTGACGCGCGTACTGTCTAGTAAAGTTTATTCCACCATGCGCGAAGGTAGTAAAAAAGTTTTAAGCAATATTCCCTCCGTGTGGGAATTAGCACGCCGCACCGAAGAACATGTCAAAGGTATGTTGGTGCCAGGCACCTTGTTTGAAGAATTAGGCTTTAATTACATCGGTCCGATCGACGGCCACGATTTACCCATGTTAGTCAAAACGTTACGTAATTTAGGCGCTTTGACTGGCCCGCGTTTATTGCACGTAGTCACGAAAAAAGGTAAAGGCTATGCACCAGCCGAAGCAGATCCTATCGGTTACCACGCCGTTGCACCTGGCTTTTTAAATAAAACGACTGCTACTGCACCCAAAGCTAGCAAACCCACTTATTCAGAAATATTCGGAAATTGGCTGTGTGAAATAGCTGCGTTAGATGAACGCGTAATTGGCATCACACCTGCGATGCGTGAAGGATCAGGTTTAGTGCGTTTTTCGCAAGAATATCCCACCCGTTATTTTGATGTAGGTATTGCTGAACAACACAGCGTGACCTTAGCCGCTGGTTTAGCGTGCGAAGGCTTAAAACCAGTGGTAGCAATCTATTCAACATTTTTACAACGTGCTTACGATCAATTAATTCACGATGTTGCATTGCAAAATTTACCGGTATTATTTGCCATCGATCGAGGTGGCATTGTCGGTGGCGACGGCCCAACCCATACCGGTAGTTTTGATTTATCGTATTTGCGCTGCATCCCAAACATGGTGATCATGGCGCCTAGCGATGAAAACGAATGCCGCCTCATGCTTTACACTGGCCTACAATACGCGGGCCCTTGCGCAGTGCGTTATCCCCGCGGTACCGGTCCGGGCGCTACATTAACAGCCCTAGAAGCATTACCTATCGGCAAAGCCCGCGTGTGTCGTCAAGGTCACACGATTGCATTGTTATCGTTTGGGAGTTTGTTGCCTGCTGCGCTACAAGCTGCAGAAAAATTAAATGCCACCGTTGTTGATATGCGTTTCGTAAAACCGTTTGATGAAGCGTTAGTACAACAATTAGCAAACACGCATAGTTTATTAGTCACCCTAGAAGAAAACGTTATTTTAGGTGGCGCTGGTAGTGCGATTGGTGAATTTTTACATGCGCAAAATCTAACGTGTCGATTGTTGCAATTAGGTTTGCCAGACAGCTTCCCCGAACATGGTAATCCGTCAGAAATTTTAGCTAGTTATGGTTTAGATGCCACGGGTATTTTAGCTGCTATCAGCAAAGTCAAATTTAACACGCTGACAACAACTGAAGCTCCGATGACAAATCTTGCCTGAAGAAACTACGGACGCTGTGCAACGGCAATTTCGCCAAAGTTTCAGTTCTAAATTAAATTTGAATAGAACCTGAACTTTTGGCGAAACCGTCCTGTAACTAATGCTGCTACAGAGTACAAAATTTATTCCTCAGCCCCAATGTACTAAACTAGTATAGTGTCTCCCCTGAAGAAAAATTAAGGATGTGGGGCAGCAAGAGCACTTTTAGCTGAAAGGCTCACAATTTCATCTATTTCAACCGCTTTTCCCCTTAAAAAATTCCTACTATTGTCATCTATCCCTTCTTGTCCGCTCAAAGCACGCAAACATGACCTCTACCCATCAATAATTTTGTGTACTTAGAAAATTCTTCGCAAAAAACTACACTGAACCCAAAATAACCCTCTTTCAGCATGTCCCAATATTCTTTAAGCTTAGCCAAATTTGAGCCCTCGACCTCTTTCAGATCCTTACATGCCATTAACTCATCTATTTCTGCTTCAATTAATTTTATGCTTTGCCCACATTTTTCTTTATCACCAACATTCTGGCTTAACTGAAAAACAGCCGAAAAAATTTTCCGAAATTTAGGGGAATTTGTTAAAATGTCATTTGGCGTCATAAGGATTCACCCTCAAATAGATTAGCTAGCAGAAACCTTAAAAAACCCTTAGCAGGACCATAGCATAAAACCCTCGTTTTTAGTAAAGTTAGCCCTGTAAATAAACCCTTAAAACCTCTTAGTATGGAATCATGATGCTTACTAAACTTTTCAGCAGAATTTTCGGCAGCCGCAACGACCGCACGTTACGTCGTCTCAACAAATATGTCGTGGCTATCAATGCCCTAGAACCAGAATATCAACAACTTTCCGATGAAATGCTACGCGGAAAAACCGCTGAATTTAGACAACGTTTGGCTCAGGGAGCCACCCTCGATAGCCTAATCCCCGAGGCGTTTGCCACCGTGCGCGAAGCAAGCCGACGGGTGCTGCATATGCGTCACTTCGATGTCCAGCTCATCGGGGGGATTGTGCTACATCAGGGCAAAATCGCCGAAATGCGTACGGGGGAAGGTAAAACCTTGGTTGCTACCCTACCCGCTTACCTCAATGCCTTAACTGGCGCGGGCGTGCATATCGTGACAGTCAACGATTACCTAGCCAAGCGCGACGCTGAATGGATGGGACCTGTTTACAATTTCTTAGGCATGACTACCGGCGTTAACCTCACCGATATGTCACCGCTGGAAAAAAAATCTGCGTATGCCGCTGACATCACCTTCGGTACTAATAACGAATTTGGTTTTGATTATCTGCGCGACAATATGGCGTTCACGCTGGCTGATAAAGTCCAACGTCCTCTGCATTATGCGATTGTCGACGAAGTAGACTCGATTCTCATCGACGAAGCACGTACCCCGTTAATTATTTCTGGCCAAGCCGATGAAAGTTCTGAACTTTACATCGCGCTTAATAAATTAATTCCAAAACTGACTAAACGCGAAGAAGAAAATGGTCCTGGCGATTACTACTTAGATGAAAAAGCTAAACAAGCCCATCTAACCGAAGAAGGCCATCAACACATTGAAGACTTGCTCGCGCAAGCGGGTCTGCTTGCGCCCGGCGAAAGCTTGTATGACCCTAGCAAAATTATGTTGATGCATCATGCGAATGCAGCGTTGCGTGCTCACACGTTATTTTTCCGCGACGTTGATTACATTGTGCAAAATAATCAAGTTATTATTGTCGATGAACATACTGGCCGGATTATGCCGGGTCGGCGCTGGTCGGAAGGCTTGCATCAAGCTACCGAAGCTAAAGAAGGCGTGCCTATCCAAAGTGAAAGTCAAACTCTGGCTTCCATCACTTTCCAAAATTATTTCCGCTTGTACGATAAATTAAGCGGTATGACAGGAACCGCAGATACGGAAGCTTACGAATTTCAGCAAATTTACGGTTTAGAAGTTGTCGTGATTCCAACGAACAAAACTATTCGTCGAAACGACGTTTCCGATCAAATTTATTTAACTGCGTTAGAAAAATTTAATGCCGTGATTAACGATATTAAAGATTGCATGAAACGCAAACAACCGGTGTTAGTCGGTACTGCGTCGATTGAAACATCGGAATATTTATCCGGCTTGTTACAAAAAGAAAATATTGAACATCAAGTGTTAAATGCTAAATACCATGAACAAGAAGCAAAAATTGTAGCGGAAGCAGGACGTCCTGGCACTGTTACTATTGCGACTAACATGGCAGGTCGTGGTACGGATATTGTGTTAGGCGGTAACCTTGAAGCTGAATTAGCAGCATTACCTCCAGACACTACCACTGAGCAACAAGATTTCTTAAAAGCCGATTGGCAAAATCGCCATCAAGAAGTGATCGCTGCCGGCGGTTTACACATTATCGGTAGCGAACGTCATGAATCACGTCGTATTGATAATCAGTTACGCGGTCGCGCGGGCCGTCAAGGGGATCCTGGCTCTTCCCGTTTTTACTTGTCACTGGAAGATAATTTAATGCGGATTTTTGCTTCTGATCGCCTTGGCAATATCATGCAAAAATTAGGCATGCAAAAAGGTGAGGCTATTGAACATCCGTGGGTAACTAAAGCCATCGAAAACGCGCAACGTAAAATTGAAGCACGTAACTTTGATGTACGTAAACAATTATTGGAGTTTGATGACGTTGCGAATGAACAACGTAAAATTGTGTATGAGCAACGTAATGACTTGCTGGCTGCCGACGATATTTCTGCAACTATCGTGGCGATTCGTGCCGATGTAGTGACACAGTTAATTAGCATCTTCATTGAACCCGGCAGTTTAGAAGAACAATGGGATGTTGTTGGCTTAGAAGAACGCTTGCAAGAAGGTTTGGGATTGTCATTACCCATACGTGCTTGGTTAGAACAAGATGAAAATCTACACGAAGAAGGTTTACGTGCGCGCATCTTAGATGAGGTCATTGCCAAACTCGAGCTAAAAGAAGCAGAAATTGGCAGCCCTATGATGCGTCAAGTTGAAAAATCCATCATGTTGCAAAATCTTGATACTTTATGGAAAGAACATTTAGCAGCCATGGATCATTTGCGCCAAGGTATTCATTTACGCGGCTATGCACAAAAAAATCCAAAACAAGAATACAAACGTGAATCCTTTGAATTATTCGCGCGCATGCTTGATCAATTGAAGTTTAACGTTCTCGGCATTCTGTGCAATATGCAAATCCAAGCGCAAACCGATGCACAAGTACTTGAACAACAACGTCGTGAGCACATGCCGCAACATCTGCATTTTCAGCATGAAGAGATAGATTTAACAACTGCTGATCCTATGTCTGGTCAAGACACTGCTGTTGCTGCTGTAGCAGCGCCAGTTACTTCTATTCGTATTAGCAACAAAGTTGGGCGCAATGAACCTTGTCCTTGCGGTTCTGGCAAAAAATACAAACAATGCCACGGCCAACTACATTAGTTAAATGATACAAGTTGTTGCTGGCATTTTATGTAACTTACAGGGCGAAGTGCTTATCGCATTACGTCCTGCGCACGTTATACAAGGTAATTTGTGGGAATTTCCTGGCGGTAAAATCGAAGCTGAAGAAACTGCTTATCAAGCATTAGTACGTGAACTCAAAGAAGAAATTGGGATTGATGTAACCGCGGCGCGACCCTACATGTCTTTGCAACATGCTTACCCAGAACGCGTGGTCATGTTAGATGTCTGGTGGGTGGAAACTTATCTTGGCGTGCCACATGGCCACGAGGGTCAAGCAATTCAATGGGTAAAACCTGCGGTGATCGCCACGTTACCTTTTCCTGCCGGTAACAAGCCTATTATCGATAAATTATTACAAGAAAAATAAAACAAGTTCTTGCTGAAAAAAATTTTTTGCCGACTACTTGCAATCAAAAACAACCATGACTAAGCTATGATTAAAAACATAGATGAGGATTTGGGGATGTCGAAATTTAATCCTATTACCTACGCCAAACAGTTAAAAAATGCTGGCATGCCTAAAGAACAGGCTGATATTTTAGCTGAGGAATTTTTGAATGCTATTACTGATAATCTAGCAACGAAGGAAGATCTTAACAACGTTGAGCACAAGCTAGATCATGTTGAACAAAAATTAGATACAAAAATTGACACTATTTACACTATTTTATTAGCGAAAATAAATACAGTAGATCTTAAACTCAACTGGATGATGTCGTTGATTGGTTTTATTGGCTTTCTTTTAACACTTTTAAATTTTTTCCATATCCATTAGTTTTCGCTTTTTTTCAGAGAGGAAAATCACTAGATACGAATTAATCGTGCCACCTTTAAAACTCACAGCATGTCAGATGAAACTTTATGTCATTACTAGTTTGACTGGGGCGTTCAGACAAATTCAAAGCAAAAAAGCGAATTGAAATGCCATGGCGACCTACGCTGATTTCGGGATAAACGCCCGCGCCGTGCGGCAGCATTACACGAATTAACTGAAAAGATGCTTGACCATCCAAGGTCGCTTGAAAAAAACCTTCGTGTGCCACACGAACTTCGGAAGCACTACTCTGACGAATTAAACGCAACGTTAAATTAACGGCGTTTTGCACGATACGTAAACTGGTACACCAATGCGTCAACTGGGCAATGCGTTCTTGCGGTGGTTGTTGCAGCCAAAAATAATACGCCGGCACTTCAAAATCACAACCTGCGCCTGGATTGAGTAAATGTTGGCGAATGCTATTTAAAAAATCATTATCACGTAAACTTTGCGCTAAGCGGCCTTGCGTAGAATTGAGCTGATAAATCGTGTGTGAAAGTTCCGCTTGAATAGAAGCCAGCTTGCCACGATCAATATGCGGTGTTTCGGCAAATTTAGCTAAGACTGCTGTATAGCGACTTAATTCTTTTACGAGTTTAGCTTTTAAATCTGGGCGATCGAGGACATTGAGCGTTTCTAAAATAGCAGCCATAGCAGCGCGGCTGTCCCAGCTGCTTAAACCACGTAACCAATGAGCGATCTGGTTAAATAAATACTCTAAACGTAAACAAACTCTGACATGTTCGCTGATAGGCTGTTCGTAAATAATTGGCTCTGCGGTCATAAATCCTGTCCCCTGTGCTGATTCGGGCATTGTAAAACAATCTTGCTATTAGCTCCATGCTAAACAACAACTATTAACATACTATTCTATTAGTTTTGGGGTATCTGAATTTTTATTTTAGGTACAATGGAACCGATTGGTTCCTTCCCCCGCAGTCGCGGGGGAAGGTCAGGAAAGGGGCAAGTTGGACGCTCAGCAAGATTTGTTAAAATTCACCATTTTTCCTTATCGTGTGGTTATCGAACTAGTGTAACATAGCCACGAAATAACCCAGGAAAAAGCCCATGACTGCAAGCTACGACCTCATTTTAGTAGATGGTTCTTCTTACCTCTATCGTGCCTTCCATGCCCTGCCCCCGTTGACCAACTCCAAAGGCGAACCCACCGGTGCCATGTATGGTGTTATCAACATGCTGCGCAAGCTTATCAAAGATTATCAACCGCAACAGGTGGCCGTAGTCTTTGACGCCAAAGGCAAAACTTTTCGTGATGACTTATACCCCGCCTACAAGGCACATCGCCCTAGCATGCCGGATGATCTCAAGAGCCAAATAGCACCCCTACACGCCATTATCGCCGCTATGGGACTACCGATACTCACTATCGAGGGTGTTGAGGCAGACGATGTCATCGGCACGTTGGCGCGCCAGGCGACAGCCCTAGGCATGAAAACGCTGATTTCTACGGGTGATAAAGATTTAACACAGTTAGTCAACGAGCACGTGACGCTAGTTAACACTATGACCGATCAGCTGTTAGACCAGGCTGGTGTAGAAAAAAAATTCGGTATCCCGCCCACTGCTATTGTTGATTACCTTACTTTAGTGGGTGACAGTGTCGATAACATTCCTGGCGTTCCTAACGTAGGTCCCAAAACTGCGGTGAAATGGTTAGTTGAATATGGCTCCCTCGATAACTTAATTGCGCGCGCTGCTGAAATTAAAGGGAAAGTAGGCGATAATTTCCGCGCATTCTTGCCGCAAATTCCATTAACCCGTGAATTAGTGACGGTTAAACAAGATGTCGAATTGACGGTAGATCCTACTAAGTTAGTACCGCAAACAGCTGATACCGATGCTTTAAAAAACTGGTTTACGCAATTAGAGTTTAAAACCTGGCTTTCTGAACTTTTAACAAAACCTAGTCTACAAACCACAGCGGAACCGGCTGCAAAAAATAAATATCACACTATTTTTACCGAAGCCGAACTTACGCAGTGGCTAGAAAAACTAACCCAAGCAGAGCTGTTTGCCTTTGATACGGAAACTACTAGCTTAGATTACATGACCGCACAAATTGTCGGGATTTCGTTTGCCATCGAACCCGGCCAAGCGGCGTATGTACCGCTGGCACACGATTATTTAGGAGCACCAACCCAATTAAATCGTGAGTACGTGTTAAATTTATTTAAACCGTTGCTGGAAGATCCACAGCACAAAAAAGTCGGTCATAATTTAAAATATGATCTACACGTGCTGGCAAATCACGGTATTCAATTGCAAGGAATTGCGTTTGATACCCTACTAGAATCTTATGTGCTAGACAGTACTGGCACGCGTCACGATATGGATAGCTTGGCTTTAAAATATTTAGGCCATCGCACCATTCATTTTGAAGATGTAGCCGGCAAAGGCGCTAAACAATTAACTTTCAATCAAGTTCCTATCGAACAAGCCGCTCCTTATGCTGCCGAAGATGCCGACATAACTTTGCAATTACATCAAAAACTTTGGCCACAAATTGCTGCACAACCAGGTTTAGTTAACACGTTAACGAACATTGAAATTCCACTCCTCAGCGTCTTAGCAAGAACAGAACGCCACGGCGTTTTAATTAATGCCAAACTACTCTCCCATCAAAGCCATCAAATTGCTGAACGTTTACTAGCACTAGAAGAACAAGCTTATGTTTTTGCCGGCCAAGAATTTAATTTAGGGTCGCCGAAACAATTGCAAGAAATTTTATATCAAAAATTGCAATTACCAATTTTAGAAAAAACACCTACTGGCCAACCTTCAACTGCAGAAGGCGTGTTACAAGAATTAGCCTTAAACTATCCTTTGCCGAAAATAATTTTAGAGCATCGCAGTTTAAGTAAGTTAAAATCAACCTACACGGATCGTTTACCTGAACAGATCAATTTACAAACTGGCCGCGTGCATACGAGTTATCAACAAGCGGTAGCCGCCACGGGTCGGCTTTCTTCCTCTGACCCAAATTTGCAAAACATTCCGATTCGCACCGAGGAAGGTCGCAAAATTCGTCAAGCCTTTATTGCGGCTCCCGGTTATAAAATTGTAGCGGCAGATTATTCGCAAATCGAATTACGCATCATGGCGCATTTATCAGAAGATCCTGGTTTGTTAGATGCGTTTAATCATGATCGCGACGTGCACGCAACCACTGCTGCAGAAGTATTAGGCATTAACATCGACCAAGTCACCAGCGAACAGCGTCGCAACGCTAAAGCAATTAATTTTGGTTTGATTTATGGGATGTCGGCGTTTGGTCTGTCTAAACAATTAGATATCACGCGTGAAGCAGCGCAATCATACATGAATCGTTATTTTGAACGTTATCCTGCGGTTAAACATTACATGGAAACGACGCGACAAAAAGCGCATCAACTAGGTTACGTAGAAACTATGCAAGGCAGACGCTTGAATTTAGCAGAGATTAATTCGCGTAATATGCAACGGCAAAAAGCGGCCGAACGTGCCGCTATTAACGCACCGTTACAAGGAACTGCTGCTGATATTATAAAAACTGCGATGATCACTTTGGATCAAGCACTACAAACCTCGCACCTAGACGCAAAGATGATCATGCAAGTCCACGACGAACTGGTGTTTGAAGTAGCTGAGCGAGACGTAGATGCGTTGATTAAGCTTGTGCGTGAACACATGGCGAAGGCTGCAACGTTGCATGTACCATTAATCGTCGGTATTGGTACCGGTAATAATTGGGATGAAGCGCATTAATGCATTTCTGTTGCAATTGTTATTGCTCGCGAGGCTGTGCGCTACATTTTTTTTATGAACAAGAAAATTATCCTTTTTAACAAACCCTATGGCGTGCTGAGTCAATTCACGGGCGCTGAAGCGGCTGAAACTTTAGCCGCATATATTTCTGTTCCTGATTATTATGCTGCTGGTCGTTTAGATAAAGACAGTGAAGGATTATTGTTGCTGACCAACGATGGTGCGTTGCAACATCGATTGGCTAATCCACGTTTTAAATGTGAAAAAATTTATTGGGCGCAAGTAGAAGGAATTCCCACGCCAGAAGCATTAACTCAACTACGTCAAGGCATTTTGTTAAACGATGGTTTAACGCGCCCGGCCCAAGTAAAAATGATGGATCCACCCGCAATTTGGCCGCGCCAGCCTCCTATTCGGTTTCGTCAACACATTCCTACAACGTGGTTAGAACTTAAAATTACCGAGGGACGCAATCGGCAAGTCAGACGTATGACGGCTGCTGTGGGTTACCCGACATTGCGACTCATTCGTGTGGCGATTGGACCGTGGCAGCTGGAGCAGCTGCTACCAGGGCAATGGGTTTACGGTGAACTAGCAAAATATAAGTAGAATTTACATTCCATGCTTCCACCATAAGCGATCCAACGGTTTAGGTTCTTCCAACGGTTTTGGTATAGTGCTAGTACTAACAGTTTTTCGTGAAGAATGTGCGCAAAGAGGTAGTTTCTCTGTCAATGAATGCCTACATTTTGGTAAAGATGACTCTTCCTTCACGGCTGGTGTTTTATGTGCATTACTGTTAAGTCGCTTTAATACAATTAATTGTCCCTTCATTCTAAATTGTTGTTTAGCAATTATATTCTTTAGACTCTCCTCAGAATCATCAAGCTCTTTCCCAGTATTTTGAGCTTCTTTTGTTTCGGCAGGTTTTTCTTTCGGAACAACTGATCGGAAATATCCAATGCCATATCCACTTGAAACATTTTGCACTGCAACTTTACTATTTTCTTTTCCATCTCTAAGTTTTTGGATTAAACGAGCATATTTTTGAATTATAATTTGCTGCTCAGAAATCTGCTTTTGTAAAATTTGAACATCTGGTTTCAATTCAACTGACGAGGAAGATGCAGAGAGTTGTTTTGTTCGTGAAGTTAACTCTCCTGCGGCTGCAGAAGCTGGCTTTGGCTCTGCTGAGCTTGGTATCGCTGGCATAGAATTCTCCTAAGCATGGAAAACTATTCACACCCTCTCCTTAGGGACCACAAGGGTTACAATCCCTTTGATCAATTCAACCTTAGCTAATCCTTTTTAACATGAATCACTCATCCTTTCCACTAAGTTTTATCTAAAGTGTATCGCAGCAAACTTAAGGAAGCCTTAAATCGTACGACATTTTTGCGCGACATTTTTTAGCTACACCTCTCCAGGTGACAAAAATTTTTACCCCCCCTACAGAAAGTTTTCTCACAAGAAAGGCAATGTTTAAGTTTTTCTTAAGGAAATGGCGTTAGCATAGAGATATAAAGTTAGTGTTTGAGGTGTGTTATGCCATTAGTTGTTAATGAGACAAAAGAGAGCAATGATGATAGTAGTAAAAAATTATCTCATGCTGAACAGGTGCAAAGAATAGCTACTATTTTAACTGCGGTATTAATTCCCAAGAAAAGCAATCAGTTTGCTGGATTTACTTATTGTGATGAAGCCCAATGGACCTCTTATAACAATAAACTCACCAGTGTAGGTTCTACATTTACACAGAATAGTGAATCAAAACCTGAAAGTATATTTAAATGCACGATCATTCCGGTTTTAGCAAGATGGCGCGCTGCGTTAGATAGAGTATCTCAGCTTAATTATTTTTATGCGCAGTTAAGTAAATTAACGGGTATTGAATGGTCAAAAATCAATTATCAATATTGGACTGGCCACAGGGAAGAACGAACCCTAAGAAAGCATGGAGATTTTGTTATATTGGTAAAAGATCAACAAGCATTGTTAGATTCTTTATTTGTTTTACTGAGTGATCTTAAAAAAGATGATTATGATAAAAATATTAAGTTATATAAGGAGTTAATTTACTCTTACGGCGGACCTAAACCTCAACAAATTATAGATTTACTTTCACCTCATCAAGATGAAAGCTTAAGTCGCGTGGTTGCTTCTTATTGTTATTTTGACTTTCGCTATAATAGCTAAATCTAAGCATTTTAAGGATCCCTTAAGCTCTTTTAATTGCAATTATTTCAACCAGTAAAAAATTTAACTCGCACACTCAAGAAACTATGTTCGACGAATTTAGCAAAAAACTAAAAGCAGGTGATTTAAACAATACCAAACGATAGATCAAAACAAATTTTACCCGCTGTTATACAGAAAAAAAATCCAACACAACAATTTTTCATTATTTGTCACTTATTTTTCACAACTGGGAAAGAACAATTTGCCTTATTAAGTAAAAACACCCAAGATCACTTAATTTACCTTGCCTGCAAGCATCACTCTAAAGAATCCTTAAATTACAAAGAAGATTTCTTCAACCGCCTTTCACCAGAAAAACAACGCGAAATATTATTACTTCAGCGTATCTCTTCAGTCCCACATGCTAAACACCTACTAATTAGCAGTGGTGGCCAATGTTTTCAAGCCGAAGATAAACCAAGTGAACTAGTTGATGAAAAAAATGCAAGCGTATGCCAAGAATTTGCCGATTCGCTTTCGGAGCTAGAAGCAGCCAGTTTAATTTCCCATGCTTTTTTACGCGACGAATTTTTAGAGAATGAACTAGCAGCGCTAATTGCTATGGAAGAAGCGGTACAAAGACAAGCTGAAGTACAAAGACAAGTTGACGCGCAAAGACAAGCTGCATCATTACTTGAAATAAAGGTTGAACAAAAAGTACCTGAAACTAGTACCCCTGTGAGCACAGCGCTATCACTTAGCCTAACCCCTTCCGATACTCCAGAACAAAGTAAATCTGAACAACATGAAATAAACTTAACTCCACGTGCAGCTGTTACCTCTGCTGCAACCACCGAGCATAAAAGTGTAGCCGTTGAAGCAAAACCAGCCGAAGAAAAATCTGCTGCCCCAAGCCCACAGCAAATACGCATAGCTCGAATAGCAGAATTGCGCGAAACCATCTCTCAACATACGCACTTTATAAATAAAAATTGGTTTATGCGCTTGACCCCAAAAAAACGAGTAGCTGCTTTACAACATTATGAATTTAGTAGTTATGCTAGAGGCAAAATTCTTCTCCAGCAACACCCTGGCAAACAACGTGAATACCTTAATAAAATGACTAAGGGTTGGGGCTTATATACACGTCCACGAAAACATTTTTTAAACAGCTTAAGCAGTGAACATTTAGGGGAGTTACTGCATAATTTTAGTAAAGACGTTGATCCTCAAGGAAATATAAAACCTAAATCACTTGCTTATATAGAAAAGTTATTTGGCGAGGTTAGTGTTGCAACTCAAAAAAGCGAAGCACTAAGCTATTTAATTAAAAATGGCAAAGCTGATTTAGCAGCCAAACTTCTTTCGCGAGCAGGAACAGGACACCAACTAGCAATCTTAAATTATATGGAACTTGATGATATAAGAACGTTAGCTCAGCATTTGACAGAAAATAGAAATGGGTATTCCAAGATCATTTTTATGGCTGCTATGGCGCTCTTAAATCTTATCGCTGCTGCAACAGCGCCTTTAACCTTGGCAGGTTTGGTAAATATTCTCCCTGGCATTGTTGGTTTCATTTGCATTCCGTGGTTCATTGTTTTTAACGATAATAACCTGACGATATTAAATAATTTCTCTTTTATGCAGAATCTTACAGAAGAACAACGCCTTGCATTATTTCTTGGTTTACCTGAGGATTTGCAAAGTAGCTATTTGGCCGATACACGTCTAAGAGATAATTATGCCGTACTTTATTATGTCGCCGCGGGTATTAATGATCCTAAAAATGCAGTTACTTTATTGCAAGCAACTGCAGCAAAACAATCTTGTTTAGGGAAAGTATGGAATTCCAACCGAATTGAACAAATGTTGGCAGCACTGGTAAAACAAGCCGTGCTAGATAATAAACCCAAGGTAATACAAGCACTTTTAGAACACTTCAAAAATGATAAAAGCAAACAAGCCATTATTATACGAGAAATTCTGCCTTACAGCACCAATAGCAATTTCCCACATTTTGCGACAGCACAGCAACTACAACAAGAATTTTTCAGTGTCTTAGATCCTAAGCAAAGAATCGTTTTTCTCAACCAATTAAAAAACAATGCCACTTGGCCAGAATATTTTGAGCTAAATCAGAAAGCGGTCTTAATTCTTTCCTGGGCCAAAAACAATATCAATCATGCCGCTGACATTTTTCAAGTACAAACCAAAAACCCTTATCTTCGCAATGAACGCACACTGTTGATGCTTATCGCACAAAGAGATATTGCTATAGCCGCAGAAATTATCGCGCTGAACAAACGCCCTTCTTTGTTTAAAAATCTTAAACATGATTTTTTGAAGCGTGGGGCGCAGGGCCAAGAAATTATAGCTGCTGTTTTAAACTATTTGACAGAACATCACGCTGATTTTGTTAAAAGATATAATCTTGAAGAAATCGCTCTAACCTTTACCCCCCCAGAAAATTCTAATCACAACATTTCTTCTGATCTGACAACACCTTTGCTACTGTCATTGCAATAATAAATTATTTGCAAATAGACTTTAGGCAGCAGATTTGTCGACTATTCTGCATTAAAATGAGAAATAGTCTCGACTATTCCGCATTTTAATGCAGAATAGTCGTATGAACAGAGTTCAATGTGATTACATTTTGAAGGACTTAGCCAAGAAAATGGTTTTTCTAGCAGGTCCGCGCCAAGTAGGCAAAACTTTTCTTGCCAAGCAAATAGCTAACAATTACAAAAATCCTGCCAAAAATATATTTTTTTGACACGGGTTTAGTCAAAGGTGATGAAGAGGCACGTTTAGAAAATTTGGTGGCCACTTGCTTACTAAAACATGTTTGTGCCAAAGTGGATTATCAAGCAGAAAACTATGCTCTACACTATTTGAAAACCAAAGATAATCAAGAAGTAGATTTTGCTTTAGTAAAAGATGACAACATAGAGCAAATAATTGAAGTTAAAAATTCAAACCACGAAATTAATAAATCTTTATATCAATTTAATAAAAAATATAATTTTTGTGCCGTTCAAGTAGTCAAAGAATTACGCCAAGAACGCACGGTAGATTTTATTGAAATCGTCAAAGCAACTAACTATCTGAAAGATTTATTTTTATAACAACACTATCCTTAAAGGCATCTCTAAAAATTCGTTTCTATAGCCTCTCCCTTTGAAAAAGGGAGATTGAGAGGGATTTTCTTTTGAAAAACCAACAAAATTGTAGGAACTTTTCGCCCCCCTTGATCCCCCCCTTTTCAAAGGGGGAAAAACAAAAAGGCGTGAATTAATAGAGGTGCCCTAAAAAGAATTTAAATTTTTGGGCTCATCGGGGGCGTTACTGGTTCAACACGAATTCCTTCAAGACCCGATTCAAGATCATCAGCCTGTTCATCAAAAAAGCTATCAAGGTCAATCGTATTTTCCCCGAAAATTGCGCGATCCCTTTCGTCACTTGATTTAAAGTTGCTATTCTCTTTAGATTTTTTTGCGTTATGAAAATCATCTTGCAAAGGCAAAGGTGACTTAGAAGCTGCGCTTTGAGTAGAAGCTTGTTTTGCTGGCAATTCTGATTGTGAGCTTTGTTTTTCATCTTCTGCAAAATTAAAAACAAGTTCTTCGTGGCTTAAGTGACCATCTAGAGATTTATCATCATTTTTCCTGTCATTCATTGGCTGCTTCATGCGGGGTGTTGGCAAGACTGGATGGTTAAATCGATTTAGTATTGTTATAACTGAAGATTTTATATTTGAGTTAAACCCATCTTCTTCCATATCATCAACCTCGGCTTTAGGGCCACGTCTTGGACCTAAGCCGTGCACTACATCAGCTTCATCTTCGTCACTTTCATCGTCTTTACTTTCAGATTCAGATTCACGCATTGGAGCTTCATCCATATCACCAGCGTGGTGCTGAGAACCATGTCTTGGACCTAAGCCATGCACCACATCATCGTCATCCTCAGTTTCTTCACTATTTACCTCATTGTTTTTCGGCGACTCATGCTTTAATCGTTTAGCATCGAGCTCTGCAATTTCATCTTGAGTATATTCACCACCATATGTAACACGTGGTAGCGTTCTAATATTTATGGCCGCTGAATCTCTATAGTCTTCTGGAATCTCTTGAAATAGGTCCGACTTTGTTTTTTCTGTTCGTTTAGCAGTCTGTTTAAACTCAGCCAGTGGTTGTCCCGCTCTTACTCTTTGAAGTTCTCTCGCTAAAGCTCCTGGCTCTGCTGGCAAAACTGCCGTTGCAGATTTTATTTGACCTGATGTTCCTGATACAGATGCAACAGTTTCTTCTTGATCATCTGAACCATACAAATCCACTGTAGCTAATTGTTTACGATACCCATCCAAATCCAATTCTTCACCTGCTGTACGCTTTGTTTCAGCAGTTAATTTTCCATCGCTATCACTTTTTAGTATGTTTGTATGCCCTGCACTTACTTGTAGCTCAGGAGCGTTCGAAACTTTACTTTCTCCTCTTAAATCATTAGTTATCTTAGTAGTACTATTATCTTCTATAGATTCTTCAGGTAGCTGTAGCTTGTTTCGAAAATTTTGCAATTTTCTTTTGGTGCTGAAAGTTTTCACCCAGCAATAAAATTTTTCTACCAAATTACAAACACCAAAAGTTAGTAACCCTATGACCGCTGCAGCGCCAAAAACAAGCTTCATAGCAATCCCAAGCGGCGGGAATACTACACAAGCAGCGGTAGAAGCCAAACCAGCCACGTAAAATTTTCCGGAATGTTTCTGCCAGGCGCGCTCCAGCCGAATATCAAAACTCATTTGAGTCTTAGGCAATTCAGGTTGTTCTACATAAACATTGGTTGTTTTTTTAGTAGCAATTTTTTCCTGTTTAACCCGATCAGAACCGGCAGGGATTTTTTCGGAAAAAAAGGCTTTGGCCTCTCTAAACTCTGTCAACCATTGCTTCCATTTCACAGTGTCTATATTAAGAAATGGCAAACCAAAACCGTACCAGTTTTCATTAGCTTGACAAACTTCCATTAACTGAACAGCTCTAGCATAGTTTCGAAATGCTTCGACTATTATAATTTGTTTGCCGCTCCACACCACATGCCAATTCATTAAGTCTCTTAATTCTTCTAGAAGTGATTGAAACTTATAGAAATCGATTTTTTGCAAAGGAGGAATAGAAATTTCAGCGGCACAGCTTCTCGATAACAATAATTTACCCAATAATTCTATTTCTTTTTTTACTGCTTTTGTTAATTTTCTCCATTGCACGCTTCCAGCCAAAACAACATATTGACTATTATGAAACCAACTATCATCTTGTGCACAAAGATTCATTAATTTCCCAATTTCTACAAGCTGTTTCCATCTTTCTAATAATTTATTTGCATTACTAAGAACAGGTTTTTCTTCACAATATTGACGCAATAACTTTTGCAATAGCACCAAAAGTGGATAACGCCCTGCAGAACTATCGTATACACTATTAAACAACCATCCAAATGATTTGCTTAACTCATTTTCTCGAACATAATTTGGGAGATATAAACGTTCATGCGTGGGTAAAGTTCGAATTTCATTTTTAGCCCTGACAATTAAATCATTTTTTTGATCTTCAAATTTTTTTAACAAAGTAACCGCAACAAATTGGCACTGAGATTCAACATTATTTTCCAGTCCATTGCTGGCGAGATATTCTCGGTATTGTGAGTAAATAGTCACATAAGGATTAAGAAGTCTATTGACCTCTGAATCTAAACGACGCTGCAATTTTATACAGTATTCTTCTTTTTGTTTATTTTGCTCATCCGTTGGATGTTGAGGTAACGCATAAGAATCGGCATCTAAACTACACTCTTCTTCTAATCTCGTTTTTTGTTTTAGCAGTTCTAGTATGCTGCCTCTAACAAGAAAAAAGAACGGTGATGCATCCCAACTCATCAATGCACGATAAGTAAGGATTTCATTTGTCAAATCAGCAGACTTACGTTTTAAATATTCAATATCATTTTTTAACTTTGCGCTTTTAACATCATCTTGTTTACTTTCCACCTCAACAAGTTGTGTTTTTTTTTGATTTAATTCAGTTAATATTGAATTAAGCGCGTTTGTTTTTTGTTCTATTTCTTTATCACATTCATCTGATGCTTTTTTTAAATCATCTAATTCTTGCGCAGTTCTTTTAGGTTGGTGAGGTTGATAATTTTTGACTTCTGTCAATAACTGTTGGTGCTGTTTTGCAAGTTTTTGCAATTTTTCATGCAAAGCTGCGCGAAGCTTTTCTTCACCAAGCTTTGTTGGTTTCACTTTTTCTGAAGCTAGCGCATCAGGGGATAAACTTACACCAGGCATAAAACGCTCTACAGTTATAACTAATAAATTACTAGTACTTATCTATTAATGTAACAGAATTAGCTTAAGTTTGCCTTAAGGCCACCTCTATTAAGGGCACCTCTATTAATTCACGCCTTTTTGTTTTTCCCCCTTTGAAAAAGAGGGATCAAGGGGGATTTTTCGAAAAGTTCCTACAATTTTGTTGGTTTTTCAAAAGAAAATCCCTCTCAATCTCCCTTTTTCAAAGGGAGAGGCTATAGAAACGAATTTTTAGAGATGCCTTTAACAGCCTGCGTAGAATTTGAACGCCGTAGCGACTCAAAAAACAGGTAAATTACTGGCGTGATGTAGAGCGTTAGCAGCTGCGAGAACAGCAAACCACCCACCACTGCTAGGCCCAGCGGGCGCAGGGTTTCTGAGCCGGCGCCGAAAGATGCAGCAATGGGGAGAGTACCTAGGATAGCGGCCACGGTGGTCATCATGATGGGGCGGAAACGGATTATACAGGCTTGGTAGATAGCTTCCGCTGGAGATTTACCCTCCTCGCGTTGGGCGCTGAGAGCGAAATCGATCATCATAATGGCATTTTTCTTAACGATACCTACTAGCATGATGATGCCGATAAAACCGTATAAATCTAAGTCTACGTTGAACAACATGAGGGTCAATAATGCCCCAATCGCCGCGGCTGGCAGGCCGGATAAAATGGTTAAAGGATGAATGAAACTTTCGTACAAAATTCCTAATACGATGTAAATAACTATCACCGCTAACAGCAACAACAAGCCCATGCCTTGCTGCGATGACTTAAATACCTGCGCTGAGCCTTGGAAGTCTGCAAATAACGTGGGCGGTGGATTCAAATGTTGCTTGATTTGATTAATAGCTGCTACCGCCTCCCCCATGGAAACGCCCGGTTTTAAGTTAAACGAAATTGTCGCAGCAGGGAGTTGACCTTGGTGATTCACCGTTAACGGTTTACTGTCTTGGTAAATAGTCGCTATCGACGAAAGTGGCACTAAAATGCCGCTGCTAGAACGAATATAAATCTGCGACACGATGCGTGGATCCTGCTGCAATTTAGGCAACACTTCCATAATCACTTGATAGGTAGCGATCGGCGCATAAATGGTTGAAATTTGCTGCGTTCCAAACGCATTACTTAAAGTAGATTCAATATCGCTAGCGGTAATGCCTAAGGCTGCTGCTTTACTGCGATCGATGTCGACTCGAATCACCGGTCCCACCACTTGCAAATCGTTGGTAACGTCCTGCAAATCAGGGAGCTTCGCTAATTGATCTTGGAAAATTCCGGTCCAATGCCGCAACTCGTCTAAATCACCATCCTGCAAGGTATACTGATAAGTACTTTTACTCAAACGACCACCGATCGAAATAGCCGGCACATTTTGCAAATAAACATTTAAACCCGGCACACTCATTAATTTTGGCCGTAATTTTTGCATGATTTCATCGGCACTGTGTTTACGCTCGGAAGCGGGTTTTAGACGAATAAAAAATCGGCCCGTATTGGTAGTTCCGCTAGCACCACCTGCACCAACACTAGACATCACACTCGCTACATCTGGATTTTTGCTAATAATCTCAGCAATCATTTCTTGTTTTTGCGCCATAACCGCGAAACTAGTACCCGGATCTGCCTCGGTAAACGCCATTAATTGCCCAACATCCTGGCTCGGTAAAAACCCTTTTGGCACCACTGAAAACAAGAAAATGGTTCCTGCGATGGTAAACAAAAATACCAACAACATCAGCGGCTGGCGTTGCAAAACCCAACGTAAACTTGTGTCGTAAAGCGCTAATAACTGCGTAAACCAGCGCTCGCTATGCTGATACCAAGCCTGTTGTTTTTGATCCGGGGTGGCATGCTTTAAAAACCGACTCGCCATCATCGGGGTTAGCGTTAATGAAATAAATCCCGATAATAAAATTGCTATACACGTGGTCACGGCAAATTCATGAAACAAACGGCCTAAAATTCCAGGCATAAATAACAAGGGAATAAAAACGGCGACCAAAGAAATGGTCATCGAAAGAATGGTAAAACTAATTTCTTTAGAGCCACGCAATGCCGCTTCAAAAGGTGTTTCGCCTTGCTCAAAATGGCGACTAATATTTTCTAACATCACAATCGCATCATCGACGACAAACCCCACGGTTAAGGTTAATGCCATTAACGAAATAATGTCTAAGCTAAAATTAAATAACGCCATGAAAGCAAACGTTCCTACCAGAGATAGAGGTAAAGAAATTGCCGGAATAATCGTCGCCGAAACGTTGCGCAGAAAAACAAAAATAACTAATACCACTAAAACAGAAGCGATCAACAAAGTATGTTCAACATTGGTGACCGAATCATGAATCGAAGGTGCACGATCATAAATGGTGTCGATTTTTATACCTTTAGGTAATTGTGCTTCAAAGGTGGGTAAAATTTTCTTGATACCCGCAATAACCGCCAACGTGTTACTACCCGGTTGCCGCTGAATCGCTAAGACTACTGCGCTGGTTTTATTGTACCAACTCGCTTGTTGATCATTTTCCACGCTGTCGATGACTTGCCCTACATCCTGTAACCGCACGGGTGAGCCGTTACGATACGCGATGATTAATGGACGAAAAGCGCTTGCAGTTAACAGCTGACCATTGGCTTCTACTAATGGGCTTTGCTGGGCACCACGTAACGAACCCGTTGGTAAATTCGCATTATTACTATCCACCACTTGGCGCACTTGATTAAAATCTAAGTTATAGCTGGCAAGACGCGCTGGATCTAATTGCACGCGCACCGCATATTTTTGCGAACCAAAAATATTAACTTGCGCCACTCCCAACACCATAGAAATACGCTGCGCTAGTAACGTTTCCGCGTAATAGTCTACGGTCGCCATCGGCAACACAGGAGAACTCACTGCCAAATAAAGAATCGGTGCATCCGCGGGATTTACTTTGCGAAAACTAGGCGGCGCTGGCATATTTTGCGGTAACTGTTTACTCGCCAATGAAATTGCCGACTGCACATCTAACGCTGCACCATCGATGTCACGCGCTAAATTAAATTGCAGCGTGATTTGCGTTTTACCCAGCGAACTGCTGGAGGTCATAGAATCTAAACCAGCAATCGTAGAAAATTGCTGCTCTAACGGTGTGGCCACCGCGCTGGCCATGGTTTCAGGATTAGCTCCAGGCAAACTAGCACTTACCATAATCGTAGGAAAATCTACGTCAGGTAAGTCACTCACCGGTAATTGTTTAAAACCAAATAATCCAAACAGAAAAACGGCAGCCATGACGAGCGTCGTCATGACCGGTCGTCGAATAAAGGGTTCTGATAAATTCATCGTAATTATTACACCCCATTTGGCATTAGAGTTCTGCGATCTATAAAACTAACCCTTGCAATGCTACGATTCCGCATTATTTACAGCTGTTGGATCCGCCACAATTTTAATTGCCGCACCTTCGGTTAAGCGTTCTTGCCCATCTGTTACCACTTGATCATGTAGTTTTAAGCCTTGCGTTATAACCGTGAAATTATTAACCATAGGGCCTACTTTCACATTGCGATAGGTCACCGTTTGATCGGGTTGTACCACATAAACATAACTACCGCTTTGCCCCATTTGAATCGCACGTGAAGGCACTAATAAGGCATGATACAACGTAGCAGTAGGTAACGTTACGGTGACAAACTGGCCCGGCCATAAACGTTGATTTGTATTTGCAAACGTGGCTTTTAATTTAATAGTGCCGGTCGTTGCATCTACCGTGTTATCAATAAACGTCAACTGGCCTTGCTCTACATCCGCGCCCACTGAAGCTTGCACCGTAATTAAATGTTTACGTTGTTCTGCTAATATTGCCGCTAAATATTGTTCGGGCACGGCAAAAGCAATATAGATTGGCGTCACTTGTGTAATCGTAACCAACGCTGTTTCACTGTTACTTTTAACGATATTGCCAGCATTCACCAGCAAACTTCCGGTTCGACCATCAATCGGGGACGTAATGGTTGCGTACGTTAATTGTAGCTGCGCGCTGGCAATGGCTGATTGATCAGCGGCTACCGTCGCTGCTAACGATTTTTTATTAGTAACTAACTGATCGTAATCTTGCTGCGAAAGATAACCTTTTTTCGCTAAATTATTGGTACGCTTTAATTGTAAGTCAGCATTTTCTAATTGCGCTTGGTCTTTTGCTAAATCAGCTTGGGCTTTTTGTAATTGCGCTTGAAAAGGTCGTGGATCGATGACAAACAAAAGCTGACCCTTTTTGACAAAATCACCTTGGTTAAAACCCACACGTAAGAGTTCGCCATCTACTAACGACATAACGGAAACGGTGGTGTAGGCTTGCACATTGCCAATGGTTTGCAACGGCACCGTAACATCTTGTTGTTTGACCGCACTTACCGCCACGGTAACCCCCTGATTTTTGGTTTTCCGCTTGGCTAAATAGCTGCTTAAATGCGTATAGCTGTAAATAGCCACCAGCACGCCTAAAACAATTAATACAATTTTGGTTGATTTTTTCATTTTGCTGCAGTTTGGTTATAAATAGGCTATTTTTTTGCCAAAAATCCCTTAAGTAAGAACTCTAAGTGGCCGGCTATTGTTCTACATGCTACACTTAAATCAAGTTGCCGTGAAAGGTAACAATAACTAACTATAAACCCAAGCACGGAGAAGCGCTATGCATAAAGGGCCATCATTACAAGATCCTTTCCTAAATGCCCTACGGAAAGAAAAAGTGCCTGTTTCAATTTACCTGGTAAATGGGATTAAATTACAAGGAGTCGTTGAAGCGTTTGACCAATTTGTCGTAGTGCTCAAAAATTCTGTCGGTCAAATGGTTTATAAACATGCTATTTCGACTATCGTACCGTCCCGTTTTGTCAAAGTCCCTGGCCTTGGCGAAGACAGTGAGGGCAAAAACGACGTAGATAACGCTGAAGAGGAACCTCAACCCGGTAATGTTTGATCGACCATCCAGTACTGAAGTAGCTGTATTAGTTACGATGAATGCACCTGGTCAAACGGGTGACGAGGCACAAGCAGAATTCCAAGAACTGGCGATAGCCGCAGGAGCAACACCTGCGGCTATTATCAGTGGCACCCGCGCCGTTCCTGATCCCAAATATTATGTCGGCATGGGTAAAATCGAAGAAATTCGTACTCAAGTGCAAGCTACCTCAGCAGGGTTAGTTTTATTCAACCATACCTTATCCCCCGCCCAAGAACGCAATCTGGAAAAATTTTTGCAGTGTCGAGTGCTCGATCGGACCGGCCTAATTCTAGACATTTTTGCGCAACGTGCGCGTACTTTTGAAGGAAAATTGCAAGTCGAGCTGGCGCAACTACAACACTTGGCGACACGTTTAGTGCGCGGCTGGACTCACTTAGAACGCCAACGCGGCGGGATTGGTCTACGCGGACCGGGGGAAACGCAGTTAGAAAGCGACCGACGCTTAATTCGCGCCCGCATCAAAACCATCACCAAACGCTTAGAAAAAGTACGCCGTCAGCGCGCCCAAGGACGCCGCGCCCGCAGCCGTTCCGAATTAACGACCGTTTCTTTAGTGGGCTACACCAATGCTGGTAAATCAACTTTATTTAATCGCCTGACGGGCGCGGAAGTCTATGTCGCCGATCAACCCTTTGCCACGCTAGATCCGACTTTACGACGCATTCAGCTCCCTAATGGCATGGCATTGATTTTGGCAGACACCGTTGGTTTTATTCGCGATCTTCCGCACGATTTAGTGGCCGCATTTCACGCTACCCTAGAAGAAACGCAGGAAGCCAGCTTGCTATTACATGTTATTGATGCGCATAACGCACAGCGCAAAGAACAAATTACCGAAGTAAATGCCGTGCTAGAACAAATTGATGCGCAAGAAATTCCGCAATTACTGGTCTACAACAAAATTGATTTATTACCTGGCGCAGAACCGCGCTTGGAACGCAATGAACGTGGTTTGCCAAGACGCGTATGGATTTCCGCGGTAACCGGCGCAGGCTTAGATTTACTGCAGCAAGCATTGCTGGAACTGTTAGAACAAGATATGGTATGTCGCCATGTACGCTTAGCTCCCAATGAGGGGCGTATACGAGCTGCGCTTTACGAGCTAAAAGCGGTAGAACAAGAGAAGGTTGACGAGGACGGATATTGGGAATTAACCATTCGCCTCGCACGCACGGAATTCAATAAATTATTTACGGTAGCTGAATGACAGAAGGATTGGTAAGATAACGCAACTATCCATACCCTTAAACTAATCGAAGGGTGTTTTATAGCATTTTTAATTTTTATGGAGCGTCCTATGGCCTGGAATGAACCGGGTGGTAATAATAACGACAAAGATCCGTGGACAGGCAAACCTAAATCAGCAAACCCACCTGATTTAGAAGCTGTACTGCGTAATTTACGTAATAAACTTACGCAATTGCTAAATAAAAAATCTGGCTCTTCTGGCAACAACGAAACTCCCCCCACAGCAAAAATTGGTGGCATTGGTGTTGGCACCCTGGGTATCTTAATTCTAATTATGTGGTTATTTTGGGGAATTTTTATTGTTGGCCCCGCCGAACAAGCGGTCATTTTACGGTTTGGTAAATATGTTACTACCGTAGGATCAGGTCCCCACTGGATTCCACGTTTAATCGAAACTTCTTACCCAGTAAATGAACAACGCATTTCTACCTATTCGTATAGCGCGGAAATGCTAACCAAAGATCAGAACATCGTTTCAGTAGCGGTTGCCGTGCAATATCGCGTCGGCAACGCACGTGATTATTTATTTAATGTGGTTAATCCGCAAGAAAGTTTACAGCAAGCTACTGCTAGTGCATTACGGCAAGTTATTGGTCGCACTAATTTAGATGAAGTATTAACTTCAGGCCGCGAACAAATTCGTCATTTAGTGCAAACGCAGATCACTAACACCTTAGAAAAATATCAAACCGGCTTAATTATTACTGATGTTGCCATGCAGCCCGCTAAAGCGCCTGATGAAGTAAAAGAAGCCTTTGACGATGCCATTAAAGCACAAGAAGATGAGCAGCGTTTTGAAAATCAAGCACAAGCATATGCTATGCAAGTTGTGCCTATCGCTAAAGGACAAGCTAAGCGTTTATTAGCCGATGCGAATGCGTATCAACAACAAGTGGTATTGCATGCACGAGGAGAAATAACTCCATTTTTAGCCATATTACCAGAATATTTAAAAGCTCCCGGCGTGACTCGCGAACGCTTATATTTAGAAACGTTACAAAGTGTACTGAATGCTAATAGCAAAGTGTTGTTGGATACCAATAGCAACAACATGACGTATCTACCTCTGGATAAACTGACACAAGTTGGTGCTAGCAATGCCGCCTTACCTGCAACCATAGCAGCTCCTGCGGCAACAACTACAACTCCACCACCGGCTGCCAGCACCGATCAAAGCAGTACTAGCACCACAACAAATACTAGCCCGCAATTACCAGGGGGTTATGAATGAACATCAGTAAAAACGCCATTTTATTTATAATATTTTTGGTTTTAGCTCTTTTTTACACGACTGTTTACACGGTAAATGAAGGGGAACAAGCCTTATTATTACGTTTAGGTACGATCGAAACGGATGCAGGTGGTATGCCGGTGGTAGAAGGCCCAGGATTGCATTTCAAAATTCCACTGATCACGCAAGCCAATATTTTTGATACGCGTTTACAAACGTTAGATATCAAATCTTCCCGCATTGTAACTGCCGAACAAAAAGACGTCATGGTAGATTATTATGTTAAGTGGCGTATTAATGATCTTGCTTTGTATTACACCCGCACGGGCGGCGATCCGCAACAAGCTAATTTATTGTTAGAGCAACAACTCAACGATGGTTTGCGCGCACAATTTGGTAGACGCACCATTAGCGAAGTTGTCTCCGATGATCGCGCAACCATTATGGATACCTTAGGCAAACAAGCTAACGACACCGCACAACGTTTAGGGATTAAAGTGGTGGACGTTCGTATTAAACGCATCGATTTACCTGCGGAAGTAAGTTCTGCCGTATTTGAAAGAATGCGCGCTGAACGCGAGCGCGTTGCGACTGAACACCGTTCAACTGGTAAAGCAAATGCCGAAGGAATTCGTGCAAATGCTGATGCCGATGTAACTGTGATTGTAGCAACAGCCTCGGCACAAGCTGCGGCTATACGCGCACAAGGTGATGGCCAAGCTGCAAAAATCTATGCCGATGCTTATAGCAAAGATGCTGACTTTTTTGCTTTCTTACGCAGTTTGCAAGCTTATAAAGCGGTGTTTAGTAAACCACAAAATAATTTGTTAGTACTAAAACCAGACGGTCAGTTCTTTAAGTATTTTAACTCGTTGGGGACTGCTGCGGCTGCAGCACCCGCTAAAAAATAATTGGTTTTTTGTTACCCCCCTTCCTGACCTTCCCCCGCAAGGGGGGAAGGGACCAATCAGCAACATCTTGCCTAAAACAATTACTTTTTAGAAAAAATATTTGGTAGCCCCTAAACACGCAAGAGCCTTGTTGAATAATCCAGTTTTTGGGCAGAGAGTTTATTTAGAGGTCCCTTCCCCCCTTGCGGGGGAAGGTCAGGAAGGGGGGGGGTGATCTTAGACTTAAAATAATTAGTAAGTTAAAGTAGCCATAACAGTATCCGTATAATCACCCGGAACTGCCGTCTGCTGCGACGCCAAGATCTGAGCATACATCGTGTAGCGGCAGGAATTTGAAGTACGACAAGAACCACTACCTGTGATAAATGAAGTACTGCTGGTTCCATTTCCCCAGATTGTGGTACGTACAGCATTAGTAAAAATATTATAATTTAATTTGTTTGTGCCGCTTTGCATTTTGCGCGGTGCAAAAGATCCGCCGCTACCGTTGCCGGCATTTAACTTGATGGTGAAATTAGCACTTCCATTCGCACAAGTTACTTTTAATACACCAGTGGCGTTTAACAACGCTCCGGGTAACGGATTATAAGTGCCAAAATTAGGTGCTGTTAGCGCTGCAATACTACAAGTAGGCGCAAATGGGATCGCTTGACAGCTAGCGCAAACAAACCACAATAAAACACCGTATTTAACCTTTCTTATTCGCACATGACACTCCCTAGATCAGGAATTGGATCGTTACAGGGTTGATAATGAATTGTAGCTGAACAACGGTGATCATCCCAGAAAACTTGGATTGGATTATCGCCTGGTACTAATCCTGTTACATAAGCTTCACCATCGTCTGCTACCGGCATTTGCCCAGTTTGACCTGCCAGTGTTGCTAGCGCGCCTGACGGCACCGCTTCACCGGAAGGCAGTACCAATTTCACCATCGCACCATCGGCTGGTTTTACTGCGGGTTGTAGCACTAAACCACTTTCGTAATAGGGAATTGCATCCAAGTCATCCGTATTTATTTGCGCATCTAATGGTAAATCTTTGGTTTCGATACGAATTGGATTATGTTGATACGGCAGTAATTGTGGAATAAAGACATTGCCATGACTATCGGTACGACCAATAACTTGATTATTACTGTAAACCCGCACATTGGAATAACCAGGAATTTGCACCACGGCAAAACTATCACCCAATTGCCGGGTTAAATAAGGTCGACCACCGATGTAGGCCAACGCACCACTGGCTTGTAATTGATAGCCGCGCAGACCTTGTTGTTGCGCAGCGCCAGCGCTGTAAGTGCCAATATCATTTTGCGCACTAACCGTCGCTTGATAATTAGCATTTTGTCCTGGGCTTGCGATCAAGTTATAGCCCCAGCCTGGACCGATTGGTAAATTACGCGTAACTTGCGCGGTAGCTTGGTTATTATTCTTCTGCGCACTACCACCGACACTCGCCATCGTACGTTCACCCACAGGGCGGCTAAGCGTCAAAAAAACGGCTTTATTATTTTGCCCGTGAACATTGGTTTGTCCCGCCAAATTTAAATTCCAATTTTTATCGATGGTTTGGTTGTAACTCACGCTTACCAAACTCACATTAGAAACATTACGATTATTTTGTTGAATATAAGTTGCTGCCGCTGAAGCACCATCCCACAACCCGGCGCCAATAAAAGCCTGTTCTTGTAACGCTGGCGCTGGGTAATTAGACTGATAGCCAATTTGCGCAAATTGACTACTAGTTAATTGCACATTCGCACCGTAATTTAAACCGCACACAGCTTGCCGCTGAAAACCCGCAGAAACCAAACCACCCATACCTTGATCATGGCTGGCAGCAACCGCTAAATTAAGCACTCCCAATGTTGATAACAAATAACTACCGCCAATACCTACGGTTTGTTGTGACCGCAACAATTCGGTGTGCCATTCGCCAGTAAAATTATTGGTAACTCCTAATCTATCGGTCCCAACTATCATGAATTTGCTATAATCATTACTTTGCAAACCATAATTATTCCGAATAAATCCTGCTTCTAACGAATAATCATGCAAACCGGCTTTTAATAAATTGGTGCTAGCATAGTACGGCAAATTAACAACTTGTTGCCGGCCTAATAAATCAGTAGTAACAACATTCACCGTGCCTGCACCTGTAATCACGGGAATGGCATTGATAGAAAAAGGACCCGCAGGTAAGTTTTTTTGTTCAACCAACGCATTATTTACATATAAATCCGCTACCGTAGGAACTACCGCTTGACCCGATGCGCTAGGCAGCGGAAACGTAATATATGCAGGCTGCGTAGCAAAATCAGTGCCCCATTGAATACCGCCAAAATCTACCGATCGCCCCCATAAACCTGGTGTGCTGTAACTATCACCCACTCTTAAAGCACGCATATGTTCAGGATCATCTTTTTCCCAAACGGTGTTTAAGCGCACAAATTCATTAGCATTATTTTGCGAAGTAATGACGGTGTTGTTCGCCGCAAAAAAATTCGTATTGCGTTGTGCTAAAAAACCAGAGGTAGTGACGCCGAAACGATTAAATACTCCCACTGTTAACAAAGCATTTAACTGTTGACCACCAGGCCCTCCGGACTGCGCCAAGGTATCGTAATTAAGAAAAGCACCCGGGCAAGAAGGAGTAGGTGTGACAAACTGACTAGGGGCCGCTACTAAATCTTGTTCTTTTAACAAGGTTGGCGGCGCCATAATTTGAATCGCCATCCGTTTATAATCAACACGATAACGTAGCCCTGGAAAATCCGCTAAAAAATAATAAGCTTGACCTTGATAAGTAATGGGCTTCGCGGTAGGTAAAACAAAACGCCATTGTTGTAAATCAACTTCACTGGCTAACAAATCACCGTTGGGTGCTTGTAAAAAAGTGGCTACTTGCTGCAAATCTTGCTGATCAACAGTTACGGCTAGCAACTGCTCAGTAAAACAAGTGACTGAAGCTGAATCTGCAAAGGCTGGGGTGAAACAGGTTTGCGTCAACGTAAATAACAACAAACCTCTAACAAGTAAGGCAAAAAAAATTCTAGCGAATGACCTGCGCTGCAGCAAAAACATCCCCCTGATCAGTTGCGGCATAAACATTGATCACATTACTTGCGAGAGGTTTAGGAATTGCCAATGTCCATTTTGCTGATTGCCCCGGTAACAAATAATTAAACACTTGCTTAGCAACCAGAGGTTTTTGCTGATTAGGCGGAATAATTGCAAGTTTAGTAATTTGAATATGCGTATTACCATTATTAACTAACCCAAGGTGCAAATCATTATTCGATTTTGTTACAGACCAACTAAGCTGTTTTCTTACTGCGACGGGCGCAACAAATACGGGTACACGAATCTGAAAAACTGTATTAATAGCGTTATTATGTTTACGAACTTGCGGCGGCACTTCTTGCAAAAAAATACGATAGGCTAATTCCACATTGGGATCCGCAGGCCTGCGTAAGCCCAGCCGAAGTAGTTGCGTATCACCCCCAGCAATAGTGACAATGGGCGGAACGAGCAATAACTCCGAAGTTTTTTGGTAAATATCTTGGCCTTGTTGTTGCACCCATTTAACTGCATAAATATGCATGGTAACAGGCTTATCGCCAATATTTTTTAGCTGCATGGTGCCCATACGATCAGCTGCAGTTAACTCTATCCGCACTGGATTAACTTCAACTGCGGCTGCGTAGGCTAAAAATGGATAAAACGCAGCACACAACCAAATCAACGCTAAACCAACAACTCGCTTCATAATAATTAGTACGTTACGGTAATAGTAACAGTGTCTGTATAATTGTTAGGTTCGCAATATTGCCCTGCTGGAATTCGCCCATAACCGGTCAGCGTTTGCGAAGTTCCAGAACCTGAGCCCGTTTGAGTGATTGAACCTCCCGTTCCATCCCCCCATATTGAGGTATGAGTGTTATCAGTATAGATGTTATATTTCATAGTATCTGCACCCTCACCACTTTCTGCCAGCCTTCGCTGAGCACAAGTACCGCCGGAGGTAGTACCTGCATTAAGCGCAACTGTATAACTTGTATTTTTAGTGCACGTAATATTCACACTATTAGTAATATCAAGAGGGGTATTTGAGAGTGGATCATAGTTGGAAAAATCCATGGTCGTTGCAGCAACTGTACAAGCTTTTAGTACTGTGGTTTTAACCTGAAACGTTGTAGTTGCTGGGTTAGCTGCCAACACCATCGATGGTGCAAGAATAAAAGAACCGGTGATAAAGTAGCCTAACAATGAAAAGAATTTGTTGTTGTATTGTAATTTTTTTTCCATGTTTTTTCCTAAAATAATTATTCCTACCACTAGACACTCTAAGCCTATGCATCAACGATGAATTTGCGCCAATGCCAAGGCCCGCAATCCTAATCAATCTCCTGGTTGTTTGCAAGTTAACATCCTACCATTTCCACCGCCATCCAAATGTGGTAACTTCTCTTCGCAAGTCGCTTCGTTTTTTCTCCAACTCCGCGTTTTGCAAACCAACTTTTTTATCATTTAGCTAACAATCGGGCTTGAGTTACGTCATGAGCAAAAATATTGTAATTATTGGGTGTCAGTGGGGCGACGAAGGCAAAGGCAAAATTGTAGACCTGCTTACGGAACATGTGGCAGCTGTCGTGCGCTTTCAAGGCGGCCATAATGCCGGCCATACTTTAGTCATTAACGGTAAAAAAACCGTTTTGCGCCTCATCCCCTCAGGGATTTTACGTCGTCACGTACAATGCATGATTGGCAATGGCGTAGTGCTCTCGCCGCAAGCTTTATTAGCCGAAATAGCTGAATTAGAAAGTACTGGTTTACCCGTTCGTGAGCGTTTGCATATTAGCGAAGCTTGTCCAGTCGTCCTACCCACGCATGTTGCTTTAGATCAAGCCCGCGAAGGCACCAAAGGCATGATCGGCACTACCAAACGCGGTATTGGCCCTGCTTATGAAGACAAAGTCGCACGCCGCGGTTTGCGCGTAGGTGATTTAGCGCAACCGGCTTATTTTGCCGAACGTTTGCGCGAACTCATGCAATATCATAATTTCATTTTGCAGCATTACTATCAGGCGCCCACCGTTGACTATCAAGCAACCTTAGATGAATTAATGCAGCTGAGCGGTGAAATCATGCCACTAACAGCCGATATTCCTGCTCTGTTAGCACAGTACTCTGCTAGCGGTAAAAAAATCTTATTTGAAGGTGCGCAAGGAACGTTCTTGGATATCGATCAAGGCACGTATCCGTTTGTAACTTCTTCTAACACCACCGCCGGCGCCGCCACCGTGGGCAGTGGTGTAGGTCCACGTTCTCTAGACAGCATTTTGGGCATCACCAAAGCTTATACTACGCGCGTAGGTGCTGGACCGTTCGTAACAGAATTGTTAGATAACACCGGCGAAGCTTTACGCAAAAAAGGCCATGAATTTGGCAGTAACACGGGACGACCACGGCGTTGCGGTTGGTTCGATGCCGTGCAAGTAAAACGTGCAGTGCAGTTAAATAGCGTGACGGGTCTATGCCTTACTAAATTAGATGTACTCGATGATTTAGCCACTTTACAAATTTGCACTGGTTATCGTTTAGGTGAGAAAACTCTGACTACACCACCCTTTCATTTAGAGCAATTAGAACAATGCGTACCAGTGTATGAACAACTACCTGGTTGGCAAACCTCTACCCAAGGCATTAAAAAATTCGCCGATCTACCTGCTAATGCACAAGCTTATTTACGTCGCATTGAACAACTAGTAGGAACGCCGATTGCCATGGTTTCAACAGGCCCGGATCGCGATGAAACTATTATGTTGCAGCAAACTACAATTTTGTGTGGTTCGCCTTCATAGTAGAAAACGCTGGATCCTCCACAACCACAGAGGATCCAGCTCAGAAGATCATTCAACTAAAATCCTGTATACTATCTCAAAATTATCTACCACTGGGATTTCATCATGCACACAGCAACTCCAGACCAATCAGAATTAGGCAAACAGGCGGTGTACGACACTACTTACAACCCCGATAAATTATTTCCTATTGCTAGAGTTGCTAATCGCAAAGAAATTGGCATCGATCCGAATCATTTACCTTTTTATGGATTTGATCTTTGGAATCACTATGAAGTTTCATGGTTGAACGAAAAAGGCAAACCGATTGCTGCGGTGGCTGAAATAATTTATGACTGCGCATCACCCTGTATTGTCGAATCAAAATCTCTAAAACTTTATTTCAACTCATTTAACAATACTAAATTTAAAGATGTTACAACTGTTGCTAACACCATTAAACAAGATTTAGAACAGCGTATTCATGCGCCTGTCACCGTAAATATTACCCCTATGGCGCAATTTACCGATGACAAAGTGTATCGCGGCTTTTCCGGCATTTGTTTAGACGACTTAGATGTCGAGTGTTCGGTTTATTCTGTTGATCCCACTCTATTATTTACTGACACTGAAATTGTAGCAGAAACTTTGCATTCGGATTTATTAAAATCTAACTGCTTAGTGACCAATCAACCCGATTGGGGCAGCGTGCAAATTAGCTATAAAGGCCAAAGAATTAATCACGCTGGCTTATTAAAATACTTAGTCTCTTTTCGCAACCACAATGAGTTTCACGAACAATGCATAGAACGCATTTTTGCTGACATCATGAAGCACTGCGCACCCCAAGAACTCACGGTTTACGGCCGCTATACTCGCCGCGGCGGTTTAGACATCAACCCGTACCGTTCAACCAACCCGGTAGATTTATATTTAAATCAGCGCTTCGGGCGGCAGTGAGCAAACAAGAATTCTATTAATTGCACAGTGTTCCGCTTAGCATCTCACTATTAAGCTGTGTAGATTGGGCTGACAAGCCCAACAATTCAGCAATCAATGCTTAAAGGCATCTCTAAAAATTCGTTTCTATAGCCTCTCCCTTTGAAAAAGGGAGATTGAGAGGGATTTTCTTTTGAAAAACAAACAAAATTGTAGGCACTTTTCGAAAAATCCCCCTTGATCCCCCTTTTTCAAAGGGGGAAAAACAAAAAGGCGTGAATTAATAGAGGTGCCTTTAAGGTAGTGCTGGTGATCAAGGGGGATTTTCTTTAAAAGTACTAGCATTGGTGCCGAGAAGAGGACTCGAACCTCCACGGGCGTTAGCCCACAAGTACCTGAAACTTGCGTGTCTACCAATTCCACCACCCCGGCGGGTGTAGCACTTAAGTCTAACAAGGTCCGATCGTTTGTCAATCAATTGAATTTCTACGGTTGGCCCTTTACTCAACAAGGGCTTTTTGATATAAAGTACGGCTCTTTATAGTGAATATTTCGGAGACTTTAGCATGGCCAGAGTATGTCAAATAACTGGTAAAGCGCGTATGTCTGGCAATAATGTGTCACATGCCAACAACAAAACTAAGCGCCGCTTTTTACCTAACCTACACTACCACCGTTTCTGGGTAGAAGCAGAACAACGGTTTGTTCGTTTACGCGTCAGCACTCAAGGAATGCGTCTTATCGATAAAATCGGTATTGAAAAAGCATTAGTAATACTGCGTGAACGCGGCGAAAAAATTTAAACTAGGGTATAACCATGCGTGATAAAATCAAATTAAAATCCACTGAAAGTGCTTATTTTTACACTACAGACAAAAATAAGCGTAAAAAACCTGATAAACTTAAGCTTCGCAAGTACGATCCTATCGTACGCAAACATGTTCTGTTCGAAGAAGAACGCTTGAAGTAATTTTAGTCACTTTAACTAAAGGATGTCCTATGCAAATATTAAAAAAAGTTTTGTTAGGTTTAGGGGTTGGTATTGCACTGTGCAGTAACGCTTTTGCTGATGTTACTGTGCTAGACAACCAAAATGCTTCCCAGTGCCAACGCCAAATTGCTTCTGCTAAGCAAAGAACTGTGGTTGTAGCTGCTTATGAATCCGAATGTCCATGGTGGCAAAAACTGCAACCTACGTTTGATAGCGTAGCTAGCTCAGGCAACTACCCTGCTGCTTATTTCACTTTTGACTTTTCTAGTGCAGCTCCTGGCGTTGCAGCTAACTGCTTACGCTACGACCCACGTTTCTGCCCAACTACCTTGGTTTACAACAAATCCAAGAGAGGATACAGCCTAGTTCGTTCAAAAGTAGGTTATATCTCTGAAGGTACTTTAGTAGGCCTGATTCAAGGTCGTTAATGTTTGTTTTCACGGGGTTTTAGCTAAAACCCCGTGATTTCCCTCCCCATCGATAAAATACAACGTTTCTGAAGCACCCATCGCCTCATCCGTCACGTCCATAAGCCAACATATTTGTTTATTATTTGACCATTTGTTCATTTTTTGTTATGATGGTGGCAAGTGAGTATTTTGCTCATTAATCTAATAAAGCCTTAGGAGGCCTGTTATTATGAAGTCAAAACTTATTAAACAAATCCTTGCTAGTAAATCAACTATGCGTTTAGCTGCTGATTGTAGCGTATTTCCGAGCTGTAGTTTACATCAGTAAGCGCAAAATCAGACCAAACTAATATGTTTGGTCTGGCTATTTTTTAAAGGACTATAACTATGCTACCTCCACTCAACGAATTATTAACTTATTCCAACCCTCACCTGTTAGCACGTTATAAAAAGGAATTTCCAGACAACTCTTTAAGTGCCGAACAAGCACTCACTGAACTCTTAAAATATTTTTGGTTATGTGAAAAACACCGACAAGATCGCGAAGCCAATCCTACTGACGAAGAACTAAATTTCCATTGCGCCATTCACGCAGAAATGCATGAAATCGATGACATGTGGCATACGTTTCTGCTGTTCACCAAAGATTATACTGATTTTGGCCATAAATATTTTGGTAAGTTTTTGCATCACGTCCCAGAAGTCAGCGAAGAAAAACCTTCTGATGCAGAATATGAAACCGACCTAAGCCGCTACTTATCCTATGCCTACGATCAACTAGGCGAAGAAACCATCCGCACTTGGTTTAAAGAAGCTTTATAAGCTAGCGCGTAAAGGGGACAGGTCCCCTCGCGGACATTGTTGAATAGCCACAAAAATTATACAACTTGATATTTTTTCAGTGACTCACAGAAAGCCAACAAGATTTTGATGAAGGAAAAAGCGTCCGCGCCCTTGACAGAGCGCGGCGAAAATATTTAGGCAGTAGTTTTTGCTGTGGTGTAACCACGGACTTGTGAAGCGAAGTTTTTTAGGGCATTAATGCCAGTTTCTTCTGCTTCGTGACACCATTCTTGTAAGGCTTCTAACAACTCGCGTTGCGTAGCCGTAGTACGATTCCAAATAGCTTGTAACTTTTGACGATACTGGTAAGCCAAACGCAAGGTTTGATTCTCCGCCAAAATACTATCGATACGTTGTTTACCCGCTTCATCTATTAAACTATCAGAGCGAATTAATAGACCTTTGCAACGCTTTAATAAAACTTGTCCAGCGGCACTCGCTTTGCTTTGTTCTTCTTTCAATAATGGAATAATCACTTCGCGACTGTACTGTGCCATCACATGGAAACGGTTTGTGACTACTGCAGACAAAGTATCTAAATCGATAACTGGCTTATTTTTTTGTTGCTCTAATTTCGGTGGTATACGTTTCACTTTGGCTAAACCTAGCATTTGTAATAAACGGATGTAACACCAACCTAAATCAAACTCATACCATTTAACAGACAATTTGGCAGAGGTAGCAAACGTGTGGTGATTGTTGTGTAGCTCTTCACCCGCCGTAATAATGCTCCAAGGAACAATATTGCGTGATTGATCCGGACACTCAAAATTGCGGTAACCCCAAAAATGGCCAATACCATTAATGACTCCGGCAGCAAACAGTGGAATCCACATCATTTGCAAGGCCCACACAGTAATGCCAGGCACGCCAAACAACACCAAGTCGACACCTAGCATAATACAAATGCCTAACTTGCCAAATTTACTGTAAACATTACGTTCTAACCAATCATTCGGACAACCATGGCCGTAACGCTTCATTGTTTCTTTATCTTTGGCGGCTTCTGCATATAGCTCGTAGCCCTCAAAAAATACTTTACGAATCCCATAAATGACTGGGCTATGGGGGTCTTCCGCGGTTTCGCAACGTGCATGGTGTTTGCGGTGAATAGAAACCCATTCAATAGTGGATTGTGCGGTTGCTAACCACAGCCAAAAACGGAAAAAATGGCTAGCAATTGGATGCAGATCTAGCGCTCGATGCGCCTGACAACGGTGTAAATAAATGGTGGTAGCAACGACAGATACATGAGTGAGCAACAACGTCGCAATCACGTAACCCCAAAACGAAAGGTGCAATAAACCATATAACATGTAGTTACTCCTCTAATAACTATCCAAAGACACTTATAAAAACAAGTTAAGAGTTCTTATAAAGTAACCCCCTTCCCATCCTTCCCCCGCTGTCGCGGGGGCAGGGGATTTTGTTGTTAACACCGGAAACTCAAGTAATTAAGTAATATTCTTAAATTTGTGTGAATAGCTACTCCTATACCTAGGCGTTTAAATATTCGATTAGCTTAACAACTTGCTTCACTCCTGAACTATTACGCGCCACTTGCGCTGCTACCGCTGCTTGATCTCGGTTCATTACACCCATCAAATAAACCGTACCATTTTCGGTAACGACTTTAACCTGTCTAGCGCTTACATTGGTGGTTGCCACTAACCGTGCTTTAACATTGCCGGTAATTGCGGTGTCTTTACTACGTCGACCCGCAGAAGTTGGCGCGCCAATGGTAATTTCATTGAAAACACGTCGTACAGTTGGCTCATCATGGGCTAGTTGTTCAACCTGTGATCGTACATCTTCTGAGGGGGCTTGCCCAACTAGTAGTACGATTCGGTTATAACTGACAACCGATATATGGCTGCCTTTAACTAACGAATCATTTGCCCTAATCTTCTTGCCAATATTATACACGATTTTGTGATCTGCAGCCATGCTTTTAAAACTACGTTGGTCAGCAGCAACCGCGCAACCAGCCACGCCTCCGGCCACGACAGCTCCTGCTATGCAACCTTGCAATAAAAAAGCAGATAATAAAACACAAGTAATTAATACAATTTTTTTCATCTCTGTGCCCTCTTTTAGCCTACTTTCTTTCACACCAACAAGGAGAACGCGGTGCGACACATCTGGATTAACTCGCTGGGAAACATCCCCAGCGCCAATAAAATTAAGCCATTAATACTGATGGCTAAGCGCATATCAGGAGCGGCCACAATGGGCGCTAACTCTTTTGGCTCCTCAAAATACATTACTTTTACCACACTAATGTAATAGTAAGCACCTATTATCGCAAACAATAAGGCTAAGGTCGCTAGCCAAACTTTATGTACCAAAATTAACGCTTGCAACACACCCAGTTTGGCAAAAAAACCTACCAATGGTGGAATTCCTGCCATAGAAAACATCACCAACATCATCATGAAGGCTAACCACGGACTGCGAGCATTAAGGCCGCGTAAATCGCTAATTTGTTCGATTTCAATGCCTTTTTTGCTCAGTAAAAGTAAAATAGCAAAACCCCCCATAGACATAAGCGCATACGAAATCATGTAAAACATCGCCGCTGCATAACCTACTGGTGTGGCAGCTAAAATACCCAACGACATATAACCAATTTGCGCAATAGCGGAATACGCTAACATGCGTTTAAGATTGCTTTGTACAATCGCCACAATATTACCCACAGCGATTGAAGCAATCGCCATCACCATTAACACTTCTTGCCACTGCCCGACTAAATCTGGAACACCATCTACTAACAAACGAATCGCCATCCCAAACGCGGCAATTTTTGGTGCGCTACTAACAAATAGGGTTACGGAGGTAGGTGCGCCCTGATAAACATCTGGCACCCACATATGAAATGGCGCTGCCCCTAATTTAAAAGCCAATCCTGCTAAAATAAACACTAAACCAAAAATTAGAATCAGCTGATTTTGGGTAGCTGTTGCTGCGATGGCGGAAGAAATTTGCGCCAGTTCCAAGCTGTGCGTCGCACCATAGATCATCGACATACCATACAACAACATCGCCGAAGCCAGCGCCCCCATAATAAAATACTTCATGGCAGCTTCAGTTGCTTCCGCCGAATCGCGCTGAATCGCTACCATTGCATACAGGGGTAACGACGTTAATTCCAATCCTAAAAATACTGTTAAAAAATTATAGGAAGAAACTAAAACTAGCATTCCTAAAAGTGAAAACAAGCCCAGCACATAATATTCACCTTGCGGAATATTCCGTTCGCGAATGTAGCTACGCGCATATACAAAAGCAAACAATCCTGCAATTAAAATAAACAATTTCAGCATCCCAGCAATGGGATCCCAAATAAAACTGTGACTAAAAATAATTGTTTCTGGCAAATCAAATAACCACAGCACCATTAATCCGGTTACCACCAGAGTAAGCTGCGTTAAAGAATACGTTAGTAAACTGGCTTTTTGCCGCACAAAAAGATCAACTAACAAAATAAGGCACGTCATGCCCAACAGAAAAATTTCTGGTAACGCCGGCGCCCAACTAAAAATTTCAGGTGACATACTCATCTATAATTTACTCTGCAAACTCAATTGCAATAAATGTCCAACAGTCGCATGCTGCAAGGTTAGTAACGGTTGTGGGTAAACACCTAAAAAGATAATTGCCACACCCAATAACACAAACACCATTTTCTCCATGCCAGTAACATCTTTTATCGTTTCAATAGCAGGATTGGTAATGGCTCCGAAAAACACTCGTTTATACATAAACAAGGTGTAAGCTGCCGCCAACACCAAAGTGGTTGCCGCTACCGCAGTAATCCAAAAATTAGTTTGGATAGCGCTTAAAATAATCATAAATTCGCCGACAAAACCAGAAGTTCCTGGCAAGCCCACATTTGACATACAAAACAACATAAAGAACGCTGCACAAAAAGGCATGGTCGTTGCAATACCACCAAAATCTTTGATCTGCCTACTGTGCAAACGGTGCACTAAGACACCCACTGCCAAGAACATTGCACCGGTACTTAACGCGTGTGAAATCATCTGTACCATGGCACCTTCTAAACTCATATAAGCATCGGTTAATTTGTGCGTGTGCTCGACGATGCGAAACACCATAAAACAACCTAATGCCACAAAACCCATGTGTGAGATAGAAGAATATGCAATTAATTTTTTCATATCGGTTTGCGCTAACGCTACCAGTGCAATATAAACAATAGCGATCAACGCTAAACCAATCATCAACCAATCTAAAGCTTTACTAGCATCTGGTGTAATGGGCAAACTAAAACGTAAGAAACCATACGCGCCCATTTTCAACATCAGAGCAGCTAATACCACGGAGCCACCGGCGGGTGCTTCGGTATGCGCATCTGGCAACCAAGTATGCACTGGCCACATCGGCAGCTTAACTGCAAAACCCAATAAAAATGCTAGGAAAATCCACGTCTGTTCGCGCATCGTTAATTTCAGCGGATAAAAATCAGTAATCATGAAACTATCGGCATGCGTGCGCAAATAAAGCAACGCAATAAACATTAACGCTGAACCAAAAAAGGTATACAAGAAAAACTTGATGGAGGCATAAGAACGATTACTACCACCCCAAATACCAATACTTAAATACATGGGAATTAACATTCCTTCCCAAAAAGCATAAAATAAAATGGAATCCAACGCGGCAAAAGTTCCCACCATCATGCCTTGCATAATTAAAAATGCCGCCATGTACTGTGATACACGACTATGAATACTATGCCAAGCTGCCATGATAACTAGCAGTGTAGTAAAACAAGTGAGAATAATCAGCGGTAACGAAATACCATCTACCCCTACGGCGTAATTAATACCATAGGCACTGATCCAAGGAATAATTTGCTGAAACTGCATAGCACTGGTTGTAGGCACAAATCCTACATACAAAGGCACACACAACGCTAAACACAACAGGGATGTGAACAAAGCGATTATTCGCGCGCGTTGCGGATGTTGCTCGCCTGCCGCTAAGGCAAACGCACCTCCTAACATAGGCAACCAAATCAATAAACTTAATAACGAGTGTGCAAACATTTTTTTTAATTCTAAAAAAGTATTAACCATGCTAAAAATACGAGCAAGCCAATAATCATCACAAATGCGTAATGATATATATAACCTGATTGTAATTTCCGCAACACTTGTGAACACCAAGCAATTGCGCGCCCTGAACCATCTACTACGTGTTGATCAAGCACCTTAACATCGCCCACATCAAAAAATACTTTTGCCATTTTCATGGTGCCACGTACTAATACCAACTGATTAAAATCATCAAACCCATATTTACGCACAAGAATGCGATTCAACGTGGTAAATCTATCCACGAAAAACGTTGGAAGATAAGGAAACTTGATGTAGAACAACCACGCGGTGATAAATCCAGATAACGCAAACCAAAATGTTGGGCTATGCAACGCATGCGTTATGAAGAATAAAGGCCCATGATATTCCAACGCTAATTTTGCTAATACGTCATCTTGCGGTAACACAAACAAACTGGTACCTAACATTCCGGCTGCATTAAATAACATAGGACCAATTAGTATTGCGCCAATAGCTGCTGATGGAATTGCCAACACTATTAAGGGCAACCATACTACCCATGGCGATTCTTTTAAGTGACTTTGTAATTCGGGCCCCATGCGTTCTTGCGTATGAAACACCAAGAAAAAAGCACGAAAAATATAAAATGCTGTCACGAAAGTTCCCACTAATACACAGTAATATGCATAACGGGCACCAGGAACTGTAGCAATATTTACTGCATCGATAATCGCATCCTTGGAATAAAAACCAGAAAATGGCGGCAATGCAGCTAACGCCCACGCACCAATCAAAAAGCAAACATACGTAATTGGCATGTACTTGCGTAGATTACCCATTTGCCGAATGTCTTGCTCATGGTGCATAGCTAAAATAACGGAGCCCGCAGCTAAAAATAACAATGCTTTAAAGCACGCGTGTGTGATCAAGTGGAAGATCCCAGCAGCATAAGCAGATGCACCTAATGCGACCACCATATAACCTAATTGCGACAAAGTGGAGTAAGCAATAATGCGTTTAATGTCTGTTTGGACTATGGCTAAAATTCCGGTAAATAAAGCACCAGTAGCGCCGATAACTAACACAAAACTTAACGCCGTAGGAGAATACTCAAACAACGGTGACATACGCGCCACCATGTAAACCCCTGCTGTTACCATCGTAGCCGCGTGGATTAAAGCAGAAATTGGCGTAGGGCCTTCCATCGACTCCGGCAACCACACGTGCAATGGCATCTGTGCAGATTTACCCATAGCACCGACAAATAGCAGAATACAAACTAAAGTGATGATAGAGGTATGGGTATTTGGTAACAGGGTTATGGTTTTACCGATCAAAGAAGGAGTCAAACTAAAGACTGTGGCATAATCCACTGTATCAAAATAGTTAAATAAAATAGCGATGCCTAACAAGAAACCAAAATCACCAATTCGATTAACAATGAATGCTTTCAAACTACCAAAGTTAGCGCTCTCACGTTTAAACCAAAAACCGATCAGCAAGTAAGAAACTAAACCAACACCTTCCCAACCAAAATAAAGTTGTAAGAAGTTGTTCGCTGTCACTAACATCAACATGGCAAAGGTAAATAAAGAAATATAACTAAAAAAGCGTTGGTAGCCTGTATCATCACGCATGTAGCCAATGCTATAAACATGTACCGCTAATGACACAAAATTTACGATAACCATCATTGCTACCGTAAGTCTGTCAATTAAAAAGCCTACATTGAATTGAAAACGACCGCTAATGCCCCAGGTGTATGCATTAAAATTGAAAGGCGCTAAGCCTAGGTAAAAAATTTGATACGCCAAATAGCAGGATAAAACAAAGGAAATTGCCACGCCGACTATAGTAAAAAAATGCGCCCCTTGCCGGCCAATTTGTTTGCCCAATAAACCTGCTAACAAACCACCAAATAATGGCAATAATACAATAGCAAATACGAGTGTTTGTAAATTAATCACTGCACTAGCCCTTTAAAGTATCTAATTCGTCAACTTCCAACGTTTGGCGTCGACGGAATAATACCATGACAATCGCCAAGCCAATGGCTGCTTCCGCAGCCGCTACCGTGAGAATAAAGAACACAAAAACTTGTCCAGTCACATCATTTAAATAATGCGAAAAAGCCACGAAATTAGTATTTACTGCTAGCAGTAATAATTCGATGCACATGAGTAAAATAATGACGTTCTTGCGATTAATCACGATGCCTGCCAACCCTAAAGCAAAAACGATCGCGCCCAATATTAAATAATCATTTAACGGGATCATCATTTTTTTTCTGCCTTCATTTTTACTACCTGAATACGATCTTCGCGACGAAGATTTTTTATGCTATCTGGTGCCGTGGATTTTTGCATACGATGATGGCCACGAAACGTTAAAGTAATCGCAGCAACAATAGCTACTAGTAACAAAGTACCCGCCAACTCAAAAGAATAAGCATACGTGGTATACAACACATCCCCTAATGCTTGCGTGTTGCTATAATTTGCTGGGTGCATAGAAGAAACTACTTGTGGTAATCCATGCAAGTGCGCGGGGCTTAACACATAAATCATCAAAGCCACCAGTAAAAACACAATGACCAAACCATATGGCAAATAGCGAACAAATCCTTCTTGAGTAACTTCTTTGTCGGTATTTAACGTCATAACCACAAATAAAAACAGCGTCATGACCGCGCCTACGTACACCAAAATTAACACCAACCCTAAAAATTCTACTTCTAATAACAACCACAAACCTGCGCTAGCAAAAAAGGCTAATACCAAAAATAAAGCGCTACGCACCGAGTTGCGTGATACCACAACCATCAGTGCCGAAAACACCAACGCTAGGGCAAAGCCAAAAAAAACTACTTGTGGAAATAATTCTGTTATTGTCATGTGTAGTTAAGACCTAGCGGTAAGGTGCATCCTCGGTTCGTGCTGCAGCAATTTCTGCTTCATATTTCTCGCCAATTGCCAGCAATTTTTCTTTCGTCATAATTTGTTCACCGCGATTTTCAAAATGATAATGCTGTTGTCCAGTTAATACGATAGAGTCGACTGGACACGCTTCTTCACAAAAACCACAATAAACACATTTAAACAAATCAATTTCATACAAAGTGGTACGCCGCATGCCATCTTCACGCGGTTTCGAATCAATAGTGATCGCTAAAGCTGGGCACACTGCTTCACACAATTTACAAGCGATGCAGCGCTCTTCACCGTTCGGATAACGACGCAAAGCGTGTAAGCCACGAAAACGCACGGATTGTGGCGTTTGTTCTTCTGGATACTGGACTGTTATTTTTTTAACAAAAAGATAACGGCCGGTTACTTTTAACCCTTTTAACAGTTCCCACAAAGAAAATGCTTTTAAGTAATAAAGAATTTTTTTCATCTTATTTAAACCATGGCCCTAAGCCAAATTCTATTGCTAACCCTATCACGGTCAACCAAACTAACGTTACCGGAATCAATACTTTCCAACCTAAACGCATGATTTGATCATACCGGTAACGGGGGAAAGTTGCGCGCAACCAAATATATAAAAACAGAAAACAACCAATTTTTAACAATAACCATGCAACACCTGGCACCCAAGCAAATAATGATCCTAATACTGGGATGCCTTCAAACGGTGATAACCAACCGCCTAAAAATAGCAAAGAAACAATGGTGGAGATTAACACCATGTTGGCATATTCCGCCAAGAAAAAGATCCCGAAAGTAATACCGGAGTATTCAACGTGAAAACCCGCAACAATTTCCGATTCACCTTCCGCCACGTCAAATGGTAAGCGATTGGTTTCTGCCACGCCGGAGATCCAATAAGTCAAAAACAGCGGCAACAACGGCAACCAATACCAATGCCAAATACCACCTTGTTGCTTCAACACAATGTCTTGCAAATTCATACTGCCAGCTGCCATTAGTACACCGACAAAAGAAAATCCCATGGCAATTTCATAAGAAATAGTTTGTGCTGCCGCACGCATCGCACCAAACATCGAATATTTAGAGTTAGCAGCCCAGCCGGCAATAAGAATCCCATACACCCCTAAGGATCCCAAAGCAAAAAGATACAACACGCCGGCATTAATATTAGCTAACGCCATGCCTTGATCAAACGGAATCACCGCCCAAGCTGCTAACGCCGGAGCAATGGTGAGAATCGGTGCAATAATAAATAAATAACGATTCGAAGCTGAAGGGATAATGATCTCTTTGCAAAACATTTTGATCACGTCCGCAAACGGTTGTCCTAGTCCACGCGGCCCAATTCGGTTAGGACCAATTCGACATTGCATGTAACCAATAATTTTGCGTTCGAGAAACGTTAGATAAGCCACCAACAAAATTAGCGGCAACACAATGGCTACAATTTTAATAACAATCCAAAGCAGTAAGAGCAAATTAGCAAGCATAGATTTCGATCGCTCCAAATGCTGCGCCCAGTCCTGCAGTTTCTTCACGACCGGCGTGAATCAACACACAATTCTTGGGAATCTGTGAACTGATAATTAAAGGTAAGCATTTAGTCGCGTTACCTTGTTTTACATTGACTAGCATACCATCACTTAATTGTAAGTGCTGCGCTAACTCAGCATTGACGTAAGCACCCACCCGATCATTGCTGGCTGCTTGCTGCAATTCATGCGAACGCCGCACAATACTATCAACGGCATAAAGAGGCCATTCGGTAATCCGTGTTAAACCTTGTTGCTCTTGCGCTATTTGCAACGGCGGACAGAACCATTGTTCGGTAATTGCCGCAGGTGTTGCTAAAAGCTGTTCCAGTTCTTCGCGCACTTGTGCAATAGATTCATAAGCAAATTCTGCTAAATGCAATTGGTTTGCTAATACGCGTAAAACTTTCCAACCTGGTCTGGCTTCGCCTGGTAAATTTACGGCGGCAGAAAATTTTTGCCAGTGGCCTTGCGCATTAATCATCGTCCCAGCAGTTTCAGAAAATGCAGCGATCGGCAGCATAACATCTGCTTGTTGTAATAAACTGGGTGATTTAAAACTCGATAAGGCTACAACAAATTCAGCTTGTTCTAAGGCACTCTGCGCTAATGCTGAATCGGTACAATCTAATTCTGGTTCAATGCCTAATAAAATATACGCTTTTAATTTCGCTGCTAACGCTTGATGTGCAGATAACCCAGGAGAATTAATTGGGGTTGCCGCCACACCGCGATGAGGAATAGCGCCAGCCAACCAAGCACCTGCACTATTAGCCCCTGCCGTTAAATAACAGAATTTAGCCGCCGTTAATTGCGAAATTAATTGGCACAATGCAGTGATGGTCGCCGCTTGTGGATGATTTTGGCTGATCGCCCCCAGTAAAATAGTGGCTTGTTTACCTTGATTTAAAAGTGCCGCCAACTCGCGTTCTGCTGTTCGCGGCTGCACAGTTACCAATAATTCCATGGCAGCATGCGGCAAAGTAACTGAACTTATTTCAGTTAATGCTTTCACCACTCCAGCTAACGCCTGCACAAAATGATCGGGTCCTGCAACTAATACTTGTTGTTGTGGAAAATTCACGGCGTAATCTGTGACGTTAATTCCTACTACTTGTGCGCCACGCAAAGTCGCTTTGCGAATACGATGGGCAACGATAGGTTGTTCGCGCGCAATATTGGAGCCCACTAAAATAATTAATTCTTGCGCTTCTAACTCTTCTAACGTTACCGACATTTGTGGAAACAACGGCATAAATTCTTGATTACTGACATCCGTTTGCTGCAAACGATGATCGATATTATTGCTACCAAAACCGCGCAGCAATTTTTGTAATAAATATAATTCTTCGGTAGTAGCACTAGGTGATGCTAATGCGGCAACTTGTTCTGCACCGTATTGGTGTTTAACTTTGTTAAGTCCTGCCGCTGCGGCTTGTAAAGCACTGAGCCAATCGGTTTCTTGCCATTCACCGGCTACTTTAATCATCGGCAATCTTAACCTATCATCGCCTTGCACACCTAAATAACTAAAGCGATCCCGATCAGACAGCCACATTTCATTAATTTTTTCATTTTCGTGCGGCACTACGCGCATGACTTTATCGCGTGACGTGTGAATATAAATATTGGAGCCAACGCAATCGTGTGGCGCTACCGATTCGGTTTGTTGCAACTCCCACGCACGGGCTTTAAAACGAAACGGTTTAGAAGTTAGTGCACCCACTGGACATAAATCAATAATATTGCCGGAAAGCTCAGACGTCATACTATGTTTTACATAGGTAGTAATCTGCATGTTTTCGCCACGACCGGTAGCGCCCAACTCACGAATCCCTGCAACTTCCTGACCAAAACGTACGCAACGCGTACATTGAATACAACGTGTCATTTCGGTGGCAATCAAGGGTCCTAAATTATCATCTTTGATTGAACGCTTGCCTTCAGTAAAACGCGAAATACCAGAACCATACCCCATGGAAACATCTTGCAGCTCACATTCGCCGCCTTGATCACAGATGGGACAATCTAACGGATGGTTGATTAATAAAAATTCCATCACTGAGCGTTGTGCTTCTTTTGCTTTAGCAGAAGTTGTCGATATTTTCATACCCGCAGTAACGGGAGTAGCGCATGCTGGTAATGGTTTGGGAGCTTTTTCGACATCTACCAAACACATACGACAGTTGGCAGCGATCGATAATTTTTTATGGTAACAAAAACGTGGAATGGGAATTCCAACTTTATCTGCCACTTCTATAATCATTGAGCCAGGCTCAACTTGAAAAGTTTTTCCGTCGATTTCGATATCAATCATGCGGATCACCCACGCTGCATTTTTTGTGTTCGATGTGATAAACAAATTCATCACGAAAATGCTTAATAAAACTTTGAACCGGCATTGCTGCCGCATCCCCTAACGCACAAATTGTACGCCCCATAATTTTCCCTGCAATACTATCGAGCAAACCTAGGTCTTCGATCCGACCTTCGCCGTGCTCAATTCTATGCAACACACGTGACATCCAGCCAGTTCCTTCACGACAGGGTGTGCATTGGCCACAGGATTCTTCTTTGTAAAAGTGGGCAATACGTGCCAATACTTTTACCATGCAAGTGGTTTCGTCCATCACAATCACCGCACCTGAACCTAACATGGATCCTGCTTTAACCAACGCATCATAATCCATGGTCACATCCATCATGATATTCGCCGGCAACACTGGCATTGATGATCCGCCCGGTATCACACCTTTAAGTTTGCGACCATCTTTCATGCCACCCGCTAATTCCAATAAATCTTTAAAGGGGGTTCCCAATGGCACTTCATAATTCCCTGGTTTATTAACATGCCCTGTCACACTAAAAATTTTACACCCGCCATTATTGGGCTTGCCTAAATCTAAAAACCATTGGCCGCCCTTGGCTAAAATAACAGGAACTGATGCAAGAGTTTCCGTGTTATTAATCGTAGTGGGCCGGCCATACAAACCATAATTAGCAGGAAAAGGCGGCTTAAACCGTGGCAAACCTTTTTTACCTTCCAAGGATTCCATCAGAGCAGTTTCTTCTCCGCAAATATAAGCACCTGCGCCTCTGTGATTGTACAACTCAAAATCGATGCCTGAACCCAAAATATTTTTACCTAATAAACCAGCTGCACGTGCTTCTTTTAACGCAGCTTCGCAGCGTGCAAAGGGTTCATCGTATTCACCGCGAATATAGTTATAACCAACGGTGGTTCCCATGACATAGCTGGCAATCGCCATTCCTTCAATCAATTGATGCGGGTTATAAGTCATAATTTCCCGATCTTTACAGGTGCCAGGTTCACCTTCGTCGGAGTTACATAAAATATATTTTTGTCCCGGAGTATTCCGAGAAATAAAACTCCATTTTAATCCGGTGGGAAAACCCGCACCCCCACGTCCGCGCAAAGCTGAAGTTTTTAATTCCGCTAAAATTGCTTCCGGTGGTGTTTGTTCTTTTAATATTTTTTTCCACACCTCATAGCCACCTATACTTTGATAAGTTTTAAGCGTCCAAGGTTCTGGCAAATTTAGCGTACGAAAACAAATTTCATTTATCATCATAAATTCACACTAATAAACTATGGCAATTCCTGCATTATTCTAACATTATAGTTTTGCAATCTACCCAACTAACCCTCACCCCACCCTCTCCCGATTCCTCGGGAGAGGGTGCGTTTGTTGTATACACCGGAAACTCAATCAATCCAATAATTCGCTGAGCCAGGCATAAATAATTACTAATTAACTATGGCAATTCCTGCAAAAGTTTATCAACTTTTTCAGGAGTTAATTTTTCACAGTAACGATGGCCCACATGCGCCACCGGTGCACTGGCACACGCGCCTAAACATTCTACTTCTTTGAGAGTAAATCTACCGTCAGCAGTGGTTTCACCAAAACCAATTTGCAATTTGTCCTGCACATGTTTCACAATTTTCCCCGAACCTGCCAACATGCAAGAAACATTCGTACAAATACCAATTTTATGACGACCCACTGGTTTTAAATCATACATGGTGTAAAACGTCGCAACTTCATAAACAGCAATATGCGGCATTCCTAAATAATCAGCCACTGCATTCATTAACTCTTGTGAAAGCCAACCACCATTGGCTTCTTGCACAATACTTAATGCCGGCAACACCGCAGACTGGCGCTGCTCCGGAGGAAATTTTGCTGTCCAATGATCAATTTCAGCGCGTATTTCAGCGGGTAATATTGTAGTTGTACTAGTCGTATTCATCGATCAATTTCCCCAAACACCACGTCAATACTCGATATAATTGCTACTAAATCAGCAATCATATGTCCACGCACTATTTCATCTAACGCTGCCAAATGTGGGAAACCCGCAGCGCGGATTTTTAAACGGTAAGGTTTATTAGCACCATCGGAAACTAAATAAATGCCATACTCCCCTTTGGGATGTTCGACCGTTGCGTAGGCTTCGCCGGCAGGAATTGAAAATCCTTCACTAAATAATTTAAAGTGATGAATTAAAGCTTCCATATCTTTTTTCATGACGACGCGTTTAGGAGGCACAACTTTATAATCGTCAGCCATGACAGGACCGGAATTATTACGTAACCATTCTACACATTGACGAATGATCCGATTGGATTGCCGCATTTCTTCCACGCGTACCAAATAACGATCATAACAATCGCCGTTTAAACCAATTGGAATATCAAAATCTAGTTCGTCGTAAACTGCATACGGTTGTTTTTTACGTAAATCCCAGGCTACGCCAGACCCACGCAACATCGGACCAGTAAACCCTAATTGCATCGCACGTTCCGCCGTAACTGTACCAATTCCTACCGTACGTAATTTCCAAATTCGATTATTAGTTAGCAGCTCTTCATATTCATCCACTCGCTGCGGAAAACGTTCGGTGAAATCCCAAATAAAATCTAATAAAGAACCTTGGCGATTAGCATTACGTTCTTCCGTTTCTTTTTCATCGTGCCATTTCGAAGGTTTATACTGTGGCATTTTGTCCGGCAAATCGCGATAAACACCACCCGGACGATAATAGGTCGCGTGCATACGCGCACCCGAAACTGCTTCGTAACAATCTAATAAATCTTCGCGTTCCCGAAAAGTGTATAAGAAAACTGTCATAGCACCAATGTCGAGCGCATGCGCACCTAACCACAACAAATGATTGAGAATGCGGGTGATTTCATCAAACATCACGCGAATATAGAGCGCACGTTTAGGCGGCACGATACCTAATAATTTTTCCATGGCTAACACGTAAGCATGTTCATTCGCCATCATGGAAACGTAATCTAAGCGATCCATGTAACCAATACTTTGGTTATAAGGTTTGGTTTCCGCTAATTTTTCGGTAGCGCGATGTAACAAACCAATGTGTGGATCAACTTTTTGAATAACTTCGCCATCCACTTCTAAAATTAGGCGTAAAACACCGTGGGCAGCAGGATGTTGGGGACCAAAATTGAGCGTGTAATTACGTATCTCAGACATTTGCTTCCCCTGATATTTCTTGATCCGCAGCACGAATCACTTTCGGTACCAAAATACGCGGTTTAATTTCAACCGGTTCGTATACTACGCGTTGTAAGGTCGCATCGTAGCGAACTTCTACATCGCCACTGAGAGGGAAATCTTTACGGAACGGATGTCCGATAAAACCATAGTCGGTCAAAATACGGCGCAAATCAGGATGACCGCTAAAAACTATGCCGAATAAGTCGTAAGCTTCACGTTCATACCAATTAGCCGAAGCCCAAATATCAATGATCGATGGAATAAGCGGTGGCTCACCGGTAACAAATACACGTAAACGTACGCGGTGATTATGGGTAACCGATAACAAATGATAAACCACGGCAAAGCGTGGTTTGTCCCAAGCTTCAACACGATGTTTATGACTGTTATCCACGGCACGCTCAAAACCCGAAGCAGTCGCTTTGCGAGTAACCCATTCACTGACGCCATAATCAAGATAATCAACACCAGCAATATCTAACATTATTTCAAATTTTAATGCCGGGTGATCACGTAAAATTAAACACGCTTGCAGCAAATTTTCCGGTGCAACTTCTAGAGTGAGTTCGTCTAAAGCAATCGTGGCTTTTTGCACGAAAGAAGATAGATGTTCGTTAATTTTTGCGGCAAGCGCTTCGATTTCAGTCATGGCTTCAATCACCTTTAACGCGCAATGATATTGGTTTTTGCTACTTTGTTTTGTAGCTGAATAATACCGTACAACAATGCTTCAGCCGTAGGTGGACAACCAGGAACATAGACATCAACGGGTACGATACGATCACAACCGCGCACTACTGAATAAGAATAATGATAGTAACCGCCGCCATTGGCGCACGAACCCATAGAGATAACCCAGCGTGGTTCAGCCATCTGATCATAAACTCTGCGCAGCGCGGGGGCCATTTTGTTACACAAAGTACCCGCAACGATCATTACATCCGACTGTCTAGGGCTAGGGCGAAAAATTACGCCAAAACGATCCATATCGTAACGCGCAGCAGCAGAATGCATCATCTCAACTGCACAGCAGGCTAAACCAAACGTCATTGGCCATAACGAACCACTGCGCGCCCAGCTTACTAACTTATCCAACGAAGTTAATATAAAACCATTTTGATGAAACGATTGTGAGTCCACTTAATTACCCTTGATATCTGAACAACCTTACTCTATTCCTCTACATTACAACTTATTTTAAATTTGTAACCGTAGGTTGGGCTGATAAGCTCAACAAAATTAGCCAAAATGAACAAAAATGTTGGGCTTACCCGCCCAACCTACAAATAATTGTAGAGAGTTTACTCCCACTCCAGGGCGCCTTTCTTCCATTCGTAAATAAAACCAACTAATAACAAGCCAATAAAAATTCCCATGTCGGCAAATCCTGCCCAACCAATGTGTCGTAACACAACTGCCCACGGAAACAGAAAAGCCGTTTCTAAATCAAAAATAATAAATAATATTGCTACCAGATAATAACGAACGTCGAAAGGAATTCTGGCGTCAGCAAACGCTGGAAAACCACATTCAAAAGCTGAAAGTTTGGCAGGATCAGGCTTTTTAGGGCTAATTAACCACCCTAATGCCAATGGCACTACGCCGATCACTACGCCGATGATGAGAAAAATCAACACCGGTAAATAAGTCATTAACATCAGCCTTCTATCCCCTTTTCTTAATCTGGTGCCGAAGGTCGGACTCGAACCGACACGGCTTGCGCCACCACCCCCTCAAGATGGCGTGTCTACCAATTCCACCACTCCGGCATTTTTAAACTACATAAATTCTATTATTTACCAGGCATACCACCCGTTGGTGCTGGCATTTCGCCCGCAGGAATAGGAACTCCTGCATTAGGCACCATGGGACCTGCAGGTTTAGGTGCCGACTTTGCTGGCATACTAGCTGCAGCATTAGTCAAAGCTTGCAGAGGATCTTGTCTGGCTTGATGACCAGCGAAATAACCCAATCCTAAGCTGGTGAGGAAAAATAATCCTGCTAGCATTGCCGTAACTTTTACAAGAAAAGATCCTGAGCCTTGGCTACCGAATACCGTTTGTGAAGCACCTGAACCAAAAGCTGCACCCATTTGCGCGCCTTTACCTTGCTGCATTAACACTAATACAATCAGGGCAATCGCAATAAGAACATGGAATATTAAAATTAGTTGTAGCATACGATTATTTTTGAATTTCTTTAAATAACGTTATTTTAAGGACTGGTAAATTTCTATAAATTCTTGTGCATCTAGCGAAGCACCACCGATCAGTCCACCATCAATATCAGGCATAGAAAACAATGCTTTTGCATTGCTCGCTTTTGCGCTGCCACCATACAGGATACGCACACGCTCCGCAATACTGGCATTTTGCTTAGCAACTTGCGCTCGTAACGCTGCGTGAACCTCTTGTGCTTGTTCGGGGGTAGCGGTCAAACCGGTACCAATTGCCCAAACTGGCTCGTAAGCAATTATAGCATTATTTAATGCGTCTACTCCACCATTGCGGTCAAGCACTTGCGCTAACTGGTAGCCTACGACGTCTTGTGTACCACCATCGTCGCGTTGTTGCAAAGTTTCACCCACACAGAGTACGGGGGTCAGCCCCGCTGCCTGCGCCAAAGCAAATTTTTTTGCGACTACTTCGTTGTTCTCGCCATACAGCGCGCGGCGCTCTGAATGGCCAACCAGCACATAACGGCAGCCAAAATCAGCTAACATAGCACCCGAGATTTCTCCAGTAAAAGCCCCGCTTTCCGCCAATGCCAAATTTTGTCCGCCCCAATTAATGGCGCTATCGGCCAATATCCGCTGGGTTTGCTCAAGGAGAATTGCAGGAGGAAACACGATAACATCTGCTAGCGCGCAGTCACCTAGTGACTGCTTAAGCGCTGTTAACAAACTAGTCGCGGAAGCCCGCGTACCATTCATTTTCCAGTTTCCTGCTACTATCGGACGTCTAGTTTTATTCATTTTTTAGCCTCTAGTATTGTTTTCCCACTTTGAAAAAAGGGGAAAAAAGGGAGATTTATTAAAAAACATCTTGAGCCCACAAAAGAAAATCCCCCTTAATCCCCCTTTTTCAAAGGGGGAGATCATTTGAGATCTCTTTTAAGTAACCAATGATTTCACCACCTGTGCCAATTCGTTAGCTATTTGTTTTACCTGGTCAGGATTATCACCTTCTACCATAACACGTACGAGCGGTTCTGTGCCTGATAACCGTAGTAATACTCGTCCCTTTCCTTTTAGCTGATCTTCTGCGGCTTTTACAGCTTGCGTTACGGCGGTTTCTGCTAACACATCCACATGTTTTTGCATTCGAATATTTTCCATTACTTGTGGAAATTTTTGCAACCCTGATTTCAGATCAAACAAACTTTTTCCGGTTTGATGCATGGCCACCAAAATTTGTAACGCAGCAATAATGCCATCGCCAGTCGTGGTAGCGCCTAGCCAAATGATGTGGCCTGAAGTTTCACCGCCTAACTGCCAACCCGTTCTTTGTAACTCTTCCATTACGTAGCGATCGCCCACTTTTGCGCGCACAAAATTTAGTTTCAATTCACGCAACGCCAACTCCAAACCAAAATTACTCATGAGGGTACCGACTACGCCGTCTTTTATTTGACCTTTACCTTGGCCGTGTTTAGCCATGATAAACAGTAGATCATCACCATCAATTAACTCACCCTTGGCATCTACCATTAACAAGCGATCACCATCGCCATCAAATGCTAAGCCCGCATGAGCATTTTCTGCCAGCACCGCTTTTTGTAGCAATTCCGGATGGGTAGACCCACAATCCGCATTGATATTTAAACCATTGGGCTTCGTCGCCATTTCAATCACATCGGCGCCTAATTCGCGAAATATATCGGGAGCAACTTGATAGGTAGCGCCATTGGCACAATCAACGACTAATTTCATGCCTTTCAAATCAATTTGGGAAGGAATAGTATTTTTGCAAAATTCAATATAGCGACCGCGTGCTTCAGCAACTCTTACAGCTTTTCCTAATTTCGCTGATTCACGAACTTGCATGGGTTTTTCTAACTGTTCTTCAATAGCTAATTCAATAGCATCTGGTAGTTTTGTTCCCTGCGCAGAAAAAAACTTAATGCCGTTATCATAATAAGGATTATGCGAAGCACTAATGACAATCCCCGCTTGCGCACGCAGTGCTCGAGTTAAATAGGCAATTGCGGGTGTTGGCATAGGACCCAGTAAATGCACATTCACGCCGGCCGCTGCCAGACCTGCTTCTAACGCCGACTCAAACATGTAACCGGATATACGTGTGTCTTTGCCAATGAGGATTTTATCGCCGCCGTTATGAGCAAAAATACAACCTACGGCCCAACCGAGCTTCATTACAAAATCTGGCGTAATGGGAGCTTCACCCACCTTGCCACGAATTCCATCGGTACCAAAATATTTACGTTGTCCAGTCATAATTCACCTTTGTTTTAGCGCTACCTTAAGACGCCTCTATTGATTTCCCCTTTTTCAAAGAGGGGAGCAAAGCGCCGCAGCGGTTTTAATCGCTTCAAATGTTGGGCGCACATCATGAGTGCGCACTATCACTGCGCCTTTGCTTACTGCCAATACTGCGAGCGCAATACTAGCATAAAGTCGCTGCTCTACGGCTAATCCTAATAATTGCTCCAGCATAGATTTACGTGACAAACCTACTAACACAGGTATTTTTAGTTCCGTAAATTCCTGCAAATGCTTTAATAGCTGCAGATTATGCTGCAAAGTTTTACCAAAACCAAAACCTGGGTCGATTAAAATTCTGTCTGACGCAATTCCTGCGGCCAAACATTTTCGTACTTGCTGTAGCAGAAAATTTTTAACTTCCATTACCACATCGACATAATGTGGTTTTAATTGCATAGACTGCGGCTGATTTTGCATATGCATGAGACAAACTGCTACGTTGCTATTGGCAACAACGGACAAAGCTACAGGTGTTGCCAATGCTTCTACATCGTTAATCATATGGACACCCGCAGCAATTGCTGCTTGCATGACTGCTGCTTTACGCGTGTCCACTGAAATAATTGCTGATGTTCTTTGCGTTAATCCTTCAATCACTGGCATTACCCGGTCTAATTCTTCTTGCTCAGAAACCGGCAACGCGCCAGGTTTCGTAGATTCGCCACCGACATCAATAATCGTAGCGCCTTCAGCAATCATCTGTTCGGCACGCTGTAAAGCGGCTGTTACTTGCTGATAATAATCGCTGCCAAAACGTGAGTCGGGAGTAACGTTCAAAATTCCCATAACGTGTGGCGAGGAAAGATCTAAGGATTTATTGGCACAAGATAACAACATAATGTTGCACAGCTGTTTGCTCCCTTGCTAATCGCTCAGGAGCAAAGCATTAGTTATTTCCTGAAGTTCCAGGAACTGTTTCGCTAGCAGTGCTATTTTGCGAAGTAGTACCCATAGTAGGAGCCACAGGAGGGATAGTAGTACCGCCCGTCCAATCACGTGGTTCGCGCGGTATTTTACCATTCATGATATCGTCGATTTGATCCGTATCAATGGTTTCATACTTCATGAGCGCATCCGCCATTAGGTGCAATTTGTCTAAATTATCTTTGAGTAATTGCTGAGCTTTAGCATAGTTACGATCAATGATGACACGAACTTCTTCATCGATGGTATGAGCAGTATCATCGGATACCCCTTTGTTTTTAGCAATGGAATGACCTAAAAACACCTCTCCCTCTTCTTCACTATAAACCAAAGGACCTAAGCGCTCTGACAACCCCCACTTGGTAACCATGTTACGCGCGATTTCAGTGGCACGTTGAATATCGTTAGAGGCACCGGTAGTAACTTGTTCCGCACCAAAAATTAATTCTTCGGCAATACGTCCACCAAACAAACTGGTGATCTGACTTTCTAAGCGCTGCTTGGTATAGCTGTAACGATCTTCTTCCGGTAAAAACATGGTTACGCCTAACGCGCGGCCACGTGGAATAATCGTAACTTTGTAAACTGGATCATGATCTGTCACTAAACGACCAACGATGGCATGGCCTGATTCGTGGTAAGCCGTCAATTTCTTCTCTTTCTCACTCATCACCATAGAACGACGTTCAGTACCCATCATGACTTTGTCTTTCGCTTTTTCAAGCTCGCCCATATCGACATTAGGCTTATTAGCCCGCGCAGCAAACAAAGCCGCTTCGTTGACTAAATTCGCTAAATCGGCACCAGAAAATCCAGGGGTACCACGGGCAATAACCATTGGATCAACATTGTCAGCGATAGGAACTTTACGCATGTGCACCCGTAAAATTTGCTCACGACCTTTGATATCGGGCAAACCAACCACAACTTGGCGATCGAAGCGACCGGGGCGTAACAATGCGGGATCTAATACATCAGGGCGGTTGGTTGCAGCAACAACAATCACACCTTCGTTGCCTTCAAATCCATCCATTTCTACCAATAATTGATTTAACGTTTGTTCACGTTCATCATGACCGCCTCCTAAACCAGCGCCGCGATGACGACCGACGGCGTCAATTTCGTCGATAAAAATAATACATGGCGCATGCTTTTTAGCTTGTTCAAACATATCACGCACACGGGAAGCACCCACCCCTACAAACATTTCGACAAAATCTGAACCCGAAATAGTGAAGAAAGGGACTTTAGCTTCGCCCGCCACAGCACGCGCTAATAATGTTTTACCGGTACCAGGAGGACCGATCAGCAACACCCCACGTGGAATTTTACCGCCTAATTTTTGGAATTTACCGGGGTCTTTTAAGAAGTCGACTAGCTCTTTTACTTCTTCTTTAGCTTCTTCTACCCCTGCCACATCGGCAAAAGTAACTTTTACTTGATCCTCTCCCAAGAGACGCGCGCGACTGCGCCCAAACGAAAGCGCACCGCGACCGCCGCCGCCCTGCATTTGGCGCATGAAAAATACCCATACCCCAATCAGCAACAGCATCGGGAACCAGTTGATAAAGATATGCATCAACAGACCTTCTTGCTCAGGCGGTTGACCTTTGACATTCACCCCTTTCTTCACCAATTCCGGCAACAGGAATTGATCCGCCATCGGCATATAAGTAACAAACGGTTTATCGTTTTGTAGGGTGCCGGTAATAATTTGGTTTTGAATAGTCACTGAATTAACAGTACCTTGCTGCACTTGGTGCAAAAAGTCAGAATAAGTAAGGCGTTGCTCACCGGCCTGACGTGGCTCCATGTTGTTAAAAACGGAAATAAGAATTACCGCTATAATGAGCCACAAGAAAAGATTTTTTAGCATATCGTTCAAGGTTTTTTCCTCACCTAAATATAAGCAATCAAAAGCGATTATATACCTTTCTAAGGTAATTTGCGAAAAGGTTTATGTTTAATAACATTTTACAGAGAACATTTTATAGTCATTTCTTTTGTTTAAACCCCTTGGCTACCAAATAAACTTCGGCGGAACGGGATTTTGAGGCGGGGGGTTTGCGTACTAGGACTTGCGCAAAAAGTTTGCGTAGTGCTAATAAGTAACTATCAAATTCTGCTCCTTGAAATAACTTAATCAAAAAAGACCCGCCGGGAACTAATACTTGCTCAGTTAGCGCCAAGGCTAACTCCGCCAAATAAATAATGCGCGGTTGATCGACGCCGGTCATACCGCTCATGTTGGGTGCCATATCCGAAATAATTACGTCTACTGGTTGTCCTTGCAGCTGATCGAGCAATTGTTGCAACACGGTCTCTTCTTGAAAATCCCCCTGAATAAACTCTACGCCAGGTAAATCTTCCATTGGCAAAATGTCTAAGGCAAAAATACGGCCCTTGCGACCCACTAATTTTACGGCAATTTGCGACCAACCACCGGGTGCCGCACCTAAGTCTAAGACTACCATTCCCGGCTTGATGAGTTTATCGCGCTCTTGAATTTCTAATAGTTTGTAGGCTGCACGCGAACGATACCCTTCTTTTTGCGCACGTTTAACATACGGGTCACTAAAATGATCTGCTAACCACTGGCGGCTGCTTTTACTTCTTGCCATTTAAATATTATCTCTTTAATATGCGACTCATACTGTTATCAAGGTTTTTCACAACAAATGCCTCTTACTTCCAAACACAAACAACAATTAAAAGCACAAGCTCATTCGTTAAAACCCGTGGTGTTACTCGGCAATCAGGGCTTAACAGAAGCAGTGAATGCTGAAATTGATCGAGCTCTACTCGATCATGAATTAATTAAAGTGCGCATTGGCGGTGAAGATCGTGATGAACGCAAACAACTAGCTACCGAAATAACAAAAATCCATCAGGCAGAACTAATTCAAGCCATTGGCAAAATTATAGTTTTGTATCGTAAGAATAAATCTGCCGCGTAAATGTTCGACCACCTCTACATCTGCAGTCTAGATATATTCCACTTTAGAAATTTCATACTCCAACAAACCGGATGGTGCTTGTACTCCCACCACTTCGCCCACTTGTTTACCAATAATAGCGCGGGCAATAGGTGAATTTACCGATATTTTTGCTTGTTTAATATCAGCTTCATCGTCCCCTACTACTTGATAAATTACTTCTTGGTCGGTATCCACATTAACCAAATGAACTGTTGTGCCAAATACTACGCGACCGTCGTTGGTTAGTTTAGTTACATCAATAATTTGGCAATTACTAAGTTTGCCTTCCACTTCAGCGATGCGACCTTCGATAAAACCTTGTTGTTCTTTGGCAGCATGATATTCAGCATTTTCTTTCAAATCACCGTGCGCACGCGCTTCAGCAATTGCTGCGATAATATTAGGGCGCTGCGTGGTTTTTAAATCATGCAATTCTGCTTCTAGTTGTTTAACACCAGCAGGTGTCACGGGAATTTTTTTCATAGCTTCATTCTCTAAATTATTTTTTACTACTCTTGTTTCGCCCTTTGCAAAAGGGGGATTAACTCACTTGTTTTTCCCTTCAAAAAAACTTTTAACTTGGTTTAACCATGAGTGCGCGCGAGGATTATGGGTATCACCCTTGCCGCCCGCCTGCAGAGCTTCCTCAAATTCACGCAACATCGTTTTTTGTTTACCCGTTAAATTGACAGGGGTTTCCACCATAATACGACAAAACAAATCGCCGGTAACTCCCCCACGCAACGGTTTTACACCTTTGCCGCGCAAACGCAATACTTTGCCACTTTGAGTTTCCGACGGAATATGTAAATTTACTGCACCATCTAAGGTTGGAACCTCAATATCACCACCTAAGGCTGCCGTAATAAAACTTACCGGTGTCTCACAATATAAATGATTACCTTCGCGCGTAAACAATGGATGCTGTTTAAGTGCCACTTGCACATATAAATCCCCAGGAGGCGCTCCATGAGCGCCCGCCTCGCCTTCCGCAGTAAGACGAATGCGATCGTTGGTATCTACTCCAGCCGGTATTTTGACCGACAAAGTTTTACTTTGTTGCACACGCCCCTGGCCGCGGCAATGTTTACAAGGATCACTGATAACGCGTCCTTCGCCATGACAACTAGGACAGGTTTGCTGAATCGTAAAAAAGCCTTGTTGAATTCGTACTTGGCCGATCCCATCGCAAGTCCCGCAGGTTGTTGGTTTGCTACCACTACGCGCGCCACTGCCAGAGCATTCTTTACAGTTTACCAACGTCGGAATTTTGATTTGCACTGTTGTACCGTGCACAGCATCTTCTAACGATAATTCGAGGTTATAGCGCAAATCCGCGCCGCGTTGTGCCTGTGAGCGACCGCCGCCACGACGACCTCCTAAAATATCACCGAATAAATCGCCGATATCGCCAAAAATATCATTAAAATTAAAACCACCTCCGCCACCCATATTGGGATTTACGCCGGCATGGCCAAATTGATCATACGCTGCGCGTTTACGCTGATCCGAAAGTGCTTCATACGCTTCTTGCACTTCTTTAAATTTATCTTCCATCTCGGCATTCCCTTGATTGCGATCAGGATGATATTTCATTGCTAATTTTCGATAAGATTTTTTCAGCTCATCTTGACTAGCAGTGCGCGAGACACCTAACACTTCGTAATAATCACGTTTACTCATAAGTCTTCATCTTAAAACTTTAAATTCTCATAATTGTCATTTCTTCTTGCACAAACTGAAGAAATTTCGTTAATTTCGCCTCTCAAACGGCAGAGGCCGACGCAAAGCGGCGAGTGAGGGTTTATAAAGTTGCGAAGCAACTCCATTAAATTCTTAAATTAATTTTAAAAATTTAAATTGTTGCTTCGCGATTTTAAATGAACCCTCACCCGCCAAGCTAAGCTTCTCGCCCCCGTTGGAGATATATCCCCTGTTCGGGGAGGCGAACCATTTTTATTATTTCTTATCTTTAACTTCTTCAAACTCCGCGTCTACTACATCGGATTTACCAGCATCTTGCTGTTGTCCTGGCTGTTCAGAAGCACCAGCTGCTTGGTCACCTGCACCTGCGCTTTGTTTAGCAGCATTCAAACGTTCCGACATTTTGCCGGAAATATCGGTTAAATCCTTAGTTTTAGCTTCGATAGTCGCTTTGTCATTACCTTTCATTGCATCTTTCAAAGCTGTAATTGCACCTTCTAGCTGCGATTTTTCATCCGCGCTAATTGCATCGCCAGCATCTGTCATCGCTTTAGTCGTAGCATGAATCAAACCATCTGCTTGATTGCGTACTTGGACTAATTCATGGAATTTACGATCTTCTTCAGCATTTGCTTCCGCATCTTTGATCATGTTTTTAATTTCATCTTCGGACAAACCACTGGATGCTTTAATCACAATCGATTGTGCTTTACCTGTTGCCACGTTTTTCGCAGAAACATTTAAAATACCGTTCGCATCGATATCAAACGTTACTTCAATTTGCGGCACACCGCGTGGCGCTGGTGGAATATCTGTTAGATCAAAACGACCTAATGATTTATTCGCCGAAGCCATTTCGCGTTCGCCTTGTAATACATGCACAGTAACCGCAGTTTGATTGTCATCTGCTGTTGAGAAAACTTGACTAGCTTTGGTTGGAATTGTGGTATTTTTTTCAATTAATTTTGTCATTACGCCACCCATTGTTTCAATTCCTAATGACAATGGCGTTACGTCTAACAATAAAATATCTTTTACTTCACCGGCTAACACGCCCCCTTGAATAGCCGCACCAATTGCTACTGCTTCGTCAGGGTTCACATCATGACGTGCTTCTTTACCAAAAAATTCATTAACCGTTTGTTGTACTTTTGGCATACGCGTTTGACCGCCCACCAAAATTACTTGATCCACTTTGCTCATAGAAATATTAGCGTCCTTCAAAGCAATTTTGCATGGCTCAATAGTACGTTGAATTAAGTCTTCTACTAATGCTTCTAACTTAGCACGTGTTAATTTGATATTTAAATGTTTAGGTCCGCTAGCATCTGCAGTGATGTACGGTAAGTTAATATCCGTTTGGGTTGCAGAAGATAATTCAATTTTCGCTTTTTCTGCTGCCTCTTTAAGACGTTGTAGAGCTAAAGGATCGCTGTGTAAATCGATGCCTTGTTCTTTTTTGAATTCATCTGCTAGATAATCAATAACGCGCAAATCAAAATCTTCACCACCTAAGAAAGTATCACCGTTAGTTGCTAATACTTCAAATTGATGTTCGCCGTCTACTTCGGCAATTTCAATAATAGAAATATCAAACGTACCACCCCCTAAGTCATAGACAGCAACCACGGAATCACCGCGTTTTTTATCCATACCATAAGCTAACGCTGCTGCGGTAGGTTCGTTAATAATACGTTTAACTTCTAAACCAGCAATACGTCCAGCATCTTTAGTCGCTTGGCGCTGGGAGTCGTTAAAATAAGCTGGCACTGTAATAACTGCTTCTTTTACTTCGTGCCCTAAATAAGCTTCTGCAGTTTTTTTCATCTTGCCCAGTACTTGCGCAGACACTTGTTGTGGCGCTAATTTTTCATTACCTACTTTTACCCACGCATCCCCATTGTCTGCAGCGATAATTTCGTAAGGCACCATTTTAATGTCTTTTTGCACGACGTCGTCTGTGAATTTACGGCCAATAAGACGTTTGATCGCAAATAAAGTTTTCTTAGGATTGGTAACAGCTTGACGTTTCGCTGCTTTACCGACTAACACTTGTCCGTCATCGGTATAGGCTACGATAGAAGGAGTAGTACGGTCACCTTCGCTGTTTTCAATAACGCGCGGTTTGCCGCCTTCCATAATTGCTACGCAGGAATTCGTTGTACCTAAGTCAATACCAATGATTTTGTTAGCTGCCATAATGTTCTCCAGATATAAATTTAAGTGTCTTATAACGCTCTAATTGGGGACAAATTATTACCTTTCAAGTCCTTATCAATTTTTTTTACTATTGAGCTTCCTGCAAGGCATATTTCTATATGCATAAGTTGGGCAGTTAAGCCCAACCTACAAATAGTCGTGTAGTAAATTATTGGGTTTTAGCTACTACGACTAAAGCCGGTCGTAATAGACGATCTTGTAATTGATAACCCTTTTGTAGCACTTCAACCACTGTACCAGGCGCCACATCGGCTTCTTTAGTAGCCATTGCTTCATGTAAGGCTGGATCAAAAGGCGCATTCAGCGGATCTATCACTTTAATGCTGAATTTATCAAAAACTCCTTGCAGTTGTTTTTGCGTAAGCTCTACGCCAGTACGAACCGCTGCAAACTCTGAGCCAACCATGAGCGCTAAGCCGCGTTCTAAATTATCCATAACACCCAATAATTCTTGGGCGATTTTTTCTAACGAATATTTATGCGCTTGTGCTAAATCACGTTCATTACGTTTGCGCATATTGTCGAACTCTGCTTTTAGGCGCAGTGATGTTTCCCAGTTTTCGTTGGCTTTTGCTTCAGCTGCGGTTAACTGTGCCATCAGCTCTTCACGTGATAAACGAGTTAACTCTGGTCTATCCTGATTATTTCCTGCTTCATTAACATCTAACTCAATTTCTTCATCAAACCCTTCAAAGTCAGGATCTTTTTTGTGTGCCATTAGCATTCTCCATTCTTAAAGATTAACATCATCAACTATGGGGATTAACGCGCAGGATTCAAGGCGGCTCCCAATAATTTTGCGGTGACATCGACAATTGCGATAACTTTATCATACGACATCCGTGTAGGCCCAATAACGCCAAGAACTCCTACTACTTGATCATTGATAGAATACGGCGCCGTAACCAGGCTACATTCATCTAACAAATCGTAACCCGACTCCTCACCGATAAAAATCTGTAATCCCTCAGCATTTAAGCATTGATCTAATAAATGTAAAATATCTTGTTTTTGCGTAAATGCCTCAAATAATTGACGTACCCGATTTAAATCGGTCACCCGCGCTAATTCTAGTAAATTACTTTGACCTGCAAAAACATAGTCTTTTGCTGATTTTTCAGGCGTGAACCCCTTACCTGTCACCTCTAACGCAGTTTGCATCAACTGATTAAGCGAATTACGTTCATCTTGTACGGCAGCAGCCAATTCGCGACGAATTTTCGTGATATCTTGGCCCGCGTAAGTAGCACTCAAAAAATTAGCGGCTTGCTGTAATTCTGCTGCCGAGTATTTCCTATCGGTATAAATAATACGATTTTGTACTTCATGATTATTCAGCACCAAAATCACTAAGACGCGATTTTCCGCTAGCGGTAAAAATTCTACATGGCGTAATACGGTATATTCCCGTTTTGGCAGCATTACCAAACCCGCCAAGCTAGTTAAATCGGATAATAAATTGGAAGCTGAAGCAATCAGCTCCGCTTCGTTTAAATCAGGACTTAATTGCTGCATCAATTGCAATTTATCCGGACTAGGCAGCTGCTGCGCCGTTAATAAGGCATTTACGAAAAATCGATAGCCTTGATCGGTAGGCACACGGCCCGCAGAGGTATAAGGCGAACGCAGATAACCATAATCTTCTAATTCAGCTAACACATTTCGAATGGTCGCGGAACTAACACCAATAGCAGCTTCTTCCGCCAGGGTTTTAGACCCTACCGGCTGTCCATCACGGATATAACGCTCAACCACAACTTTTAGCAGGTGTTGCGCACGTTCATTTATGTTTGTTTCTTTCTGTTGTTGCATACTCATAAGGAATGTATATTAGCACTCTCACTGGCGGTCTGCTAAGGGAGCGAAATATTCGCATAATTTACCCTTATAAGCTATATGGGGTATGATTATTCCCATTCATCCGCGCTAGGATTTCAACATATGGCAAAAACGTTCAAAACGATCGGCCTAATCGGTCGCCATCGTAAAGAAGATATTAGCGATACCCTGCTAACGCTGAAGCATATCTTGCAGCAAAAAGGCTGTGCCGTGCTGATTGAAGAAGAAACCGCTGCACAATTACCCCCACAAACATTGCCCATTGCTACCCGCGATACTTTTGGCACCCAATGCGATTTAATTATCGTTGTCGGCGGCGACGGCAGTTTACTCAGCGCTGCCCATTTAGCAGTTAATAGTAAAACCCCCGTGTTAGGCATCAATCGCGGCCGTTTAGGCTTTTTAACCGACATTCACCCTAGCGAAATTGAGAATTCTATTGCTGCCATCTTAGATGGCAGTTACCTAGAAGAAAAAAGATTTTTGCTGCAAGCACAGGTCGAGTTTAGTAATAAAATTATTGCTGACAATTTAGCCTTGAACGATGTGGTAGTAATGCCCGGCGATATTGCCCAGATGATTGAATTTTCGATTGTGATTGACGAGCAATTTGTTTGTACACAACGCGCAGATGGTTTAATTATCGCAACGCCCACAGGCTCTACCGCTTATGCTTTATCGGGGGGCGGTCCGATTTTACATCCGCATTTAGATGCCATAGCGCTAGTGCCAATGTTTCCCCACACCTTAACAGCACGCCCCATTGTGATTGCTGGCAACAGTCACATTAAAGTGCAAATCACCAGCAACAACGAAACCACCCCTCAATTAAGCTGTGATGGCAAGGCAAGAATCGCTCTACCTCCTGGCAGCAACTTACTCATTCAAAAACACCCGCAACAATTGCGCTTAATTCATCCGGCTGATTATAGTTACTTCACAACACTACGTAAAAAACTACATTGGAATGTGAAGTAAGCTTTATTTCTCAGAAAATACGACCTTCCAGAAATCACTTTGGTCCAATTTTGCTGAATATGGAGCTACTAGTTTGGGGGTAAAACTAAACATAACACCCGAAGCATTTCCAATGTTCGTCCTTGTTACTTTTACGGTTCCTATAAGTATTCGTTGCACCCCATTCCCTTGAGGGTTTTTCTTAATGCTATATGCCGTTATAATGGCCCATACGTTATTATGGCCATTTCTTTTAATTATATGTAAATCACTGGTGCCACCTGAAGCAATAGATTCTGCTGCTTTTGATTGCCCATCAGGAGCCTGGTAACTAATCTCCATCGTTTTATTCGTGTGGTTTACCACTTTCAAACCAAGATCGTGTCCTACTGCCATAGCGGTACTGGAAAAAACCAATAAAAAACCCACCGCTAAAATGGAAAAACTTGATAGCCATTTCAACATAAAGCCCCCTAATAAAAATGATTACGCTTAAATTATAACAGAAAATTACTACTTTAACGCCACAGCTGGGTGCGTGCAGCCCTGACATATCCCATAAATTGTTAAGCTATGATCAGTGATTTCATAGTTATTTTGCTGCGCCACTGTTTGCTGACGCTGTTCGATCACGGTATCTACAAATTCATCAACGCGTCCACACTTAACACATACTAAGTGGTCGTGATGCTCACCTTGGTTAATTTCATAAACTGAATAACCTTCTTCAAAATGGTGACGTTGCACCAATCCTGCCGCCTCAAATTGCGTTAACACTCGATACACCGTAGCTAACCCTACATCTTCCCCTTGCTGCAACAAAGTTCTGTATACTTCATCTGCACTTAAATGGCGGGTTGCTGCTTGTTCCAATATTTGCAAAATTCGCACACGCGGGGTCGTTACTTTTAACCCTACCCGTCGCAATTCTTTATTATCCATGTAATCCCCAAAGGTTTTCGCAAAAAATAAAAAAATCAGTGTAACAATTCACAGGTACTTATAAAAACGAGTTAAGAGTTCTTATAAAATCCCCTCCTTCCCATCCTTCCCCCGCGATTGCGGCGGGAAGGGGAGTTTGTTGCATACACCGGAAACTGAAGTAATTAAGTAATATCCTTAAATTTGCGTGAATAGTTACAAATAAGATATGATTTTACCCTCGTTCTTACCGGACGGCGAGCAGCAATCTTATTTTTGGGCGGAATATCAAAATGATCTATAAAAATATTAAAATCCTGGCACTAGCTTTGTTAGCCTGCTCTTTGTCTGGCTGCGCTTTATTTCACGTTTATCGCCCAGTTATTTCACAAGGCAACATCATCTGTAACGACGCGGTGCAACAGCTCAGACCTGGCATGACAGCCGATCAGGTGCTTTACCTCATGGGTACCCCTATTTTAACTAATACTTTTGAGCCTACGCGCTGGGATTATGTTTATTCGTATAAGAAAGGCGCCGATCCGCGGATCCAACACCACGTCACCCTTTACTTCCAAGGTGGCATTTTGCAGGCTATCCAAATTTCGCCTTGCCAGATAATTCGGTAAGGTTGTGGAATAATTTAATTTTTTGGCAAATGTTGCGCCAACTGCCCCCTTGCGGGGCATGTCCCCTCGTTTTCCATAGCCCCCCTGCAAAGAATTAGGTAGTGGCTACCTTACCAGTGTTCCTTTTTTCTTCTGAACAACAGCCCGTTGACGACGAGTTTGTTTTGGATCGACCAGGAGCGGTTCGTAAATTTCTACCCGATCGCCCTCTTGCAGGACGGTTGCTTCCGTTACTAATTTACTAAAAATCCCCACTTTGTTTTTGCGCAATTCCAGTTCGGGAAAATGCTGGAAAATTTTCGACTGCACAATCGCCTGCGCCACTGTGCAACCGGCTGGCACTTCTAAACTTATCACCCTTTGCCGGGTTAAATTGGCATAGGCAACTTCAACTTTAAGCAAGTGCAGGCACTCCATAGAGAACCGCTGCGCGCTTGGAAAAGGCATCAACCAGCGAATTAGCTACTTGATGGAAAAAAGGACCAAAAGCTAAAGCTAATAATTTACTAGAAAATTCGAATTCTAAATCGAGTGTTACCACGGATTTATTTTCTTCTAAGGAATCAAAACGCCAAAACCCTTCTAGCTGATGGAAAGGACCATCCACCAAACGAATTTCGATCATTTTATCTTTTTGCAGACGGTTACAGGTAGTAAAAGCTTTTTGAAAACCACTTGCTTCTAGCACCAAAGTAGCACGCACTTCGTCCTCATCGCGACTTAAGACTTTGCTTTCTGTGCACCACGGTAAAAATTGGGCATAATCTTCGACTTTGTCAACTAACTGATACATTTCACTTACGGAGTGTGGAACTGTTAAACTTTGATGAACTACTGGCATAATTAAAACTCTTGAGCAAAATAAAATAAAAGGAAACTGATTTTGTCAGTATAATAGATTTCTATGAGTAACAAAAATACATCTTCTAGCGCCACCATCGCCGTTAACCGCCGCGCGCATCACGACTATTTTGTTGAACAGACCTTGGAAGCCGGTTTAGTGCTTGAGGGCTGGGAAGTAAAAAGTTTACGTGATGGCCGCGCACAACTGGCAGAAAGTTACGTGCTCCTAAAAAATAACGAAGCCTGGTTATTCGGTTGCCATATCACGCCGTTAAACACCGCTTCTACCCACATTCATCCTGATCCTTTGCGTACACGTAAATTACTGCTGAATGAAGGTGAGTTAAATAAATTGTACGGCAGCGTGGAACGTAAAGGTTACACGGTCGTTCCATTAAAATTATATTGGAAACGCGGGCGTGCCAAAGTTGAAATTGCTTTAGTAAAAGGGAAAAAAGAATACGACAAACGCGCCACGCAAAAAGATCAAGATTGGCGCCGGGAAAAAGAACGGATTTTGCGCAAAAAATAGGTTATAATTGGTAATTGGGGGGCGACTTGGCTTCGACGTAGGTTACAAACCCCGAGGTGCATGTCGAGGATGTTAGCTAGCCTCGTAAAAAATGCTGCAAAACCATAATTGCAAACGATGCAACTTATAGCGAAGGTGACGTAGCAGTAGCTGCCTAATCGGCAAATCCTGTGAAACCGCCGCGCCGCTTAATAACCGGCAACGCTCCGTGCAGCAAATCTGCTTGTAGATTTGCGAATCGGTCAAAACCATACAAGCTCGCACGCATAACTAGTCTGAGGTTGTGCTGTTAAAACCAAACGCAGACTCGTTGTTTGACATCCTGCCGGTCGGAGGTCAACCAATTAACTAAAAGAGTCGGCTAAACATGTAGTACTAAGGGCAGCGGATTTGCGGACGCGGGTTCAATTCCCGCCGCCTCCACCAATGCATAAATTACAAATGTTTATTAGAAATACTTAGTTCTTTTTATTAACAAGATTAACCCCTTCCCTTTTGCGGCATTGCTTAGTTTGAAAGGTCAACCGCCCTGGCCCAACAGAATACTCAAGGAAATCTCACTACAGCCCACTACATGCGGGGGTATAACTGGGGGTCTTTTAAAAAATCTGAAGGGATCAATGGGGTCAGACTCGATTGATTTTGTTAATGTGAGCAACGCCGCCCCATCAAAATAAATAATTTTTAAAATTGCATATGACCAATTACTAAATGTCGACTTTTTATAGATTTAATTTTTGAGTATGAATTAAATATTTCTTCTCGGTAAGAAGGTATTAGTGTTTTAATTTTACCTCCTTCAACTGTTAACAAATTATATTTATTAATAATAATTTGACTCATCCATGCTAAAACAGCTACGTTTCCGAAACAATTCGGCTTATTGGATTCATTTTCTGCAGGGCTATACTCAAAAATTATTTTTTCAATTTTATTATCAACCAACTTTGGATATATTTTTTCCTCCCAAGATCCATTTAACCCATAACAGATCAGATCAAATATAATTTCATTTTCTTGCTCCCCACTCACTATCCCTCGTCCTGTATGACATTGAACTTCTTTAATTGTAAACTCACCCATTCCTTCGGAATTTAATACCCTTGATTTTGAAAAATCCATTAGAAATTCTAATTTTAGAGGTGGCGTAGCAAGAAAAATAAATTCTCCCAATAATGAAAATTTATTTTTTACTAATGAATCAGTAATTGTAATAAAATATTTTTTACTATCCTGATCAAAATCATCAATCGACAAAAGTACCCATTGCTTCCAAAGAGACCAATAAATCGCGATTTTAAAATTTTTAGTCGATACCCCCGGATAAGTTAACAACTTAAGAATATAATCTTTATTGATTTTAAACATGTTTTTATGACAATTTTTTACCTCCACGAATAGTTCTGTTTCATCATTTAACACTATTCGATAATCAGGAATTGTTACCTGATTTTTTGAATAAAAATAACCCTGATCCTCTTGTTTAATAAAACTACACTTTCCTAATATTGCTGCAACATAACTGAACATGTGTTCTACTCTTTTTCCATGTAGAAAGTGGGGGTTATCATTTCTATATTTTTTTAACTCGCCAATTAAACTTTCAAGACTTTTATCATCCATACTTAAAGGGAAGGACTCAAGTAATAATTCAACATTGGTTTTTTGTATTTTTTTCATTTTGTTTACTACACATTGCACTTCAAAATTAGCTATTAGAACCCATCATTAATCTTTAAAATTTGGCGCCTGCCCAAACACGTTCTATTACCCTCACTTTGAACGCGTGCAATTTTTGCACTTGGTGAACTTTTATCCAACTTACCTTCAGAATAGATATTTTGCAAGTGCTTGATCACAACAGTCCGGTCAATAAAATCAATCGAAGCTGACCCCATTGATTTGATAGTTGTTATCACCATAATAAGCGGGTTTTAGTAATTTAATTTCATCGCGGGATCAATGGGGTCAGACTCGATTGATTGGTTTCAAAATCAATCGAGTCTGACCCCAATGGCGCTACCTTAAGCATCAGCACTTCTCGCTATTAACCTGTCAAGCTTTCTCATTAGCTTTGCTTTTTCAATAAATCTTGGCTTATTTAACATATCAAATGGCTTTGGTCTTCTCTTAACAGCTCGCGGTTCAACTCTTCCAGGCCTGTTGCCAATATTATTTTTTACAATTTTTTTTAATAATTCATCATACAGCATTTTATTTTTTTTATTACTCGAAGTTATAAAAATTGGCATGAGCTTATTAAGCAGCTGTACTGAACCTTTAAAGCTAACTTTATTGGGAGTTGCATTATGTCGAATGCACGCTTCTGCAATAATTATTCTAATGAAATTATATGCTAAAAAATGTATTCCGATCTCTTTCTTCACCATATCTGGTGATTTACATGACAACATATCCATGCCCATTGTTTCTTTTAAGCTTTTTAAATTTATCTCTAAATGCCATCTTAATTCATATAATTTTGCCAACTCTTTTTTATGATATTTTTTGTCATTTAATAGCGTTGTAACATAAACTGTTCCGTTTGACTTAAACTCTCTTACCCTAATTTTTTTTGGGTAGCTGTTATATTCTTCATCTTCCATCCAGTCTGGTTTTTTGGATTTGTTCCACTCCACAATATGATCTTTCTTGCCTAAGACTTCTCCTTTGCGAAAATCATAAAATCGCTGAGCTTGACCGCGGAAAATACCATCAGCACCTTTTCTCAGTATATCGGCTATTAAAAAATAGCTTGGATAATAGCGATCGCCCAGTAAAATATCATCTTGCTCAATGCAATCAAAAATGCCGCGCAATAATGTTGATTCACCGGTTCCTTTTCCTTGAAAAGCTCCAACTGCATAATCTAGTATCGTACCTACAGTCAATGACATCACAACAATTAACCGCGCAATTGGAAAACCTAGTCCTTTCTTCTGACATTTTTGTTGTGGGAAAATTTCTTGATTTTCTTTTGTATCTGGCATGATTACCGAGCTACCATCCACTCCTTTTAATGGGCGTCCAAATGCTTTCCAACCAATCGGTGCATTTTTTATCGCTGACTTGCCAACTTCTTTTACTAATTCACTAACCGCATGTTCCGGTAAACGCTTTCTTGCTTTACAGTAAGGGCCTGTATTCGTGGAAATCGCTTTTTTTCCAGCAACAAGCTGCTCCGCTAACACCTCTACGACCGCATTTTTGCAAGACTTATCAGGATTTAATACTTGTTTAATAAAGGTGAATAGGGTTTTTAAAGGAGTATAAATTCCATCGCGAAAATCCCTACATTCACTGATAATAAGCTGACATTTTTCTGAACCTAAAATAGCATTCAGAGAAATATCCTTTTTGCCATTTAACAAAAAATCTTTGTGCTTTTTAATTTGCGCTAGTTTGAACTTCTGGTTAACATCCATTTATCAGTTTCCTTTTTAATTACTGTTTCTTGGTGGAAACAAATAATAGTTAATCTGGAAACTGATTTCATCTTAAATCATTGATTAGAAAGGGTTTTATTCCTTAAGGTAGCGCCATTGGAGTCTGACCCCATTGATATACCATTGATATATTCAAATTGCTCTTACCCTAAAAGTAGAAGTTGGCGAGCTATTTCCACCTCTAAAAGAACTCAAAACTCCTTATAAAAAACGATTAGATTAAAATTTAATCTTACTATTGTACATTTATGAATAAATGGCAAGAACCTATGACCTAGTTATTCCTATTGTTAGGCGAGAGTGGTGTGTAACACTTTCTTAGTTTTTATATCAAATTCGCTGCCACACATTGGTATACCAACTATCGGATAACTTCTCGATAAAATAACCTTAATATTAATTTTGTTAAATAACAATAAATTTCCAATAACATAGGCACTTATAGGATCTTGATAAATTTGAATCGCATGTTTCGAGTATTTATCACGTTGGATGTCTTGAATATTAGCGTTAAGAGGCTGGTAATCCATCGCTATTAAATAATCCATGGCCTTATGGCCAATAACGAATAAATTTTGCAATATCACTAAAACTATCACTATAAACCAGATTTCTTTGATACTGATGAACAAAATAGTTAAAGACAATTTTAGCTAAAGCTCGATATATATTCTCATCAATGATAGATCGAAAATATAATGGCTCAACGTTATTACCTAATTGAAATTGTTGAAATTGCGCATTTGAAAGATGAAATTTAATTTCTGATTTGATTAATGCATTATTAAATTCTTCTGTATTTAAGGTAGCATTTCCCGCTCGAGAAAAAAAACCCATGTAACTTGATTCTGGTTTCAAACCAATGTTTTCTAAATTTCGCCTAGTAGGTAATTGAGTCGGCGAAAGTGTAAGCGATTTCCTTTTGTTGAATTGTGCACTAAAATTTGATTTGCTACTCTTAGCTCAAAATTGTTTTCAGAATTTAAATTTATATCAACTAGTAAATTTCCATGGTCCGCATGATAAATAGAAGGTTCCATTCTATTTCTTTTATGTTTAATTGATTTTTCAAATTCACTTGGCTTTATTAGACCTGTCAAACCGCGATATAAAATACCAAAAACACTATCGCGGCCGAGATGTATCTCAAGATTATCAGCAAAATATTTATTGCAAGATGCGCATACACAATCCAATAGTGTCATTGTATGCGCTCCAAACACACCCAGCATCTTTGATATTACATGCTCTTTACTAAACTGAATTGGGTGTATCTTTGTCTCTCTGCAATACACACACTGCATTGATGTGTGTTTAGTCATAATTATTCCACATTAAAACCAAGGGGTCACAACCAAGGGGTCAAGTATTCATTTGTCATTTAACAAACCACCCTAATCACACAACTTTATCCTTTTTCAAAAAACCACAAACCAATCCCACCATTTTTTCTTTATCCTTAGGAGAGCTCTCAGCGATCAATAACGTAATTGCCGTCAACGCCGGCGGTGTGATTTTTGTAATGTCTAAAATTTTCGCTTGCTTTAAAAACCAGACAAAAGCATAAGCACCACTCCGCTTATTTCCATCAACAAAAGGATGATTTTTAACGATGAAGTAAAGTAGATGCGCCGCTTTTGCTTCAATACTTGGATAAAGCTCTTCATCACCAAATGATTGCATTACATTACCGACAATCCCAGAAATACTGCCTTTTGTACGCTCAACACCAAAGATATCAGTGGCTTCACCTTTTGAAATTAAGGATTGCCTCAATTCAACCAATGCTAAGCTCAATTTTTCAGCTGCTAATTTTATTTTCTTTTTTGTTGTTCCTACAGCAGGCAATTTATCCTTATCATATGCCTCTAATGAAACCCACGTGTCAGCAAATAGTTTGATAAGCTCTATTACACTTTCATTATCAACAATAGAACCTGAGGGTAATAAATTTTTAACATCTTCCACTGACTTTAAGAATGCTTGGTAATTTGTTTTTACACGCTGGGGATTGATCATATACCCTTTAAGGATATACTCTTTTAACGTTTTAGTAGCCCACTGACGAAATTTAGTGGCTTTTTTTGAATTAATACGATAACCAATAGACAGTACCAAATCCAAATTATAGTACTCAACCATTCTTTTTACCCTACGCTTTCCTTCTTTTTGAACTGTTTCCATTTTGGAAACAGTTGAATCATAAGATAACTCTTCAGAATCAAAAATATTTTTGACGTGTTTTGAAATAGCTCCCTTCTGAACGTCGAAAAGCTGAGCCGTTTGTTGTTGAGTAAGCCAAACTGTTTCAGCCTGCAAGTCCGCCTTTAATTCTAATGAACCCATTTTTGATTGATAAATAACAGTTTCATTTTTTTGCGCATTTTTCATAGAATCTACTCCATTTTTTCAATCGGCATGATTCATGGGCATGTTAGCATAATGTTCTACCCAAGATTGATTGACCACAAAAACGGGCAACAAAATATTCCACGGTTTAATTAATTGAAAACTTTCATGCCCAGCTTTTGAAGCATGTTGTGGTATTTTTGGTTTTGCTGCTAATAAAGGTTTTAATTGCTTTTCACTTACAGCAAAAGCACCTTGCCGCTGACTTAAAAAATAACCGACCTTAGCATTCAAACAAGCATTTTTTAGCATTAAGCAGTAACGAATCACTTCTTCGATATTCAATACAGCCATATTGGCGATTGAACGACACACCTCTTCCCAACCACCCGATAACTCAATTCGATCTAAGACATCAACAAAAGTTCGCTCGGCATTGGTCACTTTAAGCATTACACCCTGACGATTCATCAAAGTTACACCCACCCATGGATCAGGGATTTTTTGTAAAGCTTTAGGCACTGAGACCGACTGATACCATTGTCCATTGAATTCAAAAGGCTTACTTTTTTGTTGGGTTAGGTAACTGAATTGACCAAAGGTAGAATAAGCGATGCCCATCAGCTCTAAAGCAGTATGGTAGCTTAATACTGCATCCTCAGTGGCTTTACCTGCAATCAAATAAGAATCAACCGTTAAACTCTCTGCTGTTTGATTCGGTGGAATTGCAGCATACAGCTTACGTCGTATAAGCTTAATTCGGCCAGTTTTTATAAAATATCGTAACGCCGTGTTTACTGAAGATGCTTTAATTTTTCCTTTTTGAGTTTTCCAAGCAATAAACTCCTCATACCGGAAAACAGGATGCTCATAAAGGAACTGATCAATAGTCATATATTATATTTCTCCGCTAATAGATACATATTAGTATATTATGGAGAATATTTATATATAAAGACGAGTTATTTTCCAAGATTTTCAACCCAAAAATCTGGGGGTTTATTTGGGGGTATAATTCTGCGGATTACGTCAGCAACCCGCGTAATTGCTTGGTTTTAGAGGCCAGTTCAATTCCCGCCGCCCCACCAAATTAAATAAAAAAGGCTTTGCCTTTTTTATTTAATTTGGTGGAGGCGTAGCAAGACCGAAGGTCATGCGAAGGCGGACCCTCCCCGACTGCACGGACTGAAAAAGCATGTATGTTTATATCCTAAAAACCAAAACCAACAAATACTACAACGGCGTTTAACTAAACTAAATATTCCCATTCCTCAAAAAAATGACAAAGGCTGGTTTCCACGAGATTTATAATCCAGATTTAATGCATAGTGGCCTTGGGGACAAACGTGACTTATTGACTTAATTTTCTAATGTCACGTCTGCTCACACAATATCGCATAATTTAAGTATTTGAAGTGCTGTTAAGTCTACTTTTCCAGTATTCCTGCGTAGCGCGTGTTAAAACGATAATATTTTTTGGCATACTAATTGCATATCATTCATTTATTTTCCTAAATCTATAATTGCCTGTATTCGTTCTTCAACTATTTTTTTCCGCTGCTCAGTTTCAGTTGAGTAGTTTAAATGACCAGGCAATGCCTGAATAAACTGATTATTATTCATTAACAATGAAAATTCAGCGGCCAGGTATTTTTTTAACTCTTTTGTCACATTAGACACATCATTAGTAATTTCAGGCCGCCCGTCAATAACAGAAATTATATCTTCTAAATCATGGCTTAATAAAAAATCTTGTTTACCACGATCTTTAAAAGCTTCTAACTTTGTTGCTAGAAAATATGGGGCAGAAATAATTTTTATAGATTTAGATTTATCTATCACTTTAATAAATGCATTAGCTTGTGCTTCTTTATACCAGCGATTAGAAAAACCAAATGCGCTTTTATCCGTTGGCACAACATCAATTAAAGTTCCATCACACTCCCAGCGACAAATTGGATGATCACCCAATATCATTTCTTTAAAACCTTTTTGTCGTAATTTTTTTGCTAATGCATAATAATCAGATCTGTTGATTATGTTAACAATACAGTCTACATCAACAGTAAATCTCACATCTGGAGCAGCTTTATCCGTTATTAACAATCCAATGACACAACCGCCCACAAAAGTTATTTCCTCGCATAGCTCCTCAAGACGATGAGCAACTTGAATAAGTAACTCAAGATTACGCTGAGCAAAAGTTTTTGTTCATAAAACACCAATTAATCAGTTATGTATTTTTGGACTGTAAAATTTCAGATAACTTTTGTATGGCTATTTGCCTTTCCCTTGCCCGCCCAGAACGAATAGCGTCAATTAAAGTCAATAAATCATAAAACAAAGGATCAGGATATTTGCTCACAGATTCTGGCACTGAAGAATATAATGGTTTAAGTGCAACGCCTCGTTCTTCACCTTCACCATAGGGCCAGACGGGAACAGGATCACTCCCTGCGACAATCTGCTTTTTTAAACTAGGGCCGCTATAACTGGTAGGAACTCCTCTGGCTATTTCGCTCAATTTTGCAGGAAAAATATATTTTAAAGCATGACTAAAAAACTCTTCACAGGCTTGCAAAATGGGTTGCGGCTTAGCAGGGGGGACATAGGGGGTAAGCAGACCTGCTACAATCAATCTTTTGAAAGCACTATTTACTTGAGATGGACTTAAGCACAGCTCATTGGCCATGCTGTTTTGTGACCAGCTTGTACTCTTTTGAGTTAGTAGCTTGGCTAAAACCACTATGTCTTGGGGCTTGATGGTCATGAGCAATCCTTTTATTCGTTATTCTAAATTCTAGAATATAGAATTGAAGAAATCAAGTCTCTGACTGCTACTATTCGCAATTCGCGAATTGCGAATAGCCCTCAACTTTAATAAAAAAATTTTATTAAGCAGGTAAGTTAATAAAGAAAATGGCGCTTTCTTTTATTATGACTGTGTGCTCCTAACTATACAATTATAAGAGCACTTACCTGATCGTTCTCTGTTCGCGAACGGCGGACGAATATCATTTACCTGTATTGCAACGAGGCTCTCGAAATTAAAGTCAACTTAATTTTTCTCGCAATCCCAGTCTCACCACACAAAATAGTGCAAAATTAGGTCGATTCGTCCAGCATGAAAATCTGGGGGTTTATTTGGGGGTATAATTATGCGAATGATGTCAGCGACCCTCATAATTGCTTGGTTAATAACCGCAAGCGGACGTGCTCACTTAAATTCCCTACGCACTGCGTAGAGAGTTGTGCAAATCACAATTGTTGTGAGGGTACCAAATCGTTCGCTGTTCGCGAACAACGAACGAATCCCTTTTACCTGAAACTTATCTACTCTGCATCAGCTTGATTAAACCACATTTGCCATTCTTTGACTTTACCATCGGAGAGTTTATATAGGTTCATAACATCCAACGTAACATGCTTATTATCTGGCACAGAAAATGCATTTTGTTTTACATGAAAAGCAATACTGCCATTCTCTACAATAAGATCTTTTATTTCACTTTTTAAATCCGTATATTTTTTGTGAATATTAGGTAAGCGTGATTTCAAATCATTTAAATCAAATTGTTTTGAGGCAGAATGATTAAGTAATATAAGCTCAGAAGAAAAATACTGATCTAGCATATGTTCATTTCCAGGCGCAAATGCAGTTACAAATGAATCAAATGCGAATTTATTTGCATCAATGTCTGTCATGATATATCTCCATTATGAAATTATAGTCAGTCTACAATATCTAAATTATCGCTACTAGAAGCCGCTTGGGACTAGGCATAAGTGGCAATGTCATCTTTTTGAACTTTCGACCACCCGATATAGAAAATTTAGCCATTACTCCAATCGTGTTTTATACTTAAATCATAAAATAATACCCGGAGCATATTATGGACATTATGCAAAAAGTATTTTCTCTAGCGTTACTTGTAATACTTAACCCTCTAGCTTATGCCGATGAAAGACCATGCCAAACGTTCATGTTGACGATACAGAATTACTCCTCTAAACCATTAACATTCACCAATATCGAACCTGATCCTGACATAAGTTATACGTTTATACCTGCGTCCAGAGTCATTATTTCAGGCGGCGAAGGAAAAATATTAGCAAAAGTTACTGCGCCACAAGGTGCTGTTTCCTTGACTGCTGACGTAAGCGATGGGGAAAACAAATCTGTTCTTTCGGTCAATAATCCTGACCGATCTAAATCAGATGAGCACAGTTTAAGTTTTTCGGGTGATGGCTACGAGGCAAATTTAACTAACGCTGAACATTATCAAAATGCCGGCCCTACTTGCTTATTACTTAAAAGCGCAACCATTACGGTTAAGGATTCAAATTAAAGGCCCAAAGATTATATCTGGGAGACGAAAGAGCTATACAATATAACATCCGAAATCCTGTATAATAAAGTCAATATGTCACGTCTGACCCCTCATAAATTTCAATTCAATTCCCGCCGCCCCACCAAATTAAAAACCCAAAATCTCCTGCACTTTCGGCCGATAATATTCCGCCGCACCAGCTCTAATCACCAAATTATCCAACGGCTGATACCGTGCTGCACTATGCGTATGTCCGCACAACACCAAAAACTCTATCGCTGGATTGTCCTCAGCAACTTTCATTAAAACATCGCCCATTATTTTTGAACTATAAAAAGGCAACCAACCATCATCACTCTTCTTGCCTTTATGCATACAAACTTCTTTAAAAGGAGGCACGTGTGTTAAGACAATAATGTTTTTTGGCCGCCTAGCCACTGCTTCAGCTAAATCTTGTTGTAATGAAACAGCATCTGCATCAGCTAACTGTTGCATCTTTTCCAGTAACTGAAACTTTCCTAGAATTTGTTGCTGAAGTAAATCAGGAATCATTCGGCTATCGTTTAGCACCACCCTACTATTCTGATAATCACCCCATCGACCATCGGCCCAACCATCTTGCCCTAATAAAATTATATTTTTTCCTAACATCTGCAAACCAGCAGCTGGCAACCAATATAAATAATCATTTTCCTGAGTCAGCGTGGTCATTGTTTCTCGCACTTGACTGATTTGTCCTCGGTAATAATCGTGATTGCCGAGAACAAAATAGATTGGTTTTTTAAGTTGGACAGCCATTTCAATTAGTAGCTTTGCCAAACACGGGGCTTCTGCAATATCGCCCGTTATGAGAACAGCATCAAAATTAGTACTGTTAATATCACTATAGAAATTATTTCGTTCTGCTTTCTTAAGAAAGTTAAGATGAATATCAGTTAACCATACTAATTTGATATTATTCATTTATTTTCCTAAATCTATACCTACTTCACTTCAAAATGCGATTTTTGCAAGGCATGACTAAAAAACTCTTCACAAGCTTGTAGAATGGGTTGCGGCTTAGCAGGGGGAACATAGGGCGGGTAAGCAGCCCTGCCACGATCAATCTTTTGAAAGTGCTTCATGTTCGGTATTGTATACATTTTTTAGTAATTAACATATGGTAGTATTTATAACCATTAATCACTCTTATTTACGAGAACATTATGGATCCGGAAAAACTATCAGCCTTAGTTAAAATCATTGTAACCATAGAAAAACCGGACGATGAAAATCTTCTGGCAAAGTTAGCCACACATCCAGATGCTGCCGAACTTTTAGAAAGAGCTCAACCTTCCCCATCTATTAAATTTCTAATGGCAGCACATCGCATAACTCTACCACCTAAAAACCCAAAAGAAGATTTTGTATCGCTATTAAACATTATTATAAAATTTTTAGTTATCAATAATCAGAACAAAGAACTTCGCATCCTCTTAAAATATATTCAAGAAAAAAATATAAAAGCGGGTGAAAAATCAATAATAGAACTTAACAATAATAAACTTGAATTTACGCCCTTACTGTTAGCTGCAGCTCAGAACTCTGCAAAATGTCTAGCTGTTCTACTGCAATTTGGCGCCAATATAAATGCATTAGCAGGCTACAATGACACCTATAACAAAGGTAATGCGGTCACCCTGGCCGCGGAAAATGGCAGCCTAGAGTGTTTAAGCATGTTATTAGATAAAGGCATGCATCCTGATTCAACTGATGCTCAAAATCGTACGGCACTGTGGCTGGCTTGCTCCAAAGATCGCTACGAGTGTGCCGAACTCTTATTAAAAAAAGGCGCAAATCCTAATATATGCGACAATTTCGAAGGTTGGTCACCTTTACATTGGGCTCAATATAATCAAAGCCAAAAACTGCATGATTTATTATTTAAATATAATGCCTCATTCAAACCACTTCAATCTAGCAAAAGAACCACCGTATTTGTAAATGGTAAGCCCGCTGTTGCTTCTGTACCCGCTGCCTCAGATAATGAAATTAAAGAAGCATTGCTTGCACAAAGATTAGGTTTAGCCGCCCCATGGGAAGATGAAAGTCGCGAGCGCCGTGATGGTAAATCCACCAAAGATGAAAAAAAACACAGCCAAGTAAAACTGACTGATGGCAGCAATTTAGATAAAGAACTTAGCAGTGGCGTCTTTGCTGAACAAACATTTTTTAATATTGCTCGTCAGCGAAAAAAGAAAACTCATCAACTTAGAAAGCAACTTCAAGACAATAGAAAAAGCGCTGCCCCTAAACCAGTAGATGTAACAGGGGTGTCTGCCCGACAACTTATCACCGCAGATGCAGCGGGCATCAAAGCTAGCATCCAAGAAGCGGGTGGCGAAGATAAGCTAACAACACGTACTGGTATTGATAAAAACTTGCCTTGGGCGAAGAAAACAGATACTGATGGCCGAACCAGCTATAACGTTCAAGTACTAAATCATAGTGGTACGCGCATAGCCTATAAACATACACCAACCCCAGGGCATTTGGGTGGTTTTTATATGTACGATACGGCAGAAGGCAAAGGCAACTATGATGATATTATTCAATTAATCAATTCCATCACCGGGAAAGATCCTAAGAAAGAAGCTATTTTAGCCAGATGCATGTTGAATTACGCAAAAACAGGTCAGCTTGCTTCTAAAGAAGAATTAGCAAAAAATGGCATTAATCCTACTGATTCTCAATATAATTGCTTTAAACGCGTCTGTCTTTTAACTTCCGTTAAAGAAGTGGTGCGTAGATTGGTTCCCGGTTTACAATCAAGCAAAAGACCTACCACTCTATTTCCTTTTGCGTTGACTCACTATCGTGCTCTGGATTTAATATCTCATGGGCATTTAAGTATGCAAGAGGTATTTTCTGCTGATGCGCCTTACGGCCTTGCAACAGGCAAAGGTATCACTAGCACTGAAGAAGGCTTAAAAAAAGCACATGAAAAAATCAAACGAGTAAATCGATTGTATAATGAAAATATCTTGTTAAAAACCCATCCTGAAGCACAAGATATTATTCTTAATAATCCGTTTGGTTTTATCTCTGGCCGCGCCGAAGAGATGCACCAAGAACTGCGAAAAGCCTGCGGCGGCGCAAGTGATACCGATGGCATTACTTATTTATCGGATAAAGAAGCCGCTGATGAAGGAGTGCCAAGATCAGAGGATAAACAACATCATTCTTCGTCTGGCTCATCGTTTGGGTCTTCCTCAGGTGGCTCTGGTTCTCAAGATTTTGATAAAACAGAAACAAAAACTGGGCCAGGAGGCAAAAAAAAGCCTCGAGAGGAATCTGCCGGGGATGCTAAAGAACCCTCTACTAAAAGTTTGAGAACCTCATCAAGTGAGTCAAAAGAAGAATTCGCTGAGGATGCACGCGAAGAAAAACAAGACGGCTGGAATTGTTTTGATGTGGCAGTTGGATTAGATCGATCAGCATTGGTGGCTTTTGCTTTACAACATGCTGATTCGAAAGAATATCGACAATTACTAACACCAGAAATTCGTAATGCTGCGGCCATTACCGCCATACTCATGAATCTTAAAGATAGCGATGAAGAAACAGACATACTAAACGCCATACAAATTAGTGAATTATTTGCATTATTAGAAACCGCCAACCAGTTTGGCGAAGCCGAAGATCAGCAACATTTAAGCGCGCAAATTGAGGAAATATTTCTTACCGAAACCAAATCTGACCGTCCCAATTTAAGTCAATTTGCATTACCTAAAACAATGCAAACTCAAGAAGTACAATTATTAGTTAATAACTATAATAACGCCCATGAAAGAATGCGAGCTGCTGTAGCCCAATGCAATACCTCACTAGGATACGGCGAAAAACAAAGAAAATCACTGGCACAGTTAGACACATTTTTTGGCAATCAAACTAATCGCAACCAGCATCGAACTGCATATGAGCGATTTGCCAAAGCAAGAGCAGAGCTATTTACTCCACACGAACAAGCGTTTTTTGATTATTGTAGCCGCCCAGAAACCTACCGCACTTACGTAAGTGAATATTATGGTCAAAAACAATGGTTTGCTTTTCAGCCTTCCAGCACCAACCACCTGCAGACATCAATGATTGATATAGCAGCTCAATTTTTGGAAGCGCAAATTGTAGTTCACCAAAAAAAGGGACGAGAAAGAAAAATTATTTATCAAACAGCTTCTCACCCTAAAAAAATTCACGTTCAATTTAATGGATATGGGCATTTTGTAGCACTTATCCCTACACAGAACACGGTTGCACAGCAGGTGAGCAGTTTTGGCTTTATGCCCTCTCCTCGCCAGCCCTTGGCCGCCAGTTCTTCATCTACCCAACAGGGTGCATCAGATGAAGACACGATTATGAGCCAAGCTAAAGAGGTGAAACCCTCGGGTTTATTTATGTGATTATCTTTCAGATAATATACTGCTCGCACTTCAAGATGCAAAAGGCGCATTTTGAAGTGAATTGGGTATATTTTGGCACAGAACAAGACACCAACAATATAATCATGTATTAATATTATGTGAAATACCAAACTTACAGATGTGTTTTAATTGCAGAACTCCGATTCTCATTGGCTCTTATTAACTATGACATATATAACATTACGCCCAACTGCTCCGGCTGACACTCAATTAATCACACAACTTATGACACAACACTGGGGCGGCGAACCGCTGCTGATTCGTGCCAAGAAATATTATCCAACTAAATTAGATGGGATTTTTGCTATACAAAACCAGGAAGTAATCGGTTTTTTATTTTATGACATTCAAGGTGCCGATTGCGAAATTGTGGTGTTTGAGGTTTTTGATAAATTTAAAGGTATTGGCACGCAGTTGCTAAATGAATTAAAAAGCACAGCAAAAAACAAGAATTGTCAGCGTATTTACCTAATGACAACAAATGATAGTTTAGACGCACTACGCTTTTACCAATGCCGCGGTTTTCATATTTGTAAAATGCACTTAGACTCTGTCAAAAAATCTCGGGCTATAAAACCCAGCATTCCATTGCTAGGAGAGCATGGCATTCCCTTGCGCGATGAAATTGATTTAGAATATTTTTTATAAATTAATGGCACTACCTTAAGGAAATGTTGGGCTTATCAGCCCAACCATTTACAGCAACCAATGCTTAAGGTAGTGCCATTGTTTTATAAATAACTTTGGGACACTTAAGAACCGCGCTACTATTTGTTCTAGATATAGTCCCTATGAAGCAGTCGTTTGTAAGCTTTTTAGGATACAATGATGATGTCGCACAATTTTTAAGGACGGGCAGCAGCCCGAGCTACCAGGAGGGATTGTTATATGAATATTTAAAGAGGTAATTTATGCCCCCTAAAAAACCCGCTACCGAAACAAAACCTGAAGTAAAAATTGCCAATTCTGATGAAATAAAAAACCAAAAGATCGCTGCATTGATCGACGATCTATTAAAAAACAAGCAGGGTTTTGCTGACGATTTTTTTAAAATTTTTTCTCAAGATACTTACATAGAAGGAAAAGATCTTTGGACATTCATTTTTCAGAGGAATAATAGTTATCTCAGCTTTGAGAAAAAAAATGTTCATCTAAGAGCAGCAATAAAAGTTTTTCTTAATTTTTTTTGTTTAGATAAATTACCAAGCAAAAAAATACTATTGCTATCTACCGCCGAAACGGCCGAGTTAAATGCCACCAGGGGCGGCAAACCAACAGAACTTAATCAAATACACAAAAAAATCCTACGCTTGCAAGCAAGACGCATAACAGCCTCTGCTATGACTAAACACGAGATATCAATTCCTCCTGTATCAATTGGCATAACTGCAGACATGCAAAGAAGAGAGTTGAGTTATGGTCTAACGCGCAGCACAAAAAAAAGAACGTTTTTTGACACTGCCGCAAGATCAAAATCAACGGGTAGTGCAAGCACGGTTGTACTATCTAGCCCTGTTGGTTCTCCGCCAGCTGCGGCTCGTTTGCCAAAAAATGTATTTTTTGCTGATGCGGATAATATTATAAATAAAGAATCAGCAGCTGAGGTCGAAAAAATTTTGGCTAAGCTTATAGCTCACCCAGGCTTCCCACAAAAAAAATCAGAAAATTCGCCAGCTCTGCGCGGGATTTTAATCGAAGATAAATCAGCCGAAACAAAAGATAAAATTAAAACCAAAATTCAAATATATCTGGAGGCAGAAGAGTCTTTGAATCAAATGATCGTTGATTTAATTGCTTTAGATTTGCAATGTTCGATAAAAATGGTGCTTAATAATAAAGAAGTTTTAACCAGTATCATCTTAGAAAAAGAAAAATTTGAAAGGGCGCTAGATAAAAGCCTGTATGAACTTGGGGTGGTGTATAAATTATAAATCTGCCTTTCAACTATAGATAGAACAGTCTCATGAGCTTGTATAATTTTTCTGCAAGCTCATGATAAGCGCCATTATTGCAGCAATGTTGAGCCCTTAGTCAGATCAAAACTGAAATATAGGACCTCTAAATTAATAAATTGAGTATTTTTGAAGTGATTGTTTCAGCTAAAGAACTTGCTGCTGCGTAAATTGATCCGGAAACAATCTCGCCATAATTTATATGACCAATTTCAATTCCATATAAAAATAGTTGTTCTGGCAAATCATTTAATGCAGCTCCTAATTGTAAAGTCTGCATAACACCCATGCTATGCGTAGAAAACAAATTAAGATTATTTTCAAACTGCGGATTTTCATATTGATGAATGGTTCCAAGAGGTGAACCTGATTTAATGGCATCAATTAAAATTACTATTTTTGTCCCGCGCATAGAATCTAGTAATTCCACACAGGGTCGATCGAGATTTTCTAAATACAATGACTTAGAAATATAAGGTATCAATTCAGATTTTTGTTTCAGCATTTCTACAACAACCCACCCTATCCTATCGTCACCGAAGGGTGAACCAATGCCAAATACCTTAAGGCGTTGTAAATTATTCATAGCGTTTAATACGCAAATCTAAAAAATGAGTGGAACAGGAAATACAAGGATCATAATTGCGGATGATTTTTTCACTGTAGAGTCGCAAGTCCTTTTCTTCTTTATCCAGCCCAAATTGAGTCAATGAAATACGAAGATCTTCTTCAATTCTTGCCTGATTTTGACTGGTTGGTGGAACAATTTGGGCTGATTTTACTAAGCCATTGACATCCATTTCGTAGCGCTGCCATAGCATCCCACGCGGAGCTTCCGTACAGCCGAATCCAATTCCTGGTTTAGGGTTAATATCAATTTTGGAAGCTTTAGGCGATTGGTAATTTTTTAAAATTCGGATGGCTTCTAATATTCCATAATAAATTTCAATTGCTCGCGCAACAATACTGTGATGCATATTTTTACTGGGAAATTGCATCGCACTTTTATCAACTATATTATGAATTTTTTTAGGTAATCGATCATAGTTATTATTAACTCTTGCTAAAGGCCCCACCAAATAAGGTTGGTCTTGTAAAGTGCAATGTAAGGCGTTCGAATAAGGCACTTGAAATTCTTTAAAATGGTTTTCGAATTCATCTATCGAAATATTTAACCCTTTATCTGAGACAATATTGCCACTATTCATGGGGTACTCCTGCGCATGCCTTAACGAAACACAAGTAAAATTGTGCGTATTATCATGAAGCGGCAATGAAGCAGTCCATTTTATTAATTCTTCTGCATCATCGATACTTGACTGTAATTTTTCCAAAACATTTTGCACGTCTTGTTTAGAAGGTGCTTGAAAAAATCCTCCTACACAAGCACCAACGGGATGCACTGAACGTTGGCCAAATAATTTGATTAATGCATTGCCTAAGCTTTGCAAACGTAAACCCCGACGAATTTCTTCGGGATATTTTTTAGCCATTTCCATCGCAGTTGCAAAACCAAAAAAATCCGGCGCTGCTAAGAAGTGAATATGCATACTATGGCTTTCTAACCATTCACCGCAATAAAAAACTCGACGCATGTCATGCACCCAATGGCTAGGATTAACATTAAAAATGCTTTCAATCGCATGCACCGCACTCATTTGATAAGCGACAGGACAAATACCGCATATTCGAGCAACAAAATCTAGAACCTCAGTATAACTTCGACCCTCCAAAAACTTCTCAAATAATCGTGGCGGCTCATAAATTTTTAATTTTAATGATTCAATGACATTATCTCGAATCGCTAGTTCTAAAGCACCTTCACCTTCGACGCGCGCTAAGATAGGGACATTAATAGAAATATTCTTATTCTGTGACAATTTGTATTCCTTTAAAATAGGTTCCTGCTTGTTTAAAAGCAGGCGCTTGGTTATTGATATGCAAAAATTGTCGAACGATGGTTTCTTTTGATTGACCATATTTCAAAAACCAATCGCCTAATGACCTAGGGTTTGAATTTTCTTTGGGACCATAACAAGCATAACAAGGTCTGCCTATGTTAATACATAATGAACCACAACCCGTTTGTGTAACCGGACCCATACAAGGTTCATTTTTAGCAACCAACACACAAACATTACCGCGACGTTTGCATTCTATGCACACCGCATCGCGCTTTATTTGTGGTGTTGCTCCAGACAGCAAAAACCTTACAGCCTCTAAAACTTGCTTAGTATTAACTGGACAACCCCATAACTCCCAGTCCACCTTCACATGCCTAGAGATCGCTGTCGATGTATTAAGAGAATGAATATATTCAGGGCTAGCATAGATACTTTGAATCCAGGTCGGATAATTCGCGGTATTACGTAAGGCTTGGATACCACCTGCTGTGGCGCAAGCACCGATGGTAATAATATATTTGCTATTCGCACGGATAGTCTTTATTCGCTCTTCTTCATCTGGCGTTGAGATACTACCCTCAACAAATGCGATATCTACAGGTGTTTCTAAATTTATTTTTCCTGCTTCAGCAAAATGCACAACTTCCACTAATTCAAACAAAGTTATTAAATCTTCTCCCGCATTTAAAAAAGCGAGTTGACACCCATCGCAAGAAGTAAATTTGTGTACAGCTAATTTCATTTTCATTTCAAAATCCACTCACACCTAATAATTCTTTAACTTGCGTTAGTGCAAAAACAGGACCGTCTTTGCAGATAAATAACCCACCAAATTGGCAGTGCCCACAATGACCTACCGCGCATTCCATATTGCGCTCCATATTTAGATAGATATTTTGTTCCCGTATATTTTTTTTCGTTAATTGCTGAGTGGCCACCTCTAACATTTTTTCGGGACCACACATCATAACGATGTCTTCTGAAGTAACATTTATTTTTTGAATTAAGTTGGTAATTCGCCCTACATACCAAGGCCACCCAGACACTGCTTTATCTGCTGCTACTAAAACTTCTGTTTGGGGAGATTTTTTCCATTCTTCATAACGTTTTTTAAAAATAAAATCATCGCTGTGTTTAACACCTTGCATGATTTTCAACTTGCCAAATTGATTACGGCGCTCAATAATATAATTAATCATTGCAACTACCGGCGCACAACCCAAACCTCCCGTAATAATAAGCACATTTTTATTTTGAGCTTCCATGATGGGCCATCCGTGCCCGTAAGGTCCACGAATACCGATACGATCTCCTTTGGATAATTTCTCAATAGCTTCACTTACTCGTCCTACACTACGAATAGTATGATCAAAAAAATCTTTATTATCTGGGTCAGATGAGATTGAAATGGCAATTTCACCTACACCGTAAAGATAAACCATATTAAATTGGCCGGGTAAGAATGAAAACTTTTGTTGTCTTTTACCATCCGTAAAACGTAAGCGCAACGTATAAATAGTCGAGCTTTCTTGTATTCGCTCAATAATCTCTGCTTCATGAGGCAAATAAATGTCAGGATTCTTCATGCTCTTTTTCTCGCTCATTAGATTCACCGGATATCGCGGCTAATTCTTCGGTAATATCAATACCAACTGGGCACCAGGTCACACAACGTCCACAACCCACGCAACCACTCGTGTCAAATTGATCAAACCAACTTCCAACTTTATGGGTAAGCCATTGACGATAGCGTTTGCGGGTATCATCACGAATTACGCCAACCCCATTGAGATAACTATGGCCCGCGGTGAAACAAGAATCCCATTCTCGTTGATGCTGGCTTTCCTTGCCATCCAATGCAGGAACTTCGACTTCGCTATGACAAAAGCAAGTGGGACAAACGGAGGTGCAATTACCGCAGGAAAGACAACGCTCTGCCACTTCTTCCCAGCGTGGATGATCCAAGTTTGAAAATAACAAATCACGCAATTCTCTACTATTATTTAAAGGTATACGTTTAGTTTGCATGTTAGCGGCTTTTTCAACACGTTTTTCAGCCCGTTTATTTTGTTCTGATTTACTTTCAGATAAATTCAATTGATCAATTATTCTCTTTCCCTTTTCACTACCTATATTTACTACAAACCCATTAGGTAATTCTGTCATTAAAATATCATAGGGATTTGTAACACGGGGTCCCGTGCCTGCTGAAACGCAAAAACAATTAGTAGAGGAATAAGTACAATTTATAGCAATGATGAATAAATTTTCTCGTCTCTGACGATAGCTATTGTCCACATGCCCTTTCTCTAAAAACACTTTATCTTGAATTGCCATGGCAACCAGATCGCAAGAACGAGCCCCAAGGATAGCGAGCGGTTTTTCAGCTGGATTTTCGGGTTGAAAGATTAATTTTCCTTCAGCATTGCGCATGACCTTCCAAATTGTTTCCCTGGGTTTAAATAATAGGGGTTTAATAGCTTGCGGACCATTGGCGAATGCAAATGCTTCTTGTTCCGCTATTTTTTCTAAACGATATTCACCCGGTGCTTGATGATCTCTAACACCCCAAGGCAGTTGTTGGGCATCTTCTAATACATCATAAACAATAGCATTGTCACGCACTTGAGGGCCTATGCACACATACTTAGCTTGTTGCAATGCCAATAGCAGGTTTTGCAGTTTTTCATGAGGCAAAAAGTAGTTTTGAGCAGTATTATTGTTAAGTGCTTGTTTCATCAATAAAATCCATTTCCATGTTAAATTATTCTTAAAGGGATCTCTATTAATTGAGCCAAAAGTTAGCAAATTCGCGGCAATTGCTCTCCTACCAGCCAATCCACAATGCGTAACCCACCCAATTTTGTTTTGAGCTGCACAAAATTTCTTTTATCATCCGTTACTTCACCGATAATAGCAGCGTTTCTGCCGAGTGGGTGCTGACGCATAATCGTTAAAAGTTTTTCACTGTCATTGGCGGAACAAATCGCCACTAATTTTCCTTCATTAGCAATATATAAAGGATCTAGTCCTAACAATTCGCAAGCGCCTTGAACCTCGTTGCGTATCGGTACGTATTCTTCTTCAATGAAAAATCCTACATTTGATTGGAGCGCCAATTCGTTTAAGGTAGTGGCTAACCCACCCCGTGTGGGATCGCGTAAACAATGAATATCAGGGACTGCAGCAACCATAGCAACAACCAAATCATGTAAAGCTTGCGTATCCGACTGAATAGTAGTCTGAAATTGCAAATTATTGCGCAATGACATAATGGCCACTCCATGATCGCCGATGTGACCACTAATAATCACTTTATCACCCGGTTTAGCTCGATCCCCTGAAATATGAATGTGATTAGCAACCACACCGATTCCGCTCGTAGTGATAAAAACTCCATCACCCTTGCCTTTTTCTACGACTTTGGTATCACCCGTAATAATAGCAACATTGGCTTCTCTTGCTGCTTTTGCCATCGATTTAACAATTATTTGTAAATCGACTAAAGGAAATCCTTCTTCTAAAATAAAGCTCGCGGTTAGATACAGAGGTTGCGCCCCTGCCATGGCGATATCGTTAATAGTGCCATGGACAGCTAAACAACCAATGTCACCGCCAGGGAAAAATAAGGGTGAAATAACGTAAGCATCGGTAGTCATTACCATACGACCGTTGTCTACATTAAAACAGGCTTGATCGTTTTTTTGTTTAAGATAATCATTATCAAATTCAAGCAAAAATAATTGCTCAATTAATTGCGCCATTGCACGACCACCGCTGCCATGAATCTGCTCGACTCGTCCATTTCTAAAATCAAGGCGATTGATTTTAGAAGAATGCTGGTTTTTTAATGCTAAGCCTGCCACGTTTTTTCCTTAATCACTCATTCGCCCATATGCATAAACTGCCGCACAGGCTCCTTCCGACGAAACCATACAAGAACCCAACGGATTTTCAGGTGTGCATATGCTTGCAAATAATTTACATTCTTTGGGTTTTTTTACACCACGTAATACAGACGCACATTCACAACCTTTAATTTCTTTATTTACTGACTTAGGTAATATATAGCGAATTTCAGCATCGAAGTCTTGATATTCTTTTTTTATTTTTAATGCGCTCTGTGGAATCCAGCCTAAGCCGCGCCATTCAAACGTATCTCGCAACTCTAGAACTTCCGATATCATTTGCTGAGATTTTATATTGCCTTGCCGATTGACTGCGCGGGTATATTGATTCTCTACTTCAAAACGCTGATCATTTAATTGTTTTACTAACATTAAAATAGAATGGAGCAAATCGAGGGGTTCAAATCCTGAAATTACAATCGGTTTTTGATATTTATTAGCGACCACCTCGTAAGCTTTGCTGCCAATGATAATACTAACGTGAGCTGGGCCCACAAAACCATCTACGTTGATGTTAACTTCTCCAGACGATTGCAGTAAACATTCCATAGCAACCGGTGTTAGCACATGATTACAAAATATACTGAAATTTTTTAATTGTAATTTTTTAGCTTCTAGCACTGCAACAGCAGTAGGTGGTGTGGTAGTTTCAAAACCGATGGCAAAAAAAATGATTTGCTTATTAGGATTGTCTTTGGCAATTTTCAAGGCATCATCTACAGAATAAACCATACGAACATCAGCGCCTTCTGCTTTTGCTTTTAATAAGTTTTTGCGATCACTCGCTGGTACACGCAACATATCACCATAACTACAAAATATAACATTAGGCATTTGAGCTAAAGCAATGGCATTATCAATACGTTTGATGGGTAACACACAGACAGGGCAGCCTGGTCCGTGAATCATCTCAACATTTTTAGGTAAAACACTCGGAATGCCATAACGATGAATCGCATGCGTGTGACCACCGCAAAACTCCATCAATTTATAATGGCGGCTAGGATCTACAGCTTCTTTGATCTGTTGCGCAATACCTTTTGCTAATTTTCCATCGCGAAAATCACTGATGTATTTCATGTCATACTTCCTGCTGTAGCATACTTTCAAATAATTTTAAGGTTTTCTCTGCTTCAGCTTCGTCTAAGGTTGCTAGAGCGTAGCCCACATGAATAATGACATAATCACCAAGCTTTACTTGATCTAACAAAGTAGTCGAAATTTCTTTTTGAATTCCACCTATGCTGACCAGCGCTTTTTCACAAGGCAGTACTTGCATAATCTGCGCCGGCATTGCTAAACACATATTTCTGTTCTCCCAGCAATCCAAGCCTGCCCTAAAGAAATTCCTCCATCATTAGGAGGCAAATCTTGGGGTAGTAATGGCACCAAATTTTTTGCGCGTAACGCCGTAGTCAAGCCTTCCGCTAGTACTTGATTCAGAAAACATCCGCCACTCATCAAAATAGTCCTTATTTGTGTTTTTTGCGCGCATTGTTCTATCCATTCTGCCAACCCTGCAATTAAAGTGCCATGAAAAAGATTGGCTCCAGCAACAGGATCGCAGGTTAATAATTTTTCTATAGTTGGCAATAAACTAAACACATTTTTATCAATTTTCCAACCTGATGATAAAATAAATGTTTCAGTAACTAGGCTTTCTAAGCGCATGGCCGCATGACCTTCGTAGTAGGAGATGTCTTGAAGCCCCAAGAGAGCGCTCGCGGCATCAAATAAACGTCCGCAGCTGCTGGTTAAAGGACAATGAAGGGAGTTTTTGAGCATTTTTATCAGAAGTTCAAGATGAGCTTTATTTGCGTATCTTTTACGAATCTCATTATGACGACCTAATAAATGTAATACCGAACACGCCATACGCCAAGGTTCTTGAGAGGCTTTATCTCCGCCTGGTAAAGGTAGTGGCTGAAAATGGCCAACTCTACGATAATGATTTTTTTCTAGCAGTAGAAGTTCACCACCCCAAGCCTCACCATTTTCACCATAACCATAGCCATCCAGCACTAATCCTAAGGCGGGCATTGCAATGTGATGCTCAGCCGCCGCTGAAGCTAAATGAGCATGGTGATGCTGTATGGCAAAGTACGGCAAATTGAACTCTCGGGCAATTTTAGTTGTGTATAAATCAGGATGACAATCATACGCTATGCATTCAGGCTTTACATCTAAAAACTTAAGCATTTGATTTAAGGTATCGTGAAAAAATTCAATCGTTGCCGGGTTTTTCAAATCTCCGATATGCTGAGAAATAAACGCTTCATTCCCACGTGTAATACAAAAAGTATTTTTCAAATAACTACCTAATGCTAATGTTGACGGGATAGCTTGTGGTAATTGAATACTGGTTGGAACAAAACCACGGGCTCGACGAATAAAAAATGATTTTTTATTCATAATACGAAGCACGGAATCATCGAGACGTGTCACGATGTGACGATTGTACGAAACAATAATATCCGCAATATTTTTCAATTCATGTTGCGCCACGTCATCATCAATAAGTAATGGATTACCACCTGAATTGGCACTCGTCATAATTAGAGTGTGTGACAGATTATCATCAAGCCATTCACAGCCATTGGGCTTACCTGCGAAATAATTAAAAAGCAAATAGTGTAACGGCGTATAGGGGAGTATAACTCCTAAATGTGCTAAGCCTGGTGCGACGGATTCGGGCAATGATTTTTGATCTTTTTTTCGCAATAACACAATCGGTCTTGTCCAATGCGTTAATTGTTGTTCCTCTTCCGAATTTATTGTAACCAGATTTTTTGCAGATCGAGCATTCAAACAAACTACAGCAAAAGGCTTAGCAATTCGGTTTTTCCGTTGCCTAAGCGTTGCTACTGTTTTCTCATTTTTAGCATCACAAATAATTTGATAACCACCGATACCCTTGATCGCCACTATTTTTCCAGCATTAATGCTTTCTGCAATAGCATCGATGGATAATGTCAGATGTGGCCCGCATTTAGAACAAGCTGTGGGTTGCGCATGATAACGACGATTATCAGGCTCCTCATAATCTTTCTTGCACTCCACACAAAGAGCAAAAATATCCATAGATGTTTTAGCTCGATCATAAGGGAGATTGCGAGTAATGCTCAATCGTGGGCCACATTGTGTACAATTCAAAAAAGGATAGTGATAAAAGCGACTATTAGGATTGAATAATTCATTCAGACAGTCGAGGCATGTTGCTGCGTCAGGAGAAATATTAGTAGAAACTGATCCTGTTTCACTTTCGATAATTTTAAATTTTATTTCGTCAGCTTCAATAGATATATATTTAGTTTCAATCTTATCAATTTTTGCTAGCGGTGGTAATTGTGTCGTTAATTTAGAAATAAAATTAGCAAGTGCTGTTCCTTGAACTTCCATAACAACACCTGCGGCGTTATTTTGTACCCATCCCGTTAAATTTAACTCATTTGCGATCCGATAAACATGTGGACGAAAACCAACCCCTTGCACTTGTCCATACACATGGATTTTCCAACGCTCTAAGATCATGATTGAATCTTTGAAGCAGTAGTAGCTTCTTTTAATCTATTTTTATATTTTTCCTCTATCCATTGATACCAATCCTGTAATCCTTCTCCAGTTTTAGCAGATAATTTTAGACATTTAACTTTTGGGTTCATTTGGCGAACAGAGTTTTCACTTTTTTCCATATCAAAATCAACATAAGGCAACAAATCTATTTTGTTTAAAATTATTAAATCGGCTTGACGAAACATATCAGGATATTTAAGAGGTTTATCATCCCCTTCCGTCACCGATATGATCACAATTTTAAAAGCTTCGCCTAAGTTAAATAAAGCGGGACACACTAGGTTGCCAACATTTTCAATAAATAAAACCCCTGCCTCGAGAGAAAGTTTTTCAGCAGCATGCCCGACCATATGAGCATCTAAATGACAATTTCTACCCGTGTTAATTTGCAACACCTCAGCACCTGCTGCCTCAATGCGTTTAGCATCTAGATTAGTTTGCTGATCCCCTTCAATAGCTGTTATTTTAATATGTTTCCGCATATCACAGATAGTTTTTACCAATAAAGTAGTTTTACCAGAACCAGGGCTAGACATTAAGTTAAGGGCTAATACTTTTTTTGCTAAAAAATAATTTTTGTTCGCTAGCGCGTATTGATTATTTTTGGCGAAAATATCTTGCTGAATATGAACCAAATTTGCATGATCTGAATGAGCATGCATTGATAATACACTTTCTTCATCGTGATGATGTTCATTGTTATGATCTTCGTGGTCCGAGCAGCCGCATATTCCACACATTATTCCACCTCCATTGAATGAATTCGAAATTCTTCGCCACTTATTATTTTTAAAGAATGGTTACTGCAAAACTCACATGCTTGATAAATTTGTTTAATAGAAATCGTTTTTTGACAGTGTTCACACCATGCTTTTCCGGGAACTATAATAAATTTTAACTGTGCATTTTGAGCAATGGTTCCTTTAGAGGCTACATCAAAGCTAAATAAAAGTGCAGATGTCTCAATAGCCGCTAACTCACCAATCTCTAAATTAATCACTTTAATCCGAGAACAGCCTTGCTTTGCCCCCTGCTCATGAATAATTTCTAAGATCCGCTGACATAACCACAACTCGTGCATCTTGTTTTTTCCCTTATAGAGATATAGGAAATAATGATGACTAATAATACCTTATTTGAACGACTTAGTGGAGCACTCTCTGTTGAAGCCACTATAGGCATTTTTATCGTAAAGTACTTATTGATTCTCTAGAAACGAATTTTTTTTGTGGGGTTGGACTGACAAACTCAACCTTTTACTTTTTAAACATGCATAAGTGATGCTTATCAGAACAACCTAACAGTGATAAACTATAGTTAAATAAACTCTAAACTGTCACCAGTCAAAAAATATTTTTCACTCTATGAAAACAAAAACTATTAAGCAAAGTATTTTTCAAATTAGTGTACTAGCACTCGGATTATTCTTGTCGGTCAGCTGTAGTCAAACTCCAAATATAAAACCAGATCCTCTTGTTGAATCGAATATTTTATTAAACCAAATTGGAACTTACCGACATATTAATTTTTATTCTAAAAATATTGAATTACATGCAATTACATTTAATTCTAGTTACCAAGCAAAATTGCTACAGCAAGCAACTCCTAATCAATTACTTGCACACTCACTACGGAATATCGCACAAGAAAACAATGCGATTGTCAGCGTAAATGGTGGTTTTTACACCCCTGATTTTCTACCAGTGGGTTTGTTTATTGAAAATAATAAAATTATAGTTAAACCAAAAAAAGTATCACTACTTAACTCTTGCGTTTGGCTAGATAAAAAAGGAAAAGTATTTTTAGATACTAATTTTTCACGCTGCAAACAAGCGCCATATGCTATGCAAAGTGGACTTGTATTGATCAATAGTGATCACATTAATCCATCAATTATAACGCTACAGAACAAATCAAATAATTTAAGGCTATATTTTGCCCCACATAGACGAACGATTCTGGCTCAATCTAGCGATAATAAACTAATTGTCATTATTACTTCGCCTGTCACCTTACTAGATATTGCAACCCTTTTAAAAGATTATCCCCAGGTATTTGGTGTCAAGGGGATAAATATGGCGCTAAATTTAGATGGCGGCTCCTCTACTGGAATGTACGTTAAATTTACTAAAAGTTATTTTTATTTTCCGGAAATTAAACCTGTAAAAACACTACTGCTGTTTGGTGCTCAAACCTGAAAAAATGGCTTTAGCAAGTTAAATTAAACCTCAGTAAAGCTTACCAGACCTAAACTCACAAAGAATCATTAGCATAATTCATTAAATTTTGTTAAAAACTCTGGAAGTATATCAACAGTAATCGGTCCATGTCCGCTATTAGGCAATATCCACAAATAGGCGTTTGGTATGCTTTTATACATTTCAACTGTAAGCTCAATAGGGTAAATGGGATCTCTATCACCTTGAATAATGAGTGTTTTTGCTGTGATTTGCGCTAACATTTCCGACGTAAAATTCATATCATCATAACTGTCCGCAAAATGATGCGCTTGCTCCCAGAGCGTTTTGATTTGCTCATCGCCATGAAAATGAATTTTTCTCATCATTTCCCAATCTTCTTTTGTTTTACTAGCCACAGTCACTTGACGCATAATTTCACGTGCTTGCTGGGGAAAATAAGGGGCAGCGCTAATAAGAGCCATTGAAGTAATTTTATCCGGGTTTTGAAAAGCCATTTGAAGCAAAGCAAGGGCACCACCACTAAAGCCAATCGCTGAACAATTAGTTATTTGCAAATGTTCTATCAATGAAAATATATCTTGCGCAACCTGACGAAAAGTAAACTGCTTGCTTGGGTTTGTTGACCTTCCATGACCTCGCAAGTCTGGAATGATCAGCTGATGGGATTTTGCAAGATCATTAAATAATTCAGCAAGACCTGCACCAGACCCTGTAAAGCCATGTAATATTAATAAAGGCTTACCTTCCCCACAGGTCTCATAATACATATCTATGCCATTAACAGAAATAGTCTCACTACGACATTGCTTACTCATCACATACCTCTCTTAATCAATCATTAATTTTAGAGATAATTATTTATTGCAAATAATTTAACTATAGCTATAATAAACGAACAGTGTTCTCTAATCAAGCTTGGATATTTAATATGAGCCAACTTAAGAAAGAAGCCGTAGAACAAAAAATCTTAAAATCTGCAAAAGCAATCTTTTTAAAACATGGCTTTTCAAAAGCAAATCTTCGTGACATTGCTAAAAAAGCAAATATTTCTTTAAGTAATTTGTACACTTACTACTCTGACAAAGATGCCTTATTCGTCTCTGTTCTTAAGCCTGAATTAAATGATTTAGAGCGGCTTTGTGAGTTTGGTAGAACCCATCGTCAAGAAGTTACTCCATTTGAAACACTACAAACCAAAAAGCAATATTTACGTTTTGCCCTTGATTACATTAGTTCACATAAACCAGAACTTAATTTGTTATTTAATCACTCTTTTGGTTCAAGTTTAGAAAACTATTCGGAATACTTAGCGCAAGAATATGAAAATAACTGGAATCTGCTTTTTACTGATCTAAAAAAGAAATTCCCACATCATAAATTCAATAAACCGTCATCTTTTTTTCTACGCAACATGGCACATTTTCATATAATGACTATTAGCAAAATATTAATGCATGATTATTCACGCACTCAGATGACTCATATATCAGACGAAATTGCTATTTTTCTTTGGCATGGTGGAATGGGCCTTATTAATTCTGAAGAAAGCTGAAACTATAACGACGCTAAAATTTATTTATTTAAACACAAAAACAATAGGAATAATTATGAAAAGCATAATGATTAGGCCCGAGGATATTTTATCTGAAGCAGAAAACTATAAAATAATTGATGGAATAAAAGTAAGGAAGGGTACAGTTGGTGCCGCATTAAAAAATGCCAGTATCTTGAGCTCACCTTTAGCAAACACAGATGAAAAAGTCACAGCTAAAAATGCAATTACTGAACTAGCCCCTGTACTCGTTGTGCTCGGCATGCATGAACATGTAGTTTGGAAAAACCCTATTATTCAACAGGAAATCGAAGCGGCTGCGGAAAGATTGCAGCAAAAACTAACTAAATAATAACTAACTTTTGCACTAGGCATGACTTATTTAAGTCATAAAGTTATGCCTAAAGCACAAATTAAATACTATAATGTAAATATAGTATTTATGTTTCTTATAAGGGAATGAGTATGGACACATCTATTTTTCTTGCTAAAGCATTAGGTCTTTATCTAGTCATTGTCAGCATTCCATTTTTCTTTGGCTATAAAAACCTAAAACCCATCGTAAATGAATTTTTTGAAAATCGCGCAATGCTGTTTTTATCAGCAATTTTAGCCCTAATTTTAGGGATTATTTTAGTGCTAATACACAATATTTGGGTTATGGACTGGCGTATTGTTATCACTTTACTTGCTTGGCTTACGCTGCTAAAAGGCTTAGTCCGCTTATATCTTCCTCTACCATCACAAAAAATGGCGCGGCGATTTGAGAGCAAAAAAAGTTATTTAGTTATTGGTGCTGTCACTTTCATAATTGGCCTATTTTTACTATATCATGGATTTATTTACCATTGATGACATCATGTCGGCTATGATCGTGCAAATAATATCATGCGATAGGCCTTTGCATGCTTCAGCACTAAGCAAAAATATATTATCATATTGCAAAAAATTATGTCTCATTTCGTGAATTAAAGGGATTTACATGACTCATCGAAAACCGTCCTTTTCGATTAAAGTTGTTCAAAGCATTATTGTTATTTTGTTATTATTGCCTCTAACCGCTAATGCATCTTTTATTGAAGCAACGGTGGGTACTGCGGTAGTCGATGATGCCACAGCAACTTATTATAATCCTGCCTCTTTAACACAAATAAAAAAATTACAGCTTGTTGCGCAGGGATCCTTTGCTGATCTTCATACACAATTTACTGGCCAAGCTACCCAAACCAGAACCGGCCTTACTCTATCTGGCACTACCAACAGAGAAACTAATTATTATCTACCTTCAATTTATTTAGGTATTCCAACCACTAAGAATATTTTCTTTGGTGTTGCCATGCTATCGAATCTTTTTAACAGTGACACAGATCCAGCTTCAGTTTTGCGCTATGCGCAAGGCAATAATAAAGTCCAAGATCTAGATTTAATTCCCGCTATTGGCATCAAAATTAATGATGTACTTTCATTAGGTGCTGGCTTAAATTTCTCTCGTGCCGACTTTTTGTTAGAGCCAATCACGGGCATTCCTAGCCTAAATATCCCTGATAGCCAAAGCCATAATGAAAGCAGCGGCAACGCTTGTGGCGGCGATGTCGGCTTACTACTAAAACCTACCCCATCAACTCTTATCGGCTTTAATTATCGTAGTTCGATGACTTATCATTTAAGTGGTAAAAGTATATTAGAAGGCAATCCTGGCATTACTTCCGATCATTACTCTTTCGATTTTTGGACGCCTGCACGCTATGTACTGTCAGTAAATCAATTTGTAACTAAGAAACTAGGATTTATCGGTACTGTGCAATGGGTACAGTGGGATATTTTTGACAAGGTAAACGTCCACGGTCTTGCAACCCAAATAGGACCTCAACCCATCATTTTGCAAAATGCTAGCATCCCCTATCATTTGCATAACGCCTGGATTTTTACCGTAGGAAATAATTATCGGGTCACACCCAAATGGGTGATCCGCGCAGCAGGAAGTTATTTGCCATCACCTGGAAATGCTAATTACCAAATATCTACTGGTGATAATCTTATTCTAGGAGCATCCACTGGTTATGAAATTTCTAAACATATTTCTATCGATGGCAGCTACGCGCATGCTTTTATCAAAAATCAGAATATTAATATTGCCAACCCAATCAATACTATTATTGGTGTAAACAAAGCCTCTCGCGATTCGGTTTCTCTGAAGCTTACGTTTAATGCATAACTTCCATCGCACTGCCTGACGGGCGCCGTTGGTCAATTGCGCCCGTGAGCTTACCCGTAGCGGGATCGCGCAAAATAGCTGCTACAGCGCCCCATCTGAGCGTGCCAAATGGTGAGCCTAGCTGGAATTGGTAGCCCATTAGTTTTAATAATTGCTGCGTAATAAACGAAAACGCATAGGGCTCGATATAAACTTGATCGGGCAAACCTTGAAAATGATAACGTGGCGCATCTACCGCTGTTTTCAAATTTTGCTGAAAATCAATCATGTTTTCCAAGGTTTCTAGCACCTGAGTTGGAATGGTTGAGCCACCTGGTGCGCCTAACACCATCACCACCTGATTATTTTTCAATACAATCGTAGGCGTCATAGAACTCAATGGCCGCTTTTCCGGTTGAATGCTGTTAGCATTGCCCTGCCTTAGTTTAAACATATTCGGCACACCGGGCTGCAAAGAAAAATCATCCATTTCATTATTCAAGAAAAAACCCGTATTACCTGCAATTATTTTAGAACCAAAAAACCCATTCAACGTATAAGTTACCGCTACAGCATTACCAGCACGATCCATAACGGAAAAATGTGTAGTCTGCATTTTTTCGCCGCTAGTATTTATAGTCGCTGAATTACCCGCATAAAACGGATCAATTTTATTTTGAATTGCTTGTGCATGCTGTTTTGACAATAACCAATTCACCGGATTATGCACAAAATCTGGATCACCCAAATACGCATTACGATCAGCATAAGCATAGCGCATAGCTTCTAACACATAATGCGTGCTCCATAATTTGTGATAACCCCAAGTTGACAACGGATACGCTTCGGTAACATTCAACATTTCGCATAACGTTATACCACCCGAACTAGGCGGTGGCGCTGTCACAATTTGATAACCTCGATACTCACAAACCACTGGAGGTAATTCTTGTACAGTGTAACGTTGAAAATCTTGCGGTTGCAATACGCCGCCGTGTGCGTTGCTCGCTGCTACTATTTGTGCAGCAATAGTACCTTGATAAAAACCTGCAGAACCTTTATTACTAATAGTTTCTAAGGTATGTGCTAAATTTTTTTGCACCAAACGATCACCTGCTTGATAAATTTTACCCTGCGGTAAAAAAATAGCAGCGATGTTAGGCTCAGCCGTAAAAGCAGCCGTTTCGCGTTGTAACATTTGCGCATCACTAGCCGATAAAATAAATCCCTGTTTTGCTAATTCGAGCGCAGGACGAATAACTTCAAGCAAAGATAAATGGCCGTAGTGTGATAATGCATGATTTAAACCCAGAACCGTGCCTGGAACAGCGACCGCTAAATAACCCTGCTGAATTTTTTGCGGTTGCGGATGCCCCGCTGTATCTTGATACAAGCCTGGATTTATAGCTAACGGTGCTTTTTCACGAAAATTTAAAAATACGTTTTTGCCATTGGCTAAATGGATTAACATAAAACCGCCGCCGCCTAAATTACCGCAGCACGGCTCCACAACCGCTAAAGCATAGGCAATGGCAACGGCAGCATCAATCGCATTCCCACCTTGCTGTAAAATGCGAACTCCCACCTCAGTGGCTAAATGTTGCGAACTAACAACCATGCCGCCTGATGCTGCTTGTGCCAACACAGGGATAAGCAGGGTTAATAACGTACTTAGAATGCGAAGAAAAATATTTTTAATTGTTTTTCTCGTTTAGATTTGCTGACAATTAATTATGAAGAGCTGGGAAATCACTAGAATATTCACTTACTGGAACACCCGTCAATCTACAAGATTCATTATCTATGGATGTTATGCAATCCTCAATTTTTTTCTGTAAACCTTCAATTTGCTGTATAAGAACAACATCTGGCTTATTTATATTTGCATTAACTAAAGGTGCAAGAAACCTATTCATCTCATTTGCTGATGCAGTTAAACGAATAAACTCGGTCTGTAATTCATCTAACTTTTTATCTCTAGCGCCTTTTGATAAATCTTTTAAGGCAATTTGCAAAGATGCGATTTTATCGTCAACTTTTTTTAATGCTATGGTATAAGGATCATCTATAGCAACAGTAGTCTGTGTTTCTTCTTTTGTTAAGAGGGCTTGTTTTTCTTCTCCAGAATCAGAACGCTGCACACGTTGCGCATCTTTCACCACATTTTTTGGAAAAAGCCCTTTAAAAAAACTCATAATGAAACCCCTGTATATATTTCATTTACTAATTTATCAACAATTATACAAACACAATCTCTTATTGAAAACCCGGCTGCGGGGCGGTTGGTGGCTCTGCAGGTGCTGCCGCCAAACTAGCATCTCCCCTAGCTATAGCTTTTTGTTCCTCTTTTGCTTCAACTAGAGGGACGCCCTCTACAGAAAACTGCTTTATTGTACTAGAAGTTTGGCAATTTGAAATCGCTTTGCCCATGCATTGACAAATAGGTCCACAACAACAGCAGCAAGATTTAAAAAACCTAGTAAACATCGCCTTAAGCTGATCTCCACAGGAAGGTGACACTGCTTCGGATGCCTGACTCTTTACCTCAATCGGGTTTGCAGGTGCCGTTGCTCCAGCTGCCTGGCTGCTTACTTCAGCTGGCTTTTTAGGCGTTACTGCCCCGGGTACCGAAGCCCCTGCTGCCTCAGTAGGTTTTTTCGCACTTTCTGCACTCTTCGCATCTGCTGGGTTGTTTTCTTTTTCTTTGACAGCTGCAATTACTCTAGCAAATGCTTGCTGAATCACTTCCGCTGCTTTTGGCGCGCTAAACAAAGCCCTACCTTTGTATGTGTAGGCCGTTAGTATTTTAGTATATTCTTGGACAAGGCTATTACGATATTCAGCGTCTTCAGCAATAGCTTTGCTAAAGTTGCGGAATATTCCAGCAGCTGGCCACTCTTTAAAATCAATCCCTTGCGGTAATGCAGGTGGTATCGCGTCAAGTGCTCTTTCGAAAAGAGTGTCGACACGTTTATTATAGTATTCTGTTAATTTTTGGCGATCGGGATACTGATCTAAAACCACATCCGTCAACGCTGCTGCAATAGGCCCAGCAATAATCTTAGCTATCAAAAAGGTATAATTCGTTTCTGCGCGCAGGTACGGACTACTAATGCTCGCCTCATTTAAAAATACCGACTTATAATTAACGCGGTGACCAACAATTACATCCACATAGCCATTTGATGGCAAATAACCACCTCTTTTTTCCTGTAAAACCGGATGCATCGGCAGGCGCCCGATATCTGCAGGCGTTGGCTCTGGGTCAAAACCATATTCTTTTGGATACTTGTCCGTACCGGCTCTACCGCGATCAAAACCAAAAATGGCAAAACGAGCATCGTTATTATTATGATAACGAGCAGCATGCTTTTGGGTGGTTGATTTATATTCCTTAGGAGGCTCAACATTTTGTGAGGTCGCAGGTAAGCTAACCACCCCATAATTGTGGTAACCGGCATCATCATCGCCAAGTATCGTTGCCTTAGCAACGTTCATAGCAACATCGGTCAATTCACCATTATTTACTGCAGCAATGTGTGAAGCTGAAGAATTCTCTATGAGCTCTGCCAGATTAGTAAAATTTAAATAATCGGAAACAACATAGTAAGCCCCCGTTTTATCCACCCCAATACTAGATTCTGGTGGTTTTTGCTTCGCACCAGCAAAAGTTGCGATTAAACGCGCAAGTTCACTAAAAAGAACTTCGCGCGCTACCAATTCTGGGTTTTTCTCTTGTGCTTTTGCTTCAGCAAAATCCCGATCGCCTTCATTTCGCAATTTCGCTGCTCTTTTTACAAAATATTGATGTTCTCCTTTTTTACCAGCAAATGACGTATGGGATAGCAAATTATTTTTAAAACGCAGTTCAGGGAAACGCTTTTGGAATGTTTTGAGATGTTTATCTATTTCCAAATCAAATTTACAAATATTTTGCGCGGTTGGCTCGAATTGCCGAGGTGGGTCAAGCTGACCTGCTGGAAAATTAATTTTTATGGAGGCAAGCTTTTCTTCTTTTTCTTCGGCTTTACCATCAGCAGCACTTACTGTAACAACTTCTTTAAGAAATTTTTTGTCAAAATAAACATACATTTGTCGGGGGTTACTTTCCCCAACTATCACTAAAGCATAACCCGATTCGGCCGTAAACTCTTGCAAATCCTTAACATAATGCAATTCCCAGCGATTGAATGTTTTGGTTAGATTAATTTCTTCGATATTTAAAGCCGCCAAACCATCTTTAGTTAAATGATAAATACTGTCGCCCGTTGCACTGTCGGTTTTTACTTCAGCTTTTACTTCACCTTTGCTATCGCCTGCATTTGACGGTCGAGCAGCCTGAGCCATCTGCTCTGCAGCACGTATATTTTCATCTCTTAGAGGCCCGCTATCTGCACGGGGAGCAAATGGTAATTGTGGACCAGCACCTGACATAATGGTATTCACCATAAAAAATCACTATGTCATTAACTATAAACAATAAAGCTTAACAATTTATTAAGGGATCTTAATTTATAGCTATAAAACTCTGTAGCATACAAAAATTTATTTTCGCCTCCCCGAAAAGGAGACACGTTTCCAGCGGGAGAAACGAAAAATGAAAAAATAAATTTTTATACCCTACAGAAGCTATAAAAACTCTTCGCCCCAGCTTTGATCAAACAGTAATGGCGCATGGTTATTTTCGATTAAAATACTGTGTAACTGCTGCGCCAAGACAGGTGCCTGATCTTCGTCTACTACAAAAGATAGATTTAAATCATTAGCGGCTTGTGAGACCAAATAAACTTTATGCTCTTCAAATATTTTTAAGGCATCACTTAATTGATGCAGAACCTTGCGAATTGGATGCCCAATGATGCTTACAATGGCACAAGAACTAACGGCAGTAGCTTTACCAAATGAATTTAACTCTGCTAAGACTGCGTCAATGATTTTCTGGTCTTGAGAGTTAATTTTTAAGTCCAGGGTTACAGTTACGGTCGTTTCCGAAGTAGAAATTAAATCCACGGATACTCCGTGTTTTTTGAAACATTGAAAAATATCTGCTAGAAAACCTACTTGTTGCCACATTTGTACAGTTTCAATTTGAATTAATGCGATAGGACTTTTGGTGGCAATCGATTTAATAGATACCGGCCCTACCGCGGGAGGATTTGCGGTAATTTCAGTGCCGGCACGATCGGGTTTGCGCGTATACCCCACATATAACGGAATCTGATTAAATTTTAACGGTGGAATGCAATGAGGATGCAAAACCTTGGCTCCCATAGACGCAATTTCTTGCGCTTCATCATAATTTAATAATTTCAGTAATTTTGCTTGCGGCACTTGATGCGGATTTGCGGTATAAATGCCTGGAACATCGGTCCAGATTTCACATCTCGTTGCAGCTAATTTCGCAGCAAAATAAGCTGCCGAAGTATCAGAACCGCCACGACCAAACAAGACAGTTTCACCTTGTGAGTTACTGGCAATAAATCCTTGCGTTAAAGCAACTGTCGTGGGTACCGCATTGAGTGCTTTAATTACAGCCGGGTCCGTTTGATAGTGACACTTGGCAGCTAAATATTGGCTCTGTACATGTGCATGTGCCTCATCAGCAGAAATTAATAAAGAACGAGCATCGCACCAGGTAGTGGGAAAACAATTTTTTTCTAAATAAGCTGCGCCCAGTTTTGTTAATAAGATTTCACCAAAGGACATGACTTTAGCGTGTGTCCCAGGACTGATTTCACGCAGCAAGGAAATTCCGGTGAGTAGTTTTTGCAAATCATCCAGCTCAGCGCCGACATGCGCACGCAGGTCTACCCCTAATTCAGTCGCTAATTTTTGATGGCTGAGAATAATTTCTGCTAAAAGATCTTCATGTTGTGAAGTCACAGCAGCTTTCAGAATGGCTTCCAGCTTATTAGAAATGCCTCCCAAAGCCGAACAAACCACCAAGATACGGGTCGGCTGCAGCAAGTGTTTTTTGATAATAGTTGCTATCGTTTGCCAGCAAGCCAAGTTACTGACACTATTACCGCCGAATTTTAATACTTGCCATGAATTAATTTGCATATAAGTTATTTCCTGCGTTTAGCATTACTCTATCTGTTAATAACAGATGGATAACAACATTATTACCGTACTGCTACAAATATAGTGATTTTTATCTGTTCTGTATAAGCAACCGGTGAGTAAAAACAGATTGGGTAAATTGCGCTCATGGCATAAATTATGGTGTCAGACGTTACTTAAGTCAACCTATAACGCCTGACACCAGACACAGATCACATTAACTAAGACAGCTCATTTTTAGCAAATATTTTCATGGCTTCGACCAGATACGTTAATAGCTTTGGATGAATTTCTTCGTAGAATTTTACAAAATCTGGATGAGAACCATAAAGTTTGCCAAGCCCAATATAAGTTTCTTTGGCTGGTGTCCAAAAATTCGAAGTCATATCATAATGCTTTTGAATTAATGCTTGTACTTCGGGCGATGAAGGAGCAAGATGATGATCTATTGCAGACGCTAATTCCGCATAAATCATGTCAGCTTCTCGCTTGTTTTCAAGCCATTGCTCTTTTTTCCAGTTTTTTATTTTATCCTTACATTTATTAATTTCATCCTGACTCACCCCACTGTTAACCAGAAAATCTTCGTAAAGTTTTTGCTTTTCATCATTAAATCCATGAAATATTTCTTCAAGTTTCATTTTTTCGTTACCTCTTAAATGTGAAATAGTTTTATCAATGGTCTTAAGCATTTGTTGAGAACGCTCAAGGTTTTGCTCAAGGATTTTTTTGTGCGACAGCAATGCTTCTATTTTATTAAAGTCGTCACTATTGATAATCCTTTGTATTTCATTTAGAGGCATGCCTAGCTCACGATAAAATAAAATTTGCTGCAACATCAGAAGCTGCTCTTCTTCATAGTAGCGATATTTATTATCACTATAGTAAGCTGGTTTTAATAATCCAACTTCATCATAAAAATGAAGCGTACGAACACTAACCCCAGAAAGTTTTGCCAATTTATTTACCGTATAAGCCATACAACTCCCCTAACTGAAGATCACATCGTAAGGTATTACGTAACGTGAGGGTCAAGAGCAAAAAATTATTTAATCACTTGATTTAATGCGGCTTTATTTTTGATGGCTTCGCATCGATTTATCTTGCCATTCAACTTTTTAAGATAATGCTAGAAGCCCCACACTAAGTTTTCTAATTCTCGAATTGATTCCACTTTTTCTTGCCAGTTGCTTATTCTAATTTGGACATTTAAGTTACTGTATTGATGCAGCAACATTAATGCCATCATTTTTTGATTGAACACGCTATTCATCTGCAACGGCGAATATCCATAGGCCGCTAAAAATTCTTTTAAAAGCTCTTTATTACCCTGAATCAAGAAAGCAACAGGTCCTAATAAATCATAATCAGCCAAGCCTAACATGGCATCGCCAAAATCTATTAAACCGCAAATATGCCAAATTCCAGCAGTTTGCTTAACCAATAAATTCATTGGGGTATATTCCCCTGTTAAAATTACCGGTTTTTCTATTGGATAAACCAGATTTTTTGCAGCTGCAATATACGCGGGCAGTTGTGGTAGCAATTTCGCGGGCAATTTGTTGGAGCGATGAGTTTCAACACACTGATTAATCTGCTTATCGATAAACTGCTGCCAATGGCAATCAATTTCTTCTAAGCCTTGCGTTGGCAAAGAGTGCACTTCTTGGATTAATAAACCTAACTCACGAACAAGGATGATTTTATTATGATCATCTAATTTGTCCCACAACGTTTCTAGCAAAGTACCTTCTAGCCGGTTCATTATCATATAAGTCCACCCGGCTATTTCGCCTTTAAACTCAATCGCAGGAGTAGGCACAGAAAGTTTATTATGAAGACGATGCAAAACCAGCTGTTCGTTTTTAAATTGTTGATAATGTATAGCAGGAAAAATTTTTATCACCCTTTTATCCCCATAAGAAAATACAATGTTAGTACCTTCTTGAAATAACGATAATGGTCCTTCTGGCAATTGATGTCGATGGATAATAGCTTTAGCCATGCTTTCTAGTACCTCGCTTTGTAGCTTGTACTTTTCAAATTCTTCAAACGTACTGAGTGTCGAAAAAAGTGTGTTCATATGTATTAATCTAAATATTAACAATTAGAGGCGTATAAAATTGCGATGCCCTTCGAGCATCCGCTCTTCATTATTTTTATGCCATTAAATAAACAGCTTCAAGCATTTCGGTATATCCCTTATTAATTAATCTTTCAGGAATTTTTTCGATTTGTTGCGATTTTAGTAATTGCACATTAAAGTATGGACCATACAACATGTTTATTTCTGCTTCATCTATCGGATAAGGCGGCGCAACAACTTGCCGGTTAGTTTCACGTGTTAACAACAATATTCTAATTTTATTCCCACAACACTTTACGAAATGCCCAACATATTTTTTGCGTAAATCAGGTGGCAAAGCGATTAAAGCTTTACAATCGTACACGGCCTGAATTCTTGGTACATCTTTGCTGGTTAAATCAAATAAATCCCCACAAAATAATTCAATATTTTTATATTGATATTTAGTAAATTTGTTTTCCTTGGTAATATTTGGCTTGATATTTAATTCAGCAAAAAAATCCCTGCAAGCAATGGCACTTAACTCAACGCCAACAACATGAAATCCTTGCTCTGCCAACCACAACATATCACGCGTTTTTCCGCAAAGCGGGATAAAAACAGAATCTCCCGGATGTAAATTTAATTGCTCTATATAAGCAACTAAATCAGCATTAACCTCTTTTTCATGGAAAGGAATATCATTTTCTTGCCAGCGACTTAACCAATAGTCGTTTTCCATTGTAATTTCACCTTAAATACCCATTTTATGTTTAAATGCCAACAAAAAGCTTATTCGCTAGCGTGTTTCGTAAAAAAGCAAACTTACCCCAAAAATTACTAACCAAAGAAACTCTATTAAGGCTGTAAATTTAAAAAAATGTACCACGATCGCGGGAACACCAGAAAAATGTAATATTAGTGCTAATAATAAATAAACAGCAGCAATAATTCCTAAATACCCCATCCATTTAGGTATTTGCTTACTAGCCAACATCGCACAACTTACGAAAAAAAACCAAATACTACTGCAGATATTTACAAATATACCGCCCAAAAATACGCCGAAATAGTTATTCAACCCATGAAATATAGCATTAATAGCCACTTGTTGTTTTGGAGCTGCTTGACCAAAAAATTGCGTAATATACCAATTGAATGTTGGCCAACGCATTAAGCAGAGCGAAAACGCAAATGCGGCAAGTGTTGCAAACAATACCCCCAAACGCATGCCAGGTTCATCAATGTCTTTAAAAGCATAGTAAGCACCCACACTGCCCGGAATAAGCAACAAAGGTAAAAGTGCAAAAATTGCTAACATTGCTTGCAAAGGTCCCCCCCCTGCTGAAATAAGTTTCAAGCTTTCTGCATTTAGGTCTTGCGAAATTGCATGGTAATTAAAGAGCAGAATTAAGGCTAACTGAACCCCTAAATAAGATAAAGCAAATACAATTAACGACCAACCACCAACATGCATCATTTTAACGTTAGTCATAGCGGTACCCTCCATACTTAAATTTATTCCTTATATTGTTATAATAATAGCTGAAATATTAGCGTGAAAAAGCGTTATTTTAGTTCAATTATTGAACTTTTGTGCATTTTTTGTTATTATTTAGATTGAAGAGTATTTACTCTATCAATCTTAAGCAAACGCTCTTTTGGAGGTAAAACATTATGAAGTCTGAACTTATCAAACTAATTATTAGTCGTAAATTAGCTACTAATAGCCGTGATATTCCGTGTTATTAAGTGGTCCATTTGTATCGGGCCTGACAAGTTGACCTTCACAATTTAACTTAGTTTTTAGCCTGTTTTTTTTTACTTTACCTAAACCAGCAACCGTTCGATACATAAACAGTTGCTGGTTTTTTTGTTAACTAAAGTTAATGAATTCTTAAATTAAACTAAACTTGAGTTCCTTTTCTTTGTACTCGACCATTTTCATAACCTAATGTAGGTTGTGCTGCTAAGCTCAACGTTTGCAGTATTAAAAAAAGCACATTGTTGGGCTTGTCAGCCCAACCTCCAAAGAATATCGTGTGCAGAGGTTCTTTTCGTCGCCCACTAAGGGGCAAATATGCTCTAAGACGATTGGCAAGAAATGGTGAGCATATAAGCAGCACCGCCTGATCCAGGCTGAGTATCCGTCCACCAGAGTTTACCATTTATAGTAAAAGTTCCACTCTCCATATCCATGCCAGCACAATTACCTATATCAGATACGACATAATACAAAGGAAGACCAGAACAATTAGTTACAAAAGCCCCTGCGCTTATAGGTCCGCCCCCTTTGATAATCGTAGATGTAGGGGATGGCGCATAATTAGGGGCTACTCCGCCAATACGAAATTCTCTTGGTTCATTGTCTATGGTTAAATTCAAACAAAATTGATTGAAATGCGGGAAATAGGGTGGACTGGGCGTAGTAGGAGCCTGATTTATAGAGGCCGCATCAACGGTTACATTATTAATCACCGTAATATCTGCCAACACAGAACCACTATAAAGGGTGGCAACCATCACACTAATAGCCCCCAAAAATACTGCTAAATTTGTTGTTTTCATACCTTGGTTTGTCGCGTTTCCAGCTTAATTATAGTCGAAGCTATTTTTTTTGCTGAGATAAGGGGTCAAGACTTAAGGGTGGCAAACTTTTTCGTAGCATTTTTCCGTAAAATTTACTGACAAAGCGGGTATCTAAAATCGTTACTTGCCCGCTATCTTGCTCACTGCGAATTAATCGTCCTACTGCTTGAATTAGCTTAATGCTCGCACGCGGTAACGTTAATTCTAAAAAGGGATTTTTCCCTTGGGCGGCAATCCATTCACTTAAAGTTTGCGCGACGGGATCATCTGGCGTGGCAAATGGTAATTTAGCAATAATTAAATGATTACAGGCGTTACCTGGCAAATCTAAACCTTCAGCCAATGAATCTAAACCAAATAGGATACTAGGCTGCTCGGCGTGGATGCGAGCAAAATGTTTTTTAAGTAACTGTTCACGCGAATGCTCACCTTGCATCAACAACAGTTCGCGATGCTTGCTCGGTAATTTAGCTGCTACTTGTAACATTTGCCGTTTCGATGAAAACAGCATTAATGTGCCATTCGCACCTGTAGTTTGAATAAGATCAGGTAATAGCTGAATAATTTCTTTCGTGTGCGCGACAGGATCTGATGGATCAGTATTCATCGCCGGAATACATAACCGACCTTGTTTTTGAAAATCAAATGGCGAAGCCAACGCTAAACAACTAGTTTCCGAAAACTGCAGCAACCCTGTTTCCGTCAACAGCAAATTAAAACTACCTAAAGAACGCAGTGTGGCTGACGTTAAAATAGCTCCCGCAGCCTGTGACCATAATCGCTGCGCCAGCAAATGCCCTACTCGCACCAAAGATGCATTAATCGTGTATTCTACGGTTTCCACCTGTTTATTGTTGTGCGTAACTGCTGCAGTAATCCATTTTGCCACCGGTGGTAATTCCGCAGTATTTTCTGTGATTAGCAGATTCCAAACTGCCGCTAAATTGTCGGCGCGGCCACAAAAAAACCCTAACTCTAACAAAGATTTTTCTATAAGAGCAGCTTGCAAATGTTCGCTATTTAAATGCGCTCGCTTTAAGGTATCGCGTAGTTTTTTAAGGCGATTGGCAAATGTTTCCGTAGCAATGGCTAAATTGCGACTAATTTCTGTTAACTCCGGCGGTAAAATCCCTTTTTCAAAACGCCAACTAATTGGGATAGGTATATTCAAATCCAGTTTAAGCACAGGTGTGCTATTAAGTAACGTTCGCAACTCCATTAAATAACCAGTAACTGTTTCCGCTAGCTGATTAATTTGTTCGGCGCCAGCTAGAGGATAACTTGTCGCTAACAAATGAGCTGCACGCATAACGGCATGACCCGTTTTTTCTAGCCAGAGTAAACTGCCATTGAGCGCATGAGCTGCCGCAAATTGCTGCGTAGCTCGGGCGGCAAAATGATGCGCTTCATCAATACAATAAAATGATTCACGCGGCGCAGGTAAAATCACGCCACCACCCATGGCTAAATCAGCGAGCAATAAATCATGATTCGCAATAATAATGTCAACTTCGTCTAATGCTTGGCGCGCCTTAAAAAATGGACACTGCGCCAAAAACGCACAGCGGGTTTTTATGCAGCCATGACGATCATTGGTTACTTGCGACCATACAGCATCAGCAATTGGCTCGGGAAGCGCATCGCGATCACCCGCCCACGCACCACTTGCTAATAAATTATCTAGCATTTGCAATTTTGGCAAAAAACCACTGCCAAAATTAACGTTTTTCTCAGGCAAAATATCGGTTAGCAGATCAGGCTGTAAACCTGCGTGCGCACTGGTTCCTTCAAGTTGTTGCTTGAGACGATAAGTACACAAGTAACGACCGCGCCCTTTAGCAATTGCCGCACCAACTTTCAGTCCAGCATAGGTTGCCAAACGGGGAATATCGTTATTAGCAAGCTGCTCTTGTAAGGTTACGGTCCCGCTAGACACCACTAATTTTTTGCCTGCTGCGCGCGCCATCAATAGACCTGGCAGCAGGTAGCCTAAACTTTTGCCTGTTCCAGTGGGACCTTCTACCACAGCGATGGACTCTCCTTGCCGGGTGACCGCACCCGTTTCATCTGGCTCTAGGGACCGAGCTAACGCACTAGCAATAAACTCCATCATTTGCCGTTGCCCAGCACGCAGCTGAAAATTGGGGAATTGGCGCGCCATTGCTTCCAAATAAAAATCAAGGGAATTTGAAACATCAGCTAAATTCATGCAAGCGGCCCGGTTAGTTTTGAGGATTGTCTTTCAAATCAATACTAAAGTACTGTACAATTTACACTTTAACCTAGTTATGGAGAACTTTCATGAAACAGTCCAGAGGAATTAAAGCATCTTTTTTTATTACACTCTGTTTATTCAGCTTTACCCCAACACTATCATTTGCTGAAACCCAAGCAAACCCTGCAAATAGCCAAATAAGCCCTGTTATCACTAACCAAATCTTTCAAGCCGCCAAAAAAAATGATAACTGGAAATTTGCCGCTGTAACTGGAAAAAATGCGCAAGTTGTTTTTATGAGTGTATCGCCCCAAACAAACCCCAAAAACGAAATTGGCATGGAAACGCATAAATTCGATCAAGTTATATTTATTGCCGAAGGTAACGCAAAAGCGGTGTTAAATGACAAAACATCTATCGTAAAGTCTGGTGATATGATCTTTATCCCGCAAGGAACACCACACAATGTAATAAATCTAAATAGCAATAAACCATTAAAGATTATTAGCGTCTACTCCGAAACTGATATACCAGCAAATTCAGTATACAAAACAATGTCTGACACCCCACCAGAATAATCTCCCGTGAAAGCAAAAACTCAGCCGTTTATGACTGAGTTTTTGCTTGTCAGTTTACACTAATCACTATTTATAAAAGCGGCTTTTCTCTTAGCTTTAATTTAAACTATCGAATAATTTTATGAAATCGAAAACTAATGCCTTGATCGCATATAAAAGTTGGTTGCAAGAAAAAAATTCTGTTTATTTATATAAAGTTATTTCACAAAATTCCACCAAACCAACTCATCAAGAATTATTTTTAAAATTAGCGCTCGAAGCTGAAAAACAAGCCAGTGAATGGGAACATGAAATTGAGAACGCTGGAGGTAAAGCACCTGAAAAATACTACCCCAACCTGCGAATAAAAGTACTTGCGGCGTTAATTCGTTGCTTGGGCCCACGTTCACTGCGTTCTATTTTAGCCGCAGCCAAAATTCGCGGTATGTCTATTTATTCGCAACCTGCATTAGGACATCCAATGCCGAAAACCATCGCGGATGTTGAACATCACCGTAAATCCGCTTCTACCGGCAATAATTTACGCGCAGCGGTATTTGGAATTAATGATGGCTTAGTTTCAAACGCCAGTTTAATTATGGGTATGGCAGGCAGCCATGCAGCTAGTAAAATGATCATCTTAGCTGGGGTAGCTGGGCTATTTGCAGGAGCTTTTTCCATGGCAGCCGGTGAATTCATTTCAGTGCGCTCACAACGTGAAATGTTTGAGTATCAGATCAACCTAGAAAAAAAGGAACTAGAACTTTATCCACAAGAAGAAAGTGCTGAATTGGCGTTGATTTACGAAGCTCGCGGTTTGCCAAAAGAGGAAGCCGTTAAAATAGCCAATCTTCTTATGCAAAATCCTAGTAACGCTCTGGATACATTAGCCAGAGATGAGCTTGGAATAGATCCTGATGATCTAGTCTCACCTTATGGCGCTGCCGGCTACTCGTTCTGCTCATTCATAATAGGCGCAGCTATTCCGTTAGCTCCTTTTATTTTTGGCCACAATATATTTGTCATGCCACTTTCAATTGGCTTGACTGCCAGCTGCCTTTTTATTGTAGGAGCTATCTTAAGCCTTTATTCGGGGAAAAGCGCCATTAAAAATGGCTTAAGAATGTTATTAATTGGTGGCGCAGCCAGTGCGATAACCTATCTAATTGGCAATATTATTGGAGTAACATTGACTTAGCACTGACATAATTCTTCAAGCCAACCATACAATGTTAATCATGTTTAATCACCATATAATACTCGATGATTTCTTTACCAGGATTAATAATTTCGTGGGGATAAGCTGCGTCAAAATAAAAACTATCGCCTTTTTTTAAGCGAAATAAATCGTCGCCTACTTTCACTTCCAAAATACCTCTGAGCACTAAAATATATTTTTCGGTGCCTAGCACATTTACTGGTAAACATTTTATGTTGGTAGTAGGCGGCAACTCGATGTGCAGCCATTCGATTTTTAAACCTTCAATAATCGGCGAAATATTTCGACGCTTAATGTGCTGCACATCTTCCCACATAGCTTGTTTATCTTTTGCCAAATGCATTACTTTAGTTGGCTGTTTAGCATGCAGCATTTCTGACAAGGTTGTTCCGAGTGCTTTCGCTAAACGTGCAGCAACATCCAAGGTTGGCTGCACTTCATCGCGCTCAATTTTGGAAATCATTGACTTGCTGACGTTGGCTTCATCCGCCAGAATTTGCATGGTTAACCCACGCAACGTACGTAAATTTTTCAGTTGTTCGGCAAAATGATTCATTACGCTAACCTCTCATGGCCCACTAATGTTTCCAATATTATAAAAAAGTTTACTATATAAAATTTTAAATTTGCTTTTTAGTCCCTTAAAGTTTATTATATGGAACATATTGGTTATTATAGTAAACACTGCCATTAAACACCATGATTACTTTACCACTAAAAGCTCAACCTAATAAAAACATCTATTTCTTCTTATTAGCCGCAGCCATTTTATGCTGGGGTATTGGCTGGCCGGTTAACAAACTAGCCTTAGCAGAAATTCCACCCTTGTGGCTAGGAACCTTACGTTTCGCCATAGCCACAGTGTGTATTTTTACCTTCCTTCTATTGAGCAAAAAACTGCAATTACCTAGGCGCGCAGATATGCCTATTTTAATATCCATTGCACTCTTACAAATGACCGCCTTTGTAACACTAACTAATTTTGGTTTGCTGTATTCAGGTGTAGGGCGTTCTACTATTTTAGCCTACACGACACCCCTATGGACCACACCATTGGCACTCTTAATTTTCAAAGAACCACTATCGCCCTTAAAACTGGTTGGATTAATTTTGGGTTTAGCAGGTGTAATCGTGTTATTTAATCCCTTCAGCTTTAACTGGCACGATAGCCACATCCTTATTGGCAACAGTTTATTATTATTAGCTGCTTTAGGATGGGCAATCTGCATTGTACATGCACGAGTTGCACAGTGGCATTTAAGCCCTTTACAGCTTTTACCTTGGCAACTGTTAATTGCTACTTTTTTATTATTACTACTGGCTTTGCATTTTGAGCCCCATTGGACAGTTCGCTGGTCTCCACATCTTTTAGGCTATGTATTTTACGTTAGCATATTTGCCACCGCACTTGGCTACTGGCTAGGGCTAGAAATTAGCAAAAACCTCCCCAGCATCACTACCTCCCTCTGTTTATTAGGAGTACCTGTATTAGGAGTTGCCATCAGCCATTTGTTTTTAGGTGAAACCATCACTTTGGCTATATATACTTCGTTATTATTAATCATTAGCGGTGTAGTTTGTGTGATTTGTGCGTCTGTTCGTTCCATTAAAATTTCAGGAGAAAATAATGAAAACTAAACAACTCGGCAAAAGTAATCTATTTGCTTCGGCAATTGGTTTAGGCTGCATGGGCATGTCTGAATATTATGGCAAATGTGACGAAACCGAAGCTGCTGGAACTTTATTACGCGCCGTAGATTTAGGAATTAATTTTTTTGATACAGCAGATATGTACGGTTACGGTGAAAATGAAAAATTAGTTGGTAAAATTTTAAAACCACATCGAGACAAAATAATTATCGCGACTAAATTTGGTTTTGTCAGAGATTTAAATAATCCCCAAGCACGCATCATCAATGGTCATCCTGATTATGTGAAAATCGCCTGCGAAGCAAGTTTAGCGCGTTTAGGGATAGATACTATTGATTTATATTATTTGCATCGAGTTGATGCCCAAGTTCCGATTGAAGAAACTGTAGGTGCAATGGCTGATTTAGTGCACGCTGGTAAAGTACGTTATTTAGGCTTATCCGAAGCTAGCGCCCAAACAATTAAACGCGCACTTAAGATACATCCGATTACTGCTATTCAAAGCGAATATTCTCTTTGGCACCGCGATCCGGAAGATGAAATTATTCCTTTATGTGAACAATTAGAAATTGCCATGGTACCTTACAGTCCGTTAGGTCGCGGTTTTCTCACCCATACGATTACTAATGCAGAACACTTAGCAGCCGATGATTTTCGCAAAACCTTACCGCGCTTTACTGGCGCCAATGGCGAGAAAAATTTAGCTCTCGTTAACAAACTTACCAAAATTGCCACCAGCAAAAATTGCACCTCAGCCCAGTTAGCGTTAGCTTGGGTGCTGGCCAAATCTCCTAGTATTACGCCTATTCCTGGCACCCGGCGCGAAAAATATTTGCAAGAAAATATTGCCGCTTGCGAAATCCTCTTAAATCCAGCCGAAATCGCCGAGCTAGATAAATTATTCGCAAAATCCGCCGTGCACGGCGATCGTTATTCTCCACAGGGAATGCAGTTAGTTAACTTATGAAAATTTAGCGCTGTAATGGCCCCTGCAGTCATTTTGCCAAATTTTGCTGCAAAAATTGCTTGCGGGTCATTTTAATAAAAGAAGGGGTTATTTATTTTTCATCTGCCTAAGCAGTTATAATGTTTAAAACAAATTAAATAATTATTGTTTTACGATAATTAATTATATATATTATCTCCACTCTAGCTAGGGTTAATTTTTATCTAAATTTAACGAGGAGAATAATATGTTTACCAAATACTGCAAATTGGCACTAGCCATTGTTAGTCTAGTTGCTCTTAACCCCAATCTAGCATGGGCGAATGAAGCCGTAGTTACCTCTAATAAGGCTATTAATCTTGACTACCAAATAGCCTATAAAAATCCGGGGCAAAATATAGTGTATGGCTCACGGCAACATATCGAAATTGCTCCAACTGCGACTATCCCCTTTGACGCTATGGGATATAAACTCGTAGGCATAGTTCCTTTGGCTGTTAATGGTCACACGCTTCCTAGCACAGCTAATCAGTTTGATCAGCCTATGCAGTGTTCATTGACAACCGATAAAACCCACGACCATGGTGCATTGCAGTTTTTCTATGAAGACGAATCGCAACATCATGGACGAATTAGTTGTGCCGTGCGTGGTGGTATTTTTGGCTAATAAATGAATATAACCGCCGCATTTTTGTAAAACTGCGGCGGTTTAACTAACGGATAATTAACATGAACAAAATCAAACGAGTCAGTAATTTTTTTCATATTTTATTTCAAATTGTATTTATTGCTTTGCCAATTTTATTAATTATCATTTGGATACAAGCGCCCTCGCCTATCGGCGTGTTTTACCAACAAACGGGGATATTAATAAATTTTATTCCACAATCGATAAAAATTTTACATCCGCTGGATAATTTAACAAAGCTATTAGGTTTTAGTATTAGTTTGCTTGCTTTAATTTCTACAGAGTTGGTTTTGTATTTTCTAATTAAATTATTCCGCCTTTATGCCAACGCGGAAATTTTTAGTTTGCAAAGCGTACGCTACATTAAATATGTGGCATATTCATTGCTGTTAGGCCAATTAATTAATCCCATTTATCAAGGAGTAATTAGTGCTTTTTTGACCTGGGGTAATCCAAAGGGTCATCGCGTTGCCACTATCAGTTTAGATGGTACAAATCTCGGTATATTATTGCTATCGTTACTCATTATTTTAATCTCTTGGATTATGGCCGAGGGATATAAATTACGCGAAGAACAACAATACACAATTTAGGATGGCCAACTCATGGCAATAATTATTAACGTAGATGTAATGTTAGCAAAACGAAAGGTTCGTTCGAAAGAATTAGCTGAGGCAGTTGATATTACCGAACAAAATTTATCGATCCTAAAAACCGGCAAGGCAAAAGCAATCCGCCTTGCCACATTAAATGCAATTTGTAAATATTTGGCTTGCCAGCCTGGAGACATTCTTGAGTATAAAGAAGATTAAATACGTGCCTCTTTAAAAAAGTGTAATCTGTACCTTGCAAAAATTGATGGATTTTGTCTAGTGCAGATGACAGATCCAATGGAGGAAGCTAAAGCTAATTTCATCAGTATCAGTCAAATTTAATTCATCAACACATCGGCGCCGTCAGCCTCCTACGAAGGCCATCCATGGATTATAGTTAGGAATCCGAAAGTATCATGGCCGAAGATACGGGGATCCAGGTTTGCGGTGCTAGTAAGCAAATTTATTACTAGATCCCCATGCCTACGGTCGCGCCTGTTTAGTTATACTACTATTTTTACTGGACGGCCTACGCACGAGGCTGACGACGCTGAATGAATTTTTCTCCCCTACAGAGATTTTTTCAGGTAATTTTTTCTCTCTTAATATTTCCTTAAGGCAACCCGTTTAATCTAACCAAACATTGCTACGTTTTATCAGCTTACTGAGCCCCTATGCTAACTAATTTCTTAGAATTTTTAGATCAAGACTTCAATTTAGGCGAACCCTACCAAAGGTTGTTCGTCTCTATAAAAACTGAACCTGACAAAGTAAGACATCTGGTTGAGCATTATATTTTAACGGATGCTAGCAAAGACAAGGTTAAATTATATTGGTTAAAAGGGATGGCTTGGATGGCTGAGTATGCACGAAATCCATCGACCAACGGCAGCTTTTTGGCTCAAGCAAACGAAGCATTTTCCTTTGCCAAGCAGGCAACAGAATCATCAAAAGACTATTTTGCTGGCAATAAAAACCCCAGCCCCACCAGCACTGCTATTTATAAGTTGGTATTTCTGGGAAACGAATGGGTTAAATTTCCTACTCTTCTGAAAAATTTCTCTGCAAAAGAGTTTGTAAAATACTATAAAGGAGCGCCAGCAACCGAATGTTGGTTCTATACTTCTGCTCTAAAACCTTCTGTACCAACAAAAGAAGCCTCCGTAAAAACTCCAGTTACAGCTGCTACAGCGCGGGCAGAAGTCAAGCATGTTGTAATGAGCGGAATTGAAGAAGTAACTCCTCCTGCAACACCTATAAAAAGCCCTGCTGCAGATGCTACAACTACAGCGACAACAGATGCTAAACGTGACAAGACCGCTTCTACACAAAGCCCAGCAGACGCAAAATTATCACAGGATTTGGGTGGAGTAGCACAAAATATCCTAGTTAAAACACCGCAAATTTCACCCGAGGACCTCGCAAAAAAACTACTAACCAACCCAGATTTGCTTGCCCTCGTGGAAAAAAGAATTGCAGAGCAAGATAAGTCTGCAAAAGCTGAGTTAGCCTTAATTAAAAGCGAAGTTTATGGGATAAGAAAACAATTAGCTGAACTGCAACAAAACAAACCTGAAACTAAAGCTGATAAAACAGCAGACCTTGCTTGGGAAGAAAAATTTAGGCTTTTAGAAAACGCTTTAGAAACCAGCGTAAAACGGGAATTCGAACTGGAAGAAATTGCTCGTGAACAGGAATTCATCCGACAAGACAAAAAACTAACAGCTTACTATGATCAACGTGTAAAACTTACGTCGTTTATGTATGCCATGCTAGCGATTAACTCGCAGTTAGTGGGACTAGACTCTAAAGCATCTCTTACTTTTTTTGGCAAAGCGCTTGATTTTGTAAGTTTAGGTTTTGGTTCTATTATTACTGAAACTGCGCAAGGGTATTCTGATAAAGGCAAGATGATTACCGCAGAAGAAGTTTGTCTGCGAAATTTTTTAGATACTGCAGCCGCAGAAGCTATATTTGAAACCACCTTTCGAAAACTAACGCTACGATATCAAGAGTTTATTAAAAGAGCATCATTGGATGAAAATTTCGATAAAGATGATGCAGAGTATGAAGCAAAGAGAGTTGCCGCAGAAAATGAAGTCATAGAGAAAATGCCAGAAGCAAAAGGATTTTTTGCTTGGATGAAAAAAGGATGGAAAGTTATCAAGAACACCGTTACAAGCGCAAAGAAAGAGTTTTATAAAAAATGTAGTCAACTAAAGAAAGATGCGTATAAAAAGTTCAATGTAAAATCTCCAAAAAGTGGGGTGCATGCTTTAGCAAAAGGCGCTATTTTACGGATTATCAATGCCTTCATTGAAGAAAAAGCCGCTTTAAATGTAGATACATTACTAGACAGTGTTTTTAATAGCGAACTGAAACATTATACTGTTATCAAAGAAGAAAAACTTCCGAATGAACAAATCAAGCGCATGAATGATTTGCGAGTATATCGTGAAAGCCCGATAAGAGTTAAAAGTCATGATGGTCAAGAAGATAAAATTTTTTGGCGGGGTCCCGATAAACACAAAGACAAAAGATGTCGTAGATCACCCGAGCTAGGTTGTCGACTAGGCACTGAAGCAGAAGCGCTCAAATTAGGTTTAGAGCTCTATAAACCACCTGCACCTGCATTATCTGCAGCAGCGCTTTCGCCTTCTTCTGGTGCTACCGCGACACCACCTCTTGAAGTCAAAGCTACGCCTGCATCTCCTGTTGCTACGGCAGTTAAGCCTAAGCAAGAAGCTAAAGCAACTAATGCAACCAACACATTTTTGGGACGTATTCATGACACAGAGACAACCGTGGCACAACTGAAAGATCAACTTGCTGCGATGGCCAAGCAATTACAATTTTTTCAAACTCATTTCTCACAAGTGCAATCACCTGAATTTATTGAGTGGTGCAATCGAAAGGCAACTCAGCAAGCACAACAATCTCCTGCTACGCAAGTATTAGCAGGTGGAATATCAAGTCCAACTGCAGCGATGAGTCAACTATTCTCAAACTTAAACAGCCCAACAGGTAGCAGCGGGTCCACTGATTCAGCTACATCTGATGGTGCAAGCTCAAGCGCATCGGATGCAAGTACAAGCAAAAAAATAGATGAAGCAGCTATTATTCCAGCAATCACCACCTCTCCACAATTAACTTAGAACCTACACAACTATTTTTTATGGCATTTACTTACACCGAACTAACCAACTTTTGGCAAGCATTACACAATCAATCACTTCGCGATAAATTTACCGGATCGCCACTACCCTTAGTGGCGCAGCAGTACCTAAAGTTTCTGCAAAATTTATTTAGCCCGCAGCCATTCAATAAATGTCAACTTATAACTCAAATTAACTATTTAGCCGCAAAAGGGGTTTTTGATGGTTTAGTCTCAGCTACTGCGGTGCAAGCCATTGTGAAAGACATTCAGGAAAACCAAGGCTGTGCTCATAAAGCACTAATCGAAAACAATGAAGATCTTCCTGGTTTTATCAGCAATCATGTTGGATCAGAACAAAAAGAACAAACTAATCAGCCAGAAGAAACTAAATTTGCCGCTAGTTCTACGTCTGAACCACTTACAAATGAACCATCATTTCTTACTACAGTTTTTCGAGGCTGTGACTACTTAGAAGCTGACGATTTAGATAATGCTTTGCTTTGTTTTCAGCTTGCAGTTAAACAAATGCATGAAGAAAACATACATAGAGATTATTACTTAAATAATATATATTTGAACATGACAGAGGTTTATCTACGCCAAAGAAATTATCGTCTTGGCATAGAACATTTTAAACTAGCACAAAAACATGCTACGAATTACGACAAAAAGCATGAATTTGAAAGTAATTTTTACTATCGATTATTTTATTATTATCACTTCTCGTCGTCTAAACAAGCTTCTTTGGAAAGAGCCTTAGCTATTGCCAGCCTAGATGCTTATAAAAAAATTAAACCAAGCCCGAATAACTTAGAAAAGATAAATCTACTAATAGCATGCTTATATCAAACTTGTGATAGCGATACAAAATTAAGTACCGACCAAAAATTTACTTATAAAGTTAAATATCTAAAAATTGCTATTCAGTTAAAACTTTTAATTTTTATCAATAACAATGGAAGAACTGCAAAATGTACTGAAGAATATCAACAGTTAATCCAGCTGTTGCAAGAATACAGTAAATACTGCCAGCAAGAAAATGACTTGCAAAAAGCTATTGCAATTTGGCAACAGGCTATTGAATATCAAGAAACAGTTCCATCAACACAAGCGACGACCTGCATTCATTTATATCTACACCTAAAAAAACTGCATCTAGAGAACAATAATAGACTAGCTGCCATTGCTGCAATTCAACACTGCCTTAAACTTACGGAACAGGTCAAACCAACTGACGATGTTTTGCGTCAGCGCAGTGATTTATTTATTGAGCTGCGAAATCTACATAAAATGCTTGGCAATACAGAACAAAGTGATTACTTTCTAAGTATCTCCATTGCAGAAAGAGAGAAAATTGCAAGCAAAAATGTTGCCGATCTACATATGTTATTAAATTTTCAAATCAAAACGGGCGATAATTACGCTAAAAAATACCAGATTGATATAGCTCTTCGTTATTACAAAAAAGCCATTAATTGCTACCAACAATTAATTAAAAAACAATCTTGTGGCTCATTAGATTTTTATTACAAACAAATTGCGTATCTGTACCAAAAAATGTGTGAATTCTGCTGTAAACAACACTATTTTAACAAGTCGACCTTTAAAAAATATGCAAATGCTGCCATCAGCGCTTTAATGAAAGTATCCAAACATAACAAAAATTCTCTTTTAATAAAAGCCTATAAAAGCTTTAAAAGACAATACCATGAAAGAGGGCTTCATACTGAAGCCGCGCTTGTTGGTCAGCAGCTAATAAAGTTAAAAAATAGTTTTAAAACCGCTGAGTATTCAGGTAAATTATTTACTCAAAAACAACCCGACACGGAAGGCCCATGTAATCATAATTTACCTCCCGCAATGAATACCCCAGTATATCAATCCATGTCTCTTGCCTATGGTTTACAACGATAAATTTTTAAATAACTGTAAACTTTTAGTAGTTAACGCAGCAGCTTATCCAAAGAATTAGCAAAACTTTGGATATCGCGGGGACTTAACTGATCAGGACCGCGCGTATTGATACCACACCCTCTTAATTCTTCGTTGAAATTTCTTTGCGCTAAACGTTGCTTAATATTTTCTTTTGAGTAAAGTTCGCCACGCGGGTTTAAGGCAATACCATTTTTACTAATCACCGCATCAGCCAAAGGAATGTCTGCTGTAATCACTAAATCCCCAACTTTTACATGCTGAACAATATAATTATCAGCCACATCAAAACCGGAAGAGACTTTAACACTTTTGATAAAGAGAGATTTTGGAACAACAATCAATTGATTAGCCACCAAACAAACTAGCGTTTTAGTACGATATGCTGCTCGAAACAAAATTTCTTTAACGGTTTTGGGACAAGCATCTGCGTCAACCCAGATTTGCATAGTATTTTAATTTCCCCAACTCATCCTGTATAAAAAAAATGCAACAAAACAATAGCACACCAATAAATTACTAATGGTAATGTGCTATAATTTTAACAAGTTAGCAAGAGCAAACAATCAGGGCTATAAAATCGATGAAATCTCTCCAGATCATCGTTGCCTAATAGCAATGCAAGGAATTATTCATGATTAATAACACTGCAAAATTAATCAGCATTATTTTTATTTCATTATTTATAACAAATGTTTGTGCTGCACCTATGCTCTGCCCCAACATGAGCAATAGCACTCCGCCGCTCGATTGGTATGTACTAAATATAGCTACAGGTAAGCCGTTGTCACCTCAGCCGGCCACCATACAACTAGATACATTTATCGGTGCAGCTTATTCTGAACACTACGCTTTTAAAGGTGAATGTTTTTATAGATCAGCAAATAAAGTCATATTACTAGGTAGCAATACTATTTCTAAGCCCGTCGCCGATCTAACAAATGCTTGGAAATGGAGCAATAATTTAGCCCTATGTAAAACTACGGATCTTACTGCTTGTATTTTTGGATCCAGCTAACAATTTTGCATTCCTATGTTAAAAATTACGCCTATTGATGCATTACAAGATAATTATATTTGGCTATTACGCGAAACGAATCACCGCGGCGCTATAGTAGTTGATCCAGGTGAAGCTAAGCCTGTATTGGAAACTTTAACACGCGGACAATTATCCTTAACTGCCATTTTAGTCACGCATCATCACTGGGATCATACCAATGGCATTGCTGAGCTATTAAAGCAGTATCCAACCGCAATCGTTTTCGGTCCAGCCAAAGAGAAAGTTTTTGGTTGCAAGCATTTTATGCAGGAAAATGATCAAACTGCTATACCTAATTTTTCCACACAATTTAAAGTATTAGATATTCCAGGCCACACACTAGGCCATATTGCATATTACGGTGCAAACGCTTTATTTTGTGGTGACACGCTGTTTACGGCAGGCTGTGGTCGCATATTTGAAGGAACTCCTGAGCAGATGTATCAGTCCCTAAGCAAGCTAGCAGCTTTACCTGCAACGACTAAAATTTATTGCGGCCATGAATATACCCTAGCAAATTTAAAATTCGCCGCACATGTTGAACCTAACAATACAGACACTCAGCAAAGAATTAAACAAGTACAACAATTACGTGCACAACAACTACCAAGCGTACCCGCAACATTAATGCTTGAGCTGCAAACAAATCCTTTTTTACGTTGTGAATCCCCTAGCATCATTTCCGCGGTCGAATACCATATTAAGAAAAAACTGGATAATCCAGTAGACGTTTTCGCACATTTACGTGAGTGGAAAAATTCATTTTCCTAATTATTTTGTTAGAAAATAACACCAACTCGCTTATGTAAAGAATATTGACTTTTCTATTGTAGAATAAATGTTACATGCTAAACTTGTAAAATAAATTGAATCCACATAATTGAAAAAAAACAGGCGCCATAAAATGTTAGCTCAATTTGTAACGCAGTTGCGAAAAAAGCAGCAATTAACTCAAAATGATATGGCTTACGCTATGGGAGGGTTCTCGTCCTACTTACATTCAATTTGAACGTGGTGACCGCGATTTAACGATCTTAGAAGCCAAGAAGCTAGCACAACTATTTAATATAACATTAGATGACTTATTAAACGAACGCGAAACAATTATTACAGTTCAATACAAAAAAGAACATCTTGCGACCAAGAAAGATATCAATGAAATTCGAATAAGCATTCCACAACAAAAAGTCAATAAATTCAGGAAGATTTTATTTTATCTTCTTAAAAAAGTGGGCGGCAAACCAAATGTAGGCATGACGGTTTTATACAAACTGCTCTACTTTATCGATTTTGATTATTATGAAAAACACGAAGAACAATTAATGGGACTTAAATACCAAAAAAATCATTTTGGTCCAACACCCGTTATTTTTGAAAAAATAATTCAAGACATGATAAAAAAAAATGAAATTGAAGCCATCAAAAGTAAGTTTTATCAACGCGAACAAAAAAAATATTTACTAAATCCAGCCTTAGAACCTGATTTAAGCATCTTAAACGGCCAAGAAATGGAGCACATTGACTGGGAAATACAACGATTATCAGATCTAAATGCAACTGCTTTATCAGATCTTTCTCATAAAGATGTGCCGTGGATTAGCACCGAGTTAGGAATGTTAATAGATTACGAATCTGTTTTTTATCGAACGCCCGAAACTTCCGTGCGCAGCTATCAAAATGAAAAAATTGCTTAAAGGCATCTCTAAAAATTCGTTTCTATAGCCTCTCCCTTTGAAAAAGGGAGATTGAGAGGGATTTTCTTTTGAAAAACCAACAAAATTGTAGAAACTTTTCGAAAAATCCCCCTTGATCCCCCGGCGTGCAAAGCGGTATTCGCATAATTTATGCTTATAATCTTGAAAAAAACATGGTTATATTTATTGAATTGTATTTTAAAGCCGATCAAGAGAATGCAAAAAAGCAGCGAATCGACGAGTTCTTCAATGAATATCATACTAAATTTCCGTAAGTATCCCTTTTTAGAGATAAGGATAAACACAAACCGATAAAATTTTATCGGTTTGTGTAGCTTACAAACATTTAACCCGAACCAGGATTTTTAGCTGAATTTGCCATAGTGATCAAAGCAGCTTTTTCAACTTCTGGCAGTTTCAATTGGGAATTCCAGCTGATGGAATAAAGTTGCTTGTTATCGGTCCATTGGATAGTTGCAGGAAAATAATCTCCCATTGCATGGCCGGGTGTGTAATAAGCAGTTGTACCATCTGCTAACATGACAGACTTGGTGATTACTTTGTTATTTCTATCCGTCATCATGTCTGGCTTATCTGCTGTTTTCGCACTGAAAACACCGACATTACAATACTTAACACCATTACAATCCGGCGTTGAATCAACATTGATCATATAACTAAAACCACTAGATTTAGCATTAGCATCGTTGCTGGCATAATATTTTTTATCTTGCTTTGATTTAGGAATAAAAGCTGGAAATTCTACTGGAACTCCTGATTCTTTTTTAGCTTGCGCCAAAGTTTTATCTAACCCTTCAATTTTTCCTTTCACATTTTCCATTTTGGACATAATGTCGATATCAGCAAATGCCACGCTAGTTGCTAGCCCCAAGGACATAGCTGCAATAACTAAATAAGATGATTTCATTTTTTTACCCTTGTATGTGTTGCGGTCGAGTTGTTTGAAACTGCTCTACTTTAATTGTTTTATGAAAACAGTAATAAAACAGTTACTCATTATATCTGCTTTTGTATTTTAGGCAAAAATTTCGCTGAAAAAATTCTGCATTGCTAGCCAAGATCTTTTTTCTGCTAAAGTGCTGTAGACCGTACCAAATACAGGGTCATTAGCTAATGGGTTAGTAAATCCATGCATAGTGTTACCATAAACATGCACTTGCCAATCAGCCCCTGCTGCTGTCATCTCTTGCTCAAAAGCTAGTACTTGCTCGGGTGGCACCATAGGATCATCATGACCATGCAACGCTAAGACTTTTGCTTTAATGCGTTCTGGTGCAAGATTAGGAGCTCCTAATATGCCGTGAAAACTCACTACTCCTTGAATAGCTACACCGCTGCGCGCTAAATCTAAAACGCACAAGCCACCAAAACAAAAGCCAATTGCTGCTATGCGCGTTGTATCTACGTTATCTAAATTTTTCAGGAGTTCTAATGCCACTAACATACGCTTACGCAATAGTGCTCGATCAGCAATTAACGGTTGAATAAGTTGCGATTTTTCATCGTTGTTTTTACCAAGTTTACCTTTGCCAAACATATCCAACGCTAAAGCTACATAGCCTAACTGCGCTAATTTTTCTGCTTTTTTCTCAGCAAACTCATTACGTCCACTCCAATCATGTGCAACTAATACCGCTGGGCGCTTACCCGCTAACGCCGCATCAAAAGCACAGTAAGCCTCAAAAACTTCGGCTGTAGTTCCATACTCAATTTTTTTTGTTTCTACCATATGTACTCCTACGGGTTTTTACTCTCTAGTTTAAATTCTATTTACTGCTAAAATGACCTCAGCTATCGACCCACCTCTAGCCAGGAGACCTGAATGTTAAAGCGCGACATCTCAACTGTAAATGTGTTAGTAGCTGCCGCAGGAGGCATGATAGGTTCAGGCTGGTTATTTAGCCCTTTCATCAGCGCGCAAATCGCTGGCAGCAATGCACTAATCAGCTGGATAATCGCCGCAATCTTTATGGTTTTCGTAGCATTGCCGTTGTGCGAGCTTGGTACCATGCTACCAATTTCGGGTGGCATCGCTAATTATCCAACTTATTCGCATGGCAAAGAGGTAGGGTTTTTATTTGCCTGTGTCACCTGGCTGTCTTATCTGGTTATGACACCCATTGAAATCCAAGCAATTTTGCAATATTCCAGTCATTTTTTTCCTATCTTACTGGTGAAAGATGCCGGCACCTTTAAGCTTTCTACTTATGGATATATTGCCGCCATCAATATCATGCTCCTTGTGGTAGTGATCAACACTTTCGGTATTAAATTTTTAGCTAACTGTAATAAATACGCTAGCATCATAAAATTTGCACTTCCAACTATCGCCATCATTGCGCTTTTGCACACTGCACCTTCCTTTGCTAATTTACAAATTAACTTAACAGGCAAACAAAACTGGGAACAAATATTCTCAGCATTATCAGTGGGAGGCATTGTTTTTGCTTTTACTGGTTTTCAAAACGGTTTGATTTTAGCGGGCGAAGTTAAAAACCCACAACGCAATATTCCCATCGCCATTTTAGGCGCAGTTTTTATCGGCTTTATTTTATATTTCATGCTGCAACTTAGTTTTCTCGCTGCAGTACCTGCTAAGTATCTTGCTCATGGTTGGCAAGCATTAACATTTCCAGGTGATAGTGGTCCGCTAGTAGGATTAACTTTATTACTAGGATTGGGAACAGTAGCATTGCTATTACTATTTGATGCCGCTTTTTCACCGTTTGGCACTACACTGGTTTATACCGCAGCAACTTCGCGCATTTTGTATGGTATGGCAGAAAATCAGCATTTACCCAAATCATTTCTCAAGCTTAATCGTTACGGTATTCCGTATGTAACATTATATGCCAACTTCATCATTGGCTGTTTATCGTTTTTGCCATTCCCCGGTTGGCAAAAAATGGTAGCTTTTCTTTCTTCCGCCAGTATTCTTTCCTATGGCGCTGGACCGATATGCTTATTAGCGATGCGTAAACTACAGCCCAAGATGGCACGGCCGTTTTACTTATCCAAAAGTTTAGCATGCTGTAATTTAGCGTATTTTGTCTGTAACTTGATGCTGTATTGGTGTGGCTTTGCTACTATCTGGAAACTTTGTTTAGCTTTGTTAATTGCACTTGCTTTTAATCTAGCTTATCAACGCAAAAATATCTTCACCTGCAGTCGTAGCTTATATTGGTTCTTGTTTTATATGAGCTCTTTGTTACTACTTTCATATTTAGGTAGTTTCGGTGGCATTGGTTTATTGCAATTCCCTTACGATATATTAATTATTTTTCCTTTTAGTGTTTGCATGCTGTATTTGTCACAACGCTACTTAACAGATTCAGACACGGAATTAGCTGGAACTTTACAACAGCAAGCTGCTTATTAGGATTTTCTATTAATCATCGTAGCGGCTGCTTGATCAGTCGGCATTAACAAAAGTTCACTCACGTTTACGTGAGGTGGGCATTGCGCACAATACAACACGGCATCTGCTACATCAGTGGCACTTAACGGTGTGAAACCGTGGTAAACAGCCGCTGCGCGCTGCGCATCGCCATGAAACCGTACCAAACTAAATTCAGTTTCTACCGCACCCGGGTCTACCGAGCTCACTCGAATTTTAGTGCCTGCTAAATCCATCCGTAAGCCCTGCGACAAGGCTCGCACTGCGTGCTTAGTAGCACAATAGACAGCTCCCTTGGGATAAACCTGATGTCCAGCCACAGAACCAATATTAATAATATGACCTTGATTGCGTTCCACCATATCTGGCAATACCATACGCGTCACCTGCAGCAGCCCCTTGACGTTGGCATCGATCATTTCGTGCCAATCCGTCATGTGCCCTTCCTGAAAATTTTCTAAGCCGCGTGACAACCCTGCGTTATTAACGAGGATATCGATTTGTTGCCATTCTGCCGGTAGCTGCCCCCATTGTTGTTGGACCTCAGACCACTGGGTAACATCCAATTGCAGGGTATGGACCTCGCTTTGATATTCCTGGCGTAGCTGTTGCGCCACCTCAACCAGTTTCTGATGGCGGCGCGCGCACAGTAACAATCTAGCCCCTTGAGCCGCAAAGAGCCGCGCGCAGGCGGCGCCAATGCCGCTAGAAGCACCGGTGATGAAAACAGTTTTTTGGCTAAGGGCTAAATTTGTCATGGTCTTTTCTCCTGCTTTTTTTGTAGGATATTTGCTCATCCGCCGAGGGTCAACTAGCCGCCCCCACGCAGGTGACAATTGCCAGCCGACATACTACACTGGACTCTATGAACACTACTAAAAAAACGACCCAATATATTGTTGTTTCCGCCATAGGGGCCGATAGACCGGCGCTAGGGCATGACCTTTGTAAGCTAGCCGTCCATTGCAATTGCAACATCCTAGATAGCCGTATGACGGTACTAGGCACCGAATTTCTGGCTAACCTCATGCTCTCTGGCACCTGGAATGCAGTGGCCAAGTTGGAAGCTGCTTTAACCACTTTTGAAAAGAAAAATGACATCCGCATTAGCAGCCGACGCACGCAGCCACGCGCAGCGCAACCAGATCGTTTACCCTACACTGTTTACATTATTGCGATGGAACAGTTAGGTGCAGTTCACAAAATTATGCAATTTTTTGTTGAGCAAGATATCAATATTCACGATCTGTACATCAACACTTACACGGCCCCCTTTAGCGAGACACAAATGCTCGCTATTTCGTTAGCGATTACTATTCCTAAATCCCAATTGCTAGCTGATTTTCGCGAAAATCTCATGGTGTTTTGTGATGATCATAATCTCGATGTCGTGCTAGAGCCGCAAAAAAATTAACTTACTAATTATCAGGGAGGCGTTATGAATAAATTAACCATCAACTCACCAGCCCCAGATTTTGAACTCCCTGCCACTAATGATAAAAAAATTAAGCTCTCCGATTTAAAAGGCCAAAACGTTGTGCTTTATTTTTACCCCAAAGACAACACTCCTGGCTGCACATTGGAAGGTCAGAGTTTTCGCGATCACTATCAAAAATTTACTGAACTTAATACCGTTATTTTAGGCATTTCGCGCGACGATTTAAAACTACATTGCAAATTCAAAAAAGAACAAAATTTTCCTTTTGAACTACTTGCTGATTGCAATGAAACGGTTTGCGAACTCTATGACGTATTGAAAGATAAAAACATGTTTGGCAAAAAAGTACGTGGCATTGAGCGCAGCACTTTTCTGATTGATGACAAAGGACTCTTACGCACCGAATGGCGCAAAGTAAAAGTGGAAGATCACACTGAGGCGGTTTTGCAGGCTATTAAAGCACTTTAGGGTTAATGCGGTAAACGCGGTGGAACTAGAGAAAAGTGCTTTTTTAACCTTTATTATGGTTGGTTTTGCCGTAAGCGACTAAGTATTGCATCCCTCGCATCTTTTTCTTCTTGCGTAGCATTTTTATTTAATCTAAGTCCTTTAGAAACTTCTTTTTTAATCTCTGCACTTTTTTCTTTTGCATCCCCTGTCATAGCTGCGAGTGTTTTAGTAACGTTATTCATTGTAAGTTTAGCTGCTATATTATCTAATTTCTTTTGAATATCAGAAAAAAACCCTGTTAATTGATTTATTTCTTGTTTATATATTTTACTCAAAGAAAAATCTTTTGTTATTGTATTTAGGATTTCCTGGCATTTTTTCAGCTCTATGTTGGTGGCCGCTAAAACATGAAACTCTGCACCAAAGAATTCTAAGTGCCCCAATTTATTTTGTAGCCGCTCTAGCTGATCAACTAAATTTTTAATCTGGGTTGGTAACAAATTAAAATGATCGTCATGTTTTGGAGCTTTAGTAACAACGTAGCCACCGATCTCTGGATATCGAATATTGTTTTTTAATTTATTAAAATAATATTCGTTACTTCTAGCATGATAATCTTTTGCCAACTGATCTTTTTGGGCCTGATCATATGAGTCTATTTCCTCACAAATGATTTTTACCCTTTCTTCAGTTTTAATTTCTTTTTCATCTTTATTGTTACATTTTGCCAGAATGGTAGGTATTATGTTTGTAAGTGCGGCCATATTATTTTGTTTTAAGTTTTCTTTACTGGCCGATGGCGATATGCCCTCACTTGTGAGGGTTAGCTCAATGCCTTCTTCAGTAACGGTTGTAACTTGGGTTGATTCATCAATGTATAATTGATAACCCATTTTTTCTTCTCTTTGAATTAAAATATTTTGTGCGGTTAAATTATGATGAGCAAGCCCACGAACGTGTAATGCTTTAACTAAACCCACCAACTCTTTTATTAATTGATTTACCTGTTCAGATGTCAGGGAAGCGTCAAGCAAAAAATTTGCTAAGGTTTTAACCCCAAAAAAATTATGTTTTTTAATTTGTGATATGCTGAGTCTTTTGGCTGCACGCTCTCTCGTATCACTCAAAAGATCAAAATACAAAGCCCATTCATTTAAAGATTCGGATGAATGAAACTTTGTTATAGAGGCAAGATCCAATAAAATTTCGCCCCAAGAAAAAATATCACCCGCCTTAAAATCGCTATTTGTATAATCCCCGCGAGCGGATTTAATTTCTGGATCTACATACTTTGAAGTGAGCTCGGTTATTTTAGTGCCAGTCTTTAATCGACCGTTCTCCTCTAACTTGACCGCAGAACCAAAATCGATAATTTTAGCAGTAACATCCTCTTTTGATTCGCCATTTTGGAATATAACGATATTTTTGCTGCTTAGATCTCTATGCGCAATTTTTGCATTGTGTAAAAGCTCAAGACCCAAAATTATTTCAGCCATAATTTTTTTCATCAACGAAAATGGAATTGTGGTCTTATTGGTTTTGTGCTGAGTAATAAAGGTAGCTAAATCTTGAGGGGCCATGAGGGTAAAAGAAGCTTCTTTAGTCTCTACTAATGGATGCATAACTAATGGGGACGTCAACCCCTGAATTAAGGAGTCACTTTGTTTATTTTGTTTTACATCGCCACTTTTAGGGCCTAATGAAACAGCTTTAGCAACCCCTAATTTTTTTACAGTATTATGCTGTTGATCCAACTTTGTTTCATTTTTGCCAAGCTCTTTTTGAAAATCTGTCAGGTCTGCGTTTAACGAAAAAAATCTCACAAGACTTTCACTGCCATACTCCTCCTCTCTGTCTGTAGGCTGCATGACAAGTTTTTTGGGGGATTTTAAAGTTTCTAGTATGCTGGCAAGTGAATATTTTGGCATCATATCCTCATGGTATTTAATTAACTCTATATAAAGAGTAACAAATTAACATTAAGGAAAAATTAAGAAGTTTTTTTCGATTAAAAAAACGCTCTGTAGGGGACAAAAAACTCATAAACTAATGTAGGTTGAGCTGACAAGTCCAACCTACAAAAAATGTCGTGTACAGAACCATTTTACCTCTCTCAAAATACAGAAAAGGCGGACGAAAATTACAAATCTTTACTTACTGGCAACTGCGGCAAGGTGTTATTCAAAATTGCTTTCACCAATGTTGCTAGTGGGATAGCGAAAAACACGCCCCAGAAGCCCCATAAACTGCCGAATACCAACGTGGCAATGATAATTGCAACTGGATGTAAAGCGACTGCTTCGGAAAACAATAAAGGCACCAACACGTTCGCATCGACGGTAATAATAATGCCGTAGATCAACACAAAATAGGCGAAGGTTGCGCTCCATCCCCATTGTAAAAAACCCATAATGAATACAGGCACTGTTACTACCACAGCACCGATGTAGGGAACCACCACTGAAAAACCTACCAACGTGCTTAATAACATGGCGTAAGGCAAACCCATTAACCAAAAAACCACATAGCAAGCTAACCATACAATAAAAATTTCAACGAGCTTACCGCCGATATAATTACCAATTTGCGTGTGCACCTCACTCCACACATTGCTTATTAAACGTCGTCGTTTTGGTAAATAACGTTCTAACCAATTTAAAATGGCTTGCTGATCCATTAAAAAGAAATACACCAACATAGGCACTAATACTAAATAAACAATCATTGCAATGACACTTGGAATTGACGATAGCGATAACGATAAAACTAATTGACCTATTTTTGTCATCTCACCTTTAAATTCCAAAATTACTTGCTGCACTTGATCAGGGGAAATATAGCTTGGATATTGTGCAGGGAGATTCATCAGTAGCGCTTGGCCACGCCCCAAGGTATTCGGCAGCTCGTTAACTAAATTAGTTAACTGTCGCCATAACAATGGCAACAATCCTAATAAAGCTACCACCACCAAACTAAGAAAAATGACATACACTAATATTACTGCCAACACATGCGGCACACGCAGTTTTTCTAACTGATTCACCCCCCATTGCAATAAATAAGCAATCACAATACTGGCTAATACCGGCATTAAAATGGCGCGAAACACAATAAAAATTAAGATGATTGCTGCCAGCAATAAAAATAAAGCGGCCACATCCGGTTTCCCAAAAAAACGCCGCGACCAATTGGTGAGGGGATTTGTCATAAAATGTTACTCAAATGCGTTTAAGCCCGTAATATGTTTACCTAAAATCAAATGATGCACATTATCAGTGCCTTCATAAGTAAATACTGATTCTAAGTTTGTCATGTGACGGATCACGTGATACTCCAAACTAATTCCATTACCGCCTAAAATATTGCGCGCCATGCGGGCAATTTTTAAAGCTTCGCGCGCACCGTTCATTTTGGCTAACGACACCATGTTAAAAGTAGATTTGCCTTGTTCTTTTAAGCGACCAATACGCAAATTTAACAATTGCGCTTTAACAATTTCAGCGAACATGGACACTAAATCTTTTTGAATCAATTGAAAACTAGCGATCGGTTTATTAAATTGTTGGCGCTCTTTACTGTAAGCTACTGCAATCTCATAACACGCCATGGCCGCACCCATTGCACCCCAGCCTATGCCATATCGCGCTTGCGTTAAACAACCTAACGGTGCTGACAAACCTTTTTCGCTGCCAGGTAAATAATTAGCATCTGGCACAAAACAGTCTTCAAACACCAACTCACCCGTTACTGAAGCACGCAACGACATTTTGTGCTTGATTTCATTGCGCGTAAAACCAGCAAATTCTTTTTCGACGATAAAACCACGAATACCTTGTTCGGTTTGCGCCCATACGATAGCAATATCTGCAATGGGAGCATTGGTGATCCACATTTTACTGCCGGTTAAACGCCAACCACCATTCACTTTTTTGGCAAAGGTACGCATGCTGGCCGGATCGGAACCTGCATCGGGTTCTGTCAAACCAAAACAGCCAATGACTTTGCCTGCACACATAGCAGGTAACCAGCGTTGTTTTTGTTCTTCGGTACCATAAGCAAAAATGGGATACATGCATAATGAACTTTGCACGGAGACAAAACTACGTAAACCACTATCGCCACGCTCTAGCTCTTCACATACTAAGCCATAGGTCACATACCCCGCATTAGCGCCGCCGTATTGTTCGGGCAAGGTGATTCCGAGCAAACCTAATTCTGCGCAACGCGAAATAAATTGTTTAGGGAACACAGCTTTGTCGTAAGCTTCGCACATTAATGGCGTTACTTCTTCATCGACAAATCGTCTTACCGTATCGCGCGTTAGTTTTTCTTCTTCACTTAATAAGTCATCTAATAATAAAAAATCTTCCACGGGTGTATCCTCAAAAGGGTAATCATTTAGTGAGAGTGTTTTCACCCCCCCCCTTCCTGACCTTCCCCCGCAAGGGGGTAAGGGACTTAAAATATAGTATCTACGCAAAGAACTGAATTATTCAACAACTCCATCACAATAGAAGGAAGATCCATTCTACAAGCTAATAAATAGTTACTTCATTTCTAAAACCGTCTGCACAATATCATTTTTGCTTGGTAAAACATGTTGCCATGCTTCACCTAACGGAATAAAACAATCTTTACCAGTAATTCGTTTAATGCGTGGCAAAGGATTCATTTGTTCAACTAAAAGAGTCACCAACGCTTCGCTTAGCGAACCAGTACTGCGGCATTCATCGACAATTAATACCTGCTTACAATTTTTTAACTCACGCAAAATTGCTTCTTCTGGCAAGGGCGCTAGCCAACGCAAATCGACAATTTTTATCTTTATTTTATGTTGCTCCGCTAACTCTTTAGCCGCCTGACGCGATAAATAGTAACCATTACCGTACGTTAAAATAACGATATCCGCTTTTTCTCCATACACTCCTACTTCACCTAACGCGATTTCTTCTGTTAGTGGCGGATAGGAAAACAACCATTCGTTATCACCTGTTTGATGCAAGTCTTTAGTCATATACAAGGCAATAGGTTCAATAAACGCAACGATGCGTTGCTGCTCATGCGCCAAACGCGCACAAGTACGTAACATTTTTACTGCATCCAAACCATTCGACGGACAGGCGATAATAACGCCTGGAATATCGCGCAACACCGCAATGGAATTATCATTATGAAAATGACCACCAAAGCCTTTTTGATAGGCCAAACCAGCAATGCGAATAATCATTGGATTGGTGTATTGTCCATTGGAAAAAAAGGATAATGTTGCTGCTTCACCGCGCACTTGATCTTCAGCATTATGCAAATAAGCTAAAAACTGAATTTCTGGAATCGGTAAAAAGCCATTTTGCGCCATACCAATCGCATGCCCCAAAATTGTTTGTTCATCCAACAAAGAATCAAACACGCGGCGTTTACCAAATTTATCGATCAAACCAGCCGTAACGCGATACACACCACCCTTTTTTGCTACATCTTCGCCAAATAAAACCGCCTGCGGATATTGCAATAAAATATCAGTCAACGCTAAGTTAATCAGCTGCGCCAAGTTGCGCTGCATATTCAATTGCGAATATTGACTACCAAATAATTTTTCGCGGGCAGTAGCATCAGGCAATGGTAATTTTGATTCGGGTATTGCAGGTGGAATAACGGATGACATGATTGCTTTTGCCGTAGTTAAACGTGGGCGCTTGATCGTTACCTCCGCTTTTTTAGCAACTTCGGCACGCACTGTTTCATACAGTAAAATAATTTCTTCTGCGGTAAGGTATTTGTTTTCTAAAATAATTCTAGCGCTGTGCAATAAGGGGTCGTTCAATTCATTTTTTTCAATCGCGGTTTGGGTCCAATATTGTGATTCGATATCGGATCCGGCATGTCCCATTAAACGAATAGTTTTTACGTGTAAAAACACTGGTTGTTTTTTCTTACGTGCAATATATTCTGCTTGTCGTGCCGCATCATAAGTATCTGCCAGATGCAAACCATCTGCTTGCACATAGTGCAAACTAGTACGGCCTTTCACCATGGTCTCTATCCAATTATTAGGTGTAGGCACAGAAATACCAATGCCGTTATCTTCGCAAACAAACACCAGCGGCAGCGGAAAATTTTGGAAAGCCATCCAGTCTGCCGCATTCAGTGCACCTTGCGCCGTGGAGTGATTAAGAGAAGCGTCACCAAAACTGCATAAAATAACACTATCACTGCTGAGCTTAGTGGGAATTGCTAATTCTTTGGCACGTACGATGGAAAAAGCAGCGCCAACTGCTTTGGGCAGATGCGAGGCAATCGTACTCGTTTGGGGTGGAATAGAAAGCGGAACACTACCAAATACTTTGTGTCGTCCAGCCGAAATAGGATCTTCGCTGGAAGCTGCTAGCGATAATAAAATATCATACACCGCATCAATGCCAGGAACTTGATTAGCACGCTCGATAAAAAAAGCACCGCTGCGATAATGCAAAAAAGCCATGTCAGTAGCACGAAAAGCCCGCGCTACCGCCGCATTGCCTTCGTGGCCACTACTACCAATCGTATAAAAACCCTGATTTTTTTCTTTTAATACTCGCGCCATTAAATCCAAATGACGACTTTTAACTTGCGAGGTAAACAATTCTAGGAATGATGTTTTGTTAAGGCCAGCTGCTGCAGGGGTAATCTCCACACGCGCGCGCGGCAATTGCCCAGCGCGCACCAATTGGACAAAATTTTCATCAACGACTTTCGCACGATCCAACATATTGTTATCCGTCCACTAACTTATCGCTCACCATCTCTCCGCACGACTATTTTGTAGGTTGAGCTACTAAACCCAACATTTCATACATTTTCAACAACCCCGTTGGGCTTAACAGCCCAATATAACATTTAATAGATAATCGCGTAGAGAAGCTCGCCACTATAACGCATAATGAGGTGCTGGTAGAATATCACCATGAAACTTATCCAAAAACGCCGTGAGTTACTATTTATTAATTTTTTGTTAACGCTACTAAGCGTTACCTTAACTTATTTTTTTACCAACTCACTTCTTTACGTCGGGCAAATCCTCGGAATTGCCTTTTTGCTGCTCATTATTTTGTTGGTCATTTCACCCGCCGGTAAAAAAACCATTCCATCTGCGACTCATCTGCCGTTTTACACACAGGCTCAGCGCTGGTATTTATGGATTTGCCTGCAACTCAGTGTTTTTCTTATTCTACTGGCGTTATTTACTGCCATGCAAAACAAATTTGGCAGCAATGATCCTGCGCCCCTTATTGCTGCAACTCACTTTTATTTAGTAAGCGGTTTTTTGCCGTGGTCTTTTTATTTCTTAGCAGGCTTAACTTTCGCTTATTTTAGCAGCCAAACCCAACATTCACTGATCTATGCAACTTTAACCCCTTGGGTTAAAGAACCACAAAACGCGATCCTCATCGGCTCTCGCTTTTATCTAAAACAAAGCAGCATCGTTGGCGGCGCAGCAACTCTTAGCCTGCTCATGGGACAGCTTAGTACCGCATTAAGCCCGCACACGTCTAATGCCATGTTCGCCACGGTTATTGTTAATGCACTGATATTCATGCTACTCGCTTCAAAAATCTGGCGACGTGCCAGCTATTATTTTTGGGCACAACGCTATCCTATTCCCGTATTTTTTACCATCAACATTGGCATCCTAACCCTTGCATTCACCTGCTTTAACTGGCTTTTCAGCTGGTTAACGCGCTTTTTCCCACCCATTACTCAGCCTAACCTAACTTTGAGCTGGCCAAATCAAGCTCATGCAATCAACCAAAGTTTGCTATTTCTCTTATTTTGGGGAATCTTGAGCACCCTCTTAGTGGCAGCTTACTTAGTACGCCTAATCCAAGGACAAACACTGCGTAGCGCTGCTTTACAGGCCTTTTCTTTACCTGGCTGCCTGGCACTCGCCATAGGCCTAGATCACTCTCTATGGCACGCTAGCGGCACGATTTGGCTCAGCCAGCAGCTTACTCAGCCTTGGTTAATTGTGGGGTTGATGTTAGCTACTCTTAGCTTAGTCGTGGCTTTTTTCCGCGATCTAGATAGCCTAACCCTGTTGCAGACTTACAGTCGACTGCAAACAACGGCCGCCTACCCCAGCTTAAAAACTATCCGGGGTTTTATGTTATTGCTGTTGGGACTGCTGATGCTTTATTTTTTAACAGGAATGCCCTTTATTATCCTATTAATTAGCATTACCGCTCTCCCCATTTTGCTATTAATCAGCTTTATTGGCGTAAAAAGTCTTTTTTTCTTCTCGTCACGACCATTTTCATAAATGCTGTAGGTTGGACTGATAAGCCCAACCTACAAAAATAATCGCACAGAGACCTTTTTTTCGCATTTTCATCAAGAAAATAATGAGTATTTTTGACGAAATACTAGGCTTTAGCGTAGTATAGCAGCAAGATTTTATTATTCCGCAAAAGGTCATATTGTGATAGACGAAGAAGGCTACCGCTACAATGTTGGCATTATCATCACCAAAGGGGATGGGCAGGTGCTATGGGCGAAGCGTTTACGACAAAATGCCTGGCAATTTCCCCAAGGTGGCATGCAACTCGATGAAAAACCCGAGCAAACTCTCTATCGCGAGCTATACGAAGAACTAGGCCTGGAAAGCACCGATGTAGAAATCATAGGTTGCACCCGCAGCTGGTTACACTATCGTTTGCCAGAGCATTTTCTCCGGCCGCATATTCAACCTTTATGCATAGGCCAAAAACAAAAATGGTTTATGCTGCAACTAATTGGTGATGAAGAAAAAGTCCAGTTAAATCGCACCTCTACTCCAGAATTTGATCGCTGGCGCTGGGTTAATTATTGGTACCCACTCAAACAAGTTATTGCTTTCAAGCGTCATGTTTACCGCCGCGCTTTAGAAGAATTAGCCCCTGTCGTTCCAGGCTTGGTCAGACAACGTAGAGTCACTCGTCCTTTTGCTGAGCTAGAAAAGTCTTAGCACGTTATGCCAGACTTCACGACCACGCTTACCAGCTTCAACAACTACCCTAAACAAATTTGCACCTTACACCGTCCCGAACGTTACCGTGAATTATTACAACTTAACAAACCGCTTATTGCCCGCGGCCAAGGCTGCAGTTATGGCGACGCTGCTTTAAATCAAGATGGCCACGTTATGCTGACAGAGCGTTTAAATCGCTTTGTGGCATTCGATCAAGGCAACGGTTTGCTTACCGTGGAAGCCGGCATAACTCTAGCCGAAATTGCTGCACTGATTTTTCCGCGCGGCTGGTGTTTAGCAGTAACGCCCGGCACACAACAAGTAACCGTAGGTGGTTGCATCGCGGCCGACATACACGGTAAAAATCACCCAACCGCGCAATCGTTTGCATCCTATGTAGACTGGCTGGATCTCATCATAGCCGATGGCAAAATAATTCGTTGTAGCGCAACCGAAAATAGTAATGTTTTTTGGGCTACGGTCGGCGGCATGGGCTTAACTGGAATTATTGCCCAAGCTTGTTTGCGCCTTACGCCACTACCAACACCCTATGTAAAAGTTAATTATCAACCTACGCTTGATTTAGCCGATACCATTCAACAATTACAAAACAATTCACATTTAGCTGAACATAATGTCGCTTGGTTAGATACTTTAGCCGCCGAGAAAAACTTTGGTCGCGGCATTGTCATGAGTGCTTGTGCGTTAGCTACTACGGACTTACCAACCAACTTGCCGCATAAATTTAAGCATACGACTGCACGTTTTACAGTTCCCATGCACACGCCGCACTGGATCTTAAATAAAACCACACTTAAATTTTTTAATCGCTATTACTATGAACGTCAGAGCAAAAAGAAAAGCTGCATAGTAAACCACGCTGATTTTTTTTACCCACTAGATAGCGTGCGCCACTGGCATCGCCTTTATGGCAAACGCGGCTTCATTCAATACCAGTGTGTTTTTCCCTTAAACCAAGCGCTTTCTGGTATCACCCATTTATTACAATATTTACGCGCTAGTATTCACGCTCCTTTTTTAACTGTGTTAAAACAACTAGGCGCCGCAAATCATGGTTTCCTATCATTTCCACAGCCTGGACTTACTTTAGCGTTAGACTTGCCAATAAACGATACCAAGTTATTTACCGTGCTAGATCAATTAGATGCCATAGTAGTGGCACACCAAGGTCGAATTTATTTAGCGAAAGATGCTCGCACCACACCTGCAATGTTTCGCTTAATGTATCCGCGTTATCAAGAGTGGTTAGCGATTAAAAATCAACTAGATCCCGATCACATTTTTAGCTCAAGCTTGTCACGTCGTTTGGAGCTTTGCTAGATGAAAAATATTCTTATCATTGGAGCCACTTCGTCAATCGCCCGCGCCATAGCGATGGAATTTGCTCAGCAAGGCAATAATCTTTATTTGGCCAGTCGTGATGCAGAAGAATTAGCCCGCTTAACTGCAGATCTTACTATTCGTTACCCGATAAAAATTAGTTATCAATTATTAGATGTTGCAGCAATAAATTCTCATCCTGCATTTTGGCAAAATCTATTAACGGAACTACCACAACTCGATGGCGTAATTTTTGCAACTGGCTACTTAGGTGATCCCCTCCAAAAAACATCGCTAGCTGAACAACAAAAAATTATTGCGACTAATTTCACGGGAGCAATTTCCCTATTAACTCCATGTGCCAATTATTTTGCGCAACAACGATCGGGATTTATTGTTGCCTTAAGCTCAGTTGCTGGTGATCGAGGCCGCCAAAGCAACTACACCTATGGAGCCGCGAAAGGCGCCTTAAATCTTTATTTACAAGGTTTACGGAATCAATTTTTTAACAGTAACGTGCATGTTCTAACTGTGAAATTAGGCTTTGTAGACACCGCCATGACTTTTGGCTTGCCTGGCTTGTTTTTTATGGCTACCCCACAAGTCATTGCCAAAAAAATTATGTTAGCCTTGGCAAAAAAGCATCATGTTGTCTATTTACCAAAATTTTGGCGTTATATAATGTTGATCATTAAAAGCATCCCCGAGTTCATTTTTAAACGCTTAAAACTATAGAATTATGAGTAACTATTCACACCTCTGTGAGCATAGCCCTCACCCCGCCCTCTCCCAATGTCTTGGGCGAGGGAGAGTTTGTTGTATACACTGGAAACTTAAACAGTTTAGTAGCATTTTTAAATTGGAGTGAATAGTTACAATTATGTTTGCACTTATTCGCCTGCTACGCCCGCATCAATGGATAAAAAATAGTTTTGTTTTTGCTGGAATTATTTTTGCTCACTTGCAACATAATGCCGTTTTAGTAAAACAAGCGGGTATTTTAGCTGTAGCATTTTGCTTAGTCTCCAGTGCTGCCTATATCGTGAATGATATTTTTGACCGTGCTAATGATGCAGCACATCCATTAAAAAAGTTACGTCCCCTGGCAGCAGGAACGATTTCTGTAACAACCGCCCTAATTACAGCGCTCATTTTGACTATCGCTAGCTTTAGTTTGGCCATGTTAACAACCCACACTGCGGTCGCCATTTTATTTTGTTATTTACTATTAAGCATTGCTTATTCTGCATGGCTTAAAAATTGGCTTTATTTAGATATTTTAGTGATTGCCAGCGGGTTTTTATTACGGATTCTCGCTGGCACTATTGGCATTGGTATAACGCCATCGAATTGGATTTTAGTTTGCAGTCTGTGCTTGACTTTATTCTTAGGGTTTAACAAACGTCGCGCCGAACAACGTTTGTTACAACAAGCAGAATTACCGTTACCACCTATTTTACAACGCTATCAACCTAGATTATTGGACACATTAATTTGGCTAACCGCGTTAGCTACTATCTTAAGCTACATCTTTTATACAGCACATCAATTTCACGCTATAAATTTTCATCCTAGTTTTATTTTTTCAATTCCTTTGGTAGCTTTTGGTATAATCCGTTATTTATATTTATCTAAACAAAATTTAGTAAGCTATCACGGCATCGACATGGCGCGCGATATACTACAAGATCCGTATTTATTAACTAGTCTAGCGGTCTGGGTGATAATAGCCATGAACTTCAATGGTTAGAATTGACCACTATTCACACAAATCTAAGAATATTGTTTAATTATTTAAGTTTCCGGTGTATACAACAAACTCTCCTTCCCCCGCTATCGCGGGGGAAGGATGGGAAGGGGGTTACTTTACAAGAACTCTTAACCTGGTTTTAGGAAAGAGTATGACTAATTACAGGAATTGCACGTGCAAACCAAACTATTTTCCTCACTTCTGGTCCTGCTTTTAGGTTTATTAAGCGCATTATATCTATGGGAAATCAAAAGTGAAGCAACCAATTTTTTATATAGCGATTACGGCAAATTTTATGCCTCTGACCAATTTGCCGCACAAAATAAAAGTTTTTACACCACTATTTTTTTTCTAAAAAAAAGCGCGGATGACCCTTTAGCGAAATTTACGCTACATAGAATGTCTGGCAATTTAAATCCGCCGTTTTTTAATATGTTAATCTATCCACTCACCCGGATAAATTATGCAACTTCCTTAAAATTATGGTTAGCTTTAAATATTTTCAGCGGGATTCTAGCCATTTGTTTACTGCCACTGATTTTTAAAAAAAACCACCCTCTATTTTTTCTAGGCGCCGTTGTTGGTTTATTCGCTTATTATCCCACGCTTTTTAGTGTGCAGTTTGGGCAAATTACTTTGCTAATTTTACCACTCATTATTACTGCCTGGTGGGCAGCACGTAACGACAAATTAATTTTGACAGGCATTATTTTAGGCATTGCCGTCAATATAAAACTTTTCTTTGGCTTGTTTGCCATCTATTTTTTATTACGTCGAGAATGGCGCGGCTTTTGCTGGTTTACTGGCACCGCATTATGTTGTGCATTACTGCCATTGCTATTTTTTAGCGTGAGCAATTATTTTGATTACCACACTATTTTGCAACACATCTCCTGGTATAGCTCGAGTTGGAATGCTTCCATTTTTGGTTTTATGCTTCGCGTGTTTGGTGGCGAAGAAAAAAATATTCCCTTATTTAATTTGCCCCGCGTGGGCTATTTCTTATATTTAATTTGCTCTGGGTTAATTCTTTTGGGTTGGGCTAAATTTATTTATACACAAAAATCTTCGATCATTACCTCACAACAAAAAACTGATCTGGATTTTTCTCTGACCTTAATTACACTTTTGTTAGTAACGCCTTTAAACTGGATTTATTATTTCCCCTTGTTAGTAATCCCTTTTGCAATCTTAGTACAGTGGTCGCTGAGAGGACGGTTTTCCTTAGCACTACAATTAACTATCGTGACTGCTTTTATTTTTAGCAGCATGCCCTACCCCTCTCTTGAACCAAAAGACATCCACGGCGCTTCCGATATTTTACTCAGCAGTGGTTTCTATTTTTATGCTTTGCTGATGTTATGGGGAATCTTGTTTTGCGCCGACAAACAATTAGCCAATTCTGCCACTATAAAACCTTCCCCCTTACCACAGAATATTATTATACTGTTGGGTATTATGGCGTTCTTACCTTCTTTAGTGGGCATGCTAGGCGTGGCACATACCTTACACAACAATCCGCAACGCTATATGCCTATCATAAAGATGATTACTCCTGTTAATTCAGGCACTACTAGCAAGATTGGAGCAACGTATGATTCCTTACCCACACATTGATCCCGTAGCAATTCACGTAGGTCCGTTATCCATTTATTGGTATGGGCTTATGTATATTGTGGCTATTTTTGGGGCCTGGGGCCTTGCTACTCTGCGCGCCAACAAACCTCATAGCGGCTGGACCACCGATCAAGTCAGCGACCTCATTTTTTATGCGGCAGTGGGCGTCATTGTGGGGGGCCGTGTAGGTTATATGCTGTTTTACCATCTGTCTGATTTTATCGCACAACCGTGGACAATCTTCCAAGTTTGGAAAGGCGGCATGTCGTTTCATGGCGGTTTACTGGGAGTGGCCTGCGCCATTTGGATATATTCGCGTAAAACCCACAAACCCTTTTTTGTCATCAGCGACTTTCTTACGCCATTAGTGCCCTTTGGACTTGCTGCCGGCCGCATAGGAAATTTTATTAATGGCGAACTTTGGGGTCGCGTAACCGATGTGCCCTGGAGCATGATCTTCCCACATGCCGGACCCTTACCACGTCATCCTTCCATGCTGTATGAATTCTTACTCGAAGGAGTCTTGCTGTTTATTATTATGTGGACCTATTCCGCTAAACCAAAACCGCGTATGGCTGTTACTGGCATGTTCGCTTTCTGCTATGGACTTTTTCGCTTTAGCGTAGAATTTTTCCGACAACCCGATGCAAACATTGGTTTTGTCGCGTTTGGTTGGCTGAGCGAAGGACAATTACTTTCTATTCCTTTAATTTTAGTAGGCGCACTTATGCTGTGGGGCGCATATAGAAGGAAAACAAACCTTTCAACCAGCTAAGTAGCCATTGCCACAATTGTGTAAACCACGTTTGTTGTGGCACTAAAGGTATTGGTGCAACTGATTTATCCGCAGCAGTTAGCGCGTAACCGGTTGCAAGCAATTTACGCTGTTGCCAATTTTGTAAATATTTTTTAGCTAACCCAGCATCTTCAATGATCAACACATTTTCGGCATTTTGTTGTTGTGCTGCGCGCGTAAAATTAAATGAACCCGTGATAATTTTTGTCTGATCTAAAATCATTACTTTATTGTGGGCAATCGCCGGTTGTTGATCAATCCAAATAGGAATGCCATGACGAGCAAAAAAAGCCGCGCTATTACGTTTACCGGTTTTTAAAATGCTTTTATCAAAGATTATTTGTACCTGCACACCACGATCTTTAGCCGCCACCAAAGCATTGCCTATAGGCCGAGAAGTAAAGCTATATGCCTGCACCCAAATATCACTAACTGCATTATTGATGGCGCTGACAATTTGTTGAGTACAATTCATACCCGGAGTAAAACACACCGAGTAAGTTGCTTGCGCTTCAAACGAATCTGCAGAAATAGTGCAAGGTAACAACCAAAAACATAACCACAAAACTACAAAATTTTTTCTCATTTAGAATAACAACTCAGTAAATTAACTTACTGAACTATGATAACATAAACAAAACTTACCAGAGGATTTTGCATGAAACAATATTTAGATTTTTTAAAATATATTACGGAGCACGGTATCACCAAAACTGATCGCACTGGTGTAGGTAGTAAGAGTGTTTTTGCTTATCAAATGCGCTTTAATTTAGCTGAGGGTTTTCCGCTAGTAACCACCAAAAAAATCCACCTGAAAAGTGTGGTGCACGAATTATTATGGTTTTTACAAGGGAACACTAATATTTCCTACTTAAACCAAAATGGTGTAACGATTTGGGATGAATGGGCCGACGCACGAGGTGAATTAGGTCCGGTGTATGGCAAACAATGGCGCAGCTGGCCAACTACTGACGGTAAAACAATTGATCAAATGGCGCAATTAATCCAGCAAATAAAAACCAACCCTGATTCGCGACGTTTAATTGTCAGCGCTTGGAACGTCGGTGAATTAGATAAAATGGCATTGCCTCCTTGCCATTTGTTAATGCAGTTTTATGTGGCGACTGGTAAACTTTCTTGTCAACTCTATCAACGCAGTGCCGATGCATTTTTAGGCGTGCCTTTTAATATAGCTTCTTATGCCTTATTAACCAGCATGATTGCGCAACAATGCGATCTTAATCCCGGCGAATTTATTTGGACGGGTGGTGACTGTCATATCTATTTAAATCACCAAGAACAAGTCACCCTACAACTATCTCGCACACCTCATTCACTACCACAATTAAGCTTCAAACAAAAACCCGCGTCGTTATTCGATTATCAATTTGATGATTTCATTATTAGCAATTATGAACCTGATCCCGCAATAAAGGCGCCAATCGCTGTTTAGAAAAAAATAAATTGTGTCGACAATGACGACACAATTAAATTTAAAAGCATTGATTTCCCCCTTTGAAAGGGGTGAGTTGGAACAAAGAAAAAGCAAAGCTTTTTCCGGTCGAACGCCCACACAAAGATGTGTGGGCTGGACTTGCAAACGAAGCTGGAAGCATAGTGCTGCAAACCAAGGAAGATTTTTTTACTTAGTATTATTAGCCTGTAACACCGTCATTGCTTTCAAAATATTAAAAGCTTCCATCAGCTGATAATCTTTGGTAGCTAGCTGGGCAAAATCTTTAGAAGCAACATCGTCTGCACTTAAAATATCTCCCGTTGCTTTAATGCCATTACCGTTAGCTAAATGGCCTTTTAGATCAGCTTCGGTTACTGTTGCAGCATTTTTATCATTATCTTTTACACCAGAAATTTTTAAATCATCAATTACAATATCTGGCTTAATACCCAACGCTTGGATAGAACGACCAGCTGGAGTGTAATATAGCGCTGTAGTTAACTTAAGTGCTGAAGTGGTATCTAATGGAATAACAGTTTGCACTGATCCTTTACCAAAACTTCTGGTTCCCGCAATAATGGCACGTTTATGATCTTGCAATGCCCCAGCTACGATTTCCGAAGCAGAAGCAGAGCCGCCATTAATAAGCACTACCATAGGCGCACCATTCAAAATATCACCGGGCGTTGCATAGAGCTTTAACTGTGAATCGGCGATGCTACTTTTCGTGTAAACAATCATTTTGTTACCCGACATGTTAGCAGGATCTAAAAAGTCATCTGCAACATCCACTGCAGCATCTAATAAGCCACCCGGATCATTACGTAAATCTAATACTAATCCTTTTAACTTACCTTGCGCTTGCGTACGCAAATCAACTACTGCTCTGCGCAATGAAAGCAATGTATCTGCTTGGAAAGTACTGATGCGCACGTAACCATAGCCGTTGTCTAACAGGCGACTGGTAACGCTTTTGATATGAATATCTCCGCGTTTAATATCGAAACTGAGAGGTTTAGCTTGACCGACACGCGCAATAGACAAATTCACCGATGTATCTTTTTTGCCGCGCATTTTGCTGATGGCTTCACGCACAGTCATATCTTTCACTAACACGCCATTGATACGCAAAATAATATCGCCAGCACGAACCCCCGCTTTTTGTGCTGGGCTATCATCTAATGGCGACACTACTTTCAAATAACCATCCGACGGTATGATTTCAATACCAATACCGCTAAATTCGCCCGTAGTGAGATCTTTTAAATCTCGTAAATCTTCGGCATTCAAATAATCTGAATGTGGATCAAGCCCACTTAAAACACCGCGGATCGCATTTTCAAATAATTTTTGATCAGGCACCGATTCTACATAGTAGTTCTTGATAATTTGCAACGCTTCACCAAAATGTTGCACATCTTTAACTGCGAAAGGAGATGGAGTGGCCGGTGTAGTAGCTGTAGACTTAGCACTAGAATTTGCTGCTGCAGCTTGTGCAGCTTGTAATTGATCAGAAGCAGTTGTTGCAAAACTTGGTACACCAAATATTAGGCACGCTACACAGCTCCCCAATACTAAATAGCCATTAAATTTCATAGTATTTCCATCACCTAAATAATTAATTCCGTCTATTTTGACGGGACAAACTCATTCAGCGGGAACCGCTGCTCAACCACTCAATAGGATTCAGTGGCTGACTATTATGCCTTATTTCAAAGTATAGACCAGTTATTTCCTGTTGGCATCCTTGTGCCACATTAGCAACTTGATCATGTGCCTGCACACGATCCCCAACCTTTCTATAAAGCACTTGATTATGGCCATATAAGCTCATATACCCATTACCATGGTCAATAATCAGCAACAAACCAAACCCTTGTAACCAATTAGCAAAAACAACTTGGCCGGATGCTACTGCATGCACGGTTTGCCCGGCATGTCCCCTGATTAAAATACCCGTATATTTTAGGCCAGTCTGGCCGATCGCATCCCCAAAATGATGCGCGACAGATCCTACGAGCGGCCAGGGTAATCGACCCTGTAACTGCACAAAGAGCACTCCAACGGGCACGGGGGCTACTGCTACGCGAGGATGATGCTCCACTATCGATGGTGGAGGTGGCGCCGCATTTTTCTGTTGCGCTTGCTGCAACTTATTAAATAAATGATCTAATGCCCGGCGGTTCGCTAATAATTGATTTAATTGGGCATTTTTACTCTCAATGCAAGTATCTAGCTGGGTTAAAGCATGCTGTTGACCTTGCTCCGCTAAAGCCAATTGTTGTTGCGATTTTTGCTGCTTAGTAAGAGTCGATTGAATCACAATCTTATGATGAATGGTTTGATGTTGCTGTGAATTCACCAGGTAAAGCGCATGTTGTAATCGATCAATATCTGCCATTTTAGTGTTATCTAAACATTGGCAATAACTTAATAATTTAGTGGTCTCGTTATGTCCGTCTGCTGAACGATAAAGTTTATACGTAGCCAAAAGTTGTTGCGCCAACGCCGATTGCTGCGCAGAAATTTGTTGATTCTCATCTTGCTGTTGTTTTTTTAACTGATTCAGTGCTGTTTGTTGCTTATTTAAATCTGCTTTCAAGTGATTCAAATGATTTTTCAAGCGATCTAATTTGGCGGTATTAGATTTTAATTGCTGACTAAGTTGGCCTTTCTTGCCTTTATCGTTGGCAATTTCATTCTGTAATTTATGGATTTTTTGATCTAAATGCTTCAGATCTTCTTGTTTAACCTCGCTTTTAGACGCAGCCGTTGCTCCCCAACTAGTTTGGCAAAAAATCAGTAATAAAATGCTGATGCTGCTAAACCAAATTTTTCTCATGTCACTTTTATTTACCCATTACTAATAATGAATTACCCGTCATTTCAGGCGGTTGTGGCAACCCCATGATGGTTAACAAGGTAGGTGCAATATCTGCCAAAGTACCGGCCGGATTCATAGTCATAGTCGCACGCGGCCCTACGTACAAAACTGGCACCGGATCTGTAGTATGGGCTGTATGCGCCTGTTGCGTTGATTCATCAAACATGCATTCGGCATTGCCATGGTCAGCAGTAATTAATGCCGCACCTCCTGCTTTTTGCAGGGCTCCCACAATATTTGCTAAACAAGCATCAATAGCTTCGATCGCTTGTACCGTTGCCGCAAAATTGCCTGTATGCCCTACCATATCGGGATTAGCAAAATTACAAATAATCAAATCATATTGTTGGCTATTTATTGCGGTAACTAAATTGTCCGTTACTTCCGGCGCGCTCATTTCTGGTTTTAAATCGTAGGTCATCACTTTGGGTGAAGGCACTAAAATTCGATCTTCACCAGCAAAAGGTGCTTCCAAACCACCGTTGAAGAAAAAAGTAACATGCGCATATTTTTCCGTTTCGGCAATACGTAGCTGTTTTAACCCTAGTTTTGCAATATATTCGCCTAGCACGTTGGTCAGAGATTGCTGAGCAAACGCTACACTGGCTTTAATATCCGCGGCATAATACGTAAGCGTGATAAAATCTGCTAATTTTGGCACTACTTTTCGGGCAAACCCCTTAAAATCTACATCGGTAAAAGCATGAGTTAACTCGCGCGCCCGATCGGATCGGTAATTCATAAATACCACAGCGTCGCCATCTTCGATACAAATCGGCGCTTGGTCCGGCGCATGGATGCTGGTAGCATGCACAAATTCATCGGTTTCACCGCGCGCATAGGCCATCTCTAGGCCGTGCACTGCTGAAGTTGCGTGGTAATCGGCTTGCCCCTGTGTCAGCAAATCATAAGCCACCTGTATACGTTCCCAACGTTTATCACGATCCATCGCATAATAACGGCCGATTAACGAAACTATTTTACCGTGATGCACCTGTTGTAATTTTGCTTCTAAGGCTTGCAAAGAAGCTAAAGCGCTTTGGGGTGGCGTGTCACGCCCGTCCAAAAATGCATGCACATAAACTTTTTTGATATCTTCGCGCGCAGCTAACTCCACCATGGCGTGAATCTGACCTTCGTGACTATGAACTCCGCCCGGTGAAAGCAAACCTAAAATATGCAGCGCATTATCCGTGCCCCGTATTTTGGCGATTGCTGCTAAAAAAACGGGGTTATGAAAAAATTCACCTTCGCTAATAGATTTATCGATGCGGGTATATTCTTGATAAACAATGCGGCCCGCCCCCATCGTCAGGTGACCCACTTCTGAATTACCCATTTGATCTTGTGGTAAACCGACGGCATGGCCAGAGCCAGCTATTAACTGATGTGGACACTCTTGCCACAAAGCATCCCAAGTGGGCGTTTTTGCCGCCAAAATTGCGTTATAACGCGTATCTTCACGATAACCCCAACCATCTAAAATAATAAGAACCGTAGGTTTAGCTGGCAAAGACATAATGAAAACCTGTTATAAAGGGATGAACGGCGCCCATTCTAACAACCTAGCCTTGATAAGCAAAGTATAAGCAAGCTATTATGGCGGCAACTCTCACTACATGACTATTCTGTAGGTTGGGCTGATAAGCCCAACATTTTTGGCTGTTTTCAACTATCATACGTTGGGCTTATCAGCCTAATCTACGGAACTTAATAAAATGATGGTGTAGAGAGATAAGAATTTCCAACTACTAACATTTGCAGTAAATTAAATCATGCATCAACTTATCGAATTCAGTTTGCGTCATTGGGAATTAGTGATAGCTTTTGTCGTAGTGCTATTTCTGCTAATCGGTTTTGAACTGCATAGCCAGATTACTGGCACTCCGCAACTTTCCCCACACCAATTAACTATGCTGATTAACCGCGAAGATGCTGTGCTAGTCGATATTCGCGATAGCAGCAGTTTTGCCAAGGGGCATATTGTTGATGCCATCAATATTCCGCAAGCTGACTTGGGCAACCAATTAAAACAGCTAGAAAAATACAAAGATAAACCGTTGGTCATCATTTATAATACAAATCAACCCTTTGCCAAAGCCATTTCTTTATTGGCTAACAACGGTTTTACTCAATTAAATAGCTTGCAAGGTGGCATTGCTAGTTGGCAAAACGCGAACTTACCCTTAGTAAAAAATTAACTATTCAAGGAATATTATGGCAAAAATTATTGTTTATTCAGCGGACTATTGCCCTTATTGTGACACTGCCAAACAATTACTCACACAAAAAGGCGCCGCTTTTACCGAAATTCGCGTGGATTTAGATCCTGCGCAAAAAGAAAAGATGATGACATTGTCAGGGCGCAGAACAGTACCGCAGATTTTCATTAACGACCAACATATTGGGGGTTGTGATGATCTAATGGCCCTGAATGCTGCTGGCAAATTAGACCCTTTACTACGCTCATAACTATTACTAAATACACTACCTCTAGAGGACTTTACCCATGACTGATGCAAAAAAAAATCAAGACCAAGTTCAACAAACTAATCAAAGTCAATTTTTAATTCAACGCATTTATATTAAAGATATTTCCTTTGAAACCCCACAATCTCCTGCTATTTTCCGTGCTGAATGGAAACCTGAACTCGATCTACAAGTAGCAACTAACACCGAAAAATTAGCTGATGACGTCCATGAAGTCGTTTTAAAAATCACTGTTACCGTAAAATGCGACAATAAAGTTGCCTTTTTAGCTGAAGTACAACAAGCTGGGATTTTTGCTTTACAATTTTTCCCCGACGAACAAATTGGCCCAATCTTAGGTGGTGTGTGTCCTGGAATTTTATTTCCCTATGCGCGTGAAGCTGTTTCAGATTTAGTAACTAAAGCAACTTTCCCACCGCTTTATCTCACCCCTATTAATTTTGATGCGCTTTACCAACAACATTTAGCGCAACAAAATGCAGCAGCTGCTAGTACAGCTACTCACTAAAATTTAAATGCCCGCTTTAGCGGGCATTTTTTTAGGTCCTTATGTTACGTATCGGATTAACAGGCGGTATTGGCAGCGGTAAATCTACCGTAGCAAATTATTTTGCTGCGCTAGGCGTACCCATAATAGATAGCGACGTACTCGCCCGTGAGGTGGTAAATCCTGGCACCTCCGCTCTCAAAGAAATTGTTGCGCATTTTGGCACTACGATTTTAACAAAAGAAAATCACTTAGATCGTGCCAAGTTAAGAAAATTAATTTTCAACCATGCAGCAGAACAAAAGTGGTTAGAAAATCTTTTGCATCCCCTTATCCTGCAAAAAATGGCAGAGCAAATTCAAGCACTTTCTGCTCCATATTGCATTCTAGTAATTCCATTGTTACTAGAAAAACAAATACCAGCAGATCGCATCTTAGTGGTAGACACCAGCAATGATTTACAAATTCAACGCACGAGCCAACGCGATAAAATAAATATAAAACAAGTGCGAGCTATCTTACAAACACAATTAACTCGCACCGAACGCTGCGCCCAAGCCGACGACATTATTCACAACGAAGGTGATTTAGCAGAGCTAAAACAACAAGTGCGAGCATTGCATGAAAAATATTTGCGGTTAGCTGTAAAGTAATACTTTAATTTAACAACCCTCATCTCGCATTTTCAGAAGCACTTTTGTGCTAGAAATTTTTGTTTTTGGCGCTGTTTTGTAATAAGTATACATTTTATCATCCCCACCTAAAGCTATGCGCAAAAAAACAGACTAGTGGGTAGCGATTTTGGTAAGGCTTAACTTAATGCCACTTCTAAAAATTAAGAAAAAACTGTTTGTTTGACCTCCCCCTTTTCAAAGAGGGAAAAACAAAAAGGCGTGAATTAATAGAGGTGCCCTCTAGTGAAGTTTAACTAACCACTTTCAATGAAGTTTTAATCAGGACTAATTATTTGCAAATTTGGAAAATAATACTTGAATCGTTTTGCGTCTCTTGTTAACAGTGCAAGCTGATCAATCAACGCATGTGCGCCTATAAAAAAATCGGGCAAAGGTTGTGTTCGTGCACCACCTAATTGTCGGTATTTTAAATAAGCCTTACCTGCTAAAAATGCCGCTTCCCAAGGAAGTACTGAGCGCTTAAAAACTGATGCAGGAAGAGCCCTTTCTAGCTCTTCAATTTTTTGATAGCCAACAGATACTTCTGCATAAATTATTTTATTTATATAGAGAGGATGTTTTTCGGCGTAATACGATAAAGTATTTGAAGACCAACCAAACCATAGCGGATCTTCAGTAGCAATATCGAGAATTACATTAGTGTCTACCAACAACCCGTTCACTTATCCTCACCTCTAGTCAATGCCATAATTTCGTCCGTCGTCATTTTGACTGAGGCAGTTCCTCGAAGGTGTTCAATAATCCCTTTACTACGTTTTAAATTTCCCTTGACCTTTTCTAGATAAACCCGATCACCATCCTGAACAAACTGAACTTCAGTATGTGGCAAAAACCCCATGCTGTGCCTAATGCTAGCTGGAATAGTAACTTGCCCCTTTACAGTTATATGCATAAGCACCTCAAAATCAATAGTATTACTTGTAATAATAATACATACGTTAGCTCATTTCTAGGCGAAAAATATAGTATATTCTCCACTAATAAACACCAGCTCATCATTGGAGAACCTTATGCCTATTCGCAAACTAACTGATCTAAATTTGCAAAATAAACGGGTATTAATTCGCGAAGATTTTAATGTGCCACTGCAAAACGGGAAAATTACTAGTGATGCGCGTATCCGCGCAGCTTTGCCTACTATCAAATACGCTTTAAATGCTGGGGCTAGTGTTATTTTGCTGTCACATTTAGGCCGTCCTACCGAAGGTACACCTTGTGCTGAGTATTCATTAGCGCCCGTTGCTGGTTGCTTAGCTGAGCTGCTTAATAAGCCAGTACAATTTGTTGCAGATTGGTCACAAGGTATCAGTTTAGCTCCTGGCGAAGTTGCCCTGTGTGAAAACGTACGCTTTTTACCCGGCGAAAAAAGCAATGATCCTACTTTAGCTAAAAAATTGGCAGCCTTGGGTGACGTATTTGTAATGGACGCTTTTGCCACCGCTCATCGCGCCGAAGCTTCTACCGTAGGAGTTGCCCAATATGCACCGGAAGCTTGTGCTGGATTACTGCTAAGCGCAGAGTTAACTGCACTAGAACAAGCTTTGCAAAATCCTACTAGACCCATGATTGCTATTATTGGTGGATCCAAAGTTTCTACCAAACTTACGGTGCTTACTACTTTGCTGAACAAAGTCAATCAACTAATTGTCGGCGGTGGTATTGCCAATACTTTTCTTGCTGCTAAAGGTTATGCGGTTGGCAAATCACTGTATGAACCAGATTTAGTAACGCAAGCGCAACAGCTTTTAATGGTCGCGCAACAAAATAATACTGAAATTCTATTACCGCTCGATGTGGTTGTAGCAACTGAATTCTCAGCTACCGCCAAAGCTACTATTAAAAAAGTCAGTGATGTCACAGAAAATGAAATGATTTTAGATATCGGCCCGCAAACCGCACAATTATATGCTGCCGCTTTGCAAAAAGCTGGCACCATTTTATGGAATGGACCCGTGGGAGTTTTTGAATTTGCATCTTTTGCTGCAGGTACTAAAGCGCTTGCTCTGGCGATTGCTGAAAGCCCCGCATTTTCTATCGCGGGCGGCGGTGATACTTTAGCAGCTATCGAACAATTCGCTATCGCAGATAAAATCTCTTATATCTCCACTGGCGGCGGCGCATTTTTAGAATTTGTCGAAGGTAAAGAATTACCCGCCGTAAAAGTGTTACAACGATAATAACAATAATTTAGGAAGTAAAAATGAACAAACCACGTCGTACTAAAATTATCGCCACCTTAGGCCCTGCTACTGACGATCCCATTATTTTACAAAAAATAATTCGTGAAGGCGTTGATCTCGTCCGCTTGAATTTTTCGCATGGCAAGAGCGAGGATCATCAACGTCGCGTGGCAATGGTACGCGAATGCGCCGCTGCCGAAGGCAAAGAAATAGGTATTATTGCCGATCTACAAGGACCCAAAATTCGAATTGCCTGTTTTGAACAAGGAAAAATCGAACTAAAAGCCGGTGCTACCTTTATCTTAGACGCTGAGCTTGCCTCCGAAGCTGGTGATGAAAAAACTGTGGGTATCGATTATAAAAATTTGCCACAAGATGTAAAAATAAATGATTTTTTATTGCTAGACGACGGTCGTCTGGTGTTGGTGGTTAAACAAATTGTTGGAGCAAAAATAATTTGCCAAGTGGAAGTTGGAGGCGAATTATCCAACAACAAAGGCATCAACCGTTTGGGTGGTGGCTTATCGGTGGGCGCACTCACTGACAAAGATCGTACTGATCTTAAAACAGCAGTAGCACTAGACGTTGATTATGTCGCGATTTCTTTTCCGCGCAATGCACAAGATATGCTAGAAGCGCGAAAATTATTGCAACAAGCAGGCAGCACCGCTGGACTCATTGCGAAAATTGAGCGTAGCGAAGCGATTCCTATTATCGATGAAATCATTCTAGCATCAGATGCTGTCATGGTGGCACGCGGTGATTTAGGAGTAGAAATTGGGGATGCTGAATTACCTTCTGTGCAAAAACATATTATCCAACGTGCACGCACCTTAGATAAAACAGTAATTACGGCAACACAAATGATGGAATCGATGATCCATAATGCCATTCCAACCCGTGCTGAAGTTTTTGACGTAGCCAATGCCGTCATTGATGGTACCGATGCTGTAATGCTATCTGGTGAAACTGCTACTGGCGATCATCCAGATAAAGTAGTCGCTGCTATGGCACGCATTTGCTTAGGCGCAGAAAAACAAATGGCTACACAGATATCACGTCACCGCGTTGAGTGCACGTTTCAACGCCCCGACGAAGCAGTAGCAATGGCAGCGATGTATACTGCTAATCATTTTAATATCAAAGTAATTATTGCTTTAACTGAGTCAGGTGCTACTCCGTTATGGATGTCGCGGATTCGCTCTGGCATTCCCATCTATGCGTTAACACCCAATATTGCTACGCAACGCAAAATGACTTTGTTTCGTGGTGTTTACCCCGTGCATTTTGCCACAGACCAAGCAATCCCCGCTGAAATTAATTCTTTAGCCACCACTGAATTGCAGCAACGCGGCATCGTGCAATCCAACGATTATGTATTAATAACCTGCGGTGATCTAATAGCCACTCCGGGTGGAACCAATACACTTAAAATCGTCCAAATCCCTTAATTAAGTAACAAAGGCCAGATAAAGCTCTGGCCTTTGTTATTCGCTATTATTTAGCTTTGACACCAACGTATTTTTTAGTATGAACTTTTGTGACTAATGCTTTACTTCTAACTTTGCCCACATGTGTCAGCTGCTTTTGCCCCTTCGTTACCGTAGCGCCTTTTACTTTTGTAGTTGGTGCTTTCAAAGGCTCAGCTGAAACAGTAGTTGTTAACACTAAACTTAGTGCTATAAACAGGGCTATGTATAAATTTTTCATAAAAACCTCCATTAGTTATTAAACAGATTTCCCTTTATTAATTATAGACACTAAAAATTTTCTTGTTGGCAACACTTAAAAAATGCTCTGCATTACTCTGGCGAAAAAACCTGATAGGACTAAGACAAAACAGCATTTTTTAGTTTTTTTATCTTGGTGAAAAATTCCAAAGGGGGAAAAACAAAAGGTGTGAATTAATAGAGATGCCATTAAGCACAAAAACATAATTAAGCCATGGTTTTTTTTATAACATCAATCTAACGGCTGATAATTTTTATCCGTCTCAGCGTATGTAAAAATTTGGCCTAATTTAATATCGAAATACCATAAACTAATGGTTAGCTGATTTTGATTTACACGCTCTTTTATCCAAGGAAAAGTTAGACAGTTTTGGTAGGATTGATTAAGCGCTTGTTTTGCACATTCATCAACATTTTGTCGATCAACATTTTTAGTTTTTATGAGTGAGACCCAATTAGTGATGAAATCATTATTGTGGGCATCGTTGTTGAGCAGTGCTTGAATTCCCCCACATTGGCTATGCCCTAATAAAATTAAATGTTTGATATTTAAAAAACAAATACCAAATTCTAATGCAGCACTGGTACCATGATGTGCTTCATCTTTTTCATAGGGTGGAATAATATTTGCGACATTACGCACCACAAACAAATCACCCGGATCACACTGCAAAATTAAAGCCGGATCAACGCGTGCATCACAACAGGCTACCACCATCACTTTAGGTTTTTGACCATAATACGAAAGAGACTGCATGATGGATTGATCACCTAAAGCGTATTTTTTTCTAAATGCGTGATAACCTTGTATTATTTTTGCGAAATTTTCCATGAATTATCCTTGCATTTTTTCTACTATATTTTTTGCTGCTACTTCTAACCCACCTTGTAACAAAATCTCATGTGGATGTTCAGGCGAATGAATATTTTCCATTTTAAATCTATCCCACAATAAAAACAGGACTTTTGAATGCACGGCCCAACGGGTGGCTGTTTTGCGTAAATCTAAAAAATACTCTATTTGAAATTCTAATAAGATATCTTGCATCTCTCTAAAATAAGCTTCTGGAGGTGGATTATGAATAATTTCGGGAATATTTTTTAACACTTGCAAAATAATATCACGCACGCGATGCGGGTCATCCTCGCGGTTAACATGCAGCGTAAATAGCGTGCGCACAATATGATCGCGATGCGTCCAATTCATAAATATTTTACTGAACACATCTGCATTGGGAACTAATAATTCTTTATGATCGTCGGTGGTCACCGTGATCGAACGCACACCAATATGTACGACTCGACCATCTAAATCACCGATTGTCACAAAATCCCCTACCCGCACCGGACGTTCAATTAACAATAATAAACCACTAACGAAATTATTCGCTAAATCACGCAGCCCCCAGCCCATACCAAAGGCAAAAGCACTGGCAATCACTGTTAAGACAGTAACGTTAATTCCCGCGATTCTTAAGGCAATTAAGATGCCAATCACGACAATAGTATACTGCGTAAAAATCGATAAGCTGTTCCGCAAACCATGATCCTTGGTATTGGCAAACAACCAACGATAAGCAAACTCACGTGACCAACGCGCTGCCCATACTAAAATGGCGATCACTGCTAATAGAATAATAATATTCCACGGCATGATGACGCTGCCCGCCAACACAAATAAATGGAAACTTAACACTTCCCCTATTTTGGTAACTACAAACGAGTGGCTGCCCCAGCCATATAATTTAAAAAGAATAATCAATGCTTCCAGAAACAAAATTATTTTTAGCACTTGGTGCAGCGGCTTTAATAATGCTTCACTCCACAACCACCCGTTACGCGACCAACGAATCACTTGCTCGGAGAAAAACTTCATTATTTCTGCCAAAATACCGCGCGCTAACAAATAACCTGTCATTACTACTAAAAATAACCCCTGATAAGCGGCAATATTCCAAGCAAGCTCTACATAACCCCATAAGCCAATTAATGAGTTAAAGAGAATTGATAATGGCACTAATAAACTTAACCAACGTACTAATTGGCGCAAATAAGGTTGTTGGCGTTCTAAATAAGGCTGCACTAAAGTAGGTACCACTTCCCAACCACGCAATAAAACTAGTGCTACCACTAATAAAAACAACATAAACAATCTGCCAAACAAATCTTGAATATCGTAAGCTATTGGTAAATATTCCACTAACACAGTAATTGCAGTAATCAAGCCACCAATGCGTAAGGTCCATTTTAAACGGTAATAAAGTCTTACATCGTTACCTTCTTCATGTGTAGTACTTTCTAGTAACGAAAAACGCGCCAATGAAATTAATAATCGAAATGCTAAAACAACTAAGCCTAATTCGATCACCACACTGAATAACTGTAAAGATAATCCCAGCAAGATCAGCAATCCAACAAAACCAGTAAGCGACATAATTCCTAATAAATGCTCATACAAAAGTTTTAAACAGACAATCATGCCTTGATTTGCTAAAGTGCCATTACTGCGACGCGACAATTTCTTGATAAGCAATGCTAAATAATCATGCAGCTTGACGCCGACAAAAACCCAAAGCGCTAATGCAATTAACCACAATATCCACTGCCAAAATTCTGCATCTAGGATGGCCTCAGCTAATGATTTTTGTAACCCATGGATAGTTTGCCAAGTAAGCGCAGGAATCTGGAGTAATTTTTCTCCCCAAAATGACCATTGTTGTGCATCAAAGCCTGGCAAGCCTTGGCGACTGGCCAATTGTTTGCTCAGTTGGGCTGTTAAAATAATTTGATAATCGCGAATCTGACCTTGCAACTGATTGGCTTCATCAAATTGCTTATGATAACTAGTTTGCAAACTATATAACGATTGCAAACTATTTTGGGCTTCACTTTGATCCAAGGTGTTTGCTTGCATCCCTTGCATAACGATTTTGATACGTTTTTGTAATAACGTAATTTTATCATTCAGCATGGAGGTTATATCTTTCAACTGATCATACAAATCATTAATCTGACGTTGCGTAGTATTCAACACAGACAACGAAAGAGTTTGGTCGGGCGCAGCGGTTAAGTCGGCAAAACGGGCATGCATGCGTGCCAAATCTAATTGGATTTGACTTAGGTTGCTACGTTCTTCGGCTTCAAAAATACCGGTCTCAATTTGAGCATAGATGGCACTATTAGCTACATTTGTTACATTTGCATGCTGTAATTGTTGATTAAGCTGTGTAATCTTAGTCAACCATTTTTGCTGTTCACTCTGCAAACTGGCAGCTAACTTATCGAGATTTTGTTGCCGCAAAGCTTGTTGCTGCGTTTGATATTTTGCTTGTAACTGCGTCTTGGCATCTTGCGCCATGGCTAAAGCGCGCTCTGCCAAACTTTGAGTTTGTTGCAAAACTTTTACTCTTTCTTGTTGCAAATTAAGTAAAGCACGTTGATTTTCAATTTGCGTTTGTAATTGCGTTTGTTGCTGTGGCGACGCACGAAATAACGTCGTCAAATCTTTGGCTTGATTTTCTAAGGTGTCAATATTGCTCTGCGTTAACAATACAGCTTGTTGTGCAGCATTTAAGGTGAGTGTGCTGCCATCTAAATCCGCTTGTGCTAGTGAAATTGCCAGATCCGCGCGGTGCAACATGTTGCTAGTAATAGTTTCTTGTTGTACTTCCTGCACATGAGATTTTTCGTGCAGTAAAGATTTCAATTTATGCGCCAGCACAGCGTGATGTGTTTTTTCTACTGTTAACTGCTGTTCAGCTGCCATTACTAAGGGTGGTTTTTGCGCTACGCCAGTGTCCGCAGCAAAAATAAAATTGCTTACTGCACACAATAGAATAAATGAAATTAAAATTAATCCAGACTTACGTAACACAAATCACCTACACTGTTCGATTGCTATGAAATTTCATCCAGGCATAAACTGGGACACTGCTAAAAAATAATAAAACCCCGTAAAATACAACTTCTTCACCAGAACCCGCAATGGCCCAAAACGAGTAAACCATCGCTAAAATAGCAATTATGCTGGAACCTAAAATGGTTGTTCCTCTGAACTGCTCCCGATCTTTAGCATAAATAACTAATTGCGCCACCACGGTAAATAAATACGGAATCAAAGACGATAACGTGGCCAGTAAAATAATAAAAGTAAATTGCTTAACCAAACCCTCGTTCAAGGTTAAAAGCAGCAATAAAGTAATTAACACACTTGTTAAGACTAAACCAAATACTGGGGTACCAAAACGTGATGTTTTGCTAAAAAAACGTGGGAACAAACCATCACGAGCTGCCGCCATTGGCACTTGACCTTGTAATAAAGTCCAACCATTCATTGCTCCAAAACAGGAAACAACTGTGCCGGCAGCCACAAAAAGACCTCCTATAGGCCCAAACATTAAGCGCGCCGCATCAGCATAAGGAGCCGTTGAGTGTGCCAACTGTGAAGATGGAATTACACCCATGACCGCTAAGCTGCTCAAAATATAAATCAACGCGGTAATTAATACCCCAAAAATAGTTGCCCTAGCTATGTTGCGCTGTGGATCTTTGACATTTCCTGCTGGCACCGTTGCAGACTCCAAACCAACGAAGGCCCACAGCGTCAAGGTCGCAGCACCCGTAAAAGCGGAAAAATTTGAATGTCCGCTAATATTAAATTCAGCTAAATTGTGGGGCTGAATGAACAATAATCCCAAACTGCCAATCAGCAATAGCGGTAACAACTTTAGGATAGTAGTAACTAGCTGCACCATACCCGCGCGCCGGATACTAACAATATTGATGAGTGTCGTTACCCAAACAGCACCTGCACTGACCAAAAACGATAACAGATGGTTACCGTTTAAGACTGGAATAAATACGGATAGATAACCAGCAAACGCCACGGCAATAGCTGCATTTCCCACCCACAAGGCAATCCAGTAGTTATAAGCCATTTGGAAGCCAACAAAATTCCCATAAGCTTCACGACAATAGGCATAAGGACCACCTGTGCGCGGCATAAGCGTGCTAAGCCGAGCAAACACTAAGGCTATGGCTAAAGCACCCAGGGAAGTAAATATCCAGGAATAGAGGCTAATCGTGCCATAACTGGCCAATGAGGCTGGTAGGAGAAAAATTCCCGACCCTATCATGTTGCCCGTTACCAATGCCGTAAGCATCCACACCCCTAGGGTTTTCTGGCCAGGCTTTATCATGAATTCACTCCCAAACTAATCTTTTACTTTGTTTGTAAGATGGGCTGATAAGCTCAACGCATATCAAACGCCAAAAAGTTGGGCTTATCCGCCCAACCTACAAGCCATTATACAGATCCAATTCTTAGTTGCGAAAATTTCTCTGGATCGATTATGCTGTGGCATTTACTGCCTAATTATTGGGATCAGCCTTGTCTAACACTGGAACTTTGTACATTGTCGCCACACCACTTGGTAATCTGGATGATCTAAGCCTAAGGGCCCAACAAGTATTAAAAACGGTGGATAAAATCGCTGCGGAAGATACACGGCATAGTCGCTATCTCCTGAATCACTATGGTATTCAAACCTCTTGTATTTCTTTGCATGACTTCAACGAGCAAGAACGCACGACACAATTATTACGCCTTTTAACACAAGGGTCATCATTAGCACTCATTAGCGATGCTGGCACTCCGCTGATTAGTGATCCAGGCTATCGTTTGGTACAGAGTGCACGTCAGCAGAATATAAAAGTCGTACCCATTCCAGGTCCTTGCGCTTTAATTGCAGCACTCAGCGCTGCGGGCCTGCCCTCAGCACGTTTTTCTTTTGAAGGTTTTTTACCACCGAAAACCCATGCACGACTAAAACATCTTACTTCGATCAAAGAGGATACGCGCACTCTCATTTTTTACGAATCGCCCCATCGTATCCTGGATACCATGGACGATATGATCAGCACTTTAGGTCCAGAGCGGCTCGCTGTCATTGCCCGCGAATTAACCAAAACGTTTGAAACAATCCAGCAAGGTTCTTTGGTTGAATTAAAACAATGGTTGCTGCAAGATCCCAATCAGCAAAAAGGGGAATTTGTAGTACTCGTGCAAGGTAGCGACGCACAAGCCAGCGCCGCCACCCAACAACACGCCCTGGAAATTTTAGATTTGTTATTATCAGAGTTACCGGTAAGCCAAGCGGTAAAATTAGCCGTAAAAATTACCGGTGAAAAGAAAAGTTGGCTCTACGAAATGGCCTTAGCGAGAAAAACATCATGACTACTTCTTATGAACTCATCCAACGCGGTACAGCTGAAATTTTATTGCCAGAAGAGCTGCAGAAAAAATTAGATTCCGGCAAAAAATTACGTATTAAAGCCGGCTTTGATCCAACTGCTCCCGATCTGCATTTAGGTCATACTGTATTAATTAATAAATTGCGACAATTTCAACAATTAGGTCATGAAGTGATTTTTTTGATCGGTGATTTTACCGGCATGATCGGCGATCCCACCGGCAAAAATGTTACACGTCCACCACTTAGTCGTGAAGAAGTTGAAAACAACGCACAATCTTATGCTGAGCAAGTATTTAAAATTTTGGATCGCGATCAAATGCGAATTCGCTTCAACTCAGAATGGCTAGGCAAATTTTCTGCTACTGATTTAATTCGCTTAGCTGCTACCCACACTGTAGCACGCATGTTAGAACGTGATGATTTCGATAAACGCTACAAAAGTGGCACTCCCATCGCCATTCATGAATTCTTGTATCCACTTTTGCAAGGCTACGATTCTGTCGCTTTACAAGCTGATGTAGAGTTAGGCGGCACCGATCAAAAATTTAATTTACTAATGGGCCGCGAATTACAAAAACACAATAACCAAGCACCACAAGTTGTGATTACCCTTCCTCTTTTAGAAGGTTTAGATGGAGTGCAAAAAATGTCTAAATCTTTGGGTAATTATATCGGAATAAACGAACCCGCTAATGAAATATTCGGTAAAATCATGTCAATTTCTGATGAGCTAATGTGGCGCTATTTCGAATTACTTTCACTCGATAAATCTATGGATGAAATTCAAAAAATGCGGTACGCCACACAACACGAAGGCTTAAATCCACGTGATTGCAAAGTTCAATTGGCGTTAGAAATCGTTACTCGTTTTCACGATGCTGCCAAAGCCAATGCTGCTTTAGAGAATTTTCAACGTCGTTTCAAACAACATGAAATGCCCGATGAAATCCCAGAATTAACGGTAAAAGTAGAAGGCATTGATGTTCCGCTCGCCAATTTATTAAAACTCGCTAATCTGGTGAGCAGCACCACCGAAGCCAGACGCTTACTAGAGTCCGGCAGCATCAAAATCGACGGCGTAAAAATCGATGATCATACATTAGCTATTCCTATTGAAAGCACGCACATCTATCAAGTAGGAAAACGCCGCATTGCGCGTGTGCATGTTAGCAACTAGGTTGGCATTTTTTGTACAAACCTTTTACAAAGTTTGCAACTCTGCACACGACAATTTTGTAGGTTAGGCTATAAGCCCAACATTCCCACCCCTCGCGCACCAGCCATGTTGGGCTTATCAGCCCAACCTACAGCATTTATGAAAATTGTCTTATACAGAAACTGCAAGCCATTCTCATGACAAGTTGTGTTAATTACTTAAATTTCTGGTATAATTTTTTCGTCACAAGGTTCGTGATAATTAATCTCATTAAGGACTTTAGCAAACTTACACTTTGTTAATGGCTCTTTACATGTTAAAAAACTTTACATTACGTCATGAAATTTTTCTCCTCATGGCAATCAAATTGACCCTGCTCTATGGTCTTTGGGCTTTGTGTTTTTCACATCCTATTGATCAACATTTGCAACCTACCGATGTTGCAAATCACGTATTCCACACTGCCTCTACTCTTAAACAAAACTCTAGAAACTTATGATTAATATAGACGTAGTTCAATTGTCGCGCCTGCAATTTGCCTTAACGGCCATGTTCCATTTTATTTTTGTGCCACTAACCCTTGGTATGTCCGCCCTACTTGGCATCATGGAAACTGTGTATGTCATGACTGGACGAGAAATTTGGCGCGAAATGACTAAATTCTGGGGGGTCCTTTTCGGTATCAATTTTGCCATGGGTGTTGCTACGGGTATTACCATGGAATTCCAATTTGGCACCAACTGGGCCTATTATTCGCAATATGTCGGTGACGTTTTTGGGGTGCCGCTGGCTATTGAAGGCTTAATGGCCTTCTTTTTAGAAGGCACTTTTGTTGGACTCTTTTTCTTCGGTTGGAACAAATTATCGAAAGGCGCCCATCTAATTGTTACCTGGCTCGTTGCTATTGGTTCAAGTTTTTCTGCCTTATGGATTTTGATCGCCAATGGCTGGATGCAACATCCTGCCGGAGCTTATTTTAATTTTCACACCATGCGCATGGAAGTCGCTAATTTTGCCGACGTTATTTTTAATCCAGTAGCACAAGCTAAATTCGTGCATACAATTAGTGCCGGCTATGTAACAGGATCTATTTTTATCCTATCGATTAGCGCTTATTACTTACTGCGTGGCCGTAACATTGAATTAGCAAAACGTTCACTCACCGTTGCTGCTGCATTTGGCTTAGCTTCGGCTTTATCCGTCGTCGTGTTAGGCGATGAAAGCGGTTATTTAGCGAATGAACATCAACGCATGAAAATTGCGGCCATCGAAGGTATGTGGCAAACCGAACCTGCACCAGCGAGTTTCAATATTATTGGTTTCCCAGATCAAACCGAACACGTAACCCGCTATGAAGTTAAAATTCCTTTCTTATTAGGATTAATTGCTACACGTTCGATCGACGAACCTTTATTAGGCATTAATGACTTAGTTCAACAAACACAAGGTCGCATTACCAATGGCATCAAAGCCTATGGCGCCTTACAGACGTTGTTACACAATCAACAAGATCAAACAGCGGAAAGCACATTACATTTGTACTCTCATGATCTTGGCTATGCGTTGCTATTAAAACGCTACACAGACAAAGTAGTAGATGCCACACCCGCCCAAATCCAAGCAGCCGCTTGGGATACGGTACCAAATGTTGCCACGCTCTTTTGGAGTTTTCGCATAATGGTAGCGTGCGGCATGTTTTTTATCCTGCTGTTTGCCACCGCTTTTGTGTTCTCTAGTCGGCAACAATGGCACAACCGCTGGTTCTTATGGGCGGCTTTTTTAAGCTTGCCATTGCCCTGGGTGGCTGCTGAACTAGGCTGGGTTGTAGCAGAGCATGGTCGCCAACCTTGGGTCATTGAAGGTGTCTTACCTACTTTTCTTGGCACTTCCAGCTTAACAACTGGCAGCATTCTTACTAGCTTGCTTGGCTTCACAATCTTTTATCTCGTACTGACGGGCATCGAATTTTTCTTGATGACGAAATACATCCGACTAGGCCCTGAATACTTTCTTAAAGCGGAGAAATAATAATGTTATTTGATTATGTTACTTTGCGAGTTATTTGGTGGGTACTACTTGGCTTGCTGCTAATTGGTTTTGCCGTGATGGACGGTTTTGATTTAGGCATAGGAATACTGTTATACCGCGTCACGAAAAACAACAATGAACGACGAGTTGTACTCAACACTGTTGGTCCTATATGGGAAGGCAATCAAATTTGGCTAATTTTAGCCGGTGGCGCTATCTTTGCTGCTTGGCCCATGCTCTATGCAGTTTCCTTCTCCGGTTTGTATTTTGCCATGCTGATTATTTTAGCTGCGCTCATCATTCGCCCGGTAGGCTTTAAATACCGCAGCAAAATCGATAATACTCGTTGGTGCGCCTTGTGGGATTTTTGTATCTTTGTTGCTGGTTTTGTTCCTGCATTATTTTTTGGGGTGGCCGTGGGAAATGCTTTACAAGGCGTGCCATTCTCGTTTGACGAAACTCTCCGTACTTTTTATTCTGGTAGTTTATTCGATCTGCTCAATCCGTTTGGCTTGCTCTGTGGGTTTGTAAGCGTAGCCATGTTGATCATGCACGGCGCAGTTTTTTTAGCGCTTAAAACCGAAGGGGATATCCAAAAACGCGCTAAACGTTATGTTTATTTTGGCGCCCTGTTAACAATTGCTTTATTCGCCATCGCCGGTATATGGGTTGTTTATAATCTGCCCGGTTACGTAATCGTAAGTAAAATTGCTGAAGACGGTCCCTCCAATCCACTGTATAAACAAGTTAGCTTGCAGGCAGGGGCTTGGTTGACTAATTATTCGCGTTATCCTGAATTCATGCTTGCACCTCTTGCTGGTTTTGTCGGTGCCCTAGCAACAATGGGATTGGCTGCTTTACGTCATTACAAACTAGCTTGGACGACTAGCGCACTATCCGTAGCAGGTATTGTAGCAACTGCGGGTGTTAGCATGTTTCCATTTTTGTTACCTTCATCAAGCAATCCCAATATGAGTTTATTAATCTGGGATGCTTCATCCAGTCAAAAAACTTTATTTATCATGCTCATCGCCACCGTAATTTTCTTGCCTTTAATCATTATGTACACCAGCTGGGTTTACTATGTATTAAGAGGCAAAGTAACCGATGAATATATTCAATTAAACAAAAAGAATCTTTATTAATTCAAAGTGAGATTTATATTATGTGGTATTTCGCGTGGATTTTAGGAACTGGCTTAGCATGCTCGTTTGCTATCCTGAATGCTTTATGGTTTGAATTAAAGCATTAAGCATTTTCCCCCAATGGGGGAATTTCAGAAAAACTTGTGATGCATCTGGTTTAATAATATAAAAATTATTTGCCGTGTAAATTTTTTCATCGCAATAGGCTGCATTTTTGTATGGCATACTGGCAAATTTTTCCTCTTCAGTAAAATATATTTGCGCGTCTTTTAATATTTCAATAACTGACGGATCTTTTGGATCGGCATTTTCTTTTAAGAATTTAACCGCATTCATTGTTAGCAATTTATTATATTGGCATTGCTTATTAATTCCTGCGAATCGATATTGATAAGCAAACACTGGGGCTAACAATTTAGGAACAGCATATGCTGTTTTACCAGCCAAATTCGTCGACAAAATAATAGCGTGCAATGGATCCTGCTTTATTCTATCCATTTCAGCGGCTGATAATTGCTCACCGACATATATTGCAAAATTTAATGTTTTAAACACAAATCCTTGGCTTAGCAAAAATAAGCCGGCAATACTAAATAAAATACCCTGTTTATAAATTTCTGGTAAAACAGCACCCCATGCCCCCATATCACTTAATTTTTTGCTATAAATAATTTCAAGCGAAGTAACCAGCATCATGCCAGCGACTATGCCCACCCCATAATCTTGCAAAGCCGATAAAATCAACGAGTAACCGGTCACCACTTGCAAATTACTAACCGCAAATGCGCACAAAATTAATGTTTGTAATACATAAGCTAGGGTGTTCTGCGGTCGCAGCAATATATACAGCACAACACCCAGCAACCCTACCAGAGGCAGATGTATGCTTCGCCCCACAACATACAAAGAACTGGATAATTTAACTTGTGCTGGGCTAATCCATAAAAATAATCCATAAAGCAGTATAGCTAACAACACATAAGCTAATACGTTATACACGATAATTCGTAATTGCGTTATTTTTGAGCCACAGGTTTTTGCCAGCACAATAACGCTGAGCAGATAACAATAAGGAACCACCACAAAGTAATACAAAATAGGCAGTGGTAAAAATAAATATATGATGTTGCGTTTTTTAACGCTCCAATACACCGCCAACGCAATAAAAAAATACGAAAACTGTGGATTTGGCACCCTTAAGATCAACGGGAAGTCAGCCGCGCCCGGCACCACAAAACCTAATGTACGTGGCAATCCAAATAACTGAACTATCCATGGATTACAATAATTAAATAATATCGAACCAAATAAAATTATTACCGCATATGCTAAAGCCACATGCGTTGGCTTATTAAGTTGCCGAAATGTTTTATAAACAAGATAAGTAGTGGCGGGTGGAATAATCAACAGAAACAATAAGTTTTGCACAGCCCCGGCAATCCCTAAATTTTGCAACCAACTGATCAAATATGAAATGCTATACCCTGGCAAATTACGAACAGCCAATGCTCCCTGATAACTTAAATAAGTTTCTTCATCCCAAGCTGTAACATAAGTGAAAGGATGACTGACAAAAAAAGAATAAAGCGCAGGAATAATATAACCAAGAAAAATGATAGCCACGATAAAATAAATAATATTTTTATTTAGCTTAGACATTCCATTAATTTCCTAGTGGCTTAACATAAATTTCATCTTCACCAAAGTCGAAATAAACGGCATTATTGCGAAAAAAATTGGATCCAATCAAACCATCGAAGGGCGCAGCCGCTGGAATATCTGCCAGCATAAACCAAGTATTTGGCAATTCCTGATTGGTGGTTGTGCTAAATACAGTAGTGTTAATCCGTCGACAATTAATATCGCCATAGGAAGTTTTTGCCGGGCACATTACTTGATGAAAATTAGCAGCTACCATACGCTTAATAATTGATGGCACAGCACCCGTATCCCAACTTAACACCAGCAAATTATTATCAATTTTTAATTTGGTCGTTAAATTTTTTTGAAAAGGGATAACAATCCAATTTTGAATTGGATAATTACTTGGTTTGTTACCAGGTTGCAGTAAAATCAATTTTGCATGCGGATAATCAAGCAGAAAGTTAAATTTTGACAATAATCCTAAGCCAATTACACCGTTTTTAGATGCCTCCGTCGTCAAAAAATTTTTATCCCGCCCGCCCCATAGTTGCGTCATTAAAGTTCCTTTTACGTTATGTAACACAAATGTGCCTATTTTTACTTCTGGCAAAATAAACTCTTGCTGGCAATGGTTACCATCATAAGATAAAAAACAATTTTGCTTGCCGGTAAATTCAACGCGTAAATTACCCAGAGCGTAACTGCTAAGAGTTACTTCCGCTTTGGTAGCTCCAGTATCTACTAGGATAGGAATAGTTTTATTGCCAATTGTTATAAAGGTAGAAGGAAGCCCATACGGGGCTGGATTACCCGTATTAAACTGTAAAGGTAATTCTGTTTGATTAATAGCCGAATTAGTTTGAGCTAACAACAAAGAGTTTATGAACAAACCAATTAATACCATTACTAATTTTTTGAAAAAATCCATTTGCCAACAACCTTTGAACTGTGACCAACAAAAAGCCAGCTCGATGCTGGCTTTTTGTTGGATGCAATTATAACTCTACCAACGCCAATAATAGTAGGGTCGCCAATAATTATATACAGGTACAGTAGCACATCTTCTTGCGCAAACTACCCGCCCAAATCGATTAACGCCACAATATTTATGACATGTCACCACATAACGATATGCTTGCGCAGATTCACTCCAGCCTGTGGTAAGTCCCAATAACGCTAATGACAACATTATAGGTAACGATATTAGTATTTTTTTCATGATAACCTCCATACCCTAACAACAAATAAGTATTTACTGTCAGATAATTATTAGAAAGTTGTATCTCCATAATAACTATTATAGACGGTTACCAAGCTGACTGATTGCGCATCATAAACAAAGAATAATTTCTTGACCTGAAACGTGGCTAAGCTATTCTTTAGGAGTTCGGATCAAAGATTTAACCTAAATAAGGAGATTCTATGAGTAATTCGTTAACCCGCAATAACCAATATTTGACCATTTTTAGTGAAAACTGGGGCTGGTTTCTCGCCTTAGGTATCGCTCTTATCATCCTTGGTGCATTCGCCATCAGTGTTTCCGAGCTTACTACGCTAATTTCGGTAATGTTATTAGGTTTTACTGTGTTAGCCGGTGGCATAGTAATTATTATCGATACTTTCAAGTTTTGGTGGCGTAAATGGAGTGGTTTTGCTCTGCATTTAATCATGGGGCTTTTATACTTATTTGTAGGCTTCATGTTAATTAAAAGCCCTCTTTCCGCAGCTATTTCACTAACTCTCCTACTTAGCATTTTGTTTATTGGCGTAGGGATATTTCGCATTATCTATGCAATTACTAACCGCATGCCAGGCTGGGGTTGGAACTTATTTAACGGGATTATCACCCTGCTATTGGGTCTATTGATTATCGCAAACTGGCCAGCTTCTAGCCTCACTATAATTGGCCTTTTTGTCGGCATTGACCTGTTTTTTTGTGGCTGGGCTTACGTCATGGTGGCGCTAGCTTCACGTAACGTTTCTCCACGAACTTCCTAAAATACCCCCACATTTCTCCTAATTTTCTGTAGGGGCGGATAATCATCCGCCCCTTTTTGTGGTGATTTGTTCTCCCAAAAGTGGCAACACCAGCGCCTTTAATTTTATGGTCTATAATTAACTAAAGGAAATAATTACAGGAGCTACGCTCATGAAAGAACGAAAATACTTAATTAAATCTTTAGTTATGGGATTGTTCGTAGCCGTAATGATGAGCTTAACCAGCAATGCTTTTGCCTACTATTACTATCATTACAGACCTTATCACTATACTTATTATCACCCTTATTATCACAATTATTATCGCGGTGTAGGCTGGTATCATCCTGGTTATCATTATTACCACCATTATCACTATTGGCGCAGATAGATTCTAACTTTAGACAAAAAATAAACGCATTATTCCATTTGCTTAAGCAAATGGAATAATGCGTTTATTTAATTCAGAGTCGTTGCGGTAATTTTCTTACTGTGAAGGGTCACGAAATATTCTCGTAATCTTTTATTTAGCGGCTGCGAATAATATTTAGTAATTAAGCTTGCAAGTAAAGTCGCCCCAATAAAAAATACTGCTAACCAAAGCAACTTAGTGTAATTGCCTAATTCATCAGGAGATATTATTTCTTTCATTAAAGCTAACACAATGATATGAAATAAATACAACTCATAACTATTTTTACCAAACCAACATACCGCATTAAGAAAAATTCCGCTTTTCTTGTTAATAGCATCAATCTTAGTGTTTTTTGCGCAAATCAAAAAAACAGCAGCGCTAACCGCCATTAGAGAAGGGCCAACGACCACATTATCCATAATATTTGCATAAAGATAGACCACAATCATTGCTAAAACAGCTATGAACTGCGTGATTTTCATTGAAAGTTGATTTGTACTAAATTGATAGATGTTTGCAAAAATAGCTGCACAACAACCAATCGCAATAGCATCAAAGCAAGAAAAATAACCATACAATGCGATAATTTCATTAGCGCTATAGTGATGACGAAAAATAGGGCCAATCAGGATCAAAACTAACAATAATGACACAATAAAACGCATCTTATTAAAAAAAAGACACAGTAGAGGAAAAGCTAAATAAAAGATCTCTTCCACTGATAATGACCAATATATATTAAGACAATAATTAAAATAGCCAAATTTTGCCATAAGCACATTGTGCCAAAAAGTAAGGACAGAAAAAATCGCTAAAATAAAGGAAGTGGTTTGGTGATTATTAGCAAAAATTGGTATATGCATTTTATACAACAGAACAATTAAACTCAAAACTAATAATAAACAAGGCACTATGCGCGCACCTCGAAAGATGTAAAATTCAACAAGATTAATCTTACCTAGAGTTTTATAACGTTCAAATGCTGTTGTAGTAATAAGAAAACCAGAGATAACAAAAAAGACTGTAACGCCGTAATTACCATTAGTTGAAACTGCTTTGATAAAATGTGCAGAAAACATATGAGACAATGCACTTTGATCTAAGTGATATGCCCAATTAAAATGTAAAATTAGGACGACAATAATTGCCGCCCCTCTTAAAAAATCAATTTGCTTATTTCTAAGATTTTTCACGTTAGTTACTTTGTTATCAAATCAGGATTATGCATAATAATAGTAGCGGCATCTAATAAAGCTAAGTATTTTGCTAAACTCACTGGAGCTGCGGTTGATTTTGCCAAAGTCCACGCATCGCGCGAACCGACTTGCTTAATTAAACTATCAGTTTCAAGCTCACCAATTTCATAGGCGACTAAAGCTAATCTCCAGTTATTGTAGCGATCATGCAGGACGGTTAAATAATCCAATGCCGCTTGTGTTTCAAGTTCAGTGTTCAATCTAGCATCTTGATTTCCATTAATACTTAAACCAAACCTAGTTGCAGTGCTTGGAATAAATTGCCATATTCCTGCTGCTTGCATCGGATTTTTATCAGCAGTTAAGGGTCTGTAGCCAGACTCAACTAAAGGCAGTACAAGCAAATCACTAGGCATATTTTTTTCTTGCAGTTGTTGCTCAATATATTTTTGATAATTTTTCATACGACTTAATGCTTCCAGCATATAGGTACGAGCTTTGTCGCTAGCAGAAATATCATTAATTTCAGTAAGTACTTCCGGTGTAACTTGAATTTCCAAAGGATTTTCCATCATCGATTGGCTGATTAAGGTATTTATTTCAGGCATGGTATGTAATTTATAGCGTGAATTACTACTCAAGGCATAAGCAGAAGTAATACACAAGGCAAAACAAATACCGTAAGCTGCCAATAAAAAACCTAATTTTGCTTTAAAATTCTTATAATGAAATAACATGGTAATTCTCCGGTGTAATAAACTTAGATGATGGTGTTTAGAAAGATTTACTATCCCTAAAGCGCCTTGCGGTAAAGTGGTTAGATCTGAGCTACGCGCAGCTGCATCAACTAAACATTGGCCGTACGAAAGTGGTGATGCATTTTTTCGAATAACTAATGCTTCGTCGCAAGCAAATTCTTGCAATTCAGAAAGCCAATTATTCCAGAGCTTTACAAAAGGATTCCAAAAGCAAAGTATCTGAAACATTGCGAATACATGAGACCAATGGGTATCCCCTTGCCGAATATGTTGCAATTCATGCTGCACAGCTAACTTTAAATCGGTCGTTTTTGTTAACAACAAATTAGGAATAATGACAAAATGGTTAGCAATGGTTGACCAACAAAATGGTACATTCGTAGCTTCTGTATATAACAAATGAATAGACCCAATTTTGTGTTGACAATATGCTGCATTAATTATTTTTTTAAGCTGTAAAATATTTTTTATATAACTAATTAAAAAATAGAGAAACCCTAATGCAAAAAACATTAAAAATAAGTCTTTAGCAATATTTCCATAAGAAATAGTTTGCAATGCTACTATATTAGTAAGTGCCTGATTATGTTTTTCGATAAACACATTTGATGCATGAATCAGTATGGGTTGAATCTGGAAATTTCCTGGTGGGTTATATGCTAATTTTTCCACAATCAGCGGAATTGCCATAAAACCTGAAATAATAAGGATAAAAACTGCTTTTGCTAACTGCAAACGTTGATTTTGTAATAATGATTTAGTTACGGGTATTGCTAAGGTTAAGCGGGATATTACATACCCTACCGCAATAGCAATATTGATCAGCCAATAACTGTGTAAACTGATAAAATTATTTAGCATTCAGTTAACTCCTTTTTCTTACTATCCAGGAGCTCTTGAATAGCATTAATTTCAGTTATCGACAGAGTGTTTTTACCCAATAAGTAATTGACTAATTCTACTGAATTTCCTGAAAAGGAATGTTTAATGATTTTTTTAACTGAGTGATTGGTGAATTTTTGCTTGGACATTAAAGGCCGGTAAATATGTTTACGACCCTCTTTTCTGATAGTTACCACTTCTTTTTGTTGCAAAATACGCAACATAGTAGAAACGGTGGTATACACCAATTTTCTGTTACTAGGCAGTTGTGCCTGCACATCGTGCACAGTCCCCTCTTTTATAGCCCATAGAATTTCCATTAGTTCTAGCTCAACGGGCGTTAAAGTAGTTCTTTCAACCATGGTTTTTACTCCAGCCAAATAATTTCAATCTATTTGTAATGTAACTAAGACCTTAGTTGATGTCAACTAAATATTTAGTTTTAATTATGGAATCAATGACACTACCTAAAGAGATATGGATCAATCTAACCCATTTAGGGCGAATGATTATTCGCCCTTTTTAGGGAATTATATTAACTTGATGCTTAAGGTAGGGCCATTAATTAGGATTTTAGCGTAACTGACAATTTGCCTGTTTTTTGCGGAGAAAGAATTTGCCATAGCTGCGGCAAAAACTGTTGTAACTGCTGATCAAACTGCCAAGGTGGGTTGAGAATCGCTAACCCGCTGCCATTGAGGCCGGTAGGATTATCTTCAGGATAAATACTTAATTCAGCATATAAAATTTCAGCGACACCGAGTGCATTTAATTTTTGCTGCAATTTTTGTATTAATTTCTGATCTTTCAGAGGATACCAAACAACAAAAATACCGCTAGACCAACGTCGTAATGCTGTTTGTAAACCTTGCTCAATACGCGAAACTTCATGCTCTTGCTCAAAAGGCGGATCAATCAACACTAAACCACGTCGTTCTTTTGGCGGCAAAAAAGCTTTTAACGCGTTATAACCATCCATTTGATGTACTGAGACTCTTTTATCAGCAGCAAATTCCTTTTTTAATAAAACTGCGTCTTCAGGATGCAATTCAGCTAAAATCATTGAATCCTGTGCACGCAAAACACTTTGCGCAATACAAGGTGAGCCTGGATAATAACGCAGCAGCTGCTCTGCTCCTTTATTTAACCCTTTAACAATTTGCAAGTAAGCTTGTACTTCTACTGGTAACTGCTCAGTTTGTTGGTACACCGCAACTATACCACTTAGATATTCTTTAGTTTTTTGCGCTTCCATTGTTTGCAAATCATATCGGCCAATGCCGGCATGGGTTTCCAGATAACAAAAAGGCTTTTCTTTGCGTAGCAGAGTTTTTAGTAGTTCCGCTAGTACCACATGCTTAAATACATCTGCAAAATTGCCGGCGTGATAAATATGACGATAATTCATAAAATTTTCTTAATTTTAAGTAAAGGTTTCCTAAAAAGTATTGTGAATGATGATACAGTTTTCTGCTAGTTAAATGTACGATATTCCTTTATAATTCCATTAAAAACAAACTTCAGGCGATTTTTTATACGTCATTTATACCCATGCCAAAAACCTCATTACAATTTATTTTTTATTTTGCCAAGCAACAATGGGTTAAATTTGCTTTTTTAATTTTAACTACAGTTGCTTGGTCAGTTAACGATACGTTTTTTCCTTATTTTTTAAAGCGCATTGTAAATACTTTACAGTCTTATCATGGCATCCCTCAAGAAGTTTATGCTGCATTAGCGCCCATATTAATTTTATTAGGACTTTTTTGGATCGTCACAGAAATATTAGGGCGCACCCAAGGTATTGTGCAGATCTATACTTTCCCGCGTTTTCGCGCCAACATTCGTGAAGCTGTTTTTAAATACACCAAAGGACATTCGCAAGAATATTTTTCCAGCCATTTCGCCGGGGAAATTGCCAAAAAACTCGCCGATCTACCCACTAGCAGCCAAGCTATTATGGAAATAATTTGTTTTCAATATGTCCCAGCCGCTACCGGTGCTATCGTAGTACTTCTCATGATGTGGTCCACCAAATTAATTTTTGCGCTAATTTTATTAGTTTGGTTAACCCTGCATTTTGGCTTAACCGCGCTATTTTTACGCTTTGGCAACGAATCTTGGTCAGTACATTCCGATGCAGTTTCCTTTTTAAGTGGCAAAATCGTTGATGTCTTTACTAATATTTTAAATGTACGACTATTTTCTCGTGATCAACATGAACTAGAAAACCTTGCCGTGCATCAAGAAGATGAAATTGTAAAAGCCAAAAAAGCCATGTGGAAAATGGAACTTACCCGTATTGGTTTAGGCATCAATGGCTTATTTTTGATATTTGCCATGGTTTTCACCTTAATTTATGGCTGGACGCAACAGTGGGTCACGCTAGGTGACTTTACACAAGTGGGCATGCAAACTTTTTGGTTACTAGGTTGGATTTGGTTCATCAGTTTTCAAATGACTATTTTTGCACGTGAAAATGGCACGATCCAAGCTGCGCTTAGCTTAGTTAATAAAAGTCATGGTTTAGTCGATAAACCTAATGCCCTTCCTATTATCATTACACAAGGTAAAATTGACTTTTCCCAGGTTACTTTTGCTTATCAAAAAGATAAGCCGGTATTTGATCACTTAAATATTACGATTCCTGCGGGTCAAAAAATTGGTTTAGTAGGATTTTCAGGATCAGGTAAATCAACTTTTGTGAATTTAATTTTGCGATTTTTTGATGTACAGTCAGGCGCCATATTAATAGATGGTCAAAACATTGCTGATGCCACGCAAGATTCGCTGCGAGCGCAAATTGCCATGATTCCCCAAGATCCTATGCTCTTTCATCGCTCCTTAATGGATAATATTCGTTACGGCCGCTTGGAAGCATCCGATGCTGAAGTAATAGCAGCAGCCAAGTTAGCGCATTGTGATGAATTTATTACCGCCCTTGACGATGGCTACCAAGCATTAGTCGGAGAGCGTGGCGTTAAATTATCGGGTGGGCAACGTCAGCGTATCGCTATTGCGCGCGCCTTATTAAAAAATGCGCCTATTCTAATTTTAGATGAAGCTACTTCTTCCTTAGATTCTGTCACCGAAAAATTAATTCAACAAAGCTTACACACCTTGATGCAAGGTAGAACAACTATCGTCATTGCTCATCGGCTTTCCACGCTTGCTGACATGGATCAAATTTTGGTTTTTCATGAAGGTGAAATTGTGGAACAAGGCACCAAAGAAAATTTACTAAAACGCAACGGCCATTTTGCTAAATTATGGAATATGCAAACAGATGGCTTCTTACCCGAAAAATTATCTGCTTTTGCTTAGGAAGTATTTATGATTAAACTCGTAGCCAGTAACCCAGAGGAAAAACGTAAAATATTAACCAGTATTGTTGCATTTAATAATCAGCAAGTTAATTTTACACAAACTCCTTTATACAAAGAGTTAAATTTTGTTATCAAAGATGCTAACGATCAAATCATTGCCGGCATTAGTAGCGAGCTTTATTTGTGGAATATCTGTTTTATTGACGTCCTGTGGGTAGAGGAAGATCATCGCGGTAACGATTATGGCACTATGCTATTAGCTAAAGTTGAAGATGAAGCCAAAAAACAAGGTTGCCCTCTAGTACATGTCGATACGTTTGATTTTCAAGCCAAGGATTTTTATATAAAACAAGGCTATGAAATTTTCGGTGTACTGGATGATTGCCCACCAGGACACCAACGTTTTTATCTTAAGAAGAAGTTATAGTTCCATGGCCTACCTTATGGAACATTTCTAGCGTGCATAGCATCATGTAAAATATTCAATCTGTCATCGGCTTGATTAATATTGACACCGTGTTTAAATAATAAATCTAGCAAATTTCTAGCATTTTCATTTAATGTCACGCCCTGTTTAGTAATCGTTTGCACCAATATTGTTAAAGGAGTGCATTGGTCAGATGAAGGTTGATACAAAATTAAATATTTCGTATTTTTTGCTGCCACCAACTCTTTTTCTTCTTTTGCCTCTTTACTATCCCCCTTACTATCGCCTTTATTTTCATCAATGCGATTTTTGCATTTTGAAATGCTCCTTGCGCATGGGGTTTCCAAAGGGGGTGAGCCGCAACGAAAAAGCAAAGCTTTTTCTCGGCGAACGCCTGTCCAGGATGGACAGGCTGGGCTTTTATGCGAAGCAAGGATTGCATAGCATAAAAGGCGTTTCTCCCCTTTGGTGCAAGCGCGAATTCACTTCGCGCGCAGCATGTGATCAGGATATACCGCTCTCACTTCTTAGCTTTTATTCGCATCTTGAAGTGCGAGCGGTTTATTAATATCGCACGCCACCAGGAACATCATGCTCTTGCAGCAAAATATTGAAAGTATTAGGTGCGATGGAACCTACTAAACGCATTCTCACCCCCTCATGCTCACAGATGGGTCCAAGTGCGTTAGGCTCTAAAATGGTGAAAGCACCGGTGTATTCAACATGAAACACTACGCTGCTAGGACAATCTCCAAAGAAGGTAGTAAACACATAGCGTTGACGGATTAGGTTGTAAGGCAATGGCGGTGTAACCACTGCCCCTGGCGGAATTGGGAACGTATCTTGTACCACTTGCGTCTGTTGATTTTTATTAATGATATCGGCTTTGTAGGAACCGGAAATAATAACATCGGTATCGTTTTGAATAGTAATGCTTTGATTTGCTAGTGCTTGCTGACTGATCAGCAAGTAAAATAGCGCGCTTATTACCTTTGATGGCGCTTTCATAGCAGCTCCTTTCGCTCTGTCCAGCAACTACGCTACGAAATACTTCCTAGCGAACACGAGTACCGTCCAGAATTCCTGATGTTATTTGTTGTTAATTAAGATATAGCAGCTTAAGCTGAAAAAAACCAGGTTAAGGATGCGAGCAACGCAGTGTACATGCGAGCACATAAGCAGTGGAGCAAGTGGCACAGGCACAAACGCAGGATTACAACAAATAAGCACTTAGAGACCCTTAAGCCAACAACGGATCTTCTTCTTCACTTACTTTTTCAATTTTCTCAGCTAACAACAAATACATAGCGGGCACTACGAATAAAGTAAATAGTGTGCCAATAGAAATACCCGTAGAAATAACCAAACCAATATTAAAGCGGCTTACTGCACCGGCGCCAGTGGCAAGAATTAAAGGTACTACTCCTAACACCATGGCAGCAGTCGTCATTAAAATCGGGCGTAAACGAATAGATGCAGCCATTTCAATCGCTTCGCGTTTACTCTTGCCCTCTTTTTGCAAATCATTAGCAAATTGCACGATTAGAATACCGTGTTTACTGATTAAGCCAATTAAAGTTACCAACCCTACTTCGGTATAAATGTTAAGACTAGCGCCCCCGATACCTAAGCTAATAAAAATCATGGCGCCACAAATCGACATAGGCACACTGATTAGCACGATTAGTGGATCACGAAAACTTTCGAATAATGCAGCTAGGGCAAGAAAAATAATAATTAAGGCAAAGAAAAAAGTAATGACCAACGCACTACTCTCTTGTTCATATTGACGTGATTGCCCGGCATAATCAATACTATAACCTTCTGGCAATACTTCTTTAGCGATTTTTTTCATCGCATCAAGAGCATCACCCATAGTAACTCCCGGAAAAGCTACTGCTGAGATAGTCGCTGCATTCAACTGCTGAAAGTGATTTAATGTTTCTGGCACGGTTTTTGTTTCCACTTTAGCGACTGTCGAAAATGGGATGGAAGCACCTTGCGCCGTTTTAAAATAATAATTTAATAAATCATTAGCGTTTAAACGATCCGAACGATTTACTTGCGGAATAACCTGATATGAACGCCCAGCAAAATTAAAATAATTAATATAGTTTTGACTTAACGCACTGGCTAGTGAATTACCAATATCTTGCATAGTCAAACCAAATTCGGAAATCTTATCGCGATTTAACACTACCGTTGTTTGCGCTTTATCTAATTTTAGATCCGTATCCAAAAAGGCAAACATACCGCTAGCACGCGCTTTATCCATAAACGCTTGATTAACGTCATTTAAGCGATCGAAAGAATCGGTGGTACCAATAACAAATTGAATTGGCAAACCCCGCGCACCTGGCAACGAAGGCAATTGAAACGCTGCAACTAATGCGCCGGTAATATTATTCAATTTTTTTTGTAGCAACGGTTGAATTTGATTCGAAGTACGATCACGTTCATCCCACGGTTTAAGCCCCATCCCCACAATACTTGAATTTAAACCATTGACACCGTCGAGTTGAAAAACGCGTCCAGTTTCAGGAAAGGTCTTATAAATTCTATAAACTTGATCAGAGTAAAGTTGTGTTTGCCTCAAAGTAGCGTTAGGCGCGGTGGTTACCTGCGAAATAATAATACCTTGATCTTCTTGCGGTGCTAATTCATGTTGCGATGTAGCATATAAAAAATAAATACTAGTCAGCACAATAACAGCAAAAACTATTGTCACTACCAAAGACTCTAGTGAACTGCGCAAAATGCGCAAATACGCGTGTTGCAGTTTTTCAAAAACCCGATCTACATATACTACAAAATCGCCGGCTACTATTTTTTTATAGGCCAAAACAATTATATTTGGTTTAACGTTTGTTTCTGGGCTTAAGTTATTTGTTACCTGTGTTACTTTTAATAGTTTAGAACACATCATGGGTGAAAGCGTTAGTGCTATTATCGCCGATACTGTTACTGCGCCCGCCAAAGTAAAAGCAAACTCGGTAAACAAAGCACCGGTTAAACCACCCATAAACCCAATTGGCACATAAACGGCGATCAATACAATAGTGATAGCGATAATCGGATTTGCCAATTCACGCGCACCCTGCAATGCTGCGCTCAGCTTTGACATTCCCGCTTCCATATGCCGCTGGATATTTTCTACGACAATAATTGCATCATCCACCACCAGGCCAATTGCCAAAACAAAAGCTAAGAGTGTTAGCAAATTAATGGAATAATTGAACAACAACATGATAAACAAGGTGCCGATCAACGAAAGCGGAATAGTTACCAGCGGAATTATGACTGAACGCAGCGATCCTAAGAATAAAAAGATTACAATGGAGACAATAATTAATGCTTCAATTAAAGAACGCTCAACTTCATGAATCGAACTATTCACGAATTCCGTAGCATCGTAGACAATTTTTGCATTCAATCCTTCTGGTAATTGTTGCGCTATATCAGGAAATATTTTTTTGACATCAGCAATTACATCTAACAAATTAGCATCCGGCGCAATCTGTAAGCCAATATAAATTGCTTTTTCACCATTAAAACTAACCGAGGTATCGTAGTTAGTGGCGCCCAGTGAAACCTTTGCCACATCGCCTAAACGAATAATCGCGCCATTCTGCGCTTTAATAATTAAGTTACGAAATTGTTCTACCGTACTTAAACCAGTGGAAGCGGTGAGATTCACCGTGTACATATTGCCATCCGTGCGTCCCACGGCGGAAATAAAATCGTTATTAGCTAGCGCGTTAGAAACATCTGCTGCTGTTAAATTGTAACCCGCTAGTTTGGCAGGATCGATCCAAATACGCATAGCAAATGCACGCTTACCTAAAATTTCTGCTACTTGGATACCTGGTACTGCCTGTAATTTAGGTTGCACAACACGCGTTAAGTAATCGGTGATTTGATTCGTCGCCAACACCTTACTATAAAAACCCATGTACATAGCATCGATGGTTTGACCGATAGCAATAGTAATAACAGGCACTTGTGAATTTTTCGGAAGCTGATTTAAAACTGCGTTTACTTTGGCATTGATATCGGCCAGTGCCTTACTCGGATCATAATTAAGTCGCAGATAGACCTGAATCGTACTAACATTTTGAATGCTGTTAGAGGTCATATAGTCAATTCCATTGGCTTGGGCAATAGAATTTTCTAAGGGGGTAGTAATAAAGCCAGCAATGACATCCGGATCGGCGCCAATGTAAGTGGTAGAAACCGTGATCACTGCATTTTCAGTAAACGGATACTGACGAACAGGCAATAATCCTAGCGAGCGCAGACCTAGCACTAAAATCATCAAGCTAACGACCGTCGCTAATACCGGTCTTTTAATAAAAAGATCCGTAAAATGCATTAATCTTTATCCAACTTATTCATTAGAAACCTGCGGTGCAGGGTTATTGGGAACCGGAATAGAATTATCGATAGCGACCGGGTTACCATTTTTAAGTTTCAGCTGTCCACTCGTCACTACTGTTTCACCTTCTTTTAATCCATTCACTATCGCTACTTGATCGCCACGAGTAGCCCCTGTTGTTACAAAGGTCTGAGTGGCAGTTAGTACGGGTTGTCCTTTGCTATCTTTGCCCGTTTCACGCACGACAAAAATTAATTCGCCATAAGGATTAAAACTTATCGCTGTTAGCGGCAAAGTCAAATAACGTTGCGGTGACCCCGTGTCTATATTTACTGTTGCAAACATACCAGGAGCTAATTCAAAAGTTGGATTAGCAACGGTGGCTTCAACCTCGACATTCCGTGTAGCGCTATCGACTGCTGGGTTGATAGTGGTAATTTTCCCGGTAAAAGTTTTTCCTGGAAAAGAATCGGTAGTAACTAGCACTGTTAAACCAACTTTAAGCTGACCCAAAACTTGTTGCGGCACAAAAAAATCTGCCCAAATCGGATCCAGGGTTTGTAACATGGCCACCACATCACCCGGGTTCATATATTGTCCTAGATTAACCTGCGACACGCCGAGACGCCCTGAAAATGGCGCACGAATGGTTTTTTTAGCAACGATAGCTGCTTGTTCTGCTACTTGGGCAATTGCGCTTTTCAATTGATCTGCGTCGGTATCTAGTACTTGTTTACTGACAGCTTGGATTGCGTATTGTGCCTTATCACGCAAATAAGTAATTTTCGCCAGTTCTGCTTTTGCTTCGAGTGAATGTAAAGAAGCAATATCGCTGTCCGCATTGAGTTGCACTAAGATATCACCCTCTTTTACAAAGGCACCCGGGGTAAAATAAATAGTCTTAACCATACCAGCTATTTCAGTTGTAACATTCACGCCGCGAATAGCACGCAAACTGCCTGATGCCGTAATTTTTGGTTGCCACAACGAATATTCAGCCTTCATTGCGGAAACAGTTACCGTAGGCGTTTTATTGCTAGCCATAAAACGTTTAATCATGAAAGAAACAAACTCTTTATAAAGAAAAATGCTGCCAAATAAAATCCCTACACAAATTAGCATTACCTTCATGCGTTTTTTTATAGTTGTTTTGTGATCAGTATCAGTCATGCTAAATCCCCTTTATTCCGCACTTACAGGGAAGCGGACCACGGTTCCACCAGCCACCTCCCAACGATTGGAATAAAGCCGCTGTATCAGTATAACGTGCTGCTTGCGCTTGAATACGTGCAATTCGTGTTTGTTGATATTGGCGCTGTGCATTTAACAACGCCAGGTAATCTACTCCGCCTAAGCGCATCTGTGCTCTAGTTAGATCTAATGAGCCCTTTGCTGCAATTTCTGCTTGTGTCTCATCGCGCAACGCAACCGCATCAATCTGCACAGCACGCAAAGAGTCCGCTACATTTTGGAAACCTTGCAACACGGTTTGCCGATATTGATCATAAGCTTGGCAGTAAGCTGCTATGGCGCCTTTACGTTGGGCAATTAACGCGCCACCATGAAAAATAGGTTGGGCTACTTGACCTATTAAAGTAGCTACGACCGCGTCTGGAGTAAACAAATCACGCGGAATATTTGCTTCCACTCCATAGCTCGCTGTTAACGGGAATTGTGGTAATAAATTCGCGGTAGCAACACCGATTTGTGCACTGGCTTGATGAAGCAATGCTTCAGCTGCACGCACGTCAGGACGTTGCCGCACCAGCAAAGATGGCATACTAATCGGCAATTCTGTAGGTAAATGCAATTTATTTAAATCAATGCAAGGTAGTTGGCTTTCGCTAGGCAAATCTCCGACTAGCACTGCAAGTGCGTGATGGGTTTGTTCTAAATTTTTCTCTAATGGTGGTAACGTAGCTTGGAGCTGTGCTAATTGAGTTTCCTGCGCCAATACATCGACCATAGAGGTACCTCCCAGTCGCAACTGTTGACGCACAATATTTACTTCGCTGGCTTGTGCCGCAATTAATTGATGGGTTGCTTCTATTTGGGCGCGTAAGGAAGCCTCGGTGATAGCAGTGGTCACAATATTCGCCGTTAAAGTCAAATAAGTTGCTTCTAATTCGAAATTCGAGTTATCCATTAAGGCGCTTACGGCTTCTGCTTGCCGTCTTAGACCACCAAAAACATCTAGCGTATAGGAAACGTTTACGGAAGTGTTGTAAAGGTTAAACACCTGGCCAGGCGCACGTTCCACACCCAGGGTCGTGGCTGAAAAACGCTCGCGTTCAGCCGTAGCTTGCGCGTCGATGGTAGGAAGCAGCGTAGAACCAATTTGCGCCACCAAATTCTCTTGCGCTTGCCGTAAAGCCGCTTGTCCGGCCTTTAGGGTAGGGCTATTAGCGAGCCCGCGGCAAATCAGCTCATTTAGCTCGGGGGAACGAAATAAAGTCCACCATTGGGCAGGAATATTTTGACAAGGTAGAAAATGTTGCGCTGCCCCACCTGGTCCAGGCGAACTCACAGTATGCAAAGGCAAATAACAAGCTGTATAACTCTGAGTATGAGGCAAAGCTGGCGGGTGGAAATTGGGCCCCACTGCGCAACCTGTCAAGGTTGCACTTAGCAGTAATGCTATTGTTCGAAACCGCAACTGGACCATTTTCCGCACAACCTTCTATTATTTTATTTTTTTGGGAGCTGATTATGCAGGATATTTGACCTAAAACCAATGCAATTAACGCATAATTAACAACCTTCATTATGTTCCGCGCGGAACATTGCATGGAAAAATCTATGCCAAGATCTATACTCAACTTGGTGATACCTTTCATTAGCAAAGGAGGCTATATGAAGAAGTTTTATCTAGCCCTTATTTCTGCTGGCATCTTACTACTATCAACTTCTTGCCTCGCAGATACGTCAGCACCTACGGTGCCAGCATCCAACGATGTGCAAACTTTTCAAGTTTTAGCACTAGATATGAATGGTGACGAACAAATAAATGAAAAAGAAGTACAAACCGGTCAAGATAAATTTTTAGCTCGACCCGCAACTTTAGCAGAAATTGCCCAACCAGCACACGGCCTTTTTATAGGGGAAGACAATAATTATTATGTTCCTGCTGCTGTGCAAGATTTGCAAATGAATGATGTAGATAAAAACAACGCATTGAGCGCAGCTGAAGCTAATAATGCCAAAATTAAATTGATTACCGATCAAGGCACAACGGCAGGAAAACAGTTTTTAATTACTACATTTGCGGATAATGGTATTGGCATGATTCGTTTGGTAAATGATGGCTCCGCCATTAAAGTCAAGTTAATCCCTACAATTGGCAGCGCCCCCATAAAAGTTTATAACGTTGAAATGGATAAATTTTAAAAAATGGGGTCAGGCCTCAATGGCACTACCTTTCTAATATTAGGGCGAATGATTATTCGCCCCTACAAAATTGGTTTTTGTGCAAAAAAATGTAAACGTTCATCGACAAAATTGAAAAAAATATAAATTTATTCCGTAGGGGCGAATAATCATTCGCCCTTTATTAGGGAATTATATTAACTTGATGCTTAAGATTAGTTCCATTGGGGTCAAGCCCGCCCCCAAAGCGCTAGCCAACTCGATAAACCTGACCGGTTTGGGCGCCTTCTACGCTTTTGCTATAGGCCAATGCCACGTCTGCGGCATCTACTGGTTTAAAACCACGAAAATAATCGGCATAACGTGCCATAGACTCGGTCAAAATGGTAGGACTTACTGCGTTGATGCGGATCGCTCTGGGCATTTCTATGGCAGCACTACGGATAAAGGCGTCGATAGCACCATTTACCATAGCCGCCGAACTTCCAGCTTTGATTGGATCACGGTTTAAAATGCCACTAGTTAACGTAAATGAACCGGCATCTGCGATGTAGCGCAAACCTATGAGAACTAAATTAATCTGTCCCATTAATTTACTTTGCAAGCCAATCTGATACTTCTCTGTTGTCATATCTGATAAAGCGGCAAAATGGACCGTGCCAGTAGTTGCTACCAAGGCATCAAACTTACCTACTGCTTGATATAAACGTTCAATCGATTGTGGATCAGCAATATCAAGTTGCACATCTCCATGTTTGTGCCCAGCAACAATGACTGTATGGCGTTGCGCCAGCTCGTTTACCACTGCTTTACCAATGGTTCCAGTGCCACCTACCACAATAATTTTCATTATTACCTCCTGCAAACAAAAACGCCCAAACCATCCAGTGGTTTGGGCGAATAACAATTTAGTTATTTTCTTTTCCCTAAGAACGCACGACCGTGTGCATAAATTCATCCTTAAGTAACTTTAGAATAGCAAAGATAGCCTTAATAACCAATGACAAAATTCGGAAAGATTTGTAAGAGATTGGCTATATAGTTTTACCCATCGCGAGAAAATTGACTAATCACCGTGCCCGCTAAAATGATCACCACACCAACTAACTGCCAGGCTGACACCACCTCACCTAAAGCACATACTCCCACTATTACTGTTACCACAGGCTCAAACACCGATAAAATAGAGGCTTTAACGGAGCTGATATGTTTTAGTCCTTCCAACAATAATTGAATGGGAATAGCGGTGACAAAGATTGCAATAGCTAAAATATTTAACCAAGCTTTTAACGACGTTGGTATTGCAAAACTATGTGAGCTCAGCGCTAAGATAAAAAATAGTGTCGCGCAACCTAAGCAGACAATTGCAGCAATAATAGGTGGCGCAAGCTTATTAATAATATTTTTACTCTTAAATACATAAATTGCATAAAGCAAAGCAGAACTTACAGCCAAGCCAATCCCTATTACATTAATAGGATGAGCGGCTTCGCCTTTTAGTAAAAATAAACCCACTAGAATTGCTAATATGGAACCAAGCAAAATGCTATTAACGTGTAATTTTTCGATCACTACTGAAAATAGCATGACAAATACGGGATAAGAAAAAAAGATTACCATTGACAAGCCAGTGCCAATATAGGGACTAGCCACAAAAAAAAGTGCGCTAGAACCACCATAACAAATTGCACCCATTACAAACGGTAAAACATAAGAGCGAATATTCGTTAGCCAAATAAAATTTTTCTCGTGCCGCCCAACCACATATAAAACCATCCAAATTCCGGCAATAAAAAAACGCCAAAACAACATCGTTGGCAAAGACAAACCTTGTTTTTGTAAATGCGTACCAAAATAGCCTAAAAAACCATACAAAACCCCTGATAATGAGATAAAAATAACGGCTTTTAACCATTTGGCATGAGATAAACTAGCAGTATTTTCAGCGCGATTTGACATATATTTTTCTAAGAATCAATTATTGTTTCAATTATGCCTATAAAAGTCTTTGTACACGACATTTTTTATAAACTAACATAGGTTGGACTGTTAAGCCCAACGTTTGCATGTTAAAAGCAGCACATTGTTAGGCTTATTCAGCCCAACCTACAAAAAATGTCGTAACGCACTCAACTAAAATAATTTTCTTAATCTTGCTTATTCTCACTCTTAGACCATACTCAAACTATGACTGATTAGTTTGGCCAGGAGGCTACCCATGATTTCGGTTCTGATCGTTGATGATCATAATTTAACACGCACTATTATTCGTAGCTTATTAGAACCTAATAAAGATATTGAAGTTATAGGCGAAGCCAAAACAGGTGAAGAAGCGATTCAGCTCACACAAGGACTCAAACCGCAAATTATTTTAATGGATGTACAAATGCCCGGTATTGGCGGCCTTGAAACAACCCATCGGCTTTTGCGTGCGAATCCTTATCTTAAAATTATTATACTAACAGCTTATGAAAATGGGCCTTTTCCCAGTGGTTTTGTGCGTGCTGGAGCGGCGGGCTATCTCACCAAAAAAACTAGCGCAGAGGAACTCGCTGAAGCCATCCACACGGTGTTTGCCGGCCATTCTTACATTACACCCTTGATCGCCCAACAACTAGCACTAAGCCAAATTTTTGCTGCTAATAATTCCCCATTGAACTTACTAACCGAACGTGAACTACAAATTATGTGGATGACCACCAAGGGGTTTGCCGTCGATATTATGGCTACGCAATTACACTTAAGCACGAAAACTATTAACACCTATCGCTATCGCCTTTTCGACAAACTCAACGTTAGAAATGATGTTGAATTAACTCATCTGGCTGTGCGATGCGGTATGCTGGATGATTAAAAACTAGACAAACTTAAAAAAATAAATACACTAGACTACATGACTCCTTAAATTTACTTTGTGTTATGACAATTTTAAATATTGCTGGTTATAAATTTATTGCTTTGGATAATCTTGCAGATTTGCAGGCTAATCTTTTGGCAATCTGTCGTGAACTAAACATTAAAGGAACTATTTTACTGAGCGCAGAAGGAATCAATATTAATCTGGCTGGGTTACCGGAAAATATAGATTCTTTTATTGCTTATTTGCGAGCAGATGCGCGTTTCCTCGACATACCTTTTCACCGTAGTAATTCTTCTTTTCAACCTTTTAATTTTTTAAAAGTTAAAATTAAAAAAGAAATTATTACGATGAAACTATCTTCTATTAATCCCGCGTTGACTCCTGCTCCTAGTATTAGCCCGCAAGAATTTAAGCAATGGCTAGATGAAGGTCGAGATATCACGATACTTGATACGCGTAATGATTATGAAGTTCGCTTTGGCACTTTTCATAATGCCATTAATCCTAACATCGAAAACTTTACTGAGTTCGCTGAAACTTATAAAAATTTAGATCCTAACAAACCAGTAGTCATGTTCTGCACTGGTGGTATCCGTTGCGAAAAAGCCGCTATTCAACTACAACAAGAAGGATTCAAAGAAGTTTATCAACTGCACCGCGGCATTCTAAATTACTTTAAAGAAGTTGGTAATGCACATTACGATGGTGAATGTTTTGTGTTTGATCAACGTGTTTCACTCGATGCTAATTTAGAAGTAACACACACCCAGCAATGTAAAATCTGTCAGGGACCGATTAAACAAGATACTCAGCATGTTTGTACTGGGGTTTAAGCTCGCCCCTAACTCACGTTTACACGACAATTTTCATAAACTAATGAATGTAGGTTGGGCTGTTAAATCCAATGTTTGTCCTGTTAAAAAAGGCACATTGTTAGGCGTGTCAGCCCAACCTCCATTAGTTTATGAAAATTGTCGTGTATAGAAGTTTTTAAACTTTAGTCCTTTTAAGGCACCTCTATTAATTCATGCCTTTTTGTTTTCCCCCCTTTGAAAAAGGGGGATCAAGAGGGATTTTTCGAAAAGTTCCTACAATTTTGTTGGTTTTTCAAAAGAAAATCCCTCTCAATCTCCCTTTTTCAAAGGGAGAGGCTATAGAAACGAATTTTTAGAGATGCCTTTAATAAAACATTAAGTTTTCATTGCTACCATGATGTTTGAACTCGGGCAAAAAGTTCAAATTAATTAGAATGATTCTCATTTATCTATTGAAATGAGAATCATTCTCATATACATTTTAACGACATTTAATTACTAGTTTTATGAGGATCGACAAAAGATGAGCATGAGTTGGTTAAAAAGCGGTAAATTCTGGCGGGTTATGTATTCCGTCGGGCAATTTTTTTCGTTTGGCGCTAGCTCATCAGGCTTATTTGAGGGTACCACGGGAGAAGTCTTAGCAGGCATCCTGGGCGGGTCGGCAGGCGCTCTTAAAGGTTATGCTTTTCAGGGTGCTGAAATTGAAAAAAACATGGCTATTGACGAAAAAAAACCGCAAGCTGGCTATGGTCCTATTTCTTCCGAACCAGATGCAACCTTTGCTGGTTCTTCAAGCCCTTCACTCCTCGGGCAAATTATTTGCTGTTGTTACCGCCCTTCATTGTCTTCGGTAAAATCCATCACAGCACAAGTTCTCTTCTATGGTATCGACGCTTATCTCGCTTTTACCGAACGTTATTACGTTTTAAGAGCCATCTTTGCATTATTTACCGCCAATCCAACTTCACCGCTTTTTTGGGGCATTCTTGGAGTTGGGCTTTTTTGCAAATACATTTTTAATGCCACCAATGAAACCTGCGAAACCACTCAAGAAATTGCAAAGTTATGTGGTTCAGAACCAGAAGAAACAGCCCCTTTTTATAAAGGTCTTTTTGCAAAATGCGGCGGTAGTCCTCTGGCACGCTGTATAATTAGAAAAGTAGGTGCTTTTGATCATGCACTAAATGACGATATTTTACCCTGGTTTGCCTTAATTCCGCAGAGTGTAGTTACCTTTGCCTTATCTAGTTGGTGGGGACTTGCCATAGGTCTTGTATCTTGGTGGGCAGCTGTTTTAGCAACAGATCTAACATATCACCAAACCTATTTTTTTGAAGGTAAACACACGAGCAAAAACTTGAAAGCAATGGCGGGACCAGAAAGTGCTTCACTTAATGCAGAAGTCCCTGAAATTCAACGACGCTATACGGCTGAACAAGTTGCAAAAGCTCGCGATCTTAAAGAAAACCTTAAATTTATGGGGCCCATTCATGGTATAGCCGATGCAGTACCCGTAATCCTTAAAGCCAAAACTATATTTAATGGTAATACATTGGCGCAAGTACTGGCAGCAACCAGTTTTGGTTTATTTACTGCCGCTGTTGTAGCTAAAGGTGTTGATGAATCCGAAGTTAAATCTGCAAAAGGTGAATGTGACAAGATCATTAACAATGGTCCTACTCCAGCAGCTTAGGTATTCAAGGGATAATTATTTGATCCAAAAGCTATGGCTCTACTTCCCCCTTTGAAAAACGGGGGAATCTATAAATGTCCTTAATCCATTGTTACTAAATAAGTATCTCCTTGCAATTGATCCAACAATACCTTTTGTTCATTAAGATGCTGGATCTGCTGCTGCCAATAAGCAAAACTATTAAACCAGGGAAAATTCAGTGGAAACGCTGGATCCTCCCACCGTTTTGCTAGCCAACCGGCATAATGAATCATACGCAAGGTGCGCAAGGCTTCAATTAAATGCAATTCACGAAAATTAAAATGATGAAATTCTTGATAGCCGCGTAAAATTTTTTGCAGCTGCACATTAGTTTCTTGCGCAGTGCCACCCGCAATTAGCATCCACAAATCTTGCACAGCCGGTCCTAGCAAACAATCATCTAAATCGACAATTTGCGGGCCGGCTTGATTCCACAAAATATTGCCCGCATGACAATCACCGTGTACGCGCAAATAAGTAACCTCACCGATTTGTTGAAAAATTTCATTAATTTTTTCTAGCACGCCTTCAACGGTGTTACGAAAATTTGCTTGTAGTTCTAGCGGGATAAAATTCTGCTCCAACAAAAATTTATACGGCGCATAACCGTAACTTTGCACATCGAGACGTAAACGATGTTGAAACGTTTGACACGCGCCTACTGCATGCAATCTGCCAATAAAACGCCCTATTTGCTCTAAACACTCTAAATTACCCACTTCAAACGCCCGACCGCCTTGGCGCGGAAATATTGCAAAACGAAAACCTTGAAATTCATGCAAGGTTTGATCTCGCACAGCCAAGGGAGCTACTACAGGAATTTCATGCGTTAATAATTCGGTAGAAAATTGATGTTCTTCTAAAATGGCGGCATCAAGCCAGCGTTGTGGCCGATAAAATTTCACAATGAGCGGTTCAGCTTCTTCGATACCGATTTGATAAACTCTATTTTCAAAACTGTTCAGAGCTAACAAACGCCCAGAACAAGGGAATCCTAGCTGCTCAATGGCGTCTAGGATTAAACCCGGTTCTAAGCTTGCATAAGGTGTATTCGCGTTATCCAAAATTATTACTGAATTGAGATTAAATGAACTTTGAAAACCAAGGTTTTATTAGGGCCGATAACAGGTGGCGCGCCTTGTGCACCGTAAGCTAAGTTAGCAGGAATATAAAGCTTCCAAGTTGAACCCGCTTTCATTAATTTTAACGCTTCAGTCCAGCCGGGAATTACACCATTCACTGGAAAACTTGCTGGTTGGCCACGTTTGTAGGAACTATCAAATTCGGTGCCATCCACTAATGTGCCGGCGTAATCTACCGTCACTGTATCAGTATCTTTTGGTTGTTTACCGGTTCCTTCGATAACCACTTTATATTGCAAACCACTAGGCAATGTAACTACGCCTGGTTGTTGTTTATTGGCTGCTAAAAAAGCTTCATCAGATAACTGTGTATTCGCCGCGGGCGCTTGCATTTGAGCTCCTGGAGTTGGTGTAGATGGAGTAGCGGTAGTATCAGCTGCATAAGCATTAGCACACAATAAACTAAAGCCTAAAACGGCTAGAGCAGATGGTTTCATGAAAACTCCCTTAAGTATTTGTGTTCAGAAGTGGCATTATATACCGTCCACACTTCAAGATGCGAGAACAATAGGGCATCGCATCTTTAAAAACTGGATTAATTGCGCCAAAAGCTATGGACCTGGAACTCCCCCTTTGAAAAAGGGGATTTTCTTTTGAGAAATCAATAAAATTGAAGATGCTTTTTGAAAAAATCCCTCTCTCATCCCCTTTTTTCAAAGTAGGAGGTCCCTTCCAACATCTGCCGTCCATCTTCAGGTCTTAACCGAATAAAAATCAACATGGACGCTAACGTGACCAGCCCCATCACAAAAAATGCGCGATGAAACACGATCAGCGTTAAGGAAAAATCGCTGCTGGAACCTTTAGAAAAGAAATGAATGAGTAAAGCGCCTATCGCCACGCCAAAACTTTGCGACATTTGTTGCAACGTTCCCATCACACTCGTTGCTCCACTCAGTTGGGTCGATGATATTTCCGCATAAGCTAATGAATTCATGGCGCTGAATTGTAGTGTTAGCAAAAAACCAAAAAAGAACGTGAAAATAATAATCAAATAAACGGGTGTACTGGCATTGACAAACATAAACGACCAGATAGAAAAAGTGACCAACGCCGTGTTAACGATCAACATCTTTTTATAACCAAAATCGTGTAATAACCGAAAAGAAAAGGGTTTAACAATCAAAATCCCTAATGCCAGCGGCGCCATTAATAATCCAGCTTCTTGCGAGGAATAACCTAAGCTGATTTGCAGCACAATAGGTAACAAAAAAGGCAAGCCACCAAATCCAATACGGGAAATTAAATTACCTACGGTAGAAACTTGAAAACTACGAAACTTAAATAATTCTGGATCCACAATGGGATGTGGATGATTCGCCGAATGCCATACATATGCTACTAACAATAATACCGATACAACTCCTACTTCTACTACCGTGCTAAAGTTCAAAGCACTCTCACTCAGCGCTGACAAACTAAACGTCAAACCCGCTAAGCTTGCACCAAATAAAACAAATCCCAGTTTATCTAATGGCGCGACCGGCTCAACAGGCATTGCAATTAATAACCATCCGGCCATTAACATAGTAAATATACCTACTGGCACATTGACCCAAAAAATCCACGGCCACGATAAATTATGCGTAATGATTCCCCCTAATACTGGCCCCAACATCAAGCCCAGCGCCGCAACCATCACCACATGACTCATAATATCGACTAATTTATGGCGTTCAAACATGCGAAACAAAATCAAACGACCTAACGGTACACCCAGTGCTCCACCTATTCCTTGCACACCTCTAGCAATAACTAAATCAAACAGGTTATGTGCAAAACCACACCATAATGAACTTAAAGTAAAAATTCCGATGGAAATAATAAAAACTTTTTTGATGCCGTATTTGTCTGCGATCCAACCGCTAATTGGAATAAATACAGCTAAGGTTAATAAATAACTGATTAGGGCGATTTTTAAATTGATAGGATTTACGTGCAAACTAAGTGACATTGCTGGAATTGCAGTATTTATGATGGTGGTATCAAGCGCTTCCATAAATAATGCTAGCGCAATCGTAAGAACAATTAATTTTTGACGAAAAGGCATGATTTACTCAATGAAAATAATCCTGACAAATTTTGGTGAAATCAGCTAAATTGTCGCAGGTATTCGTTGCTGTGTAAAATTGCAACCAATCAGTTCTGCCTCTGGCATAATACTTTGCTAACTTGCGCACTTGAATTAAAGCGAATTTTTCATTTTTAAATAGGTCTGTTAATAAGTGCACATGCTCGATAAAAATTTCGCCGATTTGCGCAAAACTAGGCGGCGTGAAATTTTCTTGACGTTTTTCTGCAATTAATTTGCGGATTAACCACGGTTGCCCTACTCCAGCTCGACCGATCATCACTCCAGCACAACCGGTTGCCAACATTTTATCAAGCGAAGCCAAGCAGGCAACGTCGCCATTGCCAATTACGGGGATTTTTAGCTGCTCCACAAAATACTGAATTTGATCATGGCGACAGGGCACATCGTATTTTTCGGTCCAGTGCCGACCATGTACCACTAGAAAATCAGCACCTGCGTCACTCACCGCTTGCGCTAAAGGTGCCATAAATTTTTCTGAGCTGTCACCCTCTACCCGAATTTTAATAGAAACTGGCACGGAAGTATTTTGCTTCATTGCCAAAATCAACTGATATATTTTCGCAGCATCTAACAACAAACTAGAACCTACTCCTTTACTGCGAATTTTTTTCACTGGGCAACCACAGTTTAGATCGATCATATTGGCACCACAGTCTGTAACAATTTTCGTAGCCACAGCTAACTCAGCGGGGTTATTGGCCGATAATTGGAAACTTACGGGACCTTCACGCGGATCTTTCGCGACAAAACGCTGATAAGCTTTTTTGGTATGATGAATTAAGGTTTTACAAGAGATCATTTCCGTACAAGAAAATGCGGGCGCACTGTGTTTCCAGGTCAAATAGCGAAACGGAGCACAACTAACTCCCGCGAGTGGCCCTTGGATGAGATTAACTGGAAAAATTGTATTGCCTACTGCTAACTCTTTTATCAACTGCTACACCATCTTACTTTATTCTTTGCCACACGGTTACCTGGGCAATACTATGCTGAAATTTACGCTGAGTTTCTCGAATCACAAAAGGAACATCTTGTGGTTCTTGCAAGAGAACGAAATGTTCTTTTAAGATTAATTTCATCTTATCTAATGTTGTTACATTCTCACCATTGACTTTAATACCACCCAACCACCTATTTTTCTCGGTATGCTCTTCTAGCCAGGTATAAGGTGAACTTATTACCAAAATACCCTGTAAATTTAATCGTTGGTGAATTTGCTGCAAAAACATTGCGGGATCATACAATCGATCAATTAAATTGGACGCTACAATCAAATCAAAGCCGGTTAAATGTGCGTGTAAATTACAAGCATCGCCTTGGCTAAAATGAATTCTATCAGCTTGCTGACTGCTCACACCCATAGCAGACAAGGTACATTCATAATAATCACAAATCTCACCTTCAGCCACTAAAGCATATTTAATTTTTTGTTGGGTTTGCAATTGTACGGCCGCGTTAATAAAACGCGCGGAAAAATCTACACCAGCCACTTCAGCAAAATGCTTACTTAATTCATAAGCGGTTCTACCGACTGCACAACCTAAATCTAAAGCTTTGCCAAACAGTTTGCTTTTCTGCGCCGCTAAAATCGCAATATCTGCTATGACTTTTGGATAGTTTGCCACAGCAAAATAAGTTCTACCAAAATGAAACTCTAAATATTCTGACAGCAATCGATCGGATTCGTAACCGATTTTTTCTACCACGGGTTTTTCCTCACTTTCCACATAACGAAAACCAGCATGTTGATAAAAATGACGACGAAAAGCATAGCGCGATTCAGCGATTACTTCGTTCCCAGTCGAAATCCAAGAACCCCCTTTCATTAAATTATGTTTACCATCAAACGTAGGAATGGAAAAATCATCGTAGGCTGGATGCACTTTAAAACCAGCAAAACCATTAATGGGTGTTTCGGTCCATTGCCAAACATTACCTATCACATCGTAAAATTCACTTTGCTTAAAATAATCAACCGGGCAAGAGGAAGCAAAATAACAAAGATCGATATTACCGACCGCTTTTTCCCACTGTGGATAATAAGTTTTAATTCCTTGCCGCAAAACATGCCATTCTGCTTCTGTCGGCAAACGAATATTTTTTTGCGTTTTATGGGTATACCAATTGCAAAATGCTTTGCTTTCAAAATAATTGACTTCCACAGGCCAATTCCAAGGCATAGGAATTTCTTCGGCCAACAAACGCAAATAATAGCTATCAGCGCGTTTGCGCCAAAAACGCGGCAATGTAGCTGCAACAAACTGGCGCCAATGCCAGCCTTCCTCTCCCCACCACTCTTGTGCTTCATAACCGCCATCCGCAATAAATGCTAAAAATTCGTGGTTAGAAACCAAGTATTTACTGGCAGCAAAATCTTTCACTACAAATGTGGCATTGCCGTATTCATTATCCCAGCCATAAGTAGCTGCTTGCTCTGGCTTTCCTAACACCACTTCGCCACCCGCCACCTTAATTAATTCATTCTGGGGCGCAACGCCACCTGCTGGAAAACTTTGCCAAAATTGATTTGGGGTTACATATTGCAAAGGCAATTGGCGAATTAACACAGACGAAGTTTCCAAATGAATTCTTTCATGCTCAATTCCCATCAAGATAATCCAGCTAGGATCCTCCCAACGAATGGGTAATTGCAAAGGTAAATTCAGAATAGTTTGGCGCACGACGGCACGTACTTTATTACGATAGTCCCTAACTTCTTGCACGGAAGGCCAAATCACATCGCGTTTATTGATGTCATCCCAGGACATTTCATCCACGCCCACGGCAAATAAAGCCTCAAAATGTGGATTAATTCGTTCGGCAATAATTTTGGTTAAGACTAATTTGTTAATAAAAAAAGTTGCCGTATGCCCAAAATAAAAAATTAATGGGTGGCGTAATGGATCCGCTGTTTGATAATACGCTTCATCACAATTTAACAACGTAAATAATTGTTCGTATAAAGAAAATGTTTCTTCAAAATAAATAAGTAATTCTTGTTTTTTACTGGCAGCATCCCCTTCTGCCAAGAGAATAGTACGGCTACGCGCTGCGTAATCTTTACTGAACTCAGAATTTATGGCTTGCATAGTTTTATCTTCATTAGAATTTTGCAATTACTTCCTTAAGACTAGTCACCACCTCATCAATTTCTTCTATCGTATTATAATAATGCGGTGAAAAACGTAATAATTGCGTATTATTATTGGCAAATTGCATTAAGGGTGAACTAGCAGCGTTCCAAGGCTCTATATTAATAGGCTTTTCCCGCTGCTGCAAAGCACGGCTAATTTCTAGGGCAGAATATGGACTATTCCACAACATAATTCCACTAGCATCCCTCTCCTGATTTGCCGGTTGTAATTGTGGAATACTAGCAATTTGTTCTTGCAAATAATGCGCTAACAACTGAATTCTTTGCCAAATTTGGTTTAAACCCACCTTTTCAGCATAAAGCATGGCCTCCGCTAACCCCAGGCGTATGGCATAACAGCTTTCCCAGGCTTCAAAGATACGTGCGCTGTTAGTATGCAAAGTAAAATTTTGTTTATCGTCTGCCAAATTGACATAGCGTGAATTAGCAAAAAATGCGGTTAATTGCGGTAAATGCTGTGCACGCACATATAAAAAACCCGTGCCGCGCGGTGCGCGTAAATATTTTCTACCCGTTCCAATTAAAAAATCACACTGTATATTTTCTACATCAATTGGTAACTGACCAATACTTTGTGCAACATCTACTGCATAATAACATGGATATTTCTGCAGAAGCTCACCAATCTCTCTAACTGGTAATACTGCACCGCCATGACTGGCAAGATGAGAAATGCTGACTAGTTTTACCTTATTGTTTAACCTGGCTTTTAGACCCGCCAAATCAAAAATACCTTTGTTAACAGGAATAACCTCCAACTCTAGATCATATATTTTTTGCAATTGCAGCAGGGCTAAATAAAAGCCGCCGTATTCCAAGTTTGTTAGCAAAATTTTATCGCCTTTTTGCCAGTTAATCGCATGCAAAAGTACATACCACGCTTGCGTGGCGCCACTGGTTAAAGCAATTTCGTTAGGCTGACAATTAAGAAAACGCGCACAATCAACATAAATTTTATCAATCGCAACGCTATTTTTTCGCTGTGCCTCATAAGGACCTAGTTCTTGCTCTAGTTTAAGGTATTGTTCGATTGTTAAACTTACCGGGACGGGGACTAACGAAGCGCCAGCGTTATTAAAGTGAATTAATTGGCGACAATGGGGAGTATTCGTTCTTTGCAGCTCTATATCCATCGCTGGCATCCGTAAAAGTAGCCCACTTTAACATATCTTTTTCGCGCTGCCTATTGACCAAAAATAGATTAACTGCAACTATTATTTTCAAGGAAATATTTAAGCAAAAGGAAGCTAATGATGACAAAAACCAGCAAATCAGACCTAGCCAAAATCATCGCTTTTACCACTATCAGCACCCTAATCACCACCCAACAAGCTTTAGCGGCAGAGCCTGTTATGGAAAAATGCTATGGCATTGTGAAAGCGGGCCTCAATGATTGCCAAACCGCGACAACATCCTGCGCCGGATCAGCCACAAAAGACAGCCAAGCTGATGCTTTTTTGTTTTTACCAAAAGGTTTATGCGAAAAAATTGTGGGGGGCTCTCTTACCGTTCCGAAAACTACCGTCAAATAATTTACATTAAGGAATCATTATGAAAAAAATAGCGCTTTCTTTAATTAAACTGCTACTTGGATTAGTTTTTTTAACTGCAGCAGCCACAACACAAGCAGCCGAAACTTATACCCTTGATCCAAGTCACACTTATGTACTTTGGCACATCAGTCATTTTGGTTTTTCTAATCCCTCTGGTAAGTGGTTTGCTAACGGCACCCTCCTATTAGACGAAGCGAATCCACAAAACAGTAAAGTCAATGTCACGATTAATATGGCTAGCATTGATAGTGGCATTAAAGAGCTGGACGACCACTTAAAAGGAAAATTATTTTTTGATGTTGCAAAATATCCTACAGCTACTTTTGTCAGCAATAAAGTAACTTTGACTGGTAAAAATACTGCAAAAGTTAATGGAATACTTACCTTGCGTGGTATTGCCAAACCCATTACCTTGGATGTCACTCTCAACAAAACGGGCATAAACCCTATTAACAACAAACAAACCGCAGGCTTTAGTGCTACCGCACAACTGAAGCGTTCAGATTTTGATATTAACGCACTACTACCTGGCTTAGGTGATGATGTCGCCTTGAACATTGAAACAGAAGCTTCTAAAACAACAACCCAAGGATAAATATGTATATCAAAAACACTGAACAACGTTATGGCATTATTACCATTTGCATACATTGGATAATGGCACTTTTGTTAATTGGCATGTTGGCATTAGGGCTCTATATGACTGACCTTCCAACCAGTGCGCTTAAGATAAAATTATTTGGTTTGCATAAAGAATTTGGGATTTTAATTTTAATGCTAGTCCTTGTACGTTTATTTTGGCGTTTATCCAATAAAAGCCCTAGCCTTAACTCGTTACCAACATGGGAACGTTTAGCTGCTCGCGCTGTCCACTGGGCTTTTTATGGTTTTATGTTTGCTCTACCCATATCTGGCTGGTTAATTACCTCGGCTGCCAATTTACCGATTTCTTTTTTTGGCTTATTTACCTTGCCAAACCTTATTGCGCCTAGTGAACAATTAAAATCTTTATTTGGCGAGATTCATGAATGGTTGGCTTATGGCTTAATTGCAACTATTTGTTTACATATTGTCGCTGCTCTCAAGCATCATTTTATTAACAAAGATAATATACTAAAGGGAATGATTTCCTGATCCAAAATGGTAAAACCTATGAAATTAGTCGCTAGCAATAAAGAGTTTAAAATTTTTGAAACTTTCACGGGGATTCATTTAGTTCCCGCTACTTGCACAGAAAAAAGTTTTGCTGACGAAAAATTTGAGCCATTGATATCCGTTAAATTGGATACACATGATAATCGTCTCACTACTGTTATCTCCCAACAACAATTAGTGCGCATTAAAGACGACGAAGGAACCACAGCAAGCCAAGCTAAGCAACAGCGTGCTGTAGAATTTTTAGCAGAATATCTCCAAACATTTGGCGGCAAACAATTTGTTATGTGTGACACTCTGACAGCTGCCATGTTTAAACAATGTGGTTTTACCACTCAAGATCCAACACCAAGCAAACAATTCAGAGTAACCTCACCCCAAAATTTACAACAATCCGCTGATTTTCCAGGTTTTACTGCACAACAGATCCATAATCCTAAAAAATATTTTGCACGTATTTTGGAATTAATGCAGCTTTGTGGTTTCACTAAAGAGAAAATGGCTGATTATCGAAACAAGGGTAATGCTGGAATCCAAGTGATGTGTGACAACTCAAACGTGTACGGTTTGTTTAATCACGAACAAGTATTAGTCGGTCTGTGCCGCGTAGCAGACATAGGGACCAATCATTTGGGACAAAAATTATTATATCTCGGCGATTCCTTAGTTGATCCCAAATATTTTAATCCGCACACATCAGTAACAGAATTTGGTGAACCTAAAGAATCCACTGATGAAGCAACACTGCGTGCGCATGCTACTAAAGTTTTGTACCATGAAGTAAGCAAGCAAATACAAAACTACCAACAAGTTTCCTTGTTAGCGCCTAGAGGTCGCGAAAAAGAATTTGACATAAATTTTAAGTGTATTGCTCCTGCAATCAGCGACACTGAAGCAAAATTAGCATCCTCAGACGCAATTGCTGCAGGAACCATGCTGTTTCGTTTTGGCCCGGCAACACCCAAGTTAGGTGAGGCACTAACTTCACACGCAAAGACCATTGAAACTGTCACAGCAAAAAAAATAGCAGCCGCAAAAAATACCAGAACAAGTTTGGGAGTAATCGCAGGAGGGATTGCTGCCTTAGTTGTTTTTTCAAAATTTTTTCGCGCTGCTAAACAGTCTGGAACTACGGAACAGGCAGCTTCCACTGTTACTCAGCTAGGAGTTTCAACAAAATTGCAGCCCTGATAAATAAAGCTACTTTTAACTATGAATGTAAAATTTTTTCTAAAGGCGTTACCATGCTTAAAAGATTGATTTTATCTTTAATTTTAACTATCTGCCCTGCAATTACTTTTGCTACGCAATGGCAACTAATTCCACAGGAAAGTAGTATTAATTTTACTGCCACACAAAATAATGCCCCGGTCACAGGCGAATTTAAAACTTTTCGTGGCGAAAGTAATTTTGACCCGGCGCATCTTGATAAAAGTAACGTTAAAGTCATTGTAGAAATTAATTCCATTACCGCTAGTTACAGTGATCTTGCCGAAACATTAAAAAGTGCGGATTGGTTCGATGCAAGCCGTTATCCACAAGCAATTTTTACAGCAAACCACTTTGATAAAATGCCGGACAATTCCTACCAAGCACATGGCACTTTAACCATACGCGAAATCACGATGCCTATTACTCTGACTTTTACCTTAAAAAATGATGGCACAAAAGTACAAGCTCAAGGATCGACACTGTTAAGCCGCACACAATTTGGTATCGGTCGTGGTGAATGGACAGCTACGGATGCTGTTAAAGATGAAGTTTCTGTTAATTTTATTATTACAGCTACGCCGAAACCATAACAAAAAAATTACCCCCTAACGGGGACACATCCCAAGAGAGAAGGTATTTGAAAAACAACTAAAAGAAAATTGGATCTATACCCGCTTACACTTCAAAATGCGATTTTTGCATTTTGAAGTGTGGGCGCCATATTAATTGCGGTTGTTTAACGCGCCGAGAATATTTAACAAGCTAATGAAGATATTATACAAAGATACGTATAACGTGATGGTTGCCATAATGTAATTGGTTTCGCCGCCGTGAATAATTTGGCTGGTTTGAAATAAGATAATGCCGGAAGAAAGCAAAACAAACATCGCAGAAACAGCTAACATTAAAGCGGGGATATGGAAAAAGATAGCACCCAAACTTCCCAAGAAAGCCACGATAACACCCACCATTAAAAAGCCGGCCATATAGCTAAAATCTTTGCGGCTGATCATGGCATACGCTGAGAGAGCGAAGAAAATTAAGCCAGTAGCACCCAACGACATCATCACCAATTGGCTGCCGTTAGCAAAATTGTGTAGATAGAAATTTAAAATGGGCCCTAACGTGTAACCCATAAATCCTGTTAACGCAAAAATGGAAAGCAAGCCCCACGCGCTGTTACGTAAATGGGTAGTTAAAAATAACAAACCGAAATAACCAACCAGCATTAACAAAGGATGAACCGGTGGCGCATTGGTAATTAAAGCCAAACCCGCAGTAATCGAGCTGCAAACAAACGTAAGCGCTAATAAAATGTAAGTGTTGCGTAACACAGTATTAGTTGCTAATACCGATTGAGTACCGCGACTAAGAACTAAATTATCGTTTTGCATGAATCTTCTCCCATTGAATAATCGTCAGCTACGACCCACTTTATTATTATAACATATCTGTTCAATTATTACGCTAGTCCCACAAAGGATAGCGCTGCAATTCTATAGCTTCTTGGAAAAAAAGCCGTGTGGAGGCAGCAAATGCTTCCGTATAATCAGACACATAAAAAGCTTTTTGAATATCAGGGCCGCGATTCAGTAAGTTATGATATTCCAATAACCCCTTAACCGCATTGGCAACAATCTGTGACGAATCAATCACTGTTACCTTATTTTGATAATATTTATCAATATGCTGTTTAATCAAAGGATAATGCGTACAACCCAAAATTAATGCCTCTATTTCTTGCAAATTAGGGTGCGATAAATATTCTTTAATAGTGGCCTCGGCAATGTCGCTAGCGGCAAAACCTTCTTCAATTAACGGCACTAATAACGGCGTAGCTAAAGCGCTTAAATCGATCCCTAAATTTAATTCATCTAATTTCTTTTTATAGATATTAGAGTTCACCGTTTGTTTAGTGCCAATCAAGCCAACTTTGCGCTGCGCATAATTTTCCCGCAGATAATTTATGACTGGCTCAACCACGTTAACGACAATCGCTTTACTGCCTACATACTCTTTCACTAAATCATAAGCCGCTGCTGTTGCAGAAAAACAAGCAATCAAAATTAATTTGCAATCTTGCTTGAGCAACATATCGCAAATTTTAATGGAATACGCTTGAATAGCTGCTGTAGATTTATCGCCCCATGGCGCATGCGCAGTATCACCAAAATATACCAAGCTTTCGCGTGGTAGAACTTGCGTAACAGCATGGGCGACGGTTAAACCGCCAATACCGCTATCAAACATTCCTATAGGACTGCTGGAATTATTTTTCATGAATTAAGCCAACGTTTCTAAATATTTGTCAGCATCTAAGGCGGCCATACAACCACTGCCTGCAGACGTTATGGCCTGACGATAAACATGATCCGCCACATCGCCAGCAGCAAATACGCCTGGTACGTTGGTAGCCGTAGCGCCGCCTTCGGAACCACTACGAACAATAATATAACCATCGCGCATCGTGAGCTGGCCTTCGAAAATTTTCGTGTTTGGAGTATGGCCAATAGCAATAAACACACCTTGCAGATCCAGCTTTGTTGCTTCATCGGTTTTAACATTTTTGATGCGTGCGCCGGTAACGCCTGAGTTATCTCCCAATACTTCATCCAATACTGAATCATACGCAATGGTAATTTTACCTTCTTGCGCCTTTGCTAATAATTTATCGATCAGCATTTTTTCAGCACGGAATTTATCGCGGCGATGAATGAGAGTAACGTGATCAGCAATGTTAGATAGATATAAAGCATCTTCCACTGCAGTATTACCACCACCCACCACAGCAACTTTTTGACCGCGATAGAAAAAGCCATCACAAGTAGCACAACCAGAAACCCCTTTACCCATAAAAGCCGTTTCCGATGGTAAACCTAAGTAACGCGCTGAAGCGCCCGTAGCAATCACTAAAGCATCACAAGTATATTGATGCTCGTCACCTTTTAATAAAAACGGACGACGACTGAAATCCACACTTTGGATATGATCAAACACAATTTTCGTATTGAAACGTTCAGCGTGACGCTGCATGCGTTCCATCAAGGCAGGGCCTTGTAACCCTTCTACATCACCTGGCCAGTTATCTACGTCGGTGGTGGTCATCAACTGACCGCCTTGTTGAATACCCGTAATCACTACGGGATTACGGTTGGCACGCGCAGCATAAACGGCGGCAGTATAACCGGCTGGACCGGAGCCAAGAATAATAAGTGGATGGTGTTGTGGTTCAGACATATGCGCGCTCCGCCCTAAATGATGGTAAAAAAACTGTTTTGTAGCGCCCGCCTTCGTCTTACGAATAAAACTACTATGTGCGAATGCTATATTTCATTGCATATACAGCAAACTTAAGTGTGCTTGCAACAAGATTATCTGCCTATGCGATACTCGCATGTTCAAATGTAATAGGTATAATACCGCATCCTTACTCGTTTTTACATCTAGAGGCAGACCTTGCGGCGTTCCTTATCCACACCTATAAAAAACAAGAATAATTCTCCTGTTAAACGACATTTACGGGAAGGGCTTTTAATTGCCTGCTGTGCCGTAGCGTTGTTTTTTCTACTCGCGCTGGTGACCTATCATCGCACGGATATGTCAGCCCACCCTCTTAATGCCGGCGGCCGGGTCGGCATGTGGTTTGCGCGGCTCTTTTTTGACTTGTTTGGTTATATGTCTTACCTGTTTCCCCCGCTGATTGTATATGGTTCCTGGCTAGGATTTATCGCTAGACACCAAGAAACAACACTAGAAACCAGCATCAGCAAGCTACGCATTTTAGGCTTTTTCCTTATTTTACTGGCCGGCTGCGGCTTAATCAGTTTACACAGCTTTGCTTATCATTCTTTCAATGCTGGTGGCATGCTAGGGATTGTTACTAGCAAAGGCTTAGTGCTGTTATTTAACTTTATTGGCGCTACTTTGCTTTTATTAGCAGCCCTACTCAGCGGTATCACTTTAGCGACAGGCTTATCTTGGTTTCACGTGATGGATAAAACCGGGCTGCTTACACTTGCAGCCTTAAATTTTGTAGCAACACAGTGGCAGCTGACTATGGAAAAAATCGCTGCGCGTCGACGTAGTCAACCTAAAAAAACGACCCCGACTATTGCTGCGAAAACCGAACCCAAGATTGCGAAAAAAGCGACGCCCACCCGTGCCGAACCCGAAATTCATCGCCAAATTGAGATCAAACAGCCAGCCCGTCAGTTACCGTTGCCCTTGCGCACGGCTAGTAACCCAGTCAGCGGCACCCTGCCTTCACTAGAATTACTGGATCCACCGGAAAAACCTCTTGATAAAGGCTACTCTAACGAAGATCTAGAACGTTTATCACGCGAAGTCGAATTGCGTTTGCAAGATTTTGGCATCCAGGTACAAGTAGTTGCAGTCCACCCGGGTCCTGTGGTGACCCGTTTTGAAATGCAGCTGGCTGCGGGTATTAAAGTCAGTCGCATTAGCACCTTAGCGAAAGATTTAGCGCGTTCTTTATCCGTGGTAAGCGTGCGAATCGTTGATGTTATTCCAGGTAAATCCGTAGTGGGATTAGAGCTGCCCAATCACAATCGCCAAATGGTGCGTTTGAGCGAAGTATTAACATCGCAACAATACGAACAAGCGCGCTCACCGTTAAGCATGGCTTTGGGTAAGGATATTGCCGGCCACCCAGTCGTGGTTGATTTAGCTAAAATGCCGCATTTATTAGTGGCGGGGACTACTGGCGCCGGGAAATCGGTAGGTTTAAATGCCATGCTATTAAGCTTGCTATATAAAGCTACGCCGGAGCAAGTTCGCCTCATTATGATCGATCCCAAAATGTTGGAATTATCAATTTATGAAGGGATTCCACATTTGCTAGCCCCGGTCGTTACTGACATGAAAGAAGCCGCTAACGCTTTGCGTTGGTGCGTGGCTGAAATGGATCGCCGTTATCGCTTAATGGCGGCGTTAGGCGTGCGAAATCTAGCGGGTTACAACACCAAAGTACAAGACGCCGAACAAAGCGGCAGCCCTATTCCAGATCCATTATGGCGCACCGACCACGGTGGCGAACCGGCATTATTAACGACGTTACCTTACATTGTTGTCTTAGTAGATGAGTTTGCTGACATGATGATGGTGGTCGGCAAAAAAGTGGAAGAGCTGATTGCCCGCATTGCGCAAAAAGCCCGAGCAGCAGGAATTCACTTGATTTTAGCAACACAAAGACCCTCGGTGGATGTTATTACCGGTTTAATTAAAGCTAATATTCCTACTCGAATTGCTTTCCAAGTTTCTTCAAAAATTGATTCACGCACGATTTTGGATCAATCTGGCGCCGAACAATTATTAGGTCATGGTGACATGCTGTATTTAGCCCCGGGTACCGGTATTCCAGTGCGGGTCCACGGCGCGTTTGTCGCGGATCATGAAGTACATACCGTGGTACACGATGTCAAACAACGCGGCACTCCAGATTACATCACAGCAATCACGCAAGACAGTGATAGCGAAACTGGCGGTGCAGAAGGTACAGGCAACAGCGGCGGCGAACAAGATCCGCTGTACGATCAAGCGGTACAAATTGTCATAGAAACGCGCCGTGCTTCGATCTCAAACATCCAACGCCGCTTAAAAATCGGCTACAACCGCGCTGCTCGCTTGGTAGAAGATATGGAAAACGCAGGCTTAGTCAGCCCGATGGAATCCAACGGGAATCGTGAAGTGCTGATTCCCGAGGAGATGGGGTAAATAGCTTTAGCGTTCATGGTATTAAAAGTTCTTAACGGATTTAAGAAATCTTAATTTTATAAAATCAACGTAACTATTCACACCTCCTAAGCTAATCGAAGAGATCCTTCTCCTCTTGTGAGACGCTCCCTTTTTGGACAGAAGGAAACATTCTATTAGCTTAGGGGGTATAAATAGCCTCTGTAGGGGACAAAAATTCATCCAGTGTCGTCATCCTCGTGCGCAGGTCGCCCAGTAAAAATAATAGTATAACTAAACTAGCGCGACCGCAGACACGGGGATCCAGGTTAATAAATTTGCTTACTGGCACCGCAAACCTGGATCCCCGTATCTTCGGCCGTGATACTTTCGGAATCCTAACTATATTCATGGACGGCCTTCGTACGAGGATGACGGCGCCGAGATGTTTTTTGTACCCTACAGAGATAAATCACCATTATCCAAAAAACTTAAGAAAACCTTAATGTTTAACTGCTACCATGCAGCAAAACAAGAGATAACTAAGGTATAAAATCATGCCACTTTCGCCCAAAGAATGCAGTGACCTTTATGAAGAAGCGTTTACTTATCATCATAAAGCTGAATTAGAACGTTCAACGCAATATCCTCCCTTTCAACAAAATGAAAATGGCGAGCTTGTTCCCCATATTAGCATTGAAGCAAACACTAACTATGCGCAAGCCTATTTACGTTTTTCTAAAGCAGCACAAGCGGGTCATGCAGATTCTCAATATATGATGGGTATCTATTCAAAAAATAAATTAGGTGTTACTCCTAAAAATAAAGATGACAGCGAAATCTACTTTGCTAGTGCAGCAGAGTCCTACAAAAAATTAGCGGAAAAAAAAGATCTTGCAGGGTTATATAAATATGGTGTTTGTTATGAATTAGGGCACGGTTGTCCGCAAAATATTGAATCTGCCATAAAACACTATAGGACCGTATTAGAAGTTTCACGTAAAAAAAGAATTATTGTTGAGTTTAGTATCCATGCTGCTGCTCGTTTAGCTCTTCTACTCCATAAACAAGCAAAAAAAGAAAAATCGCAAAAACTTTTTGCAGAAGCTTATGCTGCTTACGAAAACGTTTATCGCATGGCAGCATTTTTTATTGAACAAAATAAAACAAAAAAATATCCTCCTATTGAACAAGAAATAAGAATTGCAACATACACTCTTGGTCGCATGGCTGAATTAGGTCAAGGTACAGATAAAAACCTACACAATGCCATAACGTGGTATAACATTTATCGAAGCTTTATCAAAAACAAAAATAAACCATACCGGCAAATATGCAAAAAAATAGCCGAGCTTTATAGCTTACTTTCTGATTCACCTTTATATGTTGAGGATAAAGATAAACCCGCATTTAAACTATTTATTGATGATCAAATAAAATTTTATAACGATGAAGCTGCCGGTCTAAGTGATTCACATCATGACGTCGTTGCCCAAGCAATCATCACCCCACAAAAAAAAGCACAATTTATTAGGCCGGAGACGGTGCCTGCTGCCACCAAGATGACTAAAGGTGTTGGCAGCCCCAAATCCGATGATCCAAAAGGAGCAAAAAAAACCACTGATTCGGCAACTACTTCCGTTGCCGCAGATCGCAATGATAATGAAGGAGAGGAACCTAAGTTCCATTTTGATAGCGGCATGCAAACAGGCACTCCGGATGAAACCAAAAAAGCTGCTGATTCTGCACCCGCTACTGCTGATGTCACTCGTAATACTGAAGAAAATGTTTTACCTGCGTTCCATTTTGATGATACCCAACTGAATTCTTCGGAAGAAATAAAAGCAGTCGCTAGTCCAATAGCCTCATCACCTACCGCAAGCAAACAGGATAAAGAAGCGGATCATGCAGATTTACACTATGAAATCCAAGTTGGAGAATTAGTAACAGTCGCGCATAATCAAAAAGAAAAATCCTCTAATACAACTACATTAACGACAGAAGAAAAAATAGCTTTTAGCGAAATAGTACAAGCTCAAACAAATGAATCTGTCGAAGAACTCACCGGAGATGATTCAACCGCTATTCCTACTTTCTGGGAATCTGAATCCGAGGATGAAGATGAGAATGAGGATGCTGACGGATTAAAATTAAAAGATACAACCATAAATTTAAGTGAAGCTTTATCGCGATTAGCTGCTGTAGAATCAAAAATTGAACCGGCTTCTACTGAGACAAAATCTGATCCAGCCACCTCAAAAGATACTTTAATAGCAAAAAAGAAAGCTGATACAGCGCCAATTCTTGAGCACCACAATAATGGAACAACGCATGGAATTTTACTAACAGAACCGCAGCGTGATCCCGCATCACAAACAGCCGCTTCAGTAGGAATAGAACTTAAATCTGATGAATTATTATCTCTTGCGCAGCAAAGCGAATCACCCGATGATGGTTATGTAATCGAAACAGTTAACTTCCAACTAAAACATCAAAATGATCCTGGAATTTTGCATACTCTAGCAAAGAGTTTCGAAAATAAATTACCAGAACTGGCAAAGCAAGCATTAGATAAAGCTATAAGTAAATTAAAAGAAGCCATAGACATAACTAGCGATCCAGAGAAATTAGAAAATTTGGCTGGCCGTTTCCGCAAAAAATTTCCTGATTTAGCTAGCGAAGCTGCAAAAAAAGCAAGCGATGAGCTGGGTAAAATTGCATTAGAAAACAAATCTGCTCTAGCTGATTATATTCAGAAAAAGGAAAAAAAAGCATTACAAAGTTTAAAACATGTTTTACAAGATGAATACGAGCAACATGAAAAAGAGTTAGCGTCAGAAAATAATCCAGATATTTTATTTGCATTAACTAATAAACTTAAACATCAATTTTTTGATCTAGCAGAAAGAGCGGGCAACAAAGCCATTGATTTAACTAAAGATCATTCCAAACTACAAGAATGGGTTGCATTTTTCAAAAAAAATGGATTTCTAGCATTAGCATTTAAAGCACTTACCAAGTCACACTATGAATATAAACATGAATATACATTAGAATATGAAGCAGAAAAAATGGCTTTTTTAAATCTACTTAGAGAAAAAGAAGCTAAGGCACTTGCAGAAGGAAATGCTGCCCAATCTACAGATGAAATGTTACAAGAATTAGGGCTGCCACCAATAGATCAAACTTCAGCGCCGTCAGCAACACCAACAAAAAAAACCTCATGGTTTTCTCGCTTAATAAAATCTCCTTCCGCTTCGGCAACACCTAAATCAGCCACCAGCGCGAGTACCTCTGCCCAAAAACCGGCAAGATCACCCTCCTCTGGGCCTGCGACACCAGCACCAGGCTCTAGAAGACCATTGTCCATTGCACCGGCTGGTGCTGCATCTCCAGCAAAAAGACCATCAAGCTCGACTTTCTTGGGAGCTGGAAGTCCGCTGTCGCCACAACGTAAGAATTCAGGTTCAAGCAGTTCTGCGGGAAGTCCACAAGCTGCTGCTTCTGCATTACCTCCTGCAGCTGCTAGTAGTGAAACTGACGCTCCGCCAGCTAAGCACACTATGTGAGAATTGTTGTATTAGTTTTATAAATTAAAGAGAGTTTAATTATGTTTTTTTCTATGAAAGTAACACAAACATTTGAACCTGACCGAACATTTAGGCCACCCGCTTTATCCGCCCTAGTTGCAGCTGCTAGGAAGGCACAGAAAATAGCTGGCGATGAAAGTAAGAAGGATAACGAGGAAGCTAAAAAAGAAAAAGTCGCATCGCGCAAACGTAAACGATCTGCGAAAGGAAAAGAAGCTAAAAAAGCTGCGAAATCAATTGAAACTGCAAAAATTGCAGAAACTGCAGAAGTTGCGCAGCCTGCCAGAAAAAAACGCCGGCGTGCAACTGCCGCTCCTGCAATCAGCGAACAAGAGACTAGCGAACAAAAACAACTTAACCAACTGGTAGTTGTCACTAGACCAACCCCTACAACTCCGGAATTATTCACCACCCATGTTTTCAAGGGTTTTTTACCTGCTAAAACTCAGGCTGAGCGAATTCCCAGTCTGGTTTTAACTGAAATTCCAGCAGAGTCCTTAAGCGACAACAGCACAATACCTAAGAATACCCATGAAATTATTTCTGTCTATATGCAAAGAAATAATTCTAGCTGGGCAATAACTCTTGATAGAGTATCAGCTACTGATTGCTATAGCTGTTTTTCAACAGAAGCACTAACCTATATTTTCTCGCAAGACTGGACATTAAACGTTCGAGAAAAAAATATCTCGTTTTCATCAGACTTAGTAGAATCCAATGAAACACGATTTTACATAGTGAAAGTACAAATGAAATCTTTCACCATGAAAAAATCTTCTTTCAGTACACCAGAGCAAAATACAACGGAACAGCATATTGACGAAATGGCACATATTTTACGAGAAATGCCATCTCAATTACCTATTTTTTTACAGGATAGCGGATTATTTCAACAACTATTAAGTAGCACACAATCACCGGCGGTTATAAAATTTGTTTCTACTAGTTTCCCACAAAATTTTGAACAATTGGATGTAAATGATCTTTACCTATTGGCAACTGCACAAGATTATGAAAAATACGTAAGGCTAGCTACATTACTTAAACAAAAAGATCCTGATTATTTAAGCAAGATAAAACCTGCTGCTAACCCTCTCTTAGCATTAAGTAAACATCCTCTCAACTTACCCTCATCACAAGCAACTAACATACTTGATTTTATCAATAAAGAGCAGAGTATGCTTTATGCCTTGCTTGAACAACCACAAGCGGAAGCATTTGCAAGATTTCGTCTTTTGCAAGCTCCGACTTTTTTTGTTTGTATGGTCCCCGCTGGACAAATCAAACTAGAGTTTACTCATAACATCGAGCCTTCAGTATTTACTCGCGTTTTCAATCTGGAAATCCAACAGCTACCTCGTCTTGTCCCCCAGCTGCAACAAAAAGTCTCAGCTAGTACAGCTGCTTCTGCCGCCACAGAAACCAAGGACTTGAATTTTGGTGGTACACCTACACTTTCTTTGAATGGTGCGGATGCAGGTGCCGGTGCTGGCAGCTCTGCTAGCTCACTGGGTCTAACTGCACCTAGAAGTGCAGCGCAAGCTGCAGCATCGTTTGCTAGCAGTGCAGCTGCTTTTGGGTCTCCAGTACATAGAATAGCCCCTGCTTCTGCAGCAATCTCTGCTCAAAATAGCACTACCAGCCAAACTCAAAGCCATGTGTCGCAAGTACGACCTTAAACTCGCGGGACGGCTTATAGTTTTTTAATAAAATATAATTGACATTAAATATTTTAAATATTAAATTATAATTTCTTACAACAAATACACAAAGGAGCCTTCAATGAAAGTATTAAAAGCCGTTGCATTTTTACCTGCCTTGATCAGTTTGAGCTTTGCTGGCAATGCAATAGCCGCTCAATATCCCTGTCCTTCACCTAGCCAAATCCTCGTTTTATTCCCAACACCAATTTTTGCCATGTGGTTTTCTGGTGTTACTTACCCTACTGCCATTGGCAACGGCAGTGGTATAGGCGGAGTTCAAGTAGGCGCCTTTCAATTTTCCAGCGATCAAAATGTTACAGTCAATGGTAGACCCGGCTGGGCCTGTTTCTATGGATCTAGCACTCATGCCACTGGCAATGACTTAATTAAAAAAGCAGAACAAATACCAACCGCTATGCAACCTTTATTAGAATTAAAAGAATTACAAGATAGCAATATTGGTTTTATTGTTTACGAGAAAAAATAATTTAAAGGAAAGTAATTAGAGACAATTCATAATTTGGAAATAAATGGGTTGTCTTTAATATAAAAACGTAAATGTCGTTTTGCCCAATGTTTGGCATAGTCCACACCTATGCGTGGTCGTTTGATGATTTTAAAATTACCGCTGTCAGAACTTTCTGCGATAAAAAAATCTTTGCTTAGCATGTCATGCCCGTGCAAACGTTTATCGATGCTCATTGCTTTACACAATAAACCAGGGCCTTGTGTGCGCTCAGTAATATTTTTAATAGGTTCTAGTGCCCGTAACAATACAGCCGCAGCGTGACCCTCGCGTTCTGTCACTACATTCATACAGTAGTACATGCCGTAAATTAAATAAACGTAGGAATGACCGGGTGGCCCAAACATCACTTGCGTGCGTTTAGTTAAACCGCGCGCTGAGTGCGCGGCTAAATCATGCGGGCCTAGATAAGCTTCTACTTCGACAATTTTGCCAATGCGCTTTGTTCCATCGACTGCGTGCACTAAGTATTTACCGAGTAAATCTTTTGCGACAACAATGGTGTCTCGATCGTAAAATTCGCGATTTAATTTTTTCATACCAAACTTCGGGCTGCCAACATCAGTTGTTTCATTTCTTTTACTGCGGGTACTAATCCTGTGAATACAGCGCGGGCAATAATGCTATGGCCGATATTTAACACCATAAATTCAGGGATGGCAGCAATAGCTTGCACATTTTGATAATTTAAGCCGTGGCCAGCGTTGACAATAAAACCCGCTTGCTTAGCCCACGTTGCTGCTTCTTGAATACGTTGCAACTCATGCGCTTGGATAGCTGGATCTTGAGCATCCGCATAGCAACCCGTGTGAATTTCAACTGCGGGTGCTTGGCAATATAAGGCAGCTTCTAACTGTCTTACGTCTGGATCAATAAACAAGGAAACTTCGATTCCTGCATCTGCTAAACGCCCACACGCTGCGCGGATTGCATCTTTCTGACCAATAACATTTAAACCACCTTCCGTAGTTAATTCTGCACGACGTTCTGGCACCAGACAACAATGACGCGGTTTAATATGGGCAGCCAAAGTAAGCATTTCTTCAGTGATTGCCATTTCTAAATTCATCGACGTTAACATGACTTCTTTCAGTATGTGCACATCACGATCTTGAATATGACGTCGATCTTCGCGCAAATGAATAGTAATGCTATCAGCCCCAGCTTCTTCTACCAATAAAGCCGCTTGTACCGGATCTGGATAGCGGGTACCGCGCATTTGCCGCAATGTTGCAACGTGATCAATATTCACACCTAAATAAAGTTTATTTTTCATTAACAACCTCCTAAAGTGTATCTCTATTAATTCGTAACTATTCACACCCTAATCGAAGGGACTCTTCTCCCCTTGTGGGACGTGTTTCCTTTTGGGGGAGAAAGTGCCCGTTAGGGCAAATGAGGGGTGATCTTAAATAAACAACTCACGGCTGCGAATGGGTTTTCCACCTAACAAATGTCCCAGCGCGAGCCGCAATAAACGTTTAGCATCACGTAAATAATTTTCCTGCACCAATTCATCATTGTGTAACGCCAGCAAACTTTCACCTAAAAAAACTTGCGCTGAAGAATTGCTGGCAGATTGGTGCCGCAGCAAACCGCGATGCGGATCAAAATAGTAAAATTGCTCTGGTTGTATCGTAGCACCAGAATGCGCTTCACGATCTAGCTCTAAAGCATATCCTAACTCTAACAGTAATTGCTTTTCAAACTCACGCAAAACAACTTGCTGTGACTTGCTGCGCAAATGAATTAATGCTTGTTGATAAGCTTGAAAAAGTTGTGGATGCGCATCATAACGGTGCAGTAAACGCATTAATAATTCATTTAGATAAATACCACACAACAACACTTCGCCAGCTAGATTTGGTAAATTTCCATTGGCCTCTGCTGCTGTTAATGTCATTAATTCTGCTTTACCACTCCAGGATACGAGCAAAGGCACAAATGGCTGCAACAATCCTTTAAAACGTGAGCGTGGCCCTTTGGCCCCACGAGCCACTGCACTCACCCGACCCTGTTCTTCCGTGAATAATTCTAACAATAAACTAGTATCACGATAGGCTCGCGCATGCAGTACATAGGCTGGTTGCAATAAAATAGAATTCGACAAAAAAATTCCTTGTTTTAAACTATAATCAATGTGATCAGTTTAGTTACTCATCATCGTAGCCTAAGCTTTTTAGCGCTCTGGCATCATCTGACCAATTTTCTTTTATCTTTACCCAAAGTCTTAAAAAAACTTTTTGCGCGAATATTTTTTCTAAATCCATACGCGCGCGTTGGCCGATCATTTTAAGGCCTTCACCTTTCTCGCCGATTACAATGGCTTTTTGACCTTCACGTTCTAACCAAATAATGGCGCTAATATGCAATATTTTTCCTTTGGTTTTGAATTCTTCTATTTCAACGGTCAATGCATAAGGTAATTCTTGATGTAAATACCGAGTTAGTTTTTCGCGGATAATTTCTGCCACCAAAAAACGATCGCTGCGATTAGTAATCTGATCATCCGGGAAAAGTTGCGGGCCCTGCGGTAAAAATTTTGCTAACAATTTTTCTAACGCCGCAACATTTTCGCCATTTTTTGCAGACAGAGGAATTACATCGGCAAACTTCATTTTTTGCATTAAGGCTTCCATATGTGGCAATAATGCGGTTTTTGGTTGAATTTCATCGATTTTATTAATAATTAAAATGACTGGATTTGTCAGCTTTTGTAGTTTAGTTAAAATCCATTCGTCTTCATCGGTCCAGCGCAAACCTTCCACCACAAACCCTATTACATCTACTGAGGTTAGCGCTTGTTGTGCAACCCGATTCATATATTGATTTAACGTGTGTTTAGCTTTTTTATGTAAACCAGGAGTATCCACATAAATAGTTTGTACTTGTTCGAGGGTTTTGATCCCGAGAATTTGATGGCGAGTAGTTTGCGGTTTATGCGAAGTTATACTAAGTTTTTGGCCCAAAATTTTATTGAGCAAGGTTGATTTACCTACATTAGGACGGCCGACAATAGCGACATAACCACAAGCAATAATTTGTTCTTCAAGCATGTTGTAATGATTCCAAGATTTTTTGCGCCGCATCTTGTTCGGCATGACGACGATTGCTAGCAATACCTATCGCGCGATAAGGCAAACCAGCGATCGTACACTCCACATGAAAAATTTGCTGGTGTGCGGCACCTTCAATTTTTTGGATAGTATAAACAGGCAAAGGAAATTTATGAGCCTGTGAATATTCTTGCAATTGTGTTTTTGGATCTTTTTGTACAGCAAACTGTTTAGGATCCGCCAAGCGTGTGGCATACCAAGTTAAAACACACGTTTGACAAACTGTCATACCACCATCTAAATAAATAGCCCCGATCACCGCTTCTACTGCATCTGCCAAAATAGATGTACGCTGTGACCCGCCGCTTTTTAATTCGCCCATTCCTAACCGCAGATAACTCCCTAATTCAAATTCATATGCCAATTGCGTTAAGGTCTCAGCACGCACTAAATTAGCGCGAATGCGGCTTAATTCTCCTTCTTTTGCCTCGGGGTATTTAGCAAAAAGAGCGGCCGCAATAACAAAATTCAATACGGAATCACCTAAAAATTCTAAGCGCTCATTATTATTGTTAGGTTGAAAACTGCGATGGGACAACGCATCTTCCAACAACTGTTGGTTACTAAACGTATATCCCAATTTTTTACATAAAATATTTAAACCAGTAATCATCGCTACGTCACTTTTACTGTATAACTTGCCCTACACGATCCCAACGGAATCTATGAGTATCGCTATCCCAACTTAACCAGATAGCAAATGCTTTACCCAATAAATTCTGTTCTGGCACAAAACCCCAATAACGACTGTCATTACTATTATCGCGGTTATCACCCATCGCAAAATAACTATTGGGTGGAACTACTAATGAAAAATCTTGCACTGGCGCATCTGGACGTACATAAATTAAATGCTGCACACCATTTAAATTTTCTTGATATTCTTGCACCGGCCATTGCTGCCCTGCTTCATCGGTATCTACTGCCGTACCAATATATTTTTGCGTGGCTTCTTTGCCATTTACTGTTAGTACTTTATTCACATAACTAATATGATCGCCGGGGCCACCAATTACGCGCTTAATAAGATTCATCGAAGAATCAACTGGGCTATGGAATAAGAAAATATCGCCAATTTTTGGTTCTTGCACGGGGTAAATTTTGGTACGAATGACCGGTAAGCGTAAGCCATAAATAATTTTATTGGCTACGATAAAATCGCCGACCAACAGTGTTGGTTTGTCTGATCCTGAAGGAATTCTAAACGGTTCAAGCAAAAATGAACGTAATATTAATACCAACAAAAGCACAGGAAAAAACGAGCGCGCGTATTCAAACAACATTGGCATTTTGGCATTGGTTGCTTTGCGTTTAGGCGCAAAAACCAGAATATCAAGCAATGCAACCAAACCACTAATAAGAACTGCCAAGGTAAGAACTAATTCAAAATCAAAGTCCATAAAATTTTTCTCTTAATTAAGTTTATTTTTTATCTACGCGTAACACCGCTAAAAATGCTTCTTGCGGTATTTCTACTTTTCCTACTTGCTTCATGCGTTTTTTACCCGCTTTTTGTTTTTCTAACAATTTACGTTTACGCGTTATGTCACCGCCGTAACATTTCGCTAACACGTTTTTTCGCAATGCTTTTACCGTTTCACGGGCAATAACATGCGAACCAATAGCCGCCTGAATGGCAACTTCAAACATTTGACGTGGAATTAATTCCCGTAACCGTTCTGCTAATTGTCTACCGCGATAAGCTGATTGATTGCGATGCACAATTAAAGCCAATGCATCTACTTTTTCACCATTAATTAAAATGTCTAACTTCACACAATCCGCCGTTTGAAAACGAACAAAACTGTAATCAAGCGAAGCATAACCACGACTGACCGATTTCAAGCGATCAAAAAAATCTAATACCACTTCACCCATAGGTAATTCGTAGGTCATCGCTACTTGTTTACCTACATACAACATTTTTGTTTGCACACCGCGTTTTTCGTTACACAAAGTAATTACGCTGCCCAAATATTCTTGTGGCACTAGCATATTAGCTTGCACGATGGGTTCGCGGATCTCAGCAATATAATTAGGTGCGGGCAATTTCGAAGGATTATCAATTAACAGCGTTTCGCCTTTGGTAGTGACAATCTCATAAATAACGGTAGGGGCTGTAGTCAGTAAATCAAGATCGTATTCCCGTTCCAAACGCTCTTGCACAATTTCCATGTGCAACAATCCCAAAAAGCCACAGCGAAAACCAAAACCCAAAGCATCCGACGTTTCTGGTTCATAAAACAATGAAGAATCATTTAAGCTGAGCTTGGCTAAAGCATCGCGAAAAGCTTCGTAATCTTCGGCATTAACTGGGAACAAGCCAGCAAACACTTGTGGATGCGCTTTTTGAAAACCTGGTAACGGTTGGCTAGCCGGATGATTGGCATGCGTTAATGTATCCCCGACGGGGGCACCGTGAATATCTTTGATACCTGCAATTACAAAACCTACTTCCCCCGCACTCAGTTGTTTTTTCTCTACGCGCTTGGGGGTAAACACCCCAACTTTATCGACCAAATGCGCCCGGCCAGTGGACATCACCAGCATTTTTTCTCCTGCTTGCAGGGTGCCCTCTTTGACACGCACTAGCGAAACCACCCCCAAGTAGCTATCAAACCAAGAATCGATAATTAAGGCTTGTAAAGGAGCTTGTGGGTCGCCTTCGGGTGGCGGTATTACTTCAATCAAGCGTTCCAGCAAATCCGCGACACCCAACCCCGTTTTAGCGCTGACACGCACCGCGTCTTGTGCAGGAATGCCGATAATATCTTCAATTTCCTGAATAACGCGTTCAGGTTCAGCCTGTGGCAAATCAATTTTATTTAACACGGGAAGCACTTCGAGCTTTTGCTGAATCGCGGTGTAACACACTGCTACCGTTTGCGCCTCTACCCCCTGCCCAGCATCGACCACCAGCAAAGCACCTTCACAGGCTGCTAAGGAGCGTGATACTTCATAAGAAAAATCAACGTGGCCTGGCGTATCGATAAAATTTAACTGGTAGTTCTCGCCATTTTTAGCGCGATAGTGCAAGGTAACACTTTGTGCTTTGATGGTGATACCACGTTCGCGCTCGAGATCCATGGAGTCTAGCACCTGCGACTCCATTTCGCGGTCGCTTAAACCGCCGCAGATTTGAATAAAACGATCGGCCAAGGTGGATTTACCGTGATCGATATGCGCAATGATAGAAAAATTTCGAATGTTTTGCATGCAAAAATAGGGTACAAAATTTAAGGGTACCTCTAAAACACGCGTTTTGTTTCAAAACAAGGCGCGACACTAGTGAGCAGCGCAGCGGCGCAATATTGAAGCAAATAAGCAATTTTTAGAGATGTCCTTTAAGATTAAAGTTGCAACATCATAGCTTATACTGAGCACGCTTTCCATTAGCGGATGAGTTATTACAAGGGTTTTTATGTTGTAAATGGACGCGCAGACGCCGAAAGGCATCCGGTGCCATGGCATCGGACATAATCATAGCCGAAATACGGCGTTTTTTACCTTTTTCTTTGAAGTTCAACAGGACAAAATAGCAGCTACAAATACTGTTGCCTAATAGTTTCGCGGTTTTAACCTGACCTTGCCAGTCGACGATCCACCAGTCTCCCCCATCGTCTTGCCTAAACCGCACAATAGCAGGCTGACTTCTATAACGTCGCCAAACAATTACTGCGCTGCCGCAACATAAAAGCAACACTAAGCATTTTAACCAAAGAGCTAATGGCACTAACAGTGCAATGATAATGGCGCCAATATGCTGCAGCGAAAAAATTAATGCTAAGCGCCAAGAAAAATTTAATTCATAGATGTTTAGCATTACGAATAATCTGGATCAAATGAACAAAACGGTCATCACTAGGCTTTTCTTTGGTTACTAACCAGCGATATAGATCTTGATCTTGGCAAGCTAGCAACTCTTCAAATAAACTTTGATCACTCGCGTTTAAATCTTGAAATTTTTGCTCAAGAAAAGGTAGCAACATTAAATCTAGTTCTAACATGCCTCGACGACAGTTCCAACGCAGACGAGCTAAACGATTTTTATCAAACATAATGTAACTCAACGAAAAGGTGCACTAGCCGGTTTTTCAGGAACAGATACTGGAACATTCGCTGGCGTTTTAAGATAACTTTCGTCTATCAACATTTGCTGGATCAAACGCGCAGTACTATCCGTCATAATTGCCGTACCAACCGAATGTGGCTCCGGATCATTCGGCGGAAAAATGTCTTTAGAATAATATTTTGGATCGATGTAAATAGCGTGAATTCCTGCTTGCGAAATTGGCACGTACTGCGGCGAGCTATCTTTACCCTTATCATAATATTTTAATTCTAATTGTTTATAAATAGGATCGATGGGATCAATACGGCCATCTTTATTTTTATCAAAAATATTTAACACCACATCACTGGCAAAATAAGCATCTTGAGAATGATCAAAAGGGTTACTGCTTTGATGCAACATTAATATTGCATCTTCACCATTAAATACTCCTGGCATGGAAAGATGCTCATCTGCATTCATATCTACCAATAAAACTTTGACGCCTTGTTGTGTTTGCGCCAACGAAGAGATTTCTTTCTTAATGGGTTCTGATATTTTCACCAAAGACGATGCTGGATACTGCAATGGTCGTGTCAAACGATAATAGCTGTAGCCCCATAGACTCCATATGATAACTAATAAGATGACTATTATTGTTATTATCCAGCTGCTTCTATCCATCTTTAAATGCTCCTGGCCCTGTTACTTAAATTCTAGCATTTGTCAGTGACGAAGGCCAAAATTTTAAGTTTTTTTTCGCTTGCTTACTCACAACCATTTTTGTAGGTTGAGCTGACAACCCCAGCTTTTTGGTTATTTTTGTACTTCACATACGTTGGGTCTAGCAGCCCACTCTACTGGATTTTTAAAACATGTGATGAATTAATCACAGCCTTTTGGGTAGCAGATTTTGTTAGTGCCGCTTGTGCACTAGCTATTGCTTTCAACAAGGCCTGACCATCAGAGCTATCGGGTGCATATTTTGGCAATAGCTGTTCCCAATAATTAAGCGCGGTTTGATAGTCGTGTTGTTGATAAGCAGCCACTGCCAACAAATTAAGCGCCAAATCATTATGCGGATCCAGCTTCAGTAAACGCTTTAATAAATCGGTGGGCTTACCCACTAAACTATTTTGCTTAAAATACAGTGCTTGTGCGTATTGAAATAAAATAGTTGGATTGTTTGGCTGTAGCTGTTGTGCTTGCGCGAAGGCTGCAGTAGCTGCTGGAAATTGTTGCACACTCATATACAAACGACCTAATAAATACCAACCTTGTGCACTGGTTGGATTTTGCACCAAATGTTGTTTTAATTTAGCAATCACTTGATCAGGCGTACTAAGTTCAGCACGTAATTTTTCCGCAGCAATAGCTTGTTGCTGCAATATCACTGCTTTAGTCAAACCTTGACTATTACCCCATTGCCAATAAGCAAACATGGCCAAACAGGGCAAAATTCCCCCTAACATAATGAGAGTAAACCAACGATAGGATGACGGAAGCTGTTCCAGCCAGCCATGTGTTTTTTGCGCAGTATCTAACAGCAAACTATGTTGTAATTCCTCACAATTAATTTGATATTGCTCATTACTGAGCGCTCCGTGGTTAACTGCCAGTTGCAAATCTTTTAATTGTTCTTGATAAATTGCAATATTTGTCGAAGCTCGATTGGGATCGTGCATTTTGCTAGGCTTTAGCAATGGCCAAACCACGAAGGCTAATGCTCCTAAGAGCATAACTGCAATCACCAACCAAAATAACATCATAGATGTTTTACCTCATTAGCCAACAGTTGCTGTAGTCGATTTTTTTGTTCTTCACTTATAACCGGCACAACAAATTTTTTTCGTCTGACACAACCCGACCAAAATAACCAACCTAAGCCCAATAATAATAAAACAAAAGGACCAAACCACAAAAAATAAGTCATTTGCGTCACTGGTGGTCGAAACAGCACATAATCACCATAACGCTGCACCAAATAATGCGTAATTTGCGGCTCCGATGCGCCTTGTTGTACTAATTGCGCAATTTGATTACGTAAATCATTGGCCAACGTAGCATTTGAATCTGCTAACGCTTCATTTTGACAAACCAAACAACGGTATTCTTGCGTTAGCTTGGCAAATAAAACTTTTTGCTGATCGGTCGCAAATTGATAAGTGTCTTTGGTGTCTGCCCAAATTGTTGTTGCGAGCAAACTCAGCAAAATGAAAATCATTATTTTATTTTTCATAAAAAAAATCTGCGCTGACTTATTTAAGATCAAAGGCACTACCTGGTAGGTTGGGCTGACAAGCCCAACATTCCTTAAAGGAGCGTCATTAGTATTTTAAGATTTACTTTGTAAACTCACAACTAATGGCAACACCTTACTACGCCAAATTTTTGTGGTTAACGCCCCTACAATTTTATAGCGAATAATTCCCTGTTTATCGATCACAAATGTTTCGGGTGTACCATACACGCCTAAATCAATCGCTATTTTCCCATCGCTATCTACCGCAGTTTTTTGATAGGGGTTACCATAATTTTGCAACCAACTCTGCACATCTTTTGTATCATCTTTATAAGCTAAGCCATAAATGGTAACTGCTTGTTGGCGCACTAAATCCATTAAAAATGCATGCTCGGCACGACAATTTAAACACCAGGTGGCCCACACATTTAATAATGAAACTTTGCCACTGAAATCTTTATTGCTGAGATGAACATTCGCATTTTCAACGGTTGGTAAATCAAACGTAGGAATAGGTTTATTCAATAAAACCGACGGCAGCTGGCGCGGATCTAAATGTAAACCACGCCATAAAAATAATAAAAGAATTAAAAAAATTATAATTGGGCTAAAATAAGCAAGTCTCATGCTATGTTAACCACCTTTCGCTGAGTTTAACGCAGATTCTGCGGCAACAATTGCACTAAACGCTTTTTGTTTTTTCGATGCACCTATCGCTAACAATCCGCCTGCCAGCATAAATAAGCCGCCAAACCAAATCCATCTTACAAAGGGTTTGTAATAAATTCGCACCGACCAAGCGTTATTAGGCAAGGGTTCGCCTAAAGCAAGGTACAAATCGCGAAACACACCGCCATCAATAGCCGCTACCGTCGTTGCAGTCTGCTCAGAGGTGTAAATACGTTTTTCTGGGGTTAGAAAGGTTCCCGCATGTCCTGCTTGCGCCATCCGAAAAACACCGCTCACCCCCGTGTAATTAGGTCCGCGCAAATCGTTTAGACCTAAAAATTTAACGCTATAGGCACCGATAATCGTTGTATCACCGATTTGCATTTGCACATCGCGCTCAATTTTATAATGTGTGGTGATGGTGATGCCAATAGTACAAATAGCCATGCCTAGATGTGCCAACACCATACCCCATTGTCGTTGCGACAAAAATTGTATGCCGCCGCGTTGGCGTGCTTGCAACCAAACAGCTTGTCCCGTAGCAAAAATTACCCAACTGGCCAACGTAATGCCCACCACAACCATCAGCGGTATTTGCCAGGAGTTAATTAATAATAAAAACAAACCTAATATCACCACTAAACTTAAGGGTAATAACAATCGTTGCCATAATTGTTTGCCGGCCATTTTGTGCCAAAAACACAGCGGTCCTACTCCCATAGCAAATAATAACGGGATCATTAAAGGAATAAAAACGGTATTAAAATACGGGGGGCCAACCGAAATTTTCCCTAAACCTAATGCGTCTAAAATCAGCGGGTACAACGTGCCTAGTAACACCGTACTCATCGCGATAATCAAAAAAATATTATTAAGCAACAAAAAAGTTTCGCGTGACAGTAATGCAAAATAACCTTTACTGCTGAGCTTTGGTGCGCGAATAGCATACAGTAATAATGCTCCAGCTATCACCAAAGCTAAAAATTCCAAAAGAAATTTTCCACGCGTAGGATCTTCGGCAAATGCATGCACTGAAACTAATACACCGGAACGCACTAAAAAAGTTCCTAACAAACTCAAGGAAAAAGCGCAAATTGCTAAGAGCACGGTCCAGCTTTTTAATTGGCCGCGTTTTTCTGTCACAATTAAGGTGTGAATTAAAGCGGTGCCGGTTAACCATGGCAACAACGAAGCATTTTCTACAGGATCCCAAAACCACCAGCCGCCCCAACCAAGAACACGATAAGCCCACCAACTACCTAAGGTAATCCCCAAGGTTAAAAAGCACCACGCAGCGATCGCCCAGGGTCTAGCCCAACGTGCCCACGCTGCATCTAAGCGTCCTGTTAATAATGCTGCCATGGCAAAAGCAAAAATTACTGCAAAACCAACATAACCCATGTACAGCATAGGCGGGTGAGTAGCCAAGCCTGGATCTTGTAACAGTGGATTCAGATCGATGCCTTCTAACGGCGACGTCGGTAAATAACGCTGAAAAGGATTAGACGTTGTTAATAAAAATAAAAGAAAACCTACACTCAACCAACCTAAAATTCCTAATATTGCCGCACGTAATTCGATGGACAACTCTTTACTTAAACACGCGACAGCGGCCGACCAAAACCCCAGCATCGTGACCCACAACAATAAAGATCCTTCATGCGCACCCCAGACCGCAGCGATCCGGTATATCCAAGGTAAATGCGTATTAGAATTTTCGGCAACATATACGACAGAAAAATCATTGCTATAAAAAGCATAGGTTAAACACGCATATGCGATTAACACAAATGTAAACTGACCTAACACAGCGGGTTTAGCCAATTGCGCCCATGTTACCTGTTTACTATAAATTCCTAGCAATGGAAAAATCGCCTGCACCAATGCCAAGCAAAGCGCTAAAATTAAGGCAAATTGACCGAACTCAGGAATCATGCAGGAGCCTTCTTCATAAATTCTTTTACTGCCGCTGGCATATAACGCTCATCGTGCTTTGCTAACACTTGATCGGCTATTACTACCCCTTGCGCATTTAATTTTCCTTCTACTACAACGGACTGCCCTTCACGAAATAAATCCGGTAATACACCCGTGTAATTGACTCGCACTTTATTAGCCTGATCGGTTACGTCAAAAGAAATTTGTAAGCTATTGGGAGCACGTTGCACACTTTTTGCTGCCACTATACCACCCAAACGAAATTCATGATTGACCGGCGCCACTCCGCTTACTATCTGTGTAGGACTATAAAACAAGTTAATATTTTGTTGTAACGCATATAATGCCAGCGAAGCTGCCATGGCAATGGAGCTGATAATTACTACAATAAATATTAAGCGCTGTTTATGGTGACGATTCATAGCTGCGTAAAGGTACGAACAAGTTCTTGCCGATAACGTACATAATTGCGATATGAAATTATGCCGTTGCTAATTAACACCAGAAAAAATATCAAATAAGCCGTCCATACATAAAATGCATAACCACCCATGGAAAAAAATTGTAGCAAAGTATTTGACATCGTTTATCTCATCGTTACTAATAAATCCCGCACCCAACTACTCTTGCGTTCCCGTTTTAAAATTTCCGTACGCGCTCGCATCATCATGAGTGACAAATAATAACAAACAAACGCAGCAATCATGGCTAACAATGGGTGCAACATCGTCGGTGCAATTAATGAAGGTCCAAATAATTTAATGGTGCTACCTTGATGCAACGTATTCCACCAATAAACTGAAAAATGAATGATAGGCAAATTAATCACACCCACTAGCAATAAAATGCTACTAGCCTTTGCTGCATTATCGCGATCAGGAATTGCCGAGCGCAAGGCAATTATACCTAGATACAAAAATAATAATATTAATTCCGATGTTAAGCGTGCATCCCACACCCACCAAGTTCCCCACATCGGTTTACCCCATAAAGAACCAGTAATTAATGCTAATGCAGTAAACCATGCGCCTAACGGCGCGCTCGCAGCAATAACCACATCGGCCAACTTAACCCGCCAAATTAACAAAACGGCAGCGGCGCCTGCCATAATGCCATACACCATTAATGACAAAAATGCGCTAGGCACATGGATGTAAATAATTCGAAAAGCATCGCCTTGTTGATAATCTGCTGGCGCTAGCACTAAGCCACCCAGCAAACCATAAGCAAATAACACTAACCCCAAGAACATTAACCACGGCAAACAATAACCGGCAAAAAGATAAAAATTCTTGGGTGACGTTAATTTATGGAACCATACTTTCATTTACACAATCCCAACTCGTAAAGCGGCGGCAATAGCCATAGGCGCTAATGGTAAAGCTAAAAGTAACAAAACGCCAAGCCATGCTAGCTCCGCTGTGGCATCAAGACCCTGACTTGCTAAAATTACACTGCCAGCGCCAAAAATTAATAACGGGATATAGAGTGGCAACACCAGCAGAGTTACTAATAAACTACTATTACGTAACTGAAAGGTTAGCGCTTTACCGATAGCGCCTAGCAAAATTAACGTGGGAGTTCCTAATAATAAGCTTAACATTAAGACGCCAATAGCTGGACCAGCTAAATGTAAAGTCACTCCCAGCAACGGCGCCAATAAAATTAATGGGACAGCACTCATCAACCAATGTGCTAATAATTTCGCTAATACTAAAGGCGCCAAAGGCTGCGGACTCAATAATAACTGCTCTAAGCTGCCATCTTGCAAATCCGTGCGAAATAATCGTTCTAACGTTAATAACACGGATAACAGTGCAGCAATCCATAAAATACCCGGTGCAAGCAATTGCAACACATGTGGATCCGGAGTAATTGCTAGCGGAAACAAGCAAATTATCATACTAAAAAAAAATAGCGGGTTCAGCATTTCTGCAAGATGGCGATAAACCAACAATAACTCTTGCTGAAAAGTAAGTTTGCACGCAATCCAAAGTGAGTTAGCCATACGTTAATTAGTTCCTGTCAGCACTACTTGCTGCTGTGCATTTCCCATTACATTAAAAGGCTGATGACTGGTTAGCACTACCATGCCACCAGTTTGCAAATGCGACATTAACAGTGACTCAACCAGTTTAATTCCTTGCTGATCAAGCGCCGCAAACGGTTCATCCAATAACCATAAACGACTTTGGCATAATAATAATTTAGCAAACAACATGCGACGCAATTGTCCGGCTGATAAAGAACCGGTCTGCTTATTCTCATAATTACTTAAATTCACTTTTTGTAAAGCTTGAGGAATTGAGCAAGTGGATTGATTGGCGGCTAATGCCATTGCGAATTGCAAATTTTCTTGCACTGTTAATCCTGCTTTTGCTCCTAACTGATGGCCTAAATATTGCAAAGCTGCACGATAATCTGCGGGATTATCCGTAATTGCTTGTCCCTGCCAACATATTTCACCGCTGGTTGGTGGCAATAAGCCTGCCAGGATACGCAATAGCGTTGTTTTGCCAGCACCGTTTTCGCCGATTATTTGCAGGATTTGACCAGGTTGCAGCGTAAAAGATACTGCTGCAAACAGACTATTTTCATTACGTTCAAAATTTATTTGATTTACTTGCAGCATGACAAGATTACCCCCCCTTCCTGTCCTTCCCCCACAAGGGAGGAAGGAACCAATCGATCTCATTTAGCCTAAAATAACCATTCAATTACCTACAGAGAGCCCTAGATTTAAAATCCACCAACGAACATTTGTAAGATACCTTCGACGCAAGGGGGAAGGGACCTCTAAATTAGTTCTTTACCTAAAAGCTGAATTACTCAGCCTACCCTATTTATTTACGCTCTCAAATTGTCATAAGTAGGGTGCGATTCCGCTCAGCTTACGCTAGAATGCTTCCAGTTTTAGTTGCTCAGGAGCTTCGTTTTATGCAATTTTGGTCCCAATATGGCTTGTTTCTTGCCAAAACTTTCACTTTTGTCATTGCCCTTTTGCTTTTATTAGTAGGCGTCATCGCTCTCACGCGCAAAGACAAAGCAACTGCTGGCAAACTAGAGGTCAAAAATATAAATGAACGTTTTGATGAGTTTGCTGAAACCCTGCGCGACGCCATATTAACAAAATCTGAACACAAAAAACTGGCTAAAGCAAAAAAAGCTCAAGCCAAAGCCAAAAAATCTGAACAAAGCTCGCAAGACAACAAACGCATTTACGTCTTAAATTTCTCTGGTGACATGAAAGCTTCTAGCGTGAGCAGTTTACGCGAAGAAATCAGTGCGGTCTTACGCGTTGCCACCCAAAAAGATGAAATTGTGGTTTGCTTGGAAAGCCCTGGTGGGTTAGTGGCAAATTATGGCTTGGCCGCTTCGCAGTTACGCCGTGTGCGCGAACAAAAAATTCCGCTTACCGTGATCGTAGATAAAGTTGCTGCGAGCGGTGGTTATATGATGGCGTGTGTCGCTGATCGAATTTTAGCAGCACCCTTTGCGATTATTGGCTCAATTGGCGTCGTCGCGCAACTGCCTAATTTTCACCGTTTCTTGAAAAAACAAGACATCGATTTTGAACAACTCACGGCAGGACAATATAAACGTACTTTAACTTTATTCGGTGAAAATACGGAAAAAGCTCGAGAAAAAATGCAAGAAGAGATCGAAGAAATTCATACGCTTTTTAAAAATTTTATCCAGCAAAATCGTCCACAAGTGGATATGGCCCAAATTGCTACCGGTGAACATTGGTTAGGAACCAAAGCTTTAGATTTAAAATTAGTGGATGCCTTAACAACAAGCGATGATTACTTACTAACAAACAGCGCAAATGCCGATATTTACCAAGTAACCTATACTACGAAAAAATCGATGGTAGAAAAATTAAGTGCTACGTTTTCGTCGTTAACTTCTGTATTTCATGAGATAAAATTACTGTGAATTTATTTGCATCACCCCGTATAGCCCTTGTTATCGCGTTATTAGCCGGTGGTTTATTGCCACTGGCATTTGCGCCATTTGGTTTTTATCCATTAGCAGTGATTTGTCCTGCGCTGCTCTTAATGGTCTGGCTACCTGCAACTGCCCAACAAGCGTTTAATCGTGGTTTGCTGTTTGGTATAGGGTTATTTGGCATAGGTGCTTCTTGGATTTTTGTCAGTATTCATGAGTTTGGCAATACCTCTTTTTTTCTTGCTGGTTTAATCACTGCTATTTTTGTTTTTGTCTTAGGAATGTTCATTGCCGCTCAAGGTTATTTTTTCACACGTTTTTTTCCCACCAACACCGGTTATAAACTTTGTTTAGCTTTTCCCTGCTGCTGGGTGATGTTTGAGTGGCTACGCAGCTGGGTTTTAAGTGGTTTTCCGTGGTTGTTCTTAGGTGCCAGCCAAACTGCTGCACCGTTACGCGGTTTTGCTCCTCTGGTCGGCGAATTTGGTTTGTCTTTTTTAGTAGCTTTGAGCAGCGGACTTTTAGTCTATGCCTATTGCAAAAAACACCGTGCTTGGTTGAGCATCACCGCTCTCATCGTTTTATGGGCTTGCGGTGCTGCACTGACACTGCAACACTGGACGCAACCAGAAGGCAAACCCTTACAAATCAGCATTGTGCAGGGCAACATTCCGCAGCAAATGAAATGGGATCCCGCTTATTTACAAATGACGTTGCAGCGTTACTCAGAACTTACACAACCACACTGGAATAGCCAACTAGTCTTTTGGCCAGAAGCCGCCATACCCTTACTGTATCAACAAGCAAAACCGTTTTTAGATGGCATGGCAGCGCAAGCCAAACAACATAACGCCGCTTTCATTACAGGAATTCCAGTGCAAGATGGCTTTGATTATTACAACGCCATTGTAGCGCTAGGTACAGGGCAAGGCATTTATTACAAACGTCATTTAGTACCGTTTGGTGAATATGTTCCGCTAGACTCTCTGCTACGCGGATTGATAGGATTTTTTGATATTCCGATGTCAAATTTTTCGGCTGGACCGGCGCATCAAGAGCAACTTCATGCGGCAAATTTAGTGATTGCACCGTTTGTTTGTTATGAAATTGCTTATCCTAATTTGGTGTTACCTGAGTTGCCGCAAGCGAATTTATTAGTTACGTTGAGTAATGACGCGTGGTTTGGTCACTCTTTTGCGTCTGCACAGCATTTACAGATCAGCCAATTGCGCGCGTTAGAAACGGGACGATATCATATTTTTGGTAGCAACACCGGTGTGAGTGCGATTATTGATCCACAAGGAAATATTCAAGCGAGCACACCGGCGTTTCAATCCGTGGTATTAACAAATACTGTGCTTAAAATGACTGGCGCAACACCGCTGGTTACGATTGGCGTTAATGCGGTGTTGCTGAGTGTGGCACTGCTATTATTCTTGGCTCTCTGGTTAGAATGGCGTCCGGAAAAATTACCCCAAGAACTAGTGCAGCAAGGCTAGAAAAAAAACTCCAGCGGCCATGATACAACCTAAGCGTATAGTCAGTTGATCTACTATTGTATCTAGGCGGTACTCTACAGATTTATTTGTGCTGAACTCCACGGATCGCCCGTTTATCTGTACTTCTTTCTGCAGTCCCGCAATATCTCTTTTCAGCTCAGTGCGAACATCCTGAAGCTCTCTACAAACTTTACTCACGTCCTCTTTTACTACAAAACGGTTATAAACAACCTCCGCCAACGCTTCCGCATGGGCATCTGCCACCTCTGCTGGAACGCCAGCAGCTTGCAGTTTTTTAGAATATGCTAACGTATCAATGACAGAAGCCACCATAATAATTACCCTCTTTGTTATTATAATATAACCCAAATGGTAATATAAAGCCAATAATCCGTCAACACATTTTCGTAAAATGTTATAACTAAACTTAACACATCTGCCAAAGTGAGCTATTTTTTGTAACTATCCGCTCTTCACTTTGATATCATTGTACTATAGTTTTATCGAACTAACCCTCACCCCAACCCTCTCCCGATTTCTCGGGAGAAGGGGATTTTGTTGTATGCACTGGAAACACTACAAATTCAGTGCATTGTTAAGCATGGTGTGAGTCGTTAGCTATTTTTAACAGTTTATTCTCACATCAGCGTAATACCATGCAAGAAAACTACCAGCCCCAACAATTAGAGCCTGCCACCCAACAATATTGGGAGCAGCAACAATGTTTCAAAGCTATCGATAACGATACCAGCAAAGAAAAATTCTACTGTCTTGCCATGTTCCCCTACCCTAGCGGCAAATTGCATATGGGTCATGTGCGCAATTACACGTTAGGCGATGTTATCGCGCGGTATCAGCGCATGTTAGGTAAAAACGTGCTGCAACCCATGGGTTGGGATGCGTTCGGTTTACCCGCGGAAAATGCTGCGATTAAACATAAAATCGCGCCAGCGCATTGGACTTATCCCAACATCAAAGAAATGCGCAAACAATTTAAAGATCTAGGCTTTGCTTATGATTGGCAGCGTGAAATTGCGACCTGCAAACCTGAGTATTATCGCTGGGAACAATGGTTTTTCACTAAGCTTTATGCCAAAGGTTTAGTTTATAAAAAGAAAGCGATGGTGAACTGGGATCCAGTGGATCAAACTATTTTGGCGAACGAACAAGTTATTAATGGTCGCGGTTGGCGTTCTGGCGAATTAGTAGAACGTCGTGAAATTGCGCAATGGTTTTTAAAAATTACGGATTATGCTGATCAGTTATTAACAGATTTAAAAGAACTAGAACAATGGCCGCAAGAAGTACGCACCATGCAGCAAAATTGGATTGGTCGTTCTGAAGGCGCCGCGATCTTTTTTGCAGTAGCCAATCATCCTGATACTACACTAGAAATTTTTACGACACGTTCTGACACCTTAATGGGCACTACCTATTTAGCGATTGCACCCCAACATCCGCTTGCAGAACAAGCTGCAAAAACTAATGCTGCTTTACAAAACTTTCTAACGGAATGTCACACGTTACCGGTAGCTGAAGCTGCTATCGCCACCATGGAAAAATTAGGCATGGATACCGGTTTAAAAGCCATCCATCCTATTACTGGCGCACAAATTCCTATTTGGGTTGCCAACTTTGTCATCATGGATTACGGCACCGGCGCGGTCATGGCTGTGCCTGGCCACGATCAACGTGATTTTGAATTTGCGCAAAAATATAATTTACCAATCCAACAAGTTATTCAAGCAGCCGATCATCCTGACCATGATTTTAGTCAGTCTGCTTTAACTACACTGGGTACCCTCGTTAATTCTGGCGAATTTTCTGGCCTTACTAGTGCACAAGCATTTACCGCAATTGCCGCATTGTTAGAAAAAAATAACAAAGGTCATAAGGTAGTAAATTATCGTTTACGCGATTGGAGTATTTCGCGTCAACGTTATTGGGGCACACCTGTTCCAATTATTAACTGTCCTGATTGCGGTGCGGTAGCAGTTCCTGAGCACGATTTACCGGTAGTGTTACCAGAAGAGGTAGAATTCACTGGCGCCACTTCTCCTTTACGCGCCATGCCAGAATTTTATCAAACCACTTGTCCACACTGCGGTAAAGCAGCCGAACGCGAAACCGATACCTTTGACACTTTCATTGAGTCTTCTTGGTATTACACGCGTTTTGCTTGTCCAGATCTAAAAACCGCGATGCTAGATGAACGTGCAAATTATTGGACACCGGTTGATCAATACGTAGGCGGCATCGAACACGCGGTCATGCATCTGTTATATGCGCGTTTTTTTCATAAATTAATGCGCGATTGCGGTTTACTTAATTCTAACGAACCTTTCACCCGTTTATTAACACAAGGCATGGTACTCAAAGACGGTGCCAAAATGTCTAAATCGCGCGGTAATGTCGTTGATCCAAAAGAATTGATCGATAAATACGGCGCCGACACTGTGCGCTTATTTGTGATTTTTGCAGCGCCACCTGAACAATCTTTGGAATGGTCCGACAGCGGCGTTGAAGGTTCGCATCGCTTTTTAAAGCGCCTCTGGGCTTTTTGTTACGCTCAACAAGCTTTAATCAAACACTTTAATCAAACCAAACCTGTTCTTGCTTGGCACACTGCTAACGATGAACAACGCAATATTCGCCGGCAAATTCATGAAATATTACATTTGGCGCAATATGATTTTAACCGCCAACAATTTAATACCGTAGTTTCTGGCAGTATGAAACTACTGCATTTACTGAATGACACCGCTGCTAAATTCAGCCAAGCAACTGATCAAGAAAAAATAATTTGGCAACAAATTATTTTTGAAGGTCTGAGTTTTTTACTGCGCTTATTATCGCCTATTGTACCGCACATCAGCCATGTACTCTGGCAAGAACTAGGTTTTCCCGGCATTATTTTAACAGCCGGTTGGCCTGAACCGGATGAAACAGCATTAAAATCGGATACTGTAGAATTGGTCATTCAAATTAATGGCAAATTACGTGGTCACCTTACGGTGCCAACAGCCGCTGATGAAGCCACCATTAAAACTGCTGCATTACAAGATGAAAATGTGCAGCGTTATTTAGTCAATGGCCAAGCAAAAAAAATAATTGTAGTACCAGGACGTTTAATTAACATAGTGGTGTAAAAACATGTTACGTAAAATTTTTATTTTGATGGCGTTGAGTTTTTTTCTCAGCGGTTGTGGTTTTCATTTACGCGGTCATGAACCGTTGCCGATGTGCATGCGTGTACTATTTTTGCAACCCAATGATCCTTACAGCAATTTCACTAAAGTTTTAGAACAAACATTCCGCTCTAGCGGCGTGCGCTTAGTCTGTAACCCTGCAGCAGCGCCTGTGACTTTAGCGATTCTTGCTGATCACTTTGGCCAAACTACAACGAGTGTAGGCTCCAGCGGTCAAGTTACCACTTACTTGCTGACTTATAGCATTGTTTATCAACTGAAAGACAGCTATGGCAACCCATTACAGTGTCCACAAACTATTACCAGTACCCGTACCTATTCAATCACCTCAAACCAAATTTTAAGTGATACCAGCGCGCTGGATACTTTGAAAGATGACATGGTGCGCGATTTAATTTTCCAAATGTTAAATCGCTTACGTGCGCCTGCGACTATGCAAATATTAAGTAGAATTTAAGTTATGCAATTGCGTTATGAACAACTTCCCGCTCATTTAAATAAAAGTTTAGCGCCTTTGTATGTAGTGAGTGGCGATGTGCCGTTATTAACGCAAGAAGCTAATGAATTAATTCGTCACGCCGCCAAACAACACGGTTATCATGAAAAACTAGTTTTTCATGTTGAAACTGGATTTTCGTGGGCAAAATTTCAAAGTGAAATAAATAATTTTTCGCTGTTTGCTAACAAACAATTAATTGAATTGCATTTTGCACCCACGCAATTAGGCGATGCTGGCAGCAAAGCTTTGCAAGCTTATGCTGCTCATCTTCCGGCCGATAAAATTTTATTACTCAGTACAACTAAATTAGACGCAGGCCAACAAAAATCTAGCTGGATGCAAGCAGTCAGCAAAGTGGGACATTTCATTCAAATTTGGCCGATTACTGTAGAACAGTTACCGCAATGGCTGGAAAAACGCTTACAACTTGCTGGTTTACAAACGGATCGCGCCGGCCTGGAATTATTGGCTAGTCATGCGGAAGGTAACTTATTAGCAGCAGCGCAAGAAATTGAAAAGTTACGGTTGTTACATATTGCACCAACGACCACAACTGCAAATAAATTTTTTATCTCTGCTGACGCCATTGCAGAAGCGATCAGCAATAATGCTAGATTTGATATTTTTCAATTAGTCGATGCCGCACTACAAGCAGATCGTAAACGTGTGTTAGCTATTTTAACCGGGTTACGCCAAGAAGGCATTGAAGCAACTTTAGTGCTCTGGGCACTAGCACGCGAATTACGCACATTAGCAGCGATAGCGCATGCCATCACTCTGGGTCTATCAGCAGAGCAAGCACTACAAAAACATGCGGTGTGGGAAAAACGTAAACCACTATTTCGCCGCGCATTGCAGCAGCATTCCGCTGCTAAATTTCGCCAATTATTGCAACATGCTAGTCGCATTGATCTCATCATTAAAGGATTAAGCGCTGGCCGCTGTTGGGATGAACTAGAGCAATTAGCCTTGGCCTTAGCGGGAATAAACTTATTTTATGCAAAACATTAAACAACCGATTGGCATATTTGGCGGTACTTTTGATCCGATTCATTATGGCCATTTACGTTTAGCCTTAGAGCTTTATCAACAACTGCAATTACAAGAAATAAGATTTATGCCGTGTCACACTCCCGTGTTAGATAAAACGGCACAAATCAGTCCCGCGCAACGGCTACACTTATTAAAATTAGCCGTTGCTAATCAACCTGGTTTCGTCATTGATGAACGCGAATTACAACGTCCTACCCCTTCTTATACAGTAGAAACATTGATTTCATTGCGGCAAGAAGTAGGTACCACGCCATTGGCTTTAATTGTGGGAGCAGACGCTTTTGCAGATTTACCGCGCTGGCATCGCTGGCAAGAAATAATTACGCTGACGCATTTGATTGTCATCCCACGTCCTGAATTTATTTTGACGGATGCCATGATCCAAGCAGCCTTACCACCCCCAGCGCAAATCATTCAAGATAGGGCTTTGTTAGCACAAGCTCCGGCCGGTTATGTCTTGTTCCCTAAAATTACAGCTTTAACCATTTCTTCTACCAATATTCGCTCACTAATCCAACAAGGGCAAAGTCCGCGTTATCTGTTGCCGGATGCAGTTTGGCAATGGATTCAGCAAGAAAAGTTGTATGACTCTTTGCACGTGGGTCAATAGTTACAAAGTTGCAATGTTCTTAATTCTCCTTTAAGGTTACTAACTTAAATTTTTATCGCAGATATTTACTATGCCAACACTACCTATTAAAAAATTAGTTTTAGATACTTTAGATTCACTCAAAGCAGTAAACGTTGTCGCGCTGGATGTACGTGATATGACTTCGATTACTGATTACATGATCATTTGCAGTGCTACTTCCAACCGGCACGCTAAAGCCATGGCAGAAGAAGTGATTACCAAAGCTAAAGCAAATGGCCATCGTCCCTTAGGCGTGGAAGGCGAGCGTGAAGCTGAATGGATTCTGATTGATTTGATTGATGTGGTAGTGCACATCATGCAGCCTGCTGTCCGCGAATTTTATAACTTAGAAAAATTATGGGGCACACCAGAAGCTACCACGGTAGATGCATCAGAGAAAAAGCCAGCAAAGAAAAAACCAACAAAAGCTGCAAACACTCCTAAAAAGACACCAAAATCCAGTAAACCAGTGCGCGCTACTAGAAAACCAGCTTCCGCTAGCAAAAAAGAACAAAAAACTACTCGCGCTCCACGCAAAAAAGCCAAAACAGCATAATCCAACATGCAGCTTTCCCTTATCAGCATAGGCAAATCCATGCCAGCATGGGTACAGGCTGGGCTGCAAGATTACAGCAAGCGCTTTCCGCCAGAACTGCGGTTTCAATTAATAGAAATTGAAGCCGGCAAGCGCGGCAAAAATGCTGACATCGCACGCATCTTACAAGAAGAAGGCGAAAAAATGTTGGCGGCTGTTCCGAAAAATAACCGCATTATCACCTTAGAAATTAACGGCGAGAAATGGGACACGTCCACCTTGGCCAAACAGTTACAGCAATGGCAGCTAGATGGTCGTTCGGTAAGTTTTTTGGTAGGTGGCCCTGAAGGATTAGCGCCGGCTTGCATTGCAAAAGCCGAGCAGAAATGGTCACTGTCACCTTTAACTTTTCCGCACCCGCTGGTGAGGATTTTGGTAGCAGAACAGCTTTACCGTGCGTGGAGTTTGTTGCGTGGGCATCCTTATCATCGCGGCGAATAACACTTTCCATTGGGCATGTTCTTTCGTTCAGATATTTCGCATTAAGCAAATGGAAGATTCTACACAACAATTAGGCTAATACTTTTTTACCTAGCACTTTAATTTGTTCTAGAGGCAAATTGGTAATTTTTGCGATAAAAGCAGGGTCAACGCCTTCAGCAAATAATTTTTCAGCAACTTCTAGCTTACCTTCTAACTTACCTTCTAACTTACCTTCTATTTTACCTGCCATTCTACCGCGTGTTTCAAGTTGTTCTGCTAAGGTCATAATTTTTTCTCCAACTTCGGGCAATATTTCAGACTTTACCAAATTAAAAAACGTTGTTTCATCCTTTAATTCACCACGCTCTAAGACATATTGTAACACAGTGGCAACGTAATTTGTCTCTCCCATATAGCTGAGATTACGTAAATTTCCGACTATTTCTTGCAAAAAAGGGAAAATATCCCTAGCAAAAATATGCTTTAAAACAAACTGCATTACGCCACACCAGGTTTGTTCCTTTAATTTTTCATCTTGAATTTCTCCCAAATCAACCAGATGGAATGGCTTTAAAAAATAATTATTTACCAATTCTTTTGGAGCATCGATTAAATCGCGAATGTCCGTTGTATATGGGTATCGACTTGCCCCATGATAAATCACTAAAGGATAAACTAGTGGTAGTGTTTTATTAGACTGTTTTAAATGTTGATCAAAAATATTGCAAATGTATTTCAACAAACGAAACGGCATCAAATTATCCGGTGTACTTTGATGCTCAACGAGCAAAAACAGATAAGCTTCTTGGCCTGCAATACGGGTTTTATACAGTAAATCTACTTCACTTTCTTGGCGCAAATCATTGATTTGCGAACGTGGCTGCAACACCAACCGATCAAAATCGGTTACATCACAAATATCCTTTGGTAAATGCATCATGAAAAATTCACGTGCGATCCGCAAATCAGACATTGCAGTGCGAACAAATTTATCATGAACTTTTGCCGTTTTTTTATTGTTGGGCATTTAATAAATTATTTTATGTTTTTGCTGATCCGTTAATAATACGCTTAATTAAATTTTATTACAGGGCACCTCTATTAATTCACGCCTTTTTGTTTTTCCCCCTTTGAAAAAGGGGGCTATAGAAACGAATTTTTAGAGATGCCTTAAATATGAAAAAAATAATTTTTTATTGATAGCGTTCAATGCAGATTTATTTAATACTTTTTACACACAAATATAACAAGAGAAATTTACTGCTGCGGCGGTAGTAATCAGCAGCTTTTATATAAAAAAATGCAAAATGATCGCATTTCAGGCTATTTTTACTGCTATAGCAGTAAATTTAATGACTAATGGTAACAGCTAATCTCAAGGTGAAGCTAGTATCGTCTGACGACCATCAGGTACCGCTACAAGTTGATCTGCAATTTCTTTTTCAGCTGGAGTCATTGCCCTATCTGAACCCACTGTAATTTGTCGACCGTCTTTTTCCTCAAGCCCAGGATGCGAAGCCTGAATGTTGTTTAAGCCTCTTTTAAAATCTAGCAGTTGTTTTTCTGTGCCAGAAGGATTTTGACGTTTGGCATCTTCAGCCTTGGTTTGTCGATCTCTGGCTATGTCTAAATCTTCCAAACGATCCTGTAGCGAAACAATATTTGATAAAGTTGCCACACGCTCTTTTCTATCACCAAACCATTTTGCTATGGCATTTGGCAACCCCAACAACAATGTATTAAACCATCCCTCATACCAGCGCGTTCTTAATGATTCATTAGCAGCCTTTTTAAGTGCTTGGCCTGGTTCCATGATCATTCGGTTTACTTGATATTTTTGTTTTGCCACCTCCGCAATCCTAGCAAAATTCTTTTTATCGTCTACATCAAAAATACTTTTATTTTGAACTTTTTCTAATTCACCAACGTGTTGTAATACAAGAGGGCTTACCTTACTTTCAAAATCTTGCTTCGCATGCGCCAAAGCAGTTTTATGTGAAGCCTCTACTTGTTTCTCAATTTGATGATTCAACATATCAACCAATGCAATTTTATTGTCTAAGTCACTAATTTCAGCATCCTGAGCCTTTGCTAAGGCTTTCAACTTTTCAACTAAAGCTTTATCATTTTTCGGGGTCTCCCCAGCACGTTTTTCCAAAAAATCACTATATTTTTTCTTTTGCAGTTCGTACTCTGCAGGCAATTTAATGGCTTTGCTTTCTACTGGTTTTAGCAAATCACTTCTAACAACTTTAGCTTCATCACTTAAATAAGTAATAATATCTTTATTACCTTCACTTTCTAAAAATGTATAAATTTCATTTAACTGTTTATTTTTAGCGTTTATTTTTCGTTCATTGTTTTTAAATTTTATGCCTAATTCGGCTAATTCATCCTGCCAGGTTTCAACGGTTTTTATTTCGTCAAGAGATGGAACAATTTGCTTGGGTTCTGTTGAAACAGAGCCTGCACTCAAACCAACTACGTGTGCATCAGAAGGTTTTCTTGCTTGCTGATGCGCATCTTCTGTCGAAGCTACACGGGAAGTCCTTCTTGAGGGTGTAATAACATGAGGTTGTGTCCCAAGAAGAGGTTGAAATGCTGAATCATCCAACACAGGGCTCGATCCAGATGAACCCGATGACGCTGCAGCTGAGTGTTGTGTTGCGCTCTCGGCTACAACAGATCCCATTGCTTGGAGTATAACACTTTGCGATGATGAAAAAGCTGAAACGTGGCGAGGCGAACTGGGCGGGGTTGCATCAGAAAATTTTCTTGCTCCGGCTCCCACTTGAACAACTGCCTCTGCTGCAGAAGCTTGCTGATGAGATAGAGGTGCAGCAGGACGTTCGCCTGAAGAAGAAGGTGATGAAACACCTGAACCCTGATGAGGAGACGTACTGGGTGAAATAGCATCAGAAAGTTTTCTTGCTCCAGCTCCGACTTGAGCGGGTACTTCTGCTGCAGGAGCTTGCTGATGCAATGCATCACTTATAGGATGTTCGCCTGAAGAAGACGATACAAAAACTGAACCCTCCTGAGGAGGCGTACCTGCGGGAGTACCGTCAGAAAGCTCTGGCTCATCACCACCTACCACACTCAGTGCAGCATCATCGATTATATGGTGAGTTTTTTTTGCAGGAACACGGCCATGAGCAACAGCTCGAGATTTTTTTCTTCTGCCAGCACCAGAAACTTTACTTCCTGCTGCCGCGGAAGATTGCTGATGCGACGCAGCAGCTTTTTTTGCAGAAGCAGCGCTAGAAGCAGCGCTAGTAAAAACGCTTTTGGCAGCAACTGCCGAAACTTTGCTTTCCTCCCCGGGAGGAGATGGAAGAGCATCGCCTGCTCCTTGAGGTGCTTGCTTGTTATTTAGCTCTTCTCGTCTTTTAATAATTATTTCGTGCTTATCTGATTCAGCAGGTAATATATTTGATACTAACAAGTTAATTTCAGTAGCACTAAGTCCCAAAGCGATTGATTTGCACTTTTCGTAAAAATCACTTTCAACATTCATTTCTTCGCGCTGAAGTACTATACGACTGTTTCTTTTAACTAAGTTATCTTTGTTATTAGGAATATTTTTAATTTCTGCAACTAATTCTTTAACACTTTTTTCAGCCGTTGTAAGCCTATCAAAATAAACGCTAAATTTACCTAATTTAACTGTTAGCTGCAGTATATCCGCAATTTCACTTTCTTGAGTGGGCTTTTTTTCTTTTGCTAATACACTAAAAATTTTTACAAATGTGCTTTCTTCTTCGTCAAAGTCGGAAGAATTCAGCTTAGCGTCAGCAAACGCAGTATCAAATAACGCGAAAAAAGAATCTTGTGTAATGGAAGGATTTGACTTGGCAATTGCAGCAAATAAATCTGCTCTTAACTCTTTTAGATTCATAACAACCTCCAACTCTCTTAATTCGGCTATTTCAACCTTTTATGCTTTTATTATTATACATAGCGGAAACTTAAACTTTCCTTAAAAAAGGAACAAAAATCACACTAAAATTTCACGTAAATGCTTTAATTCGTCGCGGACCTTGGCCGCTTCTTCAAACTCCAAATTCTTAGCATGGGCATGCATTTTCTCTTCCAAGCGCTTGAGTTTTTGCGTTAATTGCGCCGGGGATAAGGCTGCATACTGAGCTTGTTCTTCTGCGATCTTAGCATAGCGTCGGCTCGAGGTCGCTACATCGCCGCGCGAACCTTCTAGAATATCGTGAATGGCTTTGGCTACTCCTTTGGGGGTAATGCCGTGGTCTTGGTTATATTGGGACTGCTTGGCGCGACGACGGTCGGTTTCGGCCATGGCGCGTTGCATGGAACCCGTGATTTTGTCGGCGTAGAGAATGGCCTTGCCGTGGATATGACGCGCGGCGCGGCCGATGGTTTGGATTAAAGATCGTTCAGAGCGCAGGAACCCTTCTTTGTCAGCATCTAAAATGGCCACCAAAGACACCTCTGGCATATCTAAACCTTCACGCAACAAGTTAATCCCCACCAACACATCAAACTCCCCTAAACGTAAATCACGGATAATCTCCATACGTTCTACCGTATCGATGTCGGAATGCAAATACCGTACTTTTACGCCGTGCTCACTTAAATATTCGGTTAAATCTTCGGCTAAACGCTTGGTTAACGTGGTAACTAACACGCGTTCATGCACCGCAACTCGCTTAGTGATTTCAGAGAGCAAGTCATCTACTTGCGTAGCAACTGGACGTATTTCTACCTCCGGATCAATTAATCCTGTCGGCCGTACTACTTGCTCGACCACAGCTCCTGATCGTTCTAACTCATACGAACCAGGCGTCGCAGATACATAAATAGTTTGGGGTGCTAGCCGCTCAAATTCTTCAAAACGCAAGGGACGATTATCTAAGGCAGACGGCAAACGAAAACCATATTCCACTAAGGTTTCTTTGCGCGATCGGTCGCCTTTATACATGGCACCTAATTGCGGAACTGTTACATGCGATTCATCCACCACTAATAATGCTTCCGGCGGCAAATAATCAAACAACGTGGGTGGCGGTTCGCCAGCGTTTCTCCCCGATAAATAGCGGGAATAATTTTCAATGCCCGTGCAATAACCTAATTCTAAAAGCATTTCGACATCGAATAATGTGCGTTGTTCTAAACGTTGCGCTTCGAGTAATTTATTTGCTGTGTGGAATTGTTCTAACCGCTGTTTTAATTCTATTTTTATTTTATCAATCGATTCTAAAACGCGATCCCGCGGCGTGACGTAATGGGTTTTTGGATAAACTGTAATGCGTGGCACGCGGCGTAATATTTCACCCGTTAGCGGATCAAAATAACTTAAATTTTCAACTTCATCGCCGAATAATTCGATCCGTACTGCTTCGGTATCGGATTCTGCCGGATAAATATCGATCACATCGCCATGCACACGATAAGTCCCGCGATAAAATTCTACATCGTTACGTTTATATTGTAGTTCTGCTAAGCGACGAATCACTTTGCGCTGATCGATGATGTCATTCTTGGTAACGTGTAACATCATGCTCATGTAAGTATTGGGATCACCTAAACCATAAATCGCCGAAACGGTGGCGACAATAATACAATCGCGCCGTTCCAAAATGGCTTTAGTCGCAGATAAACGCATTTGTTCGATGTGTTCGTTGATCGAAGAATCTTTTTCAATGTAAGTATCCGAAGCTGGCACGTAGGCTTCCGGCTGATAATAATCGTAATAAGAAACAAAATATTCCACCGCGTTATGCGGAAAAAACTCGCGCATTTCTCCATACAACTGCGCCGCTAAGGTTTTATTCGGTGCAAGAATTAACGTAGGACGTTGTAATTTTTGAATAGTGTGCGCAATCGTAAACGTTTTACCAGAGCCGGTCACACCCAATAATGTTTGATGTGCCAGACCCTGAGTAAGACCTTCATAGAGCTGACTGATTGCTTGCGGCTGATCGCCCGCTGGCTCAAAAGGTGATGAGATGGCAAAAGGTTTCATACGCTCATCATAACATAAATATCAGCACTAAATCGGTTTTTTGCGGCCGCCGCCTGTGCTATTCTTTAATCCAATCCACGCTTAATGGGGTTTTATTTATGACTATCTCTCTCGCCAATCGCATGCAAGCTATTAAACCTTCTGCCACCCATGGCCTGGCCGCTAAGGTCAAGCAATTACAGGCCGCCGGCAAAGATATTATTAATTTAACTATTGGCGAACCAGATTTTGATACCCCTGAATCCATTAAAGAAGCTGCGCGCAAAGCACTGCGCGATGGTTTTACTAAATACACAGCGGTTGACGGTATTCCCGGCTTAAAACAAGCGATCATCCATAAATTAGCCCACGAAAATCAGCTGAATTTCGAACCCGCGCAAATTGTAGTTTCCAATGGTGTGAAACAAGCCATTTATAACCTGGCGCAAGCTCTGTTAAATCCAGGTGATGAAGTTATTATTCCTGCGCCGTATTGGGTTTCTTATCCCGACATGGTGCAGTTAGCAGATGCCAAACCTGTGTTTGTGTTTGCCGGCATTGAGCAACATTTCAAAATTACCGCTAATCAATTAGCTGCTGCTATTACACCACGTACGCGCATGATCATTTTAAATAGCCCGAATAACCCAACGGGCATGGCGTACAGCAAAACCGAATTGCGCGCTTTAGCGGAAGTATTGCTACGTCATCCACAAATTGTGATTGCCAGTGACGACATGTATGAACATATCCTCTGGACCAAAGATCCTTTTGTTAACATACTCAATGTGTGCCCTGAATTAGCTAATCGCACGGTCGTATTTAATGGCGTGTCGAAATCCTATGCCATGACCGGTTGGCGCATTGGTTATGCCGCTGGCCCAAAAGAATTGATTGCCGGCATGATCAATGTGCAATCACAATCTACTTCCAACCCTAATTCTATTGCTCAGGTAGCAGCACAAGCCGCCTTAACCGGCGATCAAGCAACTGTCACCGACATGTGCCAAAGCTACAAACATCGACATGAAGTGGTTTACGCCGGCTTCAGCGCTATAAAAAATGTGCGTTGTATCCCAGCTGACGGTACTTTTTATTTGTTCCCCTCTGTGCAACCGCTTTTCGCTTCCTTGCCAAATATTCAATCCGATAGTGCTTTAGTCGATTATCTGTTGGAAAAAGCAGGTGTAGCGATGATGCCTGGCACGCCTTTTGGTGCGCCTGGCTACTTACGTTTGTCGTTTGTGGTATCCGTGGAACTGTTGCAAGAAGCCTTACGCCGTATCCAAAATGCCTTGAGCTAGTTGATAATAATTCTCATTATCTATAACATCGCCTCTATGGGTGGTAAGCTAAAGAGGTTAACGTAAACGATTATGCAAAACAGAATATTAACTCGCAGGCTGTTGTTACCGTGGTTAGCTGTGCTTGGTCCCGGTCTTGTCGTCATGTTTGCTGACACCGATGCTGGAAGTTTGATTCTTGCCGCGCAAAGCGGCGCTCAATGGGGATATAAGCTCCTTGCCTTACAAATTATCCTCATACCTATCCTCTATATTGCCCAAGAACTAACAGTTCGCTTAGGCCTTGTTACTGGCATGGGACACGGCGAATTAATTAAAGTCAAATTTGGTAAAGCATGGGCGTGGCTCTCAGTTTCTACGCTCGTGGTTTCTTGTATTGGTGCTTTGTTATCTGAATTTAGCGGCTTGGCCGGCGTAGGCAGCTTATTTGGCATTCCGGTCTGGCAAACCATGACGCTGACGATAGCTTTCTTAACGATTACTGCCTGGACCGGGTCTTATCTTTCCGTTGAACGCATGGCAATTTTGTTAGGTCTGTTCGAGCTAGTATTTTTGTGGGTAGCGTGGGATGCCCACCCATCCTGGCACGAGATGCTGCATGGCTTCACTAATATTCCGATTACCAATGGCCAATATCTTTATTTAGCGGCCGGTACGATTGGAGCTGTGATCATGCCCTGGATGATTTTCTATCAACAATCAGCTGTTTTAGATAAAGGTTTAACCGTACAACATTTAAAACCAGCGCGCTGGGATACGGCAATTGGTGCTTTGGTAACTCAGTTAGTGATGATCGCAGTACTAATTACCACGGCAGCAACTATAGGAAAAACCAACCCTGGTGCGCCTTTAAACACTGTCCATCAAATCAGCGACGCCCTTATTCCCAGCCTAGGTGTAACTGCTGGCCGCCTTTTATTTGCCTTGGGAATGAGCGGCGCAGCGTTGGTCGCAACCATCGTCGTATCACTAACTGCAGCCTGGGGCTTAGGCGAAATCCTAGGGTTCCGTCGCTCGTTACAAGATCACCCTAAAGATGCCCCCTGGTTTTACGGCATTTATACTGCAATTTTAATCCTAGGCGGTATTCTCATTGCTTCGAATAAAATCAACTTAGTCAATTTAAGCGTAGGGGTAGAAGTAATGAACGCCCTACTTTTACCGATAGTTTTAGGGTTTTTATACTTGTTGGCCTGTAAGGCTTTACCAGAAAAATACCGATTAACTGGTAAATATAAAATTTTTGTTGGCGTCCTGTTGTTGGTTACTGCGGGCTTTGGTGTTTTCGCGGGTATTTCGGGTAGTTTATAAAAACTTGTTTGCAAGCGACTGATTTTACCCTGATCACATTTCGCTGCGCGCGAAGTAAATTCGCGCTTGCGACCAAAGGGAGCCGTTGCTCCCCATTAGACTCCCCAACGGCAAAATGTCTAGGGCAAGCTGTGAGCATTATAATTTTAAACGAGTATTGACCAGACGATAACAGCGCTTTAACATAGCGCACTCTAATCTATTCCCCGATAGCTCAGTCGGTAGAGCAAGTGACTGTTAATCACTGGGTCGGCGGTTCGAGTCCGTCTCGGGGAGCCATATATAGCAAGGGTTTTGGCGTGATCGCTAAGTTCTTGGATCTCTTCATTGTGTAATTTTGGTGTAATTGTGCCAACATAGTATGAACATTCCCTCTTTAAAAAAACCTAAAAAAGATATTGAAATAGAGTTAAAAAGGGGTCTTTCCCACTTTAGGGGGCACTCGCCTAACAACATAACACTCTAACTCGTAATCGGTAATTTTCAAAATTCCTAAATCCATACGCACGTCTTTGGATTAGTTTCATCTTTCGATGAAAGCCTT